>Ga0134125_10000029_pt1 | contig 217672 bp, 253 predicted proteins | sample KB31751_FD_96464 | JGI IMG/M metagenome (GOLD analysis project Ga0134125, IMG submission 96464) | Terrestrial soil microbial communities with excess Nitrogen fertilizer from Kellogg Biological Station, Michigan, USA - KB3-175-1 | ecosystem: Environmental > Terrestrial > Soil > Unclassified ...
AGGTCTCGCGCAAACAGCTTACCGTCGACGCGGCAATGACCTCGACCGGCTACAGCTACACCCTTGCTGGTCGTCTCAGCGGCATGACATACCCCAGCGGAGCCCAGGTGACCTATGGGCGCGACGGCGACGGGCGCATCAACGCGGCCACGCTGTACCCCGCCGGCGGCGGCACCGCGGTGAACCTGGTCACTGCCACCACCTACGAGCCGTTCGGCCCGATCGCCAGCTACACGCTCGGCAGTGGCCAAACGGTGACCCGGACGTTCGACAGCACCGGGCAGATCGCCAGCGTGAGCAGCGCGGCCCTGGACCTGGTGTACAACCGCGACGTCGAGGGCAACGTCACGGGCCTGTCCGGCACGTCGACCACCACCAACGGGTTCGGCCTCGATGCGCTGCAGCGATTGAAGGTGGTGACCGACGGCACCGGCTCGGCGTTGGAGTCCTACACCTTCAACACCTCCGGCGACCGGCTGAGCAAGACGACGTTGTTCCAGGACGGCGGGACGTACGCCTACGGCACCGGCACGCACCATGTCTCGTCGATTGGCGCCTACGCGCGCACGTACGACGCCAGCGGCAACACACTGACGTCGGTCATGGCGACCGAGCCCTTCAGCTTCCGGTACAACGACAGAAACCGGCTCGACCAGGTCACGCGCAGCGGCAATGTGGTGGGTACCTACACGTTCGACGCCTTCGGCCAGCGGGTCGAGAAGATTGCGGCCTTGCCGGCGGCGAACACGACGCGCTTTGGTTACAACGAGCAAAGCCAGCTCATCGTGGAGCAGTCCAACGGCACATACCGAGAGTACGTCTATCTCGACCAGCTGCCGATCGCGGTGATCGACACCGGTGCTGGCGTCAATCCGACAACGACGATCAGCTACCTCCAGGACGATGCGCTCGGCACTCCGCGCGTGGCCACCACCAGCACCGGAAGCACAGTCTGGTCCTGGTCGCTGGCCAACAACGCCTTCGGTGAGCAGCAACCGGTCGACACCGGTGGCCTGGGACTGAATCTGCGCTTCCCCGGCCAGTACTACGACGCGGAGTCGGGCTTGAGCGACAACATCCAGCGGCCGTTCGACTCAGCGCGCGGGGGCTATTTGCAGCCTGATCCGATCTGGCCGAATGGCGGGATTGGGGCCTATCCATACACCTTTAACGACCCCATGAGGTATTCGGATCCTACTGGGCGATGCCCGTGGTGCGTAGGTGCCGTGATCGGCGCGGTAACTGGCGGCATTGCTGGCTATGAAGCCGGAGGGTGGAAAGGAGCACTGATTGGCGGCGCTATCGGTTCCGTAGTCGGCGCTGCCGCCCCATGGGCTTCCGCTGGTGTAGGAGGACTCGCTGAGCAAGGCGTTTCCATAATGCTTCTTAGGACCGCCACCTTTTCTGTGGTGAACGGCATCGGTGGAGCAGCGGCCACCGTGGGAACGAACATGGCAGAGGGAAACCCTGCCACCAACGATCTTGCGTTTGGTACTTCCGTTGGCCTGCTTTCGCCACTAATGAGTGGCGAGGCATTCCTAATAGGTGCTGGTGGAGAAGAAGTATACGGATCAGTGGTCGCCGGTTCATTCTCGGCCTTCACGGGTACTGCATCGGCTATCGGAATGTGGCTTGATCCTTCTTCCGAACACGGAGTGTTTTCGTCGAATGACTGCAAATAGGAGTCTAAATGTGAACCCGGAGGAAGCTGGAAGAATCACCTTCAGATATCCATGGTACTGGATACCCTACACCTGGTTCTTGGTGACGGTACCATTATCATTAGTCCTTGGAGTCTATGCCGTCACCCCGGCAGGGGGTGGAGGTATTGGTGGCTGGCTAATACTGTTCTCGTGTCCCGTCGTATTCGTGCTAATCGGCATTGCAATTGGGTTAGGTACAGCCGATATAGAAGTTGACGACGTGGGCATTTCGCGAGTACTCCTGTCAGTCAAGTGGCAACGCGTGCGATGGGAAGACGTTTCAAAACTTGTCATCACGGACTCTATTAGCCCCGCGAATGGTAGGAGTGTTAAAACCTACCTTTTTCTATCCAAAAAGGGCGCGTCCAAGCCATCGTCGAGAAGAATTGCGTTTCAGAGCTTGAACCATGGCATGGAGGATCTGCTTAATAAAATCAATCAATGCGTCGGAGAGAACCGAATTGACGTGAAGGACAACAGCGTCGTCGGGTCCTAAGTCGCCAAAACCGAAGGCCCAAAGGGTTGTTTGGTGGCTGGCCTTTTCAACCTTCTTTCTGTTTCTTATGTACATTCTTGCTAGGAACTGGTGAGCGTGGAGTCGCGCGCACGGAATGAGTTATGAACCTTATTATTGTTGCGCCATTATTGTCCGCCCTTTGCACAAGGTGGATCGTAGGAGTTATAGACCGTATCGACGCTAAAAAAGGAGCTGGGACAAAGGATCCTTCCACGTTTAAGTACGCACGAGGCGTCTCTAACGCTGTCGGATTTTCCAGCTGTCTGGTCCCTATGGTGGTCTTCCTCCTTCCAGATTCGGCGGTGGCTGGGCTGCGTTTTGAAACAGACGTCTTTGGACTGGCTGTGGGAGGCATTCTGGCCTTCGCCTGGATATACCTCCGAATGTACAAGATAAAAGTGCAGGATGGATTCCTAGATTATGGCGCGTTTTTTACTACCCGCGTAAACCTCACTCAGGTAACCCGAATTAGGTACCACTGGGTGAATAAAGGCATCCAGCTAAAGCTATTTGCAAACAAGAAACGTCTCGCGATCTTTGAAGGTGGGGTGGTCGACTTCGACCGCTTTGCACAGCGGGTGAGGGCCGAGTCGCCTTCGAACATAATTACCGAGGTCTTCGGACAAGCTACATTCCACGGTGAACAAAACCTATGAGGTCTAGTTCAACTCCTTCGGGAGGGTCCCTCGAGTAAGCGAAGCAATGACGTCGGGGTGGCGATGACTGGAGTCTTCGCTTTCACTGGACAAATTTCGAGCGTGGGCAGGGCTGCCCTAAAGCAAATGCAGGACCGTGCCGGTCGGCGCCAACTTCACACGTTTTCCGCCGCTCGATTGCCCTGACTGTTTCGGGCTCAATGCGCTTCACCGTGACAAGGGGTGGCCGACGGAAGTCGTACCTGGCTCGAATCGCTGTGAAGGAAGCCGGCGAACATGTGACTCTGTCCGCTCTGGACGAACTAGCGTAAGGAGTGAGCATCGCGAGCGTTGCGACGCGGCGCGGCGGAACTGGCGGGAACTTTGGTGGGCGACTTGGCGGGATAGGTTCAGGGCACTCGACAACAAGAGGAGCCCACCATGTCGCTCGATACAGCCGCACCGTCCGAAGTTGCGGTGATCCCGCTCGCCGCAGTGCGCGTGGTGTACAACCCACGCCGTGCTTTCAAGCCGGAAGCACTGCAGCGTCTCGCCGAGTCTATCCGGGAGAACAACCTGATCCAGCCCATCGCGGTCCGGCCTTCGGACGATGGCGAAGGGTACGAACTGATCGCGGGCGAACGTCGGCTGCGCGCGATGCGCCTGCTGGAGCGCGTGGACGCGCCGGCCCGCATCATCTTCTGCGACCACAACGAGGCCCGCCGTCTCTCACTCCTGGAAAATCTGGATCGCCAGGATTTGTCTCCCGCCGAAGAAGCCCTTGCGGCGCGCGATGCCCTCGACCTTGCCGGTGGTGATCGAGCCGCGACAGCCTCGCAGCTCGGCTGGCCTGCCAGCAAGCTGGAATCGCGTCTGTTGCTCCTGCAGGCGTCGGTCGACGTGCTGGATGCGGTGGCGGATGGACGAATCCATGTGGGCCACGCGGAGCTGCTCGCCGGATTGCCCGAAGCGCAGCAGAACAAGGCGCTGGGTCGCATCATCGAGAATAACGTCACCGTGGCCGCGCTCCGCGAACAGGTGAAGGGCGTGGTGATCCCGCTGGCGCAGGCCATCTTCCCTACCGGCGCGGGGTCAGCGTGCGAAACGTGCCCCTTCAACACGGCCCTGCAGGGGACGCTGTTTGGTGAGGCGGTGGCCGGCGCGAACTGCAAGAACCGGGCTTGCTTCACGGCGCTTACCAACGCGGAGCTGGAAGCACGGCGCGTCCGCCTGCAGGAAGACTATGCGACCGTCGCGCTCTCGACCGAGAAGGACGAAGCGTCGTATACAGCCCTGATCCAGAGCGGTGCGGGCGGCGTCGGGCCGGAGCAATACAACGCCTGTCGGAGCTGCGAACACTTCGGCGCACTGCTCCACGCGAAACCCGACGCGCGCCTCGGCCAAGTCGAACGCCCCACGTGCTTCAACCTTTCGTGCCACGGCACAAAAGTGCGTGCGTACGCCGATTCGCAAGCACCCGCGCCTGCAGCCGATGACGGCACGTCGGAGGATGCAGAGACCCCGACAAAGGCCACCTCTGCCAAACCGGCTGCCGCAGCCTCCCGCGCAGCCGCTGCCTCCAAGGCGAAGGCCAAGACCAAGCACACGCCGGCACCGGCTGCGTCGAGCGTCGCGGCCAAGGCAGCGATGAAGCCTGCCTACACGGCGGCTGCGATGGGGTTGATGACCACCGGAACGAAGGAACCCCTCGCGGTGGCGATCCTTGCCATGGCCAAGGTGATGAGCGAGGCCGGCATCAGCCTGCCTGACGGCGTAGCCGTCAGCGGCAAGAAGCCGGAGGACGTCATCGCCAAGCTGCTCGGCAAGGACGAAGCGGAGCTGTCGCGCCTTTTCAGTGCCACTGCGTGCGCGCTGGTCACGGGCCATCAGGCCAGTTCGCAGTTCAGCCGGAATGACGTCTTTCCGGGGGTACTTTCCGCCGCGATAGTGCAAGGGCAGGGGGTCGATCTGGCCCTGCACTTCGAAGTCGACCTCGCGTACCTCGCGGCCCACACCAAGGAAGGCATCGGAGCGCTGCTGGAAGAAAGCGGATTCAAGACCTGGCTGATGGGTCAGGACGACGGCGAGAAGCGCTGGAAGGCTTTGCTCGCCAACAAGAAGGCCGACATGCCCAAGGCGATCATGGCCGCTGGGTTCACGTGGGCCGGTTTCGTGCCCAAGGCCGTCGCGAGCGTTTCGCCCCGCGCCTTCGTGGGCGTCTGACAAAGGAAGTCGCCGAACTTTTGGCGCAGCCCGCATGCGCCACGCTGGATTCGTCGCAGTAAGAAAGGAACTGACATGACCACGACGCTGACCTTCAATCTCAACGCGCTACGCCCGATTTTGGCGCACGCGATCGCTGCCACGTCGCAGCGACCGACCTTCGCGCACCTCTCCAATCCGGCCTACTGGAAACCCGGCGTCGACCCCACCGCGCGCGGCTGGGTCGAGCCCGGCGACATTGACCAGACGAAGTTGCAGGCGTCGGTGTGGCTGGTGAAGGGGGCGGGCATCGGCATTGTGTCGGCAGGCGATCCGCAACAGGCCTCTGAGGACGGCTCCGGCGGGCCGCGAACCGCCTTCGCGGCAGGGTTCGATCCGGTAAGGGATGCCGACTGCGCCTCCCGCGCCGATGCGCTGCTCGGCCGCGACGAGTTCACCGAATCCGTCGATGCCCGCGAAGTGCTGCGACTGATGGAGGCCGCGCCGCACGCACGCACGCTCCGCATCCGGGTCAGCGCCCACAAGATCAGCATCGCGGTTCGCTGACACCCACTTCAACGTCCAACCACTTTCACGGGAGTCCCACTATGTCGCAACACCCGATCAACCTTCTGACCTCGCTGGTACGCAAGGGCGACAGCGTCAGCCTGACGTTCCGCGCCGTCGACGCCGGCACCCAGGTCGTGTTCCAACCCAGCATCAAGGGCGCGGATACGGTCGAGTCCGATCCCGCGCTGGCCCAGCAGATCGCTGCGCTTGCCTTGCCGTTTGTCTTCACGGTTCCGGCCGGTGCCGACGTCAATGAAGCCCTTTCCGAGGCGCTGGAACAGATCAGCCAGAGTCGGCAGGGACTGGTGTCGGCCAACGCGGCGTATCAGGCGGCGGTGGACGATGCGGCCGCTCGTGCGCGGCAAGCCACCGCCGAGAAGGGTAAGACCAAGGCGGTGGCGAAGAAACCTTCCACCGCTGGGGCCAATGACGCCGCTTCGGGTGACGACGCGGACGGTGGCGATGCCGACGCGACGCAGGCTGGCGACCCGACAGCGGCGGGTTCCACCCCCATCCCGGCGGCGCCGGTCCAGCCCTCTGTTTTCGACGAAGAGTGAGGAAGCGATCATGGTTGAAGTGACAACTCTCACTCGCGTGTTCAAGTTCGGCCCGACCACCGTGCCCGACCCCGCACCGACACTCCCGCCGGAGGATGCCTTCCGGCTGTTGCAGGGCGCGTTGACGCATCTGGCCCACGCCACGCTCGAAGGGCCGGAAGTCGTCGGCGATCAGTTGGTGTACACCATCGTGCGTCCGCCCGCGCAGACCAAGGGAGCGCGGCGCACGCCACGCCCGACCAGCGCCGGGCAAGACGACGTCGAAGCGGCGGTGAAGTCGCTGCAGGCGTGGGCCAACGCCGATTCCACCTCCGGCTACGACCATGTCCTGCACCACGACTGCGGTCAGTTCCTCCTTCGCTGCCGGCAGCGCAACGCGAGACCTGTCGATCCGTTCCTGGTTGGCCTCGCCTGATCCCTTCCGAACTTTGCGCCCCTGCCCTGACGCGTAGGGTCGGGGCAGGTAAGTTGAAGGAGTCGGCATCATGTTTCCATTGAGTTCAGCCCATCTGACGGCTGACGTGTTGCAAGGCGCGCAGGGCATGGCCACCGGCAGCCTCGCGCTCTATTCCCGCCCCTCGCGCGCGCATATCGCCGCTGCCTTGCGGTGGCAGGTCCGAGGAGGACTCGTCGCCGCGAGAGAAGTCCGGAGCATCTTCGCCGCCGGCATTGCCGGCACCGATGGCCAGGTTCGCGACCTCGGCAGCACCCTGGTCGACCGGGCTCGCGCCCGAATGGGCGAATTGCCGCGTCTTACCAAGGCTTCCACACGCTGCCCTTTCAATCCGAAGTACGACGATCCGCAGGTGCGCAACGGCATCGTCTACTGGGGCGCGGCGCTCATGCGCGCTGGCGCGATCTCATGGGCGGGTCTAGCGCGGGCATTGGCGCGCGGCGGAGCGAACCCGACGATGGCACTGCGCGGTGCCGGTGAGGCCTACGCCAATCGCGTGCTGAACGATATGTTTGCGCGCTACGGTTGCGCGCCGCGCGCGAAGACGTTCAGGGAGCCGTTCTGGCAGGTCTTGCCTGCAATCCTCTACGGCATCACGGGGGACGATGCACCGGCGGTGGTGATGGCAACGGGCCCGGCCGCCGGCAACTGTTCCTTCACCCTGTCGTCGCTGGACATCGACATGGATCACGCCGACGCGCCGCTGCTGTGCGCGTTGCTCTCCAAGTGGCCTAGTCACGCGTTGACGGTGCTTGCGCCACACGAGTTCGTCGGCGATGGCTACCTCGGTAACGGCCAGTTCTGGGACGACGTCGGTTCCTATGGCAAAGAGCTTCTGGACGCACACGGAAACGTCGCACTGACGGACGACTTCCTGGAGCACATGGAGATGGAATACGGCTACGAGCGCGAGTCCGAAGAGGACCGTGACACGCTCGAACGCTGTGTGCGCTTCCTCGCCAAGCGCAAGGCGCGAATGACCGATTTCAAGTCGCGCGATGCGGTCGGCAAGGCCTTCCGTCGCCATCTCAAGCAGCACACCGGCGAGCCAACCAAAGCGCTTCTCTCTTCGTTGTTGCGGCTCAACGAGGAGGTCTCGGAACGGCTTGCCGGAGCGAGGACGCTCTCGACAGTGGAAGCCATGTGCGAGGAAGGCTACGGGTCCGGTCTGCACATTGTGAAGGCAAACTTCTGCGGCATCGAGGATCGCATCCTCGACGAACACGAGCGCATGACGTGGGAAACCGGCTCGGACGGCACGATTGGCATCACGCCGACGAACGCTGATCCATGGAAGGTATTTGAACTTTGCGTGATCGAGGCATGCGCCATAACAGTCATGTCCTACCTCATTTCCCAATTCAACGAGGCGCAACGTGACTGACGAACTGCAACCCACTATGGCACTGCTGGTACACACCGCCGGAAACATGCAGGGTGACTCATCCGGTGCCCGGCAGCTGGTGCTGACGATGCACGACATTGTCCGAGGCACCAACGGCCCGATGCTCAATGCCGGCCGGATTCTGTCGCACGCTGACGCCCAGGAACTGGGTTCGCGCCTACTGACCCCTGGCACGGCGCGTCGGGCCGGTATCCAGCTGGTGCCCGAGGTTCTTCTGCGGGAAACCAACACGGGCTTGACGTGGTTCCGCCCGGCCCAGCGCACGCATCAGCACTGGCGCACGGAGGGAGGAAGGGAAGTCATCGACGCGGTGATCCCTGGACTGGTCTTCCACGTCGAGAACGGCGTGCTCCACGTCGCTGCGTATGCGGGAGCCGAGCGGCCGGCACTCAACACGCCGCTCTACCACGCACCTATCGGGAACGTGCACGATGACACGCTCGTCTGCACGGGCAACGCCACGCTGCCGCGCCAGCAGGATCAGGAGTCGATCCGGTCATGGGAGCGAGTTCTGTTGGCCACCAACTTTTCGCACATCAACCACCCACGGACGCTGGCCGCGAAGGACACCTCGACCGAGCAACTCATTGCCTTCTGGAAGAAGCGCAAGCGGTACACCACGCCGCCGGACGCGCGATTCTTGCACCCGCTGCGCAAGACGCTGTCCGCCTGGCTGACCACCCTGACCGGGGAGGATGAGTGATGTTTGCCACCGAGCAGACAGGTCCGCTGGACGCAGCCATCGCGCAGATGCTGCCGATCAACGCGGTGCCGCTGGAAGGAACCTTCTCGCCGCTGGCTGGGGCGGGTCGCCGCCTCCTCGTCGCGCGGGACGGGATTTACGTCGAGGCAGCCAACGACGCGCTCTATGTTAGGCTGCGTCTCGTGGCGCTGCACACGCCGTACGGTGAGCTGACCGAAGTCGTGGCGCTGCGTGGAGCCCCCATGCCGCGCGCCTTTGCGCGGACGCTGATGGAGCGGTCGCTGGCCAGTCACCCTTGTGAAATGGCCGCGCTGATCGTCGCTGACGCTGGCGAGCCGGCTGGGTACCGACTGATCGAGCCCGATGGGCAGGGCCACGTGGGTCAGGTGACCTACGCCGACCACGGATACGACGACGCCAAGCTCGTCATCGACGCACATAGCCACGGTCCCTTTCCTTCCATTTTTTCCCATACAGACAACGCGTCCGACCGCTCACGCGGTGGGCCCCACCTGAGCGTGGTCTTTGGGCACTGTGGCGAGCGCGCATCGACGACCGTCGCGATCAGGGCGTGTGTGGGCAACTACCTCATTCCGCTCGATGAAACCCACTTCTCGGAGCTGTTCGCATGACCCGGCACCGCTTTCCCATCCCCGAAGCGTTCATGGCCGACCGCGCCATTCGTGTGACCGTCATTGGTGCCGGCGGCACCGGCTCGTTGTTCTTGAGCGACCTCGGAAGGCTCGACGCCGCATTGCGTGCCCAGCGGCATCCAGGGATGCAGGTAACGGTGTATGACCCCGACACGTTTTCGCCTGCCAACTTCGGTCGCCAGCTGACCACGGCCGGCGACGCGGGCTTCAACAAGGCGGTCATGACCGTCGGGCGCATCAACAACTTCTACGGCCTCGACTGGCTCGCGGTGCCCGAACCACTCAACCCGACCCGCCACCGCCTCATGGCGGATCTGGTGATCGTTTGCGTGGACAAGGGAGAGTTCCGTTACAAGCTCGGCGAGCACTATCACGACGAGCCGACGGAAGCACTCTGGATGGACTTTGGAAATGGTGCTGCGCTGGGGCAAATTGTGGTGGGTCACCTCGGCAAACCACGAACGGGCTTGCGCCTGCCGAACGTCTTCGACTTGTACGGGGCCGAGTTGCTGGCCGGAGATGAAGATGATCTACCGTCGTGTAGCCTGCAGGAGGCGTTGACCCGCCAGAAGTGGGCAATCAACCTCAACATGGCGACCGCCGGTGCGACGCTGCTGAGCACGTTGCTGTTCGACGGCGAGCTGTCCGAGCACGGCGCGCTGATCCGGCTGAACCCGCTGCAGGTGTCACCGTTGATGATCGACACCGACGCGTGGGCAGGGTTCGGTTACGAGAACGCGGACTGACGGGGGCGCAGGGCCGCTCTTTGTCTTGTGCCGACGAGATCAGAGCGAGGCAAACGCGCAGGGAGGTCTGATGGGCGGATAGAAGTCTCGCCATCTTTGCGACGCGGAAGTGACGGCCAAGATGGGTCACTTCCACCCGCGAGGATCGTCCGATGTCCGACACCACCCAAAGCATTTTTCCGGCAGCCACCGCCAGCGCTACCGATGCGGCGCACACCGTCTACTTACCCAACGTGGGCAAGCGGAGCGTGCGTGTCGAGGCAAAGGATGCCGAGGGCAACTGGCACGCGCTGGGCAACGTCACGATCCCGCCCAACCACGCCATTCCTGAGTCCGGCTCGGTAGCAGAGATTCAGTATCTCTATGTCGGCAAGGTTGGTGGCGCGCTCTATCAGCCTGTTTACTTGGGCGAGCGTGGCGATCAGGACGAGGGCGACTGCCTACTGAGCCAGCTGAAGTACAAGGGCCTGGCTGAAGCCGCGTAGCGTCAAAGCCCGGGTGCAGCCGCCTTGTGTGTGCTGCACCCGGAGCGCGTCCGGGCGCGACCCACACCGAAAAGGGTCCAAAAACCCGCCGATATCGACGGGGTTTCAGGCCTCCCGGTAGGGTGCCGGCGGATAACCTACAAACAAGACCATCAGACGAGACAAGGAGGTTTCCATGCGTTCCAGTTTCATCCTCAAACGGAAGCAGGCGGTAGGCCAGTACCTGGGCGTCAGGGGGCGTGGCTTCGACATGGTCGACATCGTCAGGGCCGAACGCTTTCCCACGAACGTCCTCGCGGCGCGCTACGCCGCAGCGGCATCGGAAGATCCGTCGATACCGGACTTCGAAGTGAAGCCCGACTTGCGACCGCCGCTGCATTCGGCCACCGGCGCGTGCCGGGTTTGCGGTTGTACCGAACACTTCGCCTGCCCGGAAGGCTGCAGCTGGGCCGAGCCGGACTTGTGCAGCGAATGTGCTCATGAACTCGTCGACTCGGCGAATGCGGCCAGAGCATGAGCCTTCGCTCGGGGTCGTCTGGCTGGGCCGCCATTACCGGCCTGACTGCCTTGGCGGTGATCCTGCTGTACGGATTGGCATGGTCACGTGACAAATCACTTCGCGCCGCGTTGGTCGCTCAGCCACCGTCGTTCGAGCATTCGGTATCGGGCCGACTATCGGTGGTGAGCATCCTGGCCGAATACGTACCCAATGCTCCTGCAGGCGGGAAGCCCAGGATCCCGTTGGCGGACATGGCCGCTCGTGGCTCCGGATTTGTGGTCACGGCCGATGGGGACATCGTGACGTGCGCGCACGTGGTCGCCGGTGCAAATCGCGTGTTGGTGCGCTTTGCCGCTGGGTCGGGACAGGACACTCCGGTGCCAGCACAGGTGATTGGGGCTGACGCCGAAACTGACGTCGCGCTCCTGCATGTCGACGCCAAAGCACCGCTGCCCGCGGTCAGATGGGGCGACTCGACACACCTTCAGCTGGGCCAGTGGGTGCTCGCCATTGGTGCGCCGTACGGTTTCGAGGGTACCGTGACGCAAGGCGTGATCGGCGCGCTGCACCGGAATCTCCAGGCACCTGGTGCCAATCCGGTGCGGTACATCCAGTCGGACGTTCCCGAGGCACCCGGCAACTCGGGCGGCCCCTTGCTCGACCTCGATGGCCGGGTGATTGGCCTCAACGCGCAGATCTTCGAAGCGGACCACGGCAGTTCGATGCCGCTGTCGTTTGCTGTGCCCAGTGCCGACGTAATCCGGGTGGTCTCCCAACTGCGCCAACGGGCGCGCTGACGGCTACGCGCCTGGTGGCCCGTCGAGCAGGTCGCCCAGCACTTCAGCCGACGCTGGAATGAGGGCCAGCACCGGAATGCCTCCGGGCTGTGGCCGCATGATGACCACAGGGACGGCGTCGACTTCTGTGGCGTTCGAGGTCGCCAAAAGGATGTGATTGTGTCCCTCGAGGATGGAGGCCAACTGCTGGTGCGCCAGTACGAGCTGGCGGCTCACGACCTCGACCAGCATGCCGGGATTGGTCCCGTGCTCGCGCTCGGCCGTAACCATCAACCGCTCGTAGAGCTGGGCGACCATGCCAACAGAAAGCACGCGCAGCGCGTTCGATGATGTGGTGCTGGCCACGATCGCCTTCGGTATCTGGACGAAGCTCGACGGCTCAAGAACCACGCGATCCCACTGGCGGAACTCGTCGTCCCCAAGTCCCTGCTCCAGTAGTCGTACCGTCCGCTGGTAGAAGGCTACGAAAAAGGCCATCTGTGCCCAGCCATGCTCGTCCGGTGCCGACTTAACGTGGTCGCCGATATCCCGAACGATGGCCCGCAGGACCTCCACGACCGCCGCGGTGGCCGCGTGCATCGGCTCGGTAATCGGAAGAAAGACCGTGTCCTGGGGGAGCTTCGTGATCCGCACGGCCTGGAAAGGGCTTGAAGGCTCGGCAAACGTCGTGGTGCCCAGCGCATGACGGCCGGGAAGCAGGAAGGGTGCGTCGTCGTCAGGTGCCGGCGTCGCCCATGTGATGTCGATCGCGCGCTTTTCAGCCAAGAGCGCGATCCGGACCGGGAGGGCCGGCTCCTTGAAGAGGAACGACATATCCCGGTCCGTTCGAAGCAATGCCGCGTCGCAGAAGGATCGCCAGTGAGCAACCAGGCGTTCGGACAGCGCAGTGATCTCCCCCACGAGCAGTTCCTTGGGGTTCTCATGTGGCTCTGAGACGATGGCACCAAGGCCCTTGATGACGTCTTGAAGCGCCTGGACACGGGCCAAGTGCCATGCCTCGACCGTCGTGGGCGCTGCCAGCCGATCATCGCGCTCGTGTATGGGTGAATGGGAGGGGGGCAAGGCGGATCCTGTCTGTCCCTGAAGATGGGGCGAAGTATGCCAGTACAGCGCGGCCAAACGTGATAACAGCGTACCAAAGGGTAGGTCAACTGCCCGGTGGTAACTCCACGGCTTGACGGGTAGGTATCGCGCAATTGCCTGTGTAATGACCGAGTTTCAAGGTAAGTCCTCCGGTTCGCGCGCCCTAGACTTTCCCCTAGGAACTCACTCACAGGGATGTCCATGGCAAAGAACGTAAAACCGCAAAAGCGGGGAATGGTCGCAGCGCTCGTACTGGCCTGCCTCTTCATCTTCTTCGGGCTGCTGGCACTGAGAACTCGCCCGGCCCTACGCCAACAAATGGGCCAAATCATCAGCGGCGCTCCGACGGCCGACGGTGGTACCAACGCCGGACAGTCGGCTCAGGACGTGCTCGGGCACATCTTCTCGACGCCAACGGCTCGCGATCAGACCACCACGCCTCCTGCCGCGGACGACGACGTGCGCCAGCCCACGGCCGATCGGGTCACCATGGCGATGGCCAGCCGGGGTGCCATTGTCGGTGCTCCACGCCTTCTGTCAGGCAATGCCGTCGAGGTCGGGGGTCAAGCGTTCACCCTGTGGGGTATCCAGATCCCCTCAACCAACTATCAATGCACGACTGGCTCCCGCCAGTGGTTCTGTGGCGATGAGGCCACCAAGTCCCTGCGTGACTTCATTGGCGATCGCAAGGTGGGTTGCTATCCGAAGGGCCAGGATCTGAATGGCCACGCGATCGGACGGTGCTTTGTCGGCTACATCGATCTGGGGTCGCACCTGGTCGAAGAAGGTTGGGCGCTTCAGCAGCCGCGCATCACCAACGACTACAACATGGTGCAGGAGCTGGCCAAGGCTCACCGGGCAGGACTCTGGGGCACCGACTTCGACCCGACCACATTCCTCAACAACGCCGATTGAGCGAAGGAGCCTGCATGCGGTCCTCAAAACGATTCCAGCGCCCCTACCGGCGACGTTCATCGTCCACGCCCTCTACGCCGCTGCCACGGCCAACGCCGCCGGCCAAGCCCGTGGACACGCCAGCGGCGGTACGAGCGGAGTCCTGGGCGCTGCGTGGTGCCATCGGACTGCTGGTCATCATGGTCGCGGCGGTTGGCTGGATGAGGGCCGAGTGGAGCGACACGACAGCGCCGGTGCGACTGGGAACGACCCACACCACCAAAGTCAGCGACAACGCCGGGTTCGTCACACCGGCCCAGCAGAAGTTCCTGGATGCTGCCAACCGTAGCTCCAACAGGACCTTCACGGCGGCCGAGTGGCGCGCTTTCCAATCACAGCTGGAAGGTCGCGTTCCGGACCCCACGGCGATCCAGTCGCCTAACGACGGTGCCGTTGCAAGAACCACGGCGGAGGTCGCGCCGGAACCCGCCGCGGTCCCTGTCGTGACGCCTGACCTTCCCGGCTACAAGATCGCGATCGACGGGAGCAGCACCGATGCGCTCGTGGGTTCCATCAACGCCATCACGGCCGCGCTGCCCGATCACGATGCCAGGGTGTTCCAGAAATCCGTTCGAATGCTGATCGTCGGCAGTATTCCCGTCGAACAGCTGGTTGCCCAGCACGTGCAGCCTTCGGAGTTGACGGAAGCGCGTCTACTGGACGGCGCGCGATCCAGGCTCAATGGCATGAAGGCCATGGACGTGCTGGCTGCGGCCAATGCCCTCCACCAGAAGCTCGTGCAACAAAGCCAGAACCACACCGGTCCGTTCGCCGCATCCGCTCAGGGTGCCTCGAACGCCTGGGGAAACTGAAAACAATGACAACTTTTGCAGCTCCATGTGCCGGGTATGTTTGTACTGCAACACAAGAGCGCCCGTCCTTCCGGGTATGAGCAACAACACCGAATGTAACCAAGGTAATGGGTTGCCAATTCAGTGATTAACTTGGAGTAAAAAAGCATGAGCAGCAAAGGCGTAAACCTTGTGATTATCGTGGGCCATCTCGGAAATGATCCTGAAACACGTCATACCGGTAATGGTACTGCGATCACGAGCATTAGCGTCGCCACCAGTGAATCATGGACCGATAAGCAAAGTGGCGAAAAGCAGGAACGCACCGAGTGGCACCGTGTCAAAATGTTCGGCCGGTTGGCGGAAATCGCTGGCGAATATCTGACCAAGGGTCGACAGGTTTACATCGAAGGTCAGCTGCGCACTGACAAATACACGGACAAGGAAGGCATCGAGCGCTACGCGACCGATATCATTGCCAACGAAATGCAGATGCTTGGGGCGGGGCAGCAAGACGGTGGCGACGGCCAGCGCCGGGCACCGAGCCAGGGCAACCAGCAGCGCGCCAACGGCAATTCCAGTCGGAACGGCAATGGCAATGGCAATGGCAACAATCGTGGCCAGGAGGCCGGCCGCCAAAGCAATCAGGGCGGTAACGGTGGCCGCTCCAATGGGAATGGCAACAGCGGTTATGGAAACCGCAACGGAAGCGGCCAATCCGGCGGTGGTGGTAATGGCTCGTCTCGAAATAGTGGTGGGTATTCCGATAATACGGGACATGATAATGGGTCATTTCCAGATGATGTGCCGTTCTAAATAACAAATTATTAACACTTTTAATAATGTTTGTTTCGTCGAATGGAATGCATATCCACGCGGCTAAAACAAAAAGTTGTGGCCGAGTTTCAAACCAATCGGCCACATCTGTTTAAGGCAGTAACAAGAACGGAGTCATGACGCAATGAAAGCGTTCCTGCGTGTAATTTTGACCAACCCGTCGATTGCAATTCCTCTTGGCATTCTCGGGCTCCTTCTCGCCTATCTATTCCTCAACGCGCCGAAGGCCGTCGGGCCCGTCATGAGCATTTTCCTGATCGGTGCCGCAGTGGGCCTGCTCCACCTGCTCACTTCGCGCAAAGTCCCGCCGCCCTGGCGCAAGAACGACCAGGACACGAGAGACAAGTGAACGCAGCTGCTGCATCCAGCCCTGAGGATCGCCCGCGGAGTGCTGCTCACGCGGCGCTGCGATCGTTCGGGATTTCGCGGCCTTCCGAAACACCTCTCCTGGTCCCCGAGTCGTACCAGGACTTCACCGTCCCTGTGCGGGACCTCTCCGTCCTGGTCGAAGGCGAAGCGACCTTCGTGGTGGCCAGCGTCCAGTCGACCCCGAGTCGAAGCAGCTCCGGGCCGCCGCGGTTCGCCTTCATGCTGGAGGACGACACCGGCAGTGCGTTCAGAGCGGCGGTGTTCGGCGACGATCCAGCGGCGGTGAAGGGGATTGGGAAGGGACACACCCTTGCCTGCGTCGTCAAAGCCAAGGATCGTGGTGGTACGCGCTGGATCACGGTCGTCGAAGTCATCGAGCCGGAATGGGTGGGGCGCGTGCGTCCGGTATATCCCGTCCGCAAGGCCGGCAACCTGCGCATGGAAGTTCGTGCCATCGTGCACGGCTATCTGCCACACATGGTGCACAAGGCGAGCACGTTCCTGGCGGAGCAACTGGCAGACCTTGCCCCGATGCCGGCCGTGCTGAAGGCCGTCGGGTGCGATGGATGGTCGCTGGAACAACTGCTCTGGCAGATCCATGCACCGGCCTCTCTGGCGTACGCCGAGCACGCGCGCGCCGCGTACATTCGCATTGCAGCACTGGGCATGCGCCTTCGTGCACTGCGATCGGCGGAGAAGAAGCCGACAGCACCGTTGGTTCTTCCGACCCTCGACGATCGCATCCGGTCACTTCCATTTCGCCTGACGGACGATCAGCGTCGAGCTGTCGAGGATATGCGTGAGCGACTGGCGCGCCCGTACCAAACGCGATCGATCCTCAGTGGTGAAGTCGGCAGTGGAAAGACGGCGATCTGCCACGTCCTGGCGGCTGCCGTGTCTGATCTTCCCACAGGTCGTGTCTTGATCATGGCGCCTACCTTCCCTCTGGCCAAGCAGCTCTACGACGGCTTCATTGCCGTCTACCCCGAGGTGCCGACAAGCCTGGTCGCCGGCGACGATGATGGTGCCGATCCGACGCTGTCCCGCGTGGTGGTGGGTACCAGCGCGGTGCTGACGCGAAAGATCGGCGAGTTCGTCCTGGTGGTGGTCGACGAACAACAGCGCTGGTCGCGTGGCCAGCGCGAGCACTATCTCGCGACCAAGACGCATCTGATGGAGATGTCGGCGACATGCATTCCGCGCACGGTGGCTCTGATGCGACTGGGCCAGGTCGAAGTGTCGGAACTGCGGCAGACCCACTCGGAAAAGGTCATCAAGACGAAGCTCTGGGTCGGCAACGATTCGGTCGGACCGATGTTCCGGCAAATCCGCGAGGCCGTGACCAACAAGCGGCCCGTGCTGGTGATCTATCCCAAGAAGGAAGCTGACGATCGCAAGGCGGGTAGCAAGGGCACAGCGGCCAAGTCAACCAAGCCACCCGTGCCGGGTGGTGCTATCGACGAGCGACATTCGGTTGAACTGGCTCTCCCACGTTGGGAAAAGCTGTTTCCCGGTCGCGTTCGTGCGATCACAGGCAACGACGAAGACGAAGGGAAGGCATCTGCGCTACAGGCGATCGCCGATGGGGACGCGGAGATCCTGCTGGCCACGACGGTGGTTGAGGTCGGCATTTCGCTGGCCAACCTCTACTACATCGTCATTGTGATGCCCGATCGCTACGGACTGACCACACTTCACCAGCTGCGCGGGCGCGTTGCACGAAACGGGGGTGAGGGCTTCTGCCACCTGTGGGCACCCACCGAACTGTCGGAGAAGGCGCTTGAGCGCCTCAACGTGTTCGTGGAAACAAGCGATGGGTTCGCGCTTGCCGAGGCCGACCTTCGTATTCGAGGGTCCGGCGATCTCAGCGCCGAGTCGTCTACACAGTCGGGTGCGGATGAGACTTTCCTCTACGGCGCACCCATGAGCATCGAGACGTTGGAGGAGGTGGCCGACCTCTGGGAACAGTTGCGCCCCGAAACTAGGCCGGAAACCGCCCAATTTTAATGCCGCGTGTGCAGGTGGCGTGGCTAGTCTTGTCCGCACTCGGTTACGGACGACAGCCATCTCATGCAACGGAACCTCATCGCGCTCGCCATTGCCGTCGCCCTGGGCATGCCTGGCCTTGCCATGGCGGCTCGCTCACCGTCCGCACACGATCTGGCACCGGCGACCCGCGATCAAACGTCGAGTCTCGCTGAAGGTCGCCGGCAGTTCGCCATCGCTGTCTCACATCACAGCACGGTCGGACAATCGGCCGCCGCCGCCCAGAAGGTCATCGCTACGCTGCAGCCGTTGGCTGCGCAGGGAGTACCAGAAGCGAACTGGATGCTCGGCTACCTGTATGGGACCGGTTACGGCGTCATGGTCGATCGAAAGGTCGGTATTCAGTACGCACGCAAGGCGGCGGACGCAGGTTACGCGCCAGCGGCGCAGTGGCTCGGAACGGAGTTGTGGCACAGCTCGCCGATCTATCCGTGGCAGAACGTGGAAAACAACGAGGCGCTGGCCTATCGGGCTCAGTACGCGCAAGCGACAGGCCATGGCAGCGTGAAGGCGGCACCCATCACCGTTGCCGCGTCGAAGCCGCACTCCGTTGCCCCGATCATGAGCCACCCCGTCACCATCATTCCTTCGAAGGTTGTGTCTGCGGCGAGCGCAGGCACACCGGTGGCGGTGGCGGCCGTTAACCGCCCACTTCCCACGTCCCCACCTGCCCCGTTGGACCAACCGACCTCCATGGGTGACCTTCGGGAGGCGCTCGCGGCGAGCAACGAACGCGTTCACGAGCTCGAGCAGGAACTGGCTCATGTCCACGCGGATCCGGCGCTGCCGCCGGCGGTGGCACGACCACCGCTCCCTCCGATGTTGAGCGGCGCGGACGCAGTGGCGCTCAATCGGACAGCGGTACATCTCGTCGGCCAGGGCGACTTCGAGTCCGCTGTGCCGTTGCTGCGACGTGCCGCGGCGGCAGGCTTTGCGCCGGCAGAGGCCAATCTCGGTGCCATGTATCTCAACGGAACGGGTGTCAACCAGGACACGCATCAAGCGGTCGAGCTCCTGCAGCGCGCCGCCAACCGAGGCAACGCCGTCGCCGCTTGCAACCTCGGCCGGATCTATGAGCTTGGGATTGGCATTCACGCTGACCGTGAACGCGCGTACGCGGCCTATCGCCAGGCTGAGCAGTTGGGGAGCCCGACGGCCGCAAGGGCGCTCGCACGTCTCAGGGCGGGAACCTGGTAGCGGAAAAAGTGTGAATTAGGACGTCCGAAATTCGGGCGTATATCTGGATCAACGGCAGGACGCCGCAGAGGACACCGGCACGGAGCCGAGGAGCGAGAAGGACAGTGGCATGGACCGCCACCGAACACCGGAACCGGTGCACCGACAGAGGAAGTTGGTGGCGATGGAACGCGGCGCTGGACGCGCCTGAAGTGAGGGAGCGGTACGGCACGGATGCAGCATGGAGGCAGCAGGGACGGAGGAGCGGTCGCAGCGTGGAGGCGCCGCCACGGACGGAACGAAGGATGAGGTGCCCTGGGCATCTCGAGCGGACAGGACGTCCGCCGGCGCGGGAAGCGCCAGAACCGGGTCAACGAATGACCCACAGGAGGCGCCCTCATGGAAGAGGGGGTTGTGGCGGGCGATCGGTAGGATGCCGACACCCACGCGATCACGAAAGCATTCGTCGCAGAGCTACGGAGAGCAGGCTGGCGGTACCTGTCGAGAAGAAAGGAAGCCTCTCGACAGTTTTACGAAGACGGCGCGGAAGCGCCGCACGGATCGGTCAACGGTGGCGTCACCTCTCCCCTGGGACGGCGCGCCGGATCGCTGAAGCGTAGCTTCAGCGGATGTGCCCCTCCGCAAGGGCACAGAGGTCCTGGTCTTCGACCGGGGCTGGCAACGTCGAGAGACGTGGCGTTTCACGGATGAAACCCGCCCAGCCGCGTGCTGGGCGGGAATCACCATTTCAAGGCCACACAATTCGATGGAGCACACCATGTCTGCCACGCGTTCACCGCGTCCAATTTATTCCATGACGGCGCTGCTCCGCTGGGCCGGCGTCATGTTGCTCTTCGCCGCTGGCACCGTGGTCGCGCAAGACCTTGGTAGGTCGTCTTCGGGAGCACTCCCCGGCGACTACGAACTGGTCAATCTGACGGGCAACAGCCTCCAGATGCCGCCACCGATCCCCACCATCGGGAGCCTCAAGATCGCGACGCTCGACGTCTACGTTTCCTTCCAGTGCCCACACTGCCAGGCGTTCTATCCCAATGAAGCCGTCTTGCAGCAGCGCTATGGTGATCGGCTGGTCATTCGCCGGCACTACGTAGCCCTGTCCGAGAACTCCCTCAATGAAGACTTGCGCCTCTATCTGGTGGCACGGGACGCGGGCAAGGGCGATCGCGCGGCTGATTTGCTGATGCGGGCAGGCCTTGATGAGCAAGATGGACACCAGCGCCTCGAGGCTTGCGCGGCAGTGGCCGAACAGCTCAGCCTGAGCGATGCCTACGCCGCAGCACTGCGTGATCCCCTGATGATCACCCGTGTCCACAAGCTCGACCAGCAGTCCACGTTCGTGACGTCGACACCGACCTTGATACTGAACGACCGGCTCTCCTTTGGAGGTGACCTGCACAACGCCGAGGTCATTCTCGACGCCGTGCTCCAACCTTCCTCGGTCCGGACTATGGGACGCCGATGACGTCTCCGACTCCACCCACCATGCAGATCCTCGTGTACAGCGTGGCCAATCCGAAGCACCTGCATTGCCCGAAGTGCAGCGCCGTCCTGTTCACCGCGACAGCTGAGGGTGCGATCGTTCCGGACAATGCCTGCTGGCTCGACGACGGTGACACCGTCGGGAAGGTCTGGAACCTTCTCTCCGACCAACAGAAGCATCCGGACGGCTGGCTACCCACGCTCATGGTGGGTCTCTGCCGTCGGTGCGGTGCCCGGTACTACGCGTTCGTCGCGGCCTTCATGGACGCTTCGTTCGATGAGGTAGAGGACTATCTGCTTGGCAACGTCGACCTGGGCGAGGGTTCGTACAGCATCGGCTCCATTGTGTCGGATGCTGACCGCGAGCTACCCGAATGGCTGTTGTGCGAATACCGGACTGACGAGGGGGTATTGCACGAACATCTGTTCGGCCCATTCGCGCTGGACGACGCCAATGGCGTAATAGGCGCGAACGGTGTCTGTTCCTGCGGCGGCGGGCGCGCGGAGGCATGGGACCACGCTGCTCGCGTTATCACATCCTTGTGGGATGGCATGCGCGGGTACAACCGTCAGCGCAACGCGTCTGAATCATCCATAGTCGAGGGAACCCATGGTCATGTCTGACTCGTCGACATCACTGCCAGTCCGGATCTTTCAGATGGACGATTGCATCGAATGGTGGATCGGGGCCGCTACCCCAGAGCAGATGCGTGATGCGTACCGTGACGCTTACGGCGACGAATCGTTGGACGATGGCGATGACCTGCCGCGGCCGCTCAGCGACAACGAACTTGATGTGCTGCGCTTCTACTATGGACCCGAGGACGCTGCACCCGACATCGTCCAAACGCGCACGTTTCGTGAACAACTGGCGATCGAACTCGCTGCCGGCGTGCCCGAGCCCAGAATGTTTGCGTGCGAGGAATCCTAGTGCTGCGATTGAGCACCAGGCGCCACTGGACGCTGGTGCTGCTCAGCGCAGCAAGCTTTGCCGCCGGCGCCGTTGCGGCCGCCTTCCTACTTGGACACGGATGACCATGCATCACCACCCAACGCGTTCATTTCTGCTCGCCACGGCCTCCATGTTCGCGGTCATTACCCTTGCTGGCTGTCATCGAGCGCCTCCAGTGACCGGTGACTTCTCCGGCATTGCGCTACCCCAGCACAGTCTTGCCGCTGCGCACCTGGACGTCTATCTCCACTTCACGACAGCGGCCTCTCAAGCCTGGTTCGCGAGAGAGCAAGAACTGGCATCCCGTTTTGGGACGCGACTGGTCATCGCGCCCCACTTTGCTCTCGCAGCTGGTGAGTCTGACGCACCCATGCGGCTCTACTTGCTCGCCAAGGATCAAGGCAAGGATGGCGAAGTCGCGAGTGCACTCATGAGTGCAGGGCTGCCTGCCGATGACCCGGACAAGACGCTGGTTCTTTGCGCCTTCCTTGCCAGCCGCTTCGGGCTGCGAAGCGCCTTCGACGACTCGACCAATGACGCCGCGATGCACGCCAGGCTCGCAGCGGTGATCCAGCAGACGCAGCAGCAGCTGCAGTACGAACCGACGCTGATACTCAATCACCAGATGATGCTCGGTGGCGACATGCGGAATGCCCAGGCGATCATTTCGGCCGCGCTCAAGCCTGCCGGTTAGCCCGGTCCGGGCGGCGGCGCTTGCGCCGCTTTCGCGTAACTCGTTGCAGAAGTCCGCGCAGGGCGGCGGTTGCCCGCTCCTGGCGAAACTCCGTGGATTTTGGGGTGGTTTTCGGCGTGGGCACGCGGGCTAGCGCCACATAATGAATCCGTAGGCAGGATTGATTTCAGAGCCAGAGGAAAGGCACCGTGCTGCGGAAGATGTTCAAAGTCTTGTCAGATTTCTACAACGAGGGGCACCCCTCGGCACCTTCTGTGGTCACGCCGCAGGAGCCTACTGACAGTGCCCCTCAGGCTGCCGGGCCCGGCGGATTCATTCTGCCGGCCAAAGTGCCCTCGGGCACGCCGCCATACCAAGGCGTGCCGATCCCCGTTTATCCCGATCATGGCATCGCCGTGCCGGCGGCTCCGCCGGAAACGCTGCTTTCAAGCCAGGTGACGCTGATTCATGAACTGCAGCAGGCCTGCGGCCTTTCGCACACGGATTTCCAGGATCTGCTCCTGCCGGTGATTCACAACTACGCCTGCTTCGTGCATCTGCTGCCTGCGTCGGAAAGCCACCACCACTGCGCACAGGGCGGCCTCTTTCGCCACGGCCTGGAGGTGGCGTATTACGCCGCACGCAAATGCGAGGCGAAGGTCTTCGCACTGGATTTCCCGCCGTCCATCCGCAAACACCTGGAGCCGCGCTGGGTGGTATGCGCCGTACTGGGTGGCTTGATGCACGACATCGGAAAGCCGCTCGTCGACGTCGGTGCAGTCGATGCCACTGGCCGCCTTGTCTGGGATCCGTTCAACGAGTCGCTCTATGCCTGGCTGGCCAGGAACGACATGAAGTACTACTACATCATGTGGCACCTCGGGCCGCGCAATAAGCGCCACGAGGCGCGGACGATCTACGCCGTGGACCGTTTGATTCCCCGCAACACCAGGGAATGGCTCGCCGAGTACCAGGGTCACACGGCGGTCGACGCGATGATCGATGCGCTGAGCGAGTCCAAGGACAATCGCAACCCGCTCATCAGCGTCATCAAAGGCGCAGACAGCGATAGCGTGGCCCGCGACATTACCGAGAGCCGCAGTCGCCAGGGTGCCGCTGGCACCGGTGGTGTCCGCAGCCTTGCCGCTCGCATCATCAAGACGATGCATGACCAGGTAGCCTCCGGCGAGTGGAAGATCAATGAAGTGGGCCACGTTGTCTGGATGACCGATGAAGGCACCTTCGCCAGCTACCCCGCGGCGTGCATCCAGGCGATCGAGATTCTGCGTGCCAATGGCGAGAATTCCCTGCCGGTCGACGCCACGCGCGTGATGCAGGTGCTGCTCGAATATGGCTACCTGATGCAAAACAATCAGGAGGACGGTCGCACATACACCACGTGGCACGGCAACCTGCACGTCAAGGAGAAAGGGGTCGAGACCCTGTTGCCCATCCACGGTCTGCGCTTCTACAACTCGCCCATCATCCCCAGCACAATCGTGCAGCCTGCGCCGGTGCGCATCGACCTGATGAACGCAAGTGGCGTGATCGTCAATCCGAAGCGTTCCCTCGATGCACCAGAAGAGGCCCCGAGGGAGCCCGAAGAGCATCCAGAGGCGGTCGCACCAGCACCCAAGGCCACTGGGGTCGATGCTGGCGTCGCCAGCGGTACGGAACCGGCTGCGGCCGCCCCGGCGAGCCATGACGGTGGTGGTCGCCCGTCAATGCCTCCGCCTCCTCCGGTTCCCGGCCAGGCTACGACAGGCCGGGAGGCCACCACCACCGGCGCCCCGCCGGCTTCGGTATCAACAGGAGTTGGGGCACGCACTGCGGGACCTGCCGCGGACCAGGTGGATAGCGATCAGCCGAACGATGGGTCCGATGACAACTCCCTGCCGCCGACTCTCGCTGACCTGCGCGACCGTCGCCATGAACCGATGGTCCGCGACATGCAGCTCGAAGAGGCGCGTGAAAACGCGAACCCGAACTGGCCGCCGGCGACCGCCGACGACGTCCGTCACTGGTTCGAAAGCCAGGGCGACGAAGGTGCCTATTTGTGCGCGATCGCTGATCGTACGCACAGGCGTGACAATCTGCTGATGGGTCGCGATGTGCTGGAGCACCACGGCCACATCCACTTGCGATATCCGGTGGCGCTCGAGATGCTCGGGGTGTCGCCAAAGGACGCGGCCGATGCGCTGGAGCGAAAGGGGTGGATGGAGCGCGATCCGGCGAATCCGCGCGCCGCGACCGTGCAGGTGCAGCGCGGTGACACGAAGCTCGCGACGATCCGACTGACCGAGCGGATCTCTGCTGCCTTCCGAAAGTTGTTGCCGGTGTCGGGTGAAGGCCCCACGAAAGATGCGGTGGTTCGCGCGTTCCCGCTCGGCCCGTACATCGATGCGCGCACGGCCTCGGTGCTGAAGGATCGCAAGAAGGTGGCACCGGCAGACGCGCCGCACATTCGACTGGCGTTTCGCCTGTTCCTGGACGACGAAACCCGGGATGTCGCGCCTTCTGACGACCCCTACACGCCCGAGCGCCTGAAGGAATTCGTGGAGCGATTCTCGGCACAACATGCGATGGACGCCAAGTGGGTTCGCTCGGCACTCGTCGGGCTCAACGACGGCATCCTCGAGGTCATCGACGACGGAAGCGGGAAGGGGCGCAAGGGTCTTCGCAGCGAGAAGCTGGATCTGCGTATGGCGGCGCAATACAACCGTGCCTTGGATGAGGCTTACTGCTCGGCAGCGATTCGCCAAGCCGAAGGGGAACACGCATGAGTACATCCCAGGTCTTTGAGTACGACGACCCCTTCCGCCCGATCCACGAGTACTACGCGCTCTTCGGCTGGCTGGCTGCGGCCGTGCTCACCATCATGATCGAGTCGGTAAGCGACGTGAACTCCACGGCGTTCACGGTATTCGCGCTGCTCTGCCTCGGCATGACCATGGTGCGCGGATGGCGGGCCATCCAGATGTGGCACCTGCAGCGGCAGCTTGAGGGTGTGCCTGTCTCATTCATGTCCCGCGAAGACCTGACCGACCACATGAAGGGCCATGCCAACGAGATCTTCCTTGGGTTCGGCTTTCCGTGGACCCAGTGGGAAGCGCAGATGACCCACATCGTCCGCCGCACCGATCCCGATCGCCTGTTGCCACCCCCGGAAGGTACGCCCTCGATGGGACAGCCCTGGCTGCACGGGATCGGTATGTCGGACGAAACGCCGATCTACCTCCCCCTCGATCATACGGCCGGTCACATGCTGCTGGTTGGCACCACGCGCGCGGGCAAATCCCGAATGCTGGACTCGATCATCCACCAGGCGGTGGGTCGTGGTGAGGCCGTGATTATCTGGGATCCGAAGGGCGACAAGGGCCTCGCGAACTCGGCCCGACAGGCCTGCCTCATGTTCGATAAGGTAGGCGATTTCATCTTCTTCCATCCAGCGTTCCCGGAGTCTTCCTGGCGCATCGACCCACTCAAGAACTTCAACCGCGGCACGGAGCTCGCCACCCGTATCGCATCGCTGATTCCTTCGGAAACCGGCGCTGACCCGTTTACCGCGCACTCGCAGATGATCCTGACGAATCTCTGCGAGGGTCTGCTGATGTTGAACTCCAAGCCGACGCTGAAGCTGCTTAAGCGATTCGTCGACGGCGGTCCGGAGTGGCTGCTCGTTGCCGCCTGCGAAGCGCACTTCGAGAAGAAGGTGCCGGGCTGGCGGGATGAAGTGGCACCGTACATTTCACGTGGCAAGGGCGGTAAGAGCGATCGCGATCTGGCCATCGTGTACGACAACTACTACCGCGAGGTGGTGCAGAAGAAAGCCCAGAGCAGCGTCCTCGAGGGCCTGTTCAGTGACTTCACACACGACAAGCAACACCAGCAGAAGATGACCGCCAGCTTGACGCCGGTGCTGACGATGTTGACCGCCGGATCGCTCGGCGAGCTTCTGTCGCCAGACGCCAACGACATGAACGATCGGCGGCCGGTGACTGACTTCGCACGCATCATCCGAAATGGCCAAGTTTGCTACCTCGGTCTGGACAGCCTCTCGGACAGCATGGTGGGCTCGGCCATCGGTTCGATGTTTGTCAGCGACATGACCGCCGTCTCCGGTGACCGGTACAACTACTTCGACAACCAGGCATTCATGGCTGAGCTGACGGGTGTGGGCCAGGCACGGGAGGAGAAGACGCTCCGACCGGTGACCCTGATCATCGACGAGGCCGCTGAGATCGTCAGCGACAAGATGGTGGCGCTGCTCAACAAGGCCGGCGGCTCGAACATCCGTTTGATCGTCGCCACCCAGACCATTGCTGATTTCGCTGCGCGCCTCGGCTCGCCGGACAAGGCTCGCATGGTGCTGGGCAACCTCAACAACAAAATCATCCTTCGCACCATCGACGGCGAGACCCAGAAGTACCTCTCCGAGTCCGTGCCACTGACCTATGTGCGCCACATCGAATACAGCCAGGCGACAGACGCGAAGTCGGACGGCATTCTGTCGTTCGGGTACCGCCTGTCCGAGTCGATGAAGGAAACCGAGGTGCCGCTCATCGCTGCGGACGTCCTTGGCTGCCTCGCAAACCTCGAATTCTTCGCCCAGATCTCCGGCGGTCACATCAGGAAGGGACGGATCCCCATCCTGATTGATGCCAAGAAGACGGAGCTCGCACCCGCGATCAGCTACGCGCCAAGCAAGCCCGACCCCAAGACCTTGCACATCCACTGATCCACTGACGGAATGGAAGCCATGGCTGAACCCCGAGTCCTCGCGATGCGCGCTATCGACCATCCACCGGAAGAATCCGGTGCCATGCTCGATCGCGTGCTCCGCCGCCTGCGCATGAAGCCCCTGGCCATCGACTTGTTCGACAAGCACCCCAACCTGGCCGTCGCCAGCAAGCGATTCGTCTGGCTGGTATCACCGACACTGCTGTATCCGTACGGCAAGCGCACGATCGCCGAGCACTGTCTCGCTGCCGCGATCCTTGGTGGCACCGAGTCCCCTGAAAATCGTGTGCGTGCGTTCGTCGAGGGTCTTCTCGCGAAGGTGACGATGTTGCTGGAAGTGCGCGTGACGTCTGGCCAGCAGACCTGGAATCCGGTGAGCGACCAGCCCTTGATGACCTGGTTGCAGGATCGCCCGGACGCCGTTGTCGACAACGATGGAGGACCGATGGAGCCGCTGCCGGTACCGCGAGTGTTCGCGGCCAGCATCGCGATCCGTGTCCTGGAGCCGGTGGACTATCAGTACGTGCCTGGCCTGGCTGGAGCAGCGGGATGAGCAATGGCGCATCGGAGCGTGAGCTCACCCTCTGGAAGTGGGTGCTCATCGGCATGATCGTGTGGATCATTGGGTACGTTGCCATCGTGCCACAGGCTTCTGTTGCCGACCGCATGCGGACGGAGCACAACCTCAACAGCGCTTTCCTCGGCACCCCAGCGGCCAGCGAGGCGGAGGATCGAGCGGCGCGGTGGTTTACCGTCCTGGTCGTCAATCACGGCTGGCTTGACCGATCCGGCCCGAGCTCCGCGGCGACGCCGGCAGCGATGAACGGATCCGAGGCCGCGAGAAAGGTGAGCCATGCCATCGAGCTCGCCCAGACCTGGGCTTCCGCTCGCGTGGCTGTGATGTGGGCCGTGTTCTATCAGCTTCTGACCCGGGTTTCGGTCTCGGCCATCTGGCTGCCGTTCCTGATCGTTGTGCTGGTCCCATTCGTGGTTGACGGATGGGTGGTCCGCAAGATCAAGTCGGGCAGTTTTGGTCGATCGTCTCCGCATGCCTTTGTGTTTGGACGTCACTTCGTGGCCTTGTCGCCCCTGCTGTATGTGGTCCTTCTTCTGGTACCGCTGCCGATACCCGCCTACGTGCTGCCGGTGCTATGCGTCGTGTGCGGGGTATCGCTCTGGGCAGCGATCGCCCATTTTGCAAAGCGCGCCTGACTGCAGGCGCAATACGTCGGAGCCAGCCATGTCCACGGGGCCGTGTTACGTCATCGCGATCGTCTGCACCGTCGAGCGCGAACGCGCGCTTCGGCAAGCTGCCCACGACACCGCCGTCGAGAGCGGTGCCACCCACGACGCTGCTGGCTTCCTGGATGCCTCGGTGCGAAGCGTGGAAGATTGCCTGCACCTGATCTATGACTCGGTCCAAAGCCCGGCCGGTGTCGTCTTGCGGGACTGTACGGTGGACCAGGGGTAGGGCCACAAGAGACCGGCCGAGCTTATCGATCGACCAGCCCGCACACGAAGCGGTGGGCTTGGGGCTATCGCCCAGCGAGGGCGAACAGGCCGGATTCAAACAGGAATGGCGACGGCTTGGAGTTCTCGCCAATGACGTAGGACACGGACAGACGATGCTTCGCGCGGGTCATGGCGACGTAGAACAGCCGCCGTTCCTCATCGAGAAGGCCTTTTTGGGACGGGATCACGCCGTCCTCGCAGCCCATGACCCAGACGTGCTTGAACTCGAGTCCCTTGGAGGCGTGCATGGTCATCAGCTTCACCGCACCCTCGCGCTCGCTCTCCGATTGCATCAGCGTGTGGAGGCGGCTATGGAGCGCTCCACGCAGCCGGCACAAAATCGCGGCTGCCGCGTCGAACCGCATGTTGTCTCGGCCGACCTGGGACTGTGACCGATCTTTCGAACCGAGCCGCGCGTAGCTTTTCAGGTAGTGCGACATACCGCGCAGGACCAGGTTGATGTCGCCGGCACCGATCATGCTGCGCCACTGTTTCATCTGGGCGCGCAGCCTTTCGTCCGGCGCGGCGATCGAACCCTGCTTCTTCTGGTCAAGGAAGCGTCCGATGGCACCGGGCTGCGCGCTGCGGCACTCCTCGTGGAGCTTGGCCAGACCCTCCTCGGTCATACCTGCTGCCTTGAGCACGATGTCGAGGCTGTGCATTTCGTTGGCCGCGATGCTCCGCACGAGGGACAGGTAGAGCGCGGGGGCCTGCATCTCCCAGAACGATCGGCCACCGATGCGGATGCACGTCAACGATTCTGGTAGTGAGGTTTCCAGGGCTTCGAGCTGCGAGTTTGTGCGGGCAAGCACCACCCAGTTGCCTGGCTCACCTGACTCCAGGACGGCGGTCCAGATCTTGGCGTGCTGGTCGTCCTTGCTTGAGCAACGGACCACCTCCACCACGCCTTTGCCCAGGTTGGCCGTCGTCAGCGCCTTTGGAATTCGCTCGATGTTGTTGACGATGAGCTGGGCGGCCGGCTTCATGATTTCGCGCGGGTAGCGGTAGGTGGTATCGAGCGAGACGTGGGTGGCCTGCGTCAGGTACCGAAAGTCGGTCATGGCCTTGGCCCCGCCGGCACCACGCCACGAGTAGATCGATTGATCGTCGTCGCCGACGACGGTGACGGTTGCGCCGTGGGTGATGTGTTCCTTGACCCAGTCGTACTGAACCGGATCCGTGTCCTGCCATTCGTCGACCAGGAGGTGTGTCGCTTTGAAGGGTGCGACGTGGCCCTTCATTCCCGGCGGAGTGCGCATCCCGCGCACGGCCAGACGCAGCAGGTCAGCGAAGTCGTATGCGCCGGTCTGCCGTAGCAATTCCTCGTAGCGCTCGTACACTTTCACCCGAGGCTCCACGTGAGGGGAGGGGAGGATGGGATCCACGGCGGACTTCACCGATTCGATGAAAGCAAGACAGGAGTCGAAATCGACGAGCTCGTCGAAGTCCAGGGCATCCATGTAGGCACGTCGGATCAGATCCGCCTGCTGGAGCTCGTTGACCAGCCTGAACTTCTGTCCACCCGCTTCGAGCTGCTTCTTGCAAAGCCCATGGAACGTGCCGAACAGGGTGCGCTTAGCGGCTTCTGGTGACCTGGACTTCACCCGGCGCTCAAGTTCCTTCGCGGACTCAGAGGAGAACGTCACGCCGATGATGGTGACGCCAGGCTTCTTGAGGAGGTGTGCCGCCCGGTGTTCCAGCACCGTCGTCTTTCCCGATCCAGGGCACGCCGTGATAAGGCAGTGCCCATGGACCTCGACGGCACGCGACTGCGCCTCGTTGAGCATTACGCGCCCACTGCGGCCCGCTTGGCCCTAACGGTGGCCGTTTTCGCCACAGGCTCGTCGACCTGCGCTTCGGCTGCCGCAGGCGCTGGTGCCTCACCGCCCTCATGCGCTTCCGAGGCTGCGGCCGCCGAGCTGTGAGCCTCAGCTGCTGCCGCGCGCTTGTCGGCCACCTGCTGCTTCTCCTTCTCGCGATCCGAGCGCTGGCGATTGACCGCCGTGCGAGCCGAACGGCTGAGCAGGTAGAGCTGTCGCGCCAGTGCGATGATCGACTGGCGATACTTCTGGATCACCGCGCCGCGCTCCTCGCGCTTCATGAAGCTGGCAAACCAGAGGGTATCAACCAGCTCAACCAGACTGTCGAACTTGCGCACGATGTCGCCGATCTTGGCCGCTTCCGGGCAATACATGCTGACCTCGACGGTCAGTGCATCGGAGTAGCCGCTGTGACGATTCGGAAGGTTTGCCTCGATCAGAGCGGTGAGCCGCGCGATTTCGTCGCTGATGGCCTTGTCGACGGCGTCGATCTTCTTGGTGACGACGGCGTCGGCGGCTTTGACGGCGTCATTGTTGTCGGGAAGGGTGAAGTAGAAGAAGTACAGGGACTTCTGAGCCATCACCAAGCCCAGGTGATACACGTACTGGGCAGCGCTCGATTTCAGGACGAGCCGCTCCAGGCAGAAAGGTGTTGACTGTTTGGGTACCCAGGTCGCCATCTCCAGGCGGCGAGTCCGCTTCGCTGATTGACGTTGATCGCGGTCGGTGCGGCCCGCAGCCTGTGCGGGAAGGTCGTTGACGGCAGCATTCACGGTGCGCTCCTTGCGTGGTTGGTGAGGACCATTTTCCTGTCCGGCCCGGACGATGGACGCCCGCAAAGGCCTCATTAGTCGGCCAGTTTCTCGGTTTCGACGGGCAAGCCCTCTGCTACCTTGCCCCCGTGACCCGCCGCCGGCAGTCGACCATCCACTGTCTTCGATTGCATTTGCGCAGCGGGCAATGGCGTGACGTACGGTCAGGATGTGGAGTCAGGGATGCCGGCGAACAGGTTCAGCGCAATCACGGGAAGTGGTCACACGAATGCCCATCCGCAGAGGGGATATCACGCCGCTGGAACCAACGCGACGAAGATGCCCTTCGGTCGCTCTCGCACCCGCCTCGCGCTTCGCAACCTGACGGCCTTGCCTTGAGAGTCATCTTGAATCGCCTGTCCCAAATTCGTTGTTGCCTCCCGTTGAAGGATCGATTGCATGCGTAACCGCGTATTCCAGGTAGTGGCCGCTGGCTTACTGACTTCCTCTCTTATTGCCTCCGCGGCGATCGCGAGGCCTCGAGCAACTGCACCGGTCAGCAAGGACAACCGCCAAATCACAAACCTTGCGCCGGTCGCGGTGAGTGGTTCGCTGCCTGGACCCGCCTTCTGGAAAGTCGAGAAGGGTGGCCACGTGATGTGGGTGCTGGGGGTGACCAACCCGCTGCCTTCGAAGATGCAGTGGGAAACGGCGGCCATCGAGCGAGCAGTGGAACATTCGCAAGCCGTCCTGAAAGCTCCTTCCCTGGAAGTTGGCGCGCGCGTGGGCTTTTGGGGGCAGCTGTTCCTGATCCCGTCGATGATCGGCATCAGGAAGCTGCCCAACGGCGAGACACTGCATGATGTGCTGTCGCCTTCGCTGTACTCGCGCTGGGAGGCGCAGCGGACCAAATATCTCGGTGGACCAGGTGGCACAGATCGCCTTCGTCCCATCTTCGCCGGCGAAAAGCTGTACGAAGCCGCCATCAAGCACTCAGGCCTGACAAACGACGGCGGGGTCCAGGGGCGCGTGCTGTCATTGGCCAAGCACGACAACGTGCCGGTGGTCGACACCTCCTACGTGGCGGTTATGCAGGACCCACGCGCCGACGCAAAGCTCTTCAAGACGGTGACCATGTCCGACCAGCAGTGCCTGAGCGGCATCCTCGATGCCACCGAGCAGGACCTCTCACAAGCCACTGCCCGCGCGAACGCTTGGGCCACCGGAGACCTGGCAGCCTTGCGCACGGTGCTCGCAACGCATCAGCAGGACGAATGCCTTTCGGCCGTGGGCAACACCGAGTTCGCGCAGAAGATGGGGATGACGGACATCGCCAATCGCATCAAGAGCGCGTGGGTCAAGGCTGCCGAGGCGGCACTGACAAAAAACCAGCAGACGACGGCGTTGCTACCGATCGACAAGTTGCTTGCAGCCGATGGCTATCTCGCAGCGCTGCAGGCCAGTGGATACGTCGTCACGGCACCGCAGGAGTAACGCTTCGGGCAGCGGCGAAAAGATGGGTGGTGCGGAGCAACGCGTTGCGCACTGCTGAAAGGGATGACGAATGGTTCGTCATCGCCGCCTCGCGGCGGCGTCTACGGCAAGGAGAATCACATGGAACTGAACAACGAAGTCCTGAACCTCGAGGCCCTCGAATCCCGCCTGGAAATGGAATCGGCGGGCGCCGCGGTGGAGCCGGGCGGCGGTGACACCACCCCGGTGTGCATCTGCCACTTCTAGGCAGCGCCAGGTACCAGTAGTTGATCCGGTACCGATGCCTACGGTGTCGGTACCGGTCCTGGTTTCCAACATCAATCCGAAAGCCAATCACGAGGATGCAAGCATGGAAAATCATGACGAAGCGTTGAACCTGGAAAGCCTCGAGTCCCGACTGGAGCTGGAGGCTGCCTCCGCGGCAGCGCCGATCCTGCCGATCGAGTGCTGGTGCAATAACTGACCGTAGTCGAGGAACGATGGCATGACCCTTGAATCCATCACGGGTTCATCCACGCCACCGAGGGTGACGGGCGATGTCGACATCGCCCGTTTCCCGTCGCCGGCGCATGGTGATGACCGCTGGCGGGTCTCTATCGGTGGGCGTGTCCACTTCCTGACCGATCCCGACACAGCGAGAAGGATATTCGCGCTCGCGCATGGCGACAGCTATGCCCAGGCCTACGACAAGTATTCGAATATCGCCGGCTCATCCGCCTGCGCAATCGACAGCTTCATCGCTTGGTCGGAACGGCATCGCACCAAGCTCGAGGAATTGGCGGTAACGCCGGATGGGCATCCACTGAAGTTCCGGCGGCAACTCCTGGGGGAGGCACGATGCGAGCGCATGGCGAGGTACGCGGTATGGCTATTTCGCACGCTGCCAGCACTTGTGCTGTTGCTCCTGTCCGCGGTGACGGTTGGCGTCTTTGTGCTCGACTCTCCTGCGCACTGGCAGGGGACGTTCTGGCTAGCGGCACCGTTGGCCTTGCTGGGAATCTTTGTGCATGAGCTGGGACACGTCACGGCGTGTGTTCGCTATGGCGCGAGGCAGGGTGGCATTGGCGTAGGGCTCTACTGGATATGGCCTGCGTTCTACGCCGACGTGCGCGGAAGCTGGTCGCTGCCAGCCCCTCAACGGCTACAGGTGAGCGCCGGCGGCCTCTACTTCCAGTCCATCTACGCGGCCGTCCTCGCGAGTCTCGGTATGGCGACGAGCAGCGCGACCTTCGGCATGGCCGTCCAGATCACTCTGCTTCTGATGGCGACCACCTGCAACCCGGTATTCAAATACGACGGCTACTGGATCCTGGCCGATCTGTTCAACGCCACGAACATCCACACCCGGATCGCAAACCACCTGAAGGCACTGCTGCACGATCGCGGAGTGGCTCGTCGGTCGATTCTGGTCAGCCGATGGACGTGGCTCTCGGCCATCTTTGCTGTTTGTGCGGTGGGGTACATCGCCTACATCGGCTTCGAGCTGTTCCGGTCCGCATCCACCGGCTTGGAGCACCTGGCCGGCAACTGGCGGGCATTGACGGCACCAACGCCCGCCGACAACAGGTTCGCGTTGTGGTTGAGCAACCTAGGACTCGTGTTGCAGCTGGCGCTCGTCGGGATCGCCATTGTGGTGCTCGGCACACGGTCGCTGCGGGCGACCACATCCATTCTTCACGGAAGAGGAGTAGACGACCATGCTAGGTCGAACAAAGAGCCCCGAACGGCTAGGCCGACAGCTGGCTGAAGAAGCATCTCGGTTGAGCAGGTACCCTCTCTTGATACTGCCCAGTTCCGTGGAGAGCTTTCGGCTGTTGGAGGCTTGTGAGGAAAGCGGCATGCCAGTCAGGGCAGCGGGTAACCCCGGTCTCGTTGCCACCTGGGCCGTTGGCCGTGCGATGTCGGTCACAACGCCGCGGTCACTGTGGTCGACCCTGAAGGCGGAACGGAACCTACCGTGCGCTGTTGCGGTCTTTGAGGACCAGCATGTGGCGGTCGACGATTCGTACCTGCGAGTCACGGTCGATGGCCACACGTACATGGTCTCGCCGCTCCTCATGATGATCCTCATGAAATTCCGCCCACACGCCTACCTTGGAAGGTTTTCCGCGGGGCATCACCGAATCACCGGTGAGTTCCAACTCACGCCGTACGCACCCGACCTGCCGCCCACCGTGACCCAGAACGTGGCCAACGACCTCATGGGCGACGTTCTCGGACCACTTTTGGCGATGGAGAATGATGCGAGGATGCCATGGCTCGCTCGCAATGGCTTCGTCCTCAAGCGCGACAGCAATTTCTATCGCGTGCTCGTGCAACAGGTCCAAGAGATGGAGTCGCTCGTGAGGCTATGCTGCTCAGGGCGACCGGAACCGTCCGTGCCGTCGACATGGCTCGAGGTTCTTCGTGCAAGTCGCCTAGAGATCGGCAAGCTACTGCAGTAACCGTAGCGGACAAGACAAGGAAGTGAACATGACTCGACTACTGGACTCCCTGTACCCCCACCTGCCGCTCGTAATTCGCCTGCTTCATGGCATGACACCACCGGCATGGCATCAGCGCTTCGTTCCGGAGATCGGCGGGCTACCGCCGGCAGACGTCCTTGCCCGCTTCCCGAATTACCGCACCGATGCAGCTGCGTTCCGTCTACAGGCGCGCTGGATGCGAGAACGGGCTTTCGAGACCACGGCTGAGACGTTGCAGCAATTCATAGAGGACCGCATCGAGGTCGACATCGATCAACTGCGTTTCTGGATGAATGGTCCAACCGGCGCGATCTTCGCGTGCCCGCACTACGGGCCGTTTGTCGGCGCGGCGATGCTTCTTGCTGCCGAGGGCACAACCGATCGACCCGCCAACGTGTTCTACGACGCGCCTGGTGACGTGCAACATAACGAACGATTCGACCTGCTTTTCGAGCGGTTCGCCTCGACGCTGACCGTGTTGCACAACCACCCCAAGGACTTGATCAAGGCGGCCCGGGCGCTTCGCGCCAGGCAGTGCATCAGCATCATGTTCGATGTCGTGCAGCGACCGGCCGATTGCATGTACGTGCCGTTCTTCGGTCGTCTGTACCCAGCGATGGGCGGTGCCGCGACACTCTCGCTGCTGTCCAACGCTCCGATCGTTCCGTCTTACGCGGTGCCGCTGCCGGATCGCAGGCTGCGTATCGTGTTCGGCGAGGTCATCAAGCCAGAGGACTTCGCCTACGAACAGAAGGAACAGAACGTCTTCGCGATGACGTGTGCACTGTTCAAAGACCTGGAGCGCCAGCTAACAGCGATGCCGTGGCACTGGATCTATTGGAGCAATGTCGAACACTCGCCCGGACACGCTTCAGCTACCGTGCTGGACGTGCAAAGCCTGCGTGCAGAGTTATCTCGAAGGATCAGCACCTCGCCCCAGCTGCTCAAGGTGGCCCCCGCGCTACGTGAGTTGATCGATGCGAGCTGAGGCTTTCGGTAGCCCAAGTCGCACGCTGCAACAGGATGCCTGGGAAGGGTGGCTGTGGCGAGGGAGTATATTTGGTGTCGTACTGGCCATCCACATGGGCCTGGTAGCACTCGTGTTTGGCCCTACTACAACCCGCCAGGCTACCGTGACGCCTCCTGACACCGTCAGCTTGAAGGTTCGGTTCATTGAGTTGTCACCGCCGCCGGCGCCAGCCTCGGTTCAGGCCTCCAAAACACTGGTACGCCTCGTTGCTCCACGACGTTCGTCGCCGCTGCGCGCGCGATCAAGCGTCCCGGACCATTTGGCAAACGCGCCGGCCGCGCCGACGGCCCCGACTAGCCGTCCGACGCAGATCACCTGGACGGCGATGCCTCAAGCCCCGGCCTATGTTCCCGGCGGAAACCTCTTCCGCGGCGCGGTGTCGATGGGCGCGCGGAAGACGCAACTCCCGGGTGGTCAGCGCATCAAAGGGGCACCGGAGCTACGCATGGTGGATCCGCAGTCTCAAGGCTGGGCCGGTGTCGTGCGCATCATCGGCTCATTTACCGGCGCGGTCGATAAACACTGCCTCGACCTCGATGCTTGGCAGGGCATGACGCCGCAGGAGCGCGCCGAGAACCATGTTTCCGACGACGACATGGACAGGATCAAGGAAAACTACAACTGCGCGGCGGCCCGTGCTCGTCCGGTCGGGGCCTGGCCACGCCAGTAGCCAACTCGCCCGAAAAAACTGCTTGACGACCTTCGTCCAAGGCCGTAACGTCTCCGCCATAGTTTCTGGGTTGAGCATGCTTGTTTAGATGTGCAACCGAAGCGCCGAGGCTCGCTTTAAGCCGCTCCTATCCACCAGAGATAGGTTATGTTTCCCGCTGCTCCGCGCAGCCATCGCAATACTTATCGGGTTCTCCCGATGGCCTCGATCCGCTCAGGATCGGTCACCCTTTGTTCGGCGACATAGCGCATCCGCGATGCGCCAAACACCTGCAGCTCCGGCTGCTATCACCGACTGGCCTCGGCCAGCCACATGCGTGCGAGTGTGCGATTCGTCCTGCTGGACGTCGTCCGCCCCCGGCATGTGTACCTGAAGTCTTCGCGCCCCGACCTCTCGGCCAGCGCAGCGTTGACTTCGACGCAGACCACCTTGTTTCTGTCTCTGAAGTGATCCTCGCGATCACCGGTCAGTTGTAGGTGTGTGCGTCCTTCGCAGTGCTCTTTCGCTGCGCAGTATTCCTATCCCTTGGGGTGTTCGCATCCCTTCAGGGATCGTGCGCCCTGAGGTTCCAACCACCGTCGACTCACCTCGGCGGATTCTTGAACCTTGGAGGTGTTCCATGTCCAAGCACGACACGCTCGAAACGCAGATCTTCCTCGCCAAATTCTGGTTGATCTGTCTTGCTATCGCGGTACTCATCGCGCTGGCATTTGAGATTCTTCTGGCCTTCTCGAAGGCTTGGATCTCCTGTTCCTTCGGCGCCGTGGTCATCATCGCTTCATTGATGATGCTTGCCGAAATGGCCGATGACCTGCGTGGCCTCATTGCGAGCCACCAGCGTTTCACTGAAGCCATGCGTCGCATCGAATTCGACACCGCCGGTCAACGGTTCGGTCGTCGCAGTTCGTAACTTCACCAACACTCCTCACGGGATGCTTGCCATCCCATTGGGGATGCATGCGTCCGTGGGGACTCGCTTTTCAGTCCCCGCCTGTGCACCGGGGACTTTTCCTTTTGGCTCGCACAGCCATCGGAGGTTCGCATGCGTTATTACCTATTGGCTCTGCTTTTCGGTGTCATGGCTGGCGTAACAATTCTCAAAGCCGTGATTCCACACGAGCAACAGGACGTGGCATCCAGGAAATGCCAGGTCCACGGCCTTGCCCAGTACGCCCAAGGTGACTCGGCGCGTATTGACGCAGCGGTCGATGCTGCAGTGCTCGGCAATCCTCAGCCCGCGCCTGCTACGTCTTGCAACTGACGTGTCGCAGTTGCACACCGGGTTCCCAGCGTGCGTCGACTTCGGTCGCCCTCACTGGGAACTTCGGTGCTCCCTTTACTTCTTCCGGGACTCAGGTCCCCTCTCGATGCCCTTCTTGTCAGGGGCATGGCGAGGGGACCTGGCCCCTGCTGAGGAAGGAGATTCACATGGCTTTTGGTGAAGCGAACAAGCGTCACGAGGTTCCGTACTTTTCGACCACTGCCGAACAGCTCATCGCCGAGGCGCGCGCGGACATTGCGCCCGGCGCGGTGATGAACTGGGCTCGTCAATCAGGCCTGTACAACCTGATCTCGGGCTCGGCAGCGGCACCGGAACGTGCAACCGGTACTGAGTGAAAACGCCAACCGAAACCGAACACCCCGCAGGCAACTGCAGGGTGTTCTTCCGTCCATGCCCTTGCGGTCTCCGCGCGGGCCGGGATGCAAGAACATCCGTGGTTTCGTGGCAACTGCCACAAGGTCAGAGGGAGCCTTTAATTCCCGTATGAACTTCTCTTCACTATCAGTCGTGGTTGACTGATTCGCTGGAGAGACCCTACTTGATGCCGTCTTGACGGTATCGAGCACCCACCGATGTACTCACCATTTCGTGGAGAGCACTTATGGCAAAAATCCACGCCAACAGTCACACCGTGTCAGGCAATCTTGCCAAAGACGCTGAGCTGCAAGCTTTGCAGTTTCCGGTCGACGGCCACCCGATGTTTCGATTCAAGTTCCGCATCGGCTGCGACAGTTTTACTCGTGACAATCAAGGCCAACCGGCGCAGCGAACCACCTGGTTCACGATCCGGTTCGACGTTCGCGAAAAAGGCGTCAAGTTCTACCAGAGGCTGTTGAAGAAAGGCGCCGAAGTACTCGTCGTCGGAGAGCAGCTGGTCGACACCGTCGTCGACGATCGCGGAACGCAGTACTACCACTACATGGCCGCACAGACCGTTGCGGTACTCACCGAAGCAAAGATCCGGGAAGAGCAGCACGCTCAGACCGCGACACCGAGACCAAACACTCCCGTTCGCACGGGACAAGCCCCGCGACTGAAAGCTGTACCCCAGCCACAGCCAAAGGATGCGTCCATGCCACCACCACCGGGGAACCGTGTGCTGGCCGACGCCCCTGTTGCTCCCGAACCGGATCCCGGTGACGGCAAGCGGCGCTACGAAGTTGCCAAGGAGGACCTCAAAGAGGCGATCCACTGGTAGTACCCACCAAACCCCTCACGGGGATTCTTGCAGGCACCGCATGGTGCAGGAGAACTACGATGACAGCAGTTACCCACGGCCCGTTCAAGGGCCTCGAAGTGCCGGAGGGCGAAGTGCGACCCTTGCTTGATGAAGGTGGTCGCCCGATCGTTCGCGATGGCAAGGAAGTCCTGCTTTGGGGCGTCCATCATCGTACCAAACACGCCTTGGAAGTGTTCACGCCGCTCAACGGCTGGAGCATCCGCATCAAGAGTGAAGCCGGTCCGTTCAACATTCCCGATCCCAACACGTTGGTCTGGTCCGATTCACTGCAGACCCAGGTACCCGCAGTCCAGCCCACGGTGGTTTTCAACGCTCAGTTGCTGGATCCAACCGATCGCGTCATAGCCGAAGCGAGTCTTCTGAAAGTGATCAACAGTCACTTCAGCTGGCAGGCAGGACAAACGTCCGTTCGCGGTGCGCTCTACGACGCATTGGGTCTGACGCTTCCGTTCGATACATCGGATGGCGGCGAACCTCACCAGCAGATCCTCAAGCCGCTGGCCACAGGCACACCGCAAGTGAAGGGTGTGGTGCCGATGGCGAGTAATGGACACGCGTCCAAACTCGCACCGGCAGCGCAAGCCATGGTCGACGCGGTGGGCAATTCGGCAGCAGCGCAACAGGCTGACGTGCAGGTCGATAGCACGGCAACAGCTTCGGAGGCCAAGGTCGCCGAGGAAGCTTCCGTGGAGACAGCGACAGCTGTGACCGTTGTAGCAACCGACGCACCGGCAGCGCCCTCCATGGGTTCCGTCGGTGTCCCGGATCGAGCAGTGGTACGCCCGATCACGGACGCGCAGAAGACGCCACCGAACGGAGCAGAGCTGAGCCAGAACATCCTGCGGCAGGCCATCGCGCGAGCGAAGGTCTTGGGTGTCGTAGTGCCGGAGTTCAAAAGCAACGACGAACTGCGTGAGTTCTACAAGTCGTTGTCGGCATCTCGTACCCAACCATCATCCAACGTCGCCTGAGGAGGACCGTGCCATGAATGCACAACTCTCCCACGCGACAAACGTGATGCCCCTGGAGTTCTCCGCCCCGGTGTACCTGTCCCACTCCTCGAGCACGCTGTACGAGGTGTGTCCCAACAAGTACCGTCAACGCTACAAAGAGCGACTGGAGTCCGCCGCAACAGGTGTAAGCCTGGGCTACGGCGGCGCTTACGACGAGGCCACCTGCGCCTTCATCGTTGCGCATGCACTGGGTCACGAGGGTCAATTGGATCCCCTGAGAATCTTCGAGGAAAAATTCGAGGAATTCGTGCGCTCGCATACGGTGAGCTACTCGACCACGTTCGACTCGCAACAGACGTGCGTGGCCAGTGGCAAGGTGTTGGTGGAGAAGTTTGTCGAATCCTGGCTGGCGCACGGCTACACCGCGGCGCTTGACCCGGACGGCATTCCCATCGTTCAGCGCGAGCTGAGGGTGAAGCTGGCCCCCAACGTGTTCTACACGTCGATCATTGACGTGCTGATCATGACGCGGGACTGCGAAATGCTTCTCTCCGACATCAAGACCGCGGCGCAAGCCAGCGATGGCAGTTTCCACCTCAATGCGGGCCAGTTGACCGGCCAGCAGCTCGTGGTGGAGGCGCATCGTGATGCACTGGGTATCGACAAGGTGGATGGGCTCTGCTTCTACCAGGGCCTCAAAAGAACCATCCCGAAGCCTGCCAAGGGCGGAAAGGCGGGTAAGGGAATGGGGCCGGTTGTGCTCGATCCCATGGTCTGTCCACCGCGCATCGAGGCCGAACTTCAGGCCTACGTGCAGTCCCGGCTGTGGATCGCCGAAGACATTCGTCGCGGCCGCTTTCCAAAGCGCCCGCTCGATGCCTATAACTCGCCGTGCTCAGATCTTTGCGATTACAAGCAAAACTGCATCCATGGCGACAGGACAGGACTCCGCGTTCGCGAGGCTCGAAAAATGCGGGCCTCACTTCCCGGCCAGTCAGCGCCCTTCTAATCACCACGTTCCCTGTTCCTTCGGGACTTTCGCCACTCAATTTGAGTGGCTTTTTTTGAAGGCATACCATGGGTATGCGTTCAACAAAGGTCATTCCTCACACGGAGGTGCACCATGACAGCACTGCGGTATCACGATCGGACCCGCGCCCTGGGCGATGTGGCTGCTGCCGACGCGCTGGTGCTGGTGGCCTGTTTCGGGCAGCGCGATCTGGGAAGCCCGAACGATCACCGACGGGCAGCCGAACTATTGTCGTCACTTCGGGACAAGCAAAGTTGGTTGGAATGCCAGTGTCGAACTGACGCGGTCGATCCCAAGCCTTTGATGTCGCCGCGGCTGCGCGAGGGCCAGATCCACATCTGGCGACACGGCGTCACGCCTCACACACCGGGCTGTCCGTTCTTCGTGGTGCCTTCCGAGCGCGATGCTTCCACGCAGGCACCGGGTGGCACCATGGCACCGTGGGAGGGCGGTTGGCTGCTGCTGAAGCAGATGGCGGCGGACACCTCTGACCGAAATACTTCGACGACGTCGCGCTCACCCTCTCCGAAAGCTGCACCGAGCGTTCCTGCGCTAGCCCGTTTGCTCTTTTCCATCCTGACGGACACCGGCTACACCACCGTCGCTCCGGGTGATGTTGTGACTCGCCGCGATCACGCGGCTGTCAGCCGAGGCAAGGAAGCGTACGCGGCCCTGGCAAGCATCCAGGAGCAGAAGGTCGCGTCGGATCTGACCTGGCGCGACGTCGGGTGCACGTATCTGCCCGGCTTGCCGAACCATCTCGGCAAGCTGGCCAAGCTCGCACCACGATTTCCCCCTGGAGTGCGCCCGCAAGGGCTCTTTCTCGGCGTGGTCAATGCGATTACCCCTCTCGACGCCCACCGCTCGCAGCTCGAATGGCGCGGGCAGGGCGATCGCGTCGCCGTGGTGAACGTCGAGGGCACGGTCAGACGCTCCGGGTTCGAGAAAGGCACGAGCGGCCCGTACTGGGTAATCGCCCAGCTCGCCCAGCAGCGCGCCGGCGGCCCGTTCTTGCCAGTGCACGCGTATGCACACCCGGTACTGAGTCGATCCGTACTGCTTGCCGTGGATAGTGGGCTCGAACGCATTGCCGCTGAGGCGCTACTTCGGCAGATCAACTACTGGGCATCGGAGAACGGCCCCCAGGTCTCCGTACAGCTCGAGAAGCCGCTCTTCCCGGAGGAGGTTGACGAGGGAGTGTATTGCCATCCTGACTTCGTTCTGTGGCTGCCCGATCGCCGGCGCATCCTCATCGAGGTCATGGGGATGGACAAGGATCCCGACTACCTGGCGAGCAAGGCGATCACTCATCCGCGCATGCGAGCCCTGCCTGGCGTCATTGACCTTGTTGAGTTTCGACCCGAGGACGACCCGTTCGCCTTCGGCCGTCGCCTCACGGCGCTGATCCTCAAATACAAGGCGTCTTGACCGAAGCCGTCTGGCGTCGTTAGTATCAATCCCGGCGTTCCACGCCACCAGTTCTTGGTTGTTCATGCTGGTTCAGATGATCAACTCAAGCGTCGAGGCTCGCTCTATAGCCGCTCCTATCCACCCGAGATAGGCACTTTCCCGAAGCGCGTCACGCGCTTCAAACGAACGGACCGACGTCTGTCGGTCACAGCATCGGTTCACCGATGTATTTCCCTTAGCGTATCGATCAGGCCATCAGGTCTGCATTGATGCACACCACACTTCCACGGGAGTCGATCAACACTCCCTTCCGGGCGAGTGTGGTTGCGCCGTGGTTTTTATCCGTCAGGAGAAGAACCATGCCATCTGTCCTAACCGCATTCTTTCTGTTGTTTTTGGGCACCGTGTTTGTCAAAGGTATCCTCGCCCTCTTTCCGGAACGTTCGGAAAAAAGCGATGCCCGCATGGACCTCCTTACCGAGGCCGTGAAATCGAAGCAGGCTCCAGCGGCATCGGAACCAGCCTCAACGCAGGAAGCTGATATCTGGGAGCTCATCCGTCGTTCGGAAATCGAAGACGCGATGCAGGCTGCCCAGGAAGCCGCTGCAGCGAAAGTTGCCGCGAAAGCAAAGTCCGAATCGCAGGCCGCCCCCGCGCGACCTGTCGTCTCTGTCACGTTGGATCCCGCTATTGCCACTCGTCCCCATTCCTCGCCGATTCAAATGGCGGAAAAGGTCGAGGCACGCTTTGGCAAGATCGTTGCTGTCGAAACGGCCAACGGAACGGTTCACCTGCGCGCTCAGCAAAACGAGCACGGCGACCTGATCCTTCCGGATTGGGTAACCATGCAGGAAACGCCTTCCGAGGAATCCGCCGGCATCTACGTCCAACAGACCATGGAACCGTGGGAGATCGACGAGCTGCTTGCCCAGCGAATGGCCGCCCCTCAAGGTGACCTTTTCGTGCAGGGTGCCATGCAGCCCAGCGAGACCTTCCACTAAGCCTCACGCAATCCATCAGCAGGAAGTCCCAATGCCTTCCTGTCGCCTTCGGGCCGGGAGGGTTTTCCCCTTCCCACCTCCAAGCGGGCTCGATGTCCAAGGAGCTTGATATGCGTAATGAAGAAGTCGACCTTCAGGTCGAATTTAGCGGTCTCGATCACGACGAGCTGTTGCAGCGTCACGGTCAGATTCGTGAAGTCCTTGCCTACCTGCAGGGCGAATCCTCGTCGCGTTTCGACGCGATGGAGGCCAGCCAAGCGGTAGAGCGCGAGATGGTCAAGCGTGCAGTCAGCGGTCGATTCCATACCGTTCATCGCCCGTCGGCTTCCCGCACCAGTTGATGCACCCAACACCCTGGCAGTCGCCCATCACTTCGGTGATAGGCGCACTGCTGGGGCTACTCATTCATCCCGGCCCTCGGGGTCTTCACAAACCCCTCGGCAGGGAGGCTTGTGAAGACCCCGTCGTTCGGGATCTTCAAGGAGCAAATCATGAATGCAATACCAGTCAACAACACCATCCCGAACATCGCGCAGGATGCGCTGCCTCTGCAGCCCGCCAGTGCCGACATCTGGGACAAGAAATACCGCCTCAAGGACATGTACGGCGTTGCCGTCGATGTCGACCTCGATGCCACATTGATCCGCGTCGCCAGCACGCTTGCTTTGGTTGAAGCCAACCAGGTCCGTGCACGTGGCGGGGATGAAGTGGAAGCCCGCAACAAGATGCATGAGTGGATGCCGCAATTCCTCTGGGCACTACGCTACGGCGCAGTTCCTGCAGGACGCATCCTCTCCAATGCGGGCGCTGAAGCACACAAGCCCAAGACCAGCACCATCAACTGCACCGTCTCCGGCACCATCGGCGATTCGATGCAGGACATCTTGCAAAAGGTGATGGAGGCTGGCCTCACACTCAAAGCGGGTTGCGGTGTCGGTTATGAGCTGTCCACGTTACGTCCGAAAGGTGCGAGCGTGAGCGGCGCAGGGTCGAGCACCAGTGGTCCGCTCTCCTTCATGGAGATCTTCGATCGCACGTGTGCCACGGTGGCCAGTGCGGGAGGACGTCGAGGTGCCCAGATGGGAACGTTCGATGTGGGTCATCCCGACGTGCTGGAGTTCGTCCGCGCCAAACGCGAGGACGGTCGCTTCCGGCAGTTCAACCTCTCGCTCCTGATCACTCGCGACTTCCTCGATGCTGTGGAAGGGGACACTGAATGGCCTTTGGCCTTCCCGGTGCTCGCTTGTGAAAAGGAAAAAGTGCAACTCAACGACCCGGCCGAGGTTATCTGGCGCGAGTGGGCCGATCACGACAAGGGCTACATCGTCCGCGAGGATGGTTTGGTTGCCTGTCGGGTCTACAAGCGCATCAAGGCCAAGGCGTTGTGGAACATCATCATGACGTCAACGTACGACTTTGCCGAACCGGGATTCATCCTGATCGACGAAGTCAATCGCCTCAACAACAACTGGTTCTGCGAGCACATCCGAGCCACCAACCCGTGAATACGCGGCCAAGGGCTAACCTTGGAAAACCTTCTCTGATTGACTTGGAAGCCCTTCACGTGGGCGACAGGGCGGAAGACTTCGGCGTGTGCCGTCGTCGCCGTGAACGACTGAGTGAGAGGGCAGGGCTTTGCGTCCTGATGCGACAGTCTGGACTCCCCCACGACGTGCAGTGCGCTTCGGCGCTACTGGGAAAGGGGAGAGGAACACCGAAGCGTGTTCCCGCCGACGAGAGTCGGTCTGTAGGCCTTCGGGCCGAAAGTAACAGACGGTGGTGAGCAACCGTTGCCGCCCTACGGGGCATGCAACCTCGGATCAATCAACCTGACACGGTTTGTCATTCAACCATTCACCCCGCAAGCGCGGTTCGATTGGGACACATACGCCACAGTGGTCGGCGTCTTCACCCGCATGTTGGACAACGTGGTGGAGATCAACGGCCTCCCGCTGGAACGTCAGCGGCAGGAAATCGAGCGCAAGCGTCGCCACGGCATGGGCTTCTTCGGCCTGGGCTCGGCGATGGCGATGCTCGGTATCACCTACGGCGATCAAGCGAGTCTCGCCTTCACTTCCAAGGTCGTGCAGGTCATGGCGATCGAGGGCTGGAAGGAAGCTCTAACCCTTGCACTGGAGAAGGGTCCCGCCCCGGCTTTGGCCGAGGATGTGGTACTCACCGCGGAGCACCTGCGCCGCCAGCCAAAACTGGCAGCAGATGGCTACTCGGTCGGTGAGGTCGTCAAGGCATCGCTGCTCCATGCCAAGTATTCGGCCTACATGCAACGCATCGCTGAGGTTGAACCCGAGCTGATCGAGATGCTGGCATTAACAGGCGCTCGCTTCACCCACCACACGTCCGTGGCTCCCACGGGCACCATCGCGCTCTCGCTGGGCAACAACGCCAGCAACGGCATCGAACCAAGCTTTGCTCACCTGTATTCACGCAATGTGATTCGGGAAGGCAAGAAGACCAAGGAAAAGGTCGACGTGTGCAGCTTTGAGCTGCTGGCGTACCGGGCACTGGTGAATTCCAACGCATCTCCGGATGCAGCGGACCCTGCCAACCGGTTGCCCGCATGCTTCATCGCGGCCGACAGCGTCACCCCGAAGGCCCACGTCGACGTGCAGGCGGCCGCCCAGTATTGGGTCGACTCCAGCATCTCAAAAACCGTCAACGTCCCTACGGACATTCCCTTCGGGGAGTTCCAGAACCTTTACCTCTACGCCGCTTCGAAAGGGCTCAAGGGGTGCACAACGTTTCGCTTCAACCCCGCAGCTTTCCAGGGCGTGCTCGTTCGCGAGCAGGACCTGGCGAACACGACGTACGTGTTCACGCTCGAGGATGGAACGGAAGTGCGTGCTCAGGGCAACGAGGAAATCGAATACGACGGTGAGCGACATACCGCCGCGAACCTCTTCGACGCCATGAAAGAAGGCTATTACGGCCGATTCTGACTTCCCTCTCAACCACCAACTGCAACGGGATGCGCCTCGCACCGCGAGGTCTCCCGAAGGAGTCTCTATGTCTGTTTCCATTACCAAGAAGATCACCGGCTACAAGGTCGTCACTCCCGAAGATGCATCACGCAAGCCGTCCGTGTTCGTGGATGAACCGGATCGCCACCTCAAGCTGGGAACCGTGCCCAAGCCAGTCGCAGCCAGTCTGCGTTGGTCAAAGCGCCCCGACCTGGTCGAAGGCAACGACAGCCGCACGTACGTGATACGAGGTCCGGAGCATCGCTTTGCGATCGATATCGGTCATGTGCAAAACGGCCACGCCGAACCTTTCGAGGTCTGGGTGAAGGGTGATACCGCACCGCGTGGCATTGCTCCACTGGCCAAGTCGCTCAGCATGGACATGCGTTCGCGCGATCGTGGGTTCCTTCAAGCCAAGCTCGAGTCGCTCGCCAAGACACCCGGCAAGCCTTTCGAGCTCACGCTACCCGATCATCGGCAAGTGCTGGCACCCAGCGAGGTGGCAGCATTCGCAATGCTCGTGGACTTCCGCTGCCGCGAGCTGGGTGCGTATGACGTTCAAGGCCCGACGCCGGTGCTCGATGCACTGATGTCGCGCAAGGAGCCGAAGACCACCGCCCGCGGTTCCGACTGCTGGTTCGTGGATTTCGCGAACCCGAACTCGGGCGACAACATCTCCATGTTCGTCAAGGAACTGGTTTTGCCCGATGGGACCGTGCGGCCGTACAGCGTCTGGCTCGGAGGCAAATACCCGAAGTCGCTGGACGGCTTGTGCAAGTCGCTCAGCTTCGATCTGCGTGTCATCGAGGTCGAATGGGTACTCCTGAAGCTTCGCCAGCTGCTCTCGGTCTCAGAGGTCAATGGCGAGTTCCGGGCCCAGGTACCTGGTCACGAGAAGACCGCGTTCTATCCGTCGACGGTGGCCTACATGGCATCGCTGATCATCGACAGGCTCGCCTACCGCGGGCTGTGTGAAATCGATGGCAGTCCGAAAGGATCGTCCGGAGTGGTCGCATTCGACAAGGCAAAGGCACGCTCCGTCGCCACCGTGGACACGTCCCCCAAGGGCATGCCCTGCGGTGCGTGCGGTGCTCTCGCCGTGAAGATGGATGGTGGTTGTGCGACGTGCCAAGAGTGCGGCCACAGCCATTGTTCCTGACCCCAACCGGTGGATCAGCTCGACAGAACATCGTCGAGCTGGTCTCCGGATCCACTGACCTCGGATTCGAGGTCTTCCTGGTGGCGCTGCGTCTGGCGACGCCAGCAGGAAGACCTTTGCCGCTTTGCGCCTGCTTGCAGGCACTAACCCACGTCGAGGGACACAGTCGACGAAACCACATGCCGCGGATTTTCCGTAGCCACCACCTGATCGCCACTTGAGGAGATGAATCATGAGCGACGTCAAAGCAGGGTACTGCTTGATGAATTACACCATTCAGTGCACCGATATCGACAGTGGGAAAGTCGGCAGTTTTCTGTTCGATGAAGCGAGGTACCGCCTGTACGGTGATTTTCGAGCCGTGTCGGAGGTCTTCCCTGATCTGCAGAGCCTGTTCACGTGGAGCCGCTCAAACGGTGATCCGTGCAAATCGGCGTACGTCGAGCGCATCGCCCCGACGAAATCCAGCGCTGTGCTGGAGAACCTCGAGGAACGCTGCGGAAACGTGTTTGCGTCCAAGTCGTGCAACAGCGAGCCCGAAGCTTTGTTCGCTCTGCTGGTACATGAGCAGGGATTCCGACCAAAGAACCACCCAAACGCCAAGGTCTACATGGATGGCGGTTTGCTCGTTGTAGAGCCGAACCGAAAGTCACCGTGGTACTTCGACGAGAACCGGGCGTCCAAGGTTGTCTATGACGGCAGCGTGCTGATTGTTAACGATCAGCAAGGTTTCGCCATGGAGTTTTCGCCCTGCAACTGAGTCGTCGACTCCGGCGACCAGCGAGGAGGTACCTATGGACCATCGAGACGAAGGTAGTAGGAGTTACGTGTCGTCGAAAGCATGCCGTCGTGTCAGGTCGCAGTTGAACCGTGCCCTGGACGAAGCAGCGTACGCACTCGCATGTGACACCGAAGCCTCGATTCACTACGAACAGTCGACAGGAGGTCTCTCCCATCGACTTTGGCAATCGAAAGTGTGGTGCACCGCGTTTCTGGGTGCATTGGCCATCTCGTTCGTGAGCTAACCCCAACCCGCGTGTACCCCACGCGTTTCACTTACCCGGATGGGCGCATGGCCCCTCCAAGGGTCATGCCTCGCCGTGATCCTGGAGTATCGCCATGCAAAAGCGAAAGAATGAAGGCCAGGGCGGACTGTTTGACGACAATCGCATCGCTGGCCAGCTACTCAAAGCACTTGGCTACGTCATCCTCGGTGAAGAACAGGAACAGAAGATTGGCATCTCGATGATGATCGACTGCATCCAGGCCGATTTTATGTGCGCGAAGCGCATGTTGAGGGTGCTTGATAGCAACGCTGGGATGTCGAAGCGCTTTCCTGAGGTTCGGGAAATGTGCCTAAAACAGACCCTGGCGCGGCACTAGACCGAACCCCTGGTGGTCAGCTCACGAGCTGATTGCAAGAGGTCCTTGATGAATGCCTCGGCCAGTTCGCCGACATCGCCATTACGGCGTAGCCGGTCACGCCCCTGTTCAAGGTGCCGCTCCAGTTGCATCGGAGTGGCCACTTTTGGACAGGGGCAGCCTAGGGCCTCTTCAAGAAAGCGGTGCTCGCCGTCTGACAGTTCCACAGTTTCGCAACCGGCAAGTTCCACGACGACTCCTTCAAGGGGCGTCGATGCTACCTCGCCGCTACGACCTTCTACAACGACTCATCCATCCACACGCTGAAACCCAATGGGAGAGACAGCATGCGCACCCGCATAACCACCTGGTTCGACCAAAACGAAGCAGCCATCGCAGCCTATGTCGTTGCCGCGACGCTCCTCGGCATGGTCATCGCCCTCGGTGCCCTCGGCCTGAGAATGGCCGGCCACCTCTGACCTCCACCACAACCCCGCGTCCAGCCCAACGGCTGCCGCGGGGTTTACACTTCGCAAATCGGTTGCACGAGGACTCGGGACGGGGTATAAAAATACCGTCGTCGCAGTGGTCCTCTGCCCGTGCCGACCCAGTTTCACCTGCAACGCAGGTAAAGCCCACGCTGAGGGTTACAGTCAGCTCGCTGAGTCCCAACTCAGCTTCTCCAACACCCGACCGGGACAACTTCCCGTCTCGGGAGTTCGTCTGGCGGGTTTTCTTGCAGCCAGAGGAACCTAACCATGTTTACCCATGCCCTACGCGTGATCTCACGCGTGCGCACGCCGTGCCTTGTCCGGGCGAAGCGTGTCATCTCGGCTTGCCGTCGTGCACCCGAGTCCACCAACCCTGAAACCGTTGCCCTGAGTTCCGTGACGCAGCTGCTGTTGTTCGCGGAAGAGGGCGGCAAGATCAAGCGTCAGCGCTCCAAAAAGCGTCCGACCAAGGTCAAGGGATTGCAGTATCGCCTCAAGATCCCGACCCGCCTGACGCCCCGCAAGATCGCTGTGCGCAATCACGCAGCGAAGGAAGATGATCGCAACGATTTCACCTGGTCCGGTGACAGCGTCATCGCGCTCCACTCCGTGTTGCTCAAGGAGAGTTTGGAGACGTTGAAAGGTCTGTGCGAAAAGCGTTCCGTGCGCGCCGCTGAAATCGTGGCCTGGATCGAACGTGAAGCACCGAACGAGCCGTTCTCATTCGAAACGTGTTGCCGGTACTTCAACCTGGAACTCGATGGTGAATCCATCGGTGCCCAGGACCCCGAGGTACTCCGTAGCATGACGCGGATGTGGATCAAGAAGGCCTACGGCGCAGAAATGCCGCATGCCCAGGTGCTACGCCAAGGCCTCATGGAGGCTGAAGCTGGCGACGAGGAAGCCATCCAGTGGGTGCTCTCCGATGTCGTCGCACCGCTGTCGTTCGTGACGTGTTGTGACTCCCTGGGATTTGATCCAGAGGATGCACGCGAGCAGATTCGCTTGCCGAAGCCTGCCATGCAATTAACCAAGGATCCGTTGTCGGTAGCTATCGACAAGATCATCGACCGGGTCTTTCCAACCAACCAGGCAGCTCGCGCCGCCTGACCACCCATGCGGGAGTTGTTCTCCCCCATAGGGGAGACGCTCCCGTCATTTCTCTATCTGACGGAGGTCTCTCCATGTTGTACAACGACGCACTTCGCGGGCTCACCTATGACCCGGCTCTTCACGACGATCTGCCGGCTGTCCAGGCTGCCAACGTCGATGGTCGCCACTACCAGGTGGCCAAAGCCGATCTTTCAACCCTCAACATTGCACCGCACTTTCGCGGTATCTCCATGGCCTACATCGGCACGGAAGATCACCCGCACCTTGCTGGCATCAACCCGAAGTTCCACTTCGACGATCTCGACCTCGATCGCCTGATCAACGTCACGATCGCCAGGGAATGGAGCAGGGCAGAAGGCGACCCTCGCCGCGGCATCCTCATCATGGGTGACAAAGGCGTCGGCAAGACCCAGTACCTGCGCCAGCGACTTGCTCGCCAGGGCATCCCGTCCGCCGTCATTTCGTGGCGTCCGGAGATGGATGCGGTCGACGCGATTTACAGCAAGACCCTCATCGGTGGTGACGTTTCCATCGAGAAAGGCGTGTTGTGGCAGGCTGCGGAAGGCGGGTATCCGGTGGTTATCGAGGAAATCGATGTGGCACGCCCGGCTCAGCTGGTTGCGCTCAACGAGATCATCGACACCGGTACGATCACGATCCCGGAAACGGGCGAAGTGATACACGCTCGTCGTGGCTTCTGCGTTTTCGCCAACTGCAATAGCAGCTTCACCGAGGATCGCCATGGGGGCTTTGCTGGTACCCGTTCCCAGAACATCTCGGTGTTGGATCGCTTCTTCAAGTACACGATGGAGGCCCCGACGGACGACGCGCAAGCGAAGTTCGTGAAAGCCATGTACCCGGATGTCACCGACGAAGATGCCGGTCGCTATGCGGCGTTCATGGGCATGGTGCGCAAGGCGTCGTCTCCGGACGGCTCTGGCGCATCGGTGCAGGGCAGTGTGCATCGGGTGAGCCTCGGCTTCTCGCGGCGCAACCTGATCGACTGGGTGGACATGACCCGTTCATTCGCCTACCTCGAGGCACAGCACATCAGTGTCCCGAAGTACGCGTTGGGTCCGATCTACACCAACGTCCTTCCCGCCAATGAGCGTGCCTCGGTCGAGCATCTGTTCGACCTGGCATTCGGCGTGACGGCGTGAGGACACGATCATGATCACCTTGCACATGCAGGTACCCGGCGGCACCAAGGCGGTGACGATCAGCGAAAGCGACGAGCGAATCGTCGTCGAAACCGGTCTCACCACCGCCAGGAAGAAAAAGCGGCAGGAGACACTGAAGAGCAACCTACCCGGCTCCGTTGAGGAGTTCGTGCAGGAAGTGATCCAGAGCTACGCCGTACAAGGCTATGAGATGGCGACGAATACCGCTGAGACTGGCGGCACCATCGTCCACATGGCTACCAACCCGGTGACGTTCGATCCGGATCGTTCGGTCGAACTGGAGCACGTGTTCGGTCTCGAACCTGCCAAGACGGGGGTGGCAGATCGCAAGCGTTGGTCCATAGGCGGTGTGACGGTGTCAGCGTCCGCACCCGACAACGGTCAGCGCAAGCTGTCCTTCAGCTCCTCCCATACTCGTGGCTACCTGGCCACTGCGTTCCTCCTGATGTGGTCACCGACCACGAAGGTGTTCGTAGGGAATGACGAGGAGGTCGATGTGCGTGCCTACCTGCAGGAAGCGGTCAAGGCCAAGGTGTTCAGCGAGGAGATTCTCAAGCTCCTCTACGAATCCAAGGTGATGTCGCGACCGTTCAACCTGCCAAGCCTGTCTCCCACGGGGCATGCGCTTGCCATGGCGATGTAAGTCGCTCCCCATCACGAGTGCCCACCGGCCTCGTGATGGGATTTCCTTCGCTCCTTGATTCAAGGAGCTTTTCAGTGGACATGCCAGCACCTTGCAGCGTGTCCACCGCCAAGCCCCTTGCGCATTTGCGCCCATGATTTTCCGCAAGCGTCTGCTTGCACCACCCAACCAGGGGGTCACAGCCTGGCCACACCACCGCGCCTCATTCGAGGCCATATCCACCGTTTCACCCACCACCGCCACTCCACGAACCGTACCGACCTTTGGTCCACGTGACGTGCTGGCAATGTCCGGCTTGCGTATCCGGGCGATACCTACCTTTCGAGGGCGACGCACCCTTTGAGGAAATCACCATGAGCAACTCAATCCAAGGCACCATCCCGGCCGAACAGCTGGTCGTCATGTCCAACCGCATCCGCGTGTGGAGCGGCACGGTCAAGATCAGCCGCGAATCCGATCTGGCCGCAATCAAGGACGAGCTTCCGCCGAAGAACCTGGCGTCCGATGGACGTTGGACTCTGATCGAAAGCAAGCACCTTGCCGGCCTGGAAAGCGTTCGCAAGAGCATCGAAAGAGACCTCAAGGATGAGGGCTTCTCCTACGTCGGCTGCGGCATCGCCGTAACCACCGAGAAGTGCCAACGTTTCCTCGCCGCGCTGCCCAACTATGAGCAGGACTTCAACACGGCGCTGGACGATGTTTGCCGCAATCTCCAGAAGTTCTATCAGGAGATGCTCGACAAGGCTGGTACATGGAAACAGGCACTGATCGACTCGCAGCTCACACCGCAGCAGGTCAAGGATCGCTGTCAGTTCGGCATGGCCGTGTTTCGCATGGCGTCACCGGACATGGATCCCGACAGCGTTGCCTCGCAGCAGTACCGCAACACCGTTTCCGAGGCGTTCCCAGCTCTGCTGGATTCTGTCGCCAAGGATGCGTATCGGCTGCTGGATACCTACCGTGGCAAGTCTCGCATGTTGCAGTCCCAGCTCGAGAACATCCGCAAGCTGGTCACCAAACTCAAGGCCTTTGCCTTCCTCGATCCGCGTGTTGGTCCTGCTACGGCAGGCATGCAAGCGGTTTTGGCGAACATGCCCGTCACGGGTGTGCTCAACGAAGTCAACGCGTCGATGTGCGTGGCGGTCCTCGAACAGCTCGTTCGTCCGGAGACCATCATTCAGCACGGCGTCGGTGTCATCGCGGACGTTACCTCACAACGCCAGTCCTCCAACCAGGCTGGTCTTCCCTTTGCAGATGCGCAGGACTTCCTGCCGCCTGCCTTCACCGCACCGTCCGTGGTCCAGCCTGCCAAGGCCGGCCTCCTGATGGGCATGTAAGGAGCATCCATGAAAGACATCACCGAGATAAGGGCATACCTGCGCGACAAGTTCGTGGGCAAGGCGGTCACGCCGAGCGACATGATCAAGAGCTGCAAAGCTGTGCTCGGTTCGCTACCGATCGTCGCCAACTCGCTCACCACGGCGTCCGGAAAACCGGTTGCCATTCGTTACGGTGACAAGCTCGGTTCCACCGATGGCAAGACGATCTACCTGATGCAGATGCCCATCCCGGGCGCGAGCACCGACGTCGACACCTTCGTGCTGATGCTGGCGCTGGCTTACGGGTTGATTCACCACGAAGTCGGCCATGTGAACGATTCGACTTTCGATGATCAAGACATCAACGAAAGTCGCCAGTCGCCACTGATCGACCACATCTTCGGCATCATCGAGGATGTGCGCCAGGAGAACGTGCACATCGCTCGCTATCCAGGATCCAAGCTCTACCTGGATGGATTAGCGGCCGCACTGCAAGTCACTGGCCACTACTCGGCGGTGACAGCTCAGGAACCTCCACTGGCGATTCTCACGGGCTATCTGCTGTATCGGCTCTACTGGGAATACCGTGGCGACTACACCGTGGAAAACATGCTGATCCAGGCGGAAGACGCAGTGCGTCAGACGTTTCCGGAAGGCTTGGTCGCACGGTTGGAAACGGTCATGCCGCGCATGGATGACCTCGAAAACTCGGCCGACGCCATGGATCTGGCCCGCGATATTGCGGACTTGCTTCAGGATGAAGCGGACAAGGCAAAGGAAGCGGCTTCCAATCCACCTCCCAGTGGAGCGGATGACCAGCAGGGTGGCCAGGGTGATTCGTCGCAAGACGACTCAACCACAGGTGATCCATTACAGGGCGACTCACCCCAAGGCAGCTCGTCGCAAGACGACCAGTCGCAGGGTGAATCGTCCGGTGGTGGTTCTGGGCACGGAGACGGCTCGGATGACGATCAGGCTCAACGCGCACAGAACCTGCAGGCAGCTATTGATGCCGATGACACACAGAAGGGCTATGGCGATCGGAGCGGCGACATTGCTTCGGCGCTAATGGGCCTCGTCAATGAAGTCGAGAGCGACGGTTCGGATGGCCACGTGGATCTCACGGGCGCCCATCTGAATGCGGAGATCAAGACGACTGAATCGAACCTACCGCTGGTGTCCCCGGGCTACGACATGGCCGAGGCGCTTTCGGTGACCGCTCAGCTGCGCATGCGACTGGTACGTGAGATGCAGGCATTCACCGATGGCGAGATCTCGGTGGGTACCCGTGGACGCCGGCTTTCTGGTGGCCATCTCTCTCGTGTCGGCGTGTGCGACGGTCGTGTGTTCAAGACGGTCGACGAAGAAGTCGAGGTCAATACCGCGGTCTGCCTGCTGATCGATGTATCGGGGTCGATGAAGGACCATCGTATCGCGCTGGCATCGCAGGCCCTCTACGCCACCACGCGTGCCATGGAAGGCATAGCCGGTGTGAATGTCGCAGCCGCGACGTTCCCCGGATTCAGTGTGGTCAAGCCGTTCGGTGTGTCGTCGCGTCTCGTCCAGGATCGGTTTCATCTGGACGTGCACGGGTCCACGCCGATGGCTGAAGGCATCACCCACGCTCGGCGCATGCTGAGTGCCACTCCGGAACGCCGGCGCATGCTGATCGTGATCACCGATGGTGATCCCGATTCGCGTCCGGCCACAGAAGTGGCGATCCTTTCGGCGCAAGCTGCGGGGATTGAGGTGTACGGTCTGGGCATCCAGACGAATGCCGGCGAGAACCTGTTTCCCAGCTGGGTGACGATCAAGTCCATCGGCGAATTGCCGTTCACCATGATGGGGCTGTTGCGCGAACGCCTGTTCGCAAAAGCAGCCTGACACACGAAGGTGGTGACCCCTGGCGCACAACGCCAAGGGTCACCACCCCTTTTTTCGGGCGTCACCGAGAACGTATCGGGAATGCAGGTGCATTCCTCATGGGTTTTCTCGTGCCTCGGCACGTACAGGTACCCGAGACCTCAAGCTCGGCACACAGCGTTACTCACACCCAACCGGGGAGCCTACCCCCATGGGGTCGCTCCACCTTTCCCAGGAGCACCACCATGAACCTTTGTCCCATCATCGCAGGCCACCTGCGTGCAGTTCTCGCACAGCACGGTGTGGTTGCCCACGTCGTCGACGGTATCCGGCTTTGCCCGGGTCTGGATCGACCTCGGGTCACTATCGTCCGTGGCCACATGAATCAGCGAACGATCGTCGAACGCCTTCAGGCGCGCGGTGAAAACTCGCTGGCCCAGTGGATCCAGCACGATTGTCCTGCCATCGTCGTCAACGGACGCCAATCCGTCACCGTACAGTACGACTGGCACCGCCGCGTTCCTGCGGAAGACGTCGTCAAGTTGATCGACCTGGCTGTCGCCACACTGACCTTTGCGGAGCACGCCGCCACTTCGTGGTTGCACTCGCGGGACCACAGTAGCGACCACAGCACGGTGTTCACGCTTAGGGACCTTGTCCGCATGGCTGACGCAAACGACGGTCTTCTGCCGGCGTCCATCTCGGCACAGCTCGTCTGTCGCGCTCGTGCAGACCACCAACGCGCGCGCGGCCGTGGCCATCGCCTCATCTCCACTGGCCTTACAGCCGTTTCCTCACCGATGTCCGTTCGGACGTCTATCCACACCCACCGGGTCATCGCACCCGCAGGGGTTGCATGACCTCGATTCTTGAAGGACATCGTCATGCACATCATCACCACAGTAGTTGAAGCGGGTCGGCCCACCCAGGTGTACGGGGCCACGGTGGATGAAGCGTTCCAGCAACGGATCTGCGTCATCCAATCACGGGCTTCTGCCCATCGAAGCGGCCACATGCCGCGAGTTCAGGAGATTCTATGAACGAGCAAATGTCGGCCCTCGATCGCGAGAAGGCCATTACCAAATGCCTCACCGATAGCCTGCGTGGCCATTGGGGTAGCGTCCTATCTTTCGTATTGCCGGAGCTCGCTGACGCTATCAATGCGGGCTATCGCAAGCACGTGGATTGTCCCTATCACGGCGGCAAGAACGACTTCCGCATCCACGAGAATTTCGAGGAGACCGGCGGTTGTATCTGCAGCTGCAACAAGAAAATGACGGACGGCTTTCAAGTCATCATGTATGCCAAGAACATCGGCTTCATGGACGCAAAGCAGCTTCTGATTGACGCGTTGGGCGGCCGGATTACGACTGACCACCTGCCTCCTCCATCGAGGCGGCGCGCGCCAGATCCCAAAGAGGTCGCTGCCAAGGACGCGAAGATCCGAGATCGGATCGAGCGTGCATGGGGCGGTTCGCATCATCTGTCCGATCCACGCAGTCGACCGGCCCGCACCTGGCTGGAATCGCGCGGCGTGGGTCATCACCTCAACCTTCCCTCGGTTCAATGCCACCCGGCACTGGGCTACTGGGATTACGACCAGTCGACCAGCCGGCTTGTACGGCTTGGCACCTATCCCGCGCTTGTTGCGCTGGTGCAGTGTCCGGACGGCAAGGCGGCGACAATCCACCGTACCTGGCTCAGCGGAGACGGGCGTTCCAAGGCACCGGTTCCCGAACCACGCAAGCAAGAGTCACAGCCGTCCACCGTGGACCTATCGGGCGTAGCGATCCGACTGGATCACTTTCAACACCCGGTATTGTCTCTTGCCGAAGGGCTCGAGACGGCGCTTTCCGCTCGTTTGCTGACCGCCAACCTTGGCATCCCGGCCTGGTCGACCTTGAACTCCGTTTTGCTGGAGAAGGTCATCGTGCCGGACTATGTGCAGGTTGTGGTCATCTGGGCGGATCGTGATCGCGGACAGGCTGGTCAAGCTGCAGCGATCGCCTTGTGTCAGCGTCTGCGTGCCGAAGGTCGACGTGCGGTGGTGATGTTGCCCCCGTACGGCATACCGGAAGACAAGCGAACGCTGGACTGGAACGACGTCGTCATGCTGGAAGGTGTCGAGCGGGCCCGGGCACATCCCGAGTTCCGCAAATGGCGCCACCGACTCGCAGAGGTCTTGCGGGAACTCAACCACCACGAACTCGCAGAGAGGTTCCGTCATGCTGCGTGATTTCTCTCGTGTCGATACCACGCCTGGTGCGGTGGGCATGTACGCGACCTTTGCGCCTCCGTTGTCCGCATCGGGGAGCAGGGAAGAGTACTTGGCCTGGCTGAAGACGAAGATCAAGGATCTCAAGGTCATGTCGTGGTTCTTCACTGGTCAAGCCCGTTGCACCAAGCTGGAAATTGTTGGCCCCTTTGCAGACGACTTCAAGTTCGCCTTCGATCGGGTTGTCGCCACCATGAACAAGGGTACCAACCCAAGTTCGTAATCAATCCCATGCCTCGGCATGGACTCACCCCCCACGGGAATCGCCTTCCCGTCAGGGGTGGTGGTTTCCGTGGGTTTCATTTGCCGGCTTGCCGGCCAGGAGCTCACCATGGAATTCACTACCATCTCAGCCCTGGTGATCATCGTTCTCACGGTGATCCCGGGCTACATTTTCACCAAGACAAAGCGACGGTTTTGCGTCTTCGCCGAGGAGCACGACTGGCAGCATTCATTGCTGTCGTACGTCTTGCATTCGCTGATCATCCTCGCCATCGCGTGGGGCGTTCAGTCCTTGATCGGACAGCATCCGTCGACGATTCTCAATAACAAGTCGGCACAGGACCTGATCCGCCAGTTGATTGCTTCCCCGGTTGATTGGGGCCTGACGATCTTCGTGTTTCCGATCGTCGGGGGTTACCTCGCGGCGCTGGCCGTCCGGTTCAACGTCGTGGCGTGGCCCTACATCATCGTTTCAACGGTCGCCCGTCGTCTCGGTGGCCGAAAGGTCGTTCGCCAGTTGCTTGCTCCGCTGCCCTCGATTGTCGAGGGATGGGATGCTCTGTACCTGGAGCTGACTACCGGAGGGCCGCACATCGTGGTCGTCGAGAAGAAGTCAGGCGACACCGTCATCGGTATGTTCAAGACCGGTTCGGCGACGTCGCGGCATGGCAATTATCCCGACTTGTTCCTCGCTCAGTCCTGCGCTATAACCGAAAACGGTAAGGCCATTCCCAACCCCGACTCAAGAGGTGTGTTCATCCGGGGAAGTGAAGTGGTCACGATAGCGTTGTGGAACGGAGCACAGGAGCGACATGAAGGTGGCCAGCAGACTGCACGGAGTATGGAAGGAGGTGCGCGCCATGATGAAAAGTGACGAGCACTACGCTGCACCACTGTCGTTCGTCGGCGCGTGGCAACCACCGTCGGCCGTCGCACAACTGCCTCCCGTTCCGCTGAAGGTAAGCTGCGCCACCATGGGGATTGATCCCATCAAGGTGACCTCCGAACCGCTGTCCAAGGCAGCTCGGCTGGTCAGCAGCTTCAGCCTTCGCGTGTCGACGACGCGTTAGACCGTTACATCCACCACGAACCACGGAGAGCCTTGCGCTCCCCGTGGTTTTTTTTCGCCTCCCATTTGGCGGCGCGCGACAGACGTTGGATATCAAAATCCGTAGGGCGACGCTTCCCAGTCCTTGAGCACGCGATAGTCGTGTTCTGGCAAGACGATGGTTCCCGCTTCCGCGGCACTGATGACGCGCACGATGGCATCGCTCTCAACGCGATTGCCATGCAAGGCGTAGAAGAACCAGGCGAAGGGAACGCCGACGCGACGATCGAGCTTCTGCAGGCGGCCATAGAACTCGCAGTCGCTGCCTTTTGATGCATCGACCTTGGCCAGCGGTCGGTTGAAAGCCCACTGAGGTATGAGGGTGAGGGTGCGTACACCGTGGGCATCCGTCCAATCGCTGAGATCCAGTATCCAGTGATCGCATAGCCGAGCGGCGCCGGCGCTGGAGCGCTGCCAATCCTGAAAATAGCGCTGATGCTTGGGTGGGGCTCGATCCCAGCCAGGAAAGACCTCATCGGCCGTCTTGATGGTGCCGTTCCCAGGTTCCTCGGAACTAGTTACTCGATACCGCCGCTCGCGGAAGACTTCCCGCCGCACCTCTTCCAGTGCGTCGGCCACGGCAAGCCATGCGCTGACCTCGATGAAGCGCCGCAACCGGTACGCCGGTGGGCGCACGGCAACTTTTTGCTCTTCGGACAGCGCTGGGCCGTCCTGCTCCAAAAGATCCTCAAGCGAAGAGGGTTGCCGCCACGGGTTCGGGTCGATCAGCTCCCGTTCCAAGGCTTCGCTCTCGACCGAAATTTCGCCTTGCAGGAATTTCGCTGGATCCTCGCCACCGCCGGCGACGACGTAGAGATCCGTGATGGCGCACTTCGTCAGCCGGTGACCCGCATCCTTCAACCGTGACCACGTCGACCGGGCGTGGCCGCCATCGGCCGCGACTTCCTGAGCTAGCCATGCCGCGTGGTCATCCGCGAGCAGCGTGCCATCGGATCGGAAAACCTTCCGACGCTGTAGCCATCGGTCGCCACGCCAGGTGGCCACCCGTGCATCCTCCAGCCCTGGCGCGCGGCGGAGGCAAGCTTCCAACGCCGCGTGGGAGCGCGACGGCGGGCATGCGGCTACAGACTCGGAGAGGCCAAGCCAGTGGCGCAGGTAGGTTGGCGGTGGCGTATCCATGACAGCTCCAAGGTGAAGCGCCTACTTGGCAACTTTCTTCTTTGCGCGTTTCGCTGCCGTCTTGGGTTCGGCCTTGGCGGTTGGTGCGCGGCCGCCTATCTGAAGCGAGGCCTCCGTGGTGCCGGGTTTCTTCAGCGCCGCAAGGAACCAGGCCGGCTTTTTACCGTGGCCCGTCCATGTTTGTGAGGGGTTGGCCGGGTTGCGGTACTTGGGAACGCCTGCACCGGCGCGCTTGCCCGTCTTTCCGCCCCGGATGGGGTAGACGTCAACGAGCTGCAGCCCTCCGGCTTTCAGGATGCCGTCGATCTTCGAGCGCACGGACGCCACGTGCGCCGCTTGCGCCGACGCCATGCGTGCCTGTGCATCGCGGATCAGGGTCTCCAATTCTCTCGGTGTCATGCCGTCGAGTTTCAGTGCCATCTGCCATCCTCATTGTGGATTCTTGGTTGTTGGTTCCACGGTAGCATTACCGCAACCGAGGTAAGTATAGGCACGGCTACATCAACGACCCGACATTGGCTGATGCGATTCTGGATCGGCTCGTCCATAGCAGTGTCAAATTGGAGCTGAAGGGTGAATCCATGCGCCGAGTGAAAAGCCGGAGTGGTCAGTAGCCTGCCGGTGCCGGTCAGCGTGTTGCCGGGAATGGGCAGCGCGCTGGCGACAGTGGGCAGCAAGTTGGCGAAGGTGGTCAGTTGCTATGGCGAAGGTGGGCAGGCGGCTGGCGTTTTGCAGTTCTCAGAAACGGGTTGGATGGGGATGAGATGAGCGCCATCAGTCGTTGCTCGCGGGGGCTAGGCGCGCCAGCAACCCATCCAGGCGATCACGCTCTCGCACGACTGCTTCATGCGCGGCACGAAGGTGGGCCAGTTCACTCTCGCGCTTTCCAAGCTGAGCGGTGGTCTCCACCAATTGCTCGCGCGTAGTGTCAAGCAACGCGTTGGTCCGCTCACGGTATTCGTCCAACGTGGCACGCACCCCAGCCAACGATTCCTTCGCCGTGGCGTGCGCGGCAATCAGCGATTCGACGCGCGCACTGGCATGGCTGAGCGCCTCCTGATCGGTGACGCGCTTGGCCTCGAGCTCGGTCAATCGCGCCGTCAACCGCTCCGCTTGTTGGGTGGCCTCGGCGGCGGTGGCGTGCGCCTTTCGACGTTCCTCGATGGCTTGCTGCAGTCGCTGCTCGAGCTCGGCGGTGGTCTTCAGCGCCGCGCGGTTTTCCGCCGCCAGTCGATCGTGCGCGGCGGTTGTCTTGGTCAGGTCGGTCTGCGTGGTCTGCAACTGCTCGGTGCGTTCGGCAAGGGTGGTCGCCAATTCCCCACTGCGGTCGCGAGCATGCCGGAGTTCCGTACGTGCTTCGGCCAGCTGGTCGGCGTCGCCGGCGATCGTGTGATTCGCCGCCGCCAATTGTTCGGTGGCGAAGGTCAGTCGTGCTTCGAGGCTGGCCACGAAGGCCTGTCGCGCCACGTCCGCGGTCTGCAGCGCCGCCCGTTCGTTGGCCAGCGCTTCTTGTGCATCCCGCAGACGCGTCCGCTCCTCAGCCACGCCTTGCTCGGCCAGCTGTAGTGCGTCGCGTTGCGGCGTCATTTTCTCGTCGACGTCCTTCGCGGCAGCCGCCTGAAGCTGGGACCACAACTTCTGCAAGACCGGTGATACCTGCGTGCCCTTCAGGCGTTCCTTCACCAGGCGTGCGTAGAAATCCTTGAGCCGCGGGTGGATGGTGGAATTCGAGCCACCGCCGGCGTATCGGCGCACGAGTTCCAGGGTGGGCTGCAACCCGGCTTCCAGTGCCGCCCACGCAATCTCGTCGACGTCCGATTGGTCCAGCGGCCCGACGCGACCCTGCCGGTGCGCTTCGAATGCCGCTGTGATGGGGTCATCGTCCTCGGCCGGTAGCGGGGCTTCCGGCGGATCGCCTGGGCCGTAGCCTTCCCGTATCACCTCCCCGCTGGCGAAGACGCGTGCCAGGGTTTCCGGATCGGCCGGATAGTGCATCAGCGTGACGACGGGAATGACCAGTCCGTCGTCATGCGCGAGGACCACTCGCGCATCCGCCGCCGCTCCACCGATGGCGACCAGGGTCAGCACGAAGGCGCTGTGGGCGGCTGACTTGGGGTGCGGCACATAGTCGAGCCGGCTGGCCACCACGCCGATTTCCTCGACGCCGCCCCCCAACGTCAATGCCAAGGATCCCGGGGTATCCGTTCCTAGTGTCACGGCCACCAGGCGGAAGCGTTCGGCGTTCAGGCAGAGGGTCGTGGCGCCTGTGGCCGCCAGCGCGCTCAACACGCGGGCGATATCGGGAGGCTCGGTCCATGCTGCGATATCGAGTGGTGAATCGCCTTGCAGTACGCGCACGACGGCCCGACGCCACAAATTGCTCGTGCCCTGGGTGCGCGGATCGACCGCCGGCGGCGTGGCCTTTGTGCTCATGGGGCGTCCTCGGTTTCCGTGGGTTCGGCGGCGTTTAGCGCGTCCTCCAAGTCCGCGATGCGCGGGAGCGCAGTGTCGAGCGGCTCGGGCAGGGCCTTGGTCAGCAGGTACTCGGCGATGCCCATCGGCGCGTCGACGTCGGACAGGGCGTATTCGGCGACCACCCGGTTGTGCCGGCGGCAGAGCAGCAAGCCGATCGTAGGGTTATCGCCGGGTCCGCGCCGCTGGCGGTCGATCGTGGTGATGTAGAACTTCAGCTGCCCGACGTGCGCCGGCTCGAAGTCGCCGGCTTTCAGTTCGACCACCACATAGCGCTTCAGGGGGATGTGATAGAACAGCAGATCGAGCTTGAACTCGTCGCCGCCGACCTCGAGGCGCAGCTGCTCGGCGACGAACGCGAAGCCCTGCCCGAGCTCCAGCAAGGTGTGCCGGATGTGGCGGATCAGCGCCTCCTCGACATCGCGTTCAGAGGCCTCTTCGCCCAGCCCCAGGAAGTCAAAGGTGTACGGATCCTTGAGGATCGCCTGGGCGGCCGCCGCCTGCGGCAAGCCGCGCTGGTGGAAATTGGTCAGCGCCGCGCCTTGCCGGCGATGTAGTTGGCTGCGGATCTGTGCCTGCAGGGTGGCGCGCGACCACCCCTGCAACGGGACTTGTGCGGCATACCACGCGCGGGTATCGTCGTCGGGTATCTGATTCAGCAGCACCACGATGTGGAACCAGGGCAATTGCGCAGCAGGCTGCTGCGCAAATTGGAGATCCGGGCATTCGCGGGCAAAACGCTGCATGTACTGAAGGTTGCGGGTCGAGAAGCCTTTCATGTCGGGGAAGGCTTCGCGGAGGTCTCGAGCGAGTTGCTCAACAACTTTCGCGCCCCAACCGTGTTGTGCCTGCCGCGCAAGGATCTCGGACCCGATCTGGTGATAGAGCCTGATCAGGTGTTCGTTGACGGCCAAAGCTGCGCGTTGGCGAGCAGCGGATATCTGGCCTTTGAGCTGCGACAGCCAGACCGCGTAATCGTCCGGAAGCGACGGTAAATTCATTCCCTTTCCCTGAAAGGACACGCCAGATGGCGACGTGGATTTTGCACGGAAAATTTTATTTTGTCCACTTTGTACACAGTACGTACAGCATACAAACGGAATAAAACAACATCCGACAATGCCACTTGTCAGATGGCAATAAAAGGCGCACCCTTTCAGGCGTCGAAGATCGAGGGGGTCGGTTATGGGAAGTGTTCAACCGCACGCGGCCGAGCGGCGAACCGCGGCGTCGATGGAAGCGGCCGCGATGGCGTCGGTGCTCCGCACCGCGCTTGCGTGCCCGGCCTTGGTGGCCGAGTTCGATCGCCTGGCCGGCACCGACGTCGCCGCACGCGCCACGCCCATGAACCGCGCGATCGACGTAGCCAGCGGCCGTGCCGAGGCCGATCTCCAGCGCTTTCTGGCCTTCGCCAAGGATGCCATCTGGGATCGCCTGGATAACGCTACGCTCGATGCGATCCGTCTGCAAGTGGCCACGGGAGAAGCCCCATGATGCCCCGGCAGGTCCCAGGGCGAAAGGCGCCCCGCAACCCTCTGCAGGATCGGGAGATGACGCGCCATGGCGACGTGATGCGGGAAAGGATGGCGCGCTACGACGCGTTCGAACGCTTCCAGCTGGATGCGCCGAGCCGGCTGCCGCGCCTGTACGCCCAACTTGGGGCCGGCCGGTTCTACCGCGACTACTACAGCCTGTGCGTCTGCCCCGGGGGTGCCATGGGTGGCCAGGATCGCCGCACGCTGCAGGTGTTCTTCGGCCACCGCCCGTTCGATTTTACGCTTCTTCCGCCGGCCGGTGGCCATGCGCCGGTGCCATTCACGCCCGGTGCCGGGAAACGCACGCTCTCGGAGCGCGGTGCGGAGCTGCAGTACTCCCGTACCGATCGCGGTGACGTGGTTTGTATTCTCCGTCCTGCCCAGACGGAGTTCACGTCGGCACGTGAGAGCGAGATCCTTCTGTGCGAGGTGGATCCCGCTGACCTCGACAGTCCCGCGGTGCTGGAGCGGCATCTACGCTGGCTGCTGGCCTACATGGCCGGCACCAGCCTTGACGGGATTCGATTCCGTGGGTCGCGGTGGCGGTTCTGGGTCCTCCGGAATCTGCGACTCTGGCGCGACACCCAGACCGGCCAATGGCGCCCGACCCGGGCGTTCGAGGCCGCGTACTGGATAAGCAAGTGGGTGTTCACGGTGGCCCTGAGTGGTTCCTTGCTCTATGTCATTCAGCGCGTATGGCCGCTACCCGATACCGTGACGCCGGCGGTGAACTGCGCCGCGGCCACCGCGCACCAGGACCAGCAGGCGCTACGGGACGCCCTGAAGCGGGCGGGGGTCAGCGTGTCGGCGGCAGGCCAGGCCGATGCGGGCACTGCATCCGCCCGACGGCTCACCGGGTCACCCTGCCCCGTCCCGGACATCCGTCATCATGCACGCTGACTCGCCGCGTCCCCGCGGGCGTCCGCCCAAACCCAAGGTCGCCCGGCCCCCGCGCTATCCGCCCCTACCCTTTCAGGCCACCCGCGATCGCCTCGCCGCCGAGCTCCGCCGTGCCGCGCGGGGCGAAGCGACGGCGCCGCCGGTACAAGACCTGGCCAGCGTCGCGACCACGGGCGTGGTGTCGGTTGAGCGCGCCATCGTCGGGCCGCTGGGCAAGGCGTTCCGCTTCAACCTGACCCCCGACCAGGTCGCCAACGCGGCCACCCTGATGGACAAGCGTGCCCAGCACAACATCAAAGGGCTGGCGGCCAACAGCCGGCGCACACGGGCGTCCGACTGGCTCACCTGGCTAGCCTTCTGCGCACACTATGACCGCGTGGTGCTGCCGGCCTCTTTTGACGACCTGGCCCAGTTCATCCACGAGCTGATCGCCGCGGACCGCAAGAAGGCGACCATCGAGCACCTGCTGTGGTCGATCGGCAATGTGCATCTTCGTCACGATTTGCCCGACCCGATGGCCGGCCTGCTGGCGGGGGACTTCTGGCGTGATCGCGTCCGTGAGGACCTGCACGGCGAACAAGTCCAGGCAGCGCCGCTGCGTATGGAATTGGTCCATCAATTGGTCGATGCGCTGACGGCAACGACCGCGCGACCTCGCCGTGTCCAACCCCGACTGCTCCCATACGTCGAGGCGGCGCAGCGCCGGCGGCGACTACGCGACACGGCGATGCTGCATGTCGCCTATGACTTGCTCACCCGCAGCTCGGAGCTGGTCGGCCTCGAGTGGGGACGACTCAGTACCAATCGCGACGGCAGCGGCCTCTACCGCTTCGGGAAAACCAAGACCGACCAGACCGGCAAGGGTACCGAGCAGTATTTGCGACCCGAGACGATGCAGGCGCTGGCCGGATGGAAGGCCGCCTCGCCAGTGGGCGGCTATGTGTTCCATCCAGTCTCCGATGACCTGTCCCTGCCCTTGGATGAGGCGAAAGACGACGCCGAACGCGCCGCGTGGACGGCTCGCAAAGAACGCGGCCAGACCATGGAAATGCGCCATCTGACGCAGCGAGAGGTAGGCAGCGTATTCCGGCGCGCCTGTGTCGCTGCCGGCGTGGCGTTGGAGGACACGTGGCTGTCCGGTCATTCCGGTCGAGTCGGGGCCGCTCAAGACATGGCCGCCGCAGGCATGTCGACCGTCGAGATTCAGATCGCCGGACGTTGGGCCGGTGAACGGATGCCCAAGCGTTACGCCGAGAAGATAGAAGCCGCGCAGTCCGGCAAGAAACGGTTCCGGAAAATTGGTGCCCTTCAGTCGGATGGTGACGCGACGTAACCACGTTCTTTCCTCCATCTCGCTCAAACCACCTTGTCAGCCGGTCCCATTGGCGCAAAATTCAAAGGGGCTTACAGGCGGCGTGGCTAGGCCACCCATGGCAGTGGGAGAAGAAATGTGAAGTCAGGCGAACCGACTGAGGCGATTGAACGGGTCGACCCGCAGTACCGACGCGTTCTTGGCCTGTGGGTGAGCGCTGCGATCGCGCATTCCCACCAACCCCGTCACGTCCTAGCAGCACAGATCAACGGCGTAGAGCCAGGCCCCGATGGGTACCCGTATTTTTTTGCGCAGAAGTCGGACTGGCTGAAGCGGCGTGCCGGTCCGAACCCATTGTCCGAGATCTCGTTGCACCAGATGGAGCAGTTGGAGAGGATTACGGGCTATGCGATCACGGATGAGGCAAGACAAGCATCGCGGGCCTGTGGGAAAGATCGAACTGATTGGGAAATGCTCGAAGACATGACGCGCACCTTCCTGGCGCAGGGTTTCGCACCGACCACGGTTGAGCAGGAACTGAGTGGGTTCATTGATTTGGCAGTCCAAATGGGTTCAAGCTCAAATCCGGATCGGGAACAGAAGGTTCTTCGCCGTCGTCTGGGGGTGGATGCCGGTGAAGTGATGACCTACACCGAACTCGGCCGCTGCTTTGGGGTGTCGATCTCACGGATCAAACAGATCGAGCAAAAAGGCTATCGAAAGATGTGCGCACTAGCCAAAACTCTACCCATCACCTGCCTGGACGCCGTCGCGGAAGAAGCTGCAACATGCGAAAATCAAGGCACAGTCGGCAAAGAAGCATCACTGCGACTTCGATTGGGCAGAGTCCCGCTCTCTGCAGCTTTGCGCATCCGAGACCTTATCGTCGACAGCAAGATAAAGTGAGGCAGCAGCAGCCTAATGTCGCCGATTTCCAGACTCAGAGAAGGCCACGTCCAAGGCAGCATCTATGGTCAAGTCAAGGCGTTCACTGTATTCATCGTGACCGAATGCAGACTCGATCCGCCTCATAGCCGCTAAGAAGCGAGTCTTCAGCGCTGCAACCTCGCTCATGTCCGTGAACCAGATGCGGGTCTGGCCGTTCGGTTCAGGCCGCACGTCGCCGATGGTGCAATGGAGCCCGAAGAGCAGTTGGTAGAGATTGGGATCCGGAATCAGGAAATAGAGCCAGTACGGCCACTTTTCCGAAAGCGCTTGGAAGTATGCGCGAACCTCGGGAATGACGTAGAGCTCTCGCGGATCGTCGTCGTAACCACTCACTTCAATCAGCAACCGTGCCTGGAACGGCTTTCCCATCGCATCATCTGAGCTCAGCATGGCAAGAGCTTTCAGACCGATATACAGATTTGCTGACTCAATCACTTCTTTGGTCAGGAACAGGACACCAGGTCCTTCGGGGTCGACCACCGAAATCACTGGACGAAAGCCGCCTTGAATTGGAATGCCCTCATGCCAACGACCCTCCGGCACGTCAATAAACTTTGTCCGACCATCCGGCCATACCGCTGTTGTCCGCAATGATCCATTGGTAAGTTCTTCGTGAATGAGTGGTCCTCTGCCATTCGCCACCAACTCTTTCAGACCATCCGGATTCTCACCCACCCATGCCGTACCAGACTCGGTCATTAGGGCCACTATTGCTTCATCGTCCGCCATCGCCATGAGTTGCGCAGCATCCGGTGGAAGCACACGCCCTCCATGCAGCGCCATCGGTGTAATCAGCTTTTCCGGCAGCGTCGATGTGCGACCCGCGATGCGTGCTTCTGACACGGCATGTGAGGACCAGTCACCCGATGCAACATCAATTTCTACGAGATTGCCTGGTGCCGGCACAACGAGCTTGAGATCGCCAGATGGAAGTCGCTCCGCATGTGGTCTGTAGATCGCTCTCGCCATGTCAAGTTCGCCGGCTTGCCGCCATGCCTCCGCAGTTGCGGCCAGACGTTCCTGGATTCGATCAAGTGCAGCTGTTTCAAACGTCACGTGCTCGAATGGAATCGGCACGCCACCGAACTGTGATTCAAGCAACGCACCTTCATTGCGATCAAGCAGCTCTGTTAGAAGTGGTGACTGGGATATAGAACCGTTGGTGCTCACTTCAGGCTCCAGCTCCACAATACGTGCCTGAATGCGCTCCCGACGCTCATCGCTACATGCCAATACGAAGGCAGCAAATCCTCCACGATTTCCGAGACGTGCCACGAGTTGTGGAAGCGCGCCATCCAGAAGATCTTTCTCGGTAGGCGCAGCGGCACAATAGCCGCCCGTGTAATTTGGGTTACCACAAAAAATCAGGTAGCTCGGACACGCTGCACGAAGAACATCTATCCGCTTTGAAAGATGATCACGAAATGGCTTGGGCCCAGAAACAAGGAACTGTTCCAAGCCATCTATTCCCACTTGAGAATCATCCCAGATGAACAGGAAATTTTGTTGGTGCGTGGCTTGTCCACCAACGATATCGATAATGCGACTATTTCCGGAAACTGGCTGATTGCTCATCGCCATACTCCTTTTGCAGCGGGCCGGACTGGTCACTACCTTGCGAACAGCCTACTTTGTAGAGATACCGTCAGCCATTACTTGCTATTCAGGTGATCGGTTTAGTAGGAACACACCAATAATGCCAACTATGCCGCGAGTCGATGCTCATAGAACGCGCGCGGACGATCATCCAGGATGACCTGCAGCGCAGCGATGTTAGCGGGATCCGGATTGAGCCACGCGTCGACGTGCTGTGGCTTGATCTGGATGATGCACCGGTCGTGGCCAGCGGCGGCGACCTCGGGCGGTGGCTCGTCCGTGATCGCAGCAAATGACCAGAGATCCTCCGTAGCCGATGTCCAGTGCGAGTAAAGGCAGGCAATGATCATGTCCTGTGCCGGCTCAGGATTGAATTCGAGCACGACGTTCTCTTCCCGTTCGCCTGGGGCGAGCTCGCGATGCTCCATGGTGTGGCGGGCCACGTTTTCATAGAACCTGGTCACGACCATCACCGCGTGCGTATGCCCGAACTGGTTTCTCCAGAAACGCTCCAGATTGTCCCGCCGCGCGTTGTAGGTACCAGAAACTCGGCCATCCTTCGTCCGGTCGATCGATGCAGGCATGCCCTCTGGACGGCAGTGGTAGCGCATGGGCATCACGACCCTTTTTCCGTCGCGCATCAGCATCACTGAGGCGTAGCTGTCGGGGAAGATGCGCGAGTCCCGGGCTTTCGGTTCTGTCCGATGCAGGTCGGTCAGCTTTTCCTGGATATCCGGGATCTTCTGATTTGCGATGCGCCGGTCCTCCGTCGCCTTTTTCGTCGGCTTCGGACCGGCCAACACGCGCTCGGCATCGGCCAAACGCTTTTTCTGCTTGAAAAGTTCCTGCTCCAATACGCCTGCCTGCGCGACATCGAACTCGGCAATCAATGCTTTCGCCTGTCGCTCCTGATCTGTCTTGGGATCAGCGAAGGCATCCGTCATCGCCTTCGGAACCTTGATCTTTGCACCACGTGCGCGATCACTAAATAGCCGCACGTATTCTCCAATGGACATGATCGCACCGAAGGTTCTGACGAAGTGGCGGTAGTCGGCCCACTCACTCGCGGAAAAGCACATGATCTGTTTCCCAGTGGTCAAACGGCAGCGTTGATGGTAACGCGAAGTCCGCATGGTGTTGGTGCGGCTGCCAGGCTGAGCACCACCACCGTTACGCCCATAGAACAGGATTGAGACCAACCATCGTGGACCTCTATCTCGATCATTGAGACGGATGAGTACCATGGTTCAACTAACTCGGCCATGAAGGATCCAAAGGTGCGTACAAGGACGGACTCCAAGCCTACCTGGGTGGATATAGGGCGCTCCCCTCATGTCGATTCAACCCGTGCACCGAGGGCGCTCCTGGGGGCTGCAAATCCCAAGGCGGCCTTCCGGCGATCTGTCACCATGAAGCAGCGCCGTCGGCTGAATGAAGCCATACGAGTGGAACGCCAACTTCGACGGGAGGTTGATCCCACTGATCGCCAGTATGTGCTCGCATGGCTCGGTGCCCGGTCCGTCAAGATCCACGACTCAGCCATGACGCCGGCGCTACGCTTGCAGTGGATTCGTCGGGCGCGGAAAGCTGTCGGAACCAAGCCACGTCCTGATCGCCCGTTACCAATCTCTGATGCCGAACGCCGTGTCCTCCGCAGAGCTGCAACGACCAGCCCGGACAGAGTGTCCAATTTGGTCGCTGTGTAGCCAACCTATCCTGTCAGCGAACTTTCGGCGGAATCAACCAACGTGAATGTCATCGACGCCAGCACGGTCGCGCGAGCTAAAGCCCTCGCTCTGAAGGCCCATGCTCACCAGCTCGACAAGGCGGGCATGCCATACATAGGTCATGTGGAGCGCGTGGCCGCTGCCGTCTCCGGCAATCACTTGGCCGAGACGGTCGCGTGGCTCCATGATGTCCTTGAGGATTGTCCAGCGCATGCAGCGGAAGTCCATACTTTTCCATCGGCCGTCGTCGATGCCGTATTGCGTCTAACCCGCGTGCGAAACAAATCGTCTGAGGCTTACTACGAAGGCATAAAGCAGTCACCAGTCGCGTTGGCCGTCAAGCGCGCCGACCTCGATGACAATGCCAACCCCGATCGCCTTGCCCTTCTCCCTGAAGAGATGGCCACGCGGCTATCCAACAAGTATCAGCACGCGCGACGTGCTCTCGAGGCCGACCCTTCCTGACCCTCCTTTGAACTGAGCTTCCGGAAGATAGATGGCCAAGGCTAGGTCAACTGGACGCACCATCGTCCAAGGCACGCCGGAAGGCGGATATCAGATCCCGGGTAGCCTGGGCAAGTTCCATAAAATCCGCGTTGACCTCGACTCGGTGTCTTGACCAGGCAGCGCTGGCGTGAAGGTCTGTGCACGCGGCAAGAAGCCGTTGGCAGCCTGTCGGAATGACCAGGTTCTTCAGAGCGTGAATCTGCTCGAACATGGCCACCGAAGAAGCGGTGGCATCGTCGTTGGTACAGGTGGCCAAGACTCCCTCCAACTCTGACAGAAGGGCGTCCGCGTACCGGATGCAGGCTGCACGATTCAGCTGCGCCATGGTGGCGAGCGGGGAGTCGAGCTCGACGTCTAGATTGTCTCGATGCAACATGTCGCGAGCCGCTGCCTCCACGGGGTTTACGCCGTTGCGCCGCCGAATGCAGAGTAGTTCGTGCGACGTGACCAACCTGGGAAAGTGTACGGCACCGTACGGAGCATTCCTCTGATTGCGGTATTATCCGCCCGTCGAGTGCGGGGAGCGGTCGGCGCAACCCAACGTCAAAGGCTATTCAGCGCGGCTCCAAGGACGCTGATGCCGACGGGTTTGTGCAATACCGTGAGGGCACCCAGGTTTGTGACTTGGGTCACCAAGTCAGGGGACCTGTCCGCAGTCATCACGAAGACGGGAATCGTCGAGTTTGAGGTTGCCAGCTTGGCCTGCACTGACTTCAGGAAGGCTGCCCCATTAATACTCGGCATGTGGAAGTCGACAAGTATGCAATCGAACGCCATCTGGTCAAGTAACGAAAGCGCCGCCAAGGGGTCGTGTGACACGACCGCACGGTGGTCTAGTAATTTGAGCGCTTCGGTGATGAAGATCGTGTTAGATACTGCGTCGTCAATGACCAAGACCCACATGAGTCGACCGCTCGAATTAGGTTAACAAGCACGATCCGGCAACCACCGATCAACGCAAGAGCCAGGAATGAACATTTTACGCCAACTGGAAGGCAAGGTCTGCATCAACGAGGATCGGCGCGAGCTGGCCCAAGCCTACCTTCGCGTCGTTATTCTCGTCGCCTGCATGGTCTACTGCTTCTCGCAGTACGACACCACCTATCTACGTGACATAACCTTCCTTGCCTTCATCGCGACCTTGTTTTGGGTGGGCATGGCATGGCGCAGGGTTGGCCGAGATCGGCTCCGTCACATTGGAGCCCTCATCTACGACTGCTCGATCATCGGGCTGGTGATGATCGGCTTTGGCAGCGGCATGATGGGCATGTTCGCCGTCTTGCTCTGGGTATCGATCGGCTATGGCCTGCGCTATCGCAGCCCGCTCTACCTGAAGCTCGGAATGCTCCTCACCAGCGTGACCTTCATTGTCTCCGCGCTCGTGACGAACTGGCAGAACCTCGGGGTGTTCCTCACGCTCTTGTTCACGTTAATCATCATTCCGCTGGCGCTGATGCGACCAATGACGGAGATGATCAACCTGCTTGAGCGACTCGACGCCGCGAACAAGTTGCTGGACGAAGCGAATCGGACCAAAACGCGATTCATTTCTGACGTCTCCCATGACCTGCTGACGCCGGTGAGCTCCATCATCGGCTACTGCCAGCTTACCCCACCCTCCGTCGACGGCATTCGCATCAACGCCTACCAGTTGACTCGCCAGATCCGCGCCATCATCGGCCGCTCGGCCGCCGAGGACCTCAGCTACGACGAACCCGATGAGTCGTTCATTCCCGCGGATCTCCTGAAGCAGGTCGCTACGATCGTCAAGCCGCTGGCTGAAAGTCGCGGAATCCATATCGAATTCGCGCGCGGAGGCATGCTCGGCACCGTCCATGGCCCCTATCATTCGCTGTCGATTTGCCTGATGAACCTGGCCAACAATGCGGCAAAGCATTCGGCCGGATCGATTGTGACCCTATCGGTGTCCGAGGAGCCCGGTGGTCTCGTGTTCGAGGTTTCAGATGACGGAGTCGGGATTCCGCATGAGCAACAGCAGCTCATCTTCAACCGGTTCCACCGCGGCACAGCGCCAGCGACTGTCGACGGACTTGGTCTGGGCCTAGCGATTGTGAAGGACACCATCGAAAGGATTGGCGGCAAGATCGAACTCACCAGCTCCGACGTTGGTTCCACCTTCCGCCTCCACGCTCCGGTGACCGTTGCTGAACGCTCAGTCGCACCGTCTGTAACGGGTTCGCTTGCAACTGCTCAATCGTCAGTCACCCAGTCTGCAACAGTGTTGTTTGTTGACGACGAATTCCAGAGTCGCAATGCCTGGTCCGGCGTACTCAGGGAAGCAGGCTACGTGGTGCACTCGGCGGCGTCAGGTGTCGAGGCACTTGCCGCAATCGACGCAGGCAACAGCTACGACATCTGCGTTCTCGACTACCGGATGCCCGGCATGAACGGCATCGATTTGGCATCAGCGATCCGGGAACGCCAGCCCGCCATGCGGCTCATTGCCATCAGTGCCGACAAGATGGGCAACAGGCCATCTGTCTTCACGCGAGCGCTCGAATCCAGACTCCTGGACGGTGCGCTCCAGAAGCCTTTGCACCCCACTACGCTCCTTGCCACGGTCGAGCAGTTGCGTCCTGCGCGGCTCGACCAGCAAATTGACGTCCTTTCCACTCCATGATGAGTCCCCTATGAAAATCCTTGTCACCGGTTCCTCGGGCTGCCTTGCCTCGGCGCTTCTTCCTGTCCTGTGCGAACAGTCCTTCGTGGAGTCGGTCACTGGCCTCGACGTGGTGCCTGGTAGCTTCACACACGACAAATTCAAACACACGCAGTTGGACATTCGGGACGACCAGCTGTCCATGGTCGTCCAAGGCCACGATGCCGTGATTCACCTCGCGTTCGTCGTTGCCCAAGAGAAGCTTACCGAAGCGGAAATGCGCAGCGTCAACGTGGACGGTAGCGCCAAGGTGGTCAACGCCGCGCGGGCCGCCGGCGTGCGCAAATTCATCAACATGAGCAGCATCTCGGTCTACGGGAGCGGCGAGAACATGGTCGAGACATTGGTGCCGGCACCCCCGACCTGGTTCCCCTACGCGCAGCACAAGCTCGCTGTCGAGAAGTACATCCAGCAGAACCTGCCGGATGCCATCCAGTTTCGCGCTCACCTAATCGTCGGCGCAAAGGCGCGGAAATTCCTCCGCGAGATATTCCTACTGCCGGTGTGGCTCGACTTTGGTGCCAAGCAGCCCAAGCAGCAAGTTGTCCACGAAGACGATGTCGTCGATGCCGTCATCGCGGGCCTGCAGCAAAACGTGAGCGGCCTGTACAACCTAGCGGCGCCCGACATTATTGCTCTGGGTGGCGACTACATCCGCAAGGGGCAGGAGGAAGGCCGCAAAATCCGCCGTGTGCGATTCGGTGTTGTGCGCGCCATAGCGAAGCTCGGTCGCCTCTTCATGCAGAAGGATCTACTCACGCTGATTGCGATGCTGGATACGACGTCCACGGCGGCCTGTGACAAGGCCACGCGCGATCTCGGCTGGCATGCCAAACGCTCGGCCTGGGATGCGAGAAAAGATGCACTCAAGTCGCTCGGCAAGGCCTGACCGGCCTAATCGTCCGGTCAGGTCGAGACAACCACTGCAACCAGGAGGATGATCTTGTCATCAACATGAGCATCGCGCCCACAACGCAACGCAACATGTCCGCCTGGAATAGGCGGCGGGAGGTGGAATGGACGCCATAGTGCCCCGCCAGCTCTGCGGTCAGTTTGCGTTCGTCGTGGCCGACGATCATCCATCCGTGTCGCTCGCTGTTTGCCAGATCTGCGATAGCTGGTTGGGCACGGAGAGCGACAAGTTCGAAACGGCCCTCTGCAGCCGCGCGCTACTCGACCTGTGCGCGACGGCGAGCTCCCTGCCCCGGATCATCGTGCTTGACCTCGTCATGCCCGGGGAGCTCAAACGGGCCGCGCTGGTCCGCGCGGTTCTCCAGTCCGATCCCAAGGCCAGGGTGGTGGTGTATTCAGCCGACGAGAGCGCCTTCCTGGTCAAGGCGGTCATGAGCGCCGGTGCCATGGCCTATGTCTCCAAGAGCAGCCCGGCAAACGAACTCGTGGAGGCTGTTGTCGCGGTAAGTGAGAAGCGACCGCACATCGACGCCCGCATCGATCTGAACGCCCTTCAGGTCCACCCTTGGGCGACTCTCACAGACAGTGAACGCTGGATTCTCCTGGCGTTCTGCCGTGGTGAAAAGGCGTCCGACATCATCGCCAGTACAGGGCGGAGCTATTCCACCGTCACGACCCACAAATACAACGGCCTTAAAAAGCTCGACCTGCGCGACGGCGGCGATCTCATGCCGTACCTGTATGCCAATGGCCTCATTTGCGAGTTGGACGACGACACCCCGCCAAAAGCGTAGGTATCGCCGGGTTGTGACCTGCAGATCTTTCGCGACCCGATATTCCGGCACCGATTCCTCCATGCGAGGCAGGTTGTCAGGTAGCGCCTGGTCGACCGACCCCGTTTGAGAGCCATAGTCGCGGGTGCGATACGGCGCTCCTCCTTGCACAGCCTATCCAGGCGTCCTCGATCCTTGACGGCCTGATGATTCCGCGGGCCGGCGGTGCCGGCGACCCTCTTCCGCGGCCAGGCGAGCGCCCTAGGAATAATTCTGGGGCAAATCTTCTCCATCTCGTAGATTTCCCAATTTTCTTTCCCCAAAGCTGCGTTTATCGTGCTCCCCGTGATGGTACGAGGCACCTCGATCCCGCGAGTTACTTCAGGTTCGAGGCGCAGTTCGGGATCCGCGCAGAGCGGGTTCACCGACGTTTTCCACGGCGAAGCCGTGGTGCGTGGCAACAGTCACCAGGGAAGACAGGGTTATGGAACAGCACGGGACGTGTATCGGCGAAGGATCGCCAACCACCAAGCTGCCGGCGCGGCCGAGCGCTGACGGTGGATCGGCTGCATCGGCCAGTGAAGCCACACGGGGAGATAGCGTGGAGATCTGCATTGCACGGACATCGACGGCACAGGGCAGCTTGCCTTATGAATTCGACGGGCTCCAGTCCTGGGATCCGTTCGAGCCGATCGTTGTCGTGCCGCCAACCATCGCCTTCAGATCCCGAACATTCGCCCGACCGCCACTACCGGCTGAGGGTCACCAGGGTACGACACTCGAGGACGATCTCCTTCATGAATGCCCGTCATGCGGGCGCGTCCACCTTGCGGCCGAAGCGGCCCGGCTCTGCACCATTTGCCGAGTCAATCCCATGGCTGTCGCGATGCGGCATGGAGCCGGTACCGGTCCCGAGATCCAGCGTATCAGGCAGCGCCAGGTACCGAGGGCTCGCGATCAGTCCATCGAAAAGCTGACATCAGACACCGATTCGAATCGGGTGTACTGACCGAGGAAGTTCAGCATCACGGTGTCGGTTGGGCCGTTACGCTGCTTGCCAATGATGATCTCGGCCTTGCCCTTGTCCGGGCTGTCTTTGTTGTAGTACTCGTCGCGGTAGATGAACATGATGACGTCCGCATCCTGCTCGATGGAGCCGGATTCGCGCAGGTCCGCCATCATGGGCCGTTTGTCTGCCCGCTGCTCGAGCGAGCGGTTGAGCTGCGACAGAGCGATTACCGGTACGTCGAGTTCCTTTGCGAGCGCCTTCAGGCTGCGCGAAATTTCCGCCACCTCCGTAGCCCGATTTTCCTTCGTACCTGTCACCTGCATAAGTTGCAGGTAGTCGACTACGATCAATCCAAGCCCATGCTCCTGCTCGCGATGGATGCGCCGTGCTCGGGATCGCAGCTCTGCTGGTGCAAGCGCCGGCGTGTCGTCGATGAACAGATGGCTGTTCGCCGTGAGCATGGCAATGGCGTTGGTGATTCGCGGCCACTCTTCCTCGGCGATTTCACCGGTTCGAAGGTGCTGCTGGTTGACCCGTCCAATGGAGGAAATCAGGCGCATCGCCAACTGGCTATGCGACATCTCCATCGAGAATACCAGCGTGGCTTTCTTGGCACCGATGGCCGCTGCCTCTGCGATGTTGAGCGCGAATGCCGTCTTGCCGATGGACGGCCTGGCGGCCACCACGATCAGGTCGGCAGGCTGTAGCCCCGCCAGCAGCCTGTCGAGTTCGGGAAATCCGGTCGACACACCCGTCAAATGCCCCTGGTTCATATAGCGCTTCGACAGGACTGCGAAGGCATCCTTGACCGCATGTGCGACGGGCACCACGTCCTTCTGTCCCTGCGCCGACGTGGTCGCAATGCGAAACACGCGCTGTTCTGCATTCTCCAGCAGCGCCTGGCTGTCAGGACCGGCTGGATCGAGCGCCTCGTCCACGATTGAGGTCCCCGCCTGCAGGAGCTGGCGCTTGACCGAGCGATCCCTGACGATACCGACGTAGGCCATGATGTTGGCCGCGCTGGGCGTGATGTTGGCCAGCTCGATGATGTAGCCCTGCAGCTCCGGGGAGATCATCTGCCCCGAGCTGACGAACCAGTCGCCCAGAGTGACCGCATCGAACGGCTTGCCGCTATCAGCAAGACCGCGGATCGCACGGTAGATTAGACGGTGGTCACGACGGTAGAAGTCCTGCTCGTACAGCCGGTCAGCGATTCGCTCCAGGCCATGCGGATCGAGCATCAGGCCGCCAAGAACGGCCTGTTCCGCTTCGATCGAATGCGGTGGAATCCTCACGTCGGCATCGGACATGGGTCGAACTTTGGGTAGAGGTGACATGAGCATCCCTGCAAGCACTACCAGCGATCATCCACCCAATCCGGAGGGCGTCCTAACGGTGACTATTCACGCGTTCCGCGGCGCACGATCAGCGCATGCTTGACCAATGTCCGGAACCGGTTGAGAGAGAGCCGTATTCGGTTTGCGGTGCGGAGACCGGTGCCATTTTCAGCGACGACGCGCACGTGGTCGCGGCCGACCTCGGTTACCAGCACGGTACGGCCATCCTTTAGGCCGAGCAGGTCGTCGTCCATCGGACAGTGCCTCGGATCACGATACGCCGGCGGACGCATTCCGCCGCGACCGTTTGCTGCGCCATCACCCACGGACGGCCACGAATTGCAGTCCCTTGGAGCTGGCCAGCATGAGCGAACGCAGAATATCCATCACGGCGTTCGACAAGTGAAACGCCACTTTGTCACGCCAGAGCACCACACGCAGATGTAGGCCACCGTGCTGCTCGTCTGCGTGCCTGTACTGACGGTGATTTTCACGCAATCGCCGCACCAACTCATTTCCGGCCTCGGTGATCGCCGCAGCCGCCTGTTCGTTGCCGGCCATCACGCAGGCGGTCGCCAGGGCCAGAAAGGCCTGCTCCACCCGGACGAACTGGTCTTGGGTGAGGTAATAGGGCTTCTCGCCATGCTGTCGCGTGAGGCGGATGAACACAGCGGTACCGAAGCTGTCCACGCAATGGGGCACGATCAGGCTGGGCGGAACAGGGACGGCGAACGACCCTAACAGCTCCTGGGAAACGTATTCGGAAGCGCGTTCGGGCAACGATTCGGGCGAAATGCGCACCACGAATCGTTCGTAAAAATCATGCAGCGACCTGGCGCGTGCACGCGAGATGCGGGACAGTGCGAACTCGGTCGCACTCTGCGTACCACGCGCCGGCTCGTCCGCCCACCGAAGCAGGTCGTCATACCGGACATCCTTGCGCACACCTCGGGGATCCAGTCGCGGGCGCTCGCGCCGCACCAACACTTCAGCAAGATCACGGAACACGTCCTGTGGCGACAGTGCGCGGTCGGGTTGGTAATTGATGACTGGGGTATCAGGCCCAGCGTTGAGCACCTTCTGCAGGTTGGAGTTGATGCTCACGACGCCCGTTGTCTGCTGCTCAAGCTGGTCAAGAATGGATTGGTAGGCGGTATCCAGGTCGCGCAACAGGCTCGCGGCCTCTCCAACCAACACAGTGACCTTCGTTGTCGTCGCAAGCTCTGCAGCTTCGCGCGCGATGCTTTCGGCCTCTGCAGCCTCTGCAGTAGCGCGAACGGCGCGCGCTGCCGCGTCTTTGGCACGCTCTGCCGCAGCCAAGGCCAGTTGTGCGGGGCTTTCCGGCTCCGACTGTGGTGCTTCCGTCGTCCCGAGTTGCGGCCCCTGTGCCGACGCGGTGATGTGCATGATGGGTCCCTGTTCAGTCCATGCTGGGGACATCGGCGTCCGTCGCTCGTGTTCACTATAGGCGACCGATGGGTGCACGTAGGGACCGAAAATCGGCGGTTAGCGAGCTATTTTCCGGGTATGTGCCTATGGCAAGTTACGGTGCGATCGCTAGCATCTGCAGATGGCACCGGAAGCCGCCCTGACGGACGGCGCTCCGCGATCAAGTGGCTGTGCCGCCGGTGTGTACTTCTCATGCAAAGAACAAAGCGACCGCAGCACCAAGTCCTACCACCCACACGAGAGAACGCACGGTCGCCCAATTGGCAAGATAGGTTCCGATGAAGCCGATCCGTGCTGCCACAAAAAGCAGCGCCAGACCATCCACGTGCGCCTGCGGCGCACCTAGGCGCTCGGCGATGAGCACGCCGGCGATAAAGATGGGCAACGCCTCGAAACTATTCTGTTGGGCTGCATGCGCCCGGGCATGCCAACCCGACAGGCCCGCTAACCACTGCCGAGGATTGTCGTTATCAAAGCCACCGTCGCGACGTGGTTTACCGAACCCCTTCGACTTGGCCAAGACAGCGCAGGCGAAGGGAAGCAGGCACGACACAAGAACACATATTTCAGCGATCGTCATTCAGTGAACCCCAGATGGATATCAGTAGTATCGCGTTGACACCCCGCAGCTAACAAGCTCGGTAGGCGCACATCCGATTCCGGGTCCCGCCGGGACGACCTACGCGTTTCCTGTCTGCTTCCGCCGGCGCCAGAAGGCCCACCAAGGCCCAGCTGGCTCGGCGGCGTTTTCCTCTTCGCTCAGGATCTCGCGCATCATCGTGTTGATGTCCTCACCAGCGACGATGGGGCCGTACAGGAGGGCTGCGATTTTTGCACGTGAGCGGAACGTGCCAGTCCGCCCAGTCCGTTTGAACAATCCATCTGCGACCACAAGGGCCTTCGTGAGGCCTTTAACATCGACCGTCATTCCATCCGCCATATCTGCATCCTCTGTTGTGTGCGCTTCGCGCCGATGGTGCCACCAAACCAGTCAACGGCGCAGGGCGTCCACAGTAGTGCCGCACACCGGCGCTACGCCTTGGTGCCGGCCAAGACTTCCTGGATCTGCGCAGCGCGCTTCTGTCCGATCCCCGGAACAGCCATCAGGCCGTCGACCGAAGACGCGGAAATGGCGGCGATCGATCCGAAATGCGCGAGAAGTGCCTTCGCCAGTCCGGCCGAGACACCCGGCACGCCCTCCAACACGTAGCTTCGGGCCGAGAGCAGCGCCTTGGGCTTTCTTGATCGTAAGCCCAGCTCGTAACCAAGCCCACTGCCTGCGTGTGCCCCCAATTTGATCAGCAAATACGAAGTGTGTATGGCGTCCAGCGACGTGATGACGTTCAGCCCCTGGATCATCCCGAGGAAAGTGATCGCGCCGGAGATCTGCTGCACGGACAGGCGCTGCCGGCGGCCAAAGACATCGCCCTCAAGGATCAGGACCGCCAGCAACTCCGGCTGATGCTTCATCCGTTCGGACTGGTTGAACAGCCGCTTGTCCTCGTCGATCACGCTGGCCTCGAAGTCGGCGACGGACTTGCGCTCGACCAGAATCCTTCCGTCGATGAGATAGTCGCCCAGATCCAGCGCGCAAACCTCAACGGTCGTGTGGGGCGCCTGCCTCAGTAGTTCAACGATCTGCGCCGGCTCACGGTGGTCGACCTGAATGTGGATCGGCTGCGTGATGTTGGCGATCGAGGTGATATCGAGATCGTGCGATGGCGCGGCCTCGGCCGGACGGGCCGGGAACGACGCTGGGGCCTGCCTGCCGCTATTCGGCCGGGCACTTACCACTGACCGTGCCATGAGGACCACAGCGTCGAATGACGGCTCTTTATCTGCCTCGGCCAGCATGCCCGAGCCGCGGAGATCCTGGAGAATGACCTCCATCGCATCGTCAGGCACTTCGTCCATGTTGTCGGAGGCGATCTGCAACTGGTCCTTGCGCCCGCGTTGCAGCCAGACCTTCGCTGCACATGGGAGACCCTGGACGTAGATGCGCCCACGAGCCTCATTTCCAGGCGGGCACCAGAAGTTGAATCTGAGCGTCATGACAGCCATCGACCTCCATGCATACCACCGACAACAGCAGCGTCGCTCCAACTCATCACCGGTTCCTTCGTCTTGCTCGGTGCCCTAGAGGCGTTCTGTGTGCCACGTCCGTCGTAATCTAGTGCACGCGATGACGCCGCACAGCTTCTTCTGTTGGTCGACTCAACCGCGGCGCTCGGTACGGGAGGCCGACTGTGTTGGCCGCATTGACCGTGATGGTCTCGCCCAAGGTGAATCCTTCCTCGCTAGCGACGATGGCCACGTAGTCGACGGCGTGGATTCCGTCAGCCTCAGCCAGATGGAGGCACAGGTACGGCTGATCACTTTTGGTATCGCCTCCGCGCGGTCCAACCGTGATGTAGCTTGCGCTGACGATGACGATTGCCGTCGCACCGGCCTGCTCCAGCAACTCGACCAGGGATTCGAGCGAGCGATCGCCACTGTGCTGGTAAAAGCGGTCCTGGCCATCTGGCACGACACCCAGCACGAAACCGATGTTGAAGGGCACCGGCTTGTCGTGCACAAGAATCTCGACAAGTGCCTGAGCCAATGCTGCCGCGCGGCTCAAGAGTGCCCTGCCTTGCGCCGTGGGGAGCTGAGTTGTGATCTTCACTGCGGTCAGCATTCGGTGCCCTCCTTAGGTGTGCGCTCGCCCGTGCGTCCCGCACCGGGCCATTCAATGTTAGCCGTAGTTACGCTGCTGACCACCACCCGTCGACTGGCCCTGCTGCTGACGGTTGCCGCGCGCTTGCTGTTTGGCCAGGTGCATCCGAGTCGTGACAAGGCACCGCCCGCGCACCTCATCCTCCCGGCATCCACGGAGCAACGCCATCTGCTTCAGGAACACGTCCAGGACCTCGCCGATGGAATTCTCGTCCACCTGGCACGTGCGCGGCGCGTAGTCGGTCGCCTTGCCCTTGCCCAACGTGAATTTGATGGTGCCGGCGTACTGCCCCGTCTGCCAGTCGGCGCTGAGCCACTTGTCGTCGTGGTTTGAGAATCGCACGCCCTCCAGGTCGTGATACAGCAGCGATGTCATCAGCTCAAATTCGTTGCGGGTGAGCTGGAATCGCAATTTGTTCTTCCAGTCGTAGACCTTGTTGGAGCCCTCGGCTGCTTCGACGCAGACGGTCGGTTCATCATGGCGGTTGGTCGTGGCGTCGAACGTAAGCGCCGCACGGCCACCATGTGCCTTGGCCTGCAGGTATTGCCGCGTCCCAGATTCACCGTTCCCGCGCGCCGCAGCCGTCCGCTGGGGAGCATCGTCACCCTCAGTACCGGACCGACTCCGTGGTTCGTCACGGTCGTCGCGGTACATCCGGTGGACGTTATCTCGCATCGGCGGCTCGTCGGGACGGCGATCGATGTCAGATCCTCGGGGCGGTTCCTGCTCTCGGCGCTGGTTCTGGTGGGCGTTGGGAGGCGGCATGCTGTTGCGCGCCACGGACACCGGTTGGGTTCCATAACGAGGAGGCGTCGGCCCATGCTGGGACGCGACAGTCGGGTTGATCGGAGTAGCACCCGCCCTCTCCACCTGACCTGCAGGACGCGGCCGCGGGCTCGACGCGGGTGCCGCTGGCGTTTGTGCAGACGCGGTTTCGGCTCCGGCCGTGCCCTGCCCGGTTTCCTGGTCAGCCGCATCACACAGCCACTGACTCAACTGGCGACGATGCATGGCGTCACCGCGGAGCGCGCCGCTCACCACCTGGCGCACGGCGTCCAGGCCCTGCGCACGCAGAACGCTTGCGCCCTGGTCGTACGTTGTGCCCCGCAAGCCGCACCGGGTGAGCTGCGCGAGGAAGCCAGCCACCTGTCCGTAATTGCGGAGCGCACCGATGGCGACAGCGTTGTCGGCCGCCGCTTCATCGATGGCCCTGAGCACCGTACCCATCCCCTTGCGTGCGATCACGGTTTCGAGCGCCTTGTGATCCAGCACCATGGGGCACTTGATCCCGGCGAGGGCGGTGTTGAAAGTGTCGAGAGAGAGTTCCATGGCGTCTTCCTAAATCCGATGGCCACCGAGTCAGGGGCATACCTCAGCAATAGCACCCGTCAGCCCGACGTCCAAACCGTGGTTTCGACGATCACCGAACGTCAGCGAGCACCACTGGCGGTAGGCAGGCTGCCACCCCCGCGTCGCGTATCCTGCGACTGACTTTCAAGACCGCCGGACATGGCTTGAGCCGCCTCGCCATAAAGGTGCCAACCGTTTTCCTGGTCCAGCACGGCGCTGAAAGGGACGCCTGTGTCGACGTTGACGACCTGGTAGATCGGCGCGTGGAACTCGGTCACCACCCGGCACAATCCGTAGGAGCGGTGCATGACCTGGCTGCCTACCGCCGGTTTAAACCCTCGCGGGATGGACGCGCCGGACGCCTTGATCGCCGCACGTCGCGCAGCTTCCGCTGCGGCCTCGGCGGACAGGGTGACTGAAACATGGGTGGCACCGGTGAGCTCCAGGTATCGGTCAGCCACGTCCGCCCGCCTGGCGGGTACGGAAACCGGCGCATCCTGCTTGATCGCATGGTGCAGGGCCCGCGACAGTCCAAGTTCCGCCTCGTAGAGGAACGGACTGGCATTGCCATGTCCCCTCGGTACCAGGTCGAGTTCCGTGCGAAGCCGCGCGAGAAGGTTGTCCTCCGGGTGGAACAGCACAAGCTGTTTGATGGCACGCGTGAAGCCCACATACGCCAGTCGCCGGTCCTCCTCGAGTGTGTCGACGTTGCCATCGGGGAATACCCCACGCGCCAACCCAACGACCGCGACCATCGGCCACTCCAGTCCTTTGGAACGATGGAGCGTGGTCAACCGCAGGTGATCGCCGTCGGGCGGCTCATCCTCCTTTTGGGCTACCAGCGGACTCAGGACATCAAGGAACTGGCGCGCCGTCCCCGAGCGCTCAGCCAGCCTCACAAATGCGTCCAAGGTACCCAGCATTTCGTTCGCCTGCTCCGGCGTCGCCGCGCTTCGCTGGATTGTTTCGCGCATGCCCGTCATACGGATAAATGCCTGAACAATGGTGCCCGCCGGCTTGTCCGTCAGCGCGCCACTCGTCAGAAGTCGAACCGCATCGGCGCGCTGCTCCAGGTTGGTCGCAGCGCTGGACCGACTCTTCCGAACCTGCGCGGCCGCTTCCAGGATGATCGCGTGCAATCCAGAGCGAGCCGGTCCAGTGGTGGCAGGCTCCATAGCCTCCGCAATCCGCTCCAACACGTGATTCTCGACAAACGTTGTCGGGGTCGTAAGAAGGCTGAAGAGGAACGTGAAGCGCTCATCAGGGGGAATGATCCAATAGTCGGCGACGAGGGACACTGCGCAAACCAGAGACGCGACCTCCGGCAGGAACAGCAGGCCCACGCGGCCATACACGTGGTACGGAATCCCAGCTTCTGCGAGCTCGATTTCGTAGGGCACCAAATGGCTGAAGTTGCGCCCGAGCACTGCCGCGTCGCGCAACGTGCCGTTCTTCCAGCGCGGGGTGACCAGATCCACGATCCCGCTCGCCTGCTTCGCCTTGACTTCGATGGCTTCCACTGTCGTCTCGGGATTACCATCAGCGGAAATCATCATTGACCGCCCACGCTCTTGGTTGTTCGAGATCAGATGGTTTGCCAGTAGTGCAAGCTCCTGACCAAATCGAAACGTGTAGCTGAGCGGGAAGTGCTCGCAGGGCGAGAACGCCTTCGCGAATTCCTGTGTCTGGATGGCAACGCGTGAACCTCGCCAGGAGTAGATGGCCTGATTCGGGTCGCCGCAACCGACTACACGACTTCGGCTACCGGCAAGACCGCGCATCATAAAGAAGCAGACATCGTTGATGTCCTGGAGCTCGTCGATCAGGATCTCGTCGTAGCGGTTCTCGAAGTACTGCCAAAGATCCGGGTCCTTCGAGAGTGCGACCATGGGACGATAGATCTGGTCGTCGAAAAACATGACCTTCTGAAGTCGCTGCTCCTCGAGGAAGTTCTCGAACGCCTGCACGTAAGGTCGGCAGGCGACCGCATAGGTTCCAGCCTTCCACACTTCCTCTGCCGGCAATAGCGTCGACTTCACAAGCGTGATGAACTGCAGGAACTCCTGGAACTGTTCCTTTGAAGGCTGCGATCCTTGACCGTGAACGCTCACCCACGCGGACTTGAGACTGTTGCGTGCAAGCCTCTCCAGATTCTTTCCCTGCTTGAGTTGGCGAGCGTCGAGCACACCCATCGACACCATCCGCTTCAGGATCGCGTTTCCGACAGAGTTGAAGGTGCGCACGTCAGGCAGATCCTTCTCACCGCACACACGACGAAGGCGAGCAACGAACCCCAGTTGCGCATCCTTGTTGAACATGACCGCAAGAATGGTGGTCGGATCACGACCGATGCGAATCAAGCGGCGCAAACGTGCGACCAGGACGGTTGTCTTGCCCGAGCCTGGCACGGCCTCGACCAGCGCATGACCACCCTCGTGGTTGACCACCGCCATCTGCTCGGCCGTGAGTGTGCGTGCGGGCTTGGTGGTGTCGCTCATTTCCTGAAGTCCGTATCAGTATCGGGTCCCACTCCTGATGCTACGCATCGATCGGGGATGTCCAAGAGAGCATCTTGCTCACGGCGGCCGCCTAAAGAACCGTCGAGTTCCGCTGAACTATCGTGGCACCGAAGGACCTGCGGGAGCAGGAGAAAACACCCCAATAGAGGGGGAATTTCCCCGCTTTGGACGTCCCGGCAACGTGGTATTTCTATCCAAGCGCGGCCAGTGACGTCGCGGCCGCATGGACTGAAGGACAGCAGGGATGGCTGGAACGACCGAAATCGCCTGGTGCGACAGTACATTCAACCCCTGGATCGGTTGCATGCCGGTCAGTCCCTGTTGTGACCGTTGTTACGCTGCCGTCAGCACCCCAGCGCGCCGCTTCGGCGTGGAGTGGGGCCACGGCAAACCGCGCCACCGAACAGCCGCGGCCAACTGGAAGCTACCGTTGCGCTGGAACGCACAGCTCTTCTACGAATGTCCTTGTGGGCGTCGTGGAACGGTGCGGGACCTCACTTCGAACGGCCACCATTGCAGTGTGGCGAACTTCAAATCAGCCCGCCGGCGAGTCTTTTGTGCGTCTCTCGCCGACGTGTTCGACAACGAGGTCGACCCGCAGTGGCGAGCGGATCTTCTGAGTCTGATTGAACAGACACCGAACCTCGACTGGCTGGTACTGACCAAACGTATCGGCAATGTGGTGCCGATGCTGACGGCGTTGCGTGATTCCGAGGCGAACACGGTGCTGTGGCGCTTTCTTGATCGTTGGGTCCGTGGGTTTCCGCCCGAACACGTCTGGTTGGGCTCAACTGTCGGCTTCCAGACGGAGGCCAATCGCGACGTTCCCAAGTTGTTGGCCACGCCGGCGCACATTCGGTTCCTCTCCATGGAGCCGCTGCTGGGCAGGGTCGACCTGACGGCTATCGACATACCCCTGAGTGGGACAAGCCGCGAGACGGTAAACGTGTTGCATCGCAAGGATGGACTGAACCTGGGCTCGGCTCGCCCCAGCATCGACTGGGTGATCGTGGGAGGCGAGTCAGGGCATGGCGCTCGCCCTATGCATCCGGAATGGGCGCGCTCCCTTCGCGATCAATGCGAAAGCGCAGGCGTCCCCTACCTATTCAAGCAATGGGGCAACTGGGCGATCGACGAGCAACCTGAGGAGAACCGCAGCGGAGCGGCGCTGATGGCGAATCCGCGACGGGTGCGCGTCAACGTCGATGGGCAAACGGCAGTGCCATCGGCGATCGAATCCCTCAATGAGGCCTCAATGACGAATATCGGAAAGCGTCTTGCCGGACGCGAGCTCGATGGTCAGACGCACAACGGATATCCGGCTGCCAAATCGTAGTTTTGACCTCGCCACACCAAGGAGATTTCCCGATGGAGACACCAATCTCGCGGCACACCCACACTCCCTCCGCATGGTTGTGGGTCGACCTGTTTGTCGCTGCTACGTGCGTGGGAGTACTCATCTGGCTAGTCGCCGAACGGGCGCGCTCATCAGATGAACTGGTGAACGTGCTGACCGGTTCGGTCACCGCACTCTCCGTCGTGGGCCTTGGGTGGTTTGGCGGTCGAGCACTACTGGCCTGCTGGTCGTCTGCTGCCAACGCACTTCAAGCCAACACCTCAAAACATCCTTCCGTCGCACAGGCTTCCCCCACGCAACCAGCGAATACCGCCGTCGTTCTACCGTTCCACGCCAAGTCTGTGCCGCGCGCCAGGCCTGTCGTAATGGCGGGACGACCAACGCCTCTCAGGTCCAACGGTGGTTCCGCGACCGAAAATGTTCATGGCTCTGAGGACGGTGGTGATTTTGCAACCAGCATGCTGGTATCGGAAGCCACGGGCAGCGTGCTGATGGGCGCGGCGGTAGGCGGGTCACTCACCGGTGCTCTGGTCGGTGACCTTCTGGCGGACGAACCCAACTGCGACCAGGATGCGTCGTCAAAGGATGTAGACCCACCCGATGCCAGCGGGGATGCGTCTAGTGGGGATGATTGCAGCAGCGGGGGCGACGATCCCTCAGGCAGTTCGGACTGGTAGTGCCGATGCCTGTCTCACCATTTCACCACCTCCCAACGGACACCTCCATGCTCGTGCTTTCGATCTTGCAACCTTGGGCTTGGCTCATCGTGCACGGCTACAAGGACATCGAAAACCGCCGCTGGCGGACACGTCAGCGCGGTGACTTCCTCATCCATGCAGGCAAGCGCTGGGGTCGAGAGCAAAAGGACGATCTGGCGTACGTCAGGTCACGGTTTCCCGATATTCCGTTACCAGACAAGTTCGACCTCGGCGGCATCGTTGGGGCCGCGCGGATTGTCGACTGCGTCGACTCTTCACACAGCCCATGGTTCAGCGGACCCTTCGGGTTTCAGTTGGCCGAGGGACGTCCTGCGCCAGCATTTATCCCACTCCGCGGGCAGCTTGGTTTCTTCCGGATACCATTGGCAACGATGGCCCAGCCTTTTTAGGTGATGCGGAATTATGACCCCGTCGAAGGAAACACAGGCGATGGCATTGAATCAAAACAACTCACGTAGGCGTTGGCAGTTCGTCGGCTTGACGATACTCATGCTTGGCGCATTTCTTCAGATTCACTCGATGGTCGCAGTCCCGAAATTCGGCGACGGGTACGCCGAGCACATCATCCTTGTCGACCAAGCTTGCAGTGAGCTGCGTAACGCAAAAATGTTGGACGGCAGCAAGCCAACGAATGATGCGTTCCCCTGCTCATTCACCGGATACATCTACGAGACCCAAGTCGCCGGTCTGCTCACCGTCGACGGAATCAGCGAGAACATCAAGGGGCGTTGCCTCAGCATAGCTGCCAACGTCATCGACACGCGCCGCAGCTACGTCGAAAAAGGCTACCCACGTCAGACAGACATGCCGGCCCACGTGCTGGCGAACTGCAAGGGCAAGATTCCGTAATCTTGGTCGGCCAGCGGCCACTTCCAGTCGCACGACCTATGCCATTATTTCCTTACCAACGAGTTGCGGGAACTGGGGGATAAAGCCCGGCGGTTCCCGTCTACCGATTGCACTCTCAGGGAGACGTTTTCTATGCGATTCATTTCTGTCCTCTTCGGCCTTCTGGTCACAGGCGCTGTCTCCGCACAAGGCACCGTGCCGGCAGCAGCGCCGCAGTACAGCGCCCATATCCAGCTGACGAGCGGCAAGACCGTGGCTGCCGATCAGACCATCGACATGGTGGGCCGACAGGTGTCTAGCCTGCAGGGAACTGTGTTGAACGACGCAAACATCAGCTACCGACTCAAACTCACGCCCTTCTGGATGCCTGACGGGTATGTCGGGTTGCGTGTCGATACCTGGATAACGACCAAGGGACCGGAAGCAACGGTCAAGTCCGGTGGAAAGACGTTGAAGGTTCCCTCCACTTCGCATTGCGCGTCAGCGCCGACGGTCAAGGTTGCTCTGGGCAAGCCCACGAGGCTTTTCAGCACCTCCGGTGTCAATGACGGTGGCTTCCAGGGACCGATCCCCGGCTGCTCACTCACCGTCACCCTGTCCGAGAAGCCGCAGGGATAACTGCAGCGGCAATAAGATGGACCACCCCATCGACCCGCTCGATGCGCCCGTCGACCACTACGACGGGCGCTGATCGCAACACCACTCGATGCAATTCGGCCACATCAGGCCACAGGACGACGTTCAACCAGGCCGTCTCGTCCTCGAGCGTCAGGAACACCGTCCCTTTCGCTGCCGGTGGCTGCTGGCGCATTCCGATAAGACCCGCGACCCGCACGCGAGTGCGGTGTGCGAGCTTGGCAGCATCAGCCAGCGTGGTCAGGCCCGCCATCTTGAAGGCGCGACGATGCAGGCCCATCGGATGGCCCACCGTCGACAAGCCCATGGTCGAGAAGTCGCTCATCAGCAGTTCGTGGCGCTCCGGTGCCTTCAACATCGGCTCCGGCTCTGCAACCGTGCCGAACAGCGGCAGGGTCGCCTCGATGCCGGTGGCCACCCAGCGGGCAATGTGCCGGTGGCCAGCAAGCGACTCCAGCGCGCCGGCGTCGGCCAGCAGCGGCAGGTCACGTTGGTCTAGCGCGGCACGGGATGCCAAATCCGCGACATCGCGAAATGGCGCTTCGTCCCGGGCGTGTACCAGGCGTGCCACGCTGTCGCGACGCAAGCCAACGATCGCGCGCAGACCCAACCGCACCGCCTGCCGGTCAACCGTATCTTCGGGACGCAGCGAGCTGAAGCCCTTGCCTTCAAGATGTGCATCCCAACCGGACAAGCGAACGTCCGGCGGACGAATCTCGATGCCGTGGCGGCGCGCATCCTGGAGCAGCTGGTCGGGCGTGTAGAAGCCCATGGGTTGTGCGTTGAGCAGGGCCGTGAGAAAAGCTGCCGGCCGGTGCGCCTTGAGCCACGCCGATGCGTAGGCAAGTAGTGCGAAGCTCGCGGCGTGAGACTCAGGAAATCCGTAAGCTCCGAATCCTCGAATCATCGAGAACACGCTTTCAGCATAGTCTGGCCGATAGCCACGTTCGGCCATTCCTGCGAGCAGCCGTGTGCGGAAGTGGTCCAGCGTGCCATGTCGCTCCCACGCGCCCATCGATCGACGAAGCTGGTCGGCCTCGCCAGGCGTGAAGCCGGCGGCGACCACCGCCATCTGCATCACCTGCTCCTGGAAGATCGGCACACCCAGCGTGCGTTCGAGCACACCTTGCACATCCGGCGAAGGATACGTCGCCTTCTCCTTGCCCTGCCGACGGCGCAGGTACGGGTGGACCATACCGCCCTGGATCGGGCCGGGCCGAATGATCGCGGTGCACACCACCAGATCATAGAAGCAGGTGGGTCTCAGACGCGGCAGCATGCTCATCTGCGCACGAGATTCCACCTGGAACACACCGACCGTATCCGCGCGACGAAGCATCGCGTACGTGGCCGGGTCATCGGGCGGGATCGCCGCGAGGTCGAGATCCTCGCCGCGGTGCACGCGCAGCAGGTCGAACGTGCGACGGATCGCCGACAGCATACCCAAGGCGAGCACGTCGACCTTGAGCAGGCCCATCGTCTCGAGGTCATCCTTGTCCCACTGAATCACTGTCCGCCCCTCCATGCTCGCCGGCTCGACCGGCACCAGATTGTCGAGCGGCGACGCACTAATCACGAAGCCGCCGACGTGCTGGGAGAGGTGCCGCGGCATGCCGACTATCTGACCGACCAACGCGAGCAGTCGGCGCAGCTCGGGCGTCGAAGGATCGATACCCGCTTCCGCCCAGCGCATGGGAAGCTCGCTCACCTCGTGGCCGGCGAGCTGTGCAAGCCGCCCGACCATCTCCAGATCGAGTCCCAACGCGCGGCCGACGTCGCGGACGGCACTACGGGGCCTGTAGGTGATCAGTGTGGCGGCCAGTGCAGCGCGATCACGCCCATACCTCGCATAGATGTACTGGATGACCTCCTCGCGTCGTTCGTGCTCGAAGTCCACGTCGATGTCTGGAGGTTCGTCGCGCTCACGCGACAGAAACCGCTCGAACAGGAGGTTGCCGTGTTCCGGATCCACGGCAGTGATGCCCAGCACGTAGCAAACGACGGAATTGGCGGCCGAGCCGCGGCCCTGACAAAGGATGTTCCTCGATCGGGCAAATCGAACCAGATCGTGGACAGTGAGAAAGAAGGCCTCATAGCCCAGCTCGGCTACCAACGCCAGCTCGCGCGCAATCTGTGCGGCGATCGCCACCGGCGTGCCGGCCGGCCACCGTCGGCGCGCGCCATCCGCCACGAGATGGGTAAGCCAGTCAGTCGGAGACTGGCCCAGCGGAACCACGTCGTGCGGGTGCCGATACCCCAGCGTGCTGAGATCGAAGGTACAGCGCGCGGCGATGCTGGCCGTTTCAGCCAGCAGCTCTACCGGGTAGATTCCGCCCAACTCTTCCAGCGTGCGCAGATGACGCTCTCCATTGGGATAAAGCTCGCCGGCGGCACCCGCGAGAGTCTCCCCCAGCCGGATGGCTGTGACTGTGTCCTGCAGCGCCCGCCGCCCGCGCGCGTGCATGTGCACGTCACCGGTGGCCACGCAGCGCAATCCGTGCCGGCGGCCGAGATCCTGCAGAGCCGCCAACGTCCCCGCATCGTCGTCACCGCGGTGGAGCTCCACGGCGATCCATGTCGAATCCGGATGGGAGGCGGCGAGCTGTCCCGCCCACCGATCGGCCGCCGCCTCTACGTGGCCGAGCTTGTCCGTCACCACCAGTAACGCCAGCACGCCAGTATCAGCCGCCGGCAGATCCGACCATGAAGCGCGGTAGCTGCCCTTGGCCGATCGCGATCGCGCCACAGTGATCAGTCGGCACAAGGCGGCATAGGCCCGGGCGTCGGTGGCCAGCAACACGGTGCGCGCGCCGTCTTCCAACTGGATCTCCGTGCCGACAATCAGTGGCAGCTCGGTCGCACGCGAGGCCTCCAACGCGCGGACGATCCCTGCGAAACTGCATTCATCGGTCATGGCCAGCGCGGTATAACCCAGCGCCTTGGCGCGCGCGAACAGTTCTCGCGCACTGGATACGCCGCGCAGGAAGGATAGGTTCGAGAGGCAGTGGAGTTCAGCGTATGGCATGTCGTGCGTCACGGCTCAGCCGAACAGGCCATGCAGGTACCAGTCACCGGTGCGCAGGTCCTGGTAGACCCAGACTGTCTCACCAGCGGCCCCAACGGCCCGGAAGTAGTCTCGGCGTGCATCGGGACCATCCCACCAGCCGCCCTCGATGCGCTCGGGCCCAACCAATAACTGGTCGGCACCTGCATGCCATGGTCGCGGTACCGCCAGCAGCCAAACCGGCCGGCGCGGTGTCCGTGCGACCACGGCGCGGGTCGCACCTGCGCCGCCTCGCCGCTGAGCACGCTCCGGCCGCGGATCGGCGACGGCACTCATGCCGTGCACGGCACCGTCGCCCAGCCGGGCCCGTAACCTCTCGATCAGCGCGTCGGCACGCTCGGCAGCCTCCTGCGGCCCAGGGAACAACGTCCGCGACGCCGCCGGCGCAGCCCGTGTAGACACCAAACGCAGGGATATGCCACGCACCGGCCCCGCCCACGTCGTGCGTAGCAGTCGCTCGTGCGTCAGCAGCAGCAGCGCGTCTGCGTCCGCGGCACCGATCGCAGACCCGATCTCAAGCACAGTCGGCTGTGCATCCTCGTGGGCCAGCACCAGCGTCCAGGTAGTGGCGCGCACGCCGAGCATCCCCACGTGCGCCGCCAAGTCTCCCAGCAGGCGGCGCATGGGGAACATCAGGCTCTCGGCCGTCGGTGCTGCAAAATCCCATGCGACGTGCCGCTCGAACTCCACCGGTGCCTGCCATGCGGCACGTGGATCCACCCGGTCGCCCAGCAGCTGGTCGAGCAGTACCAGAATCGAGTTGCCAAATCGCCGAGCCAGGCCTGCGCGCGGCAGAGCGAACACCTCCCCGGCGCGCCGTACTCCCATGCGCTGAAGCGCGGTAACCACGCTCACCGGCAACGGCAACGCTTCCACAGGCAGGTGCCCCAGCAGCTCGTGCAGACGCTCCCGCCCGGTCACCAGCGCGCCTGGTGCCGCCACAGCAAAGACTTCCGCCGCCATTGGCGTTGGTGCCACCGCCTCGTGCCAGGTGATCGCCGTATCGGCAAAGGCGCGAGCGACCGCCTCCCGCACGCCAACCACGCCACCGAACAGTCGCTCACTGGCTCCGACCTCACCGACCAGGCCCGGGAGGTCGTGGCTCAAGACCACCTGCGACGTCACGGTGGCCAGGCGAGGGGCCAGTTCACCGAGCAGCTGGTCGACCTGCAGGGAGCTGTGCTCGATCACGTCGAGCGAAGGCACCAATGCCCGTGCGGTGGCCAGCGACATGCCCGAACGTATCCCGCCCGCCTGCGCCGTCGCGCTGGCCAGCACGACGATTCGGTTCTCGACGACGACACGCGGTTCGGCTTCCCTGCCCGGCCGCGCCTCAAGGGCGAGCAGCGGGAAGTGAAGCGCGATCCAGGTCACGATCAAGATCCAGGTGAAGTACGGCACCGGAGGCACCACGGCGTTTGAGAATGTTGACCCGTAGCCGGCCAGCTTCCGGTACCAGCCCCAGACGCAACGGCGCAGCGATGGGGTGGGCACCGGGTGGTGCCAGCACGAAGCAGAGCGATCGACCACGGGAGGCCGCTACTTGCAACCGCCGGATCGGCCGGTCCTGTGTTGGCGCGGACTCCCATAGCAGTACGGCACCGGCCACGCCCAGCAACTGTTCCGCTGCCCACTGTCTGTCCCGAGAGGACGTGGGGCGCACGACCAGCAGTCGGTCGGAATCGACGGCGAAACGGGAAAGTGCAGCCAGACAGGGATCGGCCGGCGGATCGACGAACGCAATCACGCCATCAACGCAGGCCAGGGCCGGCGCGATCAGCCGGATCTCGCCGATGCCGTGCTGGGTGAGCTGCAGCTCTGTGACGGCACCGCGCGGCCAACCACCACCAGGGAGATTCGCGTCCAGAGCGGCGTAAGCCGACGGCATGACGCCGGCAATCTCGCCGCCGATGGTTCGGCCGGCGCGAAACACTTCGCGAAGTTGGAGAGCAGTGACAGCCATCGGTACACCGCCATCAGGCGCCTCGGATCAAACCAGCGAACAAACCTTCGATCGCGAAATCCTCGGTCGGGTCGGGATCAATCGGCGCGTACCTGGCATTCGCCGGTAGCAGGCGGATGGACCCGCCGCGGTCGTGCAATCGCTTGATCGTGAACGCGTCGCCACCAACCCTCGCCACCACTATCTCGCCATGCCGCGCGCTGGCTGAGGCATGTACGCCCACCAGGTCACCATCGAAGATCCCCTCCTCGAGCATCGAGTCCCCATGCACACGCAGCAGGTAATCAGGCTTCAGTCTGAACAGGTCGGCGGAAACATGCACCGTGCGCTCGGTGTTGGCCTCAGCCGTCATCGGCGCGCCAGCAGCAACGCGGCCCATCAGCGGCAGGGCCAGGATCGAGTCAGGTAGTGGTTCAGGTGATTGCGCCAGCTGGATGCCTCGATGCCGACCGGGTTTGAGCACCAGGTACCCCTTCGCGGCGAGGGAACGCAGATGCTTGAGCACAGCACTGGGCTGGCGGATGCCAACGGTAGCGCACAGCTCTTCCAACGTCGGTGCCTCGCCAGCGGCCACTCCGGCCCGGACGGCGGCGAGGATTTCTTGCTGGCGAATGGTGAGTTGGATGGTCATGTCGCCAAGAAGTTTCACCTCTTTGGGTGAAAATTGGAAGCGGCCGCCCTAGTCGATCGGCGGGAACATGCTGCCAGCAGGGCCGATCACGCTCGCCCGGAGAAGATCGTACAGACCACGGAGCTGGATCTTGACGAACACATCGGTTGAACCCGTTCCATCGGGAACGGGCTCCAGCAACGTGCGCAACGTCATAGCGTAGTACCCGGCGGAATCCCCGCGAATGAAGGCTCCCGGCCAGTCGTCGCCGAACTGGATCGGACCGTTCTCAACACGCGTTTCCGGTGCGGACAGTATCCTGACCGCCTTCGACTCAGGAGCGGGTGCTCCCGCAATCTCGCGAAAGCGTCTCTCCACGGGGGAGGATGCCCCGATCGCCAAAGCCATGCTCTCGGCCGCCTGATCGAGGCTCGAATTGCTGGTGTACCGATGGTCGTAGTGAAACGTGCAGTAGCAATGCGGCGGCGACCCAGGGGCCTCACTCTGCACCATCACGTGGTGATCGCCGAGGATGTCCTTCTCGATCCAGGCGGCGTTGCGGTAAAGATGCACGGCCGTCGCCAGGGGCACCATTGTCTGGTCACCGTCGCAGCGTGTAGCGGCCCGGTCACTGTCTTTCGACATGACGGTTGCCTCCGATCGCCTTCCTGCGCAACGGGTTCTTTTGGCGCACGGCCCAGAGCCTGGCCATGATGCCGATCACGATGAGAGGTACCAGCAACGCCGATCCAAAGGCGACGTCCTTGTGCAAAACCGCGCTCAGCGAATGGGAGCCGTCCCATCGCCAGCTCGCGACAATGCTGTGGATCAAGTAAGGGAGGCCGTCCACCATGACGAAGATGATCGCGAGGATCACTGCCACCGAGAACAGGCTGAACAGCATGCTCTCCCGGCGGGAATAGGTTGCCCCGTTCGGATAGTGCTGCCTGTGGTCCAACCACGCGCGAATTCGTGACCAGTTCATAACCTTAGCCTTGTTGTCTGTCCGCAATGGAAACTCCACGACCCGGTGTTTCCCTCAAGCCCGTGTGCTCGTTGAATAGGCCGGCGATCGTTGTCACTCGACACGTCATTCCTCTCCAGTTACCGATATCTCACCTTGCCCAAGCCGAACACCTGCACCCGTCGTTCCTCAGGAGCGCCGAACACGACAACCTCTCCGACGCCGCTGATCCGAAATTCGGCGAGCTTTGAGGCGAACACTTCGGCATCGCCAGCGCCGCTGATCCGGCCATGCACGCGCTCGCAGACCAAGCCACCGCAATCAACATCACCAGCGCCGCTGAGATGTAGCCGCAGTTCTTCGACACGCCCCGTCACGCGCGCGTCTCCGGCACCGGAAACATCGAGCTCCAGCACTGGCTGCTGCAGATCTTCGATCACGAGGTCGCCGGCACCCGACACGTCGATCAACGCCAGATACGGCGCGTCGATCTCGATGCGAATTGGCTCATGACCACGAACCACAACGTCGTCATGAATGACCGTTGCGCTCCGACCGTTGTGTTCGATGGTGATCGATCCTCCGGCGACGAGGCTGCCAACCCCTGCGGAGACGATGGAACCACCCCTCCGGCGGGAAGCGAACGCTTTCCTGTCGCGCAAAACCAATGTGTCCCCGAGAACTTCGATCGCTACTTGCTCAGCGCATTCGGCCGGTGTTGCCATTACCCGCACCGCACAGGTTTCACGTCGGCGAACGACGACGTCGAATGCTCCCGTCATCCGTAGTCTCCGGAAAGTCGGGACATCACGACCTGGCTCAACGACGACCTTCGACTCCTCTTCCATGTGCTCCAGTAGGGCGTCGTACACCGCATTTGTTTTTGCGTTCACCCCGGGGCGGTTGCGAATCAGGTAGTCGAGGAGTGCATCGGCATCCGCGCCCTTCATAAGTTCGGCATACAGCAGAGCAGTCACTTCGCCCCGGACTTCCGGCGGCAAGACGGATTTCGTGGCACTTAGAAACCTGTCTACGATCTCACTAGCCTGACCGAGTTTGGCAATGTCGAATGAAGATGAGTCGGTCATGGCGTCAAGGGCCCCTTCACCCGTGGCTGTTTCGTTCGGAAACGTCCAATCTGGCGTGCTCATCGCCTGCCGAACGCTGGAGCGGTTGCTCGAGATACTCAGGTAATCGACAGGCCCCGAGCACTTTGGGCCGAAGGCGCACGACCTCTCCAGATCGATGCCGCCACAGCCCACCAACGGAAGTGCATGTTTCGTCGTCTGGCCACGTCCCATGCACCAGGTGATACAAGCGCATCAGATAGTCGTCCTGCGTGGCCAAGTGTCCGACGTGCCATGGGAAACGCACCAGGAAGTCCGACTCATCCGCAAGTCGTTCGACCACCTCTCGATGTTCGTCGAGGCGTTTGCCGACCGTCCGTGCGAAGTGCAGCTTTTCGCGAATCACTGACGTAGGTATGAACCCCAGTAGCGAGAGCGGCCGCGCCAGCAATTGCTGAATGAGCGTCACAGCTGCTTTCCCGGTTTGGTAATGAAGGTTCCTGGAATATTTCCGATCTGCACGGCAAAAAGGGCTCGGTGGGTTGGAAATGGTGGCCGTGCTCTACGAGGTAGGCATACGGCACGTCACGATGCTTCAACGGAATTCGGAGTACTCCAACCCAGCGCTTTGCAGGCTGCCGCGGGAGCCCACTGACTACCTGCAATCGCCAGCCCAGTGGCCGGAAGCCTTGATGTCCATGATCATCGGCTCAGGACGCTTGGTCTCGTCGCTCAGCGTTGTCGTGATGTTGCCCGTGATCGTCACGGTTCGCCCATCCTTTCCCGTCGCGACGTCGAGTGCTTCCGTCATCGTGTTGCTCTTGTCGTCGTCCGTCGACACACACGTCATGACGGAGTGATAGCCCGTTGCAGTAGCGGTCTTCGCTGCCGGCGTGCAATGCGTGATGGCGGTACCCTCGGGCTTGACCATGGGCGACTCACCATCGGTCTTCAAGCAGAGTTGCCACTGGCGAGGAAAGCTCGTGATCGGCTTGCCTTCCAGGACTACGTTCACCTTGCCGGCGTAGTCCCACAGTCCCTTTTTCGCGACGGCGTTAACTTGAGCCGTGGCGGGGGCGGTGCCGGCCGGCGGCGCTGGAGATGTACAGCCGGACAGGGTGAGTGCTGCGACAAGCATGCCGGCAGCGAAGTGGTTGCGAGTGTGCATGGCTGTTGCTCCGCTCCGGCGCTCAGTGGTGTTTGACGAACCACAGAACCGCCATGCCGGCGACCAGCAGCCACGTCACGACGCGAATGGACTTTGCATTCGCCTGTGCCCACGCCTCGCCCTTGTTGGCTGAGTCCGTGATGCGAGTGGCAGGAATTTCGCGGGAGGTCTGGCCGGTATTGACGTTCGGGTCCATCGTGTCGTGCTCCTTGATGAGTCAATGAGAGAAGTGCAAAAGGTGAATGGCGTAGGCTCCGCCGCCGAGATGCGCGGCCGACCAGAGCGTCGACGCGACGATATCGGCGACAACAAATCGACCAAGGTGCAGGCCACTCATACCGGCGACCAGCGGCATGATCGACCGCATGGGAGGACAGAGCCGACCAACAAGCACCCCGATCTCTCCGCGCCAGCGCACGAGGCGCGTCGTGCGCTCGACCCACGCGGCATGGCGCACCAGAGATGGACGACTGAGGAACTGCTGTCCGCGCGTGAGACCCCACCGGTATGACAGTGTGTCGCCGGCGATCGCGCCTACCGCCGCGCAGAGGATCAGCGGCACAAGGATCTCCATCGAGTGCGAACTTGCGGCACCCACGGCGATCAGGATGGTGCTTCCAGGCATGAAGGTTCCCACCAGCGCCAGGCCTTCCACAAACGCGATCAGCGCGATCAGCGCGCCGGACCATGCCGCGTGGGCGACGATGAAATCGACGAAGGCCTGCAGCATGACCGTCTCCGGGTCCGGGTGAATGCGCATCCCTGCGCGAGGGCATCAAGGTGTCACGCTGGCCATCTGGCGGATCGGCACGGTGACCCGATAGGGTGGGAAGCACACCAGCGGATCGGTGTGGTGACAGCCACCCACTTCCACCTGCAGCGCCGGGCTCGTCGCCCCATCAGCCAGTGCGTAGGGCACGCTCATCACAAACCGTCCTTCGTAGACCGCCCCAAGATTCAGGCTCGGATCATCGGCCATATACCCGGCGGGCAACGACAGCGCTCCGATGCGCACCTGGTCGTCGCTCGGCACAACCTTCACTCGATCCCGGTAGATCGCATACCCAGGTGCGATGGACCACGTCAGGACGACACGGCCAGGTGATTCGCGCACGGCACTGATCTGGAAGGCCTGATCGGGTGCGAGAAGATCCTGTGCGTAGGCAGCCGATCCGAAAGTGGTGGCCAGCAACAGGATGGTCAGATGGAGAAGGCGGTGTTTCATGCAGCTACCTGGTCGTTGTCGTCAGGGAACGTGGGATGGGAACTGGCCACGCGCTCGCGCAGTAGCTCGGCAAGGATGCGCGATTCTTCATGCGCCGCAGGCGACGCATGGCGAATGGCACTCTGGAAGGCATGGCGAAGCCAATAGCTGGTCCTTTCACTTCGAAGGAGCCCACTGACGGTGAACATCGGCGTCGTTGGATCGAGCGCGTTCTGCAACGACTGCGCGTCCTTGAGCGCATCAGCACGTGGTCGACGCTCCCAGGCCAGCATCAGCCAGTAGCGGAACCAACCAGAGCGGTTGGGATCGGTCATCGCGGCACGGAATGCCGGGGTGTCGCCGCGTTGGAGCGTCATGAGGCGCTCCGGTGCCCTTCAAGGGCGGCACGCACATTCCGGTCGAGCACTGCGACCAGCACATCGGCGTCGTTCAACGCGTCAACCGGGTCGCGCGTCAAGGCGGTGCGCAAGCTCTCTTTGAGCCAAAAGGACGCTGCAGGATCGGCGAGAATCTCGTGGACCGCCGGAAAGTCTTTCGGGCCGATTGGGGACATGCTCTGCTCCGTGCCACCCTGCGTTTGCTGATCCATCTCCATGTCCGCAGTCTAGTCTCCGGCTCAGATCTTCCCCGCCTAAAATGTGCCTGTTTCGAGCGCCTTTTCGCCGGACGGCCGACGCCCGAAGCAAGAGCTTCCGTCACCCTCCCGAAGGTCGTTCGAGGAACCGCGCGCGAAGATCCGCAGCAAGCATGGGGTACTCACCCTGCGCTGCGGTGGCATAGGCGTCGATCGCGGCCACCGCCAAGGGATCGCCAGCGCGCAGCACGAAGTAATCCGTGCCATCGGGATCTTGCTTCCCGTCCACCCTGAGAACGTCGTACTTTCGGAAGGCTCCCTGATGGGTCGCGGGCTTCTTGGCATCGCGCTCCGGAAGGATGTTTGTGCTGTTCATGTTGGCCTCTCCCATTGGTTTCGCCTCGTCACTCAGGTGGCTCAGTCTCGGTCCACCCCATCCGCTTCAGGCGTCGACGGTTGTCAGGCGTGAGCCGATCCATCTTCCGCTTGATGCTCCACATGATCCCTGCCCGCACGCCGCTGCGACCAATCACTGCGCTCGCGCCGTCGTCAGCTTCAAGCTCGCGCCGCGGTAGGTTCGCCCAAACAAGCAGGGCCAGCGACCCAAAGCCGATGACCAGGCTCAGCAAGCTCGAGTTCGCCAGTTGCACCAACAGCGTCATCGCTCCGGTGCACAAGAAAATCCCTATCGCTGCCAGGGGATGACCGTGCGTGACTCGCGCCCACAGGTGACTGAGGATGTACTGCCGGGCATAGAACGGTGCGTCAAGAAAATCCCGACCGACGACCACCCAGCCCAGCCACAGAAAGACGCCTCCATACAAGCGCGCCACCCACGATGGGACGAAAACGAGCTTGGAGCTGATCCACCGTCCCCAGCGCGTCGGGCTGTTCTCGCGCAACCGTGCATAGTCCGCCTGCCAGCGGGCCTCGGCCTCGGCGTCCGTGCGAGGTCGTCGAACTTTCATCCCTGTTCCCTTGTCGACCGGTCTGCCAAGGGAAGAACTTCCGCACTACTTACACGGGACTCTCCGCCCCACTGCGACTCAGTGGAAGCGACGTCGTGAATGCTGGCACGCAGGACCGCGCGCTCCTCGTAGTCCAGTCGTGGCACACCGCCACAGAGGTGCCCTTGCCCGAGCCAGATGACACCATAGCGATGCCACGTAAGGCCTGTGGCTGACGCCGTGAACACGTCGTGTCCCGAAGACCACGCAAACTTCTCAGGAGTCGAGCTCAACACGACCCGTGAGGACACGTAAGGCAGCGCCATGCGCTCCTTCCAGGCGGCCTCAAGCACAGCCTCCAACACCTCCACAGGCTTGAGCGCGAGCGCCACTTCTACGGAGTGAGCCACCTCTTCGGTCTTGTACAGATCCCGCATGCGTCCCCGATGCGACGATTCGACGAACTGCACCACGTCTCTGAGCAGATGGGTCGTGTAGATCGCCATCGCTTCCAGCGCAACGTGGAAGTCGCCAAGCACTGGCACGGGCGACGGGAATTCACGCTCACAGCGAAAGCCGGTCACCATCGAGGCAACGGGCCACAGCATCATTTCCAGGCGCTTCCTTCGGTCGTCTGCCGGGTAGCCAAGACGCCGGTAGGAGTTGCGCAATAGCGTCAGGGGATCGGCCTGATCGTCGCCGACGTCGCGCAGGGCCTGTCGAAACTTCAGGCCAAGCGACACGGGCTGCATGGCAAGCATCGCGTCGAGGATCACGGGAACAGCAGGGGCGTCCAGCATGGGCATGATTAGGTTCCAGAGGGCTGCAGGTCGACCTGGATGGTGGCGTACGGATCGAGTGTCGCCTGGCCAGTGGGTGCCGACAGGGTGATGGTGAACGACTTGGACGCTGTGCCCCCGAAGGCGCGGGTCGGGATCGACACAGATTTCGCGCTGACGTCCCCGTTGCCCCAGTAGAGGGTGCTGTTGGTTCCGGAGTAGTTGGCGCCGTCCGCAGCCGTCCCTGCCGTCGTGCTCACGGTGACCGACACCATGCCGAGGCCACCGTTACGGGTCACGCTCACGACCACCGGCTTGCCGGATGTCACGGACAGATAGCCAGAACTGAAGCTGACCTGGCCGGGGCCGGTCGGCGTGGAAATGACGGCCGTAGGAACCGAGTCCATGGCTTCGGCTTCGATGGACGATGACGCGGCTGCCGGATCCATCTTCCCGACCGTAGCGTCTGTGCGGTCGCTGGCAATGAGGCGCGATGGATCGCCAATGTCGCTGCCGCTGCCGGTGTATTGCACCTGCATTTGATTCCCCGAAAAGAGGTCGGCCGGCAGATAGCCACCGAGTTCCATTCGACCGATGATCTCTGACGTGTCCGTGTTCGTCAGGGCTCCCTTGGCCATGTCAGCGAGCGAAATGCCCTGGCAGTTCGGGCTCTTGGCCGTGCCCATGTCGCCGATGCCTTCGGACAACAGCTTCTCCCGGAGGATGCGGCTTGTCGGCGAGTTGAAGCAGCAGTACTCCTCCTTCTTGATCAGGCACACGCCGAGCACACTCGTGGAGCACTTCGAGCCAAGGTAATGGCATTCACCAAGGTTCTTGCCCACGGCGGTATCGAAATCCGAGCCGTCGCAATACCAGCCGAGGTGCGGCTTTACGTTCGCATCCTCGTTGGCCATGAACTGATCGTTCATGGTCTGAAGATCACCGGACTGTGGCGAGTTCGCCGGCGGCCCATTACCGCCACCGTTGATGTTCTCGTAGTTCGACGTCAGCGGCTGGTCAAGCGAGAAGGTATTGGCACCACCATTGATTTGCGACCACGCACCTTGCACGTGCTGAACGACCGCGGCCTGGTTTGATGCGTTCGACTGGCGCTGCGTCTGCGCATATTGCTTCCACCAGGCCTGCTGCTGATCTGGCACGGCCGCGCGGCAACACTTCAGCAGACTGCCGAGGATGTTGCGGCAGCTGAGGTGGCGCCCTGCGAGGAACTTGAGATTCTGGTACGTCGCCGCCGAGATTCCCTGCGTGAAGCCCATCGGTTGGCCGTCGGTGGCCACTTGCTGGTTCGGCAACAGCCATTCCCTTGCCTGCGCCGGCGTCCACCCCGCCGGTGTCGCCGGCGTCGGGTTTGTCGGGTTGCTGTATTGCGGTGCGGTCTGCGCAAGCGCTCCGCCACACGCCACCAACGCAGTCAGCAGGATGGCCTTGCGCAATCCACGCTGGTAATGGAACGTCCGTGTCATCGTGTCATTCCTCGCTCATCAGTGATCGGAAATGCCAGGGGCCTGCACCGGCTGCGGCTTTGGCGTTGGAGCCGGTACTGCCGGCTTCGCACCCTGCCAGGTCCAGTCATTGGAAATCGTCTGCACGATCACCTGCTGGGCAATGGATTTGTTGCGGTCCGTCGTCTCGGCCGGGCGGCTCGGGGGCGTGCACGTACCATCCAGGCAAGGCTGCGCGCTGGTGCACGTTGTCACCGTGCTGGTGTTGCCGTCCGGCACCTGCACCTCCTGGATGCAGTCGTAGTCGTAAGTCATGACGTAGCAGAAGCCGTTCGCATCCGTGGCCCCGTCGGCACAGTCACTGGTTTTCAGGATGCACGACTTGTTGTTTTCCAGGTCCTGGCACGTGTCAGGTGGACTGCCGCTCGGCGGGATCGTCGTGCACTGGGTCGCTCCGGCATCGTCTGTCCAACACACTTGGCCGCCCTGGCCGTTCCATACGCCGGTGCAGTTGTAGTCGAGCTCCGCCTTCATGCACGTTCCGCCATCACCCTGGAACAGCGCTGGCTGCTGCTGAATCACAGAAGCGGGAACCACGATGCCGTCAATGGTCACTGGTGCATTCTGGTCGCACTTCCACACCACAGAGCAGAAGCTCGTGGGTTGGGTGCTGCAATTTCCGGAGTCGACGATTTGGAACTGGTATTGCGGAGCACCGTTCATGTCCCACGAGAGATGGACCCCCGGTCCATTCGCCGGAGGAGTCGTCCAGTCGGTCCGTGTGGTCTGAAAGATCGCCACCCACTGGTTCGCCAGTGAAGGCGTCTGAATCAGCGAGACGGTGACACCGGCGACCGGGCTGGTCACCGACCACGCAAAGCCGGTGATGGCTGTGTCACCCGGATAGATCTGATCTGCGATCGACACGGACGTGGTGACCGCACCGGTGCCTGCACATGCTTCTGCCAGCGTGCCACTCAGGCAGGTTGGCGTGGCCCCTGGATACAGAGGCGTCGGGTTCGGCGCGCTAACCACGATGCCGTCGATGGTCTGTGGCGCGTTCGAGGTGCAGGTCCACCCCATGTGGCAATACGTGTCCGTGGTCGTGACGTTGCAGCTGCCGGTGTCGGCATAGCCGATGACAATCTTGTTCGGACCGGCCACCTGCCACGTCAGATGCACATGTGGCAGCGGCGGCGCAGCACCACCGTTGTATTGACGGGTCACCTGGAAGCTCGCCGTCCAGCCATTGGCCATGGTGGGTGCCGAGATCAGACTGACCGTCACCAAGGAGTTCGGATTTGTCACCGTCCACGCGAAGTTGGTGATGACAGTGGTACCGGCCGGTAGCAACGAACCGATGCCGACGGTTGTCCCGATGGAGCTGGAGCCGCTGCAGACCCGACTCAATTGTCCCGTGGTGCAGGTGTTCGGTGCACTGGGGAACAGAGGCGCGTAGGCCTGCGCCTGAGCTGCTGAAATTGGGTAACCACTGATCGTGGTCGGTGCGTTCTGCGTGCAGGTCCATTTCGTGGGGCAGGCCGTGCTGCCGGTGTCGGAGCAATTTCCTGTGTCACCGGTGCCAAACTTCACGGTGGTCGTAGCGATCGTCCAGCTCATGAGGATGTGCGGCTTCTGCGGCACGTAGCTGAAGTCCGTGCGGGTCACCGAAAAGCCTGCTACCCAACCATTGGCCGCGCTTGGCGTTTGCGTGAGTGTTACCGTGACGCCAGGCTGTGGGTTGGTGACCTTCCACGTGAAGTTGCTGAACCCCGTCCCCGGTGCTGACTGTGCGTACGCCGTAGGAAGAATCCCTTCGAAGATCTTCTCGGTCATCGGCTTCGGTCGCGCGGCATCCCCGGTAGTACCCGGTGGAATGCTCGGAGCAATACTGATCGTCGACGTGTTGGTCGCGCTGCCGCTGCAAACTCGATTGAGTGTTGCCGACGCGCACGAAGATCCGGCACCGGGGAACAGCGGCGATTTCGACTGGGCATCAGCGACCGTAAGGGAAATTCCGTTGTACGTCGTCGGGGCGTTCGCTGTGCAGGTCCACTTCGCCGGACAATCGGGGGTGCCAGCGTCGCCACAGTTACCCGAGTCCGATACTCCTACCGTATGACTCGGAGAGCCGTACGCTTCGAATTCCATGTACCCGATCCAGCCATTGAACATGACGGGCACTATGCGCCCACCATCCTTGCTCATGGGAGTCACCTGACCAAGGCCACCACCGCCTGCCGGGCAGCTGGCAACGAGTTCCGCCACCCAGCCATTGGCCATGGACGGCGGAGCCATCACTCTCGGTTCGGAGTAGCCAGTGTTCTGCGTCGGCACAAACCAGATGTTGCCGATGGTTTGCGTACCGGCCGGAAGATTTGAACTGACATTGAAATCCCGCTCGTCAATCGAACACTGGGTGCCGCCAGGCGTGGAAACCATCACCTTGACGAGACCGAGGTCGGCGGGCGATCCATTGGCCACGGTGACAACACGAGCGCAGGATTGCCCTCCGCTCTCCGTGTTGACTGGGAGATCGCCCTGCGCCGATCCGGCCGTGTTGGTTGTGCTGAGCGACGCGGATATCTGGCGCGTGCAAGAGAGGCCCCCCGTTTCATTGGTCAGCTGCAAGTCGGCGTCGTCAGCCTGGCTGAGTGTGGTCGGGTATTGGGTCACCGTGGTGGCGCGCGTGCACTGGGTATGCGAACTATCCTTGTCGACGTTGAGCACCGCGTCCTTATTGCCGGGAAGGATGGTGTAGGAGGCATTGCCGGTACGGGTCCGCGTACACGCTGGACCACCGTTACCTGGCAACATCACCTTGTTGCAGGTCTCGTCGTTGTGGATCGTTCCCGTGCCTTGCGTCGGTGTGCTAACCGTTTGCGAGCTGCATGCAGCGAACACGTCGCCGAGAATGTTGCCGCCCTTGGCGTTGTTAATCACAGCAGCCGACGAGTTCATCGTCGAATCGTTCGCCACATTCTTGTCGGTATACGTGCGATTGGCGGCGGAGTTGTTGACCGTCGTACCCGCCTCGGTCGTTACATCGGTTCGAAAATTGTCGGCCGCAGTCTCCTGGTCGTACATGGCCTTCAGGCCGAGCAAATCCTTTCCGTTGTTGGCCTGCTGCAACCGGGTCACATAGCTTGGATCCGTGGTATTCGGCACGAGCCGATTGACGTCAATCTGTTGACCGTTGACCGTGGCGACACCAAGCCCCTTCTCCCCACCCGTGGTCACCTGGATATTCGGTTTCACGGCCAGCACCGCATCGCCAAACGTGCCTGCGTCGGCGATTTCACCACTCACCACTGATGACGCCACAGCCGGCTTGGAAGGTGCGATCGAGGTCGACGAAGGTGCTGGCTGTGTCCCCGTCTGCGCGCCGCTAGCCAGGGCCGGCGGCGAAAATGCACCAACACCAAGCACCACCGCGGAAACGATGCCGATAATCAAAGCATGATTTAGGAGGTGGCGATTTAGCATGACATTCTCGAATCAGCGTGTTAATGTGCGTTTGATAGTTAAATCAACAACTTAAGTTACCAATATACTTCGCAGTATTCGGTATATCTCCACTCAGCGATAATAAAATCCTCTCCCCGATAGGGGATATTTCGCCATTCACCCCAATTAAATACCGACGCGCCAAGCCAGTGGTTTCCGCTTTTCTCCGGAACCGGATAGAAGGTCTGGAGGCGGTATTCCTGCTTCTGAATCATCGGATTGATGGAATCGGCACAGGTCGAGTCGTCCCCGTAAGTTCGACGCGCCAGCGTGCGTCGACTTAGCGCCGCAAGGGCACGGAACGTCACGAGAGACGCGTTGCGCTGTGGGTCGTCGTTGTTGTTGACGTTTCCCGTAAATGGATAGGCGTGGCCCCATGTGCCGGCGCACCAGTACATGAAGACCAAGGGCTTCGACACCGTTGACGCCACGGCATCGACAGCGCATGCAGCAATCGCAATCGGGTTGGCAAACAGTTTTGCCTCCGGCTGCGTGTAGTACGACATCTCGTCATTGATCCACGTCGGATCAATCTCGGAGATGTAGGCGATATCCAGATCCTGGCCTTCATGCTTGTCCGCGTCCGATCCCACAAGAGCGTCGACCAGGTAGTTGGCTGGATACATCCACCAATGAAAGTTGTAGAACGTGCTGTCTTGGGACTGATTATCACCACCGGCGTCATGGGAGTTATATCCACCCCACCGCGACAGGCCGCCGAAACCGGTGTTGCTAGTCGCCGAACTGATGCTGCTGTCCATCAGCGGCTTGCCCATGATCGGGGAGCACCAGGGCTGCCGAACGATCTCGAAAAGGTGCGCCGGCTCCCAGAGCCCAACCACCGTTCCAAGACTGGGAATGCCGAACGTCTTGCCCGGGCAGATGCACTCCGGGAACGCCGTATCGCTGGGTAGTGGGCCGTCCCCGATCGGAAAGCCCTCAATAACGACGGGAAAGAAGCACGACCAGCACAGGCTGGAGAACATCGCGCCACCGAAGAAATTGGAGTCAGGGCACGTCGCCGCACTCAGCGAGATGCCGCCGCTACTTGTAGACGTTCCGCCGCCCGTCGCCTGCGCGCGCGACAGGCCGGGCAGGAGGAGCGCGATGGCAAGCATTACGCCCCACAAGCTGACGCGCTCACCTTTCATCGTCGTCGCTCTGCGCGCCCGCGACCGCACGGCGAGGCGACGTGGGCCGCTCCATGAGTTCGTTGCGCAAGACCGTCACGTTTTTCGGCGCGACGATACCGATCTGGGCGGCCCCATTTCGGAACCCCACCAAAGTGACCTCGACGTTGTCCCCAATGGTCAGTTTTTCACCGCGGCGACGCGTAATCAGCAACATTAGACCCTCCCTGGTGCACGGGCACCTCGTTAATGACGAAGACCGAACTGTTTGCCGTGACCACACTCGGCACGGCTTCCAACTTCCATGTATCGACGATGCTTTGGTTGAGCATGTAGATCGCGTGGCGCATCTTGTTCTCGACGTCGCGATATCCCTGCCAGCTTCCCTTTCGGTCGACCTTCGTGGTGATGAGCATCACGGTGATGTCTGCGTTTGCCTTCAGGAACGCCTCGGCGTAGTCCACTTGCGCCGGGTCCGTCTCGTCGAAAATGAGCAGTTTCTGGTGGAACCCGATGTCATTGAGCGGGTTGAACCGATCGCCTTTCTTCGCGAGCACCTTGCCGTTCGGGAGCGTGATGTCGTGCGTCACGACCACCGTGGGGTCGATCGTGTACGTCTTTTGTTTGGTCACGGCCGGCAGATCCGTGAACGGGACTTTTGTCCAGTAGCTGTCGACGGCGTGCTTCTTCCAGGCCTCGACGTCGAATGCCTTTGCCTTCGCTTGCATCACCTTCATCATGTCCAGCTCGGCAACCACCTTCACCGGCCCCAGGGTGCCCAGGTCGCCCGTGCGCCCGTCCCTCACCTGCGCCGAGATCCAGTTTGGATCAGCAATGCCGGCCACACGTGCAACGACCTTGCCCTGATCGTCCAACTGCTCGAGCACAGGTACGGCTGCGACGTTCTCCTGGGTAAAGTAGATCGGGTCGATCACGATCGAAGGTAGACGTTCATCGTGCTTGGGCGCGGCCTTATGCAGCGACATCAGGTAACGGCTGAGCTGGCCGATGGTCTGGTCCGGCTTCATCCCCCGAAACACCAGCTGCATGTCGTCGTGACCCTTGCCCAATAGCATGGCCATGCGCACGGCATCGTCGCCCATGGACTGGGACACAAAAAGTCGAAAGTGAACTGGCCGGTGCGCGGCCGCGGCCTGTGCCTTCATTTGCCCCACCAGCGCATCGCCGGTAGGCGAGTCCATGCCGAGGGTCTGGGCAGCCTTGTCCAACTCTGCCTGCATGGCAGTCGGCGTGCGCTGCGTCATGGTTGCGAGCGTTGCCGCATTCTCATTCTGTGCCGCGGACTGACGCGCATCGGCATCGGATTGCCAGTTCGACCCGACAACCTTCTCCGGGTGAGAAATAATGTCGGCGCTATCTCTCGCCAGCGAGGTCAGCTGGTCGTAGTCGCTGGTACGCGCGGCTGGCTTCGTGGTGGCGGCATCGAGCTCAGCGGCATGCTTCAACTTCTCCCGCTGGATCAGCGCCGAGGCCTGCCTCTGCCATTCATTGCCCGACTTTGGAGTCGCCGGCACAGCGACGTCCGGCTTGACCAGGATGGCAATAGAGGATGCGGGCAGTCCGGCGGAACTCGACGGAGCTACTTGTCCAGCACTTTGCGCAAGAGCGGAGACTGATACCAGCCCCAGAGCGAACGTGGCCGCCAACGCTTTAAGTAGGCTCACCATAGGTGATACGCCCTCGCGTTGACCTGCATGCGGTTGATCGGACCCCAGTAGCGGCTATCCCACGTGACCGCCGTGGTGCCCAAAACGACGAGCTTGCCAGCGGGCACGATGTAATCTTTGGTTACCTGGTCGATGGTCATGTGGCCCTTCCGGAGTGTTTCCGGGCTGACTGGGCCCCACAACTTCCCATTGATGAATATCCCGGACGCGTTCACGACGACGTGATCGCCCGGTAGGCCAGCCACATACTTGACGATGCGAATACCGTCCGGCATGAGCGGAGCGCCTTCCGACTGGTACTGGTAGGTCTGATTGCGCTCGATCGCTTTTGGCGCGTGCGTGGTCAGTACGAAATAGCGCCACGGCAGACATCCCTGCGATTGAAGTTCGACACCGAGTCGCCAGTAGTGGCTCACGCCCAGCCACAGGATCATCCAGGCGATCGTGGTGCCGCAGACGATGTTGAGAATCTTGTTCGCCGACCAGCGCGGAATCGACGGATCCGGCCGCGCAAGAACGCGCGCGACGATTCGTCGGATGATTCCACCCTCGACCACGGCGCTCACGGATTGGCCTCATAGGTGGACGGATATGCGTACACGTAGCTGGCGTTGAGAACCACGTAGCCGTGATCGCGCAGCGCCTTCGCCTCTGCCTTCGTCTTGGCAATAGCCGCCTGCACTGACGCTGAGGATCCGGTCGAATCCATTCCCGAAGTCACTGCCTTTTCCACGTTGATGATGGCTACGGGCGGACGCGCCGACAGTGCCGGCTTTAGCTTCCACTGGTACAAGCCGCAGCCCACGACAAGCGCCGCAACCGGTGGCCAGACCACCAGCAACAGCAGCTTCCCGATATCCGCTTGGTTTTTGGCCTCCATGCTCATGCAGCCAGGCTCCCTTCGTGCTTCTTCCCGCGCTGGCGCAATACCTCCTTGATGGCATCCACGGTCGTCATTCCCTGATCCGTGAAGGCCTTGATGGCGCTGACATCCCGCGCATCGGAGCTGAAAAGGAGGAGATTGAAGTCAGATTCCACCAGCCGACCAACACCAGTGCCTGCTGGGCCACTGAATAGAATCTCGGAGTACTCGCCCTTGACCGTGTGCACAGATTCCAGCAGGGCATACTCGCCATCGGACATCGGCAGCCGACCGGTCTGCTTGACCATCTGGATCGACTCCTTCTTCTGGCCGAGCAACAATTTGTGTGCCGAGTTCTCCACGATCGCTTCGGAGCCGGACGACGCGTAGAAGTCATTGATGGACTGGGTACAGATGGCGGCTGTTGCGCCGAATTTCCGCAGCTGTCGGTACCAACCCACGATGAAGGTCTTGGTTTCACCAGAGCTGAGCAACTGCCAGGCCTCATCGATAAGGATGATCTTCGGCATGTCGCGCGGCAGGCTGTCCATCGACTGCTGAATCGCGTACATGATCTGCAACAGCACGAGACGCTGCAGGTGTTCCCGACCGGACAGCTGCTGCAACTCCAGAACGACAAGGCGGTTGTTCAGATCAACGTTCGACTCGCCATTGAAGAATCGACCGTATTGGCCCTTGGACGTAAAGGCGAACAACTGATGGCCCACGTCCTTGATGCGTTCGTCATCCTCGGCCAGGCATGCCTCGGCCAGCGCATCGATGGTGAGCTTCTTCCCGTGCTTGTCCCACTGCTCCGTGAGGATGCGCATCACCGCGGGTAGCTGAAATTCGGAGAAGCCCTCTTTGGGCGCCGCCATCACCGACAGCACACCAACCAGGATCTCCACTTCGTCGACGAAGTTCTTGACGATGGAGAATGGGTTGAGGCAGAGGTCGGTGTCATCCGTGAACTCGATGTACTCGCCTCCCTGCTGCTCGCACAGCTTCTTGTACGAATAGCCCTTGTCGATGATCCACGCGCGACCGCCGATCGACAGGAAGTTCGACACGATGTTGTTCGCCAGGAAGCTCTTGCCAGAGCCCGACTGCGCCGCAATCACGATGTTGAAGTTGTTCTCGGAGTCGTAGGGAGACCACGGCATCAACTGGCCATCGCGAGCGATGAGCGTCAGCAGCGGATTGTAGCTACCACCCCAACTACCGATCACTGGAAGCATCGGAACAACGTGCGAGGTGGCCATGGTCCGATACGAGGCCAGGAAGTTTCGTGCGTCATCTTCGGCCGCAAAGGGCATCATCTGCGCGAACATCGCATGGAGGGCGTAGCGGTCGGGCAAGGTCTGGAAGCCGGCCGTGCGAAACATGCCCTGTACCGCTGTTGCGGCCTGGATTGACTGTTCGCGCGTCGTCGAGAACGTCGCTGCGGAGATATACGCGTAGACGATGCGATCGCCCTTGTTGACCGCATCATTCATGATGCGCAGGCTTGTCGCTCGCTGGGCGTACTCAGGTACGAATCGCGCGAGGCGTCCTTCGGCGTTTCGCGTGGCCCACTGGAAGTCCCGGAGCAACGCGCTGCGCTTTGCTTCGTGATCCGGGTAGAGAATGTTCACCGTGTAGAGCACCGGATCGCGCATCGCGCGCATACCCTTCATGATGTCGCCCATGTAGTACTGGGCCAGACCCGGGTACAGGTAGTCGGGGTAGCGCTTCGGGTGCTGGATCCGGACGTGACAGTGTGAACCCAGCCGAATTTCGTCCGAGTCGACTTCGATCGCAGTGTCAGGATCGAGGAGCTGGTTGCACAGCAGTTCGCCAGCCTCGTGGTCGGACTGCGCGGATCGGCGCCAGATGGCGTCCGGTCCGTGGTTGAGAATGGATTCCATGAAACGAACGTAGGAGCCAGCAGAAAGCCGCTCGAACCGGAAGCCGATGGTTTTCAGCGCCGCTTCGAAGTTCTGCTGCAGCTCACGGATGCGCGTCATCTCTTCGAACGTCGGATCGGATGAGCCTTCTTTCATCGAGGCGCAGATCACCAGGCGCATCTGGCGCAACCGTGCGCCGGCCACCTGGCCAATGGGTCGCTGAGTAAGGTCGCGCAAGAAGCTGATTCGCTGGCGCGTCATCTCACAGAGGGTGGGATCAGTCTCGTACTGCCGCATCATTTCGAAACGAAGCAGCACGTCCTCGATGTCCGGGGAGGCATACAGGCAGAACTGAAGGATAGTCCCGGCCGGAAACGGCACGTTCAGCAGCGCATTGAGCGCCTCGCCCATTTGCTGATCAAAGCCCGCGATCGGTTTGGCCATGACGCCAAAGCCCATGCGATCGGGCGACACTACAAAGATGCCGTCATCATCGTGATAGGCATCCACTACACCAAACGTGCGAACCAACGCTTCCTGGCGATCTTCGTACTGCACTGGAGTCTCCTTGTGGTGAGTCCGTACCGGCCATCCGAAGACGGCCGGTACGATGTGGGCATTCCCTGCCCGTCCTTGAGTACCTGCATTCCTTTGCTTATCGGACGCCGCTCTCCGCGGCGCGCGACTTACAGGGCGAAAGTGAAGATGCCCGTGATGATGGCCGGGCCATAGGCCAAGGCCAGCGCGAAGCCGATGCCCAGGGCGATGGCGACCATCGACTGCTTCACGATGCCCATGCCCATGCCGATCAGGAACGCGCTGACGGCGAGCAGCTTGCCGAGGTCGCCGTTGGCCCAGTCGGTCACGGTGGTCAGCATGGTGCCGAAGCCGGTCGTACCGGTGGTGCTGCCGGCGAAAGCGGTGCCAGTCAGCAGTGCCACCAGGGCGAACAGCAGGCCGTAGTTCTTGACCAGCAGCGACGAGGAACGGACGACGCGGTTGCCACGGATTTTGGAAAGCAGATTCATGAGAAATTCCCTATCTTTGATGCCACGGATGGAAATCCGTGCGGTCGTCGGGCGTGTGGCGTATCACCCTCAGACTTGCTTCCTGCGCTGCATCCTGTCGGATTCTTTGGGGCGTACCGTTTGAGTGCCGCCCCGAAGCTTTACCGCTACCCCCGCGTGACGATCGGTTGCTGGGGCTGTTGCGTGTTTTGCGATCCTGCTTGCCACGGATCCGGGCGACTGGCCGCGCCTGGCGCGGCACCGGAGGCCGGACCCTGAGCCGGTTGGGGTTGGGCCGGCGTGTTGCTTGCGCCTGGGGCTCCGAGCAGTTGGAACATGTTGTCGTCGCTGTCCATCTCGTGACGAGCGACTGACCACTGGCGCGGCGTGATCTCGGAATAGATGAAATCACCCATGTGCAGATCGCCACCCTGGTCCTGCCACGGTGCGATGTAGATCCGCATGATCTTGGCTTGTTCCCGGTAGGCCTCTACTGCCCCGCTCGGCGCGTAGGCTGCCGTGCCGGCCGACACGGCTGCGTGGGAACGCGGAGGACTCCGCATGCCGGTCTCCTGGGGGGACAGCACCACCAACGTATCGCCCTGAACACCCAGGCCAGCCTGGGGTCGCGCACGGTGGCAGCAATTCGAGGCACTGGCCCGGGGCGCAGTCGGCACCGAGGGTTCGGGGGCGGCGAGAGCCGCAGGCGCGTGTGCCGACATCTCAGTGATCGGCGCTGTCGGCTGCGCCACATCCCCCCCCGCGCTTTGGCCATCCTTGAACCGCTTCTTGGCTTGCTTCGGGTCGAGACCCGTGACGTGATCCGCCTCGTTTGTCGCCGTGTAGACATCCGGCGCGCTCATGCAGGTGACGCCGCTCGGGTTCGGGCAGGCGAACTTATCCGTCGCGCAGCCACCCAACAGCAACGCACTGGCCACCAGCATGTATCGAATGCGAAAGTTCATCGTGTCACTCCTTGACGTTTAGTGTGCTCAACATTTCCTTGACTGCACCGCCGAAAACCCGTCGTTATTTGGCGATTTGCGGGGTTTTCGACTAACGCAACACACCCATGTTCGCGCCGTGCTCCAGGACGAATGAGATGCGCTGACCCGGGTCGATCTCAACAACCGGGAACATCTGGTCCGCCAGCTTCAGGTAGTACTTGGCGATCTCATTGAAGGCGGAACCCACGCCTCCCCCGAAGGCCTCAGCGCCTGCGGTTCCCGGCGAGGGCAACGTGCCCGGCGTCAAATACGACTGCTGGTTCTGGCCACCGCCAAAAGCCTGTGCCGTGCCTTGCGCGAGACCGGCCAGCGCGGCCTTCGCAATGATTTGCCCCTGGCGAGAAACCAGTCGACCACGAATACCCGCCTTTCCGTCCGGGCCAATGGCGACCATCTCGACCTTGATATCGATCACTCGGTGGTCAGTGCGGATACAGGAAATGGAACTCGCCCGCATGTAGGCACGTTCACTCGCCAGGTCACCGTAACCCGAAGCAAGAACAAAGCACTCGCGCACATCGGCCCGATATCGGTTGGGAAGGACAGCGTCGTGCTTGATGCGGACGAGCATCGGGATGGGATTTGCCATCGCTTCCTTGCCGGTGGCGGCGTCGACACCGGTAATGTTGACGCCAGTCAGCATCGAGCCAGAAGGAAGGTAAATCGTTGGTACCTTGGTGCCCGCCTGATCAGCTTTTGCCGACGCATCCGGCTGGGCCGCAGCCGGCTGTTCCGCCTCGATTTCACGAATCGCACTCGACGCGTGAAACGTCGACTGCTGGACGGGAACTGCCTGCGCTGCGCCGCCCGTCGGCGCGCGACCTTGCGCTGAACCTGCGTCAGGGTGCTGCGCCATGGATTGGCGCATCGACTCGACCTCGCGATGCAAGGCGTCCAGGTCGGTTGCCATTTTCTGCTGTGACGTGTTTGACCCATCGCCCATACCTTGCTGACGCGTCTGCTGGAGCTCTTGCGTCAACTGAGCGATCTTCTGGTCTTGCTGCTTCTTGTCCGACTGTAATTGGCTCACCTGATCCGAGATGCCATTCACGCCCAGGTCGCGGGCATCCCCGCTCGGCAGCAACGCGTTGGCAATCTGGGCCTTCGCGTCGGCGCTGTTCCCAGCCGGCTTCGTCCCGGAACTCCCGAGCGCCATCCACGCGAGAAGCAATACAGCTGCCAGTACGCCAGCAGTGGTCACTTTGCGGCGGCTACCGGGACTAAGCGCTGCCCAGCGCTCCTTGGCAGTGAGCTTGTTGTTGTTGGCGGCCATCAGCGCACCCCACTCACAAGCGAGGGACGCGGCGCGTCAACAGGCGAGCTCGGTGGTGCCTGGACGGCGACGTACAGCTCGGTCGACTGCCCGGGTCCTAAATGGGTACGTGGCCAAGCTGCCACCGCAAGCACTGACGTGCCCTTACATCCAGCTTCATTGATGTCCTGTGCCACAGGCGAGAGGTTGGTGACGATCGCGACCACAGCGTCGACATTGAAACCGGTCATGACCTGCTTCGGCTCGATGCGCAGCGACCCCATAGCGCACAAAGGCATGAGTGGCGTAGCACCGTTGACCGTGGCGAATGTGAACCCATCGGGCACACGACCATCAGCCATTGTCTTGAAGAGCGTCTTGACGGTATCAGTGAACGGCTGGTCGGTTTCCCATCCCTTCGCCACACCAGAGTTGCCCTGGACCTCTACTACTTCTTGATCCTGCGACGGCACGTAGCCGACGAGGTCAAGCGAAACACTTATCGGGGGAATGGACGCCGGCACCATAGTCACGGAGATAGCGTTCGACTGATCGCCGGCATCATGGATAAAAAATCCGATGGGTGCCTGTGAGTCGGGTGCCACGTACACCACGTTACCTTTCACCGACGTCGTGGCATTGCTCGTCGTCTCGATCACCGGTTTCTTGAATGGAGTGATCAAACGGTTCAGGTGATCCTGCGCCACGCCAAATAGCACGTTGATGCCAGGGCGTACGTGGAGCACCGCCGGAGGCGGCTTGATTCCGTCGAATTGCCGAGGCACGACCGGCCTGGTGTAGGTCGTCTCGGCGGTGTTCATTTGCGCCTGCGGCACTTGTGCCGTTCCAGGTGCTGCGGCCGCTACGCGATAGTCAGGTGCGGGGCCGGTCGACGGGCCGATGACCCGATCCGGCTTCGCGACTCCAAGCGGAGCAGACGGAGCGGGCGCGGTCGGCAGGCCCTGATCCACTTGACGCTGAACCTGTTGGCCCGCCGCTGAATTGGCCGGCACGGTCGGGGGCAACGCCTGCGCACCCGCTTCACCAGCAGCGAGTAGCAGCGTGAGGGCCATCATGGAAATCCGGTTACGCATCCTTGCCAATCCTCCAAAGTCGTTCATTCGGTTCGATGTTCCGTATTCGGCCCGCTTACCGCTTCGGCGCCGGTGGCACCCACGGCCCTTCGTACGTCTGCAGCGACGTGAGCGACACCATGTAGTTACGGATCGTGATTCCAAGCACAAACGTCTTGACGCTCTGCTTCGCGCGTTGCTCCATGCCGCGCATCGTGTATTGACCGCTCACCACCACGACGTCCTGCGAGGGGACGTAAAAGACGTCCGTCGGTATGAAGCTGGTAGAGACGGACTGGTCCTTGATCGTCTTGGTTTCCCGGGCGATCAGCTCCATCAGGTCCTTGTAGATGCTCGCTGAGATATACGGCTGCATCATCCGTGCGGTGAAATCCGCGGTGCGCGGCGTCACGTTGCCAAGCGCTCCCGCGAAGTAGGCGCCCCACGTCTCCTTCACTTCTGGCGACGCGTTGTCCGGCAGGAGCGTGCCCGGCGAGGTGAGGCCCGGCGGAATTTGCACAACCGTCTGTTTGCGTGCAAACAGGGACACAGACAACACGAAAATGACGATCGTGAGGCCCAGGATGATGAGGCGAGAGATCTTGTTCTCGTTGACTGCACCACGAAATGTGTCGAGATAGGTCTGGCCCTTCATGTCGGAAGGATCCGGCGAATGAACGGGTTGATCCCAATGCGCAGCTTCGAGGGTGAGACGACGCCGTACCAATGCGCCAAATGCATCAGGTATCCATCCGGCTTACTGTCCTTGAACCGGCTGAACGCCCAGCTCAACGCGATGCCGAGGACAATCGAAGTGAACAGTGCGTGGAAGAAAATGCCGATACCCAGCAGCGCCGCGAAGGGAATGAACTGATCCATCGTCCACAGCAGGAATCGCTGTGGCGCATCAACATCTTTGGGAAAAGCTACTCGTTCCATCGAGCTGCGCTCCTTGTTCTGGGAGGCTCTACCTTAGTGAGCTGCCGGAAGGATGCGCCGCTGAAACTGGGCGGTTTGGAGGGGATTTGCGGGTGTCTTCGCTTGAGATGAACAAATTGCATTCGACCAAAATCGACTGCAGTAGCGCCGCAACGATTATCGCCACCGCCCGAGTCGCGGCGCGCGCAACAGGGTCGCCTGCATTCCTGGCGTGGTCCCAGGACCGCTACGACCGTGAAACCGCCCGCTACGTCTACCGATCGTTGGTGCTAGGCTTTTGACATCGGACGACAAGGATCTTCGCCATGACTATCGGTCACCTTCTCACCGCCGGGAGCCTTCTTGTGCTGCTCGGTCTCTTCTTCCTCCCCTTTTTGGCGTGGGATCGGAAGCGCGAGCGGAATAGTGGAGTTCGTGACGATAGTTGGCTGGAAGCGCCTCAAACGGAGGAGGTCGTCTACCGAGACACTCTGAAACTCAGGCCGCCCTACTCTCCCAACTACGATCCCCGTCCTCATTGGCCCGATCAGGATCTCTAACGAAAGGGGTGACCAAACGGTCACCCCTTCTTGATTAAGCGATCTATCCACTTGCTTACCTACTTCAGCGGCCGCAGGCCATCTGGCCCCGTCGACGTCTCCTCACGCGCCAGCAGAGGCGCCGTCGCAGACGTATTGACGCCGTGCTCCGACCCTGCGGACGTCAGGATGGTGTTGTAAACCAAGTCCCGCTCGTTGGCGGAAAGCTGCGGCATCACCTGACCGTACTCCCGCGCCATTTCTGGCGTCGCTCCGTTCTGGGCTTGAGTCGTGTGCACCAGCGCCATCGCCTTCAAGAGATTCGGATCTTTGTCTCGCCCAAAATCAGACTGCTGGAGATAGGACAGATTGCCTGCGTACGCTGCATTTGTTGCGGCCCGCGTCCCTGGATCCTTACTGTTCTGATAGACCGAGTCCGGAGTGATGCCAGTGAAGTCGCTGAAGCGTAGCGACCCGTAATTCTGGTGGGCCTGATCCTTGAACTGTCCGGCGGTCATCGAATCACCTTGACTCGCGAGCTTCATGGCCGACTGGACATTCGTGGGTCCTTCATTGTTTGCCCAATTCCAAAGCCCTTGGACGGACGCGCTTGCAGCTTGGCCGACTTTCCCGAAGCCCTCCACCGGTTCGGACTCGCGTGCTTCGGCACCTTGCTTGATGCGCTGCCCCGCCGCCTGCTGGCCAACAGCCGCTTCGTGTCCCGAGCCGATGCCGGCGGCCACCTGAGCGCCGACGGACTGATCGATCTTTCCACTCTCGGAATCGAATGCTGCCTTCGCGAAACCCATGCCAATGTTGCTGGGCTCGGTCGAATTGGGGTTTGACGCCCCAGACCGACCAACCGCGTCAGACGACTGGGCTTGTCGATTGCCTCCAGACATGTTTCCAGCATTTTGACCGAGAACGGCACCCATGATGGGTACTCCAGGGGCACGTCCAAGCTGGCCCTGGGCTTGCTCGGTTGCTGCGCCCGGCGTTACCCCCGCACCGGCACCGCTGTTCCGAGAGGGGTCCGCGCCTGCCCCAGACTCCGCTGAACCGGCCGTGCCAAAACCGGCGCTGGAAAGTGCGCTTACCAGCGCTTTGGCGCGGTCACCCTCGTACCCAGATCGCAGGCCAGCGCTGGCCGGTACCTGACCACCAAGCACCATCAAAGCTGCTTGCACCTTGCGCACACCCGAATCGCCGTTACGCCACGGAGCTTGCTCAACTTGGCTTCCGGCCACCTTCATCGCATCAGCTCCGCCAAACTGGATGGCTGAGCCAATGACGCTGTTCGCTGCCCCAGAACGGACAATCCCTTCGGCCGCATTGTTCATACCCATGGAGCTGCTCATGCCGAGAGAAGCGGTAGCGCTGTCTGCCTTCGAATACTGATCCTGGGCGCTCTGCAGGTCGCTCAAGGACTTTTTGTACGAATTCCCAGACTGGACTGATTGCGCAGCTGTCGACCCATCGCTTGCCTGCTGCGTGAGCGTGTCCTGCATAGCGCGCGATTGCTGCACCGAGAAGTTCTGGTCAGTTCCGGCCTTGGTACTCACCGCCTCCTGCAGGCGCTTCGCGTCGTTCATCGAGAAGGTCGAGCCATCGCTCCCAGACATGCCAACAGATGCACCGATCTTCGTGGCCAGCCCAAGATTGCCGCTTGCCGCAGCGGACACCATTGCGGAAAACGCCGCCTCGTTGCCCTTGGAGACGTTGAACTGCTGACTCTGTCCCCATGCTGCCATGAACTGCTGGCTTTGGGTCCCGGAGTGGCTAAAGGCTCGCGCGCCGGTAACAGTTTCACCGCGTGTGTTAGTGAAGTTGTCAGAGACACCGGCCGAAGCCTCCGCCGCATACGAAGCAGACGCGGACTGCATGTGAGAACTTGCAGATTGCATCTGTGACTGCCGAATTGCCTGGCCAGAGAACACCGGCTCGGTCTGCTTGCCACCGGTGAGCGTTGTCCCCTCCATGGAGTTCGATCCGTATCGTGACTGGATGTCCATCACGGCACCGGGACTCACCGCATCCGGCGACGCGACCTTCTCGTTGACATGGTCCGCACCCTGCAGCTTGCCGGCCAAGGACGTGGCCGCCATCGCACCACCGAAGATCAGCATAAGTGTCAGTGCAGGTGTCGATGCCGCAAGCAGCGAACCTACGGCAAGCCAGTTGCTGATTTCCATCTGCAGGTGCGCCGTTGCCGCGAGTGATCCCAGCGACATGGCGGATCCACCCTCAGCCGCTGCAACTTGCATCGCCGTTACGCCGTGCTGAGCCATCGTGATCTCGAACAGGTTGCAGATCGACATTACTGGCAACCAGAGCATTACCCAGATCGTGAGGATCAGGTACTTACCTACCATCTGAATGCCCCACGAGCCGAAGCCGACAAGCAGCGCCATGAACGGCGCGCACGCATAGATCATCGACTCGAAAAACGCCGTCATTGGGCGCGCAACGGCACGGAACATCGTTTCGTTCGCAGCCCATTGCGTATCGCGTTGCCGCAACGCCTGATTCATCATCAATGCAGACAGAATGTCAGCGCCAGTGGCCTGGTGGTTAAGGGATGCCGCGGTGTTCTGTGCGACCAGCGTCGACGAAAGGGCGACGTAGGTCTGCATGTCGGCGGCACTGAGACCGATCGACTGGAACGAATCCGCCATCTGTTGTGTGGGAGGAATGCCGGGAACCAGCACGAACGGCTTCGCTCGAGGAACCAGTGCACTGACGAAGGCGCCGAATGTGTCCGCGCTCAACACCTGATTTGAAACCACCTGAAATCCGGTACCGCACGGATAGTCGGTTTCGGTGCCATTCGCATTCGTGAACGGGAAGGTCAGAAAATTGTTGTTGAATCCCAGCCCGCCGGTGGTCATCGTTCCAAAGGTCGTCCACGGGTCGGCGACATTGTTGGCCAGGGCAAGACTCAGGCGATTCGTGTTCGCGGCGACGTACGTGCAATTGTTGAGGTAGGAGGCCTCATTGGCCAGCACGGCAGGCAACGTGTTGGTCGTGCCGGCAGTGAGCGCCGGAAGATTCCACGATTGGACGTCATTGATCCACTCAAGCGTCCGTCCGAAACCCCCAGTGCCATCTGCGCTGCTGACGGATGGCAAGCTGTAGGCCTGTTCCATGTCCTCAGTCAGGTCGAGTCCGAGCGTGCTGATCACGTGACCCGCGAAGGCCACGCCGAAGGGTACGTTGTCGACTCTATACGCACCGTTAAATACTGTCCCCGGCGCGCCGCCCATGTCGTAAATGACGACATTGCACCGCATACCGAACATGATGACGAACACGATGAAAGACAGGAACAGCCAACTGAACTCCATTCGCTCGAGGCCTGACGCAACGGCCTTGAACCCTGTGAGCAGTAGCCCGAGGACCAAGCCGAGGCAACCCAGCTGCAGGAGCACGCCGGCATTGCTGAGCATCGCAACGGCGTCGAGCACGTGCTTCATGTAGAGACCATCGCCGATCGAGTAGATCTCGTAGGTCTGGCCGATATTGGCGAACAGATTACTTGGCACTGGCGTCTTCCTGACTTGGGTCGGTGTTGGCGGCTCAGCCCGCCGGCGTTTCCGGCTTGAACGGAGGCGTGAGTTCTTCGCTCATCTGCTTGTAGTACTCGAGGGCACCGTTCTTGGCCGAACCGTCCCGTTGGTACTTCGCGTTCAGCTCAAGATTCCGCTGCATAGACCGATGGATCATGTCGCGAATCGGCGTCTTGTCGATGTTGTCCTTGAGTTGTTGATTCACGGCATTCAAGCCCGAATCCAGATCGGCGCTGATGATGTGGAATGCCATGTCTGCAGCCATCTGGTCTGCAAATCGCATGACGAAATTCTCTGCTGCCACGGGCGATCGAATGGCTAGCTTGACCGCCATTTGGATGTCCGAACCCCCGAACTGCAGAAGCGCCAATTCGCTGCTGCTGGGTGCATTGCCCTGGGCAATGTCATTGATCATCCCATTGGGATTACCGAGTGAAGGATCCGTCAGGACCCCGGCGGCGGTGCCGTCCGCGGTCCCCAGCATCACGGTAACGATCTCCTCCTTGAGGCCGATGAAGCTCGCATCTTCCACTCTCTTGATGTTCGTGCATCCTTCCGCACCATGCGGGTCAGTACCCACACAGGTTAGGCGAGCGACGCTCTTGCCTTGCGTGGCCCCTTCAACCAGGTCCGTGATGTCCATCGAGGGCTGCCACACGTGCGTGACAAGCTGACCTTTCGGGCCAACCTGGCCACCGGTGGGCGCTCCCGCTCCGCAGTTGGTGTCGTCGGACGTGCAAATGATGACCGTGCCCGTCAACGACTGAATGTCCTCCATCAGCGAGTTGGGGTCGAGCAAACTGGAATTGCTCGAGTTGGTGGCCCACACCGCGGTGTCCTGATTGACTAGCGCGCGCCAAACGATGTTGCCGCCTTGGAGGGCTTGCGCGGTTGCGGGATCACCGGCCTTGAGGGCCGCATCGGGCGTCGAGGAGCCACCTTGCTGCTGACCGGCCTCAGCATCGTCCACCAGGCCAAGTTCGGAACCGACGATGTGCGACCCTTGTTGGATCTGAGAGGCCATGCTGTCGTCGCCGCCCATATTCATGAGCGATTGGGCGATCTGGCACGAATTGATGTTGCCCGAATTGATGGAGTCCATCTTGGCCTGCATCTCAGCCATGATTTTCTCGCACTGGGGGCACATGCTGGTCAGCGCGAGCTTGAACGCATAGGCAATCGCGGCGGAAACGATCGATCGAAGCGCAGCGACCAACTGCGCTTTACTGATGAAGCTGAAGGACCCCATGAAGGCGTCGATACCACCGCAACCTGCGGAAATGTGAGGCGGCTCGAACGACACGAGGTTGACGTTCATCAGCTTGTTGCGCATCTGGAAGTCGCCCCCGTAAATCACGCCTCGACGTGCGCCATTCGTGATGGACGGATTCGTGGTGTTCGACATGACGTCACGGAACAGGCCACGAGACTGAGCACCGGTGCCGGCACTTTGCGCGAAGGCACCGCCGACGAAGCTGAGAAGTAGAAGCACGAATAGCAACCGCAGAGTTTTCATAGATGCTCCTAGTTCTTGCCCATCCAGGGTGTCGACGGTGCCTTCGTTGTGCTGTCGTCCAGCGTGTTCAGGTCAGCCGCCTGAACGCTGTGCGTGCCGGCGGCGCGCAACGCGGCAAGCACTTCTGCGCTGTCATTTGGATTCTTGACGCTCTGTGCGCTGAAGGTCGCCGTCAGGTATTTCTGTGGCAGACCGAGCATGGCCTTCTGGTAATCCTGATCGCTCAACCAGTTGTTCGCGCGCGCCACTTCCATCACGCGAGTTTCCAGTTCGGGCAACGCGCGGAGGCCAGCCTCCAGAAAGACCACCTGCTTGGTGTCGGGGTGCACGAGATACATCGTGGGAGTGACGGTGACCCCCAAGGCGCGCCCCTGCCCCTGGTCGGACACCCAGTTCGGGTAATCGCCATTGACCAGGGGAAGGTTGTCGAGCGAGATCGGCAGGACGTCAAAACCGTACTTGGCCGCCATCATCTTGAGGAGTGGGGTCTGGCGCTGGCAGTAGGGACAGTCTGACTTGAAGAAGAACCAGATCGCGGTCTTCTGAGCGACCTTAGCCATCGCCTCCGTGCGCCCCTTGTCCACGGCCTGATTGACGGTGAAGTTTGCGTACCCGGAAGTCGGGTGCTGGGACGTTTCGTCCAGTGCCGGATTGGCGGCAACATATTGGATGTAGTTGTTGGCAAAGACTTCGGACTTGTCCATCGCCAGCTTCTGCACGTACGCGAAAAGTTCTACGTTGTCCTTCGTCGGATTATCGATCGCCCGATCGCGGATCTTGTCGATGTTCGCCGCGATCCAGGCCACCGAACCGATCGGTGGTTCGTTCGCCTGGGTAGGCGCTTGCGATTGTTCGACAGGAGGTGGCGGCGGTGGCGGCGCAGCCGTTTCGGATTCGGCGGGATCGTCGTACCAAAACCAACCGTGCTGCTGCGCAGCCGTCGTGGTTGGGCGAACGGAGTTATCGGCCGTGGCCGATGGGGCGGGCGCGTCCTGCGGCACCGTTTGAGCGGATGCACCGAGACACGCGGCCGACAGCGTAATGGCGAGGGCGAGTTTGGCGAGCATGCGAAGATGCTACGGAACCACTCGCTAAGTCGGACAGGGAAACCCAGCTGTTTCCGGACTATTTGCGGGGATATGGCTCTCGGGCGAGAGCTCTACCGAAATGAAAGATCGCTAGTCTGAGCTTCCCACGGCGAGCCGCAATCGCATCCTTCGCTGCGCCAGGCCGCTCACGCGACGCGGTACCGGGGTCGTGGACGCCGGATTGAAGACCGGCTGGCCAAGCACGCTAGTGCGTGCGTTTGGTTTGACGACGTCGGTGATGGTCTCGGTCAGCCGGCAAATGGGGCACCGGCGTTCGGTGCGCTCACTGGCCGCTTCAAGGTGACGCGTGTTGCAGACGCAGCAGGTCGTGAGCCTGAGCACGCCAGTCTCCATGGCCATGACTGCTTCGACAAGCCGCTCCCAATCTACGTTTTCGACTTGTTTGCTGGCATGCCCACGCATCGTCCGGACAGCGGATAGAACGTGGTGTGAAAGGACGCTTGGTGACGGCACAGCCCGCAATTGCCGCTCGATCAAGCAGGCAAAAACACTGGTGACCAGGTGAAGTTCAATGCTATTGAAGAGGCCTTCCAGACTCGTCTTGCGGCGACCGACGCGGCAACTGCGACCGCTGGCCTTGAACAATTTGTGGACGTTACCGTTCGGGATACCGGTGAGCTTGGTAATCTGCATCGGTGACAGGTCCAGATTCACTAGCCCCTGCGCCTGAGCCATCATGCCATCGTGCTTGTCGCCGACCATCGCCTTTACGAATAGCACTTGCAGTTGCAGTGAGCCGTCGTACGCCTTGCCAACCAATCGCGTTGTCATGCTGCCGCCCCTTCGTACGCCATGACCCCAAGCCCGGCAATACCCAGCCTCTGGGGGTTGGTCGACTCGGCGACCACCATCTTGACGAGTAGGTAGAACGCCGGTGCCGGCGTCATTCTCAAAAAAAGATTGGCTCTCGCAAGTCGATGGAGCCGCGAAGTCGATGCGTCACGGATGGCTTCCAGGAGATTCAGATCACGAATGCCGAATGCCAGACCTGCGCTCCCGGTATCCCGACGAGCTTCCTCTCGCAAGCAGACCAGGGCATCGAACTGAAGCTCCGTAGCGGCTTCAACGAATCCGTCCGGTAACCCGCAGTGTCGAGTTGAGCGCACGTCATCAGGATGCGCAAACTCCTGGCGCAGTGCGGCTTCTCCACCATGCCCAAATGCCAGCTGTGAGTGGTCCAACACCGTGGCACGCTGCTCGGCCGACATACGGCCAAAGAGGTACACCATCTGCTCATTGCGTATGGCAAACACTTCGAGGGCGACTTTCGGGCTCTCCTGTATGACCGCGACCACCAGGTCGAGGTAACGAGTCGCCAAGTCTTCGAGGTCGGTCTTGAGATGCATTGGTAGTTCCCTCCACCCTGCCCTTTTCAAGGGGCGATGCTGTGCCATATATCCCCACGACTTAGCAGAGTAGGCGAGCCATACTCCGCTGGTCAACTAGGCGGATCAGTTCAGATATTCACTCACGAAGGCATCAATGGCTGCCGACCTTGGGGGCTCAGCGGCAGCGTCCGCCGCCGGCACCACCGCCACCTGCGGAACTTCCATTGTTGAGACGTTGATCGGCAACCGAAGCTCCCCCGTGGAGCACTGACCTTCCAAACTCAGACCCAGCGCCTCCGCCCGTTGACCCAGGCGGGCCAGGTAGCGCAGTCGTTTCCCTCGCGCCCGGGCGCGAAATCGGTTGAGGTCGTCCAGCAGCGGCAGATCCTGTGGCACCTTCCACCACAGGATCATCCGTAGCGAGGTGGCAGACATGTCAGCCGGCCTTCCGCTGCAGCTCGCTGTAGCGTAGGGCCATGCCGAGGTAGCCGCGGGCATTGGCCATCACGGGGTTTGGCGTGATCGTTACCTCTGACGCCGGGAACGCGCGCTTGGCCGCAGCGTGGAACAACATGGCCGCGCCGCCCGCCAGGAGCACGTGGTCGACTACATCTTCAGTGAGGCGCATGGCCGACGCGATCTTCGACATCGCAATACGTGCCTTCTCGCCCGCGGCAGCGTCGATGAACCCGCGGAATGGCACCTGTATGGCACCGAGCCGCAAGATGTCGTCGCCACTCTTGAATGCCCCGTCCAGCTTTTCGACGGAGAGTGGCACTCCGCCGTGAGCCGCGGAGATTGCCTGAGCGGCGGCGTCGAGGATGGTCGACGTCGCGGTGCGGCTTGAGCCTGCGCTGCCATCGCGCATGCCGCCGCTCTGCATCAGCACCCAGTCCACGGAGTAGAACCCGACATCAATCACCAGCACGGTGCGTGTATCGCGCTCGCCCTGCTTCACCTGGACCGGATGCTCACTGAGGAACCCGGTGTAGCTGCCCATGGGTTGGGCCACAACGAAGGCATTACGCACTTCAACGGTGCGGTTACCGCCAAGCACATGCACGCCCTTGAAGCGGCTTGTGATGGCATCCTTGACCTGCTGGCGTCGCGGACCGACAAACTGGGAGCACGGCACACCAGTCACGAGCACGTCGATTGTTCGATGGCCCAGAGCCTCGAGTTTGGCGAGGCCGGCGAGGTACAGCGCCAGGTATTCATCCGTCGACGGGTACTCTTCGTGGGTCTGGCGCGCGAAGCCCGAGAGATAGGTTGGATCGATGCCGCCGACCCACCGGCGACCATCGGGCAGCAACACCTCTTCACCACCGTGCAGTTGCGGTGAGCCGTTGGCAAGTCGAGGAGCGTGTTCGATCGGAGCTGCCCCGATCGGAAGGAGAAATGCATCTGCGGTATCGACGTCGCCGCCCTGCTGGGCGGCCATGACCTTGAGGTTGCCGTAGCCGACGTCGATCGCTACTGCAGATAGAAGCTTGCTGTTCATGCCTTGTCTCCCTGGCGTAGGTTGCTTTCCGTATTTCGACCCGCTTCCTGCGGATCCATGTTTGCGGTGGCACTCTGCCACAAGGTCGGCGACCGAGCAAACGGCCGCTTTGCACCCGGTGAACTCGCCTTCCCCGTTGGGCGCATTGAAGAACGACGTCTTCGCGGTTGTCGGCTGCCGCCCTATATTGGCGAGCACTCCCAAAACTCCACCATTTTCGCCGGCAAGCTGCGCATCCCGCCCTGGCACACCGCCTCAGATGACAAGGGCCTTCCGCGGCACGTGCGCGACGATCCCATCGCGCCTTCAGAAACGTGCAGATTCTGAATCGCTGAAACAGCAAACTCAGTAAGGCGTATCGGCCATTGGCCGATTTCTAACATGCAGATTCATCGCTCCCACTTGCGATAGTGGCAGGCAGAATCATCAAATCTGCACGTTAGGAAAAGTGGAAATGTCGGAAGCCGGCGCGCCAGCAGTGATTCGCACCAAATCAAAAATGCACGTTACGTTTCCAACGCCTCCTGCCTCTCGACGGAGCTACGAAAAATCAATAACTTATGACCGCCGCCGGTGAGCCCCGCCAATATGCAAATGCAGGGGCTATCGCTCACCTCACCCGCCAACAGATCGCGTGCCGTTGGGGAAATGTTGAAATGGAGGGGGTATGAGCTCGCCAAGTGCTTATAGGCGCGGTTGGAACCGCCCGCGCAGATAGATAAAGGTAGTAGTGGACACCCAAATTGCGGCATTGGACAGAACGACTCAACGGAAGGAGACAAGGAATGCTGACGAACAACGGGAGTAATTCAGCCGAGCTCATCCTCACTGCTGAAAGCGTCCTACAGAAGCTGCAGATGGAGATCGACCGGGACGCGGATGCGTTACAGAAAGCCTTCTACGAGGAAAAGGAGATCCTGTACAACAAAGAACTCGACCGCCTGAAGGGAGAGCTCGGCGACCCCCATAAAGCGCTCAAGCGCGCCTACGCCCCGCTGAACTTTCATGCGCGAACGGAAGACGATCGACTGGAAATTTACTGGTGGCTACGCCATCGCCGACCCACTGTCGGAGACGCAAAAGGGGCGGTGATCCGACGCCGTCTTCCATGGGGTGCTGCGAAGAACAAGGATCGTAGGGGCTACTACCTCCCCAATCTGCTCTGTCATGCCAAGAAGTGGGAGGCGCAACTCGTGAAGCTGGTGGAGGCCCACGCAGTCACGCTTCGAGAGAGGAGGGCGGCTCTCATCGAGATGCAGAACCGACTCGCGGTATACCGACGGCTGCTAAACCGCGAATACCCGCTGCAGAAAGAGGTAGCGCCTAAGGTCACCGGAAGCACCGTCACTAATCCCGCCGAGCACCCGCTTGTTGCACCAGCACCACCAAGGCGGTCAAATCCCACCGTCGCAGGAAGTGAGAATGGCGGTTAGGTGACACCTCGCAGTCGCGATACGATCCAGCTGTAAGACAACCCGACTACAAGCCTCGCAAGGACAGCGAGCAAGGAAAGCACATGGATAACAGCGTGCGTCGCACCCACGCAGGTCCGCTCCACGATGAGCACCTGACAGCTACGCCTCGGCTCTGGGCCAAGGTGCATGCCTACCTCGGACACCCAATCCCGCTGGCTGCGTTGCTTCGCAGGCCATGGGTCCACTTGCGCCATGCCTTACCAGCGCCAGGCGACATGCCTTCCTCCGAAGGCGCAACCGTACTTCCGTTCCGGTGCCGACAGGCATCGACCCGTTCTCACACACAGGAGAGGAACCATGACTGACCCGCAGACGTCCGGCCCACAGCCGACCGGTGACAACAACGCCCTGGCTCAGGCGGCGATCGCCATCAAGGCCATGGCGGAGGAGTACCGCGAGAAGACCAAACGCGACGCCCGCTGGACGAAGATCAAGCGGGTATTCATCGTCGCGTTCTTCGGCACCTGCCTCATCGGTTACTGGGCCGGGCTCAGCCGCTTCACGTCCAAGGGCCAGATCGGCAGCCAGTCCGTGCCGTCGGTAGCGGTCATCGACATCCACGGCGAAATCCAGACCGGTGGTCTCAACGACGCTGACCACGTGAACCCGCTGATCGAGAAGGCGTGCGCGGACCACAACGTCAAGAGGATCCTGCTCGATATCAACTCCCCAGGCGGTTCGCCCACAGAGGCAGAGCGCATCGTCAGTGAAATCGCGCACTGCAAGTCGCTCCACAAGGACAAGGCCATCGACACTCTGGTCGAGTCCATGGCGGCTTCGGCCGGGTACATGATCGCCATGCACACCGACCGCATCTACGCGAACAAGTACGCGGTGGTCGGCTCCATCGGTGCACTGATCACCTATTTCGACGCCAGCGATCTAGCCCATCGCCTCGGCATCAACCAAGAGATTTTCCGCTCGATGCCGCTGAAGGGTGGCCCTTCCATGTGGACCAAGACGTCGGCTGAGGACGCGGCGATCAACGATGAAATGGTCAAGGCAATGGGCACCGACTTCCTCAACGATGTCGTCAAGTCGCGCGGGGACAAGCTGAAGGTTGACCGTGACACTCTGTTCTCCGGTCGCATCTGGACATCTGACCAGGCGCTCGCAATGGGCCTAATCGATCAGCAGGCCGTGATCGAGGATCTGAAGCAAGGCCCCATGAAGGATTTGAAGTTCGTTCACTACGACGACCGCTCACCTGCCCAGAAGCTGTTCAACACCGAGGCGATCATCCATTCGGTGATGTCGGCTCTGAACACTCCGACCATCCGGTAACGACCATGAAGTCGCGCCAGCACAACCGCCAACGCTACGACGCCTCGTACCTTCCAGCGACCAAGCTGGCAGAGCTGGGCTATTGCGAGACGCGCATGGTGCTGGCGCGCCGAATCGGTCCGCGCGTGACCAAGGAGCAGCAGGCTGCACGTGCTGCCGGAACAGCGGAGCATGCACGATTCGACCGACAGGTCAGGACACAACACAACCAGCCGGTGCCCGTACAGGACCGCCGATGCTTCATCGCCACGGCCGTGTACGGTGCGGACGATGTTCGTACCCAACAGTTGCGGGATTGGCGCGATTCGGTTCTTGGCTGTTCGACCACGGGTCGCCTGGCCATCGCGGCGTACTATGCGGTCAGCCCGTGGATGGCACGGCTGCTCGTGTGGGCACCAGGGCTGCAGCAACCGGTAAGAGCTGCCCTGGATTTGTTCCGTCAAGGATTGACGGTTAGCTCGACCCAAGGAGACCACCATGAGCACGATGACTAAGGGCACCGGCACCCTGTCGGTTCCTGCAGTAGACCCCAGGGATCTGCTCCTGTATGGCGAGGCCATGCAAGCGGACCGGCACTACACCGACCTGTCGCCTTTCTGGGACAAGGCCGTACACGATCATCAGTCCGGTCGCGACGGCGTGGCGCTGCAACGCGCGATGCTCTACATCACGACCACCGAGCTGCGTGGTGCCGACCAGTCTCGAGCGCTCGTGCAGGAAGCGCAGAGGAAGTTCGCCACCCGCAACGAGAAGCTGATGGCGCTGCCGACGGACTTTGATCAGGTGCGCGCGACAGCTCCGAGCCTCTGGGATCAGCACGACCACCTGGTCGCCGTGGGACGCACGCTCGCGGATCAGGCCCTTGGTGCGGCGATGTCGGTCAGCCGACTGCTGGCGAGCTCCCCTCTTAGTCAGCTTGACCGGACGCTGGTCTGGTTGTTCGAGCACAAGACGAAGGCGAGTCTGGTGTGGACCGAGCGTTCTCGGGAGATTGCGCTGAACCGCTTTCCGTGGCTGGCCGACCATCGCATTGACCTGAAGCTGGTCCGCAAGGGATCGCACGCGTCGGCGTGGACGGTGGCGTACACCGCCTGGGACGATCACCCGGACGCGTGACGGGAGACCTGCTGTGACCATGGATGGCGCAATGACTTTGCTACTGCTGGCTGTGATTCTTGCGGCCGCCTGTTGGCTGCTGCTGGGACGGGGCCACCAGTCCCCTGCCGACCGCGATTACGAAGCTGACGAGCGAAACCGCATGCCGGCGGAGCTGGCGGACGGGAAACTCGTCCTGTCAGAGCAGTACTGGCGCACGGACGTTCCGCGCAAGCTCGGTGCCCGATTCGACCAGGTGTTCTTGACGCCGGATGGACGCTTGGTACCGGTGGACACAAAGCGCCGTCGCCGCACCCGCGTGACGCCCTACGATCAGATCGAGGTATCGGTGCAAGGCGCAGTTCTCCGCCATGGCCGGCCGGGCCCATTGCGCCGGTACGAGGTGGCGTCCTACGGCTACCTGCGGATCGTTCGCGAGGGCCTCCCGACGGTCTATCTGCGATTCCCTTTACTGGGTGACTGCGAACTCGAGGCACTGGTTGACCGGTATCAGGGGATTCAGTCCGGTGAGGTCGAGCCACGCGCTGCACGTAGTCCGGCGATGTGCCGCAAATGCGCATACCGTGCCGACTGCCCGGCCGACGTCGCGCGCATGCACTGACTCGCTGACACCAGTCAGCACAGGACAGCGAATCAGGATCAGCGCCGTGTCGCGGTGCGCCGGATGGTTTCGGACTCAACTTTGATTCCCTGGCATACCGCCTACCGTGTGCGGATCACTCGCCGTCCGGAGCCAGTATGTCGTCCCTACCCACGTTCACTGCCAGCCAATCGGTGTCGGATCGTTACGCGGTCCTTCGAGCCTATGCCGCCTCCATGGATGCCGCCTGCTCCCGGCTTGTGTGCACCGTGGTGGACTTCAATGCAGCTGTATCCGCCAATCCGTGTGGCACGCTTCTGCCCTTTTCACCGCTGAAGCTCGATAGCGCTTTGCGAGAGGTGCCTGATTCCCTGCTCACCGAGATGATCCGGCTGGTCGGCCTGGCGCTGTCTTCGACGGGAACTCCGATCGCGATCGACCTGCAGCCCTACCGGGAACTCTACTTTGCCCGCCAGAACCTCCGTGGCATGCATCCTTTTTCCTGTGTCGACGTGGTTGAACGGGTGTGGGCGGAATACGCGAGTCGCGGCGAGGCGATCAGCCTGTCGCAGGCCGCCCAACGATTTGCCAGTACCTTCGGCTTGCGCGGAAAGCCTCCTGGTGCGCTGGTAGCTGGCTGCGTGGTCCTGGTCTGCGGCACCCATGTCGATCGCACGTGGGAGCCTGCGCGCTACGGTTACTCCACACGTGACCGGATCCGTGGCCATCTGGCCGCACTGGTCGAGTGCCTCCCATTGGTTGACCCTTCCCTTTCCGCGTCTCAACTGCAGAGTGAAGTCGAAGCGTTCACGGCGGAGATGGACGATCACCACTGGGCCCCTTCCGCTGGTGTGCGTCGGCAGGTCGGCGGCATCGCCATCCGTCCGTACCAGACGAGCGTGAAGTACCACGTCCCGCAGGCACTGGCGCAGGCGTTGAACCTGTTCGCTGCCGAGCACGCAGCGGAGTACTTCCTCGCCGCCTGACTGTTGGACACACAGTCACCCGTCGCCACTGGACGATGGAGAGTGTGTGCCACCCTCTGATGGCGTCCTGAATGCTGCTACCCGTCGTGACCGGACAACATCTGCCGCAACTGCCGTCATTGGGGCAATTAGCACGGAATCGGCGGTTGAGCTAAAATTAGCTGAGTCCAGCTAAAATTATGCGACATGCGGAAATGCTGCTAATTCGCGAGGTGCACCGCCATGGCCCTACCTGATCGCCTGCCCTACTTCCCCCGTCCCGACCTCCTTCAGTCAATCCTCCGTCTGCTGCTGTCAGGGGCGAACGTGACGCTGTTTGCCCCTCGCCGGCACGGCAAAACCCAGTTCGTGCGAAACGAGCTGCTCCCGAACGTCCATGAATCGGGCTGGTTCGCGGCACGGGTCGACCTGTGGCGCAACCGAAAGGAGCCAGCGAAGGGCCTGGTCGAAGGCTTGGAGGCGATCGCCTACGCTGAGAAGAAGACCGGCGTCCTGGGCACCAAGCTCAACCTGAAGTCCGTCCGGACCAAGTTCCAGCTGCCCGGCGTCGACATCGAGGGCGAGTGGGTGCCGTCCTCGGAGACGCCGACGATTCCCGACGCCAACCTCGAGAACCGCCTCGCCAACGCGCTGCACCGGATTGCGGACCATGGCCAGCACGCGCTGCTCGCGCTGGACGAGTTCCAGGCGCTGGCCGAGCAAGGCAACGAGAACTTCATCGCAGCATTCCGCACGGTGCTGCAGGATCTGGAGGATCGCCTGAGCGTGATCTTTACCGGGTCGTCCCGCGACGGACTGAACCGCCTGTTCCAGCGCGCCAAGGCACCGCTGTTCCGGTCCGCTGAATCAGTTGCGCTCCCCAACCTTGGCGACGACTTTGTCGACTCCCGAGCCGACTACCTTGCCGACGTGGCGAGCCTGACGGTCGATCGCGAGGCGCTGAAGCTTCTCTTCCCACGGTTGCGCTACACCCCCCAATTCCTCAACGAAATCGTCAGGGACATGCTGGTGGCCGGCGACGCCGACGTGGACGCCGCACACCATCGCTGGCTGGACGGCATGCGGCACGGGGAGTACGCCGACCTCATCGACGGCCTGGGCGACGACGATCTTGCCGTCGTGCTGTGGCTGGCGACCAGTGGCGAGAGCTCGGTCTACACCGCCGAGGCCCGCAAGGTGATGGGTGGCTTCATGGCCACCGGCGGCGAACCAAGCGCGTCCAGCATCCAGTCGGCCGTTCGACGCCTGATCCAGGCCGGAACGGTCGATCCCATGGGCGTTCAGGGCTCCTACGAGCTGGCCGATCAGGGATTCCAGATTGTTCTGTCCGAACTGGTCGGGCCGCTGGTCATCCGGCGCGCCGCTGGCAAGAGGTAGTCGGCGGAAGGCACCATGGCGACGGTTCCTGGTGCTGGCCGATCCGGGTGGCTCAACTGCGGTGAACTTTGCGAGGGTTACGTCGGGACCAGAATGCTTCCGATATCCACGCCGGAGCCCCCCATGCGCGATTGCATCCATCTGTTGCCTGTCTCTGAGCTGCGCGACGTGGTCGAAGCCACGCTCGATGCGGGCATCCGGTTCACGGACGAGTTCCAGTCCGCCTGCCGCCCCACGTGGAACGGCACTCTGCCGGTTCGGGAAGCGCGGCTCGCGGACGTACAGATGCCGGCGGATGTCTCCTGGGAGACGTACCACGGCCGCTGCAACGAGCTGCGCAGCGAACTGGTGGTACGGGAGCGTGGTACCTGGGTCGTCATCCGCAGCCACGGGCCGCACGGCGTCCTGTTCCACACGCTGGTTGCCGACGGCTTGGGTCAGGTGCGCGGTGAGCGCAATGGCTGGGTTCGGGAGCCGACCTTCCCGGAGGTGGTCACGCGCCTGGTCGAGGACGAGGTCTACAGTCTCCGGCGCTACGTGGAAGAGGAGCGCAGGACGGCCGCCGCTGTGGCTCGCGTGGCAGCCCTGAAGCTTGAAGTTGGCATGAAGCTGCGGGACGTGAGCCTGGGCGCACACGCGTATTCGAGCGGGGTGGTCGTGGAAGTCGATCGCGCCGCGGGTCGAGTCGGCCTGACCCTCACCAAACGGGGCTCCCGCCGGCGGCAGCAATACACGGTGTCGGCGTGTGACCTGTCCTTCAGGGATTCGCGGCCGGCTGCAGCCGCCTGACGCTCTCGTGCGAAAGTATGTCCCGTGCCGACCAGGGCACTACCTCGACGGAGGCCTGCATGTCACCTGCCGACAGCCCAACCGCAGCGCGTACTGATATCGCGAGTGCGCGTTGGCGTCTGCTGCTCGATGCCGTGTTCTACCTCCTCACCGGCCGCCGGCTCGATCCGGACGCGGTGGGCGACATCCGCCCGGGGACGGTACCGGCGATCGTCGCGACCGCGGCCAGGCTCACCGAGGTGCGCGTGCAGCCGTGGGACCCGGAAGACCCAGAGGGTGCTGGCTGGGTGGTCGAACTGGCCTGCGCACCCTTTGCCGCCCCGGATCGCTTTCGAGCAGCGGTCGAACACCTTGACCTCACCCTGGTCGCCCATCTCGGCTTCCACGCGGAGCGCGGTGAGGCGGGCATGATCCTTGGCCTGGCATCCGGTGCTGAACTGACCCTCGTCTTTGCCGGTCATCGACCGACCGAAACGCTCTGCATTGGCGAGTCGTTCGATGCCCACGTGCGCCTGCAGTTCCAGTTCGGTTCCAGTGAGGCGAGAGAGCGTCTTGAGCAGACCGAGGTACAGGCCATCAACCAGGCGGTTCTCTCTTCATTGGCGGCCGAGTTGCCTGGCATGCCGGCACCACAGGCGCGCGCCCTCCTGGCCGACATCGAGACTTTCGCCGAGCAACTGCGGCAGCACTCAGCCGGGGCTTAATCGTTGGCGGATGCCCCGGGATGTTTCTCAGAACATGTGAGGTGGTTCGGTGAAGATTCGAGAGTTTTCCGAAGGAGTGGCAAACTGGCAGTTCACGCAGGATCTCGGACGTTCCGTCGAGTGGCATCGGTTACGGAATCCTCGGTACATGACCGGTTGGGACTCCCATTCCGTCATGCGAGCGACCAAGCTGAACCTCCGAGAAGAGGGCGACGGTGTGGTCGTGCTGACGGGAAAGGTCGGCCAACCTAACTACGAGTCAGGCCACACGGTTGTGGCACGAATTTCCGGATCGGCTCTCGCGCCCACCGTGGAATTCGAGTGCCCGTGCGCGGATCCGCCATGCCGCCATGCCCTGGCCCTCTGGGAGGCTGCGCTCACGGAGCTGTCCGCTGGATCGTCCCCTGCCTCCTTCGCAACGACGTGCGCAGGGTTGATCGCGGACTTTGAGCATGTACGAAACGAGCGGCCGCGACCTGTACCAAACGCCACGTTTGGCCTTGTCCTCAAGACGGACAAGGCCGCGCCGTCAACAAACTTCTCCGTCCCCTTCAGCGTGGCCTTCTATGAACCTGTGCCTCCAGGCTGCCGGCCAACAAAGCTAAGCGACGTCGTGGACCTCACGCCGGACGCCCTGACGCCAGCAGACGCTTCCAAAGTCGCCTTGCTGCGCCAGGATTACACCCGCAGCCGACTTCCAATGGGAAAACATGGTCTCTTCGACAGCTACGCCAAGGAAGCGGTCCTCGAGGAATTGCTCGTCGAAAAGCGCGTGTTCATGCGACAGTTCGGAAGCAATCCGCTCATCCACGGCGACCCGATCACGCCAACCCCAAGGTGGCTGCTAGTCGACGATGAAGGTGGCCAGCGCATGGTGCTGGTCGATCCGGACGGCAAAGAGCTCGACGAAATCTTCCGATTGAAAGGTCTCTGGCAATTCAACCGTCGTACACGGGTCATGCGCCGCATCATCGGCCCTGAACGACTGATCAAGCGGTTGAGCCAAACCAACGTAACCATTCTGCCGACACAGGTGGATGCGGTGCGTTCCTACATGAAGCGGCAAGGGGCGGACCATGTCCTCCCGCTGCCTTCTAACGCTCCTGTCGTCGGTGACATCGAAGGACCTGTGACGCCCATCTTGCGTGCGCGCCTCGTGAGCAGGACCGAAGGCGCGCCGTTCCCGGCAGCTACCCTGACGTTCGACTACGGTGGTATCGAAGTATCGCCATCTGCATTTACTGAAGGTGTGGCGACGATCCGGACACAGTCTCGTGTCGACCGGATTCACAAGGACGATGCCGCCCACGCCATCACGTTCGATCGCATCGTCTCTGCGGGGTTCCAGTTCACGTACAGCCGCCAGCTCGGTGGTACGGGTCTCGCAGGTGAGGACAGCGCCTGCGTGAACGGTGGCGGCGCGGCGATCGACGATCTGCAGCACTTCTGGCAATCCCTGGACGTGTGCGAGGCCGCTGGCATGCGGGTCATCAGGGTCGATGAGTTCCCTGTGCAGGATCTGGCCACCACGAAGTCCTATCACGCCATCTCGGTATCCAGCGACGACGCCTTCGATCTGGACGTTGGTGTCGAGGTGGACGGCGAACGGTACTCACTGGCGGACGTCATGGCCGCGACGCTGGCGGATCGCCGATTCCCGATGAAGGCGCCCAAAGATGAGCCTCATGGTGCCCGCTGGACCTTGCGCCTACCGAATGCGTCGCTGGTGCGCATACCGCTGGTCGATCTGCGGGCCATCCTCGCACCGATCGCCGAGTGGCTGGGTGGCGAAGGACGTCGCCCGGACGGCAAGGTGCGCATGCCGGGCATTCAGGCCGCGCTGCTGGCGAACCGGGTCAGTGCTGAAGCGCCCCGCGTCCTGAAGGAAATGCGCGCCGCGCTCCGCCGCCTCGCCCACATCGATGAAGAACCGTTGCCGGAGACGTCCCCGAAGTTCGTCGGCGAGCTGCGCCATTACCAGCGCGAGGGCCTGCGCTGGCTCAATGCGCTCGCCGACGCCGGCCTCGGAGGCATCCTCGGGGATGACATGGGACTGGGCAAGACGATGCAGGTGATCGCTCACGTTCTGCAGCTCAAGGACACCGGCCGGCTCGACGAACCGGTGCTGGTGATCGTCCCGACGTCAGTCACCGGTACCTGGGCCGATGCGTGCTCGAAATTCGCCCCCTCGCTCAAGGTCGAGATCCTGCACGGTACCGGACGCGATCGTATCCACCGGCGCGCGCGCGGCGCCGACATCCTGATCACCACGTACGGCACGGCGATCAAGGACATCGAGCTGCTGGAGTCGCAACACTTTGCCCTGGTGGTGGCCGATGAATCCCAGAACGCCAAGAACCCGCGCACGATCACAGTCCGGACCCTGCGACGCCTGCGGGCGCACCGGCACCTCAATCTGACGGGTACGCCGCTCGAAAACCGCTTGCTGGACCTGTGGTCGCAGATGGACTTGGCGGTACCGGGCCTGCTGGGCTCCGAGAAGGGCTTCCAGCGAGGGATCGCAGGGCCGATCGAAAAGGAAGATTCGGACATCCACCGCCTCGCGCTGAACCGTCGCAAGGCACCGTTCCTGTTGCGCCGCACGAAGGAAGAAGTCGCCAAGGAGCTGCCGCCCAAGACGATCACGACCACTGTCGTCGAACTCGAGCCCGCGCAGCGCGCCTTGTACGAGACCATCCGCGCCGCCCAGCACGAGGCCGTGAAGGCGGCGATCAGTGAGCGTGGCCTGAGCCAGTGCGGCATCGTCGTGCTCGATGCGCTGCTGAAGTTGCGGCAGGTGTGCTGCGACCCATCGTTGGCCCCGATGACATCGGCCAAACAGGTGAAGGGGAGCGCCAAGCTCGAGGCGCTGATGGAACTGTTGCACGAAGCGGCCGACGGCGGGCGCAAGGTCCTGGTGTTCTCCAGCTTCACCCAGATGCTCGATCGAATCGCCAAACGGCTGGAAGCCGATGGCATCCCTTTCTGTGTCCTGACGGGCGAGACGCGCAAGCGCGACGCGGTGGTGGCACATTTCCAGACCACCGACACGCCGGTGTTCCTGCTCGCTCTGAAGGCCGGCGGCGTGGGCCTGAACCTGACCGCGGCCGACACGGTGATCCACTACGACCCCTGGTGGAACCCCGCAGCGGAAGACCAGGCGACCGATCGCGCGCACCGCATCGGCCAGACCCAACCGGTGAATGTCTACCGCCTGATCGCCAAGAACACCATCGAGGAGCGGATCGAGATCCTCAAGGCGCGCAAGGCGGCGCTGGCCCAGGCGATTCTGAGCGGCGAAGGCGATGCCACCCGCGGCTGGACCGCAGCGGACATCGACCACCTGTTCGCGGCCTGACCGGCAGCCTGGGGCGGCACGACGCCCCAGGGGTGACTTTGCGGTTTTGGCACGGCATCTTTTGCGTGGCGACGACTCGGCTATGCTTCACCACGAAGCGAGAGCTGGGGCAGAATACCCAGTGCCACTTCTGACCGTAGTTGCGGTCATTCACTGGGAACTCGTCGATCCATTCAAGACAAGGAAAATGCCATGCGCAAGGGAACGTGGAAGGGATTCATTCTGGTGGCGGGCCTCGCGATCGCGACGGCGGCACTCGCCGATACGCCGCCGGCGGTGCAGTCCATCGGCCCGCAGAACGCCAAAGAGCAGCAGCTGGTCGAGCACCTCCAGTCGGCCTACCACGCGCGCGGTCTGACGCTGACGCCCGAGCGCGAAGAAGCGATGCTGCAGCAGTACCGCCAGATGCAGGCGCGCTCTGCCGACGCGCAGGCGATGTCCGAAGTGGGTGGCCTGACGCCGGCCCAGCGCGTGCAGGTCGCCATGGGAACCCAGCCTTCCGCCGCCCAGGCCGCTCCATCACCCGGTGCCGTCGACGCGGCCGCGCCATCCCCGTCGGTCCATGCCCAGGCCACGACGCGCGACCAGGTGGCCGACGCGGGCGGAAGCCCTGCCGCTGACCTGGTGGCCGCGGTGAACGCACGTCACGCGCAAGGCGCGCTGACCGACTTCGAGTGGCGGCCCGACGGCTTCGTGGCCGACGGTCAGTCGGTCGTCGATCCGGAAGGCCGAATTGTCCAATGGGATGGCGACAGTCAGTCCGGAGACGTCACTTATTTCGTGGTGATCGCGCCAGGCCAGTTCGACGTCCGGTTCACGAACACCCATTCGACGCTGCCGCCGATCACTGTGGGAACGCTCGACATCGACCCGACCGGTCAGCACTTCACCTCGGTCGACGGGCAGACAGTCACCGGGGCGATCCTGATTCCGACCAGCCATGGCGTCGTGATGGCTCGCGATACGGCGATCTTCAGCTACGAGTACGGCCAGCCGGTGGTGTCGCAGGCGCTGCCGCCGCAGTACATGCTGGCGAGTTATCAGCGTGGCTCGGTCGGCGCGACCGGCTACGTGCTGCTGAAGCGCTATATCAGCCAGGCGGAGAAGCATGATCCCATCGAGGGATTCAAAGGGCTGTTCAAGATCGCCGAAGGAAAGGTCACCAGCAACGATTTCGCGCTGTTCAACATCAAGACGGGACACGCCGTCTTCCTGGCTATCGATGCACTCGGCACCGGTGGCAACGTCTGGGGACGCGACGGCCGACCCAACTACCAGCACTATTTCTGGCAGATCGACTGGTTGCCGAACCCCAAGGGCGTGACGGCCGTGGTGTTGGAGAACAAGTTCCGGGATCTCAACGCGATTCGCCTGGACCGCGATGAACGGATCAATGTCCGCCATCGCACCCTGGGCATTGAGCGCTTCAACGTCTACCCGCTCCCCAATGGCAGCTTCAGCCTGAGCGACAGTGGTACCAAGACCGGATTCAAGTTGAGGGACGAGCAGGTGGACATCAATACCTTGTTCGCGAACGAGGAGTCCGTGACTCCAAAGCCGTCCGGTGCCGACGCCACAACCGCTGCGGCTGGGCACGGTAGGTAGGGACAGCGCAGCTGGTCGGTGCGGATGCTGCATCGAACCGGCCGCATCTTTTGCGAGAACACGGCTGCGCGATCATCAAGGCTCACTTGAGGGGCAAACGATGATCACCAGCCGTTATTTCGTCTGCAACGAGAACACCCTGTGCTATCAGGCTGATGGCGATGTGCGCCTAGGCGTGCTGCATGGCTCGGTGATCCGTGGCGGTCGCGACTGGCGCAACGGTTGCTTCTTCCCCACTGCCGGCGACGTCCTCCGCGAGGCCACCATGGAAGACTTCCAGGAATACCGCTGTCAGCCGCCGCGCGGGCTGTTCGACACGGGACGGATACCGCGTTGCTCGATGGATCTGGCGTGATCATCGCCAAACGCTGCGATGCCCTGCTCACGCCTGCCGAAAAGAGCGCAGGAGTTCGTTTCGGACAGTGCCTGTGTGACGACTGCGCCGAAGACTCCCGTGCAGCAAACCATCCGATATCGCCACCCTGCTGAAACTCGAACCAATGGCAGGGTGTCGCAACCACGCAAGGAGCACACAACCATGACCACTCCCCAATGGGTCGCCACCGGACGCTCGGATAGGCAGCGTCACGTACACGACTGGTGCGTTGCAGCGTTTGGCGATGATCACGCCAGATCCATCGAGCAACGCGGTATCCGCCTCGCGGAAGAGGCGATCGAAGCTGCACAAGCGTCGGGCTGCAAGGCCGAAATGGTGCACCGCCTGGTCGACCACATCTATGGCAAGCCGGTGGGCGATCTCGACCAGGAGCTTGGTGGTGTTGGAGTAACACTCCTGGCTCTCGCCCACGCCGCCGGCATCGACGCGGACGAGGCAGAGGCCAGGGAGGTCGCGCGCATCATGTCCAAGCCGTTGGAGCACTTCTCCGCACGCAACGCGGCGAAGAACGCTGCTGGGTTCAATGTCCTCCCCCATGGCGCACGAGACGTAAACCCCACGCCGACCACGCCGACAGGGGGCACCGATGGCGAGGGATAAACCGGTCGTCACCACCATGGCCGATGCCCGCCGGCGGTGTTTGGAAGCACTGTCGGTACCGGGCGCAAGTCTTCGTGCCGCCAGCTTCGGCTACATGGGGTTCCCGGGTACTCACTTTCGCCGTCCTCAAGGGGCCGCCTTCGCCAGCGCAAAACTGAAGCGGCACATGCTGGCCGATGGCATCGTGCGCCCAGCCAGACGGCTCGGCATATGCACCGGAACCTACGAAATCACATCCAAGGACCGCCTCGAGCTGGCCACGGAGCCAACATGACTGTTCAACGTGGCCGACTCATCTCCGTCGAAGGCATCGACGGCAGTGGCAAGGGATCCATCCTGCCGTTTATCAAGGCAACTCTGGAAGCGCGCGGCCTGCAGGTGATCTGCACTCGAGAGCCTGGTGGCACCGCCGTCGGCGAATCCGTCCGGGACATTTTGCTCAGTCGGGCCACGACGGGCCTTGCAGACACGAGCGAGCTGCTCCTGTTCTTCGCGGCACGCGCCCAGCTCGTACAGGAAGTCATTCAACCGGCACTCGCAGCTGGCAAGTGGGTCCTCTGCGACAGGTTCATTGATTCGACCTACGCGTACCAAGGCGCGGGCCGCGGAGTCCCGGACCGAGCTATCGAGGCGCTGGAGTCTATTGCGACAGAGTCGCTCAAGCCGGATCTGACCGTACTCCTGGACCTACCTGTGCCCGTTGCACTGGCGCGTGCGGGTGGACGCGGTGCGACGGATCGCCTTGAGGCGGAAGACCTCGAGTTCTTCCAACGGGTGCGCGCGGGCTACCTTCACCGTGCAGCGTTCCAGCCGGACCGGATCCGTGGCATCGACGCGAGCGGCCCGCTCGAAGGCGTCATGGCGACCGTAGCTGCCGCCCTTGCGGTGTTCCTCTCGGGTGCTGGTATCCACGGCTAGGCCACCCCGTCTTCACCGGACAGGATGGGTAATCCACGGGCAGGCTCCTCGATACATTCCGACTCCGTTCGGTTTGCATCCTTCAGCGCACTACAGAAGATTTGGCCATCAACACCGATGATCCGCACGCCTTCTGGCGATGGGCCTTCGTAGAACTTCCTGGTTGTTTTGGCCCCCGCCGCTCGCGCCATGATCTGGTTGTACCAGCCCCGGCCGACCTTGTGTCCAACTCGCCACCTTGGGGCCAATCGCATCCGAGGATTCCGTCCATGCAGCGCAACTACGCACTCCAATACGCAACGCTCCTCCTTGAGTTCGCCTTGAACCGGGCCGGCTACGATGTGCTCGACAGCGAGCAGATCGAAGCGATGGCCTATCCACTCCAATGCTTCCCGATGCTCGACGACTTTGAGGCGCGGCTGGGCCTTGACCTCGCCGAAGCGCGCCGTGTCCTCGCGGAGCTGCATGCGGACACGCCGGCGACCTTCGGTGGCTGGAAGGTGGGAGACAAGGGCACCACCCGGGACGGACGCGGATACGAGGTCAGGGCCATCCAGAACCATGGCGGGATCGAGGCGTTGGTCGCTGGGCATCCACATCCACACATGATCTTCCTGTCGACCGGACGCTTCTTCTCTGACGATGAAGACGGCCGCGCCGACGAAAGCGGTCATGACCTCATGGCCCCGACGGAACGCAGGCCGCTGTAATCGGGCACCAACGATCGCCGCCGGCGCACTACTTGAGTGCTGACGGTCAACTCAGCCAGAACAAGGCACCACCACAGGACACCCACCTCATGCCATCCCAACTTGCTCACTTCACCCTGAACGGCACACCGCTTTGCGAGTGCCAGTACGTCGCAAACCACGAACGCCTTCGCGCTGCAGGATCGCCGCGTTGCGAGGCCACGATGGCTGAGCAGCTCGGGAAGTTCGAGGCCCTGGCGGCGCAGTTTCCCGGACGCGTCGCCCTGGTGCACGGGGCCTGCCCGTCGTTGGCCTCTGTCCTCCAGGTTTCGACCACGATGGCGGGAGACGCCACCGCCGCCGCGTAGCTACAGGTCACGGCCCGGCGAACCTATCACCACTGATCGGAGCACCTCCATGTCACCGTTCACCCCCCTTTTCCAGCACATCGAGTCCATCCACGCCAAAGGCGCGTTGGCGTTGGCCAACCCACCCCTGTCGGTTCGAGTTCGGGCCGCCATTGACGCCGGACTGGTGAAAGCGAGCCCGGTCCTGTGCGGGCCGCTGCGCGTGGCGACCGGTGAGGTCGCGCTCACGCTCACAGACGACGGCAGGAAGCTCTTGCCCGCTGGTGACGCCACGGCGTGACCGATTGGTCCCCCATGCCCAAGTGGCAGCGGCGCTAAGATGGCGACGGATGAACGGCCCAAGGAAGACGACATGACCGCGCAGCTATCAGGCATCTGGCACCACGGCACGTTCACACCACCACCACCGGGCTCGCCTTTCTTCCCCTTCACTCACCTGGGTACCCGCGCGGCGGCCGTCGAACTGCTGACGGATCGCTACTGCCTGGACAACTACCGCGGCGTAGCGAAGATCTTCACCTTCACCATACCGATTCACCTGGTGCTGCTGGAAGTGGCCGAATTCGATTCACCGGACCCCCGCGTCTGGGTGAGCAGGCTGTCGAAGGACAAGCGCTTTTTCAAGACGCCAGACGACTCGGTTGCCCTCGCGAGTCACGTCGGCAGCGGCAGCCATGAAGATCGTCCCGTGCGGCTTGACCGCTTCGGGCTATGGCTGAAGACCAAAGGTTACGCCGGCATCCAGTACGTCAACGAGCACGAAGCGGTGGGGTCCACCAGCATCGCTGTGGCGGATTCAGCCCATCTCATCGCAGGACCGGTGGAGACGGTCGATCTGCTCGAGCTGCGTGCCGTTTACGAACAGATCAAGGATCGACCGAAGTACGCGACGTGCCAGGCATTTCCGTCCACCTGATCCGGTCGAGCGCCTCCAACCTTCCTGCGGCGTGCAGAACAGCGATCAACTTTGGCGGCAGAGGGAGTGGTGCATGGTGATTGCACACCGACTCCACGGAAGCTGCCATGAGCACCACCCACGCGAACTACGCCGCCCAGAGCTACACCCGCAATCTTGGCAAGGGCGTCCTGACCTCCGGCTGGCGCGTCATGCGCGGCGACGACGTGGTGTGCGACTGCTACGGCGGCCAGGACCGCGCCGGCCGCATCGCCGACCACCTCAACGCCACCGAAGCCCTTGACGCGCCGCCGGCTACGACCTCGACGAGTCCCCGCCTCCCACAGCTCGACGTCGAAGCACAGGCTGTCCTGCTGGGCACCTTGCGGCTTCTCGATCTGCAACTCGCACAACCCCCATCGCCGGAAATGCTGGCGGTCATGCGTCGGCAGATCCGCTGCGCGCTGGCCGACCACGCCGCGGGGCGCGAGCACCTCTGCGAGCAACTGGCCACCGGTGCCTACCGTCGCGCCTACTCGGCCTGACGCACCGCCATGAATCAGGCACACGATGCGATCGCCGAACCGTTGACGTCCGCGCATAAGGAGGCTTTGCACTCAGCCCTGGATGGACGCTTGCTGGTCGTCTGTTTCGGCGGCGGCGTCGACTCCACCGCGATGCTGGTGGCGCTGCATGAGGCGGGCGTTCCAGTGCAGCTGGTAAATTTTGCCGACACCGGCGGAGAAAAGCCTGAGACCATGGTGCACGTCGAGGCCATGAGCCGTGTCCTGCAGGCCTGGGGTTGGCCACCAGTGACGGTGGTCCGCAAGACACCCTTGCCCTCGACTCCTTACGAAAATTTGCTCGGCAATTGTCTGGCGAACGAAACCCTGCCGTCCCTCGCGTTTGGGATGAAAAGTTGCTCCATCAAGTGGAAACAAGGGCCTCAGGACCAGTTGCTGAAAGGCGTGAAATCCGGTCCGAACGCATGCGCGCCGCACCCCTTGTGGATGGAGGCAAAGGCTACCGGGCAACGCATCACGAAGCTCATTGGCTACGACTGCGGCCCGGCCGATCGCCGCCGCGCCGGCAGTCTTGCGTCGGGTTCCGACGAGTTCGACTACGCCTATCCGCTACAGCTGCTTGGCTGGGAGCGCCATCACTGCATCAAGGCAATCACCGAAGTGCTCGGACCGGGCATGGTGCCCATCAAAAGTGCGTGCTTCTACTGCCCCGCCAGTAAGGCATGGGAGCTTTTCTGGCTCGCCGCGCACCATCCGGATCTGATGGAGAAGGCATTGCACATGGAACGCGTCGCCCTCACAGGACGGCACAGTCGTTTCGATGTGGTCGAGTTCGACGACACCTGGGAAGACAGGGTGAAGGGTGCCGAGCGCTTCCCGAGCTCCAAGACCACGGTCGGGCTCGGACGCAGCTTCGCCTGGAACCACTGGGCGCGCGTCCACGGCGTGGTTGACGAACACTGCCGCGTGCGTACGGGCGAGGACGATCGCACCCGCTTCGTCGCTATGGCGGACAAGCTGCGCGACGCCGGCAACGCGCTCGATGCGCGCAGTGCCACACCAGCCTGACGCCTGGCGAATCGCCCAGGCGCCGTAGCACCACGAACTTTTGCGACGACGTCGATGCGCGATCGTGGCTTCGACCTTCATTGTCGGAGCCACTTATGCGCCCAGCCACCGCCATTCTCGCCATACCCTCGTTGCGTTTGGCGGTCGCGGCCGCCCTCGACGCTGGGATGACGCCGGACGAGGCCTTCGTCGACGCCTGCACGGTCGCCTGGAGCGCGGCCTTGCCCGCCACAGAGCATCGCTTGCCGTACGCGGTGATCGACCCTGGTGCGGACGATGATGCGCAGTTCGCGGTGGAACAGTCCACGCGCCTTGCCGTAGCCGCTGGCCGCCGCGGCACGTGGGCCACGATCGTCAACCAGCGCCCTTCTGCTCACAGCACGTTCCACTCGCTGATCAGTGCCGGCGGCGGGGTTCTCGAATGCGTCGACTGGTCGTCGGCGCCGACCTTCGGCGAGGTGCTGGATCACCTCGTGAGGAACGAGGTCCACAGCGCTCGGCAATACCTGCAGGTCGAACGCTATCGGCAGTGGGTATCAGCCGCGATCTCCGCGCTAGGGATTTGTCCTGGTGCGATCTTGCGCCACCTCACGATAGGGCACCGGCGCTTCCTGAGCGCCACCGTGTTGTCGGTCGACGAACGCATTGGGACCTGCCGGCTTCTCGCCGTGAAGCCTCGCACGCTGGAGCGCTGCCAGCTGCGCGCGTCGGTCCTGGATATGGAAGTGTCACCTGGCACTTACGCCTCCAAAATGAACGCCTTTTTGGCCACAGCAGTGAGCTACGAACATGACCTTGATGCGTTGTCTCGTGAGCTTGTAGCGCGCTGACTGCGCCGCGTCTCAGGTTGAATCCCCGCCAGTGTGGCGCACCGATTGCATTCCGTTGTGGAATCACTATTATCAAACACAGGCCACGCCACCTGTCCGCCCGTAGCGCATCAGCGCCCCGGCAAACGGCGATCAATCCCAACCTTCTACACCCCACACTTCCATGCTGGAGGCTGTGTGGTAATACGGGCGCCACCCATGAGCCTCCAGGATAGAGGTGTCTTATGAACGAGAACACGGAACTGTCTCAGTACAAGCTACAGGCGACCCGCCTTCGCGATTTCCTCAAGGCAGGCGGCTCGGAAATTCAGCATGCGCACGCACTCGAAGCCGTGGCGAAGATGCACGGTTTCCCCAACTACAACACGCTCAAAGGTTCGGTGAGCACGCTTGCCACGAAGAGTGGGTCCACAGGCAAAGCCCAGCGGGACCGCTTGGCGGATGCGCTCGACAAGGCACTCCATGCCGAGGTGACGGTTGTGCCAACGTCGCTGGCCGTGACTAGCGCGCTGGAGATGTACACCAGCGCCCGTAACCTGCTCGGCCACCAGATCGAGGTGGGCGGAGTTCCCGTCGAAGGCGTGTTTGCGGAGATCGTGACGCTCTGTCCCGACTTGCCTCTCGCCATGCTAGATGCGGCTGCACTCGTGACGCCGTCCGATCAGGACATAACTCAGTACGCACCTTATGTCCGTTGGCTCGAACCCATACTCGCAAGGTGCAATCTCCTCATCCGTCACTTGGATGGAATGGAGGACAATCAAGCCACCGAATCATTGCGGGCACAATTGCGGGTCGAGGACGCAGCAGCTGCTGCTGCCTATGGCCTCGCCCTCGCAGCCCTGGAGAATGAGGACTACTTCGCTATACCTGGATATCTCGCGCTGGCTAACATGTACAGTCTCGACGATCCCGATGTGGACCTGAGTGAAGATGCGGCCATCGCTTACCTGACTCTCGGGGCTTACGAAAACGCGTTGGACGCTCTTGGTGACGATGTCCCCGGGGCGACGAGCAACGGGGTAACTCTCAAGTCGATCATCCAATCGGTCATCGCAGTCTCCGAAGGACGCCCAGCGCAGGCAGCGGTCGAAATGGATTTGCAACGTGATGGTTTTGCCTGCGAGGTGGTTCGCTTCATCCGAGAGTCCACGAGTCATCGTGATGCGTTCATGATCAAGGATCACCTTTTGCCATTCATCAGCGATGTTCCGATCATCAATGCCTTGCTCGAGCCTGACCTCGCGGTCGCTCTCGCGCGCGCAGCTCTGAAGGATGCACAGGTCGCGGCGTGGCTGGAACTCATCGCGGCGTCAAGCAATTAATATCTCTGCCGCCTTCCGCGGGTAGATTCGCCAGCATCTTTTCCCGTTTCGCCGCCACGAGAGACTGGCTCCGACCTTCACTGTCGGAGCCAGTTCATGCCACACACAATAACCACGTTGCTGTCCATCCCTGCCTTGCGCGCCGCCGTCGAGACGGCGCTTGATGTCGGTGTGTTCTATCAGGACGCCTTCGACAAGGCGTGCCGACCTGCATGGGATGCCGCTGCCCCCGCTACCGAGTCCCGCCTACCCGACGTTGTCCTGAGCGCCGAGGAAACGTGGCTTGCCGCGAGGCCCCGGGTGGACGCGCGACGCGCCGCCTTGCTCAGCGCTCCCCGCGGCGCGTGGGCGCTGGTCCGCAAGCCACTGGCTGGCGGCAGGGAATACTTCAACGCCTTGATCCACGACGGCATGGGCGAGATCCACGAGCGAGCCGATGGTTGGAGCGCTCCACCGACGTTCGCCGAAGTCGCCAATCGCATGATCGGGATGGAGGTCTATCGCGCGCGCCACGCGGTTGAGCGCGAACGTGCCATCGCACGTGCCGTCACGCGACTGTCAACGCTGAACCTCGCGGAAGGTTCCACGTTGCGCGACGTCGAGATCGACGGGACGGTCTACTCCACCGGCATCGTGGAGGAAGTGTTCCCGGATACCGGCACCGTGCGGCTATTCCTCACCAAGCGAGGCAGTCGCAATCGATTTCGCTCCACGGTCAGTGCCACGTACTTACGCTTCCGCAGCCACGCCGCGCCACGCTCTAATAGCCCTGTCCAGCACCTGGAACTAGCCTAAGCCGGTCCGGTGGCGACATGGCCAATGGGTCCGCCAGCGTGAAGGTACCGGTCGTCGGGTGCCGTACAACGGGGAACCCTCCATGGGACCTTCCGCATCTTTTGTCCGGGAATCGGCATCAGATACTCGATGCATCTTCCAAGGAGACACCCGATGCCGACCTCGCCGAGTGACAACGTCAATGCCGCGACCAACTCCACCGCTGTCGCTGCCTCCGCTTGCGATCCCCTGACGCTGGCCTACGTGGCGCTTGGCGCGGGGCGCGCCTTGGATGCGAGAAAGCGGACAGGCTGCCAGACCGCCGGCGGCGAGCTGGACTTCATCAGCGACGTGATCACCCACGCTCCGTTGCTCGACGCCATGGCGGCCGACCGCGACTTCCATGCGGTGTTCGTCTACGAGGTCGCCGAGCCCTTCGGAGAGCAACTGGCCGATCACCTTCTGGACGGGAACGAAGCAACGGCCGAGTTCGTCAACACCCTCGCCACCACGCTGATTTCGGCGGCGTCGGATCTCTGAGTCTGGCGCAACCACCACCCCACGATCCACGGAATTCACGATGACTGACCAACGCGGCGCGGCCCATGTGGACATGGGCACCACTCCTCGGAACCTTCCGGTTGGCACCTTTGCCGACTTCAATGGCAACCGCTGCAGCGTCCAGATGAGTTCGCTCGCCAATCTGGAGTCCATCTGGCTCGGCGTCGACGATGCGAGCCCCAAGGTCCTGCACAGCGACGCCAAGAACCTCGGCGTGGACACCGGGGCGACGTTCGGCTGGGTCGAGTATCCAATCCCGCCCGAAGTGAGCCTGACCACGCGCATGCACTTGAGCCGCGAACAGGTCGCAGCACTGCTCCCCATCCTGCAGCGCTTCGTCGACACCGGTTCGTTCTAACCGCCAAGGCAAGGATACCCACGTGCAGCTCGCCACCCATGCTTCCGTTTGCCCGTCTCCAGTGGACGTCCCTCTGCACGACGACGCTTCACTGGCCGCGCTCCTCGCCACACACACCTACGCGCAGGTCCAGGACCTGACCGGACTCTCGAAGGGCACCATCTATCGAGCTGCATTGCGCACTGGTGCACGCAAGACCGAAGCGCGGATCGCCGAACGCGCGACGGAACGCCGGCAGCAGCAGCTGGCGTTCCTGCAGGAGATGCTGGACACCACGGCGAAGGCAGACGTGCTCGACTTCCTCGCCGGCCTGCCGGATGACAGCGTGCAGTGCCACATGACCAGTCCGCCCTACAACGTTGGAAAGAAGTACGGCGCGGCACCGGGCGCTGACGCCCTGCGCATGACCTATTTCCACGGCTGGATGATGCAGGTGATCAGCGAGCTGGCGCGCACCGTCCGGCCCGGCGGCGTGGTGTGCCTCAACGTGGGAAAAACGCCGGACGAACACGGCGCGCTCTACCCGATGGACGTCCTGCTGTTCGAGGACATGCGACGCGCGGGCCTGACGTTCCAGAACCGCGTCGTCTGGACACATCCCCACGGCCTTACCCCATCGCGCCGACTGGCGGGCAGGTACGAGACGATCCTCATCTTCAGCAAGGGTCCGGTGCCGACCTTCAATCCGAACGCCGCGCGCTTGCCGCAGCGGCAACCCGAGAAGCGCGCCTACAAGGGTCCCCGCAAGGGCGAGCTGTCTTGTCACCCGCTGGGCGCGTGGCCAACCGATGTCTGGAGCGACATTCCGAGCGTGCGTGCAAATCATCCCGATCGAGCGCACGGCGCGCATCCGGCGCAGTTCCCGGTACGCCTGGCCAAGCGGGTGATCCTGCTCTACTCGCTACCTGGTGATCTCATCTGCGATGTGTTCGTCGGCTCCGGTTCCACCGTTGTTGCGGCGATCGAAGCGGGACGCGCATTTGTCGGCGCGGACCTGTTCTATGAGGACCTGCGCGCTACCCGTCTGGCGGCGGCCAGTCCCGATACCGTGACGCCGCTGGAGGGCGTGACCGACGAAAGCCTGGCGGTGTGGCAGGCCGAAGCGCGCAAAGTCCAGCGAAGTTCGCTGACGTTGGCACCAGCTGCGGAAGCGGCGCAGTGTGCAGACCTGTTCGGCTAGGGCTGATCCGCCGACCCGTGGCCGTGCCGCCTCGGCTTGAATGGCGGAAATAAACTTCAAACCCGCGCGATCTTTGGCTCGGTTGCGATCGGGCTTTACTGGGGACGTCGCACTTCCGCGACGCCAACCAAGAGAAGCTCGATGAAGAAGAACATCCTCCGCAGCGCCGCCATTGCCGTCGCCCTCGTTCTCGGTGCTGCCATCGCGATGCCGAGCGTGGCGATGCCGACCACCGCCCAGTCCATCAGCGTGTTCGCGTCGACCACGTCGCTGACCACCTCGCTCTCCGTGCCGGCGACCTACGGGCCGGTGATTGGCCATGGGTTCACCGAGTTCAGTGGCAACACCCAGAGCCAGGGCAGCAACCCCTGCGATCCGATCACGCCCCAGAACTGGTGTTCCTGTGGTGGCTGTTCCGGTAGCTGACCCGGGTCGGTAACCCGACTCGCTCGAAGGCTCGCCCCGCAGGCGGGCCTTCTTTTTGCGTGCATGCCAGACAGGAGCACGTCCCAATCGGATCACAGTCACCCGTCCACTGAGGACAAGCGTCAACCAAGCTCCGCAGGGGCCAGGGTCCGAAAGGTTGGCGTTCTTTGCCAGGTCGCACGCCGGGCAAGACTTCATTCGTCCAAGCCAAGGTGAACCCCCATGCATAGCAAACAACCCACCTCCATCTTCCGCGCGCTCACCTCCGTAGTGGCCGCGTGTCGTGCGGCACTGCCACGAAAGCGCGATGTCGTCTTGCGCATCTGCGTGCGCCGGACGTTCACCGGCCACGAGGGAAAGGTCCAGCTGAGCGATCCGAACTGGCACGTCTGGGACGGCACCCAACGCGGGCTGAAATCCCTGCTATCCGCCGCGGGCATCGCCGCACCACGCGATGCTGAATCGCACCAGTTCACCCTGGCCGCGACGCATGCCACCGTCTCCTTCCATGACGCGCAGCCGGCAAGTCGTGACGTGACCCAGCTCATACAGGGTATGTGGGCTGCGCATGCCGGCGCAGGGAGCGCCCTGGCATGAATCAGCTGCAGGCCTACGTGGAGACCAACGGCCCCCATCTCACCGTGGACGGACGCCAGCTGACCTTCTGCGGTTTGTCGTCGGACGCCGATCTTGCGGTGGCGACGTTCACCACGGCCCGCGCCAGCTACACCGGCGTCATGTGCCCGCTGGCGACGTTGCACCAGCGACCTGGTGCGGAGGTGTGGGCAGTCGTGGGTGGTCGCCGGACGATCGCGAAGTTTGCGCTGCACGCCGGCGAACTCGTCCCGCTGCGATAGCCGCGCCGGCGGCCGCCCGCTTTCGCAGATAGAAAAATGGGCGGAAGCCACCGCAACTTTGGTCGCTTGTCGAATCCGGTTCACTGGGTTTGTCGCAACGACGCGACATCCACCTGGAGCAAACAAGTGAAACTGAACCTCATCCGTACCAGCGCACTCGCCTTGGCCCTCACGCTGGGCTTGGCCGCAGCTCTGCCGACCCTCGCCAATCCGTCGCAAGCCGCGAACCCTGCCACGCCGGCCAGCACCAACCAGCAGGTGCTGCCCGTCGGCTACCTGCCCGGCCTGAGCCAGGCCGGTGCCGTGTCCTTCGAGGTCCAGGCACCGGATGACTGCAGCCACGTCACTCACCAGAACTTCTGCTACTGCACCGGCTCGCCCTGTCACGACTAAAGCGGTTACGTCGGTTGCTTCCATTGGGAGCCCGCCATTTGGCGGGCTCTCGCGCATGTGTGGGGGTGTCGTGACCAGCACTCCGTGCCAGCCACTGGCGCACCTGTCGCCACCAAACTGAGTGATGGCCGCAGGAAGCGAGGTCGTCGGTTCGACGCGCAGCCGGACGAAACCAGTTGCAAGTTTTGGTCTCAGCGAGGTTTGAGACGATCTGGGCATCACCTCACGGGAAAGCCCATGCGAGTCTGCGCCGCCACCGCTACCCTGCCCGGCTTGCCGATCGCCGACGCCGTTGAGCGCATCGTCTTCGGGATGGGCGAACCGCTGCTCGGTCAGCTCGACCCCGCCCACATCCAGTTGTGCCCGCAGAACCGTGGCCAGCTCGACGCGGCCCTGTGCGAGACGCTTTGCGAGCGGTGGCCACACACGGCTTTCCGCCCTCACGCCAATGTGCGTGTCCTGCCGCGCCTGCGCGTGTTCGATGCGTCGTCCGACCGTGCTGCCGCTGCCCCTCTCTTCGATGCCGTGGCCGACGTCTGCAAGCGCCTTGGCTCCCCCGCCTACACGCTTCACGCCGGATACCGCACGAACGCGACGCTGACGCAGATGATCGACAACGTCCGCCGCCTGCAGGACGTCTTTCCTTGCCCTGTCGGCGTGGAAGGTCTGTACCCCGACGCAGCGCGCGGCCAGCTTATGGATTGCTGGGCCGACTACGAGCACGTCCTTGCCGCTGGCGTTCCGCTGGCCATCGACCTCTCACACCTGCACATCGTCATGCGCTGCGAGGGTCGGTGCGATGACCTCGTGCGCGCGCTGCTGGCGTCGCCAACGACGCTGGAAGTTCACGTCTCCGCTAACGACGGGCGACGCGACTCGCACGATCTGCTGACCGTAGAGCCGTGGTGGTGGCCGCTCCGCGACGCGATCCACTCCGAAGCCATCGTGTTCAGCGAAGGCAACCAGTTACGAACCCACTGATAGCGAACCCACTCACCCCCACCGAAGGAGAACTCATGTTCGACGCCAACCTCACCGACTCGCTCACCAGCGAGGAACCTCGGGCCCGCCTGAGCGCCCTCGTCGGGCTCTACGACACCCTTTCCGACGAGCTTGCCGGTGGCATCGCCAAGCTTGTGGAAATGGCATTCCCCAGCGCCGCCGAGGCGTCGTGGCAAGTGCAGTTTCACTTCGACGATCAGGGTGGCTACTTCCCTATCGTTCAAAGCTTGGCGATCACGCTGACCAATGGAACCAACCTGTACCCGCCGACGGACCTTGACGAGTGGGACGTGGCGATCTACCTGCAACGCAGCCACTTCGCCCGCGATCCGCGGGTGCTTGCGGTGCTCGATGCCATCGCCGACCACGACGGCTACGTGGCATGGCTCACCGAGCGTGCGGGCATCGAGGGGGACCTGCTCAACCAGATTGCCGAGTCGGTGCTCGTGTACGCCTACGCCACCCGTAGCGACGGCTCGCTGGAATGGCGGCCGATTGCCGAGCACTCGCGACCGGAGCCCGGCACCGCGCCGGCCCCGGCGTTGCCCGAGGTACGTAACGATTCCATCCACACCAGCGAGGAAGCTTGACCATGTCCGCACCTGACAAAATGACGAACGATCACGGTCTGACGGCTGCCCAGTGGGGCCTCATCTGGCAGGTCGTGCACTTCATCACCGAGGGCGATTTTCCGGCCCACGGCACCTTCGACGCGCAGGAACCGGGCACCATCCCGTCGGTCTTCGAGGAACAGCGACTGCAGGTGGAAGCGCTCAACCAGTGGAGCGGGACCGCCGCCGGGAGCCACGGCGCTGTTGTCTTTCTGGAGAACGTGGATCGGGACGCACTGGCGCACACCCGGGAAATCGCCACGCACTTGGGGCTCGCCGTGCATGCCACTGCCGACCTTCCCCAAGATAGTGGGCGTTGCGAATGGCTTGCTCACTTGGTCGGGTCGGAACTGAGCCTTAGCATCGACGGCAGCGAGCCCGAGTATTGCGATGACGAGAGCGACGCAACGGTCACGCTGACGTTCGATTTCGGCGCACCCGGCCCACGACTGGACGCCGCCGACAGGGCGGCAGATGCCATGAATTCCAGCATCCTCGCCGCACTGCGAGCCAATCTTGAGTTCATGCCAGAGAGCCAGCGGCTCCGTCTGGTACCGACACTGCAGGAGGTGGTCAGCAACGTGCTGCCGCTGGCGGCCTGACGGCGCGCAGGGGTACCCAGGTGTCCTCGGTGGTACCCCTGCCTTGCAACCGATCGCCCGTGGCGAGATGATCGGCACGACCCAACCGGAAGGGTCCGCGTCGAGCGTTGCGCTCGTTGCCTGCGTCATGGAGCACGACGCTGCGCCTGTGCGCTGCCCCGTCCGGTTTCATTTTGAGTCGCCTCACGACTCGACCGACGAGGGAAAGACATGGACGTTTTGCGGCTTCAGCCCGGCATGCGCTATCGGTTCACGACTGCTCCGTGGAAGACGCCGCACGGCGACGTGTGTCCGGCGAAATCGAAGGTTCGCCGCTTCTTCCGCCACCTGCCGTCCGAGGGACCGGGAACCCAGGCCACACCCTCCGCCGAATGATCGTAGAAACCGCGTCGATCTTTACGACGTGGCGTGCGCTCCGATGCTGTAGCGCACATCCACCCTGACGGAGTTCCACATGGCCGCAGCCAGCCAGCGCACCATTCCTACCGCGATTCTGACCGTCCTCGCAGCCGGCACCGCGGAGGCAAACCGTTTCCTGTTGCCGTCCCAGCTCGACCGGAAAACCTACGCCTTGACCAACAAGGTCCTTGAAGCGCTGGGCGGCAGGTGGGATCGCCGCGCAGGTGCGCACGTGTTCGACGGCGGCGACTGCCGCGAGCGCCTCGAAGACGCACTCGATACGGGAAGCTATGAGCGTCCCGACAACCTTGGCTGGTTCCCTACTCCGCCGGCGCTGGCCCAGCGCATGGTCGACCTCGTGGGCGACGTGCGAGGCAAGGTCGTATTGGAACCGTCTGCTGGCGACGGTGCCATTGCAACCGTCCTGCATTCGCGCGGCGCGGATGTGCGGGCCGTCGAGATCGAAGGCGGTCGAGTGAAGGCATTGGCGAAGTTGCTGGGCGCGAACAACGTCGCACAGGGCGACTTCCTCGCCGTCGAACCGTTCCCTGTCGATCTGGTGCTGGCCAACCCGCCATTCGCCCGCCGGGCCGACATTCACCACCTCACGCACGCACTGCGTTTCCTGAAGCCGGGCGGAAGGCTTGTGGCCATCATGGGTGCTGGCATCACGTTCCGACAGGACGCGTTGACGACGGACTTCCGGGCGCGCCTGGCCAGCATTGAGCCGCTGCCGGAAGGATCGTTCAAGGCCTCGGGGACGTTCGTCAGCACCGTCCTGGTCACCGCCCACGGCTGACTGATCTGCAATGTGCGCAGAAGCGACCTCATCTTTGGCTCGGCGCTTCGGTAGCCACACTCCTCGCATCCACCTGCCAGCGACTACGTCCATGAATCCCACTGCTTCCGAGAAGGCCACCTCCCCGACGTTCAACGCCAGTGAGAGCCTGGCAACGCCTGCGCGTCGTGCTCAGCGCTTCCGACTCAAGCTCGCGAACCTGTACCAGTGTCGCTGGACCAGCATGCCTGGGGATGCCATCGGTGGGTGGACCAATCCCCAGGCCAACCCCAAAGGACTCTATGGTCCAGGGCTTCTGGACCAACACTTTGGCAACGCCTGTGACTACGGCGCGTTGTTCACCTATCTGTTCCGGCGCTTTGGATTCCCCAACGTGGGCTCGGACGACTACAAGGAAATCGCCTGCTACGCCCTGACCACGCCGCTGCCCGACCTGCTGATGATCGTATCCCCGTCCGTTGGTGACTGGCCGCGACTCTCCTTGCGATTTCAGGTCACCGAAGAGGCGTGGAACATGCTTGAGCGCGAGCCTCGCGCCGCATGGACGCGCAACCTGGTCGCCTGGGTCGAGGGCAAGGGTCAACTGCCGGACTGGATGGATGACTGGCTCGCGTTCTGGCGCACCAAGCCGGGCATCCAGGCGTTGGCGAAGGGCGATGCGTCTGACTGGGCGACGTCGATTCAGGACATGCACTTCGTCCAGTTCGAGCTCAAGGACGAACGCCCTGCGAACTGGACAGACGAGTTGTACGTCCTCCTCCAGAAGGTCGCTGCTTTCGTGGAAGCCATCCATCGGGAGTTCGAAGCGATCGAGCCGCACCCGGCGCACGCCACCCACGATGCCGACTGGCGCAACTGGCCGGACACCGATCCACTGAAGCGCTACTACGCGGCCGCCGCTACAGCGCTCGAAGACCTGAGCACGCCCGTGCGTGTCCGCGACACGCAGATCAATGCCCACGGGCGCGTACCCGACGGGGATCCACTCGCGCGGCGCACACTGAAGGAACCCAGAAGTGCCGGCTTCGGCGTTGGCCACTTCGTCAATCGGCAACCCGGCATGGCCATGAAGATCCTCAGTGACGCCCAGCGCCCCAACGGAACCTTTCGGGCACCACGTTCGGCAGCGCCGACGGCCCAGCGGAAAGCCTGACCATGAGCTACTGCCGCTTTTCCTGTAACCAGTATCAGTCCGACGCCTACGTGTACGCAGGCATCGGGGGTGGCTTCGTAACTCATGTCGCGGCGCGGCGCTACGTATTCGACGATCCGCTTCCAGCGCCGGTGCCGTTCGACGGCGAGAACATCGACGCCTACGTGAAATACGCGGCCGAATTGCAGCGTCGGGTCGACACCGCAACGCTCGTCCGGATTGACCTGCCGCATGCCGGCGCGACATTCGACGACGCTGACGCGACAGCATGCGTCAAACGACTCCTGAGCCTTCGGGAACTCGGCTACCGCGTCCCCCAGGAGGCGATTGATGCGCTCCTGCAAGAGACTCCTCGCCAGACCCGTTGTGACCTGACCGGTCTCCAAGACTCAGGCGGACGCGCCCGTCCCCACGGTCATGCCGTGCCGGCTTGCAGCCGCTGTGATGGCCTCGGGCGAACCACGGCGCATGCGGTGCCGTGTACTCGCTGTGGAGGAACCGGTGATGAACCGCGCGACGCCCCCGAGGCTCCTGGCACGGAGTAAACCCGGCCAAAACCATGCCTTTTCGTCAGCCTGGCCGCGAAGCGCCGCCGCTAGACTTTGCCAAGCAAACGAGCATCGCTACATCTCGGTCTTGATGATCACCTCCGCCGGCATGCGCACATGAACACGACAAACGATCCGGCGACAACGCCGGCACTGGCGACCGACCACCCACACATGCGCAAACCCGACACGACGGCCACCGAGGGCACCGCGGTCGAGGACGCCGAGACGCTGGCACGTGACGAAGCGCTCAGGCACTCGACGCTGCGCGTTCCGCGATGAGCAGCACCAACGCCGTCCTGCAGCGACTAAGGAAGATCCTCGCGCTGGCGGAAGGAGGCATTGAAGGGGAACGGGAAAACGCCAAGGCGCACCTGGAAACCCTGCTTCGCCACCACGGCCTTTCGATCGCCGACCTTACTTCCCCGGAACTGGCAGAGGTCACCTTCTACGAGTTCGCCGTCGAGGGACTATTCGAGGAGCGGCTCGTGCGGCAGATCGTCGCCGCGGTGACCGACCAGGTCGAGGTCAAGACGTTCCTCCGGACGGGGAAGCGCGGCCTTAGGGCCTACCGGCTGACTGCCGCGCAATGCGCCGAAGTCACCCTGATCTATGAGGTGACTCGACGGGCATTGGCCAGAGAGCTGGAATGCACCTACAAAGCGTTCGTGCAGGTCAACGAGCTGTATCCGTCAACGCCAGACGAGTCAGACCAGGCGTTCCCTGGTGATCGGAGTACCGAGGAGCTCGTCCAGCTCTTAAGCCGCATGACCACTATGGATCGCACACCCATCCACAAGGCGCTCGAGTAGCGCAACGTGACTACCCAGCGAAAGGAAATCGCGCATGTCCGACCACTTTACTGACCCCGCGGGACTCACAAATCCAATCAAGCGACTATCACCTGCTTTTGCGGCGGCCTGCTCGGTACTCAACCTCACTTCATGCGCGCTCAGCGCTCGGTCGCATCCGCATGGGTGGTGGATCGTTCTGTCCATGGCGAATGGGGCCATGGCGATCATCTGCGCCAGGCAGGCCTGGTCTTCCTACGCCGCGCGGAAGTCAACCAGCTAGGGGTGAAAGCGTGCGCGTTTTGGAATGGGACCGAGGAAAGACACGGAGATTCAGGACCGAGCTTCGACGGCTGCGCCTCCGGTTTTGAATTGATGTTTACCCCTGACCGAGTCATTGCACACTGATCGAGTGCTCTGTTGCACACCCTCATCCCTTGAACAGCCAACAAAGGATCCACCATGCGCCAATACCTCGATCTCCTCCGTCACGTACTGGAGCATGGAACGGTCAAGGCGGATCGCACTGGCACCGGTACACGCAGCGTGTTCGGCTGGCAGATGCGCTTCGACCTCAATGAAGGCTTTCCGCTGGTCACGACGAAGAAGCTGCACTTGAAGTCGATCGTGCATGAGTTGATCTGGTTCCTGCGTGGCGACACCAACATCCGCTACCTGAAAGAGCACGGCGTGCGCATCTGGGACGAGTGGGCCGATGCGAACGGCGATCTCGGCGCGGTGTATGGCAAGCAGTGGCGCCGCTGGGAGGGGCCGGCGCAAAGTGAGCCAGTCCGCGACCACCATTCAGGCGCAATCGTGGGTGACGACGTTGAGTACGGGCAGGGTTCGACGTTCGATCAGATCACCTGGGTCATAAACGAGATCCAACGCAACCCGGATTCGCGCCGGTTGATCGTCAGCGCGTGGAACGTAGGCGAGCTCGACCAGATGGCGCTGCATCCCTGCCACACCATGTTCCAGTTCTACGTGGTGGAAGGCAAATTGAGTTGCCAGCTCTACCAGCGTTCTGGGGATGTTTTTCTAGGAATTCCTTTCAATACAGCAAGTTACGCGCTTCTCACGCACATGGTAGCACAAGTTTGTGGGCTTGGAGTGGGCGACTTCGTGCACACCATTGGCGACGCCCACATCTACAACAACCACGTCGATCAGGCCCACCTCCAGTTGACCCGCGAGCCACGACCGCTGCCACGTCTGAAGCTCAATACCGATGTCCACTCGATCTTCGATTTTCGATTCGAAGACATCAGCTTTGAAGGCTATGCGCCACATCCGGCCATCAAAGCCGCAGTAGCGGTGTGATGCCCCGGCGAGCAGCCAACGCGCGCACCGTCTCCATGACAAGGCAGCATCCCAGCTCTTGAGACCGCTGCCACCTATCGTCAACACCAAGACCTTAGTCGAACAGGAAGCCACAATGTCGAATTTGATCACGATCACCCGCGCGCTGTGGAAGCACCATGGTTTCGAGTCATTCATTGCGCTCTGTTTCCTGGGCACGGGGATCTATGGCCTGATCACCGGCGCAATGATGTATTTCCACCCCGCGCCCCAACTCCCGGGCGTAGAACCTCTGGTCGGTTGTGATTTCCTGATCGCTGGTGGTCTGTTTGGCGTGGCCATCTGCGCTGTCATGCTGATTAAGTTCGTGCGCACTGAATTGGAGGTCCTCCGATTCAATGCCGCTTCCGATGAGGAACAGAACGCCATCCTGGCTCGTGAGCTTGGACTTCCGGTCAGCAAGATCCTTGCGATGCGTCCGCGAAAGACCCCTTGATCACTGTTCGGCAGCACCGAAACGAACGTCACCTGTCACCCGTTCGCGGGTTACCTACCAGGAGAAAACCATGCAGGTCGCCGTCACCATTTTTCTTGACGTGAACGACGCGGATGAATTTCGCCGCGCCGCTCGCGACCGGGCCATTGCCGACAACCTCGGTGATGAGGAAGCGTCTTCGTACCTTGATGCGGAGGAAACCAGCTTGGGCCAGTGCGCCGTCATGCTTCTGGACCCAGGTATTTCGCCGAATGGATCCTCGATCATCGACAGCGCCGCGGGCGCGGACTAGGTCTCGCGTCCGGCGAAGTCGTCCGCCTGGATGAACTGCTTTACGCCAAGGACGAATGGGACCGCAGGCTATTGAGTGGATCGGAAGGGGCGGTGGATTTGCTGGCCGCCCCACGTGCAGCGAGAAACACAGACGGTTCGAGGCCGGTAACGTAATCGCTGAGCTACACGCCTCAACGCGCCGGGGATTAGCGCCGGCCCGATCCACTGAATAGCTTGCCGCTATCGCATGCCTGCTGTTCTTTTCGACCGAAGATCTCGCGGCAGGATGTCGCCGTCCAAACAGAGAAAGGGACGTTCCCATGCAGAACCAGGTAATCAACCAGTCACCGAGCATCGGCATCACGCTGACCGGTGCCGACGAACGCACCGATGTTGCGGCGCTGCTCACGTTGCTGGCCGCGCACCCCACGCTTGAGATCGGGCTGCTCTACAGCGCAACTCCGGAGGGAAGGTCGCGTTACCCCTCCCTCGACTGGATCACGACCGCAGCCAGGCAGCTGGCTGGCCGCTGCGCCATTCACGTCTGCGGACTTCTCGCCCGCGCGCAATTGCAGGCCGGCGAGCTGCATGACGTGGTGCGCCATGCCAGACGCGTCCAGGTCAACGGTGACGTGTCTCGCGAGCAGCTGCCGCTTTTGGCGGCCCAGGTGCACCAGCTCATCACTCAGTACAACCACCGCATCACCGATCTGTCGCACACGGGTGCCGCTGGCAACCATCACCTGCTGGTGGACGCCTCGGGTGGTAGGGGTCTGGGTCCTTCGCAGTGGCACCGCCCCGCGACCTGCAAGTCGGTTGGCTTCGCTGGCGGATTGGGTCCGAACAATTTGGCGGCCGAGCTCGAGCGGATCCTGCCCGTGGCGCAGGGGAACTGGTGGATCGACATGGAGGAAAGCCTGCGCACGGACGACTGGTTCGATCTTTCCCGGTGCCGGAAGGTGCTCACGGTGTGGGAAACCATGCTCGCTGGTCGTATTCGCCCCGCCGATCACGCGCGCTCCCTCGCGGCAGCCAGCACCTGAGGCAAAAGACGCCCGTCCTGAGAAGTCGGAGAAACGGGACGAATGATCGCCGGGTTTCACAGCGGGTGGCTGCCGCTGCGCTCGTAGGATGGCATTGGACAGACCCCCATCGGTCGCTTTGCGTGTGAACTTTGCTCGCGCGGCGAATGGCCGACGATCGGGTGAATAATTTCGACGCGAGGGATGTAGCCGCATGAACGCCGTGATGCTCAAGCCCGTATCGGCGCAACACCGCCACGACGTGTGCGAGGACTGTGCCGTCCGCCCCGAGGTTCGCCGCCTCGGCCCCCTACCAGCCGGCGGCACGCCACCCGCACGCTGTCGTCTGTGCGGCTGTCGCCTCTCAACGGCAGACACGTCGTCCCCTCCGGCGATGCCTCGCCCGTTTACCGTCGCAGATCGCTCGCTCATCCGCCGTATGGGCAACATGCTGCCGGCGCACCACCTGCTCGAACTACTCAACGACCGACTGATCGCGGATCTCGGGCCGGACGCTCCCCGCTACACCGAGATGATGCTGTCCGATGCGCTGCGCGAGGCGGGAGGCGAAGCCACCGCCGGTGGCGGAGACTGGGCCAGTCTGCGTCGCGTGCTGGCCAAGGCGCGACGTGATGGATTGCTGCAGCGGCTCACCCCGGCGATCGTCGAGGACTTCGCGGTCATCTTCTCGCTGTCTCCCGCGCAGGCGCTTCGTCTGCGGGAGACGATCCTGTCGGCGCAGGACACCACCAACGGAGGGTTCGCGCGATGACCGGCGTAATCCAGCGCAAGGAACTCCTGGGCGCAACGCTCAATCTCGGCGGCGCGCCGATGGATCTCACCGACTACGCCACGACTGGCCTTCGGATGATCGCCATCGGCCCGAGCGGTAGCGGCAAGACCAACGCGGGACTCGTCATCTGCGAGCAGTTGGCCGCCCAGGGCTGGGTCGCGATTCTGGTCGATCCCGAGAAGGAAATCCGGAGCATGTATGGCGAACCCGTCGCGTCCCCGGAAGCACTCGCTGAATGCCTTGCCAAACGCGACCAGCCCATCGTGGTGATCGACGCCCCCGACGCCACTGCGTTCATCCCTTACGGCGAGGTGATTTCTGAGGCGGCAGACGCCTACCGAAAGCCGCTTGTTCTGATGATGGACGAAGGGCAACTTTTCTCCGTGCCACGCGCTGGCCGGAACAGTGGTGCCGCTGGCGAAACGACCGACATCGTCAATGACATGGCGCAGCGCGGTCGCAAGCGTGGGCTGGACATCGTCATTACCGCGCATCGCTTCACCGGGTCGATCAATCGGACATTGTTCGGCAACATGAATCTCACGCTCGTCGGGCAGCAGACCGATTCAACGGTCTGGACCCACCTGTCTCCCCTCTTCCGTTCGCACCGTGTCGCCTACGGCGATCTGGCCTCACTGGCACCCGGTGAATTCTTCTGCCTGAGCCGACGCGGCCTGGATCGGTTTCGCCTGCCGCTGGCGAAGGCCATGGAGGGCGTGGCGATCGCAGCACGTCCATCGGCACCGATGTTCCCGACAAACTTCGCCCAGTGGGATCGCGCCATGGCTTCGATGTCTTCCGATCGCCTGAGCGCGATCAGTGACGATGTCATCGACTTTCTTGCCTCGATCGCAGGACTGACGCCGGTGCAGGTGGCCTCCGGCCGCCGCGCGCTCGCGGATGAGAGGGAGGGTCGGTGAGGAAGCAGGATCGTTCCGCAGCCTGGGTAGCGTTCGTTGCGGCGGCACCCATCGGCACGCGCGTCTACGACCTCGCCGCCGTGGTCGGCCAACCCATTGAGGTTGTCGATAGCATCCGGCACAGCACCAGTCGCCCGCACACTTCGGCCCAGCGGTGCGAATTTGCCGAGCTGTTCGCGCGATGGCATGGCCGGCCTCCGGCCGACGCCGACTGGCCGGTGCCGCGCGTGATGAACGGGCGTTACGAGTGGCAAGCCCCCGAGATTGCGCTGATGGCGACCTTGGTCGGCCAGATGAGCGTCGATGATATTGCCGTGGCCCTCACGGCTCGGTTACGCACCATCACGTCTGACGGCACGGCCGTGCGGACAAAGGCGTCGGTTGCGTGCGCCCTGGCTCGCAGCGGACTGCAGACAGGCGATGTGCTCGGTGGCATCACCGTGCCGCAGGCCGGCCGTCAACTCGGGACCGAAGAGCCCGTGCGCGATGCCATTCGCCGGCGCGAACTCCGAGCGAACAAAGTCGGCCGGTTGCTGGTGATTCCCCATGCAGACTGGCAGAGGTGGCGGGATGGTCGTCGCCCGCCACCCGAGGATTTCGTGTCGCTGGCCAGCCTCAAGCAATCGTTGGCCATCAAGTCGGACAAGCTCGCCGAATTCGCCAAGCTAGGTTACGTACCAGACGCGGCACTGTTCCACGCGCAGCCCGGCCAGGCCAGCAGTGTCCGTGGTACGTGGTACGTGCCCAAGTTCGTTGCCGAGCAAATGCTCGCCGATCGCCGGGCCGGCCGGCCCATGCCATGGCAGGGCAAACCATTGATGACCAACCTGCGCCAGACCTGGCACAAATGGCAGCCACGAAAGCATCCGACAACGTGCGAGACGTGCGCACGGATATGGGGTGAGGCGGGTGCCCCTGCGACGTGGGACGACTTCATCAAGCGCTACCCGCCGCTCGAGCTGGGCGCGAAGCGACACCTTACCCGGCAATGGTCGCCAGGGCTTACCGCCACGGCCGTCGCTCGCAAGGCGAAGCGCAGCCTTTCCAATGTGCTTCGCGCGATCCAGAACGGCCAGCTCAAAGCACGGATCGAGGACGGCAAACAGTTTGTGTCTCAGACTGATGCGACGCTCTGGATTGCGCGTGGTGCTCAATCCGGTGAGCGAGCGCACGAATGGGTGGCACTATCTACCGCCAGCGATCGCTACGGCTTCAGTGCCGCCGAGCTGGCCGCAATGATCGCCGACGAACGCCTCACCACACGCGTCGAGCCGCTCGGACCGGGGCGCGGAACGACACAAGTGCCGTGGCGGCAGGTCGCACAGCTGCGCGAGGAGATTGGATTCACCGAAGAACAGGCGGCGGCCAAGGTCGGCGTGTCAGTGCCCGAGCTGCGCGGCCTTCTCGACGGAGGGCAGTGGCGGCTGCAGTCTGGCTGCATACCGTTGGTCACCGTCCAGGCTCTCGTGAAGCGTCGCCAGTCGAACCACGGGCACACCGTGGAGGACGCAGCAGCCCAGCTCGGCCGATCCGTGACGTGGATCGAGCAACGCCTCGCCGACGGCGTCGCACGGCTGCACAAGAACCGCTGGAGTACTCGCCCCTACCTCACCGATCTCGGCCTCGAGGCGCTACGGGAAGCGGCTGAATCAGGTTCGACCCGGTGGACGCCGCCCAGCAACTGGATGATCAGCTCGCAAGCGGCAGGCCTGGCTGCCGTATCCAAGACGACACTGGGGAACTGGGCCGAACAGGGCCTTGTGACGGCGGCTGGAACGTCACGCGGGCCAGTCTACGAGCCCGAATCCGTGAAGGCCCAGGCGCGGGCTTATTGGGCGAACGCGCGCTTTGTCCGAGATCTTCGTCCGGACTGGCTCAAGGCAGAGGTTCCGATTTACCAGCCTCGCGGGCGGCGCGGCGCGGCGAAGACCCAAGGATCGAGGAACTCACTGTGAGCCACCTCATGGAACCGCATCCCGCGCCAGCGCGGTGGCACTTGATCGAGCAGGCAGTCCATGCGCGTGCTGACTGGGTACACGCCTACCTGGCCGCCTTCATCGGTCGGGCCAGCATGGCGAATGAACGGGCTCGTGCTCTGGCGGAGGAAGCCGGCATCGACAATCCGAACGCGACCTGCCCGCGCCTGCTTGAGGACATCGCCGAACTTGCCCTGGCTTTCGATGTTGGCCAGACCCGCGCCAGAGAGTCGGAACGCGTCGAGTCAGCCCTGCTCGCCTGCGACTGGCAGGCTCTGAACTTGCCGACGCCCGAGACGCTTCTCGCTGAGCTGCTTGCGAGCGGTTCGACATCAGTCGACGGAACGCTGCTCACCTGGGAGAGCGCCCTCGGAGTGACCTGGTACACCAACGCCTACGGCATCGACGGTGCCCTGTGCGGCACGCCCGACCTCGCGGTCATGGAGCGGTTTCTGATCGACACTGCGCGCGGCGTTGAGTACGGACCCATTCCCCATTGACGCATGGCACCTCGCACACCAACCCATGGAGCTTCAACGCATGACGCACGTAACCGACACTGCAGCTGCCACCCAGGCCACCCGGCGGCAACCACCCGCCGCGACCCTGGCGCTCAAGCTCGTTCCCGGGATCCTCGACGCTGCGCGCTGGGGCCATGCAGCAAAGTTGGCCGGCCTGGCTGAAGACGTCGCGACGATCCTCGACGGTAGCCATCCCACGTTGGCCAAGGCCATCCGGCGGTCCCAGCCACTGACCGCAAAGCCACTCGTCGCGGCTCCGACGGATCTGCTCGACGTTCATGGTGCCGAACTCAGGCTGGACGATGTCGTGTTGCCCGCCGGCGTACGGAAGACGTGCGACCGTATTCTTGCCGAGCAGGCGAATAGGGATCATCTCGCCGCCTGGTCAGTGCCGCCGTGCCACAAGATGCTGATCTCCGGGCCCCCTGGCAATGGAAAGACCATGCTGGCCGCAGCGATGGCGCATGCGCTGGATGTTCCGCTCCTGGTCGTTCGCTATGGCGGACTGATGGAAGGATTCCTTGGTGCAACCGGCAAGAATCTGGACAAGGTGTTCTCCTATGCCACCACCGGACCATGCGTGCTGTTCCTGGATGAGTTCGACGGCATCGGCATGGATCGGGGCAAGGCCGGCGACGTGGGTGAGCTCCGTCGCGTCACGAATCAACTCCTGTTGACCATCGATCGGTTGCCGTCCCATGTCCTGCTAGTTTGTGCAACCAATGCGCTTCATCTTGTCGACGAAGCGCTCCGCCGCCGATTTGACACACCGATCGAGATCCCGGCCCCCACCTTCGAGCTCCGCCTCGCCTGCGCCAACAAAGAGCTCGCACCGGAACGATGCAACGGGATCGACATGCGAGGACATGCACGTGCGATCGCCACGGACGTGACCGAGAACCTCGATGCGGTCGCCAAGGCCTGCCTGGCTGTGCGTCGCGAACACGCCCTGCGCAGCATTGCTGGGACCTTGTCGGATACGGACGGTTGCAGTGCCAATGGCGAACTCCCGTTCGGCCCGCCCCTAAATGCTCTGACACCCTGACGGCCTACTGAAACCGCCAGAAATGCGTCAAAAAACGGAGGGTTTGCGCCATCCGGGCGGTCGCGTGACGCCGGTAAGCTGAACCAGTCGAGGAACTGTGGGGGTTCGCATGAAGCGACCAATCCGAAACGCGCTGTGGATTTTTGGTGCCCTGTGGTGCGCCTTGGCGTTCGTCACCCTGTGGCTCGGCCCTGGCCAACGTCTGTTCCCCCTCGTAGAGCTGGGCTGCATCACCTGCCTGATCATTCGCCTCGCGCTCGATCGTTGGATCGGCCCACAGTCCGTTGCGGACGATCCCAGGCCTTCGGCATCAGTGCCTGAGGAGAGGCATCGCCCTCCCTCTTCAGTCAAGTGAGCTTCCACCGATCCATCACCGAATACCCAAACGCGCCAGCCCGTGCGCGGAACTCTTCAACATGATAAGGAACATCGACATGCTTTCCTGGAGCCTTGCAGTCTTTCTTGCGATCGTCGCCAACGTCATCTACATGCGGGCATCCCGTGGTGACCAACTGGCCGGGACCGAAATCGGACTCGTCCTGCTCAGCGTGATCGCGGCCATTGGCTCAGTCGTCGCGTTGTATCCGGTGGCTGGTGGTCCCCTGATGCACGCGCTGGACAACGCCCTCCCATCCCAGGGATCACAGGTTCACCTCATCACCGTCGCGGCGGTGATGGTGCTGATCGCAGGGACGACGATGCTGGGGCTCTTGCTGCCCGGCGTCCTCTATAGCCGCTCGGGACCACAGCGCCAGGTCGACTGAGCAAGGCACCTGAGGAACGAGCTTTCCGGCGAACGTTTTCGCGGAGCAAGAGACTGAAATGAAAGACGACAGCGTGGGCGTTGCAAACTCCCTGATCTGGACCATGGTCGTGCTTGGTCTGGTCCAGACCGCCATGTGCACATACGTGATGCCAGATACAAATTTGGTTCAAGCGAGCTACCGAGACCTGGCTCTCATGACGATTTCGCTGGTGGGTATGTCAACGATCTATCTTGGCATGGTGTTCGCCTATACCGAGGGCCGACCTGCCCCGCTTCTGGTCGGGACTATTGGCTTGGGACTCCTCCTTCTATTGCATGCTGGAGGCCCAAGATGGCTGGTAAATGGCGTCATGCTGGCCGCCGTGCTGTCGGTTCCCGGCATCATCAGGTACATCTCGCGTCGGCGGCACCACAGTGACCGCTCGAGAGAAAGTACTCGCCCGGTCCAACCGGATCTGCTGGATCGCTGAGGGAAGAGCCTGCTCACCACGGAAGGAGTTTTGCAATGCTGTACTGGACCTGGGCCTGTGTATTTCTCATTGTCGCCATTCTCCTTGCTCTCATCGACTTCGGGAGAGACGAATCGGGTGATGCGACTGGGTTGTCGGCATTGTGCACCTTAGCCTCCGTCGCCTTTCTTTGGCCGGTCGCCGGCAACCGCGTGTTTGCGTGGCTTGACGCCCATCTCCCGCAACCGGCAACGCCGATTCATTTCGCGACCGCAGTGGTGCTCTTTTGTCTGATCGTCATTGCCTACCGTGGCTCCATCTTCGCGACCGCCGAAGGCATAGGTCGCCTCTGGACGAAGAGACGAGTCCCTGGTGCCCGGACATAGCGATGAGTGATCCCGATACCAGGACTACGACAGGAGAGCCCACGCAGCGCTCGCCACCCAACGCCAATTTCCTCGTGCCGACACTGATCCGCCATCGCATTCTTCTTCTGGTCCAGTTGAAGAGAGTGGCCAACGTCGACAGCGTTTCTGTCGAGAGGGAAGCGGTCGAAGCAATCCACCACGTCGACGATCTGGTGCGCCGGGAGAGAAGGGCCAGAGAGGCGCTCGAACAGCTGGTGCTCCTGGAGCCCGTCGCTGCGAACCTCGCCCCGGGTCGCTACCGAGCCGAAGTCGAACGCATTGCTCGTGCGGGACTGGCGGATGACGACAGCGGACCGAACGAGCGACCAGATCGCGACCCTTCATCTCAACGCGCTGGCGTCGCCGGCAAAGGACTTTGACATGAGCCACTACACCCCAGAGCAGACAGACCTCCGCCACCTCATGCATGCCTCGGTGCAGTTCGACCACAGGGGCGAAACGGACCTCAACGCTTCCGAACTCGCTGCACTGGTTGCGCGAGGCTGGCTGCGGGAACTCGATGATGGCGACTTCGCGATCACCGATACCGGCAAAGCAAGGCTCGACGCTTGCATGGACATCAAGTAGACGGCTTCAGGAGGATCGCCTCTACGCGTCGAGTGCGGCTGACGTCAGACAATCTGGTCGATCTTCGGTCGACTTCAGGGCATGGCAGTCTCAGGAAGAACAGCAATCGCAACAACAGGACCATGCTATGACTGACCTCTCAACTGCCGCCACGGCCTTCGCCGATCCTGCCTTCCGTTCAGCGCTGGCTCGCCTCGTCAATCGTGCCAATGAAGCGAAGGATCGCCTGAAGCAATACGCCGCAGACGACGACGCCGGGGTGCTTGCCACTGACCTCGGCGAGGCCATCATCGCCATCGACGATTTGGCCGAGCGAACACTTGAAGACCTTGCCGAACCGCCCGTTCGACGCACACCGCGGTTTACCGTCTTTGTCCAGCAAGCCGATGGCCGCGGCACCACACACATCTCCGTGCATTCTGCAGTGGATGCCGACCAGGCAGTTCAGAAGGCACTCGATCAGACCGGCGCTGATTGGAATGAGACTGACCCGACGAAGCTGCGGGTCCTGGGCATCGCCAACGGCGAGGTCTCCGTGGAGCGCTGGGATCCGTGGGCCGAATGATGGACGACGCGGTCCGTCCGCAACCATCGAAACAGTCGGCGCGTGATGTCTCCGCGCCAGCGCATTACGTCAGGAGGAACGCCATGGGACCGTTTACGCATCACTGCTTCAGCGACGCAGAGGTAGCCGCCATAGAGTCGAGAATTTCGGAGCAGCAAAGCGCGTTCAATCGCGCCGACGGCTGGCGATTCCTGGCGGGTGCGGCCGTGGCAATTTCCATGTTCGTAACCCTGGGTGTCTGCGGTTCGTCACTTGATGCTTACACCGACCAGAGTTCGCAAACTCCTGTGGCCGCGTACATTTGCCTCGCCTTCATGATCACGTCGCTCGTCACGTTTGCGGTATGCGCCTTCCGCATGCCGCCAGCGCCAGACGATCAGAGGTTGGGAATCCTGGGGAATGCCTACTTGAAGAGCGCTCTGGAATGGAGCCAGCACCACCCGGAGCTTCGCAATGCCGTCGCGACCTGGCTCAGCGAGGGTAAGCAGTTGCGTCTGCGCGATCTCGATGCCCTTGAGAGGTATGCGCGCGCGGCAAATAGCGAGCGCGAGCGTGCCCAGACACTCGACGCATTGAAGAGCGGCGCAAGCCTCGTCTGAAAGCGCCACGCCTCAGCAGAGTGGAAGACGCCATGCCCCACGTGGTCATCGACGGCATCGAGTACGTTCCCCGTGCAGAAGTGGGCGAGCTGACGGATGAACGCCTCCTGGCAGCACTGCAAGAGCTCGTGTCGATTCAGTACTTCCAGGAACGTCACAAGGCCGTCGCCCAAGCGTGGAATGCGCTTCATGCGCTTGCACCGGAGCTCGCGAAGTTGGCCAGCGAGGATCCGCGTGCGGCGTTCGAGAGAGTCCACGGCACGACATAGCAGGTGTGACCTGTCGGCCGGGATCGCGACCACCAGCATCCAGTGATGCGCTCACTCATCGGAACCACGGATCCATGACAAATCGTGTCGATTCAGCCTGGCTTCGCCCGCCGCTACAACGTGCCAATGCCCACCCTGGCGAGCCGCCTCAGCTTCGCATCGGAATTCCGCACACCGGTGGCGCGTTGTGCCAGGCAGCCTGGAACTCGGGTCTTCCGGTCATGGTGTCGGCGTCGGCGTTCTGGGATCGCAAAGCACTTCAGTTTCGCACTGACGGCCATTTCGGCGCGCTGCAGGACTGTGACTTCGCGCTCGACTCGGCCGGCTTCACGGCCATGCTCAACTGGAAGCGGCTGGGGACCCAGACAGGGATGCTTGGCGTCTTTCCGTGGTCGCTGGCCGACTACGTGAACCTCATTGGGGTCCTGCGACCGGCATGGGCATCCCAGCCGGATATGTGTGTCGAGCCGGAGATCGCCAATGACGCCGAAGTGCGGCGGTTTCGCATCGACGCGACAGCGGCAATGCTCGACGCACACCTGACGCTCGTGGCGCGATGGCAAGACCTGGGAGCTTTCTGGCTTGCGCCGCCCGTACCCGTCCTGCAGGGCTGGTACCCGAACGACTACGCTCGCAGCCTCCATCTCATGCAGGAGACGTGGTCGCGACACGACAGCCGCTTCGATTCGCCAGCGGTGATCGGCATCGGGAGCATGTGTCGACGACCTCTGCGTGATCGAAAGGTTGGAATACAGGTGGTACTCGATGAAGTACTACCGCGACTGCCGCCCGGGGCAAAGGTTCACTTGTTTGGAGTCAAAGGCGCCGCCATGGCCGAACTGGCGGGAATTCCGCAGGTGGCGTCGTTCGACTCCATGGCGTGGGATTTCAGCGCGCGCGTCGCGGCAAGGAATGCCGGGGGACCCTGCACCATGCAGCATCGCATTCGAGTGATGCGCGACTGGTATGAGAAGCAGCGACCGTTACGTGCGGCTGAGCACTTCCGCTCCATGTGCGCGTGATCTTTTCCACACGTGCTGCCGGGAAAGACTGTTGCCATACCCAACCTAGGACACCGGCATGGATGGTTCCAGTCGTCAGGTCGCCCTGACACCCGAGATTGAGGCATTACTCGCGACCGATGCCGTCGTAGCCGTTGGCGTCAGCGGAGGCAAAGACAGCCAGGCGGTCGCCCTCGCCGTGGCAAGACACCTCGATGTGATCGGGCACCGCGGCCCTCGCGTCCTTGTGCACGCCGATCTGGGCCGGGTGGAATGGCAGGATTCACTTCGGGTTTGTCAGCGCTTGGCCGAGCACCTTGGGTGGGAACTGCTTGTCGCGCGGCGTACCGCCGGCGACATGCTCGATCGCTGGGAGTCCCGTTGGCTCAGTCGGTCGCGCGCTTACATCGAGCTCGAAACCGTGAAGCTCACCCTACCCTGGGCCACTCCTGGTATGCGCTTCTGTACCTCTGAGTTGAAGGTTTCGCCGATCAGCAGCACGCTACGAAAGCGGTTTCCGACCGGTGCCATCATTTCCGTTGACGGAGTGCGCGCACAGGAAAGTCAGGCGCGTTCCAAGAAGGCCATCAGTTCGCCGGCAGCGAAGCTCACGCGCAAGGGGCACGCCGGAGTGAACTGGCACGCAATCCTGCCCTGGTCAGTCGAGGAGGTGTTCGGCGAAATTGATGGTGCCGGCCTTGCGCCGCACGTGGCCTATCGCGTCCACGGGTCCACGAGGGTGAGCTGCAATTTCTGCATCATGGGTTCACTGCCGGACCTGATCATTGCCTCCAAGCTCGACGAGCACCTCGATACCTACCTTGCTCTGGTGGACCTTGAGTGCCGCTCGACGTTTGCGTTCCAAGGCAATCGCTGGTTGGCCGACGTCGCGCCGGATCGGATCGGCGAGGATCTGCGTACAAGGATCGCGCTGGCGAAAGCGGCAGCCGCGGAGCGCCGCGCCGCTGAAGCGACTATCCCTCCCGAGCTCCTGTTCGACAGCAAGGGCTGGCCATCGTTTGTCCCTGACGCATCACAGGCCCAACTGTTGGCCGGCGTGCGCCGTCAGGTCGGGGATGCCGTGCGCCTCCCGGTGAAGTACACCGACGCTGAGGCCATTCGGTCCCGGTACTCGGACCTGCTCTCCATTCGTCTTGCAAAGGCTGCTTGACGGTGCGCGCCGTAAAAGTGGGTAACGTACCGACGCAGCTTCAGCTGTTTGCGGCCGTCGCTGCCGCCTATACCGACGCCGCCGGCGGTCGCCTGGACAACGAAGGCCTGTACGCCGTGGCGGGCGATCGTGCCGAAGTGCCGGAGGCTGAACGACGCGGCCGCAGTCCAGTCGGGACTTCAGCGCAACCACGCAACTTGTTCCACCGGGCGGTCCGTTGGCACCAGCAGACCCTTAAGCACATGGGCGTGTTGCGGCGCGTGTCCGGAGAGCGTGGGGTGTGGGAGCTCGCCGATCGCACAGGGAGCGGCCTTCATCGTGCTTTGCCGGGCGTGCGCCTTGTCGCGTTCTCGACAAGCCTGGGCGTCGCCATCTGGGGCGACTGCATCGACACCTTCGAGCGACTCGATACCCCGATTACCCTTTGCATTACCAGCCCGCCCTATTGCCTTGCGGTCCCGCGCGCCTATGGCAACCCCAGGGAATCCGACTACACGGACTTCATCGTTGCCAGTCTGAAACCCATCGTGCAACACCTGGTTCCAGGCGGAAGTATCTGCCTGAACCTTGGCCAAGATATTTTTCTTGCGAACTCCCCTGCCCGCTCCATGGTCAACGAGCGCGTGCTGCTCGCGCTTCATGATCGCCTGGGCCTGAAGCTGCTCGATCGTCTTGTGTGGCACAACGGCTCCAAGCCACCAGGCCCCACCCATTGGGCATCAGTGAAGCGCGTGCAGCTGAATGCCACCTACGAATTCATCTACTGGCTCTCCCCTTCACCTGAGCTCGTTCGCTCAGACAATCGGCGCGTGCTGCAGCCTCACACCGAGAAGCACCGCCGACTGATCGACGCCGGCGGTGAGCGCCGCGATGCTGTCTATGGTGATGGTGCCTATCACGTGCGTCCGGGCAGCTTCAGCAATCCGACCGCCGGCAAGATTCCTCGCAACGTCCTGCAGTACGGCGGGCGATGTGCGGACACGCTTCGGTACCGACGTGACGCGGCCGCATTACGGCTGCCGGCGCACGGCGCAACCATGCCGGTGTCGGTTCCTGACTTCCTCATCCGATTCCTGTCCGAGCCAGGCGATCTCATCGCTGACCCCTTCGGCGGTACCGTCAAGACCGGCATCGCGGCCGAGCGGCTTGGCCGGCGATGGATGGTCACCGAGCACATGCTCGATTTTCTTCGACCGGCCGGCGAACGCTTCCATGACTTCGACGGCTTTTCCATGCCTGACGACGTCGAGGTTTGGCCGGGCAAGGCCGCCTGACGGTGATGGGCGCGGCACAGATTCAGCCCGTAATTTTCCCGGAGCCGACGAAGTGCACGCTCTGGGTACGCTTTGATGAGTGATGCCGTGATGACTGAATCAATCCCGCGCATGGGCCGGTCCGATGCTCGGCACGCGCTGCAACCCGCGGGACATGGCGTCGCCATGGACGACGGCCGTCCGGGGCTCGGAGCACCGACCGACGACGACTATCGGCTGCTCGAAGAACACGGCGGCGTGGCGGCGCTTGAACGCGCTGGACTTCACGTAGTGGCAGATCGCCTGAGCTTCTGCGGCTATCCGGCCAATTCGAATCAAGTGGTCAAAAAGGATGGCGGTGATGTTTGAGCAACGAACCTATATTCAGAACAGTGGCTACAAGAGGGCAGCAATTCGGTTCGCCGACAAGGACGGTGGCGTTGCTACGACCGCGTACAGTTTTGCCATGTCGGATGAGGAAAAATTCGAGATGGCACGGCGCATCACAGCAGCGCTGAACCTGACGCGGAACCTGACCACTGAGCAGATGGAGGCGGCTGCCGCGCTGGGGAAGCAACCTAGATCAACCAGATCCGCCGGATAGCCGCTTTTACCAAGGACACGACGATGACAAATGACACGCACGGCCACGCACTGCCCGGCGGGTGGTTAGCGAATCGATGGGTTAGCCAGAAGGATGCATTTCACCTGTGGGGTCCCGGTGGCGTCGAGTGCGACGTGGTTCCCGACGACTTCTCCGAGGCAGGGGTATTTCTGCGTGCCCTAGCGCAACACCTGGTGGCCGTCAGTAACTGCAATGGCGAGCCGTCCAGTTAGGAAAGTGAGTTGAACACCCGGAAGAATGTGAGCGATGAGAAGTTGGCAACGCTCCATGGGGCTCCTGTGTTCGATGAACAAATACATCGTGACGTGGCTGCAATCATCCCTATCTTTCAGGCAATCGCGAGAGTGGTTATATCGGTGTACCACCTCACTCCGAGACCGACCATGTCCACTGCAGCCATTGCCCTGAGCGCCGCCGATTCGCTGTTAGCCATTGATGCCCTCCTGAAAGGTGAGTGGGACAACCCGGCCCTCATGGCCGTAGGCCCGCTGCCTGTCGATCGCCTTGATGTCGTGCAGCTGATCGTCCAGCGCGCGCTCGATGGCGAAGTGTCGGCGGTGGAACGCTCACGTCTTGCCTGCGCAGCCGTCGAGGGCATGGAGCCGGCGCTGCTGAGGGCGGCGACGCCGGGGACGTTGACCGCCGCGCTCAGCGTCTGTCAGTGCCTCATGACCTCGCCCGACCTGCAGGGATTCAACGCCGAGCAGGATGACGATGACGACGTCTCGGGAGGTGACGCGGTTTCCGTGCTGGGAGAGCTGTGGGAGACGATCCGCGAAGTGGCCAGCACCGTGATCGGCACGAAAGAAGGAGCACAGGGGTGAGCAAGCAAAAACGGGCGGCAGCCGGCGTTAGTGCACCGCCGGCGATGCCAGCTTCACCGCATCCCCATTTACCTTATGTCCTTGCGATCGCCGACAGGCGCATCCCGGTGCGGGACCTTTACGACGCGTCGGCCGTCTATCAAGGCGAGCGCGACTCCTCTGGTGAGGGCGGGTCGACATGGCCGGAAGGTCAGGTCTACCTGGGCACCGAATACGTGGCGCGAGTCTCCTACAACGGCCGCGTCTGGCGCACCAAACCATGGGTTGATGGCGACGTGCCACTACTGGAACCGGCATGAGCTGCCGCGGATCTCAGGGAGGCTTTTTCCGGCTTTCCGGATTTGAGTGTGTTCAGCCACAATGACATCCGCTTTTCAATAAGGAATACGAACATGGACAAACTGCAAGAAGCCCTGACTCTGCTCGGGTATTACAAAGCAGAACAGCCGCACTACCGAAGCAACCTCATCAATGCAATTCAACTATTTGCAGGCTTGCAGGGCGACGAGGAGCTAGAGAAGGCGTGCGAAGCAGAACTCAGCAGTATTCCCGCGGAGATTGCCGCGTCGCAGGCTAGGGCTAACGTGGCTGACCACAGCTAAATCCGGATAGCCCTTTTTCCGCAGTAGGTGTGGAGAGTCGTCTTCGGTCTCGCACTGCGAGACCTCGATAGGCGACGATGCGCTTGCCAATGGCCAAGGAGGCTGATCGTGGATAAATGGGTGGTTCTCGAATGGATAGAGGGACGGGCCACGGAGATGGGACGGCTCTCCCGTTGGGAGGATGCCGATCTGATGCGAACAGGCCTCGCAGGTTCGGTGAGCATCGATTCTGCCGAATCATGGGACCAGAACCGCGGCCGTGACGAACGGACGCCGGTTGTTGCTCAAGCGGTCGATGCGCTCGCCTCATGAGCATGATGTCGATATCGCCAATCGATCCGTCGATCCGCGCAACCGTGTTCTCTCCTGATCGGCTGTACCGCTATGCGCTGTGGCGCGAGGTGGACCTGCTCGACAGTCGATACGTCCTGTTCATTTGTCTCAACCCGTCGACGGCGGGTGAATTGGAAGATGACCCGAGCGTCCGGCGCATGGTCGACTTCACGAAGCGCTGGGGATTCGGTGCGCTGTGCGTCGCGAACCTGTTCGCGTATTGCGCAACCGACCCTGACGTGATGAAACGCGCTGCCGATCCCGTTGGAACCTTTAACGACGAGTGGCTCATCGCACTGGCCAGTCGTGCTTCGCTCGTCGTTGCGGCGTGGGGAAAAGAAGGATCACACCGGTCCCGAGCCGACCGGGTCACTGAGCTGATACCCAACCTTCACTGCCTGGTGCGCAACCTTGACGGAAGTCCCAGGCACCCGCTGTATGTAAGGGCCAGCACCCTGCCCTCGCCCTACCCGTAACCCCCACGATTTCTCGTCGCCAGAAGGACTTGTCGCATGCGTGCCACTGTCTCAGTTCATCCGCGTCTCGCCATTGCCATGTCGGTCGCCGCCATCGTGGGCGTCGTCGGAGCCCTCATCGCTGCTTGCATGGTGATGGTCCGTGAACCGACCGCGTGGTTGGCCCCTGTCGACTTGTGGCAGACGGGCGCCTGGTTTGCTCTGGACTCGGTCCTGACTATCGGCCTGGCGTGGGCCGCGTGGAAGACGGCGGACGTCCTTGACGCATGGCGTGGAGGCCAGACCGTCAAGTCATGAACTTTGCGCGGCGGCGAGGGGTGCGATAACCGGACGTCTTCCTTCATATGGCGTCTGCCATGAACGCACAGCTCGCTTTTCTACCCGATGACGTTGGTCAGCCCCTCGCCCACGACGCGATCGATCTCCCCCGCCTTGCCGCGACATGGAAGGCCGTCGAAGCCATCAGCGGGGAATTCGTGCGACGCAGCTATCTTGCCAGCGGCATCACGATGGCGACACAAGGCGGTGCCACGACCGTCCGCTACCGTGGCGTCTCCGTTGCGGTCATGCCTGCGCGATTCAATAGACGGGATCTGTTCCGGTCGATGATCGACTGGCTTCACGCGCAAGGCGCTCGCGTGTTTGAAATACTGGGTTCGGCGTGGGTCCCCGCCTTGCCCTTCCCTCCCGGCCATGTGCTCCTGATGGACGCCACGTCCGAGCTGAGATGGGTGAAGTCCATTCGTTCGAACTCGGTCTCGGTGTTTGTGAAACCCAGGCAGGGGCTTCCGGCAGGGGCGGTCGAGATGAACGCGGAGTTCCGGGTCTTCCTCGATCACCCGCGGGCGATCCTCTTCATGGACTGCAACCTGCCATCCCAAGAACCGTGGCCTGGTCCGCAGCCGCCCCGCTCCGATTTGATGGCTGGCCGCGATCGCTGCATTGTGTCGGTGACATACGAGGACCTTGCTGCCGAGTTGCACCGGCGCTACATGGGTGGGCTGGCAGTCATGGCGAGCTTGCCCGCTCAGGTCATTGGGGACGGGCTGGAGTGACCGCGCCTGCTCGCGCATAATCGACGCCACATCCACGAGACAAGGATCTGTCCATGCTTATCCTCACACGCTGCGTCGGCGAGACCATCACAGTCGGTGACGATGTCACTATCACTGTGCTCGGCGTCAACGGCAACCAGGTGCGGATCGGTACCCGTGCCCCACGAGACCTGCAGGTGCACCGCGAAGAGATCTACCAGCGGATCCGCGAGGAGAAGCAGGGTAATCCGAGCAAGTCGCATCGCCAGGACTGACGTCCGCGGCCAGTTCAACGATCCTGCGAGCCTTCCGGAACCTTGCCTGCGGCGTCAGGTAGTGGCCACCTGCTGCTCCGTGAGGAAAGCAGCCAACGACTCGACGTTTGAGGTGCCAGCGGCGATAGCCCTCTCGGCGACGTCAAGGACAGCCAACTGGTCGGTCAACCGCAGGCTCTCAAAGCGGTAGGCCAATGAACCGACTTCGCTGGCAGCGTGACGCTCCTTCGACAACTGGCGTAGTCGCAGCCCAATCAGGAGCGCATCCGTCGCACGTTCGACGCGAAGCTCACGAATCACTGTGGTGAGGCAGTGCCAATCAGCGACGGACCAGCGCGACGGCACGAGTTCGCGAATCAGCGACGCGTACCGGTCGGCGAGCCGGTCGATTCGACCTGAGACGCTGTCGCCCTGCACTCGCCCGCTGGCCAGCAGCTCTCGCAGATGGGGGCCGATGAAAATCGTGGTCCGATTCGGGATGCTTTGCTGGGACATGGCTAATTCTCGGGTGAGGTATGCAGTCGATGCACGGAACATCATACCGTTTGTGCATGGGAGACGGTGCCCGCAGAACGGAGACTGGCGCGGCCTTGCGTGCGGCCACCCTGCTCTTGTCGATGAAATCGGTTACCGATCAATGGTTTAGGGACGTATCGGGATCCGTGCCGCCTGCTGCTGAAGTTCCACATGGAACGATCGCGAATTGTTCCACGCTTTGAAAAAGATTTATTAATCAACAACCTAACCTTGGCTGGCTCAAAATGTTTCACGGCAAACCTCGTATGGTTGGTAGTGAGAAATAGATCAAGAGCTTAAGAGCAACAGCAAGAGCAAGAGCATCTGGGTTAGTGCACAGTTTTCTGTGCGTCGTCCGCTGAATTGGTCGTGGATCGAATCGCGCGTTCGACTGCTCCTTGCCAGTCTGGAGTGAAGCCGCGTGGCGTTTTCCAGCGATTGGACGAGACAAGCGAAAGGCCTGCACGAACGCCCCCGGCGAGGTCGCCCTTGCCCAGTTGCTTCTGCATGACCTGGAAGGCGATCTCGTCGGCGACAACGAGAGCCCTGCCCTTGCCCACAATTGCTTCCAGTTGATACATGTTCTGCCAGAGAGCCGAAGCGACCACGTTGCTTGCGACGATGCCCGTGCGAGGGGCCTTGGCTGCCGCGGTGCTGGGACGCGGGCTCTCCTTGGGTGGAACCAGGCGACGTAGCAACGCCACGTCGTCATCAGACAGGGCCCAGGCGGGATCGAGGATGAGCGTGCCGCCATCGCGTGTCTGCGAAGCTGCCAGGCGGGCTTCAGCGGGCAAGCGTCCGATCGCCTCCATGAGTTCCAGGGGCGACACTGTGACCCGGGCCGGGTCGGTAGCCCCGATCTGGAGCTCCGTGGGTTCGGCGTGAATTGGGCCCGAGTGGGGCGGATGGCCCATTCCGTCGTTCGCATCATGGAGTGGCTCCGAGGCTCCCTCGGTGACCCGGCCCGGGTCACACGAGGAGAGAGCTTCGTTCTCGGCCACCGCGAGTGCATTCCCAGGGGGTGTGTCCGTTGCTGCCTCAGTGACCTCGACGGGATCCATGAGGTCGCCTGGGCTCATGGCATCCCTGCCCTCATGCCATGCCTCTTCCAGGTGAGTTGCAACCCGGCCCGGGTCGCGCCAATCGCGCGGTCGCTGCCGTGCCCCGTGGTGTCGGTCATCGCCAGTCCCGCTCCGACGAACGGATCGCGAACTGTTGCCGGTGCTGACCCGGGCCGGGTCACCGGCCACCTGCGCAAGCCGGAGCGCCATTCCTGCAAGACTGGTTCGCGTTGGAGCGCCGCGCGCCGCAACGGTCATGCGGCGAAGAAGCCCCGCCTCCTCCGCGGCCTGGTAGGCGGCACCGACGGTATTTCGTGAGACCTGGAGACGGTCAGCCATCCAGTCGACAGGAACGGCTTCCGTGCAGATGCCGTGGCGCAGGAGGCGCGCGAGCGTATCCAGCACCACCCGGTAAGCGGCACCAGATAGGTCGGCACGCACGAGCTGATCGAACAACGAGATGACAGCCTCGACCGGAGCCGCAGATGCACCAGCGGTTTGCGCCGGCGATGGAAAGGTTTGCACACGGCCTGATTGCCGTGCTGATGAGTTCAACATGGTGCTCTCCTAATTCGATAGGCAGAGCGCACCCGTTGACGGCCCAGATGGGTCAGAGTAAGGTCGCAAGTGTCACCTGTGCGTGGTCCTTTCCCTGCTCCATCTGGATACCGCCTTCGATGAACCCCTTGGTTGGCGCCTGGGGGTTTTTCGTTTTCTGGGGTACGCCAGTTGTTGTCGAGCGATCAGAGCTACGTCATGGCGAGCCCTCCGTGAGTTGACGTGCTGACCCGGGCCGGGTCACAAGGAATCGCGCTGGTCAGCCCGACGCGCCCAGACGACCAGCACTTTCCAGACCGAACCACCTGACTCATGGGCGACCCGGGCCGGGTCACCTGGCAGGGCTCCCACGCCGTCGAGTCGCCGCGTTCAGAAGAACGGGAGCGGTGGTGGTCCAGGAGGCGGCAAGAACCCTTACAAGTCGCACTGAGCGGCTCTGGACGGGGCCTGCGGCCGCTGAGGGGCGCGTAGGTCCGACTCGGTAGCGAACTGGACTCCGGCAATGTCACGGGCACCTTGCCGAAGGAAGCTGACGCGGCTCGCGCGGCGCGATGAAGCGACTCGGGGACGAGAGTGACCCGGGCCGGGTCACGACTCACAGCGTGCTGGTCGGCATAGTCGGCCCAGGCGAGCTCGCCAGAATTCAAAACCGATGCCGTCGCGGTCGATGCCGCCATCGGGGGTATGTACCGTGTGGACCAGGACTCGATCGCTACGACGGACTGCGACCAACACCTGACCCTTGACCCGGCTCGCGGCGGCTCGGCCGCACCGACCTGAGTAGTGACGATTGGGATGGCCGAGGCCCAGCCGGACCCGTCGACGTAGAGCGGGGCGACCCGGGCCGGGTCAGCGCACCCCGGGCTCCGATGAGTGCAATTTGAGAATCGGTCCCACACAGCCCACAGGGGAACACTTGGCCCCGATTTCCCTCCCCAGAATGACAAAGGCCCGGGAAATCCCGGGCCTTTGTTTGGAGTCGCCGTGTGGCGACGTGGAGGGCAGGGTAGCGTCACGTCCCCGATCCTTCCTCTTCGCGCCAGTTCACGACCAGATCTTGAATCCGCTGGAGCAGGGCGTCTGGGGCATCCTTGTACAACACGACGGCAGGGCAACCATGCACCAGGCGAATACGCCCAAGGACAGAGCCCTCGCGCGTGATCACTTTGTTACGCGAAAGGACACCTGCAAGACGGCGATAGATGGTGGCCGGTCGAAGTCCTGCCTGACCGGCAATGCCGCTGACTTCAGCTTCGACCCGGGTACGATCCGCCTGCCATGCCTCGACCAGGCGATCGACCCATTCCACGCGAATCTCGCGAGGATCCGGGAAGGCGGCGATGATCGCTTCCGGCAACTCGGCAAACTTCAGAAGCCGTTGCACGACCGACTGGGAAACTTCCAGCTTGGCCGCCAGATCGCGGCCAGAAACAAAGGTCTTCTCGGCCAGCAAACCGCTGTAATGCCTGCCCAGCTCAAACCCTGAAAGCTCTTTACGGCCGGAGTTCTCCGACCGCATCTGCTTCAGCAACTCTTGGTCACTGTAGGCATGCACTTCCGCCTTGAAGGGGAGGCCGAGTTCGAGGCAGGCGGCATGCCGGCGGTGGCCGGATGCCAGCTCGTAATCGAAGTTCGGATCGCCCTCGATGGGACGGACCTTGGCCGCCTCCGTGTTGCCACCCGTGCCCCTGATCAGGTCACACAGATCCTTGAAGGCTGCGTCGACAAACGCGTTGGGGTGGCGGTCGGCAAAACGGCTACGCCTGACCCGGGCCGGGTCAAGCTTCAGCGCGAGGTCCGCACCCTCGATCTCCTTGGTCTTGGCATCGACGCGGGCTTCGGCTTCGGCCTTGTCGCGCGCTAGCGCATCCGCCCTTGCTTCCGCGTCGGCCAGGCGAGTGCGCAGCGATTCGTTGGCGTTGCCAACCATCATTCCGACCGCAGTCCCTGGAGCGGCCAGTGGGCGTTTGGCTCCGGACACGACCCCGGCCGGCTTCATGCCTTCCGAGATCGAGTCGAACATTTTGTCATTCTTGGAGGACAGGCTCATGCGACACGCTCCTGTCTCTCGGGTTCGGCCTCATCCGCGGCCTCATCGCCGGCAGGCAGCTCCTCGTCGAAGAAGTCGGCCTCGGGGTGGTAAACAACATCCCATTCCTCCGGCTTCTCCCAGACGTCCCACGTATGGCGCACGGCATCGTGCAGCTGCGCATAGGCCTTGTCGAAAGCCTCTCGCGCACGCTTGATGCTGCGGCTGCTGCCTTCGTACTTCTCGACGTCGTACACGGTCTGGAAGTCCGAGCTGGCGTTGGTAGCCACGCGCGTGGAGGGAATGACGTCTGGAAGGAGCCAGTCCTGGCAACCCATGGCCAGCAGCTTGCGAATGAACTGCGTCGACTTGTCCTGCTCGTCTACGCGTGTCTGGAGCACGTGCACCGCTTCCCAAAACTTGGGATGGCCACCTGCCTGGCGGGCTTGCGTGAGCACGTCGCGGAGCAGGGACCAGAAGATCACCGAGCTGGCAAAGTCCAGACTCGACGGCGGGACAGTCACGAGCAGATGATCCGACGCGAAGATGCCGGTCGATGTGAGGAAACCGAGGGCCGGCTGCGTGTCGATCAAGATCAGGTCGTACCGTTTGCGCAAGGCAGGGAGCTGCTGCGCCAGGTATTCGAAGATCTCGCCACCCCAGTCTTTCGCCGCCGCAGCCAGCGCGAACTCGCGACTGTAGAGATGCTGGTTGGCAGGGATGAGGTCGATGCCAGGCCAGTACGTCGGCCGGCAAACCCGCTCGATGTCGACCGTCTCGTTGCCGAAGATGCCAGCGGCAGATTCTTCAATGGAAACATCAAGATACGGAGAAACCCCGAACAGCGTGGTAGCTGACGCCTGGGGATCAAGATCGATAACGAGGCAGTTGTATCCGCGCGCCGCCATGTATTGGGCGGTGGTTACGGTCGTCGACGTCTTGGCCACGCCGCCTTTGAAGTTGGCCACCGTCATCACGATGCCGTGGCCCTCCGCGTACGGGTGCTTCAGGCCCACCTGATTGGCCATCGTGCGCACTTCTTCGAGCGTGTAGTACGTACGGGAACCAGTACGATCGCCGCCAACAAACTTGCCGTCAGACACACGATGGATAAACTGGCTCTTGGTGAGGCCAAGCGTCTCTGCGGTCAGGTTGAGGTTGAGGCGCGGTGCGACCTTGCGCGCATCCGGCCGGAGCGCGGCTTCTTTGACCTTGTTGAGGACGAGCTCCATCTGGGCAGCCCGTGCCTCGATGTCCGCGCGTCCGATGCGATAGTGGCGTTGCTTGTCCATTGACTGAGTCCCGTGTGCGTGATCGCCATCGTGGCTCGGAGGCGCATGGCCTTTCTGCGAGGAAATGCCGGCGCTGTCGGTACATTCGTACCGCAAATGAACGTCCGTGCCAAAAATAGGTACGCGGGAATCATCCATCATCAGGAACGGTCGCGCAACTGGTGCGGCCCGAAAGAATGTCCAGTCACGACCTAATTCCCGCTTCCGCACAGCGGGACGCTCCCCTTGAGCCATACCTGCTTCCTGAAATTCAGCAACAGGGCGACAGCGTAACCAGCCGCCGGCAGGGTCGCGGAGAGAAACTGGGCTGAAATTCGCCGATTTACGCCGAGTCCCCGTACCGAAAATAGGTCCGTAACTGCGCAGTTTCCGTGCGCAGCTCGGTCAACTGCCGGGGAAAATCATGTTTCGGCGGCGGAACCGGTCAGAACTTTTGGACCGTGTTGCCAGAAGCAAGATTGCGCATCTCTCAGGAGCAAGCCTCAATGGATCGAACCGCGGTTGCCCTACCGTCCGTACAGGACGCTGACCACAAGAAAGCGCCGACGAAGCAGGGCGGTTGGGCAGGGATCCGTGCAGTGGCACGCGCATTCCTCATCAGTCTGGTGGTGATCGCCGGTTGTATCGTCGCGGCCATGGTTGCCTGCTACATCGCAGGCCTCCGGCTCGGACCGAACTGATCGTCATGCAGGTCATCGAGCCACAACGCGTCCCGTGGAACAGCAGTTGGCGCTGGTGTCGGGATGCGTGGCTACTTTCCGGTCGGTGTCTGGCCCCTTGCATCGTGGTTGCGATGACATTGGGCGCCTTGGTGCGGATGACGGTGGGTTCTCCCGAAAGCGATCTTGCCTCCTGCGTTGGTCTTCTTTGCCAGGGCCTGCAGGTCTCGTTTGTTCACGCCGCAGAGCAACGCCGCCAGTACCTCACCACGATTCGGCAAGCGCGATCAGGTTGGTTATCCCTGATCATCCTCGCTGCCTGCTGCTTCCTGGGCGTGTGGGGATTGCGCGCTATCGGTTGGAGCGCATCAAGCTACCCCGAAATTCATGATCTCTGGATCCGCGCGTCGTTGATGTCCATTGACCAATCCTGCGGCTGGCTGCTGGCTCCACCGATTGTCCTGTTCGTACCCCTGCTGATGACGGGCGTCCCAAGCGCAGAGTCAGCGAGCCAACTGGCGCGCAAGGGCACGCTGGTCAATCTCAGGCCTATGGGCATCGCCATGGTCGGAAGTCTCGTCTTTTCGGCCATCGTGCGGCTGGTAGCGATGGCAACGTGGCCTCCCATCCTCCTTGTCGTTGCGTTGGCGCTGCAGCCTCTACTGGCCGGCTACATGTACGCCGCTTACCGACACGTCTTTCTCGGTCTCCCACCCATTGAGGAGAGGCGGACCGCCACATCCCACTCCCTCGCCACGGAAGGTTCCACATGATCCAGATTGCCCTTTCCAAACTGTTGTTCGATCGTGACGCCGTATTCCAACAGCAAGCCCTCACCCAGGACACGCAGGCCGGCATCATGGACGGCATCCGTGCCAATCCCGGATTCGCACGTGAGCGCATTGAGGCCGTCGTCGCCGATATCAACGACCAGGTGGGGAAGGGAGACTCACCCGACCCCATCGTCATTCTGGATGCCGATCGCGCTTTGACCCTCTACGCACGTGCGTGCGAAGGGCAAGCGGAGGCCCAGCACTTTGCCTTCGCTGTCGCTTCATTTCTTCGCGGCGCCTACATCAAGGCGCACGCCCTGCGCGCATGGGAGGCACTGACACCCGCTCAGCGCCATCAGGCGTCTGACCCCTCGAAGATCGTCGTCAACTACTGACCAGGGAAAACAACCATGTCCGCAAGCGAAACGCTCAAGCAGATGGCGAGTCTGCCGCATGTGCTGGTGCTGGAATCCGATCGCGGAGGTGCGCCGGAGGAGGTCTTGAACCTCATCAACGGCATGCGCGCGCGACTGGCGAAGGATCGCAGCGGCTGGCTCAACGGGATCGGCAAAGACAAGGTACTGGAGCTGGTGTTCCCCGCTTCCTCCCTGGAACACGACAAGAAAAAGGACGTCCACGTGCTCGATACCACGCGCACGTTGACACCGCCCCAGGAACAGCAGCTCCTCACCGTCTGGACTGCCCAGGCAGGTACCCTTGCAGCGTCGGTACCCATGCCATGAAGGGCAGGGTACCTGCACCCAGGAGTCGAATCTTCACGATGGCCGCGGCCATTGCCGTGGTCGCGCTCGTCGGCGGCCTCAGCTCGAGTCCCGCCAACGCATGGGGGCGCGAAGGTCACGCCATTGTTGCTGCGATCGCGGAGGCTCACCTCAATCCGGTCGCTCGAGCGGAAGTGGAGCGACTGCTCAGCGTGGAGCCGGGCGCGACGATGGAAAGTATCGCCGCGTGGGCGGACCAACACCGAAATCGAGACACCGCGCGCTGGCACTTCACGAACTTCCCCGAGGGCGATTGTCACTATCGACCGGAGCGCGATTGCCCATCCGGCGAGTGCCTGGTAAACGCCGTCGACAATGAAGCGGAGATCCTTGGCGATCGCAGTCAGTCAGACGAAGTACGGGAGCGTGCACTGAAGTACGTCATCCACCTGGCCGGCGGCGACAGCTCCCAACCCCTACACAACTATGGACCAGGGAAGGGCGCGAACGCCTATCAGGTTCGCTTTGACGGGCGCGGCACCAACCTGCATACCGTGTGGGACTCCGGGCTGATTCGCGAGATGGCCAGAAAGCGAAGTTGGTTCGGGATCGGCCCGCCAGGAAAGCCCGACTATCGCGCGTTGACTGAGCGACTGGTGAAGAAGTCGATGTCGATGCCGCCGGCATCATCGACCGATCCGCAGGACTGGGCCGAGGCCGCATGCGCGGTGGCCAACACGGCAGGAATGTTTCCTTCCCGTAACGTCGGCGAGAGCTACGTCCAACGGTGGACGCCCGTGGTGGAGCAACAACTGCTGATAGGCGGCCTGGATCTGGCGGCAGTCTTGAACCTCGAGCTCAGCGGTAAGGCGGAGTAGGGCATGAGCGGCACCAACGCGATCATGCTCGAGGCCAAGTATCGGACGTGGGCGATGGCCTCGGCGGTGGCCGGCCGTGCGGTTCGGGCGCAGTCGCGAATCCGCCGCGCCTTCTACCCAGGCAAGGACGACGGGCAGGACACCGTCATCTTGATACACGGCCTCTGGATGGGTAGTTCCTGCATGCGCGTGCTTGGCCGCTTGTACGCCCAGGCAAATCATCGCGTCGTGTTCATGGATTACCTTTGCGACACCGATCCCTCTGCCATCTACCGCACGATCTCCACCCATGTCGCCCGCGCCAACGCATTAGGCAGCCGCGCACATCTGGTCGGCCACAGCTGTGGCGGGGTGCTCGCCGTGTCGTCGTGGCTGCAGAGCGCGGGCCACTTGGCCGTGGATTCGATTTTGTGTCTCGGCTCGCCGCTCAATGGCAGCCAGGCGGCGCGCCGCTTGCTCGCCCATCCGGCAGGTAAGCGTGTGCTTGGGCGCACCGGCGAGCTGCTCGTGCACCCTGTCCCTGGTGACCGGCCGAATCGCGGTATTCACGTGCCGCGGATTGCCATGCTTGCCGGCACACGACCTGTCGGTGCTGCACGATGGCTGGGTGCGGTCAGCGACCAAAGTGACGGGACAGTGGAGCTCGCTGAGACGCGTTGGCCCGGCCTCGATCAGCATGTTGCGATCGATTGCACTCATCGCGGACTGGTCCATTGGCCACACGTAGCGGCCCTCGCCGTCGCCTTCACTGAAGGACACGCGCTACCGACCACCAACCTTTCGCACGCATAACGACTGGATTGCCATGGACGACAAAGCCGTCGCTGTACTCACTTTCCTGTTCATCGCCTGCTTCGCGCTTGCGATTGGCCCCACGCGCACCGCCCTGAGCCGCTGGTTGCCGTCGCAGGGACGCACACTGTCGCGCTTCGCCACAGGCCTTCTCGTAGTCACTGGCGCGCTGCTGGTTGGGCTGGGCACCGTAGCGATGCCTTACGTCATTCCTTCCGGCTCCATGATCCCGACGCTCGCCGTAGGCGACGTGATCATCGTCAACCGCTTGGCCTACGGTGTGCGGACACCCTGGGGGCAACGGCTGTCCCCCGGGCACGGACCGCAGCGGGGCGATGTCGTAGTGTTCCGCTTTCCAGGGTTCGAATGCGCTGACGGAGCGCAACTGATCCGGAGCGGCGACCAAAGCTGCATCGATCCAGGCAAGCCTGTGGCTTCGGAAAACTGGGTGAAGCGAGTGATCGGCTTGCCAGGTGATCGGGTGAGCATGCGTGGGGATGATCTCGCGATCAACGGGATAGTCGTCAGCAGGTCCCACGTCGGCAAGTATCGCGGCGACCTCGGTCAGCCCGATGACCGAACGCTCATGGCGCACGATGCGCAGGTCTGGGACGAACATCTGCCCGGGAAGTTGCACCAGGTTGCCATCATGGCAGGCTACAACATGGCCGATCCCGTGCCAGGCAAGATCGTGCCTGCGGTGCTTCCTCCGGACTGCTATCTGGTCCTGGGCGACGACCGCCACAACAGCATCGACAGTCGATGGTGGGGATGCGTGACGCGCGACGCCATCGTCGGCCGGGCCGACAGGGTGCTTTTGTCCTGGGCAAGTCGCGACGGTGCGCCGTCGCGCACTTGGATGGCCATCCAGTAGACCCAGCGAAACTCGTCGCCAAACCACGTCTTTTCCGACCAGTCACGGACAACCTCCGGCCTACACTGGTGTCGATATCAAGGAGTCAGTACCCATGGATAAGGTCAAGCGCCTGAATCTCATCAGGCAGGTAGCCAGTGGCGAGCCCATTTCGCCGGCACCCAACGTGACGCCGCCCGTTGCATCGCCACCCGCTCATCGTCGCGGCCGTGGCCCGACACCCTTCATCGCGCCGACTGAGCCATGGCGTCATCGCGCCTTGCCCAATGCGATGTACCTCGTCTTGTCACGTTAAGGAGATTCACCGATGTTCAGGAACCTCTCTCTGTTCCGTTTTTCAGCCGCGGTCTCCCGAGATCTCGAACGCCTGCCGGAAGCGTTGGCCGATCACCGCCTGCGGCCATGCGGCCCACAGGAAATGGGCACGCGCGGCTTCGTGCCACCGGTGGGCCGGACGGCCGAGGATGCACTGGTCCGTCGCCTGCAGGATCGGCAGTTCCTGGTGGTGGGTGCCGAAACGAAACTCCTGCCCGCGGGAGTCATCAACGACGAGCTGGCACGCAAGGTCCAGAAGATCACCGACGAGGAGGTCCGCCCCGTCGGCGGGCGCGAGCGCAAGCGACTCAAGGAGGACGTCCTCATCGAACTCCTGCCTCGTGCGTTCGTGCAGCAGTCGCGCATGGGTGCCTATGTCGACTCCGCGAACGGATGGCTGGTGATCGACACCGCCAGTCGCAAAGCCGCCGAGGAACTTCTGTCGCAAGTGCGAGAGGCCCTCGGTAGTTTCCCGGCCGTGCCACTCGCCCCCGAAGAAGGTCCTCGCGTCCTGATGACCGACTGGCTTGCCAGCGGGAATCTGCCCAGCGGCTTCGGGCTAGGCGATGAATGTGAACTGCGTGACCCGGCGACAGCGACCGGTGCGCGCTGGAAGGGTCGCGCCGAGGACCTCAGCAGCGAAGAGGTCCGGGAACACCTGCGCAACGGGAAGCAGGTTTTCCAGCTGGGCCTTGTCTTCGCTGACCGGTTGTCATTCGTACTTGGGGAAGACCTGGTGATCCGCAAGCTCAAGCTGCTGGATGTCTGCATGGATTCGCTTGATGCAGACAACACCGACGCCGTGGGCGAGTTCGACGCGATGAATACCCTGCTCGCCGGTGAGGTGGGTGCGCTCCTTGCCCGGCTCGCCGACGTCTTCTCCCTTCCTCGGCCTGGCGACGTCGACGTCGCGGACGCGGACGCAGAAACCCGCAAGGCCGCGTGACGCGGTCGCAAGGAGAACCACCATGACGCGCTCCCTGATTCCATCAGCCTTCACTCGCTGTCTGTGCGCGTTGGGAGTACTGATCACGTTGTCCGGATGCCAGCGGCAGGTCACCATCGATGCAGCCAACCACAACGCACTGGACACCTCTCTGCAGGCGCTCGCCAAGTCCACGCCGGCCGTCGATCGGAAGGAACTCGACGACGCGGTGGCGTACTTCAACGCTGCCTATTTCAAGGGGACACCTGACGGACGGCTGCCTGACTGGCACGCCGTGCAGGACATGGATCGCGAAGGGTTCGTCCACTTCGTCTCGATCATGCGATCGGCCACGGCTCCCGAGAAAAGTCTTCCCGCGGACGCGCCAGATCCGGAAGTGACTCGCCGGTTCCTGGAGACGCTGCAGCTCGAGCACGATCTGCTCGTCGAGCGCAGGGATCAGGCTCATTCGGACGGTCACTACACGGTGGATCAGTTCGACTGGGCCCAACCCTTCTTCACGCCGCCGGCGCCCACCGACTCGGTGCTGACCTCGCAGGCGACGTTCATGCTCAACTTCACGAACCGGACCGCATTCAACGTCTACCCACCGACCTTACATCTCACGATCGTCGACCAGGATAAGGGGGTTCCGGTCTTCGATGAGGATCTGGACTACCTCCCGGAAGACACGAAGAAGGTCAGTAGCAACACGATCAAGCCGGGCATGGGTTGGAACCGTCCGGATCCCATCGCACCCAACAGCCCGACCCTGCTGCGCTACGTGTGTTGTCAGCAACTCAAACGACCGGTGGCCAACAAGCTGATGGAGAACTTGCCAAAGAACGCGAAGTTCGAATACAGCATCACGGCGATCCAGGACTACACCGAGCACGACGAACTCGACCACACCACGTACACAACGGCCGAGAACACCGCGCTCGTGTCCGATGACCGATGCATCGCGGACATCAAGGCGCGGATGACGACATGGACACCAGGGTCAGCCATTCCTGCGTGTCGCGAGGGGCACAGTGAAGACTGAGCGCTTGCTCATTCCCATCACGCTGGCAGCCACCATTGTCTGGCTCGCACCTTCGGGCTTGCCGTGGGCAGTGCGCACGGCCGCCGGGTTCGTGGTCGGGGCTGGGCTGTTTGCCTGGTGGATGTTGGTGCGCCGCAACCGCAGGCAGCCGACGCAAGCGCCTGCCGCGACATCGAGGCCTCGGCGTGGGCCGGTTCGATCGAGCGACGCGGTTCTCCTGCGGTGGGCGATCATGGCCACGCTGCTGGCGGCGTTGGCTGTGGCTCTGGATCACCCTTTTGCGTATCAGCTCTACCCGTTTCTGGTGGTCGTAAAGCGCGGTGCCAATCCGGTCGTGAGCGAGTCGACGTTGCGTCGATTCAGGCGCTGGGTGCTGCAGGCCATCTGTGTCATTGCGATTGTTGCGCCGGCGGCGCGACTCTTCACGGCCGGTGCCGAAGCAATACCGGCACCGCCGGCGACGACGGTTACGCTGATCGTTGGTGCACTGGCACTCGTCGTTGCATTCGGTGCTGATCCGCTCGCCCGCCGAGTCTTCCCCGCGCGTGAAGTATCGGGTGTTCGGATTTAATGGCGGGTGCCGATAGCCAGATCCGGCTTGACGAGCAGGTGAAAGGACGGATTCAAAACGATGCCTAAAAATGATGACCCGTTGGCTCGATTGCCCACGTGGCAATTGGTTTGCCTGATGCTGGCTAGCACGGGAGCAGCCTGCAGCGCGTTATACCTCATGGGTGCCGTACTGCTTGGGTGGCCAGGTGCGACGGCAGGGATCGTCGTGTTCTGTCTCGGAGGTTTGGCTACGGCGCTCTTGAAGCCGCCAAGGTAGCTCGGATGCCAGAAGCATCGAGCTGGGCGAGAAGTTTCACCCAGTAGTGCCTCAGTTTGAGATCGGTGGTAGCCAGGTACAAAGACAATCCAGGCCCCACGCCTTCGGCATGCAGAGAAACGGGGCGGCTACGCCCAGCAACTCGAAAGAGCGGCCGCTGGCAACGTCGCAAAGCCGCAGTGGTGATTCGACCGCGCATCGCATCATCGCCCGCCGATCTCAATCTAAGGCACTACTGGAAAGTCGCGCGACGACAGTTGACGCTTTTTGCTGGACCTGTCCCTTTGCGCACCGACCACACACCCATCTGCCGGGCGCGTGTTACACGCGGCCGTAGTTGACCTCGCGGATACCCTTTCGATCGCGCAACGCGATAGCGGCCCGATTGAGGTCGTCCCGAAAGGCGACGGGACGTGGCATGCCAAGCATCACCAGCCTTGGCGTTACCAGATCGCTGCTGTCGACGACGATCGTGCCGATGCCAAGGATGTCCTGCCACCACGTCTGATACAGCGTCACGTCCTGCACGCGGAACAGCTCAAGGCTCGTGAACTTCCGCATGAAGATGCCACGACGGACGTGAATACGCTCGGCATCCACGGTGTAGGAGATGGTGGAGGTCATCATGAAGCGCAGAAACACCAAGGCGACCACGAGAATCACCGGTGCAAGGATGAGGACGTGGGGTGCCTTCAGCGTGGTCCGGCACCAAGTCACACCCACGAACATGATGAAAGCAATAAACAGGGTAGGGGCGTTCACCGCCTGGGATGGAGACCCCTGAAACAGGATCGGGGCCACAAGCGTGGGCTGCGACGCGGCGGACTTATTCGCCATCCGGAGATCTCCAGTCTTTCATGAAATCGGTGAGGTAGGCCGGCGGCCAGAAAATCAGGGTGCCCAATGCCACTGCTGCCGCGATAGCACCGCAGGTGTCACCCATGCTGGCCGGGGTGCCTTGGTGGAAGACCTTGAGCATGACCAAGCCGTAAATGATGCTGGTGCCGAAGGACACGAGCAGCCGAAGGGCGAGATCCTTGGCGAGTCGTTTGACCCGCTGTCTTTCGGTTGGCATCACGGGCTTCCTTGAGTAATCGGATGAGCAGGGAGGGCCGGAACATCACGTAGGCGAGCCAGAGGACGTACCCAATCAGGAACCCTGTTCCGATCATTTGCCATTCGGCGGTCGACCATGAAGGGCCGGACATGTCGAGCGGGAGCTCGATCGCTGCGGCGCGGCCGACGTTGAGAGCAGCGATCGGAGTTGCGATGCACAACGCCAATCCAGCGATGTAACGCCCCGCCCAGCGCCACTCGCTGGGACTTTCCACGGCACCGCAGTGGCGGCTGGGCGGGGTGTTCACGGCACGACGCTACTTGGCCTCGGCGACCTTTTCGCCGGACGTGGGCTGGTGATCGAGCTCCTGCAGCTTCGCCAGCATCTGCGCCGGCGTCATGAAACCGCCGATCTTGCGGCCGGTCCGGTCGAAGACAGCCGGCGTACCATTGATGCCGAGTTTCTCACCCAGCGACAAGAGGGTGGGGAAGTCCGCTGAGTTTTTGCAGGTGGCCGTCGGTACCGGCTGCCCATTCATGGCAGCGCTGTAGGCCGACACGGGATCCTTCGCGCACCAGACCGATTGCATCTGCACCAGGTTGGGTGCCTGCATGCCGGCGCGCGGCCACGGCACGTAGTTGATCTGGATGCCTTCGGCCAGGTAGCCCTGAGTGTTCTTGAAGAGCAGCTGGCAATACCCGCAGCTCGTATCGGTGAAGGCGGTCACCACGTACTTCGTATGCTTCGGCTTGAAGCTGATGACGTCCTGCGCCGGAATGCTGGCCAGCGCTTCGACCCGTACGCTGCCCAGAACGGCGTCGGTGAGATTCTGCTTGGTCTTGGTGTCCAGCAGAACGCCGTAGAACAGGTAGCGGCCGTCCTCGGAGGCGTACATGACGCTCGCATCCGCCACCACCGTTTTGATGCCCGGGAACGGCGAGTCGGAGATCTGCTTCAGCTTCGCCTGCGGGTTGATGTCGTGGACCAGATGGCGAATGGCTTCGACAGTTTGCGGAGTCACATCCTTGGCCACCACCGGTTGTTCAGCCGGGCTACTGGTCGCTGCCGGCGTGGCGGCGAACGCGACACCGCAGGCAAGGGAGAACAAGAGGGCGGGCACTACGGCAAGACGGTTCATCGGGGGCAGCTCCTTGTTGGCAATGGCCCGGCGGGCCTCCTATGCCAGCCATCTTAGGGAGCGATGCCACGGTGTCGGATCAGAATCTGGCCGATTTTCGGGGTATTTGCGCCGATGTCGCGATCCGTCGCGGACTGAGGAAAGTTGGCGGATCTTGTCCGTCTCGCGATGTGAGATAGATGTTGAGTGTCCCAACCACTCAGGAGAGTCTCGTGTTCGTCGACCGCTTTGCCCCGTATGCCGTGAATATCCTCCGGATCCACTTCCGCGAAGATCTGCCCTGGGCAGCCACGGAGCTGCTGAAGGATGGCGAAAAGATCGGCAATGTCCGGCTGGAAGCCGAGAACGGCCGTACCGTCGTGTTGTATGAATTCGACACGGTCCGCGCGGACTTCGAGTTTCGCACCCATCTGAGCCGGCTGTCGGCCACCTTCCTGGACGAGATGCCTGCCGACGAAGAGTCCTTCATGGGCCTTTTCTTCATCGGACTGGTGGACGCCTGGCATCTCCACACCACGTTGACGAAGATGTGCGAGCGCCACACATGCTTTCGCCTGACAGGCGACGTTGCGGATACCTGGCGCGTCGCCGACCAGCCGTACTCGCAGGCGGTAGCGGACAACCTGAAGGAGATGTACGGCAGCGGGCTCGAGGTGGTGGCCAACGCCATGCTTGCTGCTGTCGAACAGCAGTCGACCGAAGTTGCGTGCCACCGCAACCTCCGATCCCAGCGGAAGCTGGCCACGGTCTCGGCAAATGGTCGAAAAACACACGAGTTTTCCGGTGCTGGTGAGCCGTCGGCGCAGGTAGAGTGCATGGCGTGACTCCGAAGGAGAGGTCCCGTCATGGATCGACCGCAAAGAATTCTGCTGGCACTGGCGCTATGTGTGCCCGTGATCACCACCGCCGCGCAAGGGTCGCGTACGGTGCGAACGATCACGGAAACAGAGGCGGCTCCAGCACCCGCCACCAGCATGGGCGCGCCGGCTTCGGCCGTCTCTCAGGCACCGGTTGCACCGAGCGACGCCGACAAGACCCGCAAAGTGCAGGAACCCGCGACAGCCGCTTCGGCCAGCACGCCGCCCGTGGACGCAGCAGTTCGCACCATTGCTTCCGTGACGCCAGTCGCCCATACCATTTGTCCTGAGGGGACGCACGTCGCGGCCACTCAACAAGGCCAGATCCGTCAGGTGGGTCAGGATTTTGACCAGGTGATCTCCGGCGTGGCCGTGAGGTCGTGCACGACGGCACCGTTGGCCGAAGTATCACCAGCCCGCCCGCCGGCTCTCGTTGACGCGGCACCACGACATTCGCACCGCCCCTTGCCGGAGAGCGATCCCAATGTCCGGCAGTGCGTCCAGCATGCCGCGCAGGTGTTTGGTATCCACCAGCTGCCCTTGTATCTGATCCTCGATGTCGAGGGCGGTACGCTTGGCAAGGTCTCGGCCAACACCAATGGCACCTATGACATCGGGCCGGCCCAGATCAACTCCTGGTGGTTACCGACGCTGGCCAAGGCCGGCATTTCTGAGGACGCGCTGCGAGACGACCTGTGCACCAACGTCCTGGCGAGCGGTTGGATCTACGCGCAGGCCTTACGGCAGACCGGCAACATGGCCAAAGCCATCGCTCTGTACCATTCTCCAACGCCGAAGCACCAATATCGGTACCTGGGCATGATCGATAGCGCGATCAACCGCCGCCTGGCACCAGCGGTTGCCATCAACAACAAGAAGTAGAAGGAAATTCGTCCCCCATGGGATACGCCAACGCCTACGTGCAGAAGCATCTGGAGACGATCGCGAGCAACTTGCCTCGCCTGATCGGTGTGAGCACAGACATCATCTTGAATCCACGCACCAACACCACGCACGATGGTTTGACCGTGTTTCGGCGCAACGGCACCTCCACGCGCATCGACATCAACGAGCGGGTCGAAGGTCGCGCCGTCGAGCAGCTGATCAAGAACTGCGGTGTCAACGACAAGGCCGCGGCAGCGATCGCCGAAGCCGGGCGGCTGCTGTACAGGATCAATCCACGCGGAGCATGGTGCGTGGAAGCCGTGCGGGTGAATTCGCCCCTCATCCTGGCGGCCTATGAGCATCCGGACGCCAACGAGCGGTCAAGCTACGCGCTATCTGTCGTGGATCGCCTGGCAGAGATGCTTCCGACCGTGGCCAAGGTCATTGGCGAATCGAGTGAGGTCAGCACTGTCGGCGGTGGACGCGTCCGCAAGCGGACCTGGATCCGCTTCGAAGACCTCCGGGGCCAAGAACTGGCAGCGATCGACACCAGTGTCCTGCAGGCGCACGCCCGGGACGCGCTGCTTCGCCTCGAGCACGAGCACCTGGACGTGAACCTTCATCGGCTGGCGCTGTGGTCCAGGCAGTTGCAGATCGAGCCGGTCGACGTGCCAGGTGCCAATGAGGACGCTCAGGTCGAGGCCGCCGGGGAGGTCATGAGCCTGCTTGCCGTTGCCATGGTCACCTTCGCCGCCGACGAGCTGTGGCTTCACCGCTCGGCTCAATAATCACCGGAGCCCTCCCGGAGGGAGGGTGACAGCAGGGGTCCAAGAGGGACATGGATAAGCAGGAACTCATCAAAGCGGTGCAGAAGGCGACGGGCCAACACCACGACGACGTCAAGTCGATCGTCAATACGCTGTTTGAGTGTATCGGCAGCGCGCTCGCGGCTGGCGAAGAGGTGAATATCCGCAGCTTCGGCCAGTTCACCGTACGCGAGGTCAGCGGCCGCACGACCAAGGATATTGGCACGGGCCAGCTGCGCTGGAACACCGACTCCATCGTGCCTACCTTCCGGCCGAGCAAGCCGCTGAAGCATCGCGTGAAGTCAGGTTGGGGCAAGGGTCGGGGCAGGGGCCGGTCATGAATCGCCGTGTTTCGCGCGATGCATGGACCCGCTACGTGGGCGAGCCGGCCGTCATGCAGCCGGCAGCCCGACGGTGCGCGAATCCAAGTATGAGCGCAGTGGTCAGCAAGCCCCGCCGGCGCGCCTTGCCCCGGTCGGCCATCGCCTCTGCGCTGGCGGAGACTCGAGTTGCTGATGCCGCCATCCCGAATGTCCAGGTTTTCAATGTCGACCCGGTGCCGAAGCCGCGGATGACGCAACGCGACAAGTGGATCAAGCGGCCCTGTGTCCTGCGCTACCGAGCACTGGGTGACGAATTGCGCTTGCGTGGGCTGAGGATGCCGCACCGCTACAGCCTCATCTTCATCATGGCCATGCCGGCAAGTTGGTCGGTTGCGGAAAAGGACGCCGCCAACGGCCTGCCAAACCTGCGCCGTCCTGACGCGACGAACTTATCGAAGGCAGTGGAGGACATCGCGCTGCAGAAGGACGAAGCGCTGTGGGACGGCCGAGCGCGAAAATACTGGGGCCATCGCGGGCGCATCATCGTGCTCAAGCGCGAAGTCGACCTCCTCGCATCTGTCGACGATGACGCAAGGTGCCCAGCAGAGTTTCTGCCGAGCCCGTGAAGCGCCTGTCCGACATCTTCCCGAAACGCATGGGCCTGCGGCGAGTTCGTGGGCCGCGCGTCCTATGCGCCGTCTGCGACACGCACCAGCTGCCGAGAGACGTACGCGTCACCGCGTTGGACCTATCCGACCCAGCGTGTCTCGTGACGGAAGTGGAGTTTGCCTGCACGTGGTGCGGCTTTCCCGCGCGCCGGCGCTATCGCCTCCAGGTCATCGACGGAGCGGTGACCCATACGGTATTCGATGCCGGCTCCAGCTCATGGGAGCTCGTTCAGGCCGAGGAGATGCCTCCTTCGATCTGGGGCGTGTGGGACCTTGTCGCGATCCTCGCGGCGATCGTTGTCTACCTGGCGTTGCCGTCGACTGACCAGTCGCTGGGAATGTGGCTCGTTCTTTGTCTCGCCGCGATGGCGGTACGCTGGGTCGTGACACACCTTGGAGCGATCAAGTGACAAACCACGCCAGCCGTCCGTACCTGTACCTTGGCACCCGCGTTGACTCGCCGGAGCCAACGTTCGGCTGGGTCGCATGGCCGGTGACCGATACGTTGGTGTCGCGCCTTCGCCATGCCTTCATGCAGTGCGTGGATCGTCGCGAGGACCGCGTGGTCTACGAGGCGACCGGGTCACTGTGGAGCCCCACCGCCACACCGGCCGTCATAAGTCCATCCGTAGAGGTCTCTGCTGAGGGAATGTTTCGCCTGTACGGCTTCGCCGAGCCCGAGTTCAACAAGGTCTCGACCTCATGGCACGACGTGGAGCGTTTCGCTGCCAACGTTGCTTCCGGTGAGCGCTGCTTCGAGGAAGATCCCGAGCGCCTGAAGGACTTGTGGCAGCTCGCCAAGCGGCGAGGTGCGTCCCAGTGACCGTCGTTGTACGCCAGAGGGAACGCAACCCGGAAGTCATGGCGGCTGCGCAGGCGCACGGTTACGACGCGCTGCAGTCCGCCATCTTGTCGGCCCGCCTCACCAACACTGATCTCAGTGTCGTCACACCGAGTGTTCGCGATCTGGATCCCCCTGATCAACTCCCTGATATCGATGTGGCAGCCGATGCGATCGCCGACGCAGTCATGAGCGGTCGACCCCTGGCCTGCTTGACGGATTTCGACTGCGACGGCAGTTCCAGCGCATTTGTGTTGATGGAATCGTTGGTGGAGCATTTCCACGTGCCGACCCATCAGGTGACGCTACTGATCACCCATCGCATGCGCGAAGGCTACGGCGTCAGCGATCGCTTCGTCGATCGATTGCTTGAGGACTGCAAGCCCAACACCCTCCTCATCACTGCCGACCAGGGAACGTGCGACAACGCCCGATTCGAACGCCTCCGTGCTGAGCGCGGTTGCGACACCGTTGTGACGGATCACCACGGGGTGCCGGAGGCGGGTCCGCCGGCGGCCGCGATCGCCTGCGTAAATCCTGTGCGCAAGGACAGTGCATTTCCGGATCGGTGCATTGCTGGTTGCTATGTTGCCTGGCTGACCATGTGTGCCGTGCGCCAGCGTCTCATCAAGCGCGGCTGGCTCGCACCGGATGCACCGTCGCTGGCGTGCCTGCTCGACGTGGTCTGTGTGGGCAGTGTCGCCGACCTGATGTCGCTGCGCACGTCGAAGAACAACCGCGCGGTCATCAACTACGGGTTGCGTCTCATCAATGGGCCGAATCCTCGACCTGTGTGGACCGCCCTGCGTCAGCTGATGAAGAAGGAAGGCCTCTTCACCACCAAGGACCTGTCTCACGGGGCGGCCCCTCGCTTCAACGCGGCGAGTCGCATCGACGATGCGATGGCGGTGCTGCGGCTCCTGCGAACGCGCGATCCCATGGAGGCGATGGTGCTGGTCTCACAGCTGGACGCAGACAACCAGCTCCGCAAGTCGATCCAGCAGAAGATGTCCGAGGTTGCGCTGGAAATCGGGGCGCTTCAGGCCGAAGCTGGGCGCTCACTGATCTGCGTGCACTTCCCCGACGGCCATGCGGGTGTCCACGGCATCGTGGCGTCCCGGCTGGTCGAGGCATTTGGACGTCCTTCCTGCTGCCTGTCACCCAAACCGGATGTGCCAGGCATGCTGACGGGATCGTTGCGCGCGGTTGCTGGCGTCAACATTCGTGGGGCGCTGGCCGTCGTGGACTCGAAGTATCCAGGCGTGCTCAAGCACTGGGGCGGTCATGCCGGTGCTGCCGGCATCGGTATCTCGGAAGACGACGTGGAGCGATTCCACGACGCCCTGTGCGATGCGGTGATGGAGCAGGTAGACACGACGAAGTTGGAGCCGGTGCTCTGGGTTGACGGCGAGCTCGGTGAAGCTCCGTCACTGGATACCCTGTCGCGAATCAGTGCGCTCGAACCCTACGGACGTGAATTCGAGGCACCGGTGTTTGTTGACCGCTTCACGGTGACCAACATGCGCATCGTCGGTGACGGCACGCATCTGAAGCTCGACCTGCAGGACGCTCGAGGTCGGCGCTGCGGCGGCATCTGGTTTCGTGCCATGGCCGCTGGCGAGGTTCCGCCCGTCGGTGCAGGTGAAGAAGTGCGACTGGCCTATTCGGTCGCGCTCAATTGTTTTCGTGGCAAGGAATCGGTCGACCTGCAGGTGTTGCAGGCCGTAACGGACTAACCCCGTCGCCCTCCGCGGACGACAACACATAAGGAACATGTGATGAAACCTCGCATCTTGAAAGCCCTCGTGGCGATGACCCTGATCGTCGCCATCGGCTTTGCGGCCACCGTCGCGGTGAGCCACATGCCCGTCGAAGTGAGCCTGGCCTCGGGGCAATGTACGACCAAGCCGATCGGGCCGTACGGGATTACCAGTGGGCCGCTTCCGTGCCGCTTTGCCGCCTATCCGTTCCCGTCAGACGATGGATGGGTGGTCATCGGTGCCGGCGGCGAGGTGCAGGATCAGTGCCTGAAGATCCCCACCGATGGCTTGCGCAGGGGCGCCCTGAGCGTGGTTTGGTCCTCACGTCTTCTGTTCCGCTTGCCGGCGCGGTGCCACGACAGCTACGCCGTGTACCACCCGGGCCTGCAGCCGATGGTCGATTTCGGCCGGCTTGCCCACCTCTTTGGCCGCCCATCGAGCGCTCCGGATCCGGTGGCCAGTCGCGCCACGAAACTTGGTGTGTCAACGAAATAGTGTAACGGGGTCATCGTTTGCAATGATTACTTGTAATGATTACAAGTAACGCCATTGTTGGAGCGGTGCGATGCCACGAAAGAAACCCACTACCAGCCCTTCGCCTGGAGCGATCGCTCAGCGGCGCTTCCGGGATCGCATGAAAGAGATGGGACTGGCTCCCTATCAGGTCTACATCCGCGAGGAGCACAAGGAGGCCCTCAGTCGCGTCGAGCAGACCCTTCGATTACCAACTCTTCCTTCTTACGTTTACCTCATGGACAACCAATCAATGGCACACCACTGGACGACCCACTCTCTGTTTGACGCTCTTCTTGCCTCCGACTACGTGAAGGAAGGCCGCGCACGGATCACGCTCGAGCGCGGCTCGGAGGCTGTGATCTACATCGAAGCGCACGATCACGGCGATCTGCCCATGCAGATGCTGGCTTCCGGCACCGAGATCCAGGTGTCCACGATTCTCTGCCTCGCCTCCAGCGTGAAGGATCGGGGCACCTTCAACGAGGCCTGCCTCCGCCTGAATCCCATCTACCCGTTATCGAATTTCGGTCTGAGCACCGTAGGTGGCGAGGACGCCTACATCGTGTTCGGGCAGCTGTCGGCGATGTCGCCGCTGGGGAACGTGATCGAGGAAATCCACACCCTCGGGCACTGCGCGACCCAGGCCGCCAACGAACTCCACTCCCACTTGAACTGAGGCAATCATGGCCATCATCGAAAAGCTCATCACGCTGGTGCGCGGCACCGCCACCGACGCCGGTCAGGCGATCGTCGACCGCAATGCGATCACGATTCTGGAACAGGAAATCCGCGATTCCAGGTCCGCACTCGACCAGTCGAAGGTCGACCTGACCCGGCTCATGGCCGAACGGAAGCTCGCCAGCGACAAGCTCGCCGCGAAGAAGGCGAAGGTCACCGAACTCAGCGCATCCATCCAGAAGCTGGTGGACAAGGGCAGTGAGCAGCAGCTTGCGCTGGAGGTTGCCGGCAAGGTCGCCGGGCTCGAAAACGAGATCAAAGCCGACGAAGCGACAGTCAAAAGCATGGACGACAACATCGAGCGACTGCGCGGCTCGATTCGTCAGGCGGAGTCGACGGTCGAGCACCTCTCGCGTCAAATCGACACGGTCAAAGCGACTGCGTCGGTCCAGCGCGCGCAGGACGCGATCGCAGCGCGCACGTCGGGCTCCAACACCAAATTGCGCACGGCCATGGACTCACTGAGCCGCATCCAGGAACAGCAGCAGCTGAAGGATGCTCAGTTCGACGCCGCCAAGCAGCTGGAAGACACCAGCGGCGACGGTGATCTCCAGGCGCGGTTGCAGGCGGCGGGCGTCGTGCCATCCGACACGGCCGCGGCGGACGTGCTCGCTCGCTTCAGTAAGCCGGGAGCCTGACGCGCCACCTTGCCGGCGGCGCCGCACCGGCGCGGCCGGCTTCATCCACAGGGACGAAGGATCACACCATGTTCGAAAATCTATTCGGCACGAAGGCCGAAGTGGAGTCTGCGTCTGCCACGCCCCGCGGCGTCGGTGGATTCCGGCTCGGCGGTGCAGTTGTCGTCGACGCGCTTCTCTTCAAGGCGAACGCGGGCGCGTTTGGTTTTGAACCGCCGGCGGGCGACCAGCCCATTGAAGCACTGGGTACGGTCGATCTGGGCGGAGGCACCATGCTGTATCGCTGGTACGTCGAGGACGATGCCTGGTACCAGGTGAAGGCGACCGCAGGCCAGGTCGACGAAATCAAGTTGTTCGTGTTCGCCGACACCATCAATCCGCCGAGTGCCGACGCGTTCCGTCAGTGGGTCGAGCCGACTTCCGATCTCGGCAAACCGCAGCTGACGTTCAACGGAAAGGCCTACCAGCGCGTCTGGGGTGATGGCCCCACCGACGCCTGGGCACCGCCCGTCGCCTACGACGAAAGCGTCACCCACCCACCGGGTGACACGGCCGACTTCACCATGACGCATTACTCGATGCTCTACCAGCGGGAGGTCGAGGGATTGCCAGGACGGTTCGAATACCTGTTCGTGTCCGCAGAGGATTACGGCCCGAATAGCTTCGATGTCGTCTTTTCGTTGGGCATCGACGTCACTGACGCCGATTTGTCGATTACCTGAGCCAAGGAAGGAGAGAAGCATGAAACGTTCAACCTGTGCATCGCTGGTCCTGATGGGCCTGGCACCCCTGCTGCTGACCGCATGCGACGATAGTTCGCCGGCCACTTCGCGCCAGACGTTTGCGACCGTCGACCAGTGCGTGCAGGCGGGGGTCCCCAAAGACACCTGCCAGACCGCGCAGACCCAGGCGCTGGCCAACGCCTCGAAGGAGTCACCGCATTTCGGCACCCGCGAGCAGTGCGTCGCCCAGTACGGCGCGGACATGTGCCGTCAGGGATCGGACGGCTCCTTCTGGATGCCCGCGCTGTCGGGCTTCCTGATCGGTCGAATGATGGACAACAACCGCAACCAGGCCGTCTACATGCCGGCTGGCCCGGTGTACCGGCAGTCGTCTGGCGCATATACCTCCCCGTCGAGCGGCGTCTATGGTGGCAGCTACCGGTCGAGCTCCAGCGGCTGGAGTTCGACCTCGAGCGACGGTGGCCACGGGAGCAGCGCCGGTTCCCGGGCGATCACGGCCGGACGCGGTGGCTTCGGCTCGTCGCATGCCATGGCCGGCAGCTGGGGCGGCTGACCATGCGACGGATCGACATCGCTCCACGCACCGACTGGCAGCAGACGGCGGAGGCCTATGGCTTCCGCTTTCATACCATCGAGGGTGAGCCGTACTGGGATGAGTCGGCGTACTACGCCTTCTCGCTGCAGCAGATCGAACGCGATATTGAGGATCCGACGGCCGAGATCCATCAGATGGCGATGGCACTCGTGGGCGACGTCATGCGTAGTGAGTCGCTGCTTACCAGACTCGCGATCCCATCCTCGCACTGGGACTGGATCGCCGATAGCTGGCATCGAGGAAAGCCACACCTCTACGGTCGCATGGATCTTGCCTATGACGGCACGGGACCGGCCAAGCTCTACGAGCTGAACTACGACACGCCGACGTCCTGCTATGAGGCGGCGTTTTTTCAGTGGCTCTGGCTAGAACAGCAGATCGACCGCGGCGCCCTGCCGAAAGGCACCGATCAGTTCAACTCGATCCAGGACAAGCTCGTGCTCGCGTTTGCCGAGCTTGCCAAGGATTTGCCACGACCGTTCTACTTCAGTTCGGTTCGCGAAAGCATCGAGGATCGCGGCACCGTCGACTACCTTCGTGACTGCGCCCAGCAGGCAGGCCTCAACGCGGGCCATATCGCGATCGAGGACATTGGCCTCTCGACCACAGGGACGTTCACCGACCTCGACGACATCGTGATCGGCACGCTATTCAAGTTGTACCCGCTGGAGGATCTGTTCGCCGACCGGTACGGACCCGCGTTGACGACCTCCGGCCTGCAGCTCATCGAGCCGCCCTGGAAGTCGGTGCTGAGCAACAAGGGCATCCTGCCGCTGCTGTGGGAGCGCTTCGAGGGGCATCCCAACCTTCTGCCTGCGTATGTCGAGGCGCCGGAACCAACCGCTCTACCTGCCGGCTGGGTGCGAAAGCCACTCTTCTCCCGAGAGGGCGCAAACATTCGGATGCGCACTACTGAGGGCAGGATGGTGGAGTCGGACGGACCCTATGCGGGCGCACCGCACATTCGACAGGCCTACCACCCGCTCACGAAATTCCCGGGCGGCTATCCGCTCATCGGCAGCTGGGTGATCGGTGACTCGCCGGCGGGAATCGGCGTACGCGAGGACGCTGGATTGATTACGCGAGACACGTCTCGGTTCGTGCCGCATGTGATTCTGGACTGAGGTACCAACCTGACCGGCTGGACCGTATGCCCATGAGAGCTGGCGCCAGGCGGCTTCGGGTCTACTGGTATCGGAACTTGCATGCGCCGTCGCTGCGGAACCTGTCCGAACTTCAGGAGCGCAAACGGGTGGATAGGGTGAGTAGTCACCTGCAGACGGAGTACTGCCATGCAATTCCAGATCGCGCGCGCCGAGCTTCAGCGCCAGCTGCAACATGTCGCCAGCGCGGTACCGCGCGGCACACCACCGATGCCCGTCCTGGCCAATCTGCTTGCGGAAGTTCGGGCTGGCCAGCTGCATCTGACGGGATCGGACACGGAGGTCACCATGCACGGTGTGTGTGGGCTGATGGACTCCGCCACCGATCGCGCGATCACGATCCCGGCAAAGAAGCTCCTCGACATCGTGCGTGCGCTGCCGAACAACCTCGACGCCATCGAAGTGCGACTGGTCGAGCGCGACTGCCTGCAGATCCGGGCCGGCACCGGCCGCTACACCCTCGCCACACTGCCGGCGACCGAATACCCCGAACGCCCACTGGTGGGCGTCGCAACCAGGCTGTCACTCAGTGATGCTCTGCTCTCAAGCCTGATTCATGCGGTCGGCTACGCGGTGGCGACAGCGGACCAGCGTACCTACCTCAATGGCATGCTCATCCACGTCGAAGGCTCAACGATCACCTGCGTGGGCACCGATGGATTGCGGATGGCTGTCGCACGCGCCGCGCTGCCTCGGGACGTCGGCGCAGCCAAGCAAGTCATCCTGGCGCGACGCGGTATGAGCGCGATGCTGACCATGCTCGACGGCAAGGACGGTTCCGTCGACCTCGCAATTGGGGCGCGCCATGTGAGCCTGACCAAGGGGGAACAGTGCATGGTGTCAGGCCTGATCGAGGGGAAGTATCCAGACTTCGCACGGGTCTTGCCCACACGCATGAAACACGAAGTGCAGCTTGATCGGCGGGTGCTCCTCGATGCAGTGAAGCGCGCGACCATCATGGGGTCCGACGTCAAGGACGCCGTTGTGTTCGACTTCAGCGGTGACATCCTCAGGCTTTCTGCGTCGGCCAAGGACAAGGGTGATGGTAGTGAGGAACTGTTTGTTCCGGACCTGCGCATGACGATGCGCCTCGGTCTCAATGCCCGCTACGTGACCGATGCGCTGGCTGCACTGGTCGAGGACACGATCTTCCTGAGAGTCAACAGCCCGAGCGAATCCGTGGTGCTGTCCAATGGCGATGGCAACGACCACGTCATCATGCCGATGCGCCTTTGAGAGGCATGCACTCGGGACGGGGCACGACGTGACAACGGGAACAGGCCTAGTGCGGCACTGGAAGCGCGAGGGTGCCGATGTCTACATCGGTCGTCCCGGTCCGTGGGGCAACCCGTTCGAAATCGGAATACACGGCGACAGGGCCGCCGTGATCGCGCGCTACCGCGCCTGGTTGGCAGCCCAGCCACACCTGCAGCGCCTTGCTCGCCGCGAGTTACACGGGAAGACGCTCGGGTGCTGGTGCGCGCCGGAAGCCTGCCACGGCGATGTGTTGGCGGAGGTTGCACAGAGTCCCGGCCCCCGAGAATCCTGCTTTGTCTTCGGTTCCAACCTCGCCGGCGCGCACGGCGCTGGTGCCGCGCTGTTCGCGAAGAGGTGGCGGAACGCGCAGGTCGGCGTTGGCGCGGGCTTCACCGGGCAGGCCTACGCCATCCCGACAAAGGATCACGCGCTCAAGCCGCTCCCGCTGACGACCGTCGCGTCCGGCATTGCCAGGTTTCTCGACGACGCCTCGGCGCATCCGGACACGCAGTTCGAAGTAACCCGAGTCGGCTGCGGACTCGCCGGGTGGAACGACACCGATATCGCCCCGCACTTCATGGACGCGCCGGCGAATGTGGAACTTCCCTATCGCTGGCGGCAGATGCGCGATCCGACATTGCCACCCAGAGTCATCGTGGCCGGGTCAAGAGGATTCGAGGACGGGGAAGGTCTCAACGCTTCCCTGGATCGCATCCTTTCTCGGATACCCGATCCGGTGATCGTCAGCGGTGGTGCGCAGGGGCCCGACACCTTGGGTGAGCGCTACGCCCTTGCCCACTGGCCGGATCGGGAGCTGCCGTTCATGCGCTACCCGGCGGAGTGGGATCGCTACAGGAAGCTCGCGGGTTTCATACGCAACCAGCACATGGCCTGGGCAGCTTCGCATCTTGTCGCGTTCTGGGACGGACGCTCGCCGGGTACGAGATCCATGATCGAGCTGGCGGCCCACGAGGGTTTGCCGACGCGCGTCATTCGCACCGACCCGTTGCGGTGACGTCGGACCATCCGGAATCCGTCGGCAACCGACCGAGTCCCCGCGACCGCAGTTCCACTGGCGCTTTCCGGCCGATCTTTGACTGAAGGGTCCAGCGCCTACGGTGGGCGCACCACGTCTACCGAGGCTGATCCGTGAATCGTACCGATGCCGAAGCGATCGTCGACCGCATGCAGGAGATGTATCAGGAGCTCGACGCGGCTCTGCGCTCGTCAGAAGTCGTCGCCGTGAAGATGGAAGCCATCTGCGAGGTGGGAGCGGGTTTCCAGAACGCTCCTCGCCACACGAGCCCATTCCGATACCTGAGCACTTCCGACAAACTTGCGGAGCTGCGCCGAACGCTGGCCAAGAACATCTTCAGGGACGTCAAGGCACTCGTCGGGGACGCTTGTGCGGTCGGCAGTACCCCATTGGTGGTCGACGATGAAGGTCTTCTCCGTGAGCAATGGTTGCCGGAACGCCGCGTGGCCGACGGCTTCAGCCCCCGCGCCGTGTTCGACGATCTCTGGCATGCGACGGCACCCTCGGCCATGGAAGACGCCAGCCGGCAAGTGGCCAACGCGTTCATCCGGGCCTTTCGCCTACGACCAGGCAAGGACGTCAAGCGCGTGGGAGGCTCGATCGTGCTGGAAGTCCGGGTCTACGAGTGCTCGATCTTCAAGAGCATGGGTCAGAAGCAGTATTCCAGTGATCAGCCGATCCGAGAGGGCGTCGTCGCACTGGCCGGCGTGCTCTCAACGATGGACCCCTCGCAGTCAGACCGCCTTTTGCGCGAGATGGGCCGCATGCCGCGAACCTTCCAACCGGGCGGTCGTCCGGCCTACATCCTCGCGACCGAAGGTGGAAACATCACGGTCAGCACGTTCCTGGGAAAGGCCGAGTTTCGAATCCCGGCGGAAATGGCCCAGGCCATCAACGCGTTTGTCGGGGAGCACGGCACCGCGTGGCTCGAAGCAGCCTGACGTTCCGACAAACGAGCCACTTTGCTTCGCTCTGCACTGCGCTACCGTGAAGGCATCAGACACCCCACGACACGGAGTCACGGAAATGCACTCAGCCACTGGCAGTCTTGCCCTCCCATTCCGCATGCCGGCCGAGTCAGCGGCAACCGTTCACCACCATGGCGTCGGTTGGGCAGGCGACCTCGTGTCTCAGGTCCGCAAGATGGCACGCGCCTGTGCGGAGCACGGCCGCCGGCAGTTCGACATCCACGTCGACCTGACGACCTCAGCGGAGCCGGCGATGGACAGCCTTCGTATCGCCGCCAACCTGTTCTTGCGAGCATTCGAGCTCGCGACGTCCCTGGTCGGCCGCACCCGCGCGCTCCTCGATCCCGCCGTGCAGGCCATGCGCCGTCGTTACATCATGCTCAAGACACGCAGCGCGACTCTGGCCGCTTGAGGCCAAGGGGCCATGAGCAGGGAAGCGAGCATGCCCATAACGCAGCAACGACCGACGGTGATCGCGTGTTGTACGTTCGGCGGACGAAGTCCGAAGACCGGGAAGCGTGTCGGCGAGCGACACCGGTGGGATGGAGGCGCATGGGGGAAGGGCCAGTGCGAGTTCTGCGGACGATGCCTGGACCAGGTGCTGACCAAGCCGCAGCCCACGACACACCTCACCGGTGAGTCCCCGCGCACTGAATCCAGAGCAACTTTGGGACCTGGCGAGAGGTGATGAAGTGGAGGCATGAACGCACAGCCTTCCTGGTACGACTCCCTCCGCAGCATCCAGTCTCTCGGCTCCACCGCTGCCCGGCCAGGCTCACTGGCTGGTCTCCACGCGGCGCGCCAGGTGCATGCCGGCCAGTTCTTCACCCCTGACGAAGTCGTCGCGCTGCTGTGGCGTATCGCCATGCCGGCGATGGATCGTGCGCTCGCCGCTGAACCGCGGGGTCGCATCGCCCTGTTCGACAACAGCGTCGGCAGCGGTCGCATGTTTCAGTTCGCCGACCCGGATCGCCACCAGCTATCCGGGTGCGATCCGCACCAGCCGTCCGTGCAGGCGTTCGCGCAGGCGGCGGAGGCGGCAGGCTTCCACGTGGACATCCACGCTGCAGCCATGGAATGCGTCCGAGCTCACGGATACAACGTGGGCCTCATCAATCCACCGTTCTCCCTCCGTCTGGACTCGCCGCTGCTGGAGCCGTTCCTGTGCACCACGCGCGGTGCCTTCGGCCCACACTCGTCCGCCATCAGCCATGCCTACGCGCTGGAGCAAGCGCTGTACGCGTGCCAGATCGTGGTGGCGGTCGTGCCGACCAATTTCGCAGCGCAGTTGCGGCAGACCGACGAAAGCCAGCGGCTTCGTGCCGTCATCCGCCTGCCTTCGGGTAGTTTTCTCGCAGAGGGCACCGACGTGGACGTGTCGGTCGTTGTCTACGGGAGGGATGAGCGGGAGTCCGCGCCGGTGATCTTGAAGCTGGTCTCGCTGGCCGATCCGCTGCCCGAACTGGATCTCCACTGTTCCTGCTCCCACGTGTCGCGCGCCGACATGCACGTCGAGGGCATGGAGGATGACGGCCCGGCCGTTTCGCGCGCGGTCACCGGGAACGCGCGTGTCCGGATCGTGCACGACGGCCGCAAGCTGTTCTTGGGTTTCCACTGTGGCCTGGTCGAGGCCAAGTGCCGCAACGCGCTGATGCGCCATCGCCTCAATCCCAAACGTCCGGATGACGGCCGCTACCCGGCGGGCGTGCGCTTTGCCGGTCAGGGTGTGCTCGACCTGGAGCTCTATCTCGCCCAGGCGGATCCACTTCGGGCCCTGTCCGAAACCCTGGAGGTCATCCGGCACGCAGGTGGTCAGCCGGACCTCGATCCCGGCCTGCCGGGCTACCTGCGCCGCCGCCACCGCGCCCAGCAGCGGCAGGCCACCCCCTTCCGCCGCACAGCGCTGGTCGCCGCCGGTGAGAACGGCTCAGGCACGTTGGTCGCCACGGCGCGTCGGTCGGTGCAGTGCGACCGCACGAAGTGGGGATCGGGCGTGTTCCGCCAGGGAACGGAAGTCGCTTTCAGCTTCCTTGCCGGTACCTACGAGGCCAAGCACCCGGGCACGGGCGAGGTGCTGCGCCTGGAGGGGAAGGCATTCCAGGCGGCGTTCGATGTGGTCGGCGAGGTGACGTCGCAGGAGCGCTGGACGCCGATCTATGCCGGCCGCGAGGCGGCGTTTCCGAAGCTGGGCCGCGACTTGCGTCTGACCTTCGCGCGGGGTGGCATGGACCGTGTCACGGGTTGGGATTTCCAGATCGACGATCTGGTCGACCTGCGACTGGCGCGCCACGGCATCCTCGGATGGACGATGGGCCTGGGGAAGACGCGCGGCGCCTTGGGTCTGTGTCTGTCCGGCGGCGACCACAACCTGATCATGGTCGAAGCAGGCCTGGTCGGCGAGCTCGTCGAGCAGATCGAGGAAATCGGACTCCCCGCCGACCTGTGGCAGGTCATCAGTTCTCCGGAACAGTGCCACGATCTGCACAAGATCAACATCATCAGCTACAGCCGGGCGCGCATGCCGGTGGCCACCGGGGCAGGGCGTCGGACCTATGCGCGGATGCTGCGCCGGCGCATCCATACCCTTGTTGCCGACGAAGCCCATTTGCTTCGCGCGCCGGACACGGAGCAATCGCGTGCCGTGCACATGATCAGCCCGAAATGCCGGTTCCTGATGACGGGCACGCCGGTGGCCAACTACGTACGCGATCTGCTGGGCCTGGTCCGCTACGTCGGTGGCGACGGTACCGCCATTCAGCCGTTCGGACTGCATCGTCCATACCTCACCCCTGAGCTGCTGCGCGACATGACGATGGCGGCGCGCGGGACGGACGTATTCCGCGAAAGGCATGTCGTGACCGAGTGGGTGACCCATACGTTTGAGGACAACCTGACGCGCGGAGCAAAGCGCGAGGTGCCGAAGGTTCGCAATCTCGGGGAGCTGCGATCGTGGGCCGCACCGTTCGTCCTGCGCCGCGTGGCCGGTGAGCCGGAGGTGGCCAAATACGTGCGCACGCCTCCGCATTCCGTGGTGCATCACGAAGTGCCGTGGGACGACGATCACCTGGCCTACTGGCTGACGGTGGCCGACGACTTCAGTGCCTGGTACCGGGACATGCGAAGCAAGAACGGGGCGAGGGGTGTACAGATCAACCTGGTGGCGCTGCTGGCACGCATCGGCGCGGTCATGATGGCGGGCAACTTCCCGCAACATGGAGTCCCTGGCTTCCCGTACCGCGGTGGGCTGACCAGCAAACAACGCTTTCTCATCGATCGCGCCGAAACACTTTCCAACGAAGGGCACAAGACCGTCGTGTTCGTGAAGAATCCGGGCATGGCGAACTTGGTGGCCTCGCAGCTGCAGCGACGCGGCGTCGAGGCAATCAGCTTCACCGGCGAAACCAGCGTGACGGAGCGCAGGGCGCTGCTGAAGCGCTTCCGGTCGAGCGATGTCCCGGTCCTGGCCGCGACCTACGGCGTGGGCGGGACCGGACTCAACATCCCGGAGGCCGATCGCGCGCTGCTCGGGGCCCGATCGTGGACGACAAAGGAAGAGAACCAGGCACGACACCGACTCCTGCGTCCCCAACAGACGAGAAACGTGGTCATCGAGACGGTGGAGCTGCCGGGAAGTCTCGACACCTATCAGGCCATGATGCTGCGATTCAAGAACGATGCCACCAACGCGGCGGTGGACTTCTTGGAGCCCCAGTTGGACGAAGCCGAATTTCAGCACATGGACAGCATCATCGACGACTTTGTCGCCGGCCTGGCCCAGCGCCACGGCATGACAACTTCCGATTTCCGCAGGAGCGTCCGCTGTGCCTGAGTCCACCCTCCCCACGAACGTGCAGATCGGCGATACCCACGTGACCATCAAGCGGTCGGGGCGCACTGGCACCACGACCGCCATGATTCTAGGTCGCGAAGAGACCACGGAAGGCACCCTCATCTGGCTTGATCGCGTGGTCCACCACGGCCGGTCCGAGGCTTTTACCGACGGATGGCACGGCGAAGGCGCGGTGGTGACCGTTCTGTCGCAGACCCAGCCGGTACCGGGTGCCAACCAGGGCGAGCCGAAGCCGGCCTGAAAGTCGGCATTCGACGGGCCGCCAAACCAGTCGTACACTGGCGCTCGCCAGAGACGCCTCTGGAATGCGGCCCGGCTGGGCTGACGGTACGACCCACAATTTGGAGCGGTAACCCCACATGGATGTGCGGCGCAATCTCATTGCTTTCCTTGCCTGCTGTCTGGCCACATCGGTCATGGCGGCGGATGTCCAGTACACGTTCAACGGCACGAACTATCCGAGCTTGGGTGCCGCCGAGGCGGCGATGCGGGCGGCCAACCCGAACTGGGCAAGCAGCCTGCACGTGTGCAGCGTTGCCAACGGCACCAACGTTGCCTCGATCACCTATTGCACGTCGCCACAGGCGGCGCAGTACTGGATCAGCGACTACACCTCACCGGGCATCGGCAGTCCCGGCTGCAGCGCGACGACAGGGCCGTTCACCAACTACTGCAATTCCGAAGGCATGCTGGTGTCCGCGCTCTCGTCGCGGGCGGCCGACGGCACCACGACTTGTCTGGTCGGGCAGAGCGAGTCCGGGTACTACGCGTCGTCGCCGAACAGCTGGACGACTTCGTATTACACGGTGGGCGGGGCGAACGTCTATTTTGCCGACGCGAGCTTCTACAGCGGATACAGCACGTCGCGCTGGGTGACCTTCGAGACTCGCGACTGCTCGGCGTCGAGTGGCGCGCCCACCAGTCCGAAGTACTACGAGCTCCGCCTGGATGAGGCCTTCCAGTGCCCAGCTGGATTCACGCCCGACATCGGCACGCCCCTTTCTCAGTTCCCCTTTGTCTGCAAGGGCGGGTCGGTCACCATCGTCAAGCACGCCGCCGAGAACGTGACCTCGTGCCCGCACACGGCTCACCCGTGCGCGCCGGCAACCGGCGAGAAGTTGCTGACCGAGACCGACTTCACGTGGCGCGGCCATCCGTTCACTCGGATGTACGCCTCCGAACATGAGACGCCGCCCACCGCGGGCATGGGGACAGCGTGGTCGCACGGCTGGGCCGACTATCTCATTCCACCGGTGCCGTCGCCCACGCCGACGGCGAGCTGGCGCAACGGCCGCAACGACCTGGAGACGTTCGCCTACGCCTCCGGCAGCAGCACCACGATGCTCTCGAAATCGACACCGGGTCGGACGCTGCAGAAGGAAACCGACGGTACCTGGCTCCTGAGTGACACCTCCACGACAGTGAGGCACTTCAACGCGGCCGGCCAGCTGATCAGCCTCGGCGACGTGAATGATCCTACGGGCCAGCTGACGTTCGCCTACAGCAACGGCCAGATCGGCACGGTCACGGACGGAACCGGTCGGCAACTCACCTTCGGGTACACCAATGGATTGCTGTCGTCGGTTACCGACGATGCCGATACGGCGCTGGCCACCTACAGCTATGACACAGCGGGAAGGCTGGCCACTGCCAACTATCCCGGCGGCAAGTCGCGCACGTACAGCTACGGCGAGGCCGACCACCTGTGTATCAACGCCACGGGTTCCTGCCAGGCCAGCTACTTCCCCAACGCGCTCACCGGTGTGACGGACGAATCGAATCGTCGCGTCCTCGATGCCACGTACGACGAATCGGGTCTGGTGCTGAGCAGCACCCAGCCGACAGGATCGAGCAGCACCACGTTGTCGTATCCGGCGGCGTCCAATACGACCGTCATGCAATCGGGGCAAGGCACCGTCGCCTGGACGTTCACGACCGACCCAAGCCGCCGTCCGCTGACGCGTGCTGTCCATGACGGCACACGACTCGTCAGCAACGAGACGTGGGTCTATGGGGCTGGCAATAGCTACATGACGTATACCGGCCCCACCGGCGCGATCACCAAGACGACGTACAACACGTCGGGACTTGAAAGCACCCGGATTGAGGCCCAGGGTCTACCGGAGCAGCGCACGATCACCACCACCTGGAGCACAGGCGACGTGCCGCAGGCGGTCGGCCTCACCGTGCAGAACGCTGCTGGCACCACCGTCGCCCAGACCACCACAACGTACAACACGCGACATCAGGTGAGCACGATCACGGTAGCTGACCCGGTGCTCAGCACCAGCCGCACCACGACAATGGCGTATTGCGAGGCTGCGGATCTGGGAGCCAACGGTTGTGCGCTGCTGGGCCAGCTCAAGTCGGTGACGCGACCCAATGGTGGGGTGACCACCTACGCCTATCGCACCAGCACTGACCCGGCTGGCGCGTATTTCACCGGCGATCTGTACCAGGTCACCGATGCTCTCGGGCATACCCGCACCTGGCTGAGCTACGACGCCGACGGCAGGCCGACCCGCACCGCCGATGCCAACGGCGTGATCACCGACGCGACCTATACGCCGAGAGGTTTCCCCGCCACGCTGACCGTACGCGCCAACGCCGACGGCAGCCCGTCGGCACAAGACGCCACAACCACGCTCGGTACCGACGACGAAGGGAACGTTACCAGCACCACCGATCCGGATGGCGTTTCCACCACCGTGACGGTCGACAGTTCCGGTCGCCTCGCCGGCATCACCGACGCTCTCGGCAACCACCTGCTGTACGGCCTCGACAATGCCGGCGATCGCACGAGCGAGACCGTGAAGGATTCGGCCGGCACCGTGCAGCGCTCGCTGACCCGGACGTTCAACACGCTGGGCCAGCTGCAGACGGTCGTAGATGGTCTCGGTCGGACGGCGCTGACCTATCCGGCCAGTGACGGCTATGACGCGGCCGGCCGGCCGGCGCACACGATCGACGGTCTCGGCACCGAGCGCCGGCAGGCCTACGATGGCCTGGGCCGCTTGAAGTCGTCCACGGAGGACACCGCAGGCACCGATCCCGGTACCGCCAACGCGCAGACCGCCTTCGCCCACGACGCGCTCGACCACCTGACGAGCATCACCGATCCCGCGGGCCTGGTCACGACGTACAGCCCGAACGCCTACGGCGATACCTTGCAGCGGGTGAGTCCCGACACCGGTACCACGACCGTGACGGTGGACGCCGACGGCAACCCGTTGACGCGCACCGACGCGCGGGGCGTCATCGTTACCTCGACCTACGATGCGATCGACCGCATCGCCACGTCGTCCTATCCCGACAGCACGCTCAATGTGGTGTATCACTACGACGAAGCAGATGCGGTCACGGGCTGCAGTGGTTCGTACCCGACCGGCCGGCTGACCCGCGTCATTGAAGGGAACGGCACCGCCACGGTGTACTGCTACAACCGACTCGGCGAGGTGACCCGCAAGCAGCTTACCGTCGACGCGGCAATGACCTCGACCGGCTACAGCTACACCCTTGCTGGTCGTCTCAGCGGCATGACATACCCCAGCGGAGCCCAGGTGACCTATGGGCGCGACGGCGACGGTCGCATCAACGCGGCGACGCTCTACCCCGCCGGCGGCGGCACCGCGGTGAACCTGGTCACCGGCACCAGCTACGAGCCGTTCGGCCCGATCGCCAGCTACACGCTCGGCAGTGGCCAGACGGTGACCCGGACGTTCGACGTTACCGGGCAGATCGCCAGTGTGAGCAGCGCCGCCCTGGACCTGGTGTACAACCGCGACGTCGAGGGCAACGTCACTGGGCTATCTGGCACGTCGACCACCACCAACGGGTTCGGCCTCGATGCGCTGCAGCGGTTGAAGGTGGTCACCGACGGCACCGGCTCGGCGTTGGAGTCATACACGTACAACACCACCGGCGATCGTCTCAGCAAGACGACACTATTCCAGGACGGCGGGACGTACGCCTACGCCAGCGGCACGCACCACGTGAGCGCGATCGGGGCGTACGCGCGCACATACGACGCCAACGGCAATACGCTGACATCGGTCATGGCAACCGAACCCTTCAGCTTCCGGTACAACGACAGAGACCGGCTCGACCAGGTCACGCGCAGCGGCAACGTGGTGGGTACCTTCACGTTCGACGCCTTCGGCCAGCGGGTGGAGAAGGTGGCGACGCAGCCGGCGGCGATCACCAAGCGATTCGGCTACAACGAACAGAGCCAGCTGATCGCCGAGCAGTCCAACGGCACCTATCGGGAATACGTCTACCTCGACCAGCTGTCCGTGGCTGTGGTCGACACCGGTGCCGGCGTCAATCCGACCACGACGATCAGCTACCTCCACGACGACGCGCTCGGGACGCCGCGCGTGGCCACCACCAGCACCGGCACCCCGATCTGGTCCTGGTCGCTGGCCAACAACGCCTTCGGTGAGCAACAGCCAGTGGACACCGGCGGCCTCGGGCTGAACCTACGCTTCCCGGGCCAGTACTACGACGCGGAGTCGGGTCTCAGCTACAACGCGCAGCGCACTTTTGATGGCCCGCGCGGGGGTTACCTTGAATCGGATCCAATCGGTCAGAGCGGGGGCATAAATACCTACGGCTACGCCGCAAACAACCCTTACCTATTTTACGACCCATCCGGTCAATATTTTATTTGGGACGATTTGGCCGCATCGGGAATCGGGGCCATTGTCGGAATAGCATCACAAGGCCTGACCGATCTAGTCAAAGGCCACGTGAGCAGTTGGCAAGACTACGTGGGGTCCGCCGTTGGGGGAGCCTTAGCGGGTGAAGCCAGTCTTTACTTGGGACCCGCAGCGACCGGCGCAGTCTTCGGAGGCGCAACCAACCTGGCAAAACAGGGTTTGAAATATGCAAGTGGTGAACAGTGCAAGTTCAATGGAGCATCATTTGTGTTGGATACAGCCATCGGAGCCACATTCGGAAAATTAGCAGGACCCGAATTGGCGGGGATTACGTCAGGCCGAGGAAGCTACGCCGCGATATTCAAACAAATGGTTACCAAGAGGAATTCTGGTCTAATCTCGACCATTTCCGCGGCCACCGCCGTAAAAATGGCAGTGACAAAGCAAGCCGAGGGAACAACAGCGACAATGGTGGGCCCGATTGGATCTGCAATAGAGGATTCAATTGTAGGAGAGCCAACAACCGACTGCGGGTGCCAGTAATGGATACTGTGAATCAAGTTACTTATAGAGCGGCCTTGTCTACACTCATAGTTTTCGAGTCGTTCACGATTTTCATTTTTGCGCTGTTCCTTTATGCCAAGTTCTCTAGGAGTACGGATTGGAATGGCGTGGCAATTTCGGGCTCATTGTGCCTGTTTATTTATTTGTGGTGGAGATCGTTCAAGCTGACTATTGGCGACGGCATGTTGTCTTACCGTAGTCTATTTTTGCGAAAAAGGTCGATCCGCTTGGACAGGATCAGGAGGGTGGTATCGAAAGTGGATTTTGGTTCCGGTGGAAATAGGCCGCCAATCCGCCTTGAAGTATATGGGCTGCAAGACGATGAGAAAGTGGAATTCGATATAAATCTCAAAGTCTTCTCGATTACGGACGTGATGCAGATAAAGCAAAAGCTAGGGGTGATTTAGGATATGGGCGCATCAAAAGCGAATGGACGTCTCATGATCATTCTTGGCCTTAAGACAACACTGATCGCGCTAATAGTTATATCCCTGCTCTTGGGCCTGTACTGGGTGTGTGAACGTAGATTTCCGGGATCTGTTGCATTAACAGCAATGAAAGTGTTCGGATTTATTACGGCAATGTCCTACTTCCAGACGCACAAGCATGGGCACACGAACGAGCTTTGAGGCGTGTCATGACTGACGTGCACCTGACCGGGATAACCGACCCAGCCGGCCTGGTCACGACGTACAGCCCGAACGCCTACGGCGACACGCTGCAGCGGGTGAGTCCCGACACCGGTACCACGACCGTGACGGTGGACGCCGACGGCAACCCGTTGACGCGCACCGACGCGCGGGGCGTCATCGTTACCTCGACCTACGATGCGATCGACCG
>Ga0134125_10000030_pt1 | contig 216381 bp, 182 predicted proteins | sample KB31751_FD_96464 | JGI IMG/M metagenome (GOLD analysis project Ga0134125, IMG submission 96464) | Terrestrial soil microbial communities with excess Nitrogen fertilizer from Kellogg Biological Station, Michigan, USA - KB3-175-1 | ecosystem: Environmental > Terrestrial > Soil > Unclassified ...
GGGACCGCGCGGTCCCCTTCACGGCATCCCCGTCCTGCTCAAGGACAACATCGGCACGCACGACCGCATGACCACCACGGCCGGCTCGCTGGCTCTGGAGGGCTCGATCCCGCTGCGGGACGCCTTCCTCGTCGCGCGGCTGCGGGAGGCCGGCGCCGTGCTCCTGGGCAAGGCCAATCTCTCGGAGTGGGCCAACTTCCGCTCCACCCACTCCTCCAGCGGCTGGAGCAGCCGCGGCCGGCAGTGCCGCAACCCCTACGCGCTGGACCGTTGCCCCTCGGGTTCCAGCTCAGGCTCGGCCGTTGCCGCCGCCGCCAACCTCGCCGCCGTCACCGTGGGCTCGGAGACGGACGGCTCGATCATCTCGCCCTCCTCGATCTGCGGCGTCGTCGGCATCAAGCCCACGCTGGGGCTGATCAGCCGCGCGGGCGTCATTCCCATCGCCCACAGCCAGGACACGGCCGGCCCCATCTGCCGCACCGTGGCCGACGCCGCGATTCTCCTGGGCGCGATGACCGGGGTGGACGAGCGCGACGAGGCCACTCTAGCGAGCCGCGGCAAGGCGCTGACGGATTATGCGAAGTTTCTCGATCCCACGGGATTGAGGGGTGCGAAGATCGGTATCTTTCATCCCAAGTCGTTGGAGGACCATCCGCACACCGGCCGCGTGCTCGCCGAGTCGATCGCGGCGCTGAAGTCCTCAGGGGCCAGGGTGATCGACCCGGTCAAGCTGCCGGCCGCCACCCAGCTCGATGCCGACGAGTTCGAAGTCCTCCTCTTCGAGTTCAAGGCGGACCTCAACCGCTATCTGGAGGATCTCGGAAAGGCCGCGCCCGTCCACAGTCTGAAGGAGGCGATCGATTTCAACACGAAGAACCGCGATCGGGTGATGCCTTACTTCGGCCAGGAGATCTTCGAGCAGGCGGAATCCAGAGGACCGCTCACCGACGAGAAGTACAGGAAGGCCCTGGAGGACAGCAAGCGCATGTCCCGTCAGGAGGGCTTGGATGCCGCCTTTGCGGACCTCCGGTTGGATGCCGTCGTGTCCATCTCGGGCGGCCCGGCCTGGCTGATCGATCTCATCAACGGCGACTCGGAAACCGGCGGCAGCTCCCAGTTCGCGGCGGTCTCGGGCTACCCGAGCATCACCGTGCCGGCCGGCTACGCCCTCGGCATGCCGATCGGCCTCTCCTTCATCGGCCCCGCCTGGAGCGAGCCGAAGCTGATCAAGATGGCGTATGCCTTCGAGCAGGCGACGAAGGCGAGAAAGGTGCCGCGGTTCCTGGCGACGGCGGAGCTCGGGTAACGCGATCCCCGGCAGATCGCCGCGGACTTGAAGACTGGAGGGTCACGATGCAGGACGAAGATCGGCCGGCGGGAGCCCTGACCCGCAGAGATTTGATGAGAGCCGGTGCCATCGGGGGAGCGCTGGCCGTCGCCGGCCCGCTCCTCCCCCACGCCGCCGCGAAGACGCCGGGCCATGCCCCGGCAGGAGCTCCCACCATGCCTTTCGAGCTCGAGGAGACGACCATCGCCGTCCTTCAGGAGGGGATGAAGTCCGGCCGCCACACGGCGCGATCGATCGTGGAGGCCTACCTCGCCCGCATCGAGGAGCTGAACCGCAAGGGCCCGGAGCTGCGGGCGGTGATCGAGACGAATCCCGAGGCCATGGCCGTCGCCGACGCCCTCGACGCCGAGCGCAAGGCCAAGGGACCGCGCGGTCCCCTCCACGGCATCCCCGTCCTGCTCAAGGACAACATCGGCACGCACGACCGCATGACCACCACGGCCGGCTCGCTGGCTCTGGAGGGCTCGATCCCGCCGCGCGACGCCTTCCTCGCCGCGCGGCTGCGGGAAGTCGGCGCGGTGTTCCTGGGCAAGGCCAATCTCTCGGAGTGGGCCAACTTCCGCTCCACCCACTCCTCCAGCGGCTGGAGCAGCCGTGGCCGGCAGTGCCGCAACCCCTATGCGCTGGACCGCTGCCCCTCGGGTTCCAGCTCGGGCTCGGCCGTGGCCGCCGCCGCCAACCTCGCCGCCGTCGCCGTGGGCTCGGAGACGGACGGCTCGATCATCTCCCCCTCCACCCGCTGCGGCATCGTCGGCATCAAGCCCACCCTGGGACTGATCAGCCGCGCCGGGGTGATTCCCATCGCCCACAGTCAGGACACGGCCGGCCCCATGTGCCGCACGGTGGCCGACGCCGCGATTCTCCTGGGCGCGATGACGGGAGTCGACGATCGCGACGAGGCCACCCTGGCCAGCCGCGGCAAGGCGCTGACGGATTACGCGAAATTTCTCGATCCCGCGGGATTGAAGGGCGCGAGGCTCGGCATCTTCCATCCGAAGTCGTTGGAGGACCGTCCGCACACCGACCGCGTGCTGGCGGAGTCGATCGCGGCGCTGAAGTCCGCGGGAGCGACGGTGATCGATCCGGTGAATCTGGCGACCGCCGGCAAGTTCGGGGACGACGAGCACGAGGTTCTCCTCTTCGAGTTCAAGGCGGACCTCAACCGCTACCTGGCGGACCTCGGAATGGCCGCGCCCGTCCACAGTCTGAAAGAGGCGATCGATTTCAATACCAGGAACCGCGACCGGGTGATGCCCTACTTCGGCCAGGAGCTCTTCGAGCAGGCGGAAGCCAAGGGGCCGCTCACCGACGAGAAGTACAAGAAGGCCCTGGAGAACAGCAAGCGCATGTCCCGCAAGGAAGGATTGGACGCCGCCTTCGCGGAGCACAAGCTGGACGCCATCGTGGCCATGTCGGGCGGCCCGGCCTGGCCGATCGACCTCGTCAACGGCGACTCGGGAACCGGCGGCAGCTCCCAGTTCGCGGCCGTCTCGGGCTACCCGAGCATCACCGTCCCCGCCGGCTACGCCCTCGGCCTGCCGATCGGCCTCTCCTTCATCGGCCCCGCCTGGAGCGAGCCAATGCTGATCAAGCTGGCGTATGCCTTCGAGCAGGCGACCAAGGTGAGGAAGGTTCCACGGTTTTTGGCAACGGCGGAGGTGGGGTGAGAACGATCACCCCTCCGCCCGCGACGTCATGATGCCGTTGCGGGCGGCCCACATTCCGAGATCCTGGCGCTGGATGGCGGCGGCCATGAGGCTGGGGAAGAGGTCGGGGGTGCAGGCGAAGGCGGGGATGCCCAGGTCGGCCAGGGCGGCGGCGTTGCGGGCGTCGTAGCCGGGGGCTCCGTCGTCGGAGAGGGCGAGGAGGCAGATGGCGTTGACGCCGCTCGCCGCCAGGGAGGCCGCGCGGCGGATCATCCCCTCGCGATCCCCTCCCTCGTAGAGGTCGGTGATGAGGATGAGGATGGTCTGCGAGGGGCGGTCGATCACCTGCTCGCAGTAGGTGAGGGCCTTGTGGATGTCGGTGCCGCCGCCGAGCTGGGTGCCGAAGAGGAGACCCACGGGGTCGTGAAGCTCGTCGGTCAAATCCACCACCGCGGTGTCGAAGACGATCATGCGGGTGTGCACGGCCCTCAGGGTGGCGAGGACGGCGCCGAAAATCCCTGAGTACACGACCGACGACGCCATCGAGCCGCTCTGATCGACGCAGAGGACCACGTCCCGTAGCGCGGAGCGCCGGCTGCCATAGCCCACCAGCCTTTCGGCGACGACGGTGTTCTTCTCCGCGATGTAGTTCTTGAGGTTGGCGCGGATGGTGCGGTGCCAGTCGATCTCCCCCGGACGCGGACGGCGGGTGCGCTGGGCACGGTTGAGGCTCCCCCGCACGGCCTGGGTCAGAGGGTTGCGCAGCCGCTTCTCCAGATCGTCCACCACCTTGCGCACGACGCGGCGCGCGGTGTCCCGGGTCTTGGTGGGGATCACCCGCGAGAGGGAGAGGAGATTCGCCACCAGGTGGACGTCCGGCTCGACGGTTTCGAGCAGTTCGGGCTCCAGGAGCATCTGCCGCAGCTTCAGGCGCTCCAGGGCGTCGCGCTGCAGCAACTGTACGGTAGTGGTGGGAAAGTAGGTGCGGATGTCCCCCAGCCAGCGGGCGACGTTGGGGGCCGAGCTGCCGAGCCCGGCCGAGCGGTCGCTGTCATAGAGAGCGCCGAGGGCGCGGTCCATTCCCAGGGCCTCGCCCGCGAGCGTGAAGCCGATCGTCTCGTCCGCGGCTTCGCCGAGGATGAGCCGCCAGCGGCGGAGCCTCTCCTGCTCCTGGACTTCAGCTTCCGGCGCCATCGGCTGTCCCTCCCAGGATCTGGGCGAGCACGGGGAGCACTCGCGCCGCCCGGTCCACGTCGATCTCCTCCGTCTCTCCCGTTCCCGCTCCGGCTGCCGGCGCCGCGGAGCCGAGATGTTTCACCTTCTCCCCCATCCGCCGCCGCTCGGGGGGCTGGAAGGCGGCGAAGGCTCGCCGCAGCAGGGGGAGGAGCTCGGTGAAGGCGTCTGGGGTAAGCTGCGAGAGCCAGCCGTCGAGCGCGACCCAGAGGCCGTCGTGATGCAGGAGGAGCAAACCGCTTCCCCTCAACAATCCCGCCACCCAGGAGGCTGCATCGCGGGGCGGCACGGCGGTCGCGAGAGCGAGGCGGGCCCGTGTTTCCAGCTCCCCGGCCTCCAGCACCTTTTGATCGAGGAGGAGCCGGCAGGCGTAACCGCGGATCAGCCCGTGCGCCCCGCCCACCGCCAGTCGCTCCAGGGTCTCGGTCCACTCCTGCCGCAGGTCTTCGAGATCCAGCAGCGCCACGCTCTCCTGCACCCGCTCGACGCTCCCGGCCATGGCCTCGGCGGCATCGTCGGCGAGGGCGCCGCAGGCCCCAGGAAGCCCCACTACCACACGCTCGAAGAGGCTGCGCAGGACCGGCAGGAGGTCCTGCGAGCGGGTCTCCCGCACGTCGCCGTAGCGCATCACCCGGGCGAGGGGCGGCAGGGCATCCATGAGGTGGCGCAGGTCGGCGGCGACGGCGGCCCGGTCCTGGAGGTGGGCCAGCAGCCCCTCGACGGCGGCAGGGAGGCCGGCGAGGATGACGCGGTCCAGCAGCTCGGTCAGCGCCGGCAGCTCCTGGAGCTTGCTTCCGGCGTCGAGGGCGGCGGCGGCGGACGCGGTCTCGACGGTGTTCCCCCAGATGTTGCCCTCGATCAGGAGAACGGCGAACTCCGGCGACCAGGCGATCTGCCACAGCTCGTGGAAGGTGCCGCTCTTGCCGCGAGCCTTCTCCGGCTGGCCCCAGGGGATGGACAGCAGGCGCAGGCGATGAAGGAGATGGCTGCGCTCGCGGCCCGTCTCCTCTCGCAGATCGAGGTCCAGCGAACGGACCTCCGCCGAGGGCTTCAGGCGAAGCCGCTTCTGCAGGGCGTCGAGGTCCCGCTGGAGGGGAACGGAGGGAGTCTCCGGGGGGACTTCACCGAGGGCCTCGCCGATCTCCAGCCGTTGGCGGACGAGGGCCATGGGCGTGGGCTCGCCGTGGCAGAGCACGGCCTGGATGGCCTCGTCCAGCTCCGCGAGGCCGGGCATGGAGTGACCGCGCAGAGCCGCGAGCGTTTCGGCGAGGCGCACGGACTCGATGACTCCGGCCGGCGAGGCGTCGAGGTCCTCCAGGCGCAGCAGGCGGGCGGCCTGGGTGACCCAGCGCACGGGCGAGCGGTCCGGGGCCGTCCACAGGTGCTGGTACCAGCCCGGGGAGGAGACTCCCGCGCCGTAGCCGCTGCGGTAGGCGAGGCGCGAGTAGGTCCACGGAATCCAGGTGGCGGCCACCTTGAGCTTGGGGAGGTCCTTGAGCGTCGCGGCGTCGGGCTTCGCCGGCCCCAAAGTGGCCAGGGCGGGGGTGTGCCAGGCACCGCAGACCACGGCGATGCGCGCGAAGCCTTCTTTCTGCGCCGCCCGCAGGCGCTGGCGCATGAAGGCCTCGCGGCGCTCCTCCCGCAGGCGCTCCGCCTCGTGGCGAGGCGCGGCCTGCGAGCGCAGCTCGGTCATCGCCTGGAGGATGCCCTCGAACAGCCCCGCGGGATCGCGCCGCTGCTCCACCTGCTGCTCCCACCACAGCTCGCGATCGGCATAGCCGGCGGCCTCGGCAAGCATGCCGATGGGATCGTCCGGCAGCGTTTCAGCGGACGGACCTTCTCCTTCCGTTACGACCTTGATCTCTGCCATCTCCTGGGTATCGAGCGCAAGCTGGATGGACTGCGGCAGGTCCATGAAGCGGGCCGGCACGCCGCGCTCCAGAGCCCAGCGAAGGGCCTGCCACTCCGGGGAGAACTCGGCGAAGGGGTAATAGACGGCCCGCCGGGGCTCGTCCGCGGCGTAGATCAGGAGGGCTACGGGCGGCTTCATCCCGCCGTCGATCAGGAGAGGCAGCACCTCTTCCGCGTCCGGCGGTCCCTCCACCAGCACGGCGTCCGGCTGCATCTCGTCGAGCGCCGCCCGCAGAGCCCGGGCGGAGCCGGGGCCGTGATGGCGAATCCCGAAGAGCCGGTAGGAAGAGGCCTGCGCCGTCACGCCGTCTCCAGGCTCGCGCGATAGAAGTCCTTCCAGCCGTCCCGCTCCTTGACCACGGTCTTCAGGTATTCGAGCCAGACGACGCGGTCCTGCACCGGGTCTTTCACTACGGCTCCGGTCAAAGCCGCGGCGAGATCGCCGGGGCGCAGCACGCCGTCGCCGAAGTAGGCGGCGGTGGCGAGGCCGTGGCTCACCACCGAGATGGCCTCGGCCGTCGACAGGCTCCCGGAGGGGGATTTGAGCTTCGTCTTGCCGTCGCCGGTGACTCCCGAGCGCAGCTCGCGGAAGACGGTGACGACACGGCGGATCTCCTCCAGGGCCGGCTTCTCCGCCGGCAGTTCCAGGGAGCGGCCGAGCTCCGCCACCCGGCGGGAGACGATCTCCACCTCTTCGTCGAAGGTGTCGGGCACGGGCAGCACGACGATGTTGAAGCGCCGCATGAGGGCGCTCGACATCTCGTTGACTCCCTTGTCGCGGTTGTTGGCCGTGGCGATGACGTTGAACCCTTTGCGGGCCTGGACCTCGAAGGCCAGCTCGGGCACCGGCAGGGTCTTCTCGGAGAGGACGGTGATCAGCGTGTCCTGCACCTCGGCGGGGATGCGGGTCAGCTCCTCGACGCGGGCGATCTTCCCCTCGGCCATGGCGGTCATCATGGGGCTGGGGACCATGGCCGCGACCGAGGGTCCCTCGGCCAGCAGGCGGGCATAGTTCCAGCCGTAGCGGATGGTGGATTCATCCGTGCCGGCCGTGCCCTGGACGAGCAGGGTCGAGTCGCCCGAGACGGCGGCGGCGAGGTGCTCGGAGAGCCAGCTCTTGGCCGTTCCCGGCACGCCGAAGAGGAGGAGGGCGCGATCGGTGGCGAGGGTGGCGATGGCGATCTCCACCAAGCGGGCGTTGCCGATGTACTTGGGGCTCACCTCGAGCCCCGAGTCCAGCCTGCCGCCCAGAATGTACAGGCGCACGGCCCAGGGCGAGAGGCGCCAGTTGGGCGGGCGCGGGCGGCCGTCCGCCACGGCCAGCGCGGCCAGCTCCTCAGCGTACTGGTGCTCGGCGTGCCGGCGCACCACTCCTTCGGCTCCGGCGTTCTTCAAAGTCGTCGCGGGTTCGGTCACGTCATGCTCTCCTTCCACAAAGTCTGCCGGATACGCACTACCTGGGTGAGCTGGTCGATCTGCTGCGCCCATCCCCGCCGCTGCCACTCCCCCGGCGCGGGCTCGGCGAGCGGCCAGGGTTCGAGGGCCGTCGCGAAGCACTCTGGCGGCAGGGACAGCGCGGCGCGCGGCAACGTCGCCTGCCAGGGGTCCTCGACAGGCTTCTCCGGCAGCGCGCGAACGAAATGCCGGACGGCCTTGAGCCAGGCGGCGGCGAAGTCCGGGGGCCAGGGCGAAGGCAGCCGGTTGAGGTAGACCTGGAACGGTGCCTCCTCGCGAGGCGGCGGGGCCGCGAGCAGAGGGGTGATGCGGGCCACCATCTCCCCCGGAGGAAGAAGGCTCAGGATCTCGGGGAGGAGCGGGCGCAGCTCGGATGTCTGGGCGGTCCCCTTGTCTTTCCTGCCGTGATCCCAGAGCGCCACGGCCCACTCGCGAGACTGGAAACGGAGAGTCGCTCGCGCCCACCCTTCCACCAGCGGCCCCGCCCAATCCGTCGCGCCGGCCGCGACGAGGAGGTCCGCGGGCGAGGTGGCGAAGCGCTCCGTCCAATGCCCCGGCGGCACCAAGCCCAACACCTCCCGCAGCCAGAAGGCCCGCTTCCCTACGCCCTGGGGAGGAGCAGCGGCGATGCCGTCCCGTTCCCAGCTCTTGTCGATCTCCTGGGGAGGCTCGGCTTGGAGCTTCCCGCGCCCGGCTCCGAGGGCCGAGGTCAGCCGGGCCAGCATGCCCGTGCGCGGGGCCTCCCAGCTCAGCAGGGCGTCCGCCCGGTCTCGCATCCGCCTGGCCAGGGCCGAGCCGGGAAGGCGGGCCAGGAGAACCGCGGCGACAGCCCGCACCGCGGCGCTGCGGTCGTTCAGCACGTCTTCGAGGAACGGCTCGTCCGGTGCCGCGAGGCCGGTCCCCAGCACCATCACGAGGGCCCCACGCACGTCCGCCTTCTCCTTGGAAAATACGGGCCGGAGCCATTCGCGGGCCCGGTCGGGGTCCGTCGCACGCAGGCGCTTCAGGAGCTCCAGCCGGTCGTCGAAGCTCCCCTCCTCCCAGATCCGCTCGTCCTCGCCGGCAGGCCGGTCCTCCGCTCCGGACCGCGGCGCCCGCGCCCAGGCCCAGTCGGGATTGAAGCCCGCAAGCCACCGGCCACGCTCTCCGAGCAGGGGGCGTAGCGCCTCGCGCTGGGAGGTGTCGGACTGCGAGAGCGCCGAGGGCAGCAGGGCAAACGGGAGCCTGCGGCCGGCGGCGGCGAGACGAGAGCAGGCCTCGGGGAGCAGCAGCTCGCGGCGCTCGCCCGCGAAAAGCGATGCGAAGATCGAGGCCACAGCCGGCGAGCTTTCGGCTTGAGTCTCCTCGGGAGCCGCCTGCGGAGGCGGCTCCCCCGCAACCGCGGCGCGCCCCGCCATGCGATACACGGTCGAGGCTCCCGCGGCGAGGAGAAGCCGGCGTTCGGGAGTTTCGGGCTGGGCACCCTCGACCAGGGCATCGAGGGGTGCTCCCACCGGAGCGTTCCCGGGCGCCAGGGCCGTCCCCAGGAGAGCGGCTTTGACCAGCGCGGCAGATTCCATCAACGGAGGCTCCGCACGAGCTGATAGCACCTCTGGGCGATTGCGCCAAAGGGGAGGACGGCCTCGCCGTCCCACTCCCCGGCGAGGTCCACAGGATGGCCACCCGAGACGGCCAGGAGCTGCCAGTGGTGTCCGGGTCCCAGCGGGAGGCGCCGGTGATCGCGATCCTGAAGCCACCAAGTTTTTCCCCCGTCCGTGGCAGGAACCACCTCACACAGAACGCAGGGAAGACGGTCGAGCCAGGGCTGGCGGGCCAGGGTCTCGGCGGTCGCGTCCAGGAAGGATGCGATGGAGTCCGTGCCGGGCACCGCCGGCAGGCTCTGAAGAGGTTCCGCAGTCCCCCGGCGCTCCCGCACCAGCGCCCGCAGGGGCCAGGAGCCCGGCCAGAACGCGAGGTCCGCCTCGAAGCGGGTACCAGGAACGAAGAGGGACGGAAACGGTCCGTCGCCGGCCGCGAACTGGAGCACCAGGGCGGCGCGGCCGGTGGTCTCGCCCAGGAGCCAGGTGCGCTGAGCGCGGACCTTCTCGTCGTCCTCCACCGTCTGGCCGAGCACCGCCCAACGGTCCGTGACGCTCTCCCCCTGCGCGATGACCTCCTCTTCCTTCAGGGTCAAACCGGTGAGCCGGCGAACCTCCTCCTGAAGCGGGCCGTCGAGCTGCTCCAGCCGCCGGAAAGCCTGGGTGGCGAGGGCCAGCCGGCCGAGCTCCGCGAGCAGCACCGCGGGCCAATCGGGCCGCGAGCCGGGCAGTCCCGCGAGGCGCCGGACGCGCCCGGCGAATCCTGGCGCCTGGGCATCCACCAGACGCGCCGCCTGCGTCTCCCAGAAGGCCGGCCGCTCGGACTCCAGGCCCGCCAAGCCGTTGCGCACCAGATCCTCCATCCAGCGCTCCAGCCCCTCGATCCCCTTGGTCATCCGTTCCAGCCGCTTCGCCGCCCGCTCCTCCCGTGCCTGGGGATCGGGCTCCGCCGCGGAGCGTTCCTCCCGGGATTCCTTCTTTGTGGCGGAAGCGGCCCGCCGGCCGAGCCACTCCCCCACCCATTCGGGCTCAGCGGCTTCGGCGAGCGCTTGAGGCTCGCCGGCGGCGACGAGCATCAGCCCGAGAGCGTGCTTACACGGGAACTTGCGGCTGGGGCAACTGCACTTGGCAGATAGGTCGGAGAGGTCCACCCGCACCTGATAGAGCGCGCTCCCCTGGCACTCCCCCCACAGCGCCCGTCCGCTACGTCCCAGATTGCGCCACGACTTCGCCGCGCCGAGCTTCTTGCCGGCAGCGGCGGAGCTGGCATCGGGAGCCAGGGCGAGAACCTGCTCGGAAGTGAGTTGCATCGCTGAGGATTGGCATTCTAGGGGAAAGTGTTTCAGGGGGGCGAGGACGATGCCGCGACTCCTGCACCTGCCGCGAGGTGAAGGTCAAAGCGGCAAGAAGCGAACCTGCCCTTCCCACTCGCCGGGCAGGCTCACCTCAGCGAGCAAGACCAAGTCTTCAATCGCTTGACCGACAGGAAGATCGGGGTGTACTTCGAAGAGCCCGGGCATCGGTTGCCAGCGCTTTACCCGTTCGTAGGCGAAGTTGGCCATGGTGGAGATGTCGTGGGACAAGACCACCCGTTGCTCGTCTGCAGCCCACTGGAGGACGACCGGGTCGATCGCTTGATAGAGGGTTTCTAAATCCTGGACACGCACGATGTCGAGCGTAGGAAGGCGCCGCAAGAGGCCGCGCACAATCCGGCCGTTGAAGTTCTCGTCGGCGAGAAATCGGAGCATGCGAAGCTTGGATCAGCGAAGCCGGCTCTGCAATCGCTCGCGAAGCCCTTCGGAGGGAAACAGCGCCTGGAATTTACGGCGCACCGACTCAGTCTGTTGCTCTCTGCGGCCGAGATACGCCGCGACCTCATTCTGGTGCCGCAAGTAATACGCAATCACAGCGTAAATGTCGGCCACCTGGAGAGACGAATAGTCCTGGGCGATCTGCTCCGGAGTGTCCCCCTTCCGGTAGGCGCCAATGACGGTATCCAAGGTCACCCGGGTGCTTCCGACTCGGATGACGCCCTCGGAGTCCAGGGTGAGAGGAACGGGTTCAGGGGCGGTGGCAGGCGACATAGACTCTCTCCTCGATCGAGTATAGATGTCAGCCTATCGAATTCCAAACCCGGAGCCCGACCATGAAGCGCATCCTCGCCTTTCTCGGCCTTGCCCTCCTCCTGCTGGTCGCCGTCCTCTGCATCCGGGCCTCCACGGTGAAGACCCGCCAGGTGACGGCTCCGCTGGTGACGGATCTGACGGTTGACGCCAACGCCGCCGCCGGCCGGCTCGCCGGGGCCCTGCGTTTCCCCACCGTCTCCCACGAGGACGGCGCGAACGTGGAGGCGCAGGCGTTCCTCGATCTGCACCGCTATCTGGCGCAGAGCTTCCCCAAGGTCCATGCGACGTTGACCCGCGAGGTCGTAGCCGGGTACAGCCTGCTCTACACGTGGCCTGGGAAGGATCCGAAGCTCGCGCCGATCCTCTTGATGTCCCACCAGGACGTGGTGCCTGTCGAGCCGGGCACGGAGAAGGGTTGGACGCATCCCGCGTTCTCGGGCGACATCGCGGACGGCTTCGTGTGGGGCCGGGGCGCTCTCGACGACAAGGTGAGCGTGCTGGCGATCCTCGAAGCCATTGAGACCCTGATCGGCAAGGGCTTTCAGCCGCAGCGCACGATCCTCCTAGCCTTCGGCCACGACGAGGAGGTGGGAGGAGCGCACGGTGCCGCGGCCCTCGCAGCTCTGCTGACGCAACGCGGGGTTCACCCCGAGCTCATCCTGGACGAAGGGGGCGCCATCGTCGAAGGCATCGTGCCCGATCTGAAGCGGCCGGCGGCCCTCGTAGGCACGGCCGAGAAAGGCTCGATGAGTGTCGAGCTGGTGGCCGACTCGGAGGGCGGCCACTCCTCCATGCCGCCAGCCCACACCGCTATCGGCCGGGTGGCGGCCGCCATCGAGAAGCTCGAGGACAACCCGATGCCGGCCCGCATCGACGGCGCTACGAAGCGCTCGTTCGAGTTCCTGGCCCCGGAGCTGCCTTTCGGCCAGCGGCTGGTCCTCGCCAACCTCTGGCTTTTCGACCCCATCGCCAAGCGGTCCTTCGCCGCCGACCCCGCGGGCAACGCCCGCATCCGCACCAGCACGGCGGCGACGATCTTCCAGGCCGGAGTCAAGGAGAACGTCCTCCCTCATCAGGCCCGCGCCGTGGTGAACTTCCGCATTCTTCCCGGGGACACCGGAGCCAGCGTGCTCCAGCATGTGCGGGACACGGTGGGCCCCGGCATCCAAGTGGCCCGCAAGGGTCGTTTCAGCTCCGAGCCTTCGCCGGAGTCCGACGTCGACGCTCCCGCCTTCCGGCTCCTGCAGAAAACTCTGGTTCAGACGGTGCCCCAAGTCATCGTGGCCCCCAACCTTCTATCCGGAGGCACGGACACCCGGCACTATGAGGGGCTCTCGCGGAACGTCTACCGCTTCCTCCCCATCCGCATCAACGGCGAGGATCTCAAGCGCCTCCACGGCACGAACGAGCGGGTCGGAATCGAGAGCTACGCCGAGGCGGTGCGGTTCTACGCGCAGTTGATGCGGAACGGGGCGGGCCCGAGCTCCTAGAACTTGAACAGCGCGTCGAAGGCCGACCGCGCATCGCCCGGCGAGCCTTTGGCGGAGTCCTTGGCGAACTCCTGAGCGAGCTTGGGGGTGAAGAGGGCGCAGTCGTTGCGGTCCCGCTTCTTGGGGATGCGGGCGGGAATCTCGGCGTTCTTGCGGCACTCCCAGTGCACCGAGGTGTCGAAGTGGATGCAATTCGAACAGGTGTGAAGGTCGGCACCGCATTTCGCGCAGGTGGCGTCCGGGGGCAGCACGTCGCCCAGCATGATGAGACGCTTCTCGCCGCAGGCCGTGCAGCGGAACACCGCCTCGGACGGCGCGCCGAGCCCTCGCCCCCTGGGGCCGTCCTTCTTCTCCCGCGGACCCTGAAGCCCCGGTCGCTGCGGCTTCTCGTCGCGATCCGAATCCTTGTAACCCCGCTGCCTGTACTTCGGTCCGTCGGACATGGCGCCTCCTTGGGCTGATGGGATTGTACAGCTCACAGCCCTTCAGGAGTGCGCGCTCCTACCCCACCTCGGGCACCGGGGCGATCAGCGCCATCTCCTCGTCGGTGGGCTGGAACATCGCCGCGCCCACGGTGCCGGGTCCGGCGTTGGCGACGACGACGGGGCCCATCTCGCCGGTCAGCACTTCCTGGACGGTGAGGCTCTTTTCGATCAGGCCGCGCAGGCGGTCCGCCCAGACGGGGGCCTTGGCGTGCGCGACCGTCACCACCACCGGTCGCTTGGGATCGACCCGCTCGCGGAAGAGGTCCACCAGCTTGGGATGGGCCGCGCGGCCTCCTCGCACGCGGTCGACGGCCACGATCTCGCCGTCCACCACTCCCAGGATGGGCTTGATGCCCAGGATGTTGCCCACCAGGGCGCGCGCCTTGCCGATCCGCCCGCTGCGCGCCAGATATTCCAATGTATCCACGAGGAATAGAACGTGAATGCGCTCGCGCATCGCCTCCAGGCGCTCGACGATGGCGTCCGGGGGAATGCCCCGCCGGGCCATGCGCGCGGCGAAGAGGGCGAGCATGCCGAGACCCAGGCTGGCGCTGCGGCTATCCACCACTTTGATGGTCACTCGCTCGTCCTGCCCACGCTGCTCCTGGTAGGAGGCAAGCCCATCCTCCGCCGCTTTGCGGGCGTGGACGACGGTCTGCGACAACTTCTCGGAAATGTGAACGGAGATGACGTCCTGCTTCGGCGCCAGGACTCGATAGACGTCGTGGAAATCCGTCTCGGGTACCGGGTTCGTCCGCGGCACGAGCTGCCCCTTCTCCAGCAGCTCGTAGAACTCCTTGGCCTTGAGGTCCACGCCGTCGTGATACACGCGGTCGCCGAAGAGCACCAGCACGGGCACCACATGGATGCCGTGGGCGCGGGCCAGCTCCAGCGGCAGGTCCGAGGTCGAGTCGGTGACCACCGTCACCAGTTCCTCCGGCTCCTCCAGGACGACGATGCCCATCTCCTGAAGGCCCAGGAGGTCGCGCACGATCTCGTTGTCCGTCGCCGGCAGGGCGTCCAGCAGGCGCCCCACGGTCGGGCAGTTGGGGAGCACAGCCAGCAGCTCCTGCTGGCTGGGGGTGAACCGGGTTTCGAAGAAGGCGGGTCCAAGCTCCACGCGCGCCCGGGTCCGCAGGTCCGGCGCGTCATAGACGCGGTCCTCCAGGGCCTGGAAGATCAGCGACACGAGGTCTTGCCGGACGTTCCGCTCGGCGTCCGCGACCGGCTCGAGACGGACCCAGAAGGGGCCGGCCGAGAGTGTGCTCAATCGCAGGAAGGCTTTGACGCCCCGCGCGCGTCCCGCGGCGGCGGCGGTCACCTCGCCGTCTTGGAGGGTGAGCGCGCCGTCGCCGCCGAGAATGAGCCCCGTCAATCGCGCGCGGTGTGCCGCGCGCAGCAGCTCGAGGATGGGCAGCAGGGCGAGGTCGCCGACCAGCGATTCGAGGTCCGCATCCGGCTCGACGCCGATCTCCCGGCCCAGCAGGACGAGATGGATGCGACGCACCAGATCCGACGGCAGCAGGCTGTCGGCCTTGAGGAAAAGGATCTCTTCGGGAAGCTCGCGTCCGTCCTCCTCGGCGTCGCCGAGGATCATCAGGGTGCGCGGGCTGGCCGGGTCGGGCGCTGGAAAGAGATCGGCGGCGGCGCCACCCAGTTGTCGGGCCAGGCCGGCGGACAGCACCACGATCCCGGGCCCGAGGCTCGCCGCGAACCGGCGCCCCTCCTCCGGCCCCACCGCGGGGATCACCTCATAGCCGAAACCCGCCAGGCCATGGGAGATCACCCGGCGCCGGGACGCCTCCGGATCCACCACGAGCACTGAAGGACGGGCCATGCGTGTTTCCCCACCTCATGAAAGACAACAGACGACAAGGGTCATGGAGCGGCACAAGCATAGGGCAAAACCCTCGCCCCTGTCGCCCCGGGGCAGCGCGGCCCCCCATGCGACCGCCCCCTACGCCCCCCACGCCCGAGGATCCAAATCGTACGGCAGCGGAGTCAGCAGCTCGAGGCCGTCCTCGGTCAGGTGGTGGAGGTCTTCCAGCCGCACGGCCCAACGGGCTTCGGGATCGTAGAGGCCGGGCTCCAGGGTGAAGACGTCGCCCTCCCGCAGAACCCCCTCGGCTCCGGAGGCTTTCTTGAAGGTGGGCAGCTCGTGGATCTCGAAGCCCACGCCGTGGCCGAGGTTGTGAACGTAGCCCCGCGTGGTTCCGGGCTCGGAGATGGGCGTCGGGTAGCCGGCGGCCTCGAAGCGGGCGCAGACGGCTTCCTGCACTTCCCAGCCGCGCACTCCCGGCCGGGATCTCAGGTTCGCCTCTTCGAGCGCCTCGCGCACCGCCGCATGCCCGCGGCGCAGAGCCTCGGAGGGCGGTTGTCCAGGAAAAGGCACGCAGAAGGTGCGGGTACAGTCGGAAAACAGCCGGCCCTTGGGAAAGACGTCCACCACCAGCGACTCGCCGGCCCGCAGCACACGGTCCGGCGTGCCCGAGCAGTGCGGAATCGCCCCCTCCTCCGCCGGAGCGATGATGTTGCCCCGCGGCTGCTCGTACCCGGCTCCCACCCCGGCGAGGACTCGCGCGATCTCGGCCCGCACTCGGGCCACCCGCAGGGGCTCACCTTCCAGCCATAGCCCTCCGTCCTCGGAAATCGTCGCCGCCGCCAGGAGGCGGGCCACGGCTCGGAAGGCGTTGCAGGTGGCCTCCGAGGCTTCCCGCAGACCCTCCAGCTCCGCCGGCTCCTTGCGCTGGCGCGCCGCGGTCATCAGCGCGTTGCCCGGCACCCACGACCAGCCTTCACGGCTGAGGGCCGCGCAGGCCGCCTGAATGGTTCCCGCCGGGCCGTGCCCGGCAAGCGCGACGCGGCCGGGAGCGACGCCGCACAGCTCCAGGGCGCGGCCCGCCACCTGCGAGAGGAAGTGCGCCGGATCGGGCAGCTCGCTCGACCAGCGGGAGATGTCGAGGTCCGCGGGCGTCAGCAGGGCAAGGCCGGTGGCCGCCGCCTCCTCGCGCTCCATGGGAGTGAGAAAACCGAGGCGCGGCGGAGCGCCCCGGGGGAGCACCAGGAGGGACTCCCCCAGGTGAGCCGGACCGGGAAGAAACGGTGCGAGGTCGGAGTCCTGGGCGGACGGCGCGAGGACGAGCAACGCCTCGCAGCCGAGCTCTTCAAGCCACGCCGACAGCTTTGCCAGACGCGTTTTCACCAGTATGACGCTCGATGAGCGCTTCGAATGCCGACTTGCCCCGCGCGCCCATCATCTGATCGGCAACCTCGCCGTTCTTGAACAGCAGGAACATGGGGATGCTCTGGACTCTGAAATTGGAGGCGAGCTCCTGATTCTCGTCGACGTTGACCTTGGCGATGGTCACCTTGTCGTGCATCTCGTCCGCGATCTCGTCGAGCAACGGCGCCACGGCACGGCAGGGACCGCACCACGGAGCCCAGAAATCGACCAGCACGGGCTTCTCGGACTTGAGAACCGCGCTCTCGAAGTTCGCCTGATCGACCATTACGATGTTTGCGCTAGACATTTTGAACCTTTCCTCTCTCCGGGAAGGGACGCGGAGGGTACCGCACCCCGGACAATCCAGTGACAGGCCTGCTGTAAGCGCGGCCTACTCCCCATCTAACCCGGCGAACGGGGTATCTTGTTCCAGCCGCCGCCGGAAGAAATACTCGCGGCTGGCGTCGACGTCGCGGCGGATCTGGGCCGAGAGGTCCATCACCGTGGGGAAGATCCGCTCTTCCCGCAGCCGCTTGTAGAACTCCAGCTTGATCTTCTGGCCGTAGACGTTGGCCTTGAAGTCCAGGATGTGGCTCTCCACCACCCGCTGGTAATTCTCATAGACCGTCGGCCGCGTGCCGATGTTGGTGACGCAGTCGAAGGTCGCCGGGTAGCTCGGGAAGTGCACCCGGCAGGCGTAGACGCCGTCGGCGGGCAGCAGCTTGTTGTCGGTCATCAGGTTGATCGTCGGCCAGCCGAGCTTCTGCCCCATGCGGTCGCCCCGGGCGATGGAGCCGGCCAGGGCGTACGGCCGGCCCAGCATCTCCGCCGCCTCGGTGACGTTGCCTTCCCCGATGGCGCGGCGGATGCGGGTGCTGGAGATCTTCTCGCCGGCATAGACGACTTCTTCCACCGGGGTGGCGCTGAAGCCCAGCTCGCGCCCCATCTCCTGCAGCATCGCGAGGTTGCCCTCGCGGTTGTGGCCGAAACTGAAGCCCGCGCCGACGAAGACTTCCTTCAAGTCCAGCCGGTCGTGCAGGAGCTCGCGGACGAACGTCCGCGCCGGCACCCGCGACAGCTCCGGCGTGAAGCGCACCACCAGCATCACCGAGACCCCCGCCGTCTCCAGCAGCTCCTCTTTCTGTTTCGGCGTGGTGAGGGCGATGGGCGCCCGCTCCGGCGCCAGCACGGTCAGCGGATGGGGATCGAAGGTGATCACCACCGCCGGCACGCCAAGCTCCTCGGCGCGCGCCGTCAGCCGTTCGAGGATGGCCCGCTGGCCGCGGTGCACACCGTCGAAGTTGCCGATGGTGCCCACGCCGCCGCGCGGCAGGTCACTGGCGTTGTACGCGTCCTGGAAGACGTGCATGGGAACTCTGTGGATCAGGCGAGAACGGCTTCGGTTTCGGCCATCAGGACCCGCTCCGCGTCCCGCGGCCGGGCGGCGCCCACGATGTGCCCCACCACGTCGTCGGCGTAGGCTTCGGTGATCCGCACCTGGACGAGGGTGCCCGCCGGCGCCGAGCCGTCGTTGAGCAGCACGCGGCCGTCGATCTGCGGGGCCATGCCGTAATGGCGACCCTGGAGGAGGTGCTCGGATTCCTCGCAGGCGCCCTCCACCAGCACGGTCAATGTCGTCCCCACCAGCCGCCGCCGCTGGGCGAGGGCGATGGGCTTCTGCGCTTCGAGGAGCTGGCGCAGACGCCGGCGCTGGGTGTTGCGCGGCACCCGGTTCTTCAGCTCGGCGCCGGGGGTCCCCTCCTCGGGGCTGTAGGCGAAGGCGCCCAGGTGGTCGAAACGGGCCTGCTGGATGAAGGCCATCAGGTCCTGGAAATGCTCCTCCGTCTCGCCCGGGAAGCCGACGATGAAGGTGGAGCGCAGGAAGACGTCCGGCGCCAGCTCGCGGGCGCGGTCCAGCAGCCGCAGGTAGCGCCTGGCGTCGCCGCCCCGGCGCATGGCCGTCAGCACGTCGCCGTGGCTGTGTTGAAGGGGCATGTCGAGATAGGAGCAGAAGCGCTCCTCGGTGCCCATGAGGCGCAGCAGGTCCTCGTCCAGGGTCGTCGGGTAGGCATAGAGGAAACGGATCCACGGGATCGATGTCTCGGCGAGCAGGGCCTCGACGAGGCGCACGAGGCCGTGGCGGCGCATCCCCAGATCCTCGCCGTAGCGGGTGGTGTCCTGCGCGATGAGATTGAGCTCGGTGATTCCGGCGGCTTCGAGCTGCTTCGCCTCGGCCACCAGGCTCTCGATCGTCCGGCTGCGGAACTGGCCGCGCCAGATGGGGATCGCGCAGAAGGTGCAGGGGTTGTTGCACCCCTCGGCGACCTTCAGGTACGCGTGCCCCTGGGTGGTGAGCAGCCGGGGCGCCGTGTGGTCGAACACCATGTGCGAGGGCGCCGGCAGCGGCGGGCCGCCGCCGAGCTGCACCACGTTGCCGACGTCGCGGAGCTGGTCCAAGCCCACGAAGCCGTCGATCTCGGGGATCTCCTTCGCGAGCTGGTCGCCGAAGCGGTTGACCATGCACCCCGCGACCAGCACCTTCTGGACGCCGCCGCCTTCGCGCCCTTTGCGGCCCACGACCTCCAGAATGGTGTCGATCGACTCCTGCTGCGCCTCCTCGATGAAGGCGCAGGTGTTGACCACCACGGTGTCCGCGGTGTCGAGGTCGTTGACCACGTCATAGCCCCGCCGGGCGAGCTCGCCCAGCATGATCTCGCTGTCCACGAGGTTCTTCGGGCAGCCGAGGCTGATCATGCCCACACGGGGGCGCGGGCTGGGGGTGACGGGGTCGGACATAGGCGCGGAGTCTAACAGATCGGGGAGACGGGAGATTCCGGAGAGGGCCGTTTTTCCCTGGGAGCGCCGGCGTCATTGCCGTATCCTCGCAACGGGTGTATAAAAAGAGCCAGCCTAGAGGAGATTTCTCCATGCGCATCCGGTGCCTGCTGCTGTTGGCCGCTGTCCTGACCTTCCCCGCCTGGGGCGCGTTTCCCGTCGCCGAGCCCACGGCGTTCCTGATCTCCAACAGCCTGTTCGACCGCTCCCCGAGCCTGGCCACGGACGGGCAGGGCAACTCCGTGGTGGTCTGGAGCCGCGTCGCGCTCCCCCGCGTCACGGTGGTCGCGCGGCGGTTCGACCCTCAGGGCAACCCGCTCGGCAAGCTGCTGCAGGTGGCCGCGAACGGCAGCCTGCCCACCGTGGCGATGAACTCGCGCGGCGACTTCGTGGTGGCCTGGCTCGACGCCTCGTCCCCGAAGCCCTTCGGCGGCTACCCGATCCGCGTCCAGCGCTTCGCGGCGAACGGCGCCAGGGTGGGCGGCACCACGCAGCTCAACACACCGGTGGAGACGCCCTTGACCCTGCCGGTGCTCGGCATCGACACGAACGGCGGCTTCGTGGCCACCTGGTCGTCGCGCAGCGGAGTCTTCGTGCGCCGCTTCGATGCCAAGGGAGCGCCGCTCGAGGCCTCTCACGTCGTCGCTCCCGGCTTCGGCTCCAGCCTCACGATGCAGGCCGACGGCGGCTTCACTCTGGTCTGGCTCGGTGTGGAGCTCACCGGCCGCCGCTACGGCGCCGATGGAAAGCCGCAGGGAGCGGACTTCCAGATCAACCAATCGAAAGTGGACGGCACGCAGAGCCTCAGCGTCGCCGCGACCCAGGACGGCGGCTTCGTGGCCGCCTGGGATTTCTGCGAAGCGGCCACTCCCCACCAGGGATTGACGCCTTGTCGGGTCCTCGCTCGCCGTTTCGACGCCGGATCGCAGCCCGTCACCGACGAGCTCGCCGTGAGCCCACAGGACGGTCACATCAACGACAAGCCGGTCGTGGCCGCCGGCAACGGGTACTTCGCCATCGCCTGGCGCAACTGCCAGAGCGCGACCTCCTGCACGATCTCGACCCAACTGTTCAGCCCGCAGAGCACGCCGTCGCCCCGCATCGCCGCCGCCACGATCGGCAGCGACCTGACCCCGCCGGCCGTCGCCGCGGGCCCGGCGGGCTTCGTCGTCGCCTTCTCCAGCGCGTCCTGCTCCCACTTCTTTCCGGGCTGCCGCAACAACAACTTCAGAGGGCTCTACCTCTGGCGGTTCGATTTCAGATAGGGCTCACCCTCCCCCATGGTATAATTCAGAAAAGCCTGATATCCCAGGAGGGTTTGCCATGGACAGCACCCCCGAAATCGATCCAACCCCGATCCCGGAGCCCACTCCGGTCTCCGAACCGACCGGCGGCGTCATTCTGGCGCGGGGTCTGAAGCTCGCGGGCGAGACGATCGTCCCAGGGGCCAGCCTGCTGCTGGACGGGGAGGTCGCGTCCGGCGTGGGGCACCTCATCGTCGGGACGCTCGCGCGGATGGCGTTCGGTCCGCTGGGATTGCTGGCGGTCGCGGCGGACTCGTACTCGAAGTCCGTTTCCGGCAAGAGCCTCCTCGAGCAGATTCGCGGCACGGCCAGGTAGGCCGGCTCCGCTCCGCGCCCCCTCTTGACAGCTCCTATACTCTTGACGCCTCCGGTCCCGCTGTCGGAGACCGGAGACCACGGAGGAGGGCGCTTATGAGCGAGGTCTGCTCCCACCTGGACCAGATTCAAGACGTGAAACCCCACACCCTGGGGTGTGAAGAGTGCCTGAAGATGGGCGATACCTGGGTCCATCTGCGGCTGTGCCTCTCCTGCGGCAAGGTCGGCTGCTGCGATTCCTCGAAGAACAAGCACGCCACCAAGCACTTCCACGCCACGAAGCACCCCATCGTCCAGTCCATCGAGCCGGGCGAGGACTGGCTGTGGTGCTACGTCGACGAGGTGATGATGGAGCCGGGGTAGCGTATCCTCAGCGTTAAAGGAGGAGGGGGCGGGTGGGATCTGTGTCCGCTTGCCCTGCCGGCCCTCCCCTGCTACATTTCTTTCAACGATTTTCTCCCGAAGGTCCTCTTCACAGCCATGAGTCCAGGAAAACTCCGTTCGACCCTCGCCTCACGATACTTTCTCGCAGTGGCTCTGGCGGGAATCTACATGGCCGTGTTCCTGCTCACCCGCATCGTCTTGCTGGCGGTGCAGCACACGGTTTCGCAGAACGGCTTCGGGCCGACCCTGGCAGCCCTCGGGGTGGGCGAGATCTTCGACGCCGTGGTCGCGCTTTGGATGGTCACGCCGCTGGTCCTCTATCTCTCACTGCTGCCCGAGCGCTGGTTCAATGGCCGGTTTCAGCGGGCGGTGCTCTGGACCGGCTTGGGCGTTGCGACCTTCACGGCCCTGTTCACGGCTTCCATCGAGTACTACTTCTTCGAGGAGTTCAACAGCCGCTTCAACTTCGTGGCCGTGGACTACCTGGCCTACCCCACCGAGGTGGCGGGCAACGTCTGGCAGAGCTATCACGTGACCTTCGTGTTCGCCTTCGCGGTGATCATCACGGGAACCGTTCTCTTCTTCCTCCGCCGTCCGGCGCGCGAGGCCTGGCAGCGGGCGACGCCGCCCCTGAAGCGCGTGGCCTTCGTCGCCGGCTTCGCCGCGATCCTGGCCGTGGCGTCGTGGACGATCTCGCCGGCTCTCGCGCACGTCTCCGAGGACCGGGCGCTCAACGAGATCACTCTCAACGGCTACTACTCCTTTTTCATGGCGGTACTCGGCAAGGACGCACCCTACGAGGGCCTCTACGCCACCCGGCCGCAGCCGGCGGTGATGGCGCGGCTGCAGCGGCTTCTGGGGGAGAAGTCCCTGGTGCCGGCCTCGTTCGCTTCCGGGTCGACGCTGCGCAAGATTGACAACCCGGGTCCCTCCCGGCGGCTCAACGTGGTCGTGGTGCTGGAGGAGAGCCTGGGCTCCGAGTTCGTGGGCTCGCTCCATCCGCAGCCGGAGAGCCTGACGCCGAGCTTCGACGCGCTGATGGCCGAGGGGACGCTCCTCACCCACGCCTTCTCGACCGGCAACCGCACGGTGCGGGCGATCGAGGCCACCACCTCGTCGCTGCCGCCGCTGCCGGGCGAGTCGATCGTGCGGCGGGACAACTCGGTGGGGCTCTTCACGCTCCCCTCGCTGCTCGCCAGCCAGGGGTATCAGACGATGTTCGTCTACGGCGGCCGGGCGCTCTTCGACGGCATGGGGACCTATCTCCACCAGAACGGAGTGGAGCGGATGGTGGATCAGAGCACGTATCCGCCCGGCACGTTCGCCACCGCCTGGGGAGTCTGCGACGAGGCGATCTTCACCAAGGCGCTGGAGGTGATGGACGAGGCCCACGCCCAAGGCAAACCGTTCTACTCCCTGGTGCTCAGCGTCTCCAATCACCGGCCGTTCACCTTCCCGCAGGGCCACATCAAGGCCGAGGGGCGCTTCCACCGCCGGGAGAACGTGGTTCGCTACGCCGACTGGGCGCTCGGCCGGTTCATGGCGCAGGCGAAGTCGCACGCTTTCTACCAGAACACCCTGTTCGTGCTCATGGGCGATCACGGCGCCCGGGTCTACGGCAAGGCGGAGATCCCGCTGGCGAGCTACGAGGTGCCCATCCTCTTCGTCGGACCGGGCGTGCCGGCGGGAGTGCGCCTGGAGACCCTGACCTCGTCGCTCGACGTACCCCCCACCATCCTGGGCATCCTGGGCCTCGACTACGAATCGAAGTTCTTCGGCCACGACGTGTTCCGGATTTCCCCGGAGGACGGCCGGGCGCTGATGACCCACGGCAGCGAGATCGCCCTGATGCGGGGCGGGCGCATGGCGGTGCTGGGCCTGCGCGAATCGGCGGCCCTCTTTACGGTCGACGAAAACAAGAACGAGATCGCGAAGGTGAAGTCCGTGGACGCGGCCGGCCACGAGCTGATCGAGGACGCCATCGCCTACTACAGCGGCGCCGACCGCCTCTACCGCAGCGGCGCCTTCGCCTTCAAGCCCACCCCGGCACGGCAGCCGGCTCCGGCCGCGGAGTAGCTCCCTAAAGCTTCGAAAGATACTGGTGGATGAAGGAGATGGCGATCGAGCCCTCCCCCACTCCGGACGCCACCCGCTTCACCGAGCCGCGGCGGACGTCGCCGGCCACGAAGATTCCCGGAACGCTGGTCTCCAAGAGGAACGGGTCGCGGTCCGGCTTCCAGCCCGCCGGCCGCTTGCCGTCCGTCATGAGCTGCGGACCGGCGAGGATGAAGCCGTAGGAGTCGCGCTCGACCACGCCCGCGAGCCACCCCGTGTGCGGCTGAGCGCCGATGAGGATGAAGAGCGAGCGCGCCGGATGGTTGGTCACCTCGCCGGTCTGGGAGTTGTTGACGTCGAGCGACTCCAGGTGGCCGTCGCCGAGGGCGGCGGCGACGTTGGAGTGGTACCAGACCTCGATGTTCGGCGTCTGGCCGATCTGATCGACGAGGTACTGCGACATCCCCTTGGCGAGGGAGTCGCCGCGCACCAGCATCACCACTTTGCGGGCGTACTTCGAGAAGTACATGGCCGCCTGGCCCGCCGAGTTGGCGCCGCCGACGATGAAGACGTCCTCGTCGCTGCAGGACATGGCCTCGGTCATCGCCGCCCCGTAATACACGCCGGCGCCGGTGAGCTCGGCGAGCCCCGGGACGTCGAGCTTGCGGTAGGAGACGCCGGTGGTGATCAGCAGCGCATGGCACGAGACCTCGCTGCCGTTGCTGAGAGTGATGATGCGGTAGGGGTCCTCCTGGCGCACTCCCGTGGCCCTCTGGGGGGTGAGGATCTCGACGCCGAAGCGTTGGGCCTGGGTGACGGCGCGGCGGGTGAGATCGGCGCCGGAGAGGCCGGCGGGAAAGCCGAGGTAGTTCTCGATGCGCGAGCTGGTGCCCGCCTGTCCGCCGGGGGCATCGCCCTCGATCAGCAGGGTGTGCAATCCCTCGGAGGCGCCATAGACGGCCCCCGCCAGCCCCGCGGGGCCGCCGCCCACGATGACGAGATCGTAGAAGGGCTTGCCCGCCTGGGTCTTGAAGCCGATCTTCTCCGCCAGCTCGTCGCGGGAAGGATCGGAGAGCGAGGTACCGTCCGGCAGGAAGACGAGAGGAAGGGCGGCGCCGCCATTGCCACTGGCTTTTTCGGCGGAGGCCACGAGCTCGCGGCCCTCGGCCTGCTCCTCGACGTCCAGCCACTGATAGGGCACCTGGTGGCGGGCCAGGAAGTCGCGCACCTGGAAGGCCTCGGGAGACCAGCGGTGGCCCACCACCCGGATGCCTTCGAAAGGAGGATGGAAGTTGCCCTGCCAGTCCAGCAGCAGGTCGTCGAGCACCGGATAGAGGTTTTGCTCGGGCGGATCCCAGGGCTTGAGCAGGTAGTAGTCCACCTTGGCCGTATTGATGGCCTGGATGGCGGCGTCGGTGTCGGCGTAGGCGGTGAGCAGCACCCGCTTGGCCGCGGGGAAGAGCGTGATGGCCTTCTCCAGGAACTCGACGCCGGACATCTGCGGCATCCGCTGATCCACCAGGAACAATGCCACGGGCGTCTGGCGGACCTTGAGCTGCTCCAGGGCCTCGAGAGCGCTCGGCCCCGAGCTCGCCCGTATCACCCGGTAGGGCTCGCCATAATGGCGCCGCAGGTCGCGGTCCACCGCGCGCAGCACCTCGGTATCGTCGTCGATCGCGAACAGGACGGGTTTGGCCATGCGGGCGAATATATCCGAGGTGTCAAGGGGGGGCGTCATTGCCTCAGAGTTTCCCGAGCCGGAGATCTCGTTCGTGGGCCAGTTCTAGCAAAGCTTGGGCGGCTGAAAACGCCCTTGAGACGCTCTTCCGTGGACTTCGTACAGCCTCGGGGCCATCGGATACACCCGTCGACGCGTTTCTGGGTGGGGAGGACGCCGCCCCATGCGGATTTTCGGATTCCTACAGCCTTCGGCTCCGTGGATACACGGAAATTGGAAAATTGGTGTATAGAAACCGTCTCCATACACCAAGAAACCATGGATGTGTGTATGGATGGCGCCTGGAGACCGGGAACACGCTTCGGATACACCGAATCGCATGGAATTGGTGTATGAACGCCGCTCCCCAAGCTGGAAATGCGGTCAGGAGGGTGGGAAAACAGTCTGTCTACACAGGAAAACGGTTCGAGGGTGTATGGGAGGAAGATTCTGTGTAGAGCGGAAAGCAATCTGTGTATGACGGGGATTTTTTCCCCCCCCGCCCAATCTCCCAAACGCACTTTCCGCACGAGTGAGGCACCGCCCCGGCCTCCAAGCTCCTGATAAACTTCGGGGTAACCCTGGAATTGGAGGCTGCCCTGTCCGAGACCTTCGACGTCTTCTTCAGCTACAACCACAAGGACCTGGACGCCGTCCGCCGCATTGCAGCCGAGATGCGTCGCCAGGGATTGCGGGTCTGGATGGACGAGGAAGACCTGCCCCTCGGCCAACCGTGGCAGCCCCACGTTGAAGAAGCCCTCAAGAGCGTGCGCTCCGCGAAGCGATGCATCCGTCGGCCGCTCCCCCCGGATACTGGAGCCGGCAGGACGACGCCTGCGTCGCCAGGGATTGAAATCACCTGGCTACCCTCTGTAGTCCCTACGGGACATGGGAAGAACGAATTGCAGTCCCGGAGTGGACAAGCGTCGGTAGCCAGGTGATTTCAATCCCTGGCGACATAGGCGTCGTCGTCAACCACTTTGGAGACACCCTCTTAGATTTCAGTGCCCCGGCACCCCGCTCACCGTCCGCGCCGTCAACCCCTTCCGCCCCGGCAGCTCGACGTCGATCTTGCTCCAGGCGGCGGGCGGTGCGGACTCCTTGGGATAGAAGGCGACGGTGTACTGGCTGCGCAGCTCGGAGAGGATCTGGCCGTAGACCTCCGCCAGGTCCTGCTCGGGCTCGATGTAGTAGACCTGACCGCCGCCGGCGTCGGCCAGGCGCTTGAACTTGGCCGAAACGGGCTCGGTGAGGAAACCGCCGTCCTCTCCCCGGGCCGCCCTGGGGTTGGCGACGATCATGTAGATGGGGATGCCGCTCTCGCGGGCCACCCGCAGGCACTCGCCGTAGGAGAGGCGCTCGCGCTCGCTCTGGTCGATGCCGTCCGTGTAGAGCACCAGGGCCTTGCGGCCGGTGATCCCCCGCAGTTGCACCAGCGAGTAGCTGATCGCCTCCCACAGGGCCGTACCGCCGTCGGGCGTAAGGCTCGCGAGGGACGCCGAGACCGCCGAGAGGTCCCGGGTGACCGGGCGGATGAGCTTCGAGGTGTCGTCGAAGGCGATGAGCATGGCCCGGTCGCGGTTGGTGAGGCCGGTCTCGAGCAGCGAGGAGACGGCCTTGCGCACGTCCGTGAGCTTCAGGAACATCGAGGCCGAGGAGTCGATGGCAAGGGCCACGGTGAGCGGCAATTCGCCGGCGTTCTCGAAGGCCGCGATCTCCTGCGGCTCGCCGTTCTGGCGCACCCGGAAGGCCTCCTTCGGCAGACCCGGCACGGGCTTGCCGTTGGGGTCGGTCACCACCACGGCGAGTTGGATCAGACGGACGACGATGCGGTCGCCGAGGTCCGAGGTGTTGAGCGACATGGCATCCTCGGCCGTGGAGCCGTCGTCGAGACGGGCGGCGATCTTGAGGAATCCGGCCGGCCGCTCCTTGGGGATCGTCACCCGGTGGCGGAAGGGCGGGCCGTAGACGGTGCCGGCCAGCTCGTCGTTCCAGAAGAACTCCAGCTTCTCCAGCCGCTTGCCGGCCGGGGCGCGCACCTCCGCTTCCACCTCCACGGTCCCCACGCCGCGGCGGCCCGCCGGCTCCACGATGCGGACCTCGAAACCCTCGTTGGGATCGTTGAGGCGTATAGCGTCTCGGGCGACCTCCTTACCCGCGGCGTCGTAGGCGAGGCCCTGCAGGATCTGCGGCCGGACGCGGCGGCCGAGATCCACCTCGGCCTCGCAGGGCACCACGGCGCAACTCGCGGCCGTGCGGTCGCCGAGGCGCAGATCGACCCGGGCAACTCCCTTGCCATCGCCGTTGACCCGCACCTTCACCTTGTTGACGAGGGCATTGCCGGGCGGCGGTACCAGCCGGATGCCGGGCCGGCCCACGGTGAGAGCAGCGGGCTCGGGAAGTGGAGTGCCGAGGTTCACCACCAGGCCGCCCCAGGCGCCGCCGGCCACCGGCTCCACCACCACGCCCACGGCGTCCGCTCCCTGGGGTATGGAGACCGCCATCCGATAGACGTTGGGCTCCGTCCCCGTCCCATCGGCGGCGGTCAGGATGTGATGGGTGGCTCCTCGTCCGGCCGTTCCGGCCACGGTCACCCGTAGCGGGCCGGGGGGCAGATCCGGGGATTCGAGGCGCAGGTCCAGCATCTCCCGTCCGGTGTCCGCCGGCTGGGCCGGCTGAATACGGGCGGAGATCTCCAGGCCGATCCCATCCTCCGCGCCGTCGAGAACCCGGCCGGCGCGGGAGGCCGCGATGGCCTCGGGCACTCCCTCCACGTCCCAGCGGCGGGCTTTCAGGGCGAGGTCGGAGCGCGAGGTCTTGACCTCCACGGCATGGGGCCGGCCGTCCATCTCGCGGATCGCCTGGTAGCGCAACCAGAAGCGGGAGCGCAGATGTGTGAGGGCGGCGGCGAGCGCACCCGGCCCGAGGATCACCTCGCCGCCCGTGGCCTGGGCCAGCCAGTTGAGCGGCTGCTGGGGCATCGCGAGCTCCGGCGCGGGCGGCGGCTGGTCCTTGGGCGCCTCGTCCGGCTTCTTGCGCCCCAGGATGATCTTGCCGCCCAGCGGCACCTGGGGCGTGGGGTTCGGCTTGACGCGGCGCAGGTCCGGAAGGCTCGAATCGCCCATGGGGAGGGGGAAGACGGTCCAGCCCAGGGCCGCCGCCGTCCGCGCCGTCTCCAGACCGGTCTTCTCCAGGGCCCCGTCGCTGGCTTCGGCGGACGCTCCGGTGTCGGCGGCGGGCGCCGAGTCCGGGCGGTAGAACTTCTCGGGATCGATGTCGTAGCCGTCGCTCACCAGCAGCAGCGCCCTGGGTCCGCTCCCCTCCTGGGCCAGCAGCCACTCGGAGAGAGCGTCCTGCTGGCGGCGCACCAGCCGCTCCTCCTCGTCCTGGGCCTCGCCCCAGGAATCACCGGGAGAGCCCTCGGTCTTCTTCTGGTCGCGGAACCGCCGGCGCAGAATGCGGACGTCGTCCCGGCCGTCCCCGGCCAGCCAGAGCTTGGAGAGCGCCTCGTCGAGGGCGCGGACGTCCTGCGTCGCCGACAGCACCACCCGGGGGACGGGCTCGGCCACGACCACCTCGACGGGCCCGAGGGCCGCCAGGATCGCCGCCCGCTCCGCCAGGGAGCCGGCCGCCGTGCGCAGGGTGCGGGAGCCGGTGAGCACCCGGTCCACGTAGATGACGATGCGCCAGGGCTTGGTCAGCGGCGCCAGGTCGGTCACAGGCCGGGTCTGGTCGCCGTCGACGACCTTGAGGTCACCTGCGACCAGGGTGCGCGGGACCTCGCCCTTGGCGTCCAGGGCCTGGAGAGACAGCTCGATGGGGACCATGGCCGGCGCCGGCGCCACGGGGGCAGGCGCGGCACCCTGAGGGGTGACCGGCGCCTGGAGTGCGAAGAGGAGCGTGGGAGCGAGAAGTGCGAGCTTGGAAGTCACCCGTCTATTCTACGCCTGCCGCCGCAACCGGGACCGGCGGCTCGTCGGCCCGCAGCTCCGTCACCAGAACCAGCAGCTCCTTGAGGAAAGGCCGCAGCAGCGGAAACTGGAACAGGGAGATGAGGCGCAGGACGAGCCGCACCGAGCGCTCCATCATCGTGTAACTCTTGGCGCACCCCGGCGAGCTGTCGTGGATCCAGTAGAGGACGATCCCCATGTGGTACACCCAGAGCAGGTTGGGCAGTGCGGCCACGAGATCGGGCGTGAGGCGGGTGTCGCCCCCGGTGATCACCTCGGCGAAGAGGTCGGTCGATTGCTGCCGCACCGGAAGGGACTCGGCGCTGAAGGGATTGAGCGGGCTCGAAGGGTCGGCCGCCGTCTTGAAGAGGATGCCGCTGAACTGGTGATACGGCGCGATGGTGTCGAGCTTGGCCCGCATGACCCCGAGAAGCCGCTCGCGCAGCCCGCGCTCCCGGGCGAGCACCTCGCGCGAGGCGGCGAGATGCTCCTCGTGGGTGCGGGCGTAGAAGGCCTGGATGAGGTGCTCCTTGGACTTGAAGTAATAGTAGGCATTGCCCACCGACACTCCCGCGGACTCGGCGATGGCCCGCATCGTGGTCTCCTCGTAACCCCGCTCCCGGAAGAGATCGAGGGCCGTCTCCAGGATCTGGGCGCGGGTCTCCTCCCCCTTGCGCCGCTTCTTTGGGAGATCCTCCGCGGACGGAACCGCAGGGGGATTCTCGACATCCTGACCGGGCGTCATGATGCCAATCCTGACGTCCTGCGCCAGACCAGGTAGGCGCAGATAAGGCCGCTCAAGGTCCCTGCGGTCAGAAACATGAGGGGATCGGAGGCGCGACTCCAGGCGTCCGGGTGGTGCATCCTTAATAGCCTGATTTCCTGCCGCGCATCCACAAAGAAGGGGAGCGCTCCCACCACGGCTCCGGTAACCGCCATAGTGGCAGGGCCGAAGAGTCTGAGCCTGCGGATCGCCAGAGTCACGGGAATGCCAACAAACAACATGAGCGGATAGGCCCAGAGAAGCCCGATCGAGCCGATCATCACGCCGAGCCCGAACTGTCCGATGAAATCAGGCCAACCCCGGGCAAACCAGATCGCGAACACGGTGCCAGTCACCGGCAAGGTCACGAGGGGAGCGATAGCGAAGGACTTCAGGAGCCGCGGATCTGCCACCATGGGATTCGCCTCCTCCGAGAGGGAACACGCTCAACTTGAACGCGTTCAACTAAGGCTAATCCCTCTCGGGAAGGCTGTCAAGGGTTTTTGAACGCGTTCAGATCGCCCACAATCCCGCGTCCTGCTCGGGCGTAACGGACCTCCTTCGAGATGGCCCGTGCGGAATAACACAGATTAGCCCCCGCTACGCCCCCTGGGAGCGCCGGCGTCCCGCCGGCCAGCTAACTTAGCTTTTTCTCTTCCCGCTCGGGAGCGAAAAGCGGAGTTAGTAGGCCGGCGGGACGCCAGCGCTCCCAGGGGGTTAGACGGGCACCGCCTCCCTCTCCTCCACCGCCACCCACCGTCGCCCCCTTTCCCCCCACGTACTCCGACTGCGGCCGGATGAGCCGGCCCGTGGCTAGTTGCTCCAAGGCGTGGGCCGTCCAGCCGGCGATACGGCCGACGGCGCGTTCAGATCGCCCAATCTCCGGTGGCAGGATCTTCAGGTCGAGAAGGTCAGCTCGCGGAAGTCGCCCGGACGCAGTTGGTTCACGGCAGTGACTACCTGGGCGATGTGAAGCTGGATTTTGGGCCAACTGGTGGTCGGGAGCACAAGGATCGCCAAGCGTCTGCCCGCGAGGTTCTGCTGGTAGCGCAGATTCTGGTCCGTTGTAACGAGAGCCTCGAAGGCTGCCTCGGCGGCCTTCAGCAACTCGCCGTTCTTGAGCGCCGCCCAACCCATTTCATAGGCGGTAGAGACGCTGTGGCCGGCAAGCTCTTGACGCAACGGAGCCGGCGCCCCTTGATCGAGGAGGATTCTCACGCCAAGGGAGGAAGTCAGGTCAGGCTTCGACGAGGCTCTGTTCGGCGTGTTCGAGGACGGCTTCGATCTGCTCGCGGGCCACGCCAGGAAACCATTCCAGAAAGTCGTCCACGCGCGCGCCGTCTTCGAGGTTCTCGAACAGAGCCTTGACGGGCACGCGGGTCCCCTTGAACAGCCAGGCGCCGCTGACCTTTCCCGGATCTTTTTCGACCGCTGGGCATTGATTCCAATCGAGCATGGCTAAGGATATGCCTGGCTGCGCTTGGCGGCAAGTCCTGGAGAGGCGGCGGCCGTTCCAGCGCTCAGGTGATAAGAAACTTCCCCGTCTTCACCAGCGAGCGGATGATCGCGGCCCCGCGGTGCCCCCAAATTGGATGTTGGAGGAAAGAGCGCTCTTCGGCGAGGTCGAGGGCCACGCGGGCCGGAGTCTGACCGGTGCGGCGGGCCTCTTCCAGGAGGGTCAGGGAGAGGTTGTAGATGCTGTTCTCCCAGTCCACTCCGAGGTGGGCCTCGATCCTGGAATCGCCGTCGACGAAGCCGTACTGCTCGTCGGCGCAGTTGACGATCCCCATGCGGTTGACGAGGAAGTCGGGCAGGTAGAGGGTGCCTCGCTCCTGGAGGCGGCGGTCGTCCTGCTCGGGATCTTCGAGCTGGTTGTTGGCGGCGCCGCAGACGATGGCGGCGCGGATCGTGGTGATCGTGGCCGGGCCGAGGACGCCGCCCGTGGCGCAGGGGGCGACGATGTCCGCCGGCTCGGCGAGAATCGAGAGATCGCCCCGTGGCACGATGCGGATCTCGAGGTCCAGATCCGGGCAGCGCCCGGCCACGGCGGCGCGGGCGGGATCGACGTCCGACGCCACCACGCGGGCGACGCCCTTCTCCCGCAGGAAACCGAGCAGAGGCTCGCCCACGTGCCCCAGCCCCTGAATCGCCACCGTCTTGCCGGTGAGGGTTCCCATCCCGAGGTGCTCCAGGGCGGCCTCCATGCCTCGCACCACGCCACGGGCCGTGGGCACCGAAGGATTGCCGCTCCCACCCAGCTCCGGCGGAATGCAGGTGGTGAAGCGGGTGCGGGAGAAGACGGCGGCCATGTCCTCGACGGCGGTGCCCACGTCCTCGGCAGTGACGTAGCATCCCTGGAGGGCGGTGATGAAGTCGCCATACTCCTCGTAGATACGGCGCCGGGCCGCGGGGTCTCCGGCGCGGCCGGTCTCGCGGGCCATGACGCCTTTGCCGCCGCCCCACCACAGGCCGGCGAGGGCGTTCTTGTGGGTCATTCCCCGGGAAAGGCGCAGACCGTCGCGCAGGTAGTCTTCGACCGTGTCATAGCGCCAGAAGCGGACCCCTCCGGCCCCCTGGCCGCGGCAGGTGCGATGGACGAACGCGGACTGGAGCACGCCCGTCTCCGGCGCGATCTGGCAGAAGATCCCCTCGTGGCAGTCGAAGTCCCGGGCGTCCGACTCCAGCCGCCGGGCCAGGGGCTCGAGCAGGGGGTGAGATGGGACGACCCGAAGCGCCTCAGGGTCCCAGACGAAGTAGAAGCGGCGAATACCCTCTCGGGCGAGAACATCGCAGAGCGCTGCTGGGGACAGGGAGTGCAGATCCAAACGGACCTCCTTCGAGATGGCCCGTGCGGAATATCACAGATTAGCCCCCGCTACGCCCCCTGGGAGCGCCGGCGTCCCGCCGGCCAGCTAACTTAGCTTTTTTCTCTTCTCGCTCGGGAGCGAAAAGCGGAGTTAGTAGGCCGGCGGGACGCCGGCGCTCCCAGGGGTCAGACGGGCACGGCCTCCCTCTCCTCAACCGCCACCCACCGTCGGTCCTTTTCCCCAACATACTCCGACTGCGGCCGGATGAGCCGCCCTGTTTCGAGTTGCTCCAGAGCATGGGCCGTCCAGCCGGCGACGCGGCCCACGGCGAAGATGGGGGTGAAGAGCGCGGTTGGCAATCCCAGGCCGTGGAGCAGGAGGGCGGTGTAGAACTCCACGTTGGTGTCCAGCCGCCGGTCCGGCTTGGCCTCGCGCAGCAGACTCAGGGCCGTGGCCTCGACGGACCGGGCCAGCTCGTAGAGACCCATGTCGCCGCCATTGCGATAGAAACGCTCCGCCGCCGCGGCCAGCACGTCCGCCCGCGGATCGCGCACCCGATAGACCCGGTGGCCGAAGCCCATCAGCCGCTCGCCACGGGCGAGCTTCTCCCGCAGGATCGGCTCGGCCCGCTCCGGGGTACCGATCTCGAAGACCATATCCAGAGCCGGGCCGGGGGCGCCGCCGTGAAGCGGGCCCTTCAGGGCTCCCACCGCGCCGGTGATCGCGGAGATCAGGTCCGACTGGGTGGAGACGATCACCCGGGCCGTGAAGGTCGAGGCGTTGAGGCCGTGATCCGAGACGGTGTTGAGATAGGTCTCCAGTCCCCTGGCCCTCTCGACTGACGGCTCCTCGCCAAAGAGAAGATAGAGGAAGTTGGCGGCGTGCCCGAGATCCTCCCGGGGCGCCAGCGGTTCCTCCCCCCGCAGCAGTCGCCAGTAGGCGGCCACGATCGTGGGGAAGGCGGCGACGAGGATGACGGCGTCCTCCCGCGCGTCCCCAACTCCTTCGATCAGGCTTAGGGTGCCCGCCGCCATGCGCAGGGCGTCCATGGCCGGGACCCGCCTCTGAGCCGCGGCCCGCAGCAGACCCAGCGTCGCCGCCGGCAGGGTTCGTTGCCCCGCCAGGCGCCGCCGAAACGATTCCAGCTCGTCCGCCGAGGGCAGGCTGCCGTTCCACAACAACCAGGCGGTCTCCTCGAACGAGGCGCGGGGGGCCAGCTCCTCCACGGGGAAGCCGGCAATCAGCAACTCGCCGGCCTCGCCGTCGACACTGCTCAAACGGGTCGTGGCGGCCACGACCCCTTCCAATCCTTGATTTTTGATGTCAGACATCGTCCGTCTCCTTCCTTCTCGATCTTCAGCCCGCACACATAGCTTGTCAATCTTGATTCGTCGATCAACCTGTGGAACCCTGCGGCTATGACGGAGGACCGTTTTCTTACCGCCCAGGACGCCGCGGCTGAGCTGGAGATCTCTCTCGCGACGCTTTACGCCTATGCCAGCCGGGGGATGCTCCGCTCCGAATCCGTGCCCGGCGATCCCCGCGCCCGGCGGTATCCCAAAGAGGACGTACACCGGCTCAAGGAAAAGAAGGAGCTGCGCAAGGAACCGGAGAAGGCGGCACCCAAGGCCCTCTCCTGGGGAGCGCCGGTGTTGGAGTCGGCCATCACATTGGTGCAAGACGGCCGGCTCTACTACCGGGGACGGGATGCCGTGGCCCTCGCCCGTAGCGCCACGGTCGAGGAGGTGGCGGCGCTCCTCTGGACGGGCGATCCGTCGATGGCTCCGGAAATCTTTGAAGGTGAGGCGCCAGTCCTGCCCTCCTGGACGGGCTCGATCCTCAGCGGGGGACTGACGCCTATTGAGCGCTGCCAGGTGGCGCTTCCGCTGGCGGGCGCTGCCGACTTGGCGGCGTGGGACCTGAGACCCTCGGCGCTTCCCATGACGGGAGCCCGTATCCTGCGTTTCCTGGCGGCGATTGCGGCGGGAGTCTCCGATCCTCCATCCGGCAGCATCGCGAACATTCTCCAGGCGGGCTGGGCACCGGGGCGTCCGGAGGCGGCGGGTCCTATCGCGTCGGCGCTCATCCTCTCGGCGGACCACGAGCTGAACGTCTCGGCTTTCACCGCCCGCTGCGTGGCCTCGGCCGCCGCGTCGCCCTACGATGTCATCTCCGCGGGCCTTGCCGCTCTCAAGGGCGCCCGCCATGGCGGTATGACGGAGCGCGTGGAAGCGCTCTTCCGCGAGGCGGGATCGGCCGCCGACGCCCGGCGAGTCCTGGCGGACCGCCTCCAGCGCGGCGAGGAGATCCCCGGCTGTGGCCACACGCTCTACCCCGACGGCGATCCCCGCGGCGCCGCCCTCCTGGAGATCGCCGCCGAGGCCGCCCCCAGCTCCCCCGCCGTCGAATGCGCCCTGGCCCTCGCCGAAGCCGGCCGCGATCTGATCCGCGAGCACCCGACGATCGACCTCGGCCTCGTAGCCCTGGCTCGCGCCCTCGATCTCCCGCCGCACACGCCGCTGGCCCTCTTCGCCCTCGGCCGCACCCTCGGCTGGATCGGCCATGCGATCGAGCAGTACGCCCTTGGAAAGCTCATTCGGCCGCGGGCGGCGTACGTGGGAGAAATTCCGGCCGCCCCTACTCCAGCCGGAACTCCGCCAGGATCGGCAGATGATCGCTCGCCACGCGCGCCACCTGCAGCCGGCAGGAGTGGACGGTGACGAGTTGGAGTGGCCCCCGGTGGTAGATGCGGTCGAGCCCGCCCTGGGGGGAGAAGGCCGGATAGGTGGGGATGCAGCGATAGGGGCCGCGTTTGCGCTCCGTGGCGTTGCCGAAGCCGAGGCCCTCGGTGAACATCGGCTGCAACAGCGAGCGCCAGTCGTTGAAATCGCCGGCCACGATCATGGGCGTCTGCGGGTCGACGCCGCTGAACTCGGCCGAGCGCTTGAGGAGCTCGACCTGCTTGGCGCGCTCTTTGGCCGAAAGACCGAGATGGAGGTTGAAGACCTCCAGCTTTTCGCCCCGGCCGTTGAGCTCCAGGGTCGTGTGCTGGCAGCCGCGGCGGATCCAGCTCTCCGTCAGCGAGAGGTCGATGTTCCGCTCGCGGACGATGGGGAAGCGGCTCAGCGTGGCATTGCCATAACGCCCCTTCTTCAGGCTGACGTTGTGGCCGAGGGCGAAATGCGGGTACCCGGCGCCCCGGGCCAGCTCCGCGGCAAGGTTCAGCTCCCGCGAGCGCGGCGCCCCCTCGTCGACCTCCTGGAGCATCACCACGTCCGCCTCGTAATGACGCAGGATGGTGATGATGCGTTCGGGCCGGAAACGGCGGTCGACGCCGATGGCCCGGTGAATGTTATAGGTGATGATTCTCAGCAAATCGACGGCTCCAAGCGCCAGAACGCAGGCACTGAATTTTTCCTTCCCCTCCAGGAACAAGCAAGGCCTAAAGTACGCCGGCTCCCGCTTGGTATAGTGCGCCCATGCCTCCCGTTTTCACCCTCGGCCACTCCAATCCACAGATTCTAAGTCCTGCACATCCCGGGCCCACACCGGGCGACCCCAACGGCCGGCTCCTCTACGCCGGGCCGGCCGGCGATCAACCGTCCCTCTTCGATTCCGCGACCGAACCGTAACACCCCGGCGTTGCCGTACCGTGACGTTTTCACTACGATTTCCAACGACGTTTTTCTCTCTAGAGAGGTGACCCACATGAGCATCAGCGCTTCCCTGCTTCCCGAGTTCGATATGGAGATGGCCAACACCCGCAAGACCCTGGAGCGGATTCCCACCGATAAGTTCGGCTGGCAGGCTCATCCAAAGTCCTTTTCCATGGGCAAACTGGCCACCCACCTGGCCACTCTTCCCACCTGGACCGGCGTGACGTTCGCGACCAGCGAGCTCGATCTGGCCCTGCCGTTCGATCAGCCCAAGCCGGCTTCCACCGAGGAGGTTCTGGCGCTGTTCGACAAGAACGTCGCCGACGCCCACGCGGCCCTCGCCGCCGCTCCTGACGACGTCTTCTTCCAGCCCTGGACGCTGAAAAACGGCGAGAACGTCATCTTCACCCTGCCCAAGATCGCCGTCCTGCGCGGCTTCGTCCTCAATCACATCATCCACCATCGCGGCCAGATGACCGTCTACCTGCGGCTCAACGACATCCCGGTGCCCTCGATCTACGGGCCCTCGGCCGACGAAAGCGGAATGTAAGGTAGCCGCACCACCACTTTGCCGCGCACGTGGCCGGACTCGCTGTGGTCCTGCGCCGCGGCGATGCGCTCCAGCGGATAGACCTCCGCGAGAACCGGCCGGAGCTTCCCCTGGCCGGCCATCCGGGCGAGGACCTCCAGATCCTCCGCCCGGTGTTTGAGGAAGATCGCGCGCGCCCGCTTCGGCTGGCCGAAGAGGCTGCCCAGGGCGGTGAGGCCGATCCAGACGAAGTGCTTCGGCCCGGGGAGCGTCGTCACGTAGATGCCGCCGTTGCGAGCCAGGGAGGGCTCGCAGTCGGCATACTGGCGCGTCGCCGCGGCGTCGAGGATCACGTCCCACGCCTCGTCACGGCCGGCGAAGTCCTCCTCCTCGTAATCGATCGTCTCCTGCGCCCCGAGCTGGCGGAGGAACTCCTGGTTCCTGCCGCTCGCGACCGCCGTCACCCGCGCTCCCAGGGCGACGGCGATCTGCACGGCGAAGTGGCCCACGCCCCCCGAGGCGCCGTTGATCAACAGCTTCTCCCCGGCCACGAGCTCGCCTGTGTCCCGCAGCGCCTGGAGCGCCGTTTGACCGGCGACGGGAAGGGCCGCGGCCTGCTCGAAGGAAAGAAAATCCGGTTTTGCGGCCAGCGACGCCTCCCGCATCAGGACCAGCTCGGCGAAGCAGCCACCATGGCGGCTCACGTCCGCGTTGCCGAACACCGGATCTCCAGGTTGAAAGCGGGTCACCTCGGGGCCGATCGCCACCACCTCGCCCGCGGCGTCGAAGCCCAGGACCAACGGGAAGCGGGCCGGCATCAGCAGCCGCATGCCGCCGTTGCGCACCTTCCAGTCGAGCGGATTGACGCTCGCCGATCGCACCCGCACCAGGACCTGTCCGGGTCCGGGTGGCTGCGGGTCCGGCACCTCGCGCACCTCCAGCCGGTCGCTGCCGCCATAGCCGTCGATCACCGCCGCTTTCATCTTCGCTGGCCTCCCTTGAGCGTTCCTCGCCGGGCGTAGAATACGAGCAATGAGCTTCCCGCCGCCAAGGCGCCTCCGGTTTCTCCGTTTCGCCTCCAGTGCGGCCTTGCTCGGATGGGCTCTCCTATCGGCGGCCCGGGCGGTCGAGATCCGCGACGTCCTCGGAGTGTCCCACGCCGCCGGCAGGTACAACTTCACCGATGAGGACTACCTCAACGAGGGCGCCGGGCAGATCCTGGACCTCGGCTCGCGGGTGATCAAAGTCTTCGTCGACCCCAGTCAGATGGACGTTCTCTACCCCTTCAACTCCAACTGGCTGCCCCTCACGACGGACGTGGTCGAGATCGTCCAGCGGCCCTACTTTCAACAGCTCTTCGCGAAGCCCTTCTCCACCTTCATCCTGGTGATCCCGCCGGCACCGCTGGTCCAGTTCGCCGACGGCCTCGCCCCCGAGGAGGCGGCGGCTGAGAGGGATCAGATGGCTCGCCTTTCCAGATACCTGCTCACGGCCTACGCCGGCTCCGGCAAGGCCTTCGTGCTGCAAAACTGGGAGGGCGATCACCTGCTGCGCGCCGGGCTGGCGGTGGACGCGCCGCCCGATCCAACTCGCATCCAGGGGATGATCGACTGGTGGAACGCCCGCCAGGAGGGCGTGCAGGCGGCGCGGCTGGAGCTGCGGCCCCACGACGTGGAGGTGGCCCACGGCTGCGAGGTCAACCTTCTCGAAGCTGCCCTGCAAGGCAAGGTGACGGCGACGAACGACGTCGTCCCGTTCACCCGGTGCGATCTCTACTCCTATTCGAGCTGGGACATCGGCTTCGATCCGGCGGAGCTCGTCCGCGCCCTCGATCACCTGGAGTCGAAAGCCCCGGCAAGCCGCCTCTTCGGCCGGCGCAACATCTATCTCGGCGAGTACGGCAAGCCCAAGATTCAGGACGTCACCGACGTGGCCCGGTTCGATACCGTTCGCGATCTGATGGAAGCGGCTCTCGGCTGGGGCGTGCGGTACGCCGTCTACTGGCAGGTCTACTGCAACGAGCCGGCGCAGGGAAACCTCGCCGGCCGGCCAAGAAACTTTCAGATGCGGGGCTTCTGGCTCGTCCGCCCGGACAGCTCTCACGCACTGATGTGGGACGTCCTCGCCGAGCAGGAGCCTGCCTCGATTCACCGCGGAACGTTCAGCGGCTACGCCAACCAATATCTCGCCATCCACCCGGAGGGACGCACCGTGGCCGCCGAGCACTGGCTGCGCGGGAGCCCCTGGTCTGAATTCACGATCAAGGATTGGAGCGGCAGCGCCCTCGAAAGCGGCGACTCCGTCACGCTTCAGGGTCACGACGGCCGCTATCTCACCGTCGAGGCCGGCATCGGCGGCAAGGTCTACGCCCGCGCCTCCACCGCCGGCCGCTCCGAGCGGTTCATCCTGCGCAAGGTGGGCGGCGGCGGCCCCATCCGTTCCGGCGACTCCATCGTCCTCGAAACCCGCGACCATCTCTACCTGGCCCCCGAGGTCGGCGGCCGCGGCCTGCTGCGCGCCCTGCGCTCCGTGCCCGGCCCTACCGAGACCTTCCGCTTCGTCGAGCAGGACGAATAGTCGCAGGGGGGCCTCTACATCCCTGGCGCCACCTGCGTCCCCGCCTCCAGCGTCCGCCGGATGCGCGCGCTCAGATCCTGCCAGTGAGCCTTGGTATAGGCGTCCGCCTTCCCGGGCGCCGCCGAGCTGCGAGCGATCCGCCGGCTGATGTCGCGCAAGGTCGCCGCCGCCACCTGGGAGGCTTCGGCGGGGGTGCCTTTGACGGGCGCCACGGCCAGCTTCGACAGGTGGGAGACCAGGAGCCGTTGGAGAGCCCGCCGGTCCTGGGAGAGGGAGCCGGCCGGACCGCCGAAGGCCGTGGCCTCCAGGTGGCCGAAGATCTCCGGCAGGGTGACGGGATCCTTGGGCGTGCGCCGCTCGTTGTCCAGCACACGGGCCAGGCGCGCCGGCTGGAACAGGGTGGTGAACGCCGCGTCATAGAGCCCCGCGATGCGGGTTCCGACGTTGTAGTCCTTGTCGAAGCGCCACGGGTAGTTCCAGTCCTCCAGCAGATCGGCCTTGAGCACGGAGAGGGTCTCGGGGGCGAGGGCGAAAGCGCCGTCGGCGAACACCTGACGGTCGAGCACCGTCAGAGCCCGGCGCTGTGCTCCGGAGGCCACGGGCGTGATGGGCGCGGGTCCACCCTTCGCCGCCGCGGGCGAGCCCGCCACCCGCCGCAGCAAGATCTGGCCGCCCACGTGCCGGGCCGTCATGTCCACGTAGTCCAGGGCGACGGAGAAGATCGCCGAGTCCAGCGCCTGGCGCAAGAGGTTGTAGTCGTGCCCCTCCCCCAGCACCAGCTTCGGCAGGACGGGCAGCACCTCGGAGCGCAGGATGCCGAGGCGCGCGTCGGCGAAGCCGAGTGGGTCGCTCGAGAAATCGTCGGCGTTGGTCGTGGGATCGATGTCGTTGAGCTCGCCGCCGTCGTAGACCTTGCCGTATTGGGTCTCCGCCGTGGCGGCGATGGCGTCCAGGGCTTTCGCCTCGTCTTCCGCTCGGAAGGGACGGTACAGGTACTCGACGGCCAGCTCGTCATAGGGTCCCACCTCTTTGAGGAAGTAGTCGCCCTGCGGCGCTCCTTTGGGAGCGAGGTAGATCGGGTCGTAGTCCATCACCGAGGACGAGAAGATCCCCGTGGCGGCGCGGCCCGTGAGCTTGCCCGAGGCCACGGCCTCAGGGCTCGCCAGCAGGCTGGCCTTCCAGTTGTGGGGGAAGCCCAGGGCGTGGCCGACCTCGTGCGACACCAGTTCCTGGAACGCCTCGCGGGCGAAGCGCTCCGCCTCCGGCGTGCCGGGCTTGAGGATTCCCCGCGATTGCAGGACGAGGCGGGCGAAGGCGATCTGGCTGGAGAACGAGGCGGACCGGTCGCAGAAGCGCCGGTCGCCGCGCAGTGAGCGCAGATCCTGCGGTGTGCGCAAGAGACGCTCCGCCGCTCCAGCCTCCTCGCCCGGCTCGGGCGCCCGCCACCAGGCGTAGACCAGGTACCGGTGGAGGGTGTAGGACGGGAACTCGCCGTTCAGATAGACGTGGGCCTGGAGCACCTTGCCGGTGCGCGGGTCCCACAGATTGGGGCCGGCCATCCCCGAGAACATCAGGTCGTCGGTCAGGTTCCAGAAGATCATCGAGTGGTGGATGTCCGCCGGGTCCCAGTCGGGATCGTCTGGCCGGTCCAGAAGGCGGACGGCGTTCTGGATGCCGGCCTTCTCGAAGGCCACGTTCCACCACAGGGCGGACTCGTGCAGCAGGGCGCGCCACTCGGGCGGCACGCCGCTGTCGACGTAGAAGGTGATGGGCTCGACGGCGGGCGACACCGGCTTCGATGGATCGGAGGGGCGGACGTCCCAGCGCTGGGCCACGTGGTGAAAGGCCGTGTCGCGCCGGTCGATATCCGTGTAGTCCTTGAAGGACATGTCGAAGACCCCGATCCGCTCGTCGGACGGGCGAGGCCGGTAGCCGTCGTTCTCAGGCAGCCGGAAGAAGGTGTAGTCCACCAGCACCTCCAGGAATCGGGCATCCGCCAGCCGGGTGGGGCGAATCTGGCGGCGGCCACCGCCTCCCTCCTCCTCGGGGCCGCGATCTTCCCGCCGGAAGCGGTAGGAGACGCGGGCCACGACGTTGTCGGGGAAGGCCTTGAGGGAGACCAGGGTGGCGTCCTCGGGGCGCGTCCCGTATCCGGCCCGGCGCGGCAGGATCGCGCTGAGATCCGAGCCGAAAAGCGTCTTGGCGTCCACGAGCTGAGGCGCCGGGTTGCCGGCGACGGCCATCAGATCCCCGAGGAACACGGGCGAGGCCGGGAAGGTCTCGGCGACCGAGGTTCGCATCGGCGACTTCTCGTCCGCCCGGAAGTCCAGGTTCTTCTTCTTGAGGATCAGCCGTTCGCCGGCCTTCTCCCATGTTACCACGGAGAGGTCCAAGCTCCCGCCCCGTGGCTGCCAGTCCCCCACCGCGTGCGCCAGCACCGCCGCGAATCCAAGCTCCTTGCCCACCATCTCCGCCGGCACCTCGGCGTAGAGCTTGCCGGGAGACCGGTAGAAGGTGATGAGTCCAGGGATCTTCTGCATCCCCTTGACGGTATCCGCCAGGCTCTTCGGGTCCTCGGCAAGGACGGGGAGAACGGCGAGAAACGACAGGAGCAACAGGAACGACGAGCGGACGCGGATGGGGCGCATGGGCAGACTCCTCCTCGAAGATCTGCCGGACTATACGGCTGGAGTCCAGGAAAGTTGAGGGCTCTATTGACTCGGCCGCTGGGCCAGCGCCGTGATCATGGCGACCAGCCGGGCAGGGTCCGTCGGCTTGGCGAGGTGAGCCTGGAAGCCGGCGTCGAGGGACTCCAGGCGGTCCTGGCTGGAGGAGTACGCGGTGAAGGCGATCGCGGGCACCCGGCCGCCGCGGTCGACGGAGAGCGCCCGCACCCGGCGCAGCAGGTCGTAACCGCTCTCCCCCGGCATTCCGATGTCGCTCAACAACACGTCCGGAACGGCGCGTTCCAGCGCTTTCAGAGCCTCGTCCGCCGAGGCGGTCGCGACCACCTCGGCGCCGTACTGTTCGAGGAGAGCGACGAGCATCTCCCGGCCGGTGGGCTCGTCTTCCACCACCAGCAGGCGCAGACCGGCGAGCGGCCGGCCGGCGCCGTCCCCGCTCTCGCTCGTCGCCGGCTGCCCCTCCGGCGGCTTCGCCATGAGCAGCGCCGGGACCGGCAGATCCACCGTGAACGTCGACCCCTGGCCCTCCCCCAGGCTCGTCGCCGATACCGTTCCGCCGTGCAGCTCGGTCAGGTTGCGCACGATGGAGAGCCCCAGACCGAGCCCGGTCTGGCTGCGGGCCGCGGAGCTCTCCTCCTGGCGGAAGCGCTTGAAAACGTGGGGCAGGAACTCCGGGCTGATGCCCTGTCCCGAGTCGTGGACCCGAAGCTGAACGAAGTTCTCCTGGCGGCCCAGCCAGACTTCGACGCGGCCCCCGCCCGGCGTGAACTTCACGGCGTTCGAGAGCAGGTTCCAGGCGACCTGCTGCAGGCGGTCCGGATCGCCCAGCACGGCGTTGATGCCACCGTCGTGCGTGAGCTCGAGGATGACGCCCTTGGCGTCGGCCGCGGCGCGTACGGTCTCGACGGCCGCCTCGACCACCGGCAGCAGATCGATGATGAAGGGCGACAGGCGCAGCTTCCCCGTCGTGATCCGGGCGGCGTCCAGCAGGTCCTCGACGAGCCGCGCCTGCGCCTGGACGTTGCGCTCGATCGCGGCCAGTCCGCGGGTGATGGTCGCGGCGTCCACCCGGTCCGTCCCCAAAACGTGAATCCATCCGGACATGGCGCTCAAGGGGCCCCGCAGCTCGTGCGAGACGGTGGCCAGGAACTCGTCCTTGAGCCGGCTGGCCGCCTCGGCCTGGCGGGCCGCGTGCCGCTCGCGGGCCATCAGCAGGGCGCGCTCCCCCTCCACCTTCTTCAGCTCCGTCCGGTCCTCCATGGCGACCAGGATTTTCTCCACCCCGCTCCCTGCCCGCCGTACCCGGCGCGCGTTGAGCACCATCGTCCTGCGGCCGATCTGGGGAAAATCGTGCTCCACCTCGAAATCCCGGATCTCCTGGTCTTCCGTGAGGATGGAGTGCAACGCGGCCCGCAGCGCCGGAAGGTTCCACTGGCGGTTGCCCAATTCATGGAGGAACAGGCCCTCGGTCTTCTCGCGCTTCACCCGGAAGGTCTCGTAGTAGGTCCGGTTCGCCCTTTCGACCCGCAGCTCCGGGTCGAGCACGAGCAGGGGCTCCCGCACCGTCTCGATGATGGCGTCCGCGAAATCGCGGGCCTCGGCGACCTCCGCGGCGGCACGTTTCAGGGCGTCGACGTCCACCAGCACCATCACCGCGCCGTCGATCCGGTTGTCTCGCGTCCTGTAAGGCCGGATGCGCAGCGAGTACCAGCAACCCTGGCGGTCCTGGACCTCCCGCTCGATCACGGTGACGGTCTCGATCGACTCCAGGATCGATGCCTCCAGAGTGGGCAGGTCAAAATTGGGCCGGATGTCGCTCAGCGGCCGGTTGACGTCCGTGGGGAGGAGGTTCATCAACCGCGCCGCCGCGGGGGTGAAACGGCGCAGGCACAGCTCCGGGCTCAGCAGCACCACCGGGATGTGGAGACCGGTGAGCAGGTTGATCAAGTCGTCGCCGAGCAACCCCAACTCCAGGTTGCGGTTCTGCAGCTCTTCGTTCAGCGTGTTGAGCTCTTCGTTGCTGGACTGGAGCTCCTCCTTAGCGGTCTCCAGCTCCTCGTTGAGGCTCTGAAGCTCCTCGTTGCTGGAGAGGATCTCCTCGTTGGCGACCTGCAGCTCCTCATTGGCGGCGCTCTGGTCCTCGATGACCGCTTGCAGATACTGCTGGGTCGTCGCCAGCTCCTGCTCCAAGTGATCGATCTGGCGGTCCGCGTCCTCCGGGCCCACGCCCGGCGAGGCCGGCGCGGCGCCAGCCTCCGCCGTTTCTACGAAGAGGACGAGGAAACAGAGCTGGCCGGAGGCGCGCCCCTGGACCGGGACGACTTCGAGATCCACACTCCGGAAGCGATCCCCATGGCGGAACGTCAGGCCCTGGCGGACGACTGGCGCGCGGGTGGCCCGAGCCTCCTGGGTCATCTCGCGCAACCCGGCCAGCAGCCCCTTTTGAATCATCCGGGGCAGGCTGAGGCTGGCGCTGCCGGGTGCGTGCTCGACGTAAGGGTGGGTGTCGCCGCGAAACTGCAAAATCTCCAGGTTGTCGTCGACGAGGACGCCCGGGGGGCCATACCGGCTGAGAAGGATGCGGTCCGCCTCCCGCTGCACCTCGCCGCGCTCGCCGGCATCGCGGGCGACGGCGGCCGCCCGGGTGCCGAAGGCGGCCCCTCCCGGGTAGGTGCCCGCACTGGAGCCGGAGATGGAATGGGACACCGTCTCCACCGGGGCGAAAACCCTGTGCTCCCGGTCGACCGGCAGGAACAGGTCGGATGACGAGCCCGCGGTCTCCGAGCTTCCCAGGACGAGGAAGCCCTGCCGGTTCAAGGCGTAATGGAAGTTGGCGATCACCCGCCGCTGCACGCCGGGTTCGAGGTAGATGAGGACATTGCGGCAACTGATGAGGTCGAGGCGAGAGAAAGGCGGGTCCCGGATCAGGTCGTGACGAGCGAAAATGCACAGGTCGCGGACGGCCTTGCTCACCTGGAGATGGCCGTCCATCTTGACGAAGAAACGCGCCAGGCGCTCCGGTGAGACCTCGGCGGCGATGTTCTCCAGATAGATCCCGGTCCGCGCCTTTTCCACGGCGCCGTTGCGGATGTCCGTGCCGAAAATCTGGATGGACGGCCCGGAGGCAAGGGCGTCGAGGCTCTCCAGCAGGCAGATGGCCAGCGAGTAGACCTCCTCGCCTGTCGAGCACCCCGGTACCCACACCCGGACCGTGGCTTCGGGAGGACGGTTCTGCAACAGCCGCGGAAATACGTCCCGGCTCAAGGCGGCAAAGGCCTGCGGATCACGGAAGAAAGAGGTCACGTTGATCAGCAGGTCCTGGTACAGGTCCTCGACCTCGGTCAGGTCGCTCTCCAGGTAGCGGACATAGTCCGCGAGCTCTTCGATCTGGCGCAGCGCCATGCGGCGCCGGATGCGGCGCAAAAGCGTCGGCTTCTTGTAGCCGGCCAAATCCTTGCCCGTGGCCTTCTTCAGCAACGCGAACAACATATCCAGGGCGGCCCTCTCGGCTTCGAGCAACACTTCTGGCCCCGGCGAGTCGTCGGGCTCCCGGAGGTAGGAGCTGTGGGTCAGCCTCGCGATCTCCAGGGCAAGGCCGTCGGGCGGCAGAACGGCGTCGACGCAGCCCGAAGCGATGGCGTTGCGCGGCATGCCGTCGAACGCGGCCGACTGCGGGTCCTGCGCCAGGCACATACCGCCGGCGGCCTTGACCGCCTTGAGCCCCAGGGTGCCGTCGGAAGCGGTCCCCGAAAGAACCACGCCGATGACCTTGCCGGCCTGAAAGTCCGCCAGGGTGCGAAAGAAGAGGTCGATCGGCATGTGCCGCTCCGGCGCCACGGCCCGCGGCAGGAGCTTCAGACGCCCGTCCGTGATCGCCAGATCCATTTGGGACGGGGTCACGTAGACGTGGTCGGGCTCGATCTTCTCGCCGTCCTGAGCCTCGCTCACCGGCATCGCGGTCGCGCGGGCGAGGAGCGCGGGAAGGATGCTCTCGTGCTTGGGGTCCAGGTGCTGAACGAGGACGAAGGCCGCGCCGGTGTCCGCGGGGAGATTTTGCAGCAACTGCCGGAAGGCCTCGAGACCGCCGGCGGAGGCTCCGATGCCGACGATGGGAAAGTAGGTGCGCGCGGTTTCGGCGGCCGGCTCAGAGACCTCCGTCTGGACGAGGGACTTGCGGGATGCCCGCTTCGGCGGTGGCCTTTTCTTGGGGGGCGCTTCCAGCATTGGTCTTACCGCTCTCAGGGGGAGGCTGAGGGAGATGGGCCAGTGTAGCAGAAGCCCGGAAACGGGGTGGAAAAGCTGGACAAGGAGGGGGCGGGTCGTCGCCTAGCGCGAGCGGATCGCTAAGGATGGCGCGAAAGGGTCAGGCAAAGTTCCTTGCAGACTCGTGCCAATCCTCTGGCCCGCTCGTTCAAAGCCTGGGGATCTCCTGCCGAAGAGAGCCGCGCTCTTCCCTCGAAGAGGGCCATGCAGAGATGGTCGTCCACGTTCGACCTGTAGACAATTCCCGCGGCGCCGCGGTCAAAGAGTGCCCCCGCGAGCTTCTGCGTCACGATTCGCCGCTCTTTGCTTCGGAGAGTGGAATTATCCAGCCGCTTGACCTTGTGCTCCACGAGGAAATCTACGTAATCGAGCTCTAACTGGCTTCGGACGGCAAGATCATCGAGGCGGACGAGCTCGCCGAAGCTGACTTCGAGATAGGCCGGCGCGAGGACATTCTTTTCCCTCCACTTCCAACCTACTCGCCCAGCGGCTGGAACAATGCCGCCGTTGAGGTCCTTCAGCGCTTGGAGTATCTCAAGGTCGGAACGGAAGGGGTCGAGAACCTCGCGCAAGCAGGTCAATCGGTATCGCGCACAATAGAGGGTGCGGAAGCGCTTTTGCAGATCATCGAATCGGTTTCCCCAGCCAGGGTGCGTCGGATACTCCAAAGGACTGGAGACGTGCCCGACCCGCCATACCCGTCCGCCGTGCTTCAGGGCACCGACTCCACGAACGTCTTGGCCGCGGTGACGACGAAGCTCCAGTCCTCCGGATCTTTACTCTCTCGCAGCGCAAAAGCGGGAGCACGGCCGTCGAGCTGACTGTTACGGCCAAAGAACCAAGCCTGGGCCGTCTCATTGTCATAGGCGTCGACCAGATAGCGGGCGGCCTGGTAGGCGGACCGCAGCCGATGCTTCGGCATTGGACGCGGCTGGACCTTGCCTGCGGCCCACTGTCCGACAAGCTTCGCGTCTTTGACACCACTGAGATAAGCTGTCACTTGCTGACCCAAGTGCTCTTGGAGATAGCCAGCCACTTTGGCGATGTCCGAAGTCACCGCTTGCCGTTCAATCTGGCTCGTCCGCGTCTCCGAACCTGTGGAAACCCCGCTGACGGACTCGCCATTGCGGGGGCGGCCCGAGACCTCTCCACTCCCCTCGCCCGCCGCCTTGGCGACCATTGCGATCCGTTCTCCCTGCGCTTCCTTGGTCTGCATGTCGATCTCCTCCTGGGCGTTGTGCTCCCTGGCTCCACCTGCTTTGCCCACAGCAATCCTACCTCCTTTGCTACCCAAAATCCACCTGACTAGCCGAGGACATGACAACCCCTCGGCGCACTTTGACAGACAGGAGACACCCCGGAGCCCAACTAGGCGGACTGTCTTCCCGGCGAAGATAAGTCGCTTGCGGTCTGCCGCTCATGTCGGTGTCTATCTTTTCAGAAGGAGACAACTGGAGGTAGCCTGCTTGACTGTCGGCGACTTCGCATTCCACAGGTTTTCCTCCTCTGGGTTTGCCGGCCGACCAGCGCCCTTCGGCAGAGACGTCTCGAGCCTCATCCGTGGCTCTCCTGCGGTCGAAAGGCAACGAGACCGCCCGGATTGTCTTCCTGGAGTGACAAGTGGTTGACAAATAGGAAGGATTGGCTAAAATTATCTTCAAGACAGGAGAAGACAAGCCATGTCCGAGACCGGCGGCTCCTCTGCTACCCGAAGGAAGGTTCGCAGTCCCTCGTACCCCTTCATCAATTTGAAGACTGCGCTCGAGCGGGCACACCGCCTTTTCGAGGCTGAGCAGCGTAGCGCCGTCCGTCAGGACACCGCCGCCGCCTATTGGGACTACTCGCCGAAGAGCAGCGGCGGCAAGCAGACGATCGCCGCCCTCCGGGCCTTCGGTTTGCTGGAAGGTAACGGCATGGTGAAGCTCACGGAGCGAGCCCTGAGGATCCTTCTCGACGAACGCAATCCGTCCCCCGAAAAAGACCTCGTGGTTCGCGAGGCGGCCCTCGCTCCCGCCCTTCATCAACGTCTGTGGGATAAATATGGGGCCGCTCTTCCTTCCAACACCGATCTCCGGTTGTCGCTCGTGCTCGGCGAAGGCTTCAACGAGAACTCGGTTGACGAGTTCATCGCGGAATACGCAGCGACGCTCACATTCGCCAAGCTGCGGACTCCCGACGGTCCCCCCCATGGAATAGAGTCGGCGGGGGTACCTCACGAGAACGCTCCTCTGTCGAGACGGATGGAGCCCGATCGTGCTCCACTTCCTTCTGAGACGGATCGCCCCGGAGTCGCTTCTTTCGCGGTCGACCCCGCCGTCTTCCCTCTTCTCGACGGCAACGTAGTGGAATTCCGCATCCGCCACAGGATTTCACCCGACGAAACCGACGACGTGCGGCAGATGTTCGAGATCTGGCTGCGGAAGATCGTGGAGCGCTGACCCGGCAACCCGCAGCCGCTCCCGAATTCGCACCACCTCCCCCACCACGATCGTCGCCGGCGCCTTGAGGCCGGCTCGGGCCACGTCTCCCGCGATCGTCGCCAGGGTTCCCACGACGACCCGCTCCCCCACCAGGGTTCCCTGAGCAATGACGGCGACGGGGGTCTCCGCTCCTCCGCCGTGGAAGAGGAGCGCGGCGGCGATCTCGGGGAGGCGGGCGAGGCCCATGAGGATGACGAGGGTCTCGACGCGGGCGAGAGCGGCCCAGTCCTGACGGTCGCCCTCGGCGCAGTGGCCGGTCACGACGGCGAAGCCCGCCGCCATCTCGCGGTGGGTGATGGGGATTCCCGCTCTCGCCGGGACGGCGATGGGGCTCGATACTCCGGGGATGACCTCCCATGCCACGCCCGCCTCGGCACAGGCGAGCGCCTCCTCGGCGCCGCGACCGAAGACGAAGGGATCTCCCCCTTTCAGGCGAACGACGATCCTTCCCGCTTTCCCGTGGTGCACCAGCAGGGCGTTGATCTCCTCCTGGTGGCAGGCGTGCTCTCCCGGGGCTTTGCCGACGAAGATCTTTTCGGCTTCCGGAGGCGCTTCGGCGAGGAGGGCTTCGGAGATCAGGCGGTCGTAGATCACCACCTCGGCCCGCCGCAGACAGTCCAACCCCATCACGGTGATCAACCGAGGATCGCCCGGGCCGGCGCCCACCTGGTAGACGATCCCCCGGCTGCTCAAACGGCGGTCTCCGGTGCCACTCCGAAGATCTCCTCGATGCGGGCCAGGGCCGCCGACTCGTAGCCACGCCTCAAGAGGTGGAGCACGTCGGAGTCGACGAGGCGGTACCAAAGAGTGCGGCGGGTTTCGAAGTCCGGCCAGCGGCGGGCGAGGGGAACACGTAGGTCCCCCGCGATCTCCAGGAACCGGGCGTGCTCCTCTCCCAGCTCGGCCTCCAACCGCTGGCGCAGACGCACGGCGAGCGCCGGGGCCTTGCCGCCTGTCGAGATGGCCACCGCGAGATCTCCCCGGCGGACGATCGCCGGTGCGATGAAGTCGCAGTGGGGCACGTCGTCCAGGGTGTTGACGAGGACGTTTCGCCCCCTCGTCTCCTCCCAGACGCCGTCGGTCACTGTGGGCGGCTGGCTCACCACGAGGACCAGGAAGGCCGTGCGCAGATCCCCCCGGCGATAGCGCCGGTCGACGAGGTCGATCCGCCCGTGCAACGCGAGCTCGCCGAGCCCGGGGGTGACCTCGGGAGAGATCACCGTCACCTTGGCGTCCCCCGCCAGCAATCCCCGCACCTTCTCTTCCGCCACGGCACAGCCGCCGAGCACGAAGCAGTGGCGCCCCTTGAGGCTGAGGTACACCGGATAGTGCTGCATGGATTTTTAGACCTCCAGGCTTTCCACGGTGACGCCGTGGCGGTCGATCTCCAGCGTCAGACGGCAGAGGTCCGTCGAGATCCCCAGGCGAAAAACTCCGGGACCCTGGACGGTGAACAGCATTCCTTCGAGGCTCTGCCCCGCCAGGGTGGCGAGGGCGTCGTTGACGGCCTGGGTGGCCCGCCGGGCGGCGGCGCCCCGCGGCGTCTGGTGGAAGAGGCGTAGCAGGGCCTGCTCGCTCTGGGCGCCGTGGATGCGGCGGACGCGGCCGGTCTGGAGGGTCATCTCCAGGATTCCCTCCAGCCGTCGCAATTGCTCCTCCTCCACCTCGCCGGCCGCCACGGCGGCGGCCAGCTCTTCGTAGGGAGCGCGGGACGCCGGGTCCTGGAGCGAGGCCGCCAGCAGCGCCAGCTCCTCCCCCAGCACCTCGCGCTGCAAGGCGTCCAGAGTCACGGCATCGGTGGACGTGGCGAGGCTCACCTCACCGCCCGGGGCCCGACGGGCCGGATCTGAACCAGCGAGTCGTGCTCGTGCTCGAAGGCGCCCGTCTCGATGGGGCAGTGAATGCCGCACTCCTTGGGCGCGTTCTTCTCCCACCACCAGCGGCCGGCCCGCGGGTCCTCCCCCGCCTTGGTTTCGCGGGTGCAGGGCGCGCAGCCGATGCTGGTGAAGCCCTTGGCGTAGAGCGGATGGACCGGGACGTCGTGAGCCTCGTTGTACTCCTTGACCTCCTCGAGAGTCCAGTCCGCCAACGGATTGATCTTGGCGAGGCCGCCGTGATCGTGGTCAATCTCCACCTTGCGGATGTTCGAGCGGCTGGCCCACTGGTCGCGGCGCAGGCCGGTGATCCAGGCGTCCAGGCCCTCCAGCACGCCGCGGATGGGCTCGACCTTGCGCACGCTGCAGCAGTGCAGGCGAGCCTCGACGCTCTTCTGGAAGAGGTTGGGGCCATATCGCCGGACCATCCCCTCCACCTGCCGGGCGTCGGGGAAGTAGACCTCGACCTCGATGCCGTAGCGCTGCCGCACCGTTTCCATCACGTCATACGTCTCCTGATGGAGACGGCCGGTGTCGACCGTGAACAGCCGCACCTCGGGGTCGATCCGCCACGCCATGTCGAGGATGGCCATGCCCTCGGCCTGGAAGCTCGTACACAGAGCGACCTGAGATCCCCACCGTTCGAGAGCCCAGCCGATCAGCTCCTGCGGGGTGGCATCGTCCATCTCCACCGCAAGCTGTCCGGCCTCGAATTCGTCCAGTAGATCCCGGCTGTCGATCTTGATCGCGGTCGCTCGGTCGAACATCGTCGTCTTCCTTTCAAGCTTCTATGGATACCGCCGAACCTGCGCCGAGGGCGATGAGCTCCTCGTCGGCGTGACGGGTAAAAAACGATTGAATGCGCTCGCCTTCCTCACGCCCGTCCAGAAAGGCGCGGAAAAGTCTTTCGATCACGAGGTGAACGTCCTCTCCCGGTACCCGCTGGAGCACCGGACGCCCGATGGCCGCGCCGGCTCCCAGGCCGCCGCGCAGGAAGAGGTCGTAGCCTTCGAGCCGCTCGCCGTTGGGGCCGCGCTCGCGCAGGGTCGTGCCCTGGAGGCCGATGTCGCCGATCCAGTGGTGGGCGCAGGCGTGGGGGCAACCATCGAGGTTGAGCCGCAGGCCCGCCGCCTCGTCGCCGAACACGTGCTCCAGGTGCTCGACGATCTCGTTGAGCTTCCCCTTGGTTTCGGCCACCGTGAAGTTGCAGAAGGGATCGCCCGTGCAGGCGATAGCGGCCCCCCGCAAGCGGCTGCTTCCGAGGGGGAAACCGAGGTCCGCGACCTCGCGCACGACCTCGTCGACCCGCGCCTCGGGAATGTGGCTGAGGATGAAGTTTTGCCGCCGGGTGAGCCGGATCTCGCCGCCCCAGCTCTCCGTGAGGTCCGCCAGCCGCAGCATGGTGGCGCCGTCCATCAACCCCAGGTGGACGGGGAAGCCGGCGTAGAACAACCCGTCCTGCTTCTGGGGATGGACGCCTTCGTGATCCAGCTCCTCGGCGGGCGCGGGGGGCACGGCGCCGTCGAGCAGGGGGCGGCCGAGCTTCTCCTCCACCCGCAGCCGGAACTCCTCCGGCCCCAGATCGTGGACCATGAACTTGAGCCGCGCCTTGGCTCGGGACATGCGGGATTTGAGATTCAGCCGCCAGACGTCCACGATCGCCCGCAGCACGCTGACCGCCTCCCCCGCCGGCACCCAGACTCCGAGGTCGTCCGCCAGCCGGGGCCAGGTGGCGAGGCCGCCGCCCACGCGCACGGCGAACCCCGGCTCTCCGTCCCTGGGAGCGCCGATCAGCGCGATGCAGTGGATCTCCGGGGCGTTGCACTGGTGCGGGCAGGCCGAGATGGTGATCTTGTGCTTGCGGGGCAGGTCGGAGTACTCGCGGTTCTGCATGAAGAAGTCAGACGCCTCGGCGATCAGCTCCCGCACCTCGAACAGCTCCTCGCGGTCGAGGCCGGTCAGCGGGCAGCCGGTGATGTTGCGCACGTTGTCGCCGCAGGCGCCGACCGTGGAAAGGCCGCCGGCCTCCAGGATGCGCAGCACCTCGGGCAATTGGGAGAGCTCAAGCCAATGGAGTTGGAGGGTCTGCCGGGTCGTCAGCTCGCCGTGCCCCCGGCCGAAGCGCTGCGAGATGTCGCCGAGGGTGCGCAGCCCCGCCGGGGTGAGGATGCCGCCCGGGGTCTTCACCCGCATCATGAAATGCCCGAGCTTCGGCTTGTCGTGGTACAGCCCGTACCACTGCATGCGGACGAAGTCCTCCTCGGCGACCGCTTCGTAACCGGCCTCGATCATGGCCGGCAGATCGCGGATCACGTCGAGACCACCCTTCTCGTGCTTCAAGCGCTCGACGACGTTGCGCTTGCGCACCAGATCCCAGGTGATTTCGACCGCAGGGGCCGCGGGGGCCACTGGACTCTTCTCCGGCATGCACGAGCTCCCAAACCCGCTCCGAAAACGGGATAGACCTGTCGCCTGGACCGTGTCTCAAGACACGATCGTCAGAGACGGAAGAAAACGCGGATTGTCAGGTCAAGAGAGGCGGATGCGAACGGCAGGCGCAGCCGGTCACACCCGCTTGCTACAGGTACAAAGCACCTGGGCGGGAAAAGCGGGGGGGGTACTGTGGCGCCTCGAATTCATTTGTAAGTAGAGTAGTCTTGTTTTGCTCCTCTGTCTAGCCCCCCTGCTACCCGTTTGGAACCGTGGCTGTCACCGGAGAGCTCTCCCGGCGCGGGCTAGCCCAATCGATCCGGCGGGTGAGGTACATCACCAGGGCGAGGATGAGGAACAGGCCGAGCGACCCCAGGAGCAGGCTGTAGTCCTCGAGCTGGAGCAGCACGTAGAGATAGCCGTAGAGGGTGCCGAGCACGAAAGTCATCAGCAGCGCCCGCAACGCCCCGTGGAGAATGGCCGCCGAGTAGCCGCCGATGAGCAGCACCGTCGCCGCCGCGGCCGTGAGGTAGGCGAAGCCGAAGGGGGCATGCTCGGAGATGGAGAGCAACATCAGGTAGAACAGGCAGAGGGCGAAGCCCACCAACAGGTACTGCACCGGGTGGAGGGAAAAAGGATTGAACTGTTCGTAGAGGAAGAAGGTCAGGAACGTGAGGACGAGGAAGAGCGCCGCGTACTTCGTCGACCTCTCCGTCTTCTGGTAGGAGTCCACCGGCTGGAAGAGCTGAACTCCGAAGGCCGAGGCGGTGAGAGCCGCGGCCGGCGCCTTCTCCTTGGCCTCGTCCGTCCGCCACTGCTGGGGATAGCTGCGCCCGAACCAGGAGACGTTCCATAGAGCCTCGAAACCAGTGCCGCGGACCGTCCGCTTGGCCGGCAGGAACTCGCCGTTGAAGCTCGGCGACGGCCAGTTTGACTTCAGGGCGACCGTCGTCTCCTTACCCAAGGGGAGGAAGCTGAGATCCTCGCTGCCGTTCACGGTGAGGTCGAAGGCGAAGGAATAGACGTCTCCCGCCTTACCGGCCTCCAGATCCGGGATCCCCACCTTGAGGCCCGAGTGCCAAAGCTCGTCCTCGGCGCCTCCGGGAGCGAGTTGGAGGGTGCGGCTCCCCCACGTCAGGCCGACGCCGGAGGTGATGCCGCGCATGTCCGGCACTCCGATCGAGAGATAGGCGTCCCGCCAGACGACGTCCTTCGGTTCGACGCGCCAGGTCTCGAAGCCGGGCCGCTGGAACGTTCCCGTCCAGTGCAGACCCGTGCGATAGACGCCGACCTCGAAGATCCCTCGGTTGCGCCGCTCCGACTCCACGTTCCCCTCGATCTTGAGGGTTTCCGGCAGGAAGCGGACCCAATTCGTCTGAGTGCCGATATCGAGCCCCTTCTCGTTCTTGATGTGCACGAGATAGGGAACGGTCAGCACGGGTCCGGCGAGGGTCTGGGGCCGCCCCCAGGACTCCGCCACCTCCTTGGTGGCCTCCTTCTGGCGCGATTGGCGCTCGGACACCAGCGAGCTGACCATCCCCAGGGGAATGAGCAGCATGAGGATGAGCCCGCCGATGACGGTGATCTTGACCGCTACAGAGTCGCGGAACCTGCGTTTTTCGGTTTCAACGTTGAACACGGATTTCCCTCCCTGAAAAATGCTGCTTGGTTAGATTGCGACGTGGATCGAAAGACCCTCATCACCCCGGCCCTCTTCTCCCAGCCTCCCCCCCGTCCGCCGGGAGAAGAGGGAGTGGTTTGTCTAGGAAGAAGCAAAAACGGGAGCTTCTTTAGCCCCCTCTCTCCCGGCCGGCGGGGGGGAGGCTGGGAGAAGAGGGGGTTGGGGGAGTGAGGGCCCGCCGGGGCACCGGCGGCGGCTCGGTGGAATCGAATTCGAATGACGCCTGTGCACCCGCAGCCAGTGAATCGCGAAATGAATCCGCCGCCGGACCGCCCGGCGAAGCCGAACGACCACGTGCCGGAGTCTTGGCAAGGTCATTCGGCGCCCGGCGGAGCTCTGTGGCTGGACCCTGAAATCGTTCACCTCGTAGCTCACCTGCCGGCGTTCCAGCGGGCGCTCTGCCGTCATGAGAAGAACCAGTGGCAGGAGGACGAGCCCGGCGAGGATCAGCTTCTTGACCCTGGATTTCATGGAAAGACATTGAATCGCTCCGCCGGGGAGCCAAGAGGGCTGAATTCGGGAGAGACCCTGCAGGATTGTGGCGAAACTGTGGAGATCGGCGGGGAGCCCCAAGATCTGCGTTAGATTGTGGGCATGACGACCCCGGCCCCCGCGGCCAGCGGCGGACGAATCGCCCTGGTGGATGACGAAGAGAGCCTGCGCGAGACCGTGGGCTTCGCTCTGCGCCGCGAGGGCTACCGCGTCGAGGAGTATTCCGACGGCCTCGCCGCCTGGCAGAGCTTCGAGCGCGATCTTCCGGACCTTGCCATCCTCGACGTCCTCATGCCGCGCATGGACGGCCGCGAGCTGTGCCGGCGGCTGCGGGCCCTCTCCGAGCGGCTGCCCATCCTCTTTCTAACCTCTCGCGACGAGGAGTTCGACCGCGTTCTGGGGCTGGAGCTCGGAGCGGACGATTACCTGTGTAAGCCGTTCTCGATGCGCGAGCTGGCCGCCCGGGTGAAAGTCCTGCTACGCCGCGCCGCGCACCGCCAGGAGCCGGCGGGAGGAGACGACGAGCGCCTCCTGGAGACCGGCCGCCTGTTGCTGGACCTCAAGCGCTACCAGGCGCAGTGGGCGGGCGTTCCGGTGCCGTTGACCGTCACCGAGTTCCTGCTCCTGCAGGCGCTCGCCCGCCGGCCCGGTCACGTGAAGACCCGCGCGCAGCTCCTGGAGGAGGGCTATCCCCACGACGCCTACGCCAGCGACCGGACCATCGACAGCCACGTGAAGCGGCTGCGCAAGAAGCTCGTGGAGGCCGATCCGGCCTTCGACGGCATCGAGACCGTCTACGGGCTGGGCTACCGCTTCCGGGGGGATTGAGGGCGTGCGTCTCCGCCTTCGTCTGCCCTCCCGGATCTCGATCCGGCTCCTCCTCTTCAACGTACTGCTGGTCTTCCTGCCGGTGGCGGGCTTCCTCTACCTGGGAATCTATGAAGAGCAGCTCCTCGAAGATCAGGAGCGCTCCATGGTGCAGCAGGGGCGCCTCCTGGCGGCAGCGCTCGGAGAAACGGGGGATCTAAATCCCCAAGGAGCGGAGTCGCTGCTGCGCCGTCTCGACCAGCGGACCGACTCGCGTCTGAGGATCTTGGGTAAGGACGGAGCTGCTCTCGCGGACTCCAGCCGGCTGGGCCCTCGCAGGGCGGAGGATGGCGCGTCCTATACCCGGTCCCCATCCAAAGCGCGGGACAACCTCTTATACAGAGTCGCGGCGGGTCTCTACCGGCTCTACCACCGACTGCGGACTCCCACGAGCATCGCCCGATCCGACGGCCCCATCTCTCCCTACCCCACCCGCGCCGTCGCCGACGCTCTCGCGGGAAACTACGGTGCCACCGTAAGGCGCACCGAAGGCGAAAGCTGGCGGCCCTCGCTGACCCTGCACAGCGCCATCCCGGTGCGCAGCGGGGGCCAGGTTGTGGGCGCCGTGCTCGTCTCCCAATCCACCGTGCGCATCCTGCGGGAGCTGGACCAGGTGCGCCTCGCGATCCTCAAGGTCTTTCTCGGCTCCGTGCTGGTGGCGGCCATCCTCTCCCTTCTCCTCGCCGGCACCATCACGCACCCGATCCGGCGCCTGCGGGACGAAGCGAAAGCCCTGCTCGACCGGCGAGGCCGATTACGCGGCCGGTTCGGCGGACCCCACCGGGCCGACGAGATCGGCGATCTCACCCGGGCCTTGGAGGAGCTCACCGCGCGCCTCGCCGCCCACCAGCATGCCCTGGAGTCCTTCGCCTCCGACGTCAGCCACGAGCTCAAGAATCCTCTCGCCTCCATCCGTTCGGCCACGGAGCTCCTGGGGGAGATCGAGGAGCCGGCGGATCGCGAGCATTTCCTGGCCCTGGTCCAGCGCGAAGTCGCCCGCATGGAGCGCCTGCTGACCGCCGTGCGCGAGATCGGCGAGATCGACGCCCGTCTGGAGACGGAGGCTCCGGGCCTCGTGGATCTGGACGCACTCTTGAAGGATGTGGCCGAAAGCTTTCGTCGGCGCGCCGACAAGGACGTGAAGATCTCGCTATTCGCCCCCGGCGGTCCCCTCCCCGTCCGCGCCTCCCCCGAGCGTCTCTTCCAGGTCTTCGAGAACCTCCTCGACAACGCCCGCGGCTTCTCCCCCGCCGGCGGCACGGTAACCGTCACCCTCGAAAGGCGAAACGACTCCGCCGCCGTCCGCATCGACGACGAAGGCCCGGGAATCCCCGAGACGCACCTGGACCGGATCTTCGACCGCTTCTTCACCTACCGTCCCGGCGAGCCGGACGCCCGCAACGGCCACACGGGCTTGGGTTTGGCGATCGCGAAGGCGATCGTGGAAGGTTATGGCGGCGTGGTGCGGGCGGGGAACCGGGCGGAGGGTGGGGCGTGGTTCGAGGTGGCGCTGCCGGCCCATTCCTTCTGAGAGACACCGAGACCGTCCCCTCACAGGATTGCTCAAGTGGCCGACCGTGACTACAATGTAATCACGGCTGGAGTAAAACCATGAAAGCACATCTCATCCGCATCGGAAACTCTCAGGGAGTGCGCATCCCCAAGCCACTCCTGGAACAGACAAAGCTTCGAGACGAAGTGGAGATCGAGGTGCAAGACGATTGCCTAGTAATCCGTGCCATAAGCAATCCGCGCGCCGGCTGGGATGAGGCGTTCGCGGCCATGGCCCGTCAGGGCGACGATGCTCTCCTGGATAGCAAGGAGTTGGTGCCGACTCGCTGGGACGAGGAGGAGTGGGAGTGGCAATAGCCCGGTCGGAGGTCTATCTCGTTACTCTGGACCCAACGGTTGGCAGCGAAATTCAGAAGCAGAGGCCCTGCGTCGTGATCTCGCCGGACGAGATGAACCGGCATCTTCATACGGTCATCGTCGCGCCGTTGACGAGCCAAGGCCGGCTCTACCCAACTCGAGTCCGCTGCACCTTCGACAATCGAGAGGGCCTTGTCGTCCTCGACCAGATCCGTACGGTCGACATTGACCGGCTTGTGAGGAAACTCGGCCAGATCAAGCCGGAGACGATGACAGCCGTTCTGACCGCGCTGGGGCAAATGTTCGCGCCGTAGGAGCAGGCCCTGAGCCCGGAATTCTATGGAAGGTCTTCGAGAACCTCCTCGACAACGCCTGCGGCTTCTCCCCTCGCCGACGGCACGGTCACCGTCACCCTCGAAAGGCGAAAACGACACCGCCGCCGTGCGCATCGACGACGAAGGACCGGGAATCCCCCACTCCCATCTGGACCGGATCTTCGGCCGCTTCTTCACCTACCGTCCCGGAGAGCCGGTCGCCCGCAACGGCCATCCGGGCCTGGGATTGGCGTCGCGAAGGCGATCGTCGAGGGCTATGGCGGGGTGATCCGGGCTGGGAAACCGGGTGGAGGGAGGGGCGTGGTTCGAGGTGGGGTTGGCAATCTCTAAGATATGGCCTATGCTCCTGCCATAGGCCTATGAGGAAGCGAGGTCCAGGACAATGGCAACGATGACTGCAAGAATCTTCCGCAATGGCCGGAACCAGGCGGTTCGCATCCCGGTCGAGCTGAGCCTGGACGCTGATACCGTGACGATTGAGAGGCAAGGCGATGCTCTGATCCTCCGGCCGCTGCCTTCAACCGGTTGGGACCGGTTCTTCGCTGACGAGACTCTCGTGCTGCCGCCCGAGTTCGAACCGGGAGACGATCCTTCCCCCCAGGAACGTTCCGGCTTCTGATGTTCGTCCTCGACACTGACATCTGCAGTTACCTCATGAAGCGTAGTCACCCGGCGTTGATCGAACGGGTGAAGACCTTCGCCGCGCGCGACTTGAAGGTCTCCGCCGTAACCGTCTTCGAATTGGAATACGGCATCCTTCGGAGCCAGCGGCGTGAATTCCTCCGCCGCGTCGTCCGGGCATTCTTGGAGAACGTGGAGGTCCTGGACTGGACGGCTCCCGCAGCCTCAGAAGCCGGCGCCGTCCGGGCAGAGCTCGCAGCGGTTGGGAGCCCAATTGGTGCCTATGATTTACTGATCGCGGGCCACGTCCGCAGCCTGAACGCGACCCTGGTGACCAACAACAGCCGCGAGTTTTCTCGCGTATCCGGACTCCGGTTGGACGATTGGATGGGATAACCCGGAGTCGCCGGCCGTAAACTAAATCGATCCAACGTCATATCGGAAGGAGGGAAAGCGAGGAAATCCCCTCTCCCGTCCCCCTTGTTACTCCTTGCACGGAGCCTACGAGGGCTCGAGTCCTTCAGACGGGAGGACCCATGTCCGTCCACGGAGCAAGACAGAGAATCGAAGCCGAGGTCCTGACCTGGCCGGGAGTGATATCCCAGCCTCACCGCTTCGGCGGAACCGAGTTCATGCTCGGCAAACGAGAGGTGGGCCACGTTCACGGCGACCGTCTTCTCGACGTCGCCTTCCCCAAGCCGGTGCGTAATGAGATGGTGACCGCCGGCCTCGCCGAGCCGCACCACATTCTGCCGGACAGCGGCTGGGTGAGCTTCTACATCAGGAAGGAAGAGGACGTCGAGGCCGCCGTCGCCCTCCTCCGCCGCTCGTACGACTTGGCTCGCGAGCAACAGGCGCGGAAGTACGGAACGGGAGCTCCTTCTCCGATACAATAAGGCGCCATGAGTGATGCCAAGACAGTAACTGTTAGACCTCTCCTCGCCAAAGCAGGAAGGAACCTTCCCGCCGCTGAGCGCCTACTTCTCGAAGGATTCATTGAGGACGCAGCTTCTATCGCTTCCTTTGCCTGGTTCTACACAGCTTGGGCGCTTCTTCTCGCCTGCGGGTTGGGCCCGTTCAGGCACGATCAAGTCCGTTCTCTGTTTCGGCGGCACTTCGCCGAGCCTGGCCTCCTGGATCCGTCCTTTTCCACGCGGATGGAAAAGGCCTACCAACTCCATTTGCTCGCCGACTTCAAGCCAGAGGTGAGCATCGAGCCCAAAGACGTCACGGAGGCCATCGACGGAGGGAGAGAGTTCCTCGCCGCCGTGTCCCGCTTTATCTCCGAGCGTTCAGAACAGTGGCTGGCGAGGGATGAACCCGTTTCCTCAGTACAATAGGCGCCCATGAGCGCGCGGGTGCAGAGAGTTCAGGATTCGTGACGACGGCTGAAGCCTCGGTTCCCGCCCGCTCCACTTGGAGCCCCCTGCGCCATACCGTGTTCCGCTGGCTGTGGATCGCCAGTGTGGCCTCCAACATCGGCACGTGGTTCCAGAACGTCGGCGCGTCGTGGATGATGACGACGCTCACGCCGTCGCCGGCCCTGGTGGCTCTCGTTCAGGCGGCCACCAGCCTGCCGATGTTCCTGCTGTCCCTGCCGGCCGGGGCCGTGGCCGACGTGCTCGACAAGCGCCGGCTTCTCCTCGTCACCCAGATCTGGATGACGGTCGCCGCCTTCGGCCTCTGGGCCTTCACGGCGGCGGGGGCGACGACGCCCTGGGTGCTTCTCGGCTTTACGTTCTTCCTCGGCCTCGGCTCCGCCCTGAACGGGCCGGCGTGGCAGGCGAGCATTCCGGAGATGGTGCCGCGGGAGGATCTCCCCGCCGCCGTCACTCTCGGAAGCATCGGCTTCAACATCGCCCGGGCGGCCGGTCCGGCCCTGGCCGGCCTGGTGGTGGCGGCTTCAGGGCCGGCCCTCACCTTCCTGATCAACGCCATCTCCTTCCTCGGCGTGCTGGCCGTCCTCTTCGTCTGGAAGCGACCCACCGAGGAGGCGATGCTGCCGGCCGAGCGCATCCTGGGCGCCATGACGACGGGGCTTCGTTACGTTCGCCACGCTCCGGAGGTGATCGCGCCCATCGTGCGCGGCACCACGTTCGTCTTCTGCGGCGCGTCGCTCTGGGCGCTCCTGCCCCTGGTGGTCAACCGCGAGCTTCACACCGGAGCCGAAGGGTACGGCCTCCTCCTCGGAGCCCTGGGAGTGGGGGCCGTAGCCGGCGCTCTTGTCCTCCCCCACCTCAAGCGGAACAACTCGATGGACGCCGTGGTGATGGTGGCGACGCTGGTCTTCGCCGGGGCTACGGTGACCCTCGGCACGGTGCGGAGCTTCTGGCTCCTGATGATTGCCATGCTCCTCGCGGGCGGCGCCTGGCTTTCGCTCCTCTCCAGCCTCAACGTCGCCGTGCAGACGGTGGTGCCCTCCTGGGTGACGGGGCGGGCGCTTTCGGTCTACATGCTGGTTTTCTACGCCGGTCTCGCCGGCGGCAGCATCCTCTGGGGCGCCGTGGCCGAGCACCTCGGCCTCTCGAAGGCTCTGCTCCTCTCGGCCGGGGGCATGATCGTGGGCCTCGCGGCCACCTTCCGCATCCATCTTCGATCCGGCGAGGGGCTGAACCTCGCGCCCTCCCGCCAGTGGCCGGCGCCCATCGTGTTGCACGAGCTCGAGCCCGAGCGCGGCCCGGTGCTGGTCGAGGTCCGCTACACGATCGACCCTGCCCGCGCCGGGGAGTTCGCGGAGGCCATGAGCGGCGTGCGGCGCATCCGCCTGCGCGATGGCGCCATGCAGTGGGGACTGTTCGTGGACTCCTCCGACCCTTCGCTCTATACCGAGGTCTTCCTGGTCAAATCCTGGATCGAGCACCTGCGCCAGCACGAGCGCGGCACCCATGCGGACCGCGACATCGAGACCGGAGCCTACGCCTTCCATCAGGGCGAGGGCCGTCCGGTGGTCACGCACCTCATCGCGGAGCGCGGAGTGCAGACTCCGAGGAAGCTCCAAATCACCCCTTGACCCTGGACTCGACTCCACCCTTTATTCTCCGGCCATCATGAACGAACACCCTTCCGAGCGGCCTCTGCAAGCGGGCGAACTGGCCCGCCGGACGGGAGTGACCAAGGACGCCCTGCGCTTCTACGAGCGCCAGGGCCTCCTTCCTCGTCCGGAGCGCCTCCCCAACAACTACCGCGTCTATCCGCTGCAAGCGGTGGAGCGGGTGCTGTGGCTGCGCCGCGTTCTGGCGGCGGGCTTCACGGTGGAGGAGCTCTCCCGCATCCTGGCCGAACGCGAGCGTGGCGGCGTCCCCTGCCGCAAGGTGCGCGACCTCGGAGCCGTCCGCCTGGCGGAAATCGAGGAGCGCCTGCGCGATCTCGAAGCGGCCCGGGACTCCCTGCGTTCCCTGCTCGCGGACTGGGATCGCCGCCTCGCCGCCGCCGGACCCGGCGAGCGGGCCGGACTGCTCGATTCCCTGCTGGCGGAGCCGCCCCGGAAGGACACCTCGAAACGAAAGGCGGAGATGCGATGAAAACGATTCTGATGGCGACCCTCCTGACCTGCGCGACCGTGGGTGCTCTCGCGGCCCAAGGCGATGCCAATCCCTGCCCGATGCACGCTCAGCACATGGCGGCGGCCCACGATCATGGAACCGCGGTGGACCGGCGCGGCGACGCGGTCATGGGCTTCGACCACGCGCGCACCACCCACCACTTTCTTCTCGCCACCGACGGTGGGGCCATTCAGGTGGAGGTGAACGATCCCAAGGACTCTGAGAGCCTGACTCAGATCCGCACTCATCTCACCCAGGTGGCCCGGGCGTTTGCCACCGGCGATTTCGAGATGCCCCACAAGGTGCACGATCGCACCCTGGCGGGAGTGCCCGAAATGTCCCACTTCAAGGCCGCGATCTCCTACCGTTACGAGGAGACCGAGCACGGCGCCCGCGTGCGCATCACCACCGCCGATCCCGAGGCCCTGAAGGCCGTCCACGAGTTCCTGCGCGACCAGATTCAGGATCACAGGACGGGGGATCCGCTGACGCCTTCGTAGGGCATCCGCTTGACGATTCTTGCCATCCAGCGCCCCATGCCTCCCGGGTCTCCTGGGGATTGAGTACACTCTACACATCCTCAGGAGCGACCCGAGAAATGCAAGTCGGAGGTGCCATGAAGACCGCGCTCGTCGCACTGTTCCTCGTCCTGCCCCTCACCTCGGCCTCGGCCGCTCCCCTGCACTACCCCGAAACCCGCGAGGTGGAGCAGAAGGACACTTTCCACGGCGTCTCCGTCGCGGACCCCTACCGTTGGCTGGAAACGGACGTGCGGCAATCCGCCGAGGTGCGAAGCTGGGTGGAGGCGGAGAACCGGCTGAGCTCCGCGTACCTCGCATCCGTCCCGGAGCACCGGGCGATCCAGGACCGGCTGACGCAGCTCTGGACCTACGAGCGGCGGGATTTTCCCGGCCGGCTGGGAAACGCCTACTTCTTCGAGCGCAACGACGGCCACCACAACCTCCCGGTGCTCTACCTGCAACGCTCGCTGCTCGACGAGCCCGAGGTGCTGCTCGATCCGAACACGTGGTCCAAGGACGGCACGGTCACCCTCTCCGCCACCGCTCCGAGCCCGGACGGCCAATATCTGGCCTACGGCGTGAGCGTCGGGGGCTCGGACTGGCGGACCTACCACGTCCTCGACGTGGCGTCCCGCAAGGTGCTTCCCGACGAGATCCAGTGGAGCAAGTTCTGCTGCCTGTCATGGACCGGGGACAATCAGGGGTTCTTCTATACCCGCATGCCGGAGCCGGCCAAGGGCACCGAATTCCAGGGCCGTGCCCAGGACGAGAAGATCTATTACCACCGGCTGGGCACGCCGCAGTCGGCCGATGCGCTGACTTTCGAGCAGGCGGACCATCCCGACTGGATCCTCTCCTCCGATATCACCGACGACGGGCGGTACCTGGTCCTCGGCCTGCGGCGGGAGGGAAAAGCGTTCCGTTTTCTCTACCGCGACCTGCGCGATCCGTACGCGGGTTTTGCCGTGCTCGTCCCGGATTTCGACAATCAATATTTCCTCCCCCTGGGCAACGACGGTCCCATCTTCTACTTCCGCACCGACTACCAGGCGCCGCGCGGGCGCATCCTGGCGATCGACCTGCGCCAACCGGGGAAAGATCATTGGAAAGAGATCGTGCCCGAGGCGAAACAGGCGCTGCGCGGCGCGACGCTCGCCGGCAACCTGCTCGTCGCGCGCTACCTGGAGGATGCCCTCTCCTCGCTGCGCATCTTCACCCTCGACGGCAAGCACGTCCGCGACCTGGAGGCGCCCGGCGTGGGCAATCTCAGCGGCGTCATCGGCCGGCCGGGCGACAACGAGGCGTTCTACGCCTTCTCGAGCTTCAACCAGCCGACGTCGATCTACCGCTACGACCTGGTGAGCGGCCACAGCACGCTCTTCTTCCAGCCGAAAGTCGACTTCGACACCGCCGCCTACGACGTGAAACGGGTTTTCTACCCTTCGAAGGACGGCACCCGGGTGCCGATGTTCCTCGCCTTCCGCAAAGGGTTGAAGCTGGATGGGAGCCATCCCACGCTCTTGACCGCCTACGGCGGCTTCAACGTCGCCCAGGCCCCCGGCTTCGCCCCAGCCTTCGCGGCATGGCTCGAACAGGGAGGCGTCGTCGTCCTGGCCTGCTTGCGGGGAGGCGGCGAATACGGCGAGGACTGGCACCAGGCGGGCATGCTGCTCAAGAAACAAAACGTTTTTGACGACTTCATCGCCGCCGCCGAGTGGCTGATCGCCAACCGCTACACCCGGCCGTCGAAGCTCGCCGCCTGGGGAGCGAGCAACGGCGGCCTGCTGGTGGGAGCGGTGCTCAATCAGCGACCGGACCTCTTCGGCGCGGCCCTGCCCGCGGTGGGAGTGATGGACATGTTGCGCTACCACCTCTTCACCATGGGCACCCTGTGGACGAGCGAGTACGGCACGGTGGACGACGCGGCTCAGTTCAAGGCCCTCTACGCCTACTCGCCGTACCACAACGTGAAAACCGGCACGCGTTATCCGCCGACCCTGATCACCACGGGAGACACCGACGACCGCGTCGTGCCCGGCCACAGCTTCAAATACGCCGCCCGCCTCCAGCGCGCCCAAACGGGAGACGCGCCCGTCCTGATCCGCATCGCCACCCTCGCCGGCCACGGCGGCGCCGACTCCACCACCGGCCAGATCGCCGAGCTGGCCGACCAATGGGCCTTCCTGGTGAAGAACCTGGGGATGGCGTGGAAGGCCTCTCAAGCCCCTTGAAGGCACCCTCGGCTCAGACGAAGCCAGGGGTGCCGCCTGAGAAAGTCACTTCAAAAGGGCTTTCAGGTCACGAGCGGAGTGGACGACTCGAACGATGTCAACCCTGCCCTTCAAGGGCCGATAGAGCACCAGGTAGTTCTTGACCGGGAAGCTTCGAAGCTCGTGTCCAAGGTCTTCCCGGCTTCGTCCCATTTGCGGAGAAGATGCCAGAAGCGAGAACTTGTCGGTCAGAAAATCGACAAACCTGTCGGCTGCGTCGAGGCTGTCCTGAGCGATGAAGAACCAGATCTCGTCCAGATCCCTTCGGGCCGGACGAGAGATCCTGATCTTCGCACTCATCCGCTGGCTCGTTTGAGCGTCTTCAGCCTTTCTCGACCACCGGCCTTGACCTCGGATGCCAACGACCGAATATCACCGGAGTCATACTCCTCGTACTCGTTCGCCTCAAGAGCCTTGAGACCACCATGGACGTCCTGACGCAAGGCTTCCAGCTTCCTCTCACGGAGTACAAGCTGCTCCTGAAAGAAGCGTAGAGCGTCACGCACCACCTCACCCGGGCTGGGATAGTGGCCGCTTGCCACCTCCTGGGCGATGAGTTCCTCAAGTTCCTTGGTCAGCGCAACTTCCATGGAAGAATATCCTCTTCTGTCGTTACCGATTCTAGACTCCAGACCTCAGCGAGTATAGAGCAGCAGGTTGTCGTTCAGGCTTGGTGTGTCCTACTTCCTTCGCCTAAGGCCTCCCACGCCCCTTGACCAATCTTGCTGACATCCCCGCTTCCCCCTTCCAGGCCCCCGGCGATCGGCTAAACTCAGGGCTCGCACCCCCTTGAGGAGACCCGATGCGCCCCCGATGGATCGTCTTGCTCTCGCTGACCCTCGCCGTCGCCCCGGTCCAGGCCGCGGAAGTGCCGCAACTCCTGGCCGACGTCAACCGGACGCCGCAGCCGGCGGACAATCTTTCCGTGCCGGAGCCCTCCGGCTTCATCGCGCTGGGCGGACGGATGCTGTTCTCCACCTCAGGCAGCGGTGGCGGCTCGGCTGACGAGGGAATCCTCTGGAGCACCGACGGGACCGCCTCGGGGACACGGGCGGTCTCGCCCATCTGCCCCTATCCCTGCCAGGGCATCACTCCTCTCGGGACCTGGCACGGCCTGGCCATTTTCAAAACCGTCAGGGGAACGAACCTGACTCACGCCGAAATCTGGCGCACGGACGGCACCGCGGCCGGAACTTTCCCGCTGGCCGGGCCTTCTCCCAATGATCCCTTTGCCGCACAGACCCTGATCTACCCCTTGGGCGATCACTTCTTCTTCCTGATCTGCGGCATCCCCGACTTCTCTTACAACTGCGTGCTCTTCCGCAGCGACGGCACGCGAGCGGGGACCGCGCCCTTCGTGGCGGCCGGCTCGACCCTGCCACTGAGCAGGCCCCACAGCATCGCCTTCTGGCGAGACCGGCTGGTCTTCATCGCCGACAACGATGTGGCGGGGGGGCTGTGGAGCACCGACGGCACGCCGGAGGGAACGGTGCATCTGGCGGACATCCAGGAGGCTGAGGGCTCACTGGCTCCCGTGGTGCCGACTCCCTCCCGGATTTTCTTCGGCACGGGCGACACGGGCCAGGACCTGTGGGTGACCGACGGCACCCCCGGCAGCGCCCACCGTCTCGCCAGCTTCGATCCCATCACCTGCACTCCGCCGCCCCGGACCTGCGATGTCCCTGACGTCAACTCGCTCACCGCGATTGGCGACGAGGTGGTATTCACGGCCTTCCGGACCGGTCACGGCCAGGAGGTCTGGCGCAGCGACGGCACCGAGAGTGGCACCCGCCCCGTCATCGAGCTGCCGCCATCCCAGTTCTGGGGGATCCCCGAGCGGTTACCCGGAAACCGTTGGCTCTTTCCCGCCTCGCTGGTCAGCGGATCCCCACTGGCGCTGTGGACGGCGGACGACGATTTCACCCATGCGGCACCCCTGGCCGGCTGCGACGGCGGTGCCTGTCCGTCCTTCGAGGGTTTTCTCTCACCTTCTCTTCCCCATCTCTTCGTGGGCCGGGACGATGTCCACGGCGCGGAGCACTGGATCACCGACGGCACGGGGGCCGGCACCCACCTGCTGGCCGACGTCTGCCCCGGCTCGTGCTCGGGGTTCCGCTATCGCTTCGGGATCCACCCCGTGCTCGCCAACGCAGGCAGGACCTGGTTTCCCGCGTTCCCCCGGCCCGGCGACGAGAATTCGTTCGACTCCGAACTGTGGGTGACCGATGGCACTCCCGGGGGAACGCACCGGGCGGCAGACAGCGTCACGAGCGGCCTGGGATTCCTCGGCGATCTCGCCTATTTTGGCCTCGGCGGCCCGGGCCGGGACGCCTCGGAAGTGTGGACCAGCGACGGAACGCAAACCGGCACCCGGCAGGTGACCGTCCTCCAGCGGATCGCGCCGGGCTCGTTCCCGAATTTCCTGCCTCGCGACAACGGCGCCGTTCTTCAGGTCTACGACGGCACCCAATACGCCCTCTGGAGCAGCGACGGCACTCCCGGGGGAACCTCACGGCTGGTGACGTTCCCCGGGAACCGGTTCTTCGGCGGCAAGCTGGCCCCCGTGGGCGGCCTCCAGTTCTTCTCCGTCGTCGAAAATCAGAACCGGGACGAGCTCTGGCGCACCGACGGCACGGCGGCAGGCACTCTCCGGGTCGCTCGTCTGGCGCCCGGCACCCGGGTCTCGCTCTCCACCGCCTGGCGCGGCAGGCTCCTCTTCCAGATCGCGGGAAAAACGTGCGCCTTCTGGACCAGCGACGGCACCCCCGGCGGTACCCGGGAGATCCTGCCGCAGCCCGCGGGCCAGCGCTGCCCCACGGCCGTGCAGGCCATGGGCGACCGGTTTCTCTTCGTCGCCCGTGTGCGAAAAGGAGGAGGCTTCAGTCCCCAGATCTTCCTCTCGGACGGCACGGCGGCGGGAACCCGCCAGATCTCGCAGATCCGCCACTCCCGGCAGCCCTTGGAAGGAGAGGCTCCGGTGACCGCGGGCGGCATTACGTTCTTCAGGGTCTTCCGCCCGGGAGGAGACCGAACCGAGATCTGGAGGACCGATGGTACCGGCCCCGGCACGTATCTCGCCTTCGATACGATTCAGCCGCTGAGCCTCTTCGGCTTTCGGGGCTCTCTCTACTTTACGGCCTTCCTCTCGGATGACTTCAGCACGAGCATCCTCTATCGCGTACCCGCGGCCGGAGGCAGCCCCATTCCGCTGGCCGAGATCGGCACGAGCAACACGTTCGCGCCGGCGCAGTTCACTCCGGCGGGCGACCGGCTGTTCTTCGTCGCCTCGAACGGCGAGGATATCGATCTCTGGGTGACGGACGGCACCCCGGCGGGAACCCGGCGAGCGACGGCTCCCGGCTCCCTCTCAGTCGACCTGAACGCGAGCCCGGTCGCGGCCGGCAACCGGGTCTTCTTCAGTGCCGACGATGGCGAGCACGGTCGCGAGCTTTGGGAGAGCGACGGCACGCCCGGCGGCACCCGCATGGTATGGGATCTCAACCCGGGAGGCTTCTCGTCCAACCCGGCGAACCTCACCGTCAGCGGCGGAACCCTCTTCTTCAGCGCCGACGACGGGGAGACCGGCGTCGAGCCCTGGGCTCTGCGGCTGGAGCCGTAGCCGTGACTCAAGGCCGGAACGGCTGTCGGTTGAGCTCGACTCTGAAGTTGACCGTCAGGACATAGTAGACCCTGACCGGCCTGCCGTTCAGAGTCGCCGGCTTGAAGCTCCATTGCTTCACGGCCGCAATGGCGCTCTCGGAGAGCCCGTACGGCAGACCCCTGAGCACGCGAGGGTTCTGGACCCGCCCCTGCCGGTCGATGATCGCCTCGAGGATCACCGTTCCGGAGAAACCCGGATGCTGGCGGGACTCCGCGGTCATCTGGGGGGCGACTTGGCGGATGACCTGCGGCCGCATGACCGTGGCGCCGTATGGAAAGACGTCGAGATCCGGGTCGATGGCGTGCAGGCGTTCGTTCAGAGCGTCGGCCTGCTTCGGGTCGACGACCTTGCAATCAAGGGTTTCCACCTTGTCCTTCGTCCCGAGGGAATGGAGGAATTCCGCCGCCTCGCCGTCGCGGTTGAGCTCGAGCAGAGCCTGGAAATACTCGGCACGCGCCCGGGCTCCCCCCTTGCTCGCGAGCTCTTCCTTCAACAGGTTCGCGGCTTCCGCATTGGCCTGCGGGTCGATTTTCGCGAGCAGGGCACATCCCAGGTCCAACGTGATGCGGGTCCGCTCCTCCGGAGTCGAGGCGAGCGAGCGGGCCTTGCGTGCCGCGTCGACGGCCTTGTCGAAATCCCCGAGCTCAAAATAGCACTGGGTAAGGTTAAGGCCCTTCAAGCTCGGCAATGCCTTGCCCTCGGACCGCTCGCTGGCTTGGACATATTCCTTGCAGGCTTTCCGAAATTCCTCGTGACTCACCGCGTCGCCAGGCCGCGGGCCCTGCGCGCAGGCCGGCGCCGCCGCGAGCGCCAGGGCGAAGGTCAGCCCGAACGCGAAGATGAGTTGGAAGCCTGTTCTTGCGGTCATCATCACCCCTCCTTGCGGTCTCAATCGGTTTGAGCCTCTGAAAGGAATGATTCTATCCGCAGAAGGATTTCCCATCGTGTAAGCTGTCGCCCTTCCTCATGCGCCGCAAAACCGTCCTTCTCGTCCTTTCCGCCCTCTGCCTGGCCTGCCGGAAGACCCCGGAGCCCGCACCCAAGGTCGGAGAGATCGCCGTTCCCACCCCTGTGCCCGCGATCGCCCGCGCCGTTCACAACGGCCGCCGGGTACTCTTCGTGGGGCTCGACGGGGCGGACTGGCAGATCCTCGATGGCTACATGCAGGCGGGGCTGATGCCCAACCTCGCGGCTCTCGCCAAGGAAGGGCGGACGGCCGTGCTCTCGACGATCCACCCTCCCCTCTCGCCCCTGGTGTGGACGACGATGATGACGGGGACCTCGCCCCTCGATCACGGCATCCTCGACTTCACCCGGCGCAATCCGGAGACGGGCGATCTGGAGCCCATCACCAGCGGCGAGCGCCGGGTACCGGCGATCTGGAACCTCGCCACGGAGGCGGGCAAGAGCGTGGCGGTCTTCGGGTTGTGGGCGACGTGGCCGGCCGAGCCGGTGCGCGGGCTGCTGGTGGCGGACCGCCTCTCATCGTTTACCTCCAGGGACAACCCGCCTCCCGGTGTCGTCTACCCGCGGGCGCAGGAAGCATGGGCGCGGGAGACACTGGAGAAAGCCGACCGCGAGGTGGACTTCAACGCTCTGCGCGCCTATCTCCCCTGGCTGGGAAGGGAAGAGTACGACCGCTGGCAGGCCGCGCCGGACCCTTACGCCCATCCCGTGAGCGCGCTGCGGCGCATCCTCGTCGAGACCCGGGCTTACCATGCCCTGGCCACCTCGTGGCTCGGCCGGGAGAGGCCCGACCTCGCCGTCGTCTACTTTCAGGGAACCGATACGCTCGGCCACATCTTCGCTCCCTACGCACCGCCCCGGCAGGAGGCCGTGAGCGAGGAAGACTTTCAGCGCTTCTCCAAGGTGCCCGAGCTCTACTTCGCCGAGGTAGATCGCCTGTTGGGCGACTACCGCAAGCTCGCCGAGGCCTCAGGGTCGGTGCTGATGATCGCCTCCGACCACGGCTTCCGCTGGAAGGAAGGGCGGCCCAGCCAGCTCTCCAGCGCCGCCGCGGCGACCGCCGGGCGGTGGCACCGGGACGAAGGGATCTATCTCATTCGGGGTCCGGGCGTGCCGGCATCGGACCTGCGCGGCCAGGGCAATGTGATCCAGATCTGTGGCACTCTCATGAACCTGCTCGGCATGCCGCCCTCCGGAGGCGTCGCGGGTCCGCCCCTGACCGGCGTGCAGGCCTCGCCGGACGTGCTCGCCAATTACCGGGATCATTGGCGTCCCTCGGCTCCTGTGCGCACGGACCCTAAGGCCAACCAGGAGGAGATCGAGAAGCTGAAGTCGTTGGGCTACATCGGCTCGGGGTCGACGGAAAAGCCTCCTGAATCGGGTGGTACCCGCACGGCCGCCTCCTACAACAACGAGGGACTCCTGCGGCGCGAGCGGGGCGAGACCACCGCCGCCCTGACCGCTTTCGAGAAAGCTCTGGCCCTGGAAGGGAACAACGCCTCCGCCCTCTGGAACCTCAGCGATCTCCTCCACTCCCAGCAGCGCGATCTCGACCGTTCGGACGATCTGCTCGTCCGTGCCCTCGCCGCCGGCCTGCCGGAGGGAGTGGACTACGCGGCGGCCCGCGCCGTCCTCTACACTAAAAGCGGCGAAGCCGAGCGCGGCCTCCGCCTCCTCGACCGCACCCTCGAAGCCAAGCCCGCCGATCCCCGTCTGCACCTTCTGCGCGGCCGCTACCATCTGGAGCGCCACCACTGCCAGCAGGCCCTCGCCGACTTCGAGGCCGCCACCGCCGATCCGAGAAGCGCGCTGGCGCAATCCTCCGCCGGCATCGCTCGCCTCTGCCTCAACGACTCCGCCGGCGCCGCCCGCAACTTCCGGAGGTCCCTGGAGATCGATCCCAACCAACCGGAGATCCGGCGGGCGCTGGGGGAGCTGCCATGAAATGGAACGCCGTCCTGTGCCTGCTCGCCGTCCTTGGCCTTGCCGCCTGCCGGAGAGGGGGAAACACCGAGGGCTCCTCCGCCCTGGCGTCGGCCTGCGACCCGGACGAGCCCACTCAACTCTGCTTCCAACTGGGGAGCCAGAAGCCGGTCGTGCTCCTGCCCGGAGACGGCAAGCTCGTGGCCGCCGTGGAACGCGGCGGCCTCTACGTCCGATTCTGGGCGGGCCGGAAGTCGTACAGTGCCAGCTTCCGGCCGGAGGCGGCCGGGCAGATCGTTCCCGGAACCTATCGCGGCGCCATGGGTCTGGCCTCGTTCAATCGGCCCGAGGTTCCCAAGCTCGATGTGGATATGGACGGCTCCTGCTCGGGCCCCGGCAGCTTCATCCTCTATGACGTCGCGCTCGACGCCACGGGAACGAACGTCCAGCGCCTGGACGTAGCCTTCGAAAGCGCCCGCTGCGGCCCCGGCAACAACCTGCCCGTGCAGGGCCGCGTACGCTTGAACGAGGCCGGCAAGGGTTTGAAGGGCCGGCTCGCCCGCTTCTTCGGTCCCCGAGCGCCCGAGCATCCACCGGCTCCGATCCTCAGCCTCGGAACCGTGGACGAGCTGTGCCCGGTCGATGCGGACCGCTTCCTCTGCCTGCAAGGCAACGCCGGGGCCTGGGCGGCGGCCGGACGGCGCCAGATCATCACTCCCAGCAAAGGCTGGAGCCTGCTCAGCCAGATCAACTGGGGCGGCGACGTCCAATTCTTCGTTTCCCAGTCCCTCGCGTCCAGCATGGAGAGCGTGGACGTCGATCTCTACCCACGGCGCGGCACCCTCCTGGCTCCCGGTCTCTACCAGAGCTCCGATACGAAGCAGAACAACGAGACGGAGCCCTACCTCAAGGTCGGCCAGTGCCATCTCGCCCGGCGGGGACCCAGCCGCTTCTACGTCTATGAAGCGGAGCTCGGGCTCGACGGCGCGCCCCGGCACTTCCTCGCCGACATCGAGTCGCGCTGCGGCTCCGACGTCGTCGTCGGCCGGGTGGCCCTGAGCTCGAAGCTGGTGGCGAAGGCCCGCGTCGAGGCCGCCGGCGATCCCGGGCGGCTCCGTGTGGCGCTAGCGCGGATCCTCGGCGAAAGCCGCAAGCGGATCGCGGCGACGCCCCAGCCCGACGTCTCGCTCGAGACCGTGGACAGCTTCTGTCCCGACCGGGAGGGAACCTTTCTCTGCTTCCGCAGCACGGCCGGGGAAGACCTGGGCCAGGGCAGGTCCGTCGACTCCGGTCCTCCCATTACCGCCAAGATCGCTCAGAACGGCACGATCACCGTCTCATTGCCCCCATGGAAGGCCGTGGTCGAGCTCGCACCTCCCGCGGGCGAGGAGCTGCGCCCTGGCGCTCTCTATGAGAATGCCCAGTGCTCCTTCCCCTATGTCGGCGGCTCCGGGCCCAGCCCCTTTCTCTCTCTCGCGGTCAACACTCCGGGAGGGACCTCGATGCCCTGCCGCGCGGAGTATCGCGGCCGGTTCCAGGTGCTCACCCTGGATCGGAAGGAGGATGGCTCTCTCCAGAACGTCGCCGCCACCTTCGAGCTGAGAACCGCGAACGGAGCGCCCGTGGCAGGACGCCTGCGCGTCACCGGAGCCGACGAGAACAATGCCCAGGCGGCTACCGTGAGCGCCCGGGAACCATCTCCCGCGAGCGTGGCACCGGCGGCACCGGCGGCGGCCGTCCCCTCGCCCAGCCCGGAGCCGGCTCCCGTGGCGGCCATCGCGGTCCCCGAGGGGGACGCCCGCTGCTCGGCCGACGGGCGCACGTTCGAGCGGCGAGGGGACGTCTGGATGGAATCCGGAACCGAGCGCTCCCAGCCCACCCGCACGCTGGCTCGCGGCCAGGAGCCGAAGTTCGACCTCGTGACCCTCAAAGCCCGGGTGTGGACCGCCCTCAACCTCGGCCCGAAGGTGCGGGCCACCGTGGACGGCAAGGTGACCGAGATCCTGCAAGGCGACGGCTATCCCAAGGAACCGTTCGCCGGAGTGCGCTGCGAGATCTTCGGCAAGGTCCGGCTTCCCCGCCGCACCGCCGAGATGGGCTCCGCCCTCGACGCACAACTCCGGAAAGACGGCAAACGGGGGCTCCATGTCAGCGCCCGCTTCGTGGTGGACCGCAATGGCAAGGTGAGCGAATTGCTGGCCGCGGACGGCTTGCCCGAGGAGTACCGCGCGTTGTTTCTCCAGGATCTGCAAAAAATGATCTATCAGCCGGCGACCCTGGACGGCCGGCCCGTGCCGGTGGTACAGACGGGGACGTTGACGTACTGAGGTCACGGTAACGGCGGGACTATCTCCGAGGCGGGGCGAGGCGGCACCCGTTTCGTCGGCACTCCATGCGGGATTTTCTGATCCCTACAGCCTTGGACTCCGCGGATACACAGAAATTGGGAAATTGGTGTAGGGAAACCGACTCCATACACCAAGAAACCACGGATATGCGTATGAAGGGCGTCTGGAGACTGGGGACGGGCTTCGGATACACCGAATCGCATGAAATTGGTGTATGACCGCCGCGCCCCAAGCTGGTAACGCGGTCTGGAGGATGGAAAGACGGTCTATCTACACAGGAAAAACGGTTCGGGGTGTATGGGGGGAAGATTCTGTGTAGAGCGGGAAGCAATCTGTGTATGACGGGATCCTCCCGGCCGCCGGAGAAGAGGGAGCGATTTGACGAGCCGTTGGATGCCTCAAGACCGCCGGTGGTCGGGAAAGGGGCAGCGGTGAATCAGAACTCCGCGCTCGATCCCCCGCCGCCGAGCTGCCCGCCGTGGCCTTCGAATTTCGGCTCCTCGTGGAGGTTCCTCGCCTCGGGGGAGGACAAGGCAACGGCGGCGGCCAGCTCCACGACCCTCTGGCGGGCCAGATCCTGGAAGAGGGGCACGGCCGTGAAGCCTCCCCTCTCTTGGCCCGGACCCGCGTCGAGCCATTGGCGAACGCCGAGCACGAGCCCAACCAAGGCGGCGCCCGAGGCCGTGAGCACCACCCACAGAGGCGCGAGATGCACGTACCAGCGCAGGGTCACCAGCGAGGCGACGGCGGTGCCCGCTCCCACGATCAGCAGCGGGTAGCGCCGCCCCCGGATGCCGACGACGAGGAGGACCAGCGGCACCAGCGCCGTCGCCGCCACGGAGAGCCACCAGAGCGCGTCTTCTTGATCCGGCTGCATCATCCGCGCTTCCCCGCCGATCTCCTCCAGGAGCTGCCACTCCCAGGAGCCGAGATGGACGGCGAAGTAGAGTCCCACCAGGGAAACGATCGACACCGCCGTGAACGACGCCCGGTGCGAGGGTGGCAGGCCCGGCGCTTCGGAGAGACGCAGGAGGAAGGGCACGGCCACGAGCGGCAGGGCGACCCACAGCAACCGGCCGAAAGGCAGGCAGGCGAGAGCCACGAGCAGGGCCACCGTAGCAACTCCCGCGCAGAACGGGTATCCCCAGCGCCAAGCGGCCACGCCGGCCAGCAAGGCTCCGCCGAGGCAGAGGACGACCAGGCCCGGGACCTCCAGGGCGTGGAAATAGTGCACGGTGCACCAGGCCAGGGCGCCCATCAGATAACTGATCGCCAGAAGCGAGGTCGCGGCTTCTGTCCCGCCCTGCGACCGGCGCATACGGACGATCTGAATATCCGTAGCAACGGCCAGGCTGGCTCCCGCCACGAAAGCTAAGAGAGCGACCAGCCCGCCACTTCCGGAGTCTTCGAGGTGCAAGACCCTCACGAGGAAAACAAGGCCGGAGGTGACCGCAACGATCGTGAAAATGAAGAGCAGCAAGCGGAACACCGGCCCCAGGCGCACCCGGTCGTCCGGCACGGCGGCCTCGATGGCGCTGAGCGTCGCCTCGTCAATGGTCCCCACGCGCCGCCAGGACCTGCTGGCGGCACGAACGGCGGCGGCGCGGTCCGCCCGCTCGCATTCGGGGGTCATAGCGGCTCCCGCATGCGGCGCTGGGCGATCAGCAACCCGACGACGAGCAGCAGCGACGTGACGCTGAACCAGAAGCAGCCCACGATCTCGAGGTTGGTGATCCCGATCACCACCCGGGAGAGCCCCGCGTAACCGGCGAGGACGCCGTAGGCGAAGAGCGGAAAACGCCGGACTTGAAAGGCGCCGGCGGCCAGGCCCGTCCCCACCAGCAGCAGCGCCACGCCCCACCTCAGCGCGCCGTCCCCGCTCTCGGCGGTGCCGGAGCCGATTCCGCCCAGCACCAGCAGCCAGCCGAGGTTCACGGCCACCGGCTCGAAGTGCGCCTTGCGGTCCAGGCGGGAGAGGGCGAATCCGAGTGCCGCGAAGAGCACGCCGCAGACGATCGCGGACAGACGCACGGTATCCATCGCATGCAGGGCACTGACGCTGAAAACAGCCACGGAAACTCCACGCCAGGCCGCGAAGGTGGAGAGGGACAGCGAGAAAATCACCCGCGAATCGAAGCGGAAGGCGGCGGCGCCCGTCAGCAGGGCCATGATCAACAGATGCCATGGCCATTGGGCGCCGAGCGGGGTGAACTGCCACTCGACGTAGGCGAGATCCGCCCCGGCCAGGAGCACTCCCAGGAGGAGCATGTAGTCGAACGCCAGGTGAGGCGACGGCACCGGCCCCCACGAGAACGGCGGCGCCTTGGCGATCGCCCAGGCCAGCACCGCCGCCGCGGCGAGACCGATACCCACCGCGATGGCCACGGGGCCGATGCGGTCCAGGTTCTCCTTCACCAGCAGCCCCACGCCACCGGTGATCAAGAGGACTCCCGCATACAGCAAAGCCCGCAGCTCGCCGTGGACGGACAGCAGCTCGCCTCGGGCCACCCGCAAGAGCAGGGGCGCCTTCTCGGCCGGCAGGGCTCCACTGGCCGCCAGCTCGGGGATGGCTTTCGCGACGTCGGGATTCACAGGATCTCCGGAATCGATGGTATCGCAACGGGAGGGGATATAATCCCGCCCATGCCGGATCTTCTCTGGTACTACTACCAGGACAATGCCCAGCAAGGCCCGCTGCCGCTAGACGCGATGCGGGCCCTGGCCGATCAAGGGAAGATCAAGCCGGACACTCTCGTCACCCGGATCGGCATGGCCGACTGGCTGCCGGCGCGGCTCGTTCCCGAGCTGTTTCCGCAGGAATCCGCCCTGAAGCCGCCGCTTCCTCCCGGCGTCGGTCCCCGGCGCGACGTCCTCGCCGCCGGCCGCAACCTGGCGGGGCGGCTGCAACGGGTGGCGGGGGCGGACGACGTCACCGAAACCCTCCCCCACCTGCGTTTCGTGCGCCTGCTGCTCAAGGGGATGCGCCGCGGCCTCACCGAGAGCGGGTTGGGCGCCGCCGACCGGGTGGCTCGGCAGACGGGGCACCTCGCCTACGTGCTGGCCGCGGTCCTGCTGTGCTTGAGCTTCCTCGTGCTGGGCATTCGCAGCGACAGTTTTAAACTGGCTTTCATCGGTCTGTTGCTGATCGCTCCGGCCGCCGTCCTCCTGCACTACATCGCCGTCCTGTTCCTTGACGCCGGGGCCGCGCTGCTGCGCAAATCGCCGAGCGAGCTGGCATCCAGCGCCATCCTGACCTTCTTCGCCCTGGCGTTTTTCGCCGGCAGCGTGCTGTGCTTCGTGCTCGGGCTCTACGGCGTCATCCTCGGCGGCAGCCTGCTCTCTTTCGGAGCCTCGCTGGGGGCGGCAGCCGTCCTCCTTTACGCGTGCGGCATCGCCCTCAACCCGGGAACGGTGAACGTCAGTCCCGGCAGCGGCCTCTCGGCCGGCGAGGAGGCGCTGGGCATCCTGCTGTTCCTGCTCAAGGTGCCGGTGCGGCTGGTGCCGTTCCTCTTCGGCGTCGGCTCGATGGTGGGAGTGTGCGGGGCCGTTTATCTCCTGTACCTCGTCTTCACCCAGGAGCCGCTGTTCCTCGTCGAGCAGGCGCGCCAGATCGCCTATGGCGTCCTTGGGGTCGCTCTCCTGCCGCTCGCCGTGTACCTGAGCTTCGTCCTCTCCTCCCTGCTGGTCGAGATCTACCGGGCCATTCTGCGCATCCCCGGCAAGATCGACGGCCTGCGGAGCGATGTCAACGGCGGTCCGCCCGCCGGCTGATCGTTTGCTCAGGGGGTCCCCGTCCTTTAGGATCGCGCGCTGACGATCCGGTTCCGCCCTCCTTTCGACGCGGCCCGGCACCCGGCAAAGCCGGCGGAGGTTGATGAATGCCAGGTCTCGACGAAGCGCTGAACCTGTCCGTCGAAGCGAAGCACGAGCTCTACAGCGAGCACTCGCCCGAGGCCCTCGCGACGATCGAGCACCTCCTCGCGGCTGCGGGACCCTCGCCCGTGCTGGTCCTGGCCGGTGAGGCCGGTTGTGGCCGCACCGGCCTGCTGGAGGCGGCGGCCGGGGGGAAAATCCTCGTCCTTCCCCTCGACCTCGACGGCTATGAAGAGGGCGTGGACCTCGCCCGCTTCGCCGAGATCCAGATCAGCCGGCGCTGGGATCTGGACGAGGCCGCCCGCGGCCAGCTCGGCCTCGCCATTTCGCCGCTGCTGCCGGGGATCGCGCCGTCGCTCTCGGGAGCGGCAGTGGTGGCTCTCCTTTTGCGCCTCCCGAATCGTGAGGCCGCCGCCCGGCAGATCTTTTCCGGTCACTCCAGCTCCGACTCGCGGCTGGCGCTCACCGAATTGCTCCATCTCCTCACCCGGGAAGACCGGGTGATACTGCACGTCGTGGCGAGCCCGCAGCTCACCGATCCATTGCGCCTGCGGCTCCTGGAGGCGGCCCGCCAACGCTCCAGCCTGCTGCTCGCCATCTCCTGCTCGCCGAACGACGCCGACGAGCGGGTCGCCCCGCGCAGCGAGCTCCTGCGCCTCGACCTCACGCCGCTGCCGCCGGGCGATCTCCTCACGCCGGCCAAGGATCTGCTCGACGACCTCGACCTGGACAGCTCCGACCGCCTTCAGCGCTTCCTCGACCTCGCGGCGCTCTGCGGCCAGAACGTGCCGGCCGAGCTTCTCTTCCACCACCTGGAGCTCGACGAGGAGGAGCAGGAGGAGATTCTCGACACGCTGGACGAAGAGCTGGTGGAGAACGGGGAGCAGCGCCTGCTCGTCGATCACCAGTACGGCCATCCCTCGTTTCCCGGCCTGCTGACCTACAGCTTCCTCTCGCCGCGGGTCAACCACGCCCTCCTCGAACCCGTTCCCGTGGACAAGCGCCGCCAACTGGCCCAGGAGCTGCTGGAGTTCGTGGACCAGTCCGTGCCGCTCCACACCCGCGGCATGTCCCTTCTCCGCCTCGCCCTGGCCGAGCACCTGGAGGACGGCGACCGGCGGACCGCACACGGCCGGGACCTGCGGGTCTGGATCGCCGAGGACGAAGTGGACGACATGGCCGCCGACCTCGCCCGCGGTCTGGACCCGAACGCCGAGGGCCGGCTCGATCCCGACGATCTGCTGGCCACGGCCCGCGAGACCGACGGCCGCTGGCCCCCTCACGTCCGCCTGGCCTTCGTCGAAGCCGTACGCCAGCGCCCGGCCGGCCTTACTCCCCACGGCACCGTGCGGCTTCCTCTGCTGCGGGCCAGCCTGCTGCGCGAGATGGGGCGGCGTCCCGAAGCTCTGGACGAAGCCCGCGCCGGCCTGGAGACAGCCCGCGAGGTCTACGGGCCGGACAGCGCTGCGACCTCCGACGCCATGAGCCTGCTGGGAGTCGTGCTGCGGGAATTGAAACAGCCCGAGGAGGCCCGCCTGCACCTCGAGCAGGCCCTGGAGCTGCGCGGCCATGACGGTGCCTCAGGGCCGCCCGCCGGCGCGGAGGCGGATGGGGACGACGATCTGCGCACGGCGGCGCTCGCCACTCTCCAGGCCAGCCTGGGGTTGACGCTCTACGACCTGGGCCATCGTGATGTCGCCCGCGAGCACCTGCTCCAGGCCTTGGAGCTACATCGCAAGGCTTTCGGCGACGTCCATCCCGCCGTGGCCTCGGACCTGCGCAACCTGGCGGTGATCGCCCGCGAGCTGGGCGATCCGCAGCAGGCTCTCACGTACGTCCGTCCCATCGTGGACATCCTGCGCCAGATCTACGGCGACGTTCACCCCAGCATCGCCCAGGCGTTGACCGACGTGGCAAGCATCCTGCGCGATCTCGGGGAGAAGGACAGCGCCCGTCTGCACCTGGAAGCCGCGCTCCAGATCGATCAGCAGGCCTTCGGCGAGGGACATCCGCAAGTCGTGGCCGACCTCAACAACCTCGCCCTGATCGAAAAAGAGCTGGGTGACGAGGAATCGTCCCGCAACCACTTCGAGCAGGCTCTCGTGATCGCCGAGGCCTCGTTGGGGGAGGACCACGCGCTGACGGCTCAGCTCCGGCGGGCGGTGACGGAGGTGTGACGTCCTTGCCGTCCCTGCGGTCCTGGATGAGGGCGGCGTCAAGCGATCGGCGGCGGCCCCGTATTCAAACCTCCCAAGCCGGCTGCGAGGAGCAGGAAGAGTCCGGCGGCCGCGGCAGCCGGCGCCCATGCCGGCGCCGAGAGGATGGCCGCGATGATCAGCGCGATGAGGAGCAGGAACAGCAAGATCACCAGGATGACCTCAAAGACCGGAACCAGGTCCGGCAGGCAATCGAGCAGGCCGCCGCCCGCGAGCCCTCCCGAGATCAGGTAGGCCCCGGCTCCGGTGGTTTCGTCCTGAATGATGTAGCCGACTCCGACCCAGGTGCCCAGGTTGACGTTCCTCTCCGGAACGAGCACCGTCTTGCCCTGATTCAGAGCCGTGGCGATGTCGCTCTTGACCGCGGAGCTGAGCGCCAGCAACGGCAGCACCGCGCCTGAGTTCGCCGACGTGACGCGGTAGACCGGAATCCCCTGGCTCATGGCCGCCGTGATGAGATGGATCGACGAGATCCCCTTGATCGCCGCGCTGGATGAATTCTTGAACTGGTCGAAGGTCGCCCCCTCGAGGTACGACCCCTGGCTGCCGGCCTGCTTGAAGAACTCGACCACCTTGGCCGAATCCTGCCCGGCCAGGCCCAGCAACGACTGCCGCACGTCCATGCTCCGGTCCTGATAGACGCCCGACCTCGGCGAGCCGAAGAGGTAGGACACCGACAGCGGCGAGCTGAAGAAACCCACCGACGGCAATCGCAACTGATGAACACCATGGGCTCGGGCGGCGGCGTCACCCAGAGTGTCGCACTCCATCCAGTAGTTCAGCCCGATCTGATGCAGATACTCGGGGGCGTTGTCCACGGCGAAGTCGGCGAACCGCTTCTCCACCACCTGGCGGGCAACGCCGTTGCCCGTAACTCCCGCGACGATCTCGTCACCCGCTACGACCTGGAAAGGAACCGTGGTCGGCCCCTCGGGCCCCTCGAGGACCACGTCGATCGAGTAGGAGCTGCCCATCACCACGCCGGCGCCGCGCCCGCGCTCGACACCGTCGACCTTAACCACCGGGACGACGTGAATCAGGTAGACGGGAAGAGAGCTGGCGCCACCGCTGCGCGCCGCCGCCAGCGTGTCGGCATCGGCCTGGGTGGCCGGATCGAACTCGATGCCCAGCCGCCGGCTGTTCAGCGCGGGCAGGCTCAGCTTGACCGAGAACGCCGGACTGCCGAGAGCGCGATCGAAATCGGAAGCGAAGCCGTTGAGCGTGACGGAATGCCGCAAGCTCGCCGGCAGCGAGCTCAGCGCCGCCCCCCTGGTGACCACCCGATACGGAAGCGAACCGGCGAAGACCGTGCTGGTGGCCGCGATGACCTTCTGACCGCCCGTGACGTCGGGGAGCGAGGCGGGCCCGCCATGGGCCGCGACGTAGTCGGCGGTCCGCACCGACCAGTCGCCGAGGCGTTGATGCAGGGGGTCGGTATCGACGTTGGAGATCTTGCCCAGCGACTCGTCGGAGTCGAACAAATGATCGTCGAGCTGCAGCACGTCGCCGATCGGGTTATCCGTGTAAAGGGCGGAGCGCGGAATGAACGTGTGGAGCTTGAACGCGGGGTCCAGCGGCGCCCAGGTGTTCCCCTGGCCCCCTGTCGCGCCGCGGCTCGGAACATAGTTGACGAACGCCTCCACCCAGACGTGATCAATCCGCAGGGCGGTGACCGTCCCGCCGGAGACGAGAGCGACGTTCGGCACTCCTCCCTGCCCGAGGATCTGCTGGGCGACGTTCGAGGTTTCGGCGCCGCCGACCCAGTTCAAAGCCGAGGCCGCCGGAACCTCCACGGTACCGGTGACGTAGCGCGCGGGAACGCCGGCCGCGCGCAGCAGGGCGATCAGCAGGCTCGCCGTATCGAAAGCATTTCCCCGTTTCGCGACCAGCGTCATCTCCGATCCCTGAACGGAGCCGTAGGTCGGAACGAATTCGACGTTGTCGTGCACCCAGTCGAAAATCTTGAGAGGCTGATTGCCCAGCGAAGCCGCGAGGGCGCGGATGTCAGGCGTGATCTGTACGTCCTCGGTCTCCGCCAGGTCCGCCGGCGTCGGAGGAGTGAAGGCCTTGGCCGTGAGAGCGGCTTTCGCCGGCTGGCCTCCCGGAACCGTGCCCGGCTTGCGGGTCACCGGCTTGGTGGCGCGGAAGGGCAGCCGCGAGAGATCGAGCTTCTGGTGCGGCCTCTCGGTGGTGGAGCGGCTCAGCAGCCGGGCCGCCGAGGCGAGCGCCGATTCGGCCTTCGCGGGATCCTGGGCATGGCGCGCGACGTCTAGATCCTGGAATACCGTCTGAATGGTCTTCACATACTCGGCACGGGCGGCATCGTGCCGGGCGAGGATGGCCTGGGGCAGCCCGGCGGCGCGCAATCGGCCCTCGGTATCCGCAAAGTCCTTGAGCACCCGCTCGTGGACGAGCTTGAGCCGCGCGGTGACACCCGTCACGCCGGAAGCTTCCGCCGCGCGCTTCTCGTCCGTCGTCCCGGAGACTGCCGCCTTTGGAGCCAGGCCGGAAAGATCGGCGGCGATCTGTTGCAGGTCGGCGACCGGATCGCTCCCCACGCGCACCGCGGGCACCGACACCCGCGGCTTCGGCGGCTGCGACTCCATCCTCTGGGCCGCCTGGCGGAGATATCCCTTCTCCTCCGCGGAGAGCGCGAGGCGCGGATCGTCCATCAGGCGCAACAAGGCCTTGGCCGGATCGCGCTGCGCCGCCCGGCTCTCCGCCCAGACGTCGCCACCAGCCATCATCCACGCGAAGAGGACGAGAACCACGATCGAGGTGCGGGCCTTGACTCTTCTATTTTTGAACATGACGGTTCCGTCCCAATTCGTCGTCGGTGAAATAAGCCCAGTAATGGTCGAGGGCGGTCTGGGCGTCGTTTCTCACGTAGTTCCGCTGTGCGTACTCACGGGCCAGGAGCTCGAGGACCTGCACCAGGATTTTCTTTTCGCTCGGCCGCAGCAGGGCCGCGATCTCTTCCGGATACGACCAGAGATGGAAGACCAGCTCCTCGTCGGGCGCCCGAAGATCCTCGACGCGCAACGCCAGCGTCAGCAGGGCGGGCAGGTAATAGGCGAAGCCCTCGAACGTCAGGAAGGGCACGTGCTCGCCCAGGTTCACTTTCCGGCCGATCGGAATCATCTCTTGCCACTCCTTGCCCCGAAACAGGTTCCAGGTCTCTTCGGCCTCGCTCCCCCGGCAGCCGGGCTGGCGCCGCGCGATGCGGTCGTCGCCCGGGTAGGGGCGGCCGGCGAACGCCTCCCGAATCTCCTGCGCGGTCTCATCCATCCCTTTTCCTCACGAGTCTTCCTCACGAGATCGCTCGGCCCCAGCTCAAGGGCAAGGATCGCCGCAACCGCCCTGCGTCGTGGGCAGCCTGATCTTGACATCGCACTCGAAAACCTTGCCAATCGCGATCGCCGCCTGCTCCTGATGCTCGGCGTCGCCGCCGTTGAAGCACCGCTGGTTGAGAATGGTCCGGCTCGTGTAGCAGGTCAGCCACCGCGCGCGAGCCTGCCTCAGGTTGAAACAGCCTGTAATCTTGTTGCAGCCGCTGAGCGGGTCGGACTGGGATGAGCACGAGTCGGGCGCATGTACCGCGGCGTCGAGCGCGATGCACTCCGCCAACGGGCACACCATCGTCGGATTGGTTGGGGTGCAACCCCGCAACGGGTTCTGCGCCTGCAACGTACCCGCGCAGAGGAACGCGCCGAGCACCAGAGCCGCCGGAGCGAACTTCGAAAACCTGAGCATCGTCTTTCGCATGACTCTCTCCATTCCTCTCGTCAACGGCAAACGGTCGAGTCGAACAGGGCGCCTTGATCGACGCAGGCGGCCCCGTGCCCGTTGTCGTGCGGCACGCAGACCTGGACCTGCCCCTCGCACACGCCGCCCCGACCGTCGCTGGCTTTGAAGAAGACGTGATACACCCGGCCGTCCTGCGGGCCGGCGCGCTCCGCGCGGAGGCTCGCCTGCGGCGTTCCAATCCCGGTGGCATCCGGGCAGGTGTCCCCCGAGCCCAGCGCGTTCGTGGGCTCGTCCTGGAACACACCGGTCACGGTGATCGTAATGGGATCGTTTTCCGGATCGGTGACGCCGGTGACACCGACCGTATTGAGCTTGTGGTTGGGTGGCCACAGGTTGCCCGGGGTGGCCACGGCGTGCGTGCAGACCGGCGGCGAGTTGACCACGGTCAGCGAGGCGCTGGCCAGGGTCTGCTCGACCGTCGAGCCGCTCGGCCTGGCCAGCAGCACCGCGAGATAGACCTTGTTGATCGCCAGGCCCACGGTCGAGAACGGCCGGGTGTTGTTGAAATTGCCACCGACGCCGAGGTCCGTCGTGTCGTCGATCTCGCCGACGATGGCGCCGGTCATCGGATCGAGCAACAGCACCCGGACGGCCAGGCCCGTGAGCGCCGCGTTCCCTCCGTTGTGAATGGTATAGGTGGCATTGCTCGAATCGCCGGCGTTGACCTTGTCCGGATTGAGCGCCAGGGTGCCGGTGAGCCCGGCTCCGGTAGTGCCCGAGTCGGTGATCGCGAAGCTCGCCGAGCACAGCGTCACGGACTGGGATCCCGCGGTCACGGTGAGGTTCGCCGTGTAATTCCCCGCCGGCTTGCCGGCGGCGGAGAGGGTGAAATTCTGCTGCGCCCGGCCCCCGGGAGGCAGCGGCGCGAGCTGGCGTGTGCCGACCGGAAGGGTGACGCCGCCCGTGACGTCCAGCGAGGCGTTGAGCCCCGCCATCGTCAGCGACGGATGGTTGTTGTCCACTTCCGCCTGGAAGCTCACGATCTGGGTGGCGTCGTAGCTGAGCCGGTCGGTGAACAGGCGGCAGCTCACCCCGCCCTGGGGGATGACGTCCGGCGTCAGCGGATTGCAATCGTCGTCGATGCCGTTGCCGGGGATCTCCGGCATACCGGGGTTCACCAGAGGATCCTGATCGTTGCAGTCCTTGTTCGCCGGGAAGCCGTCGCCGTCCTGATCGACACTGGTGAAGCCCGAGCACTGCGAGGTGTCGATACGGCAGTCGGTCGTGCACTGCAGGAAGCCCGCGGAGAAGCCGAACGAGGCGCAGTTGTTGCCCCGGAAATCGTTGCCGTCGCACTGCTCGGCGTCCCGGTTGGCGTGGCCGTCGCCGCAGAACAGATTGATGAAGGCCAATTGCGCGCCGCCGGGATAGATGTAGGAGTCGAAGTCGTTGACCCCTTCCACCGTGATGCCGTGCGGCTGCGGCGAGGCGGTGGTGTGCGCTCCCTGGGAGATCGGCACCACCGCGGCGGAGAAGGTGCTGCTGGGCACTGGAGTGAACTGGCTCGCCGCGATCGGAGTGCCGTCGAGCGTCAGCGCGCCGATCGACGAGGTCGGCGCGATCACCGTGAGGTAGTGGAACGCGAACTGCGAGCCGCCCACCGTCGAGAAGGTATACGACTTCAGGAACTGATCGGGCGGGATCATGTTGACCATCGCCGGATCGCCCAGGACCGCGCCCGGGCTGAAGTTGCCCGTCATGAACTGGCTGACGAAGATGGAATGGTCGGCGGTGAACGAGTGATTCCCCGCGACCGGGCCCACTTCGAGGAACTTGCCGCGGTTGAGAGTGGCCTGTAGAACGCCGTCGAGCGACACGTGGGTGCCATCCACGGAAGCCACCACGCGATAGATCGAGCCCTGCGGCCGGCCCGGCAGATTGGCCACCACGGCCGAGATCCCCCAGCTCGTCACCGGGTGGGCGACCTCGAAAATGTGATCGCAGGCGACGGTGAAGACCGGGATGTTGGCGCAGGTATTGCCGTTGAGGACGGCCACCGGACGGTTGGATTCGATCAGCGTGCCGGTGAAGTCCACCCCGAAGAAGCTGGCCTCGCCGCGGAAGCCCTGGCCCCGGTTGAGCACGATCTGGAACGGCACGCCGGGTTGCCCGGTGAGGCCCGGCGGCGGGATTTGCAGGCTCGCGGTCGGCGTGATCGTCACCGTGGTGCCGTCGAACGCGGCCACGACCAGGAACTCCGGGCGGTCGCCGCTGTTGATGGCGGAGCCTTGATAGGTGGTCAGGATGTAGGAGGTGCCGAGCGCCTCGACCGGCAGCCCCATGCCCGCGTCCGAGGTGAACTGGGCCCGGTTGACGATGTAGGCCACGAAGTTGTCGGGCGCCGAGAGGCGCACGGCATTGTTGCGCACCTGGCCGGCGGGCCAGTTGGAGGTGACCGAGCTCGGCAGGTCGACGATCGACACCTGCCCCGGGGTCAATGCCACGGTGCGCGAGAAGCTCGGCGTATTGACGGGGTATTGCACCGTCACCGAGGTGGGCGTGTCGCTGGTGAGCTGGACCGAAGCCGTCACCGCGCCGAGAGGGTTCGCGAGGAAGCCGGTGAAGAACTCCCGCCCCTTGTTGGAGATCACCTGGTTCGACGCGTTGCACTGGCTGGTGTCGAGGTTGCAGTCCGCGGCGCAGCGCAGGATGCCGCCGCCGAGGCCGAGCGACAGGCAGCTCTGGCCCCGCAGGTCGGAGAGGTCGCAGAGCTCTGAAGGCTGATTCACGATACCGTCGCCGCAGGTGGGGTCGGCGCTGCAACCGCTGACGTTGAAGCTCCGGCAGTCGCCGGCGCAGGCGAGATTGCCGGCCGCGAAGCCCTGCGTCTTGCAGGTCTGGGCGGCCAGGTCGGTGCCGTCGCAGACTTCGAAGGGCTGGTTCCGGAGATTGTCGCCGCATACCGGCGCCGCCGTGCAACCCGAGGTCACCAGGGTGCACTGGGGGCTGCATGCGAGCGTCCCGGGTCCCAGGCCCAGCGATTGGCAGGTCAGGCTGGCGGGGACGCCGCCGTCGCAGGCTTCCCCCGGCTGATCGATCAGGCCGTTGCCGCAGAAGGGCACCGTGGCAAGGGCGTGGAGCGCCTGCAACACCAGCGCGGTCGTGTAGGGATCGCCATCCCAGCTCCCGTCCGGCCGCTGCGTGCTCTGCAGGAAGGAGATCACGGCCGGGACCTCGGCGCCGAAGCCCGAGGCCGCCACCAGCCCGAGAGAGGCGACCGCCGTATCGATCACCTGGACCGCACCGGCCGGGCCGAAGCTGCCGTTGGCCTGGAGCTGGCCGCGCAGGAAGCTCACCCCGCCGTTCAACTGGGTGGTCAGCGAGAAGCGGCTACGGTAGGCCGCCAGGCTGAGCAGGGCCTGGCCGGAGCAGAAAATCTCGGAGTCGTCCGCCGTCGAATCGATGCACGCCCAGCCCCCGTCGCTCCTCTGCGCTGCGGCGAGCGCGGAAAGCGCTGGAAATAGAACGTCGTTGCCGACCGACGGCTGTGGCGCCACCGCGGCGAGCGCGAGAGAGGTGTCGAGAGGATCGGCCACGAAGCTCGCGGTCAGGCCCCATCCGCCCCCGGCGCCCGCGTCGTTCCGGAGCTGGGCGAGCAGGGCGGTCACGCTCTGCCCTTCGGCCGCCAGAACGGTGAGGCGCCGCGCGCGATCGTCCGTATCTTGGACGGGAGCCGCCTGAAGGAAGGAGACCGCGGCGGCCCGGTTCCCCGGCGCCGCGCTCAGCGACTGAAGGGCACGCAGCGCCTCGGTGGTGGCGAGCACCTGCCGCACCTGGGAGCTCTGCCAGCTCCCGTCCGCCCTCTGGCTGCCGGCCAGATAGGCAACGCCCGCCGCGGTGGGCTGGGCGCTGCCGGGCGCCAGGGACAGGAAGAAGCCTGGAAGGACCAGCGCCAGGAGGGCGCCGAGACGAAGCCTGTTCGAGGGGACCTGCCGGCTGCTCCGAGGACGCGTTGCCATGTACCAACTCCTTCGGGCCCGCGAGGATGAATCGCGGACAGGAATCATTGGGTCCAGAGGGAGGGGCGGAAGCTGCCGCGCCTTACTCCATGGGACTTATAGCTACAACGCTAACATCGGATTTCGGGGGAAGTCAACTAGTCAAAGGAGTAGTTTTTTACGAATATGGATCTAGCTCAGAGATCCAGGGAGACTCCCCGGCCGGCCGCGAGCGCCTTCTCGTAGAGGTAGCGTCCGGAGGCCAGATCCTCCACCGCAATCCCCAGGGATTTGAAGAGGGTCACCTCGTCGTGGGAGCGGCGTCCGGGGATCTTGCCTTGCAGCACGTCGCCCAACTCGCCTTGGATGTGGGCGTCGTCGATCGCACCGTCGGCGCGGGCGAGCAGGAAATCTCCGGCCTCGGCGAGCAGCGACTCCCTGCGGTCGGTGAATAGCGAGGAGCGGGCCATGGCGGCGCCGTCGAGCTCGCGGGCGTTCGGCGTGCAGGCACCGACGGCGTTGACGTGGGCTCCCGGCGCGATCCACTCGCTGAGGAGGACCGGCTCTCTCGACGCGGTCACCGTGCAGATCAGGTCCGCCCCCTCGACCGCCTGCCACGCCGTGCCCACCGGCTGGATCGAGAGGCCCAGGCGCGCTCCTTCTTCTTCGGCGACCCGGCGGGCGTTCTCGGGGTTGCGGCTCCAAATCCGCACCTGGCGCAGGGTGCGCACGGCCTGCATGGCTTCGAGATGGGTGCGAGCCTGGACGCCGGTGCCCAGGATGGCAAGATTCCCGGCGTCCGGCCGGGCGAGGGCGCGGGTGGCGACGGCGCTCGCCGCGGCGGTACGGATGGCCGTCACGGCGCCCGCGTCCAGGAGGGCGAACGGCCTCCCATGCTCCTGGTCGAAGAGCAGGACGATGCCCTGGTGGGAATCCTCGCCGCGTGTGAAGTTGTCCGGCAACACGGTCAGCACCTTGACGCCGGCCACCCCGTCCTCCCTGCGGCCCAGCATCCCCGGCATCACCCCCAGCAGTCCATGCCGGTCCGGCATCCAGATCGCGGAGCGAAGAGGCTGCACCGCCTCACCCCGGGAGAGAGCGCGCAGCGCCTCCTCCACCACCTCGATGCACTCCGCCATGGGAAGGAGGGACTCGACGTCTTCACGATTCAGGAAGAGGATGGACATGGGGGAAGTATAGATGGGGAGGAGCCAAGCCGTGGAGTCTGGGAGCCGGACAAGCCAAGCAGGGACATAGGGACGAACAGGGACGCAAAGGACGACCCTCAGTACCTTAAGTATTGTCCTTGATGTCCCTGTTGTCCTTGCAGTCCCTGTTTTGAGGACCGGAGTGATTGGGGATCTTCCCGGTATATCCTTGCCCCCCTATCACCTTGATCCCCGGGAGATCCCCCATGACCTTCGTCGCCGAGCTCGAACCTCACGCCCTCTGGAAGCACTTCGATGACCTGCTGACCATCCCGCGCCCCTCGAAGCACGAGGAGAAGGCCCGCGACTATGTGATCGGCGTCGCCGAGCGGAAGGGCCTCCGCCACCGGGAGGACACGATCGGCAACGTGGTCGTACTGAAGCCTGCTTCCCCCGGGAAGGAGGCTTCCCCCGCGGTCGTCCTCCAGGCACACCTCGACATGGTGACGGAGAAGAACGCGGGGACGGTCCACGATTTCTTCAAGGACCCCATCCTCCCCCGCCGGGAGGGCGACTGGGTGAAGGCCACGGGCACCACCCTCGGGGCGGACAACGGCATCGGCGCCGCGACACTCCTCGCCGTTCTGGATGCGGACGATCTCGTCCACGGTCCGCTGGAGCTGCTCTTCACCGTCGACGAGGAGACCGGCCTCACCGGTGCCCTGGACCTCGATCCCGTAGCTCTCGATCTGAAAGGCCGGCTGCTGCTGAACCTCGACTCGGAAGAGGAGGACACCGTCACCGTGGGCTGCGCCGGGGGCTCCACGAGTCTCCTGTCGCTGCCTCTCGAAAGCGCTCCGGCGCCGCACGGGACGGTCGCCCTCGACGTCAAGCTCTCGGGCCTCAAGGGCGGCCACTCGGGAATGGAAATCAATCTTCAACGCGGCAATGCCTCGAAGCTCCTGGCCCGCGTCCTCTTCGCCGCCGTCCAGCAGACGCCCTTCCACCTTGCCTCCTTCTCCGGCGGCAACAAGCACAACGCTCTTCCCCGCGAGGCGGCGGCCCAGGTGGTGGTGCCCACGGCGAGCCGCGACGCCTTCCAGGCCGCCGCCGAGCAGGAGATCGCTGCCATCGCCGCCGAGATCCGCTTCGCCGATCCGGACGTGAAGCTCGAAATCCGGGAGTCGTCATCCCCCGGCCGCGTCTGGACGGTCGCCGCCAGTCGCCGGGTCCTGGATCTCGTGAATGCCCTCCCCCACGGTGTCCTGTCGATGAGCTACGACATTCCCAACCTGGTGGAGACGAGCACCAACCTCGCGACCGTCACCAGCACCGAGGGCTCCCTCGCCATCCTGATGAGCACCCGCAGCTCCGTGGCCTCGGCCATGCGCTCGACCAAGCGCCGGCTGCGTTCGATCGCCGAGCTGGCCGGCGCCGAGATCGAGGAGACCGAGGGCTACCCCGGCTGGAAGCCCGACCTCACCTCTCCCCTCCTCGCCCGCTTCCAGCAGGTACACCATCGCCTCACCGGCAAGGACGCGGAGGTCCTCGCCGTCCACGCCGGCCTCGAATGCGGCATCCTGCGCGAGAAGTTCCCCGAGATGCTGGCCATCTCCTTCGGCCCCGTCATCCGGGGCGCGCACTCCCCGGACGAGGGAGTGAAGATCGATTCCGTGGGCCGGTTCTGGGAGCTGCTGAAGGCGACGCTGGTGGAGCTGGCGGCTTAAGCCTTCTCCGGCGCCGCGTAGAGCAGGTCCAGGAGCTGCTTCTCCACCGCCCGGAACTCGGGCGCGGACTTCAGGGCCACGTCATGAATGGGGAACGCAGGGACGTCGATCTTGTGGAGAATCCGTGCCGGCCGCGAGGAGAGCACGTAGACCGTGTCGGCCAGGTAGACGGCCTCCGAGACGTCGTGCGTGACGAAGAGGTTGGTATTGTCCTCCGTGCGCGAGACGTCGAGCAGCAGGCTCTGCATCCCCCAGCGAGTCTGCGGATCGAGGGCGCCGAAGGGCTCGTCCATGAGCAGGATCTTGGGCCGGTTCATCAGGGTGCGGGCGATGGCCACCCGCTGCTTCATGCCGCCCGAGAGGTCTTTCGGATAGCGGTCGGCGAACTCCGACAGGCCCACCGACTTGAGGTACTTGTCCGAACGCTCGCGCCGCTCCGCCTTGGCGATCCCCTGCAGGCGCAGGCCGTACTCGAGGTTCTCCCGCACGGTGAGCCAGCCGAAGGAGGTGTAGGCCTGGAACACCATGCCGCGATCGCGGCCGACATCCTCGACCGGCTTGCCCTCGACCTGAATCTCGCCTTCCGTGGGCACCAGCAGACCGGCGATGGCCTTCAGGATCGTCGATTTACCGCAGCCCGAAGGGCCGAGGAAGACGACGATCTCCCCCTCTCCGGGCTTGTCGTGAATGTCGAAGGAGATGTCGCGTACCGCCTCCGTCGCCTGACCGGAGCGGCTGATGTAGGTGATCGAGACGTGCGACACCCGGAGCTTCGGGGTCTCCGCGCTCGGCTCATGGGTGTAGGTCGCCGGACGGCTCGCGGTCGGCAGGGTGACGGCGACGGTGCCCGGCTCGCCGCTGCCGTGCGCCACGTGAGGAGCTTCTTCGCTCATGCCGTTTCCCTCCAGCGGAAGAGCAGGCTGCTCGCCAGACGAATGAGGAAGTCGGTGAGCAGGCCGATGCCGCCGATCACCAGCAGGCCGGCGAACGCCCACGACGCCTTCTGGTGGGTGCGCGCCAGCTCGATGATGTAGCCCAACCCATGGCCCGGGTTGACCCACTCGGCGAGGATGACGTACGTCCACAGGATGGCGTTCATCACCCGGAAGGAGTCGAAGATCTCGGGCAGGGCCGCCGGCAGAAGGACCGTGCGGATCACCTGCCAGCGGCTGGCGCCCAGGGTGAGCGAGGTCTGCACCAGCTCCTCGGGGACCGTCCGGATCGCCGTCACCACGACCGGCAGCAGGTAGACGAAGACCCCCAGGAAGAGAAAGGCGATCTTTTCCTTCTCGTAGATCCCGAACCAGAGGATCAGGATGCTGATGAAGCCCGAGATCGGCATGTAGCGCAGGGGCGCGACGATCGGCTCGAAGAAACGGTTGACCGGCTCGAAGGCCCCCATCAGCACTCCCAGAGGCAGCGCCAGCGCCGCGGCGAGGAGGAAGGCCTGCGCGATCCTCCACGTCGAGATCACGATCGCGTCCCACAGGTCGTACTGGAGGAAGAGCTGCAAAGTGCCCCGCAGCACCTCGGTGGGCGACGGAAGGAAATCGGGCTTCATGAAGCCGCCGTAGGTCAGCACGCACCAGACGGCGGCCACGAGAATGGGCGCGAGCAGCCCGATGACCGTGGCAGTCGACCGTGGCAAGGGCTCGCGCAGGGCGAAGAGACTGGCTTTCTTGCGTGCCATGTCTACTGTGTCGCGAGGACCACTTTGATGTCGGTACGGCGGTTGAGCTGGCGGCCGGCCTCCGTGGCGTTGTCCGCCACCGGGTTGGTCGCGCCGTGGCCGATGGTCTGGAAGCGGCTGGCCTCGATGTTGGGGAAGCTCTTCAGGATGTAGTCCTTCACCGCCGCCGCCCGCCTCTCGGAGAGCGTCAGGTTGGCCCGCTGCGAACCGATGGCGTCGGTGTTGCCCTCGACCCGCAGATAGGTGTTGCCGAAGGAGGTCATGGTCTCGCCCAGGGCGTCGAGCACGAGGAAGGAGCCGGCCATGATCTCGTCCGAGCCCGGGGTGAAGTGGATCTGGATCTGCTTGTTGATGATCGCGCGGTCCTTCTCCGAGGGAGCCTTGGCGGCGAGCTTGGGCTCCTCCACCTTCTGGCCGGGATACTCGGCGGCCAGCACCTGGAGGAAGCGGGTGTCCGCCCAGTCCTTGGCCTCGACCGGCCGGGTCACCAGCCCCTTCTTGCGCCAGATGATGAAGGCGGTGTCGAACAGGGTCTCATAGTGCGCCTTGCCGCCGGTGAGCCCGTAGAACTGCGCGTTGTCGGCGTAGGGGGTGAGCTTCAAGCCGGAGAGCATGCCGGAGATGGTGTCCGAGTCGAGCTTCAGAGCCTTGCCGACGGTGGCGTAGGAGCCCTGGGGATCGTTCTTGATGACGTCGATCCCCTCGAGCCAGCCGTGGACGAAGTCGCGCAGCGAATCGGGGGCCTTGTCGATGATCTCCTGGCGCGCCACCAGGGTGTCGGCGATGATGTTGGTGGCCGCGGAGGTGGACACCAGGACGTGGGCCTCGTTGCCGCGGGCCGTCACGGCGGCCGAGAGGTCCGGCTCCCAGGTCACGGCGGCGTCGACCTGCTTGGCCTTGAAGGCGGCGGCGGCGGCCGGGGCATCCTGGGTGAAGATGATCCCCTTCTCGACGTCCGCCCGGTCCACCGGTGAGAGACCGGACTGGGCCAGCAGGTAGAGCAGCAGGAAGTGCGAGGGCGTGAACTGGGTGCAGGCGATCTTGTGCCCCTTCAGCTCCTCGATCGACTTGATCGAGGCCAGCGAGACGATGCCGTCGCCGCCTCGCGACCAGTCCTGCATGATGATCGACTTCGCCTTCTGGTTCTGCTCGGCGAGGATCGAGGCCTCGCGGGCCCAGTTGTCGACCGTGTCCCACATGACGTCGACGTTGCCGCTGCGCAGGGCCGCGAGCTTGGTCGCCGGGTCTTCGAAGAGTACGAACTTCACGTCCAGCCCGTACTTCCTCTTGTAGCTGGAGCCCGGGTTCGGGTCCATGCCGTTGTTGAAGACGACGCCCGGCGAGTGGCCGGCCCAGGTGTTGATGGCCACCACCAGCGGGCGGTCCAGCTTGCCGCTGCCGACCGAGTTGCTGGCCGGGGAGACGCCCTCCGAGCCCTTGCCGCGCTCAGGATCGGGCGGTGCGCCTTTCAGGGCGTCGAAATCGCCCTTGCTCACGGCTTCGCCCTTGGCGTTCGTGCTGCCCTTCTGCCCGGTGGCCCAGAGCTTCAAATCGGGAGCAAACCGGCGGACGGCGAAGAACGCAGCCACCAGCAGTGCCAGGACGATGATCGCCTTCCCAAGGGGGGTGACCTTCATTTTCTCTTCTCCTTGTACGGTTCAAGCCGGGCTCATGCCACCCACGAGCTGATCCATGGCGGGACGGAGGGAGGCGACGAATTTCTCCGTCTCCACCACCTGCTCCACCACGGCGCCCATGTAGCTGGCGACCTCGGTCGCGCTGAACTGCGAGGCGCTGACCCGGCCCAGGATCACTTCGAAGACATCGGTGAAAGCGCCCAGTTGCGCCACCACCATCTGGTCGCGCTTCTGGCATTCGAGCAGCAGGTCGCGCTGCTTCTCGAGAATTCCAATGTGCCACTGCCGGGTGCGGGCCGTGGCCGGCTCCTTCTCGGCCAGCTCCTTGAGCTGCCGGCACTTGGCGTCCACCTCCGCCAGCCGCTTCTCGACGCTGGGCAGGGCCGCCGCCGGCAGAGGTGGCGGCCCGGGCCGCACGCCCTGGCCCCGCGGCCCCAGGCGGATGGGCGACATCTGGGCCGTCTGCGGCGCCGGAGCGATGACTGCGGGCGCCGGCGCCGGCTCGTCCGACACGGAGTCGCTCGCCGGGCGGATCGTGGCGAGGATCTGGAGATAGGCCACGCGCTCGCGCACGAAGTTCAGGTAGGCGGTGAGCATGTAGCCGAGCTGCTGGAGGATGCCGGCCTTGGTGGTTTCGTCGAGGTCGGTGCGGTCGGTCAGCACCTGGGTGACCCGTCCCCGGATCTCCGCCAGCCGGCGGTAGCTCGCCATGTAGTCCGGCACCAGGCCGGCGCGGACCCACTGCGCGACGGCAGGGTCGGCCAGCATGGCCTCCACCCGCAGGCGCAGCACCTCGCGGTCCTTCTCCGCCTTCATCTGCTCGTCCCGTCGCTGCTCATCCTCGATCTGCTTGATGTAGCGGTTGCCGGTGGCGGCCATGCTCACCCAGCCGGTGGCGGCGAGCCCCCAGAGGATCAGGGGCAGGGGGTTCCACAGCGCGGCGGAGGCCGCCAAGCACACGGCGCCCCCCACCAGATTGCCTGGAGATTGAATGGCCTTGGCGATGCTCTTCTTGAGGAGCGTCCGGGTGTCGATGGGCATCTGCGGTGGATTCTACAACGGAGCCGGCCAGTCACCACTTCCGGCGCCACTTCCGGCCTCCCCCGTAAGTGTCTCCGCGGGCGAAATGATTTCCGGGCTCCGGCCATTTGGGTTGAGAACTCTTTGGGAGGAAGACCGAAATGATTCCGCTCCGCCGCCTGTCCGCCGCGTTCCTCCTGCTGGCCCTCGTCCCCACGGGAGCGGGGGCCGCCTCCCTCGAACAGATCCCCAGCCCCCGCCCCATGGGCTGGGTCACGGACCTGACGGGCACCCTTCCCCTCCAGGCCGTAACCGAGCTCAACCGCGTGGGCGATCAGGTCCAGGCCCAGACCGGGGCGGAGATGGCCGTCGTGGTCGTCGATTCGACGGCTGGCGCGCCGGCCCGCGACCTCGCCGCCCGCCTGCTGACCTCGTGGGAGATCGGCGAGCCCCGGAAGGGCAACGGCCTGCTTCTCCTCGTGGCGGTCAACGACGGAGCGGCCGAGATCGCCCTCGGCGAGGGAATCCGGGACGCGACCCGTCTGTGGGAAAGCCAGGCGGTCCTGCACATGACGATGGCGCCACGTTTTCGGCGCGGTGATGCGGCGGGAGCGATCCTTCAGGGAGCAGCCTCCTGTGCCCGCCGGCTGCTGGGCGCCCAGGTGACGGTGGCGATGCCGGCTTCCAATCCGAGCTCCGCCGCCGCTCGCCTGCCGGCGGACGACGATCCTCTCCCTTCGACCGTGGTACCCGACCCCCAGGCCGACGCGACGGCCGCGACGGCCCCGGTGATCTCGACGATCTCGACGGCTTCCGGCACACGGGGCGGCCCGGGGTTCCTGCTGGGCATCGGGCTGGTATGCGGCGGCCTCCTCGCCGCCTGGGGTATCGCCCTCAAGGTCCTGTATTCCGCTCCCCGCGCTCAACGCCGCCGCCGCAGGATGAAGCTCGCGACGCTCGATCCCGCCATGGGCGACGCCACGGGGACCTGGTAACGAACGAAACCCGCGCGGCAGGCCAACGTAGGAATCCGAAGGAGGAAACACCATGGACCATGCCTTGACCACCACCGCCTTCACCCTCGACGGCTACGCCATTCAGCGCAACCTCGGCGTCGTACGGGGGATCACCGTCCGTTCGCGCTCCATCTTCGGCACCATCGGCGGCTCGCTGCAGACGCTGGTGGGCGGCAACATCACCCTGTTCTCCGAGCTGTGCGAGAAGACCCGCTCCGAGGCCTTCACGCTGATGGTCCAGCACGCCGAGCACCTGGGCGCCAACGCCATCGTGGGCATCCGCTACGATGCCACGGAGATCATGCAGGGAGTCACCGAGGTGCTTTGCTACGGCACGGCGGTCGTGATGGCGGCGGCCTGAAACGGCGGGGCTCGGTGATAGCATCGCCCGCATGGAAGAGCTCAGCGGCGCCCAGAGAAAGCACCTGCGTGGCCTCGCCCACCATGTGAAGCCCGTGGTCCACGTCGGGAAGAACGGCGTCACCGATCCCGTGCTCCAGGAGGTCGAAGAGGCCCTGGACTATCACGAGCTCATCAAGGTGAAGCTCGTCGATCCCCAGGGCCGCAAGAAAGAGCTGGCCGCCGAGCTCGCCAGCCGCTCCGGAGGCACCCGCGTGGGCCTCGTTGGCAACATCGTCACTCTCTACCGGCAGCACCCCGACCCCGAGAAGCGGAAGGTCGAGGTGCCGTAGGGTCATCGACATCGACTGTGATGCATTGCCCTTTGACCTTCAATCTGGTATCCTATTGAAAGTCAAGAGGATCTCAAGAATGCCAGTCACAGCCAAGGATCGCCAGATCAGCATTCGTATCGGGAGCGAAACCGACGCGTGGTTGGAGCGCCGAGCCGGCAACAGCAAGAATAAGGCTGGGGTCATCCGTCAAATCATCGAACGCGAGAGGGCCCGAGAACGAGAGCAGGAATTGCTTCGCATGTTCAACAAAGCCGCAGCCGATGTCACCCAAGAAGACCGCGATGAGCGGGAGTCCCTGCTAGGGGGATTCGCTGGCGGTCAGCTCGATTGAGAACCGTAAGAGACTCCACTGGACCTCCAAAGCCACTGCGTGGCGAGATCTGGATGTTCGACCTGAATCCCAAGAAGGGTCGGGAGCAGAAGGGCGTGCGGCCCTGTTTGGTTGTTTCCACGGATGCGCTGAATCGATCGGAATTCGGTACCGTGATCATTTGCCCGATCACCACGACGGAGCGTCCCAACTTCAAATGGCGCGTCGCGATCGCTCCTGGGAGCCTACGTCGGGCTGATCAGGACTGGGAGCCCAAGCTCCACTGGGTGGAAACCGACCAGATTGTCACAGTGGACCTACAGCACAGAGCGCTACGCCATCTCGCAACAGTCATCGACGATGACAGGTTGCGGTCGGTTGACGAATCCCTGCGGATGATGCTGAGTCTTTGACCCGTCTGAACGAGCCTCTCGCATCCTTCAGACCACTGTTTGGCTTACACTCCCCCCGCCACCTGCCGGATGGCGGCTTTCAGCATCTGTAGATCCACGGGCTTGGTGAGGTGGCGCAGGAAGCCCGCCTCGTGGCTACGGCGCACGTCGTCCTCCATGCCGTAGCCGGAGAGGGCGATGCCCCGCAGGCCGTAGCGCCGGGAGAGTTCGCGCATCACGTCCTGCCCGGAGCCGTCCGGCAGGCCGAGGTCGCTCACCACGAGATCCAGCCGGCGGCCGGTTCCGTCCTGGGTGGCGACGGCCAGGGTCAACGCCCCGGCGACCGAGGTGGCGACGGTCACCTCGTGGCCCATCAATCGCAGCAGGTCCGACATGGCTTCGGCGGTGTCCTCGTGATCTTCCACCAGCAGGATGTGCAGGGGGCGATCCGCTTCGGCGGACGGTGAGGCCGCCGCGGCCGGCCGGCGGCGGGCGAACCAGACGCCGGTCTCGTCCAGGTCGCCCTGCGCGGTCGCGGCTTCGATCGGCAGGCGAACGGTGAAGCACGCGCCGCTCCCCCTCCCGTTGCTCTCCGCCAGGAGCCGGCCGCCGTGGAGGTCCACGATCGCCCGGCTCACCGCCAGCCCCAGCCCCAGGCCGCCGAACCGCCGGGTGATGCGCCGGTCGGTCTGCTCGAAGGCGTCGAAGATGCGCGGCAGCATCTCGGGCTCGATGCCGATTCCGGTGTCGCGCACTGCGATGGCCAGCTCCCGGGGGCCGGCGAGGCTGCCGGTGAGCACGGACTCGACGGTGATCGTGCCCCCCGCCGGGGTGAACTTGACGGCGTTGGAAAGCAGGTTCCAGAAGACCTGCGTCAGCCGCGGAGCGTCCGCCCAGATGCGGTGCTCCTCCCGGGTGAGGCGCACCTCCAGGCGCAGGCCGCCCTCCGCGACGTCCCGCTCCGCCGTGGCCAGGGCGTGCTCGATCACCCTGCGGGCGTCGATCTGCTGCCGGTGCAGCTCTAGCTTGCCATGGGCGATGCGGGTCAGATCCAGCAGATCGTCGATGAGCCGCGCCTCGAGCTCGACGTTCCTCTGGATCATGGCGAGCTCGCCGGCGAAAGGCTCCATGCGCGGATCGGCGGTCAGCCGGGAGACGACGGCCAGGACCGGAGTCAACGGCGTGCGCAGCTCATGGCTGAGAGTTGCCAGGAAGCGGTCCTTCGTCTCGACAGCTTCCTGGAGCTCGCGATGCGCTTTCTCCAGGGCCTCCTGGGAGCGCCGCCGCTCGCTGACGTCGAGGGTGCTGCCCACCACCCGTACCGCCTTCCCCCCGGCATCGCGGACGATCAATCCCTTGTCCCAGACGTGCACCCAGCTCCCATCGCGATGGCGCAACCGGAACTCGGTGCTGAAGGAGGAGCCGTCGCTCTGAAGGGCGGCGAGGATCGACTGATCGACCGCCTCCACGTCGTCGGGATGGACCTGCCGGCGCCACCAGTTGACATTTCCTTCCACCTCCTCCGGCCAGTAGCCGAGGAGGGTGAAGAGACCTTTGGAGCGCTGTACTCGGCCGTTGGCGGGATCCCAGTCGTAGATCAGCCCGTTGATGGCCTCGGTGGCCAGCCGGAAGCGCTCTTCGCTGACGCGGAGCGCCTCTTCCGCCCGGCGCCGTTCGGTGATGTCACGGGAGATGAGGGCGGCGCCCGAGATCCTCCCGGCCGCGTCCCGGATGGCGGAGATCGACACGGACACGTGAATCCGCCGCCCGTACTTGTGGAGACGCTCGGTCTCGAAAGGGCGCACCCGCTCGCCGCGCAGGACGGCCGCCACGGCGGAAGGTACTTCGTCGAAGACATCCGGCGGGGTGGGCACGGAAAAGCGCTTCCCCACCACCTCCGCCGCGGCGTAGCCGAACATTCTCTCCGCGGCGGCGTTCCAGGCCGCCATCGTCCCGTCCAGGTTCTTGAGGCTGATGGCGTCCTCGGAAGAACCGAAGACCGCGCCGAACCCACCCTCGGCGAGCGCCGCCTGGAGGCGCGCCTCGGACTCCGGCGCTTCTCCGGCGCTTCGGGCGGGCTCTCGGCCGGCGGTCTCTGAATCTTTGATGGCCAACGACACCTTCGACGAACAGGGCGACGGGCGATCCGGCCGCCATGAAAAGCATACCCTAAAGGAAAAATCCCGGCGATCCTGGGCCGTCCCCACGACATCGGGTAAGATTGGAGAGGTTACCGAAGCGCCAAACAGGAGGATCCGGAGATGCTCTCTTTTCGTCCCGCCAAGGCCTGGCAAGGTCTGCTCGGACTGCTTCTACTGCTCGCACTGGCCCCCACCCTCGCCGTCCGCGCCGAGGCACCGGTCGTCTCGACGGTCTCCGCGGCGCCCGCGGACAGCACCGCCAACGTCTACAGGACCCCGCCCCAGGCCCTGGTCGATCTCGTGGACACGCCGCCGACCCCGGGCATGCGCCTCGATCCGAAGCGGGAATGGATGCTGCTGGTCCAGCAACAGAACCTGCCGCCGATCGCCGAGCTTGCCGAGCGCGAGCTGCGCCTCGGCGGTCTGCGCATCCGGCCGCGCAGCCATGGGCCGAGCCGCTCGGGATATGCCACGAGCCTGAAGCTGCTGCGCATCTCCGACCTCGCCGAGCGTTCCATCACCGGCCTGCCGGCGGGAGCGCGCATCGAGAACCTCCGCTTCGCGCCGGACGGCGCCCGCTTCGCCTTCACCCATACCGGAGCGGATGGCATCGAGCTCTGGGTGGCCGAGGTGGCGACCGGCCAGGCGCGACGGCTCGGAACCGCCCAGCTCAATCTGTCGGCCGGCACCCCGCCGCAGTGGCTCCCGGACGGCTCGCTCGTGGCCACCCTGCTGGCGCCCGGCCAGGGTCCTGAGCCCGCGGCGCCCACCGTTCCCGCCGGCCCCATCCTCCAGGAGAACCGTGGCAAGACGGCGCCCGCCCGCACCTATCAGGATCTCCTCAAGAGCGCCTACGACGAATCCCTCTTCGAGTACTACCTCACCTCGCAGGTGGCCCGCATCGCTCCGGACGGCCAAGTCACGCCGCTCGGCAAGCCGGGGTTGATCATGCGCGTTTCCCCCTCTCCCGACGGCCGCTACCTGCTGGTGTCGAGCGTCCACCGCCCCTTCTCCTACCTCGTGCCCGCCGACCGGTTCCCTCACCGTAGCGAGATCTGGGACCTGGACGGCCATGCCCTCCGCACCCTCGCCGACCTCCCTCTCCAGGAGGAGATTCCCATCACCTTCGGCAGCGTCGGCACCGGCCCGCGCGGCATCGGCTGGCGCAGCGACGCCCCGGCGACCGTCTCCTGGGTGGAGGCGCTCGACGGCGGCGACGCCGGCCGCGAAGCCGCGCAGCGCGATCGCGTGCTGACCCTCGCCGCGCCCTTCCAGGGCGAGCCCGCGACCCTCGCGACCCTGGCGTTCCGTTTCGAGGGGTTGACATGGGGGAACGACGACCTCGCCCTGGTCTCCGAATCGTGGTGGAAGACCCGCCGCACCCGCACCTGGCTTCTCCATCCCGGCGCCGGAGAGAAAAGCTCGCCGGTGCTTCTCTTCGACCGTTCCTTCGAGGATCGCTACGCCGATCCCGGCGAGCCCTTGACGGTCGCCAACGCCTGGGGGCGGGAGGTCCTGCAGACGGCGGACGGCGGCAAGACGATCTTTCTGAGCGGCCTCGGCGCCTCGGCGGAGGGCGACCGCCCGTTCCTCGACGCGCTGGACCTGACCACCCGGAAGGCGCGGCGCCTCTTCCGCTCCGAAGCGCCCCATTTCGAGGACCCGTCGGAGGTCCTGGACGCCGCGGGGCGCTACCTGCTGGTGCGCCGCGAGACGGTCGAGGAGCCGCCCAACTGGTTCGTGCGCGATCTGAAGACCGGCAAGCTGCGCCAGATCACCCATTTCCCCCATCCGACGCCGCAGCTTCTGGGCATTCACAAGGAGCTGCTGCACTACAGCCGGCCGGACGGCGTCCAGCTCACCGGCACCCTCTACACGCCGGCCGGCTGGAAGAGCGGGGACGGCCCCCTGCCGCTGGTGATGTGGGTCTATCCCCAGGAGTTCAAGAGCGCCGACGCCGCCGGCCAGGTGACGGGATCGCCTTACCAGTTCGCTCGCGCCCCCTGGTTTTCGCCCCTGGTGTGGCTGACGCAGGGGTATGCGGTGCTCGACGATCCCAGCATGCCCATCGTCGGCGAGGGCGACAAGGAGCCGAACGACACCTACGTTGACCAGCTCGTGGCCTCGGCCAAGGCGGCGGTGGACGAGGTGGTGAAGCGCGGTGTGGCCGACCGGCGGAAAATCGCCATCGGCGGCCACTCCTATGGCGCCTTCACCACCGCCAACCTGCTCGCCCACTCCGACCTCTTCGCCGCCGGCATCGCCGAGAGTGGCGCCTACAACCGCACCCTGACCCCCTTCGGCTTCCAGGCCGAGGAACGGGACTTCTGGCACGCCTCGGACATCTACATGAAGATGTCGCCCTTCCTCTACGCCAACCAGGTCCACCGTCCCCTGCTCCTCGTCCACGGCCAGGCGGACAACAACCCGGGGACCGACCCGATCCAGAGCGACCGCTTCTACAATGCCCTCAAAGGCAACGGCGCCACGGTCCGTCTCGTGATTCTCCCGTACGAGAGCCATGGATACCGAGCGCGGGAGTCGGCCCTCCACCTGCTGTGGGAAAGCTCCAATTGGCTGGACACCTACGTAAAGAACCGTCCGGCGGAAACGAAGGCGGCGACGGCGACGAATCCGTAGGGCCTCCATACCCCGGGTTCACCACCCGGGGTCAAGACTCCGATTCAGTGAAACCGATCCGCCGGTTCGCTTTCTCGGGTTGCGCCATCAATTGCCGGAGAGCATCGAAGACGACCTTGAACTGGCCGTCATACTTGTGCTCCAGCTCGTGGAGCCTCCGGGCGAGGTCCGTCCGGGTGGTCATCACCTGGCGGAGCCGGACAAAGGCACGCATGATCTCGATGTTGACCCGCACGGACTGCTCGCTCCGCAGGATGCTCGAGAGCATCGCCACTCCCTGTTCGGTGAAGGCATAAGGCAGATATCTGCGGCCGCCCCATCTTGAGGTACCAATTTGGTACCTCAAGATTTCGACCTCTTGCTCGGTCAATTGGAACATGAAGTCAAGAGGAAAGCGGTCCAGGTTACGTTTCATTGCACGGATGAGGGTTTTGGTCTCTACTCCGTACAGCGTGGCGATGTCCTCATCCAGAATCACCTTCTCCCCTCGCAGGACCAGGATCGCGTGCTCGATCCTGTCCGCCGGCAGCAGTGCCTGAGTCTCTTCCTTCTCTTCCATGGCGGTTGCCCCCTCCCTGGGGCGCTTTGAGGTGCCCGTTGGGTACCTCAAAGCTGGAGACCACCCCCAGCAGGGCCGCATTGGACTTTCCTCACTCTATATAAACGGAAAAAGTCGCTCTCATCGCTCATCCATCCGTCGCCGGTCTTCGGCTGCCCCATCTTGAGGTACCAATTTGGCACCTCAAGATCGTTAAATCTACGAACCGTCCCCCTGCTTCGGCGGCCGAGCGGGTCTCCCGCACCCCCTGCTAAACTGGAGACCCACGTCCGAATCAGGAGGCTCCCCCTGTCCGCTGAGATCTTCGACGTCTTCTTCAGCTACAACAGTAAGGACCGGGACGCCGTCCGCCTCGTCGCCAACGAAATGCGGCGGCAGGGCGTGCGCGTCTGGATGGACGAGGAGATTCTGCCCCTCGGCCAGTCGTGGCAGCCCCACGTTGAAGAGGCTCTCAAGGAGGTCCGATCAGCCGCGATCCTTCTGGGACCGTCCGGATTCGGAGACTGGCAGAAGGAGGAGGCCCGGCTCTGCCAGACTCAGGGCGTCAAGCGCGGAATCCCGGTCATCGCTGTCCTGCTCCAGGGCGGTCCCGACGTGGACACGCTTCCCGAATTCCTCAAGGAGCGGACCTGCTCCGACCTCCGGAACGACGGAGGTGGAGTTCGGCTCCAGCGGCTGATCCGGGAGATTCGTGGCCCTGAGGGAGAGCCTTCTCCCACGAAAGCCGCCAGCCCGTCCCGCGGACCCAAGCTCCATAACCTCCCCTTCCTCCCCCTGGGAGACCTCCTCAAAGGCCGGGACGAAGAACTCCGTTCTTTGGAGACAAATCTTCACGGACCCACTGCCGCCACGGCCATCACCCAGACCCAGGCCATCCACGGCCTCGGCGGCATCGGTAAGACTCGCTTGGCTGTCGAGTACGCCTGGCGCTCGGGAGACCGGTACGACGCTGTCCTGTTCGTCGTGGCCGATTCGCCAGAAACGCTGAGGTCCGGACTCGCAGGTCTAACCCGCCTCGGTCTTCCAGGCTTGGTCCCGGCCCCGTCCCGCGCTCAGGAAGACGAGGTCGTCGCCGTCCTGACCTGGCTTCGGGAGAACGACCGCTGGCTGCTGATCCTTGACAACGTGGACTCCCCGGAGGCGGCGGTTTCCGTCCGGAAGATCCTGCCGCAACTTCATAACGGGCAAGTCCTCATAACATCGAGGCGCAAAGACTGGCCACCGAGCATCAAGAAGCAACAGCTTGGCAAGCTAACATCCGAAGAGGCGACTCAATTTCTGCTCCAGCGAACGGAAGGGTTAAGAACATCGACCCGAGACGACTCCGCGCGGACCTGTGAGTTGGTGTCCATTCTCGACGGACTCCCCCTCGCCCTTGAACAGGCAGCAGCGTACATTTCCTACCATCAGATGACCTTCTCGAAATACTTGGAGATCTGGGAGAAGGAAAGGAATAGCGTCCTCGGATGGCACGACGAGGACCAGATGGAGTACCCAGCCTCTATCGCCGCCACTTGGCAGACCACATTTAACGAACTCCACCCTACCGCCGCCGCGATCCTCCGTCTGACCGCCTTCCTGGCGCCGGACCCCATTCCTTTAGCCATGTTCGAGGATGGAACTGCGATCATTGCAGAGGCGGTCAGGCTCTTGCTTGAAGAAACTGTGCAGAAACGGGCGCCTCAGACAGTCAGGGAAGGACTCGCCGAGCTGGCGGCTTACTCGCTGCTTTCCAAGGATGGCGAGACAGGCACCGTCCATAGAATGGTCCAAGAGGTAGTCCGCGGTCGGATTCCAGAGGAGCACCGGCGGGAGTGGATCGAGCGCGCCCTGCTGCTGGTGGACGGTTTCTCGCCGACAGAGGCAGGAGATGTCCGGACGTGGCCCGTTTGGAACGTGATCAGGTCGCATGCTACGGAAGTGACCGACCGTGCCGACCGCGCCGGGATCACCAACTCCACGGCTCGACTGATGAACAACTTGGCCTTTCTCCTCTATGCAAAAGGCCTCTATGCGGAAGCTGAGCCGTTGTTGCGGCGGGCTCTGACGATCGACGAGAACTCCCTCGGGCAAGATCACCACAACGTCGCCGTCCGCCTCAACAACTTGGCCCAGTTGCTTCAGGACACGAACCGATTGGCGGAAGCCGAGCCGTTGATGCGGCGGGCTCTGACAATCGACGAGAACTCCTTCGGACAGGATCACCCAAACGTCGCCATCCGCCTTAACAACTTGGCTCGGTTGCTTCAGGACACGAACCGATTGACAGAAGCCGAGCCGTTGTTGCGGCGTGCCCTGAAGACCTACGAGAACTCCTTCGGGCAGGATCACCCAAACATCGCCAGATTCCTCAACAACTTGACTGCTTTGCTAACGACTACGAACCGGTTGGAGGAAGCCGAGCCGTTGATGCGACGGGCATTGAAGATCGACGAGGACTCCTTCGGACAGGATCACCCAAACGTCGCCAGAGACCTCAACAACTTGGCTGGTTTGCTAGAGGACACGAACCGGTTGGAGGAAGCCGAGCCGTTCATATACCGGGCCCTTAAAATCGACGAGAACTCCTTCGGCAAGGATCACCCCAACGTCGCCAGAGACCTCAACAACTTGGCTGGTTTGCTAACGGCCACAAACCGGTTAGCGGAAGCCGAGCCGTTGATGCGGCGAGTCGGCGAGATCTTTGAGAAGAATCTCGGGCCCGATCATCCCAACGTGGCCACCTCCCTCAACAACCTTGCTCAGTTGCTTAAAGCCACGAACCGGTTGGAGGAAGCCGAGCCGTTGATGCGACGGGCATTGAAGATCGACGAGGACTCCTTCGGTCAGGATCACCCCGATGTCGCCAGAGACCTCAACAACTTGGCAATGCTGCTCCGGTCCACAAACCGCCTTCAGGAAGCTGAGCTGACAATCCTACGGGCGGTCTCGATTTTCGAGACCAGCTTGGGGCGGGACCACCCCAGTACGCGGAACGCAAGGAAAAACCTGGAACTCATCCTCGGAGAGCTGAAATCCAAAGGATCTTCCACATAGAGCGGGCAAGCCTTCCTACTTGAACGCCCCCGCGTCAATGCCGTACTGCTGCATCTTGGTGTAGAAGTTCTTGTAGTCGATGCCCGCGGCCTTGGCGGCTTGGCTGATGTTGCCCCGGGCCTCGGTCAGGCAGCGGGCGACGTAGTCCCTCTCGAAGCGCTCCACGACCCGCTGCTTGGCGTCGCGGAAGCCGGAGGGCTCGGGCTCGGCCTCGCGCGGCAGGAGGGGCCGCAGCTCTTGCAGGGGCTCCGGCAGATGGCGGGGCTCGATGACCGGCCCTTCGGCCAGCAGCACGGATCGTTGCAGGATGTTCTGCAGCTCGCGGATGTTGCCCGGATAGTCGTAGGCGAGGAGCAGGGCCTCAGCGTCGGACGAGAGGCGCTTGGGCGTTCCATCGCCACGGCCGGCGGCCAGCTTCGCTAGGAAGTGTCGTAGCAGGAGCGGCAGGTCCGAACGCCTATCGCGCAGAGATGGCAGCCTCACTTCCACGACGTTCAGCCGGTAGAGGAAGTCGCGCCGCACCTTGCCCTCTTTCACGAGGTCCACGAGCTCGCGGTTGGTGGCCGCCACCACCCGCACGTCGGCGCGCCGGATCTGCGTGCCCCCCACCCTTGAATACTCGCCGTTCTCCAGCACGCGCAGCAGCTTCACCTGGAGGGGCGGCGTCAGCTCCCCCACCTCATCGAGCAGGAGCGTGCCGCCCTCGGCTCGCTCGAACCAGCCGGTCTTGTCCGCCACGGCGCCTGTGAAGGCGCCTCGCACGTGGCCGAAGAGCTCGGACTCCAGGAGGTTCTCCGGCAGGGCGCCGCAGTTGACGGGGACGAAGGGTTTGGCACGCCGGCGGCTGTTGAAGTGGAGGGCTCGCGCCACCAGCTCCTTGCCGGTACCGCTCTCGCCCTGGATGAGGATGGTGGCGTCCGAGTCCGCGACCTGGGAGATGAGCTTGAGCACCGCCAGCAAGGCCGGGTCCTGCCCGACGATGGCGCCGAAGTCATAGCGCCCCCTCAGCTCTTCCGCCAAGGCGCCGATGTGCTGCTGGAGCCGGCGCCGCTCCAGGGCATTGCGCGCCGCGAGCGAGATGAACTCCGAGAAGCTGGCCACGAGCCCGGCCGTCTCCTCGGAGAACACGCCCTCGGCGCTGCGGTTGTCCAGGTAGACGACACCCAGGAGCTGGCCGCCGTCGCGGATCGGATGGCAGATGACGGAGAGGATCAGCAGCCGCAACACGCTCGCCCGGCTCCCGAGGGCGGGATCGTCCAGGACGTTGGGATGCCAGAAGCGCTCTCCCGAGGAGCGCACTTTGCGCAGGATGCCGCGGCTGACCTCGAACTCGGGACGCTCGATGTCCTCCTTGGCGAGGTTGCGGGCCGTCTCCACCACCACCTCGCCCTCGGCCCCTTCCGGCTCGAAGAGCAGGATCATTCCCCGCTCGGCGCCGCACAGCTCGATGACGCCGTCGAGCGCCGCGGTCAGCACACGGTCCAGATCGCTCTCGGCGAGCACCCTCTTGCCCAGCTCCAGGAGACGTTCGAGCACGATTATGGTTTCCTCACCAGAACTGTGGCATTAACACCCTAATATAACACCACCCCCAGGAAGCTCCGCGCGATTCCTGAAGCCGACCTAAGCCCTTTGGATCAAGTGATTTGGAGAGGAATTCCGAGCCGAGAGGCGGGCTGGCACTCGTCTTGCCCTAAAGAGATTCGTCACGACGACCGCCCCACGGCGGCGCCTCCTCCGGGGACGGGTTTCGGACAGAACCCGTCCCCCTTTTTTGTCTAACCCAGGATGCCGTCCAGCAACTGGCGCACGAAGCTCAGCTCGTCCTCGTTCACCGTGTGCCCCATGGCGGGGTAGATCCGCTCCGTGACCTCGGCACCCATCGTCTTCAGCACCGCCGCCGACTCGTCCACCCTACCTTTAGGGATGTGGGGATCGCGGTCACTGCAACCGAGGAAGACGGGGGTGCCAGCTAAGGAGCCTGGATAGTCTCGCGGCGTTCCCGGCGGACCGATGAGGCCGCCGGAGAGACCCAGGATCGCGCCGTAGCGCCGCGCGTTGCGGGCCGCGAACTCCAGCGACAGGCAGGCTCCCTGGGAAAAGCCCAGGAGGACGATGCGCTCCGCCGGCATCCCCTCCGCCTCGAGTTGCGCCACGATTTCGCCGATGCGGGCAAGGCCCGAGGAGAGGCCCGGCTCGTTCTGTGGCATCGGTGCCATAAAGCCGTAGGGATACCAGGAGTAGCCTGCGGCCTGGGGCGCCAGATAGGCGAAATCGTCGCGGCCGAATTCATCGGCCAGGGTGAGGATGCTCTCCGCCGTGGCGCCGCGGCCGTGCACCATCACCATGGCCGCCGCGGCCTCGGCGACAGGCGGTCCAGCGTGGACGAGCGGCTGCCCCTGATGGGGACCCGCCACGCTCAGCGACCGCCTTCCGCCGTCTCTGCTACCGGGGCCACCGGCCGCACCGTGATGGGCGGCAGGAGCTCCTCGATCTGCCGGCGCGTCGGCTCCAACCAGGGCGGCAGCTTGAGGGCCGAGCCCAGGCTTTCAACCGGTTCGTCGCGGGTGAAGCCGGGCGGGTCCGTGGCGATTTCGAAAAGCACGCCCCCGGGCTCGCGGAAGTAGATGGAGCGGGAGTATTGCCGGTCCAGCACTGGCGTCACGTAGAGGCCGGCCTCGGCCACGGCCTCGCGCCAGGCGAGCTGGTCCGGCTCGTCCACCGACCGCCAGGCCACGTGGTGCACTGTGCCCGCCGAGACGTGCCCCCGCACCGCGGACGGCGCGCCCAGCACGTCGACCCGTGCGCCGGACCCTCCCTCCCCCACCTCAAAGCGGATGCGGTCGCCATGCTCGGCCACGCGCCGGAACTTCAGGGCTCCCGCCAGCAGGTTCTCGGTGACGTGCGAGTTCCACTCGGTGAGAGTGACGCCGTCGAAACCTCGCACGGCGTGCTCGGCAGGCACCGGGCCCCCCTCCCAGGGTGAACGCGAATCGCCGGCCTGTGCGACGAGCTCCAGCCGCAGGCCGTCGGGATCGAGCAGCGTCAGCACCTCCTCGTCGAACCGCGGATGGGGATCCTCATGGGCCACGCCGAGGCTCGACAGGCGTTGAGTCCAATAGCTCAGCGATCCTTGAGGAACGGAAAACGACGTCACCGTCGCCTGCCCGGCGCCCTGAACGCCCCGCCGGGCACCGGGCCAGGGGAAGAACGTCAGGATCGTACCGGGATGTCCGACCTCGTCGCCATAGTAGAGGTGATAGGTGCTGGGATCATCGAAGTTCACCGTCCGCTTGACCAGCCGCAGCCCCAGGACGCCGGTATAGAAATCGACGTTCGCCTGCGGATCGCTCGCCATGGCGGTGACGTGATGGATGCCTTCGAGGGGTTTGCGCATCAACTCCCTCCGGCTTTACTCCAACCGCATCCGCCGCAGGAACAGCCCCGTCCGCTCAGGTTTCTGCGTGTCCGACCGCGTCCAGGCCACCAGCAGATCGCCATTGTTCGCCAGAGCGGCGGCGGGAGACTCGGGGCTCGTGGAGGGCGTGGCATTGACGGAGATGCGCTCGGTGCGGGGCTTGCCGACGGGCGTGAAGAGCTGGGCGAAGAGGTTGGAGAGCTTCCCGTTTTCACTCACCTCCCAGATCACGGCGAAGCGCCCGCGATCGTCCATCGCCACGGCGGCGGCGCGTTCGCAACGATTCTCGATACAGGCGGGCTTGCCGGTGAGGGCAATGCGGTCCCCAGAGGGCTCGCCCGAGGTCGCGAAGCGCTGCGCGGAGTAACCCTCGGGGCCCTCGAAGACCGCCAGGGTGCCCGCGCGGCTCCCCACCAGGGAGGCGAGGGTGATGCCACTATCGCTGCCATCGCCCCACCGGGAGCCGGCGAGCTCGTAGACCTTTCCCACCGGTTCGCCCATGGAGTCGAAACGGGAGACGGAGGCCGTCGAGTCGTTGCCGCCGCCAGAATTCCGCCCCACGGCGAAGCCGCCTCTATAGCCCGCCACCAGGGTGCCGTCATCCATCCCACGCTCGGCCTTCATGGGAAGCTCGGAGTCCAGGGGCTTACCCTTGGCGGAGAAACGAGCCAGGGCGAGGCTCGACCGGGAGTCGCGCTGGTCCAGCCAGACCGCGACGAAGGCGCCGCCCTCCTCCATCGCCACCCGCGGCGACTGCTGACTACCCGGGCTCGCGGTGGAAAGAAGGATCTCCGGCCCCAGCTTGACTCCGCCGGCGCCGAACCGCTGGCCGAACACGCCCGTACCGAGCTCTACGGCGCCCTGCCAAGCGACGACGAAACGGCCCGGTTCGTCCGCCGTCACCGCGGGACGGATCTGGTCGCCCACCGCCGTCGTATTCACCGCGAAGTGCGGACCGCAGCCTCCGGTTTTAGGCGCCAGCAGGCAGCCGCGGATTCCCAAGCCCTCGTTGCCGGCCTCGGTATCCGTCCAGATGGCGACGAAGCCGCCCCGGGAGTCCGCGGCCAGCGCCGGCTGGCTGCCGGTGAGGCTCAGCAGCTCCTCGTTTTCAGTTTGCCCGGTGGTCTGCGCGCACACCGGCCCAACTCCAAAGCAGGCCAGAACGGCCATCAAGGCCGCGAACCGGCGGATCGCGACGAAATCCAACAGATCATTCAACATGGCAGGTACCCCTCTCGGGGACCATGGTACCAGGGAACCGCTCAGGGCAACCGCAGTCTCCGCGCGAAGAGCTGGTGGTCCGTCTGGAAGGGGTCGACCCGGGTCCAGACGACCTCCAGAGAGCCGTCGTTCGCCAGGGCCGCCGCGGGAGTCTCGGGCTCGATAGAGAGCTTCAGAGTCACGGGGAAAAGAACGCCGCGGGGCTTGTTGGCCGCGCTATAGAGCTGGGCGCTGAGGTTGAAGACGCTCAAGCCGTCGGAGATCTCCCAGACCAGTGCGAACCGGCCGTTGTCGTCCATCGCGACGGCCCTGAGGTTCTGGCAGTGAGTCGCCACACAGACGGGACCGTGGCGGATCGGGAAGAGGCCTCCAACCGGTTGGCCAGAGGGCGCGAACCGCTGGCCGAAAACGCCGTCGGGGGCCGAGAACACCGCCAGCGCGCCGGCCCGGCTCGACGCCAGCCCGGCGAGGGCGAACCCCGGATCCGTCTCAGCGCCAGCCGAGAGGCGGTAGATCCGCCCCACCCGGCGTCCCGAGTCGTCGAAACGGTTCACGGCCGCGTTGAACGAGCGCTCCCCTGTGGGGCACAGGCTGCAAGTCCCAAGCTCATCCCAGCCGACGGCGAAGCCACCCGGGTAATGTACGACCTGGGCGTTGTCGTTGCCGGCGGCGCCGAGCGCCGGCTGCGCGATCTCTCCGCCCAGCGGCGCGCCGCTCGCGGAGAAGCGGGCCGCAGCGATGTTCCTGTCCCCGTTGAGGAGGAAATCCACCCAACTGACGACGAAGGCGCCGTTGTCCCCCATGGCCACTTTGGGAAAGAGGTCCGCATCGCCGTCCGGCTGGAGGAGGACCATCTCTGACCCTTGCCGGGCGCCGCCGATGCCGTAGCGCTGGCCCGCCAAGGTGACGTCGCTGGCACTCACGCTCTGCCAAACCACCACGAAACGGCCTCGGCTGTCCGCCGACACGGCGGGATGATCCTGTTGCGATCCAGGGCCCGTGCTCACCGCGAACGGCGGGCCGGGATTCACCGCTCCCGGGGCCAGCAGAGCGCCGCGAATCCCAAAGTCGCCGGGCTCGGCATTCGCCCACACCATGACGAAGCCGCCCCGGCCATAGGTCGCGACGGAGGGCTCGACACCGGACGTGCTGAGCAGGTGCTCGCCGCCGCCGATCGCCTTCTCCTCGGCATCCTGAGCCCGCGAGGGCGCCGCGGCGCCGAGGATGCAAAGGGCCGCGAGAGTGGCGGTTCGGACGATGAGGCGTACTGAAACAGGCCGATTGAGATTCGGGTCTCTGGGTGTCTCGGCCATGATTTCCGTACGCCTCCCTGAGAGAAGAGCGGATCAGGATTCTCGACGAACCTGATTCTAGCGCGGATGGGACCGTCTGGGATTGAAATCCCTGGCTACCGACGGTGCCCCCTCCTGTTGCTTTACTTCTTCTCCGCCGCGATCCAGTTGTCGATCCGCTTTTCCAGGACGTCGAGCGGCAGGGCACCGGCGCCCAGGACCTCGTCGTGGAACTTGCGGATGTCGAACTTGGGGCCGAGCGCCTTCTTCGCCCGCTCGCGCAGCTCGGTGATCTTGAGCTGGCCGACCTTGTAGCCCAGAGCCTGACCGGGCCAGACGATGTAGCGGTCGGTCTCGCTCTGGACCTCGACCTCGTCGACTCCCGAATGGTCGTGGAAGAACTTCACCACCTGATCGCGGGTCCAGCGCTTGTAGTGAAAGCCGGTATCCACCACGAGGCGGATGGCACGCAGCATCTCATCCTGCAACCGGCCGTAGTCGCTGTAGGGATCCTGGTAAAACCCGACCTCTTTGCCGAGGCTCTCGGTGTAGAGCGCCCACCCCTCGACATACGCGGTGTAGCCCCCCTGCTGGCGGAACGGCGGCAGGGTCGGAAGCTCCTGGGCGATCGAGAGCTGCATGTGATGCCCGGGCACGCCCTCGTGGTAGGCCGTGGACTCGGTGGAAATGGTCTTGCGGTGCTCCGCATCGCCGGTGTTCACCTGCACGCGGCCGGGCCGGGAGCCGTCCGGCGCGCCGGTGTTGTACTGGGCCGACGAGGCCTCCTTCTCGCGAAACTCCTCCACCGGCACCACCTCGATCTTGGCCTTCGGCAGCCGGCCGAACAACTCGGGGAGCTTGCCCCACATCTGGTCGATGTAGTGCTTGTAAAGGTCGACGATCTCCTGGCGTGAGTGGAAGTGGCGCTTGGGATCGGCGTCGATGGCGACGTTGAGAGCCTTGACGTCCGCGAAACCAAGCTTCTTGGCGAGCACCGCCATCTGCCCCTCAATGCGCGTCACCTCGCTCAAGCCGATCTGGTGGATCTGCTCCGGGGTCAGGTCCGTCGTGGTGGAGCCCTTGACCGCCCAGGCGTAGCGGGCGTCGCCGTCGGGTAGCGACCACATCCCCGGCTCGGTGCGGCCCTTGGGGATGTACTCCTCCTTCACGAACTTGCCGAACCTGCCGTACGCCGGCAGGATCGAGTCGTGGATGGCGGCGATCATGTCCTTGCGGATGCGCTGCTGCTCCGCCTCGGGGATCTCCTTGGGAAAATTCGCGAGCGGCGCGGCGAACGGCGACTTCTCGGCCGTCATGCCGGCGATGCCGTCCACCTGCACCGCCACTTTTTCGAGCAGGAACTTGGGAGGCATCAATCCAGCGGCCATGCCAGCCCGCATGTGATCGGTGGTCTGATCGAACGCCACGGGAAATTTTTTGTAGCGCGTGATCAGGTCGTCGTAGTCCTTGACCGTGGTGAAAGTCAGAAGGGAGGGGAACTGCGCGGCCAACAGATGGATGCCGGAGATCTGGTTGACCGGCATCAGCCAACCCTTGAACTTCGCGTCTTCGAGCTGTTCCTTGAGATTGCGCACCATCAGCGCCTTGTTGAGCGCTTCCTGCTCGGGGAAACCGGCGGTGTCGACCGCCTCGAAGCGCCGCAGGAAATCCTTCGCCTTCACCAGGTCGGCGTCGATGGCCGCTTGAGAGAAGTCGGACATCTTGTCGTTCCATCGCTTGTCGCCCAGGATGGAGGCGAATTCCGGCGAGTGGGAGAGGTTGTATTCCCATTGCTCGGCGAGGAGCTGTTTGAGGGTGTCGCGCCGGGCCTGGAGGTCGGGAGAGGACGCGGGCGCGGCCCACGAGGGTACGGTGACAGCGGCCAGCAAGAAAGCGGCCAGCAGAAACTTCAATCGCATAGAGGGTTCTCCTTTCATGGCACCCTCAATACGCAGAAGGTGCCCAGGAGTTACAGGCCCTCCCGTCACCCCTTGGTCGGCAATACGTAAAGCAGGACCGCGAAGAAGTGGAACACGCTGCCGGCGAGGACGAACAGATGCCATACCGCGTGGTGGTAGGGCAACCGGCGCCATTTGTAGAAGACGACTCCCAGGGTATAGGAGAGGCCGCCCAGGAACAGCAACTGGACACCGGCGGGCGAGACCGCCTCGATCAGCGGTCTGAGCGCCACCACCACCAGCCAGCCCATGCCCAGGTAGAGGGCGATCGACAACCACTGGAAACGGCCGATGGCGGCGACCTTGAGGGTGATGCCGAGGAGCGCCATGCCCCAGACGAGTCCGAACAGGGTCCAGCCCCAGCCGCCGCGCAGGCTGATGAGGGTGAACGGCGTATAGGTGCCCGCGATCAGCAGGTAGATGGCCGAGTGATCGAGCACCTTCAGCACGCGCTTGGCCTTCGGCCAGGGGATGCCGTGGTAGAGCGTCGAGGATAGGTATAGCAGGATCAGCGTCACGCCATAAACCATGGAGGCCACGACGTGGCGGACGTCCCCCGACCCTTCGGACACGACCAGCATCGCGATGAGGCCCGCGATACTGAGCACGATCCCAAGCCCATGGGTCACGCTGTGAGCGATTTCTTCCCGTAACGAATACTGTGGGTGCTGTGCGGCGGCGTTCATGACTGCTCGGTTCCCTCGGAGCCGGGCCTCTTCCGGGTGAAGAGGGCCGTGGGCGATTGTAACCGGGAAACCCGCGGCGGAAGTGTGACAATCCGGAGTGCTACGATCCTGCGCCATGATTCCGCGCACCCTGCTCAGCCTTGGCGCCTTGCTGGTCTTCACCGTTCCCGCCTGGTCCTCTCCTGCCGCGAGTGGTCCTTACGAGCTCGACGCCGAAACGGCCGGGCGGTTCGCGAAGCTCGCGCTCGCCTGCGTCCACAAGGAGTATCCGAACAAGATCGCCCACCTCCTGAACGGCGACAAGGACGTCAAGCCGCCGCGCGAGCTGACGCCGGCCTTCTACGGCTGCTACGACTGGCATTCCGCGGTGCATGGCCATTGGCTGCTGGCGCGCCTGGCCCGCCGCTTCCCCGAAGCACCTTTCGCGGCCGAGGCCCGGGCCGCCCTGGACCTCAGCCTGACGCCGGCGCACATCGCGGCCGAAGTGGCCTACCTGGAAGGCGAGGGCCGGGCCTCCTTCGAGCGCCCATACGGTCTCGCCTGGCTGCTGCAACTCGCCGCCGAGCTCAAGGAATGGGACACGCCGCAGGCGAAGCGCTGGTCCGAAACGCTCCAGCCATTGGCCAAGGCGACCGTGGGGCACCTCAGCACCTGGCTGCCCAAGCTCTCCCATCCCGTCCGCATCGGCGAGCACAACCAGACGGCCTTCGGCCTCGGCCTGATGATCGACTGGGCACGAACGGCCGGGGACACCGCATCCGCCGATCTCTTCGAGAAAAAGGCCCGCGATCTGTTCCTCAGGGACCGCTCCTGTCCGCTCGACTACGAGCCCTCCGGCGAGGATTTCCTCTCTCCCTGCCTCGCTGAAGCCGACCTGATGCGCCGTCTGCTGCCGCCGAAGGATTTCGCCGACTGGCTCTCCTCGTTCCTGCCGCAGATCGGCACCGCCAACTGGCTCGTCCCTGCCGTGGCCACGGACCGCACGGACGGCAAGCTCGTCCATCTCGACGGTCTCAATCTCTCCCGAGCCTGGATGCTGGAAGGAATCGCCGCCAGCCTGCCGGAAAGCGACTCCCGCATCGCCCCCCTGCGTCTCGCCGCCGCCGCCCACCGCACCTCAGGCCTCGAAGCCGTCACCGGCAAGCACTATGAAGGTGGCCACTGGCTGGGAAGCTTCGCAACGTACCTGGTGACCGGGCGGGGGCTGCCGAAGAAGCCCTGACAGGGAATGAGACACGAGTCGCACCAGCTTGGGCGAACCGGGGAAAGGCCTTCCCGAGTGGGGAAAAGGCTTTCCCGAGTGGGTACTGTCCTAGTTTGATTTTCAGCCGAAAATTCGCCCCGTTTCCGCCCGGTTTGGGGTACCGTCCTCCGTAGGGGGAGGGGTCATCTCTCCCTCACCAAACCAGACGGCCCGGCGGAGTGCGCGAACACGACCGCCGGACCTGACTCCAGCACAGGAGCCTAGTCCCATGCCAGAGCTGCACGATTCTACCCCGCCCACCCCGCCGCCGTTCCTGTTCACCCCGCCTGACGCGCCGGCCCCGCCGCCCACCCCTCCCCGCCGGCCCATGCCGCAACTGCTCCCCCCGGAACCGCCGTCCAACACCATCTCGGGGGATTGGGAGAGCTGGGAGGGCTTCCGGTTCACCTTCCTGCGCTACTTCAACCCGGAGGACGTGGCGGCACTCCGGGCGACCGCCCAGCTCCTCTACGATCAAGTGCTCGAATCGCCCCGGCTGCCGGCGGACACCTATCCGCCTCCGGAAACCCGTTGGGACATGGTGGCCGCCCTCTCCGAAATCCGGTTCCTGCAAGGCTACCTCACCACCATTTCCGCGTCCCGGCGGAAGTCCTCTCTCCCCGAGAAGGTGGAAGTGCTTTGCGACTTCGCCGGGGGGCTGGCCTGGGAGATGAACAACATGGGCGACCGCTTGAACGAGGAGCTGGCGAAGTGGCGAAGCTGAAGACGGCGGCCTTCACCGTCAGAGCCACGGAAGGGCAGTCCCTGCGCTGGAAGCGAGCCGCTGAAGCCGCTGGGCATATCTCAGTCGGCACGTGGGCGGCCGATGCCCTGGACAAGCACCTGGACACCGTCATCAGGGCAGGCCGGCCGATCCCTCTGGGGTGGACGCGGTACGGCGTTTTCAAGGTTCGCCTTGTAGACGGTCGGGAGATTCAAGTCACCGGCCGCACGTCGCCGCCCTTCGGAATCCTCCGGGGTGACGCCTCCGGCCCGCTCGCCAAGGGGTGCCAGCATCACTCCCTGGTCTTCATACCGGGCGCCCGTGTACTGGCTACCATGCGCAAGGAAGCCCACTGCAAGGCCCTCGCTTCCGAGCTGGCGCGCCTTTGGGTGCGTTGGGGCGGAAGTGAACCCGCCGAAGATCCCGGAGCGGTCATCGACCGTCACCGGAGAGAAGACGTATAGACCACCACTGCGGGCCAGTCCTCCGGGGCTGGCCCGTGTTACCGTAGGAGCCATGCCCATGCGCCCGAAACGATCCGCCGATCCCGTCAAGGCTGCTCACCAGCTCTACCTGGAGATCATCGGGGAAGCCCCCATACAGCCGACGCCGGAGAACACTCCGGCCGCCGTCGCCGTGCGCCGCGGCGCGGCTGAGGGGGGCGAGAAGCGCGCCGCCAAGCTCACTCCCGAGCGGCGGCGAGAGATCGCCCAGAAGGCTGCTGCGAAGCGCTGGGGGAAGCGCGACTAGCTGGTCAAAATTTTTCGGCCCAGTCAAAAAATTTCAAGTTAGTCAAAAAAACGGTTGACTTTTCCGATGGCGGCCCTTAGCATGGGTCTCCATGGATAAAACGACCCCTCCTCCCTGGTTGCAGTTCCCCTCCCTCACTGAGGCCCGTCTTCGCGTCATAGCTGCGATGATCCGCGATGTCCGACACGAGGCCGTCCTGACGCATCAGCCCCTCCTAGGTGACGATGAGTGGGTCCTAGGCGTGCGCTGCTATAAACGAATTTGTTTTGCTATATCGAAGGCAGCGATAGGCGAGCATCGTGAATGGCTTTCGGTAATCGAGAGCGATAACCGAGAATTAGCCCGCGAGGCAATGGCGCCTGCTGTTCTCAATCCTGAGCTTCATTTCGTCTTCGGCATCGGCGGCCTGCCGCTTCGCTTCTACAAGGGCTCGGCGGATGAGAAGACGGGGAAATCGCTCAAGCGCCAATATCCTGAAATCCATGCTTTCCAATTCGTTATGGAGTTTGTAGACCAGCCTGTATACGATAGGGTGTTGAGACTAGCCGTTGAAATCGACGACGCAGGCGAGGTTACCGGAGTTGTACTTGTACAACTTGATAAGGAAGGCAATCCCCACAACCCCTGGCCAATCCAGTTGGATACACCAGTTTCTAAGGTTGTTACGCCGTTCCGGTCGACCGACAAGGAGAAAGAGATTGGAGCGCCACCGGTTGGACTCAAGCGAAAAGAGGAAGACAAAAAGCCAAGCTGAGGTAGCGGCTAAATTCTCAGGAGAGCAGCTCCGCCTTGCGCGTAATTTTCACGGGTTGACACTTGTCGACTTGGGAGCGCGCGTTGCGGCCGATCCGGGGTTTCTATCGAGAATTGAAACTGGAAAGCAGGAGCCGGGAACGAGCCTGCTTACCGCCTTAGCCGAAGAGCTTGGCTTTAGCGAGCAGTTCTTTTTTACGAACGTTGCTGATCCATTCAGCTTAGAGGAATGCCACTTCCGCCACTTGCAAAGGGCGACGAAGCGGCTCAAAGAAGTGGTGCTTGCGGAGGGCACCTTGGTAGGAGAACTGGTCGGCCGACTGGCAGAGGCACTTGATCTGCCGCGGTTCAACGTTCCGGAAATTATAGCGGCGTCGGAAGACGAGATCGAGGAAGCCGCGCGCCGTTGCCGCGTCCATTGGGGACTCGGAGAGAATTCACGGATCAGCAACATGGTGCGGCTTGCGGAGAACGCGGGAATTGTGGTTGTCCGACTTTCCGAAAACTCCCGCGATGTCGATGCCTTTTCACGCTTCGGCCGCGTAAGCGTTATCGTACTCAACGATGACAAGAAAAGCGCGACGCGTTCGCGTTTTGACGTAGGCCATGAGCTGGGACATCTGGTAATGCACCGAGGAAAAGAGACGGGCGATCCCATAACTGAAGGTCAGGCCAACCGCTTCGCATCCGCCCTGCTACTCCCCCGAGATGAGTTCACCAGGACCTTTAGACAAATGCCGGGCCTGAGCTGGGCTCATCTCTTTGAAATGAAACGACAGTGGAAAGTCAGTGTTGCCGCAATTGTCAGGCGCGGTTACGACTTGGGCTTGCTTAGTGAGGCAGAATACCGACGCGCCTACAAGTACCTTCATTTCAAGGGATGGCACCTAGGAGAGCCCCAAGAGCCCCCCCTAGAAGTGCCAGAGCTGCTCGGGCTTGCACTGGACGCATACGGGGAAGGGACGTCCGTCGACCTTCGGGACCTTGCGGCAGCGCTTCATTGGAAGGGGACGGTCATGGAACGCATAGCGGGCCGCCCCTTCCCGCCCCTCCCTCAGACCGGGAACGTTACCAACATCGAGAGTCGCTTGCGGCGCGTATGAGCCGCTAGAACTTCATGCGCTAGAACCGACTAAAGCTATTGACTTTCCAGGCCAGGGCAAGCATAATGGCTAGCATGGCAAACGTACTCAGCACCGAGAAGCGCGCCCAGATCGTTTCCGCCTTGATTGAAGGCATGGGCGTCAGAGCAACGGCCCGGATGGTGGACGTGTCCAAGGACACCGTCTCGAAGCTCTCGCTTGAACTCGGGGAGGCTTGCATCCGGTACATGGATGAGACTCTGGTAAATTTGCCATGCAAGCGGCTTCAGGTCGATGAAATCTGGGGATTCTGCTATGCCAAGCAGAAGAACGTCCCGGCCGCCAAGCAGGGCGTTTTCGGCTTTGGCGACCTGTGGGCGTTCACGGGCGTTTGCGCCGACACGAAGATCATCCCCACCTTCCTCGTAGGCTCGCGGGACGCGGGGAGCGCTACGGCCTTCATGCAGGATCTCGCGGGCCGGCTGACGAACCGGATTCAGCTCACCACGGACGGCCACAAGATGTACCTGTCGGCGGTAGAGGACGCGTTCGGCGGCGGCGTTGACTACGCGATGCTGGTCAAGGTCTACGGGGATATCCCGCAGGGCGAGCACCGTTACAGTCAGCCGGACTGCATCGGCGCCCAGAAGCACGCCGTCTCGGGTTGCCCGGACGCGAAGCACGTCAGCACGTCGTACGTCGAACGGCACAATCTGACGCTCCGCATGGGCATGCGCCGCTACACCCGGCTGACGAACGCCCATTCCAAGAAGCTCCGGAACCACACCGCCGCCCTGGGGCTGTTCCTGTGCTTCTACAACTTCTGCAAGATTCACACGACCTTGCGCGTCACCCCTTGCATGGCCGCTGGTGTTACGTCCCGCGTGTGGGAGATCGCGGACCTGGTCAAGCTCCTGGACCGGCCCGCCGCCGGCCTGGATTCAAACTAGGACAGTACCCCCGAGTGGGGGAAGGCATCCCCCAGTGGGGAGACGATTTTCCCGAGTGGGGCGAGCGCTTTCCCGAGTTGGGGAAGGCTTCCCCGATTGGGGGGAACGCTTTCCCGAGTGGGGGAAGGCTTCCCCAATTTGGGAAGGGCCTGTACCTGCTCCTCCCGGGCTCTCCCCTGCTCGGAACGGAGCCGGTACAGCGAGCGGGCACGGACGCCCACCCTGGGAAGTGGACATCCCGGATAGCCTCACAGGATGCCAATGCTTGAGATCCTCCAGGCGGCAACCCCGGAGCGCCTCGCCGAGGCCCGACAACTGTTCTTGGAATACGCCGACTCGCTGGGCTTCGATCTCGGATTCCAGGGCTTCGACAAGGAGCTCGCCGGGCTGCCGGGAGACTATGCGCCCCCAAGGGGAAGGCTACTGCTGGCGGTCCATGACGGCAGGGTCGCGGGTTGCGTGGCGTCGCGCGATCTGGGCGAGGGGATTTGCGAGATGAAGCGGCTGTACGTGCGGCCCGGCTTCCGGGGTCTCCGGATCGGCGAGGCCCTGGTCCTGGCCGTCATCGACGAGGCGCGGGAGATCGGCTACGGCCGCATGCGCCTGGATACGGTGCCGTCCATGGGGCGAGCGCGGGCGCTCTACGCCTCCCTGGGCTTCCGGGAGATCCAGCCGTACCGGTTCAATCCCATCCCCGGCACGGCGTTCCTGGAGCTGGACCTCGGCCGCCTCGATCGGCTCAGAAGGGACGGCTGAAGGGCGGCGCCTGGGCTCCCTTGCGCTGGGCCACGAAGGTCTCGAGGAAGGCCCGGTCCGTGGGGCTGATGCGCAGGAACTCGACCCCGACCTGATGCTCGACGTTGTTCTTGCGGATCTCGTAGACCACGCGGCAGTCCGTCTTCACCACCCGGCCCCGCAGGGCGATGGACAGCTCCATGAGGGAGCCGAAGCCGAGCGACTCCTCGCTGACGAACATGCAGCCACCCGGCCCGATGACCCGGGTCCGGGCAAACTCTTCAAAGGCCTTGGTCCCCAGGAGCCGCACCATGACCGCATGTTCGGCTTGTACACGGGGAAAACGCCGGATCTTGGGACGGTGTTCCATGAGTTGCTCCTAACTTCTAGAGCCGATAGTCTATACAAACAGGAGCTGTGGAGCAAGCGCGGAAGAGTTTCGGCCCGCAAGGGATCGGGTACAATCCCCCTCCCCATGGCCACACTCTCCCCGACCAAGAAGATCGTCTTTTCTCTCATCCTGCTCGCCGTCCTGTGGCTGGTGGTGGAGCTCATCTGCTTTGGCGGGCTGTGGTACCTCAAGCGCTACAAGAACGTCGAGTATCAGCCCACCCTGGTGGAGGACCTGAGCTACAAGCACAGGTCGGTGCTGGGCATCCAGCTCGATAGCGACGTCTCCTACGTGATGTTCGACCCCGAGCTCGGGTGGAGCATCCGGCCCAACAGCCACAAGCCGCTCTACACCTCCAACAGCAAGGGGCTGCGGGCCAGCAGGGAGTACGACGTGAAGCCGCCGGCTGACAAGCTGCGCATCGCCGCCTTCGGCGATTCCTTCACCCATGGCGACGGCGTGCCCATGGGCGCCACCTATGAGGAGAAGCTCGAGGCGCTGGACCCGACTCTCGAGGTGATGAACTTCGGCATCCCCGGCTCGGACCCCGGCCAGGGCCTGATGCGCTACCGCCGCGAGGGCACCCAGTACCATCCGGCGGTGGTGCTCATCGGCCACATGTCCGAGAACATCAGCCGCATAGTGAACACCTTCCGGCCGTTCTACTTCGCCATGAGCGGCATCCCGTTCAGTAAACCCCGCTTCGCTGTCGAGGGCGGCAAGCTGGTGCTGATCGACAACCCGATCCACAGCACGGAGGGCTACCGCGAGCTGCTGCGCGATCCCCAGGCCGTCCTCCCCCGGCTGGGCGAGCATGATTATTTTTACCATCGCAACAACCGGCGCAGCCGTCTCGACTTCCTGCCCTCGGTGCGCTTCGCCCGCGTCATCTCCGATCAGTATTTCGATCAGCCGATCCTCGTGCACGATCAATACAACAAGCGCTCCGAAGCTTACGAGGTCACCTTTCGCGTGCTCGATCAGTTCTACCGCGAGGCGCTCGATCACGGGTCCGTGCCGGTCATTGTCCTCTTCCCCCAGCGGCGGGAGGTGCGGCTACGGCACCGGGGCGAGCCCGTCACCTATCAGCCTCTGCTCGAGGATCTCCGCCACCGCGGCTACCGGGTGATCGATCTCGCCGATGGCTTCCAAAAATACGACCCCAACGCCGAGCTGGCGTCGAACAATTTCATCCACTATCCCAAGGCCGGCAACGAGCTGGTGGCGAAGTGGATCCGCGACGTTCTCGTCGAGCAAGGTCTCACCACACCCGAGGGAGTGCGCAAGGCGCTGGCAATGACCAAGGCACCGAAGCTCGACCGCTGAAAAACTCGGATTGTAAAAAAGGGACTGAGACCAAAAGAAGGTTTCGACGCCGTGGAAAGCTATGACCTGAACGCCGAACGGGGGTTCTGGACCGAAGTCTCGAACCCCCGCGGATACCCGTGGATCGTGGCGATCCGGAGAGGCTCCGGACCGTAATGGACAAGCCGGCGGCTCAGCGCACCGCGCCGCGGCGGAAGAGGTTGACGACGGCGAGCAGGATGACGGCGCCGAGCAGTGAGACCAGCAGGGCGGGCAGACTGAAGTTGCCACTGGTGATGTTGCCGGTGCCGAAGAGCGGCGAGAGCAGGAAGCCCGCGAGCAGGGCTCCGACGATGCCGACGACGACGTTGAGGAAGATGCCCTGCTGAGCGTTCGTCCGCATGACGATGCTGGCGATCCACCCGATGAGGCCACCGACGATCAGGATGAGAATGAGGTTAACCATGACGATCCTCCTTAAGGTTCTAGTGGGTTTGAAAAGCTCGTTCGTTTCGTTTCCTTCTCCCCGCTTTTCACCTATAGCAACCCCCGTGCCACTTTGATGAACGAACCCATCCCACCGCGATCGCCCGAGCCTCCGCGGACGGCTCCCCGCCGGCTCCATCCCCTGCTACGGGTCATCCTGTATCTCCTGACTTTTTGGGTGATCCAGTCCGGCGTGAGCACCGGCTTTGCTGGAATCGCCTTCCTGCTGGGCAAGGAGTGGCTCGGCCCGGACAGCTTCCTGCAATCCCAGGAGGCGATTCTGTTGATCTTCGTCCTGGTCATCGTGCCGGCGCTGGCGGTGACGTGGATCTTCGTCCGCTTTCTCGACCGGCGGGACCTCGCGAGCCTGGGCCTGCGCTGGCCCGAGGGAGGAAGGCGAAAGGCAGGGCGAGAGCTCGTCACGCTGTCGCTGGTCGTCATGGTCCTGGTGGCTGGCTGGCTGCTGGGGATTCTCGCCCTGCCGGACCGTCTCGCGGCGCTCCACCTCGCGGGCTTGAGCGGGGATCTGGTGACGGGACGGCCCTGGTGGCCGCTGCCCCGGCCCTGGCTCTTCCCTTTTCTTCTCGTCCTTTTTCTGATCCAGGGGGGAATCGAGGAGCTCGTGGTGCGGGGCTACATCTACCATGCCCTGCGGGAACGCTGGCGCGCAGTCGTGGCCGCGCTCGCCTCCTCCGTGCTGTTCGCCCTGCTCCATGCCACGAACCCCGACGTCAGCGCGGCGGCCCTGGTCAATATCGTCCTCGCGGGCCTCATCCTTGCCGCCCTGGTCGAGAGGAGCGGCAGCCTGTGGGGCGCGACCGTCGCCCATGGGGTCTGGAACTTCGTCCTCTCCTGCCTGGTGTCGCTGCCGGTGAGCGGCTTCTCCGTGTTCCACCTCTTGAAGCTCACGACGACCGGCAACCCGCAGATCACCGGCGATGGTTTCGGACCGGAGGGGAGCCTCGTGCTCACCGCTTTGGGGCTGCCCCTGGCCGCCGGTCTGTGGTGGCGGACCGCACGGAATCGAGACCAGCCGCGAGAGGACACTTTCCCGTCAGCTCCAGAGGACGCCACAACCGCCGCTCCCCTCTAGAGAGGGGGCGGTCCGCTTCTTGCAGTACACTGTCACAAAGTTGTGATTTACCTGGAGGGACACCCAACGTGAAGGCGGCCCAGCTTGTGTTGTCTCTGGTCCTCATTCTCATGCTTCCCGCGGCGGCCGTGGCGGCGGGACGACGCGGGAGCGTCATCAATTCTCAAGCCAATAATCCCGGAACGCTGGGGGCGGCGGTCGACGTCAACGTCGTCAACGTCGAGGTCTACGTCACCGACGCGAACGGCAGGCCGGTCACCGATCTGCGCGAACGCGACTTCGAGGTTCGCGAGGACGGCCGGCGGGTGTCGGTCTCCAATTTCGCGGCCCTGGCCGGCAGCCAGGCTGCCCGGAAGGCCGCGGCACCGGCGGGACGGCCGGAGAAGCTGGAGGACACCAAGCCCGAGGCCACCGGCTCCGAGCCCTGGAACCTCGTCGTCACCATCGACAACTTCGACCTTCACCCCGCCAGCCGCACCCGGGCGCTCCAGCAGGTGAGGGACTTCCTCGCTCACCGGCTGGCGCCGGGGGACCGGGTGATGGTGGCGAGCCTCGACTCGGGGCTCAGGGTCTGGCTTCCCTTCTCCACCGACCGTGCCGCCATCGACGCTTCCCTGAAGCAGGTGGAAGGGCTCGCCGTCCACGGACCCGCGGTCGACCGCGACCGGCGGCACGCCTACGACAACATCCTGTCGATTCAGCAGAATGCGCTCACGCAGCCTGAGCCTCATGCCTGTCCTCAGGACATCGCGCGGCCGGCCCATGACTTTGCCTCGGCCCGGCGCGACGAGGTCTTCCACACGCTGGGAGGGCTCACCGTGCTGGTCAACTCGCTGTCAGGAGTGCCGGGGCGCAAGGCGTTGCTCTACGTCAGCGACGGCCTTCCCGTCACCCCCGGCGAGGAGGTTTTCCAGTTCCTCGCCGAGATCTGCGGCGGAGGTGGCGCCGCCGGCCTCGGGCGGCAGAGCATCGTGGGAGCTCCCAACACCATCGAGGACACGACCGATGAAACCAGGCCCTCTCGCCCCAAGCCTCAGGAGGGAAACGTCAACCTCGATCCCATGGCCGTCTACGATGCACGGTCACTCGGCCCCGGGGCCTATCAGGCAGCCTCGCAGGCTCCTCTCGACACGCAGAGCTACAACGTCGGCAAGCAGTTGGAGGCCCTGGTGGCGCACGCCAACGCCCAGCGGGTCACCCTCTACGCGCTGCAGGCTTCCGGCCTGGGCAGCCCCGGCGCCTCCGACGCCGATGCCGGGCCCGGGGACCGGCTGACCCAGTTCCCCTCCATCGAGACCGCGGCCCGCACCAGCAGCCAGGGCTCGCTGACCGCCCTCGCCTCGGGGACCGGCGGACGGGCGATCCTCGACGTCAACGACTTCGGACTCGACCTCGCTCGCATGCAGGAGGACCAGACGACCTACTACTCGCTGGGCTACACGCCGTCGCACAACGGCGACGGCAAGGAGCACCGGATCACGGTGTCGGTGAAGCGTTCCGGGACCCGGCTGCGCTACCGCGAGAGCTACCGCGACAAGCCGGTGATGGAAAAGGCCGTGGACCGCACCCTGGCGGCCCTCTTCTACGGCATCGACGACAACCCGCTGAAGATCGACCTGGAGGTCGGCGACCAGGTTCCCGGCGCGGGTGGCAACTTCACCGTGCCCGTGCGCCTCAGGGTTCCGCTGTTCAAGGTGGCCATCCTCGACGGCGACGAGAACTACGAGGGCAACCTGCGGCTGCTGGTGGCCACCCGCGGCGCCGACGGCCGCATGACGCCGGTGCGCCAGATCCCGCTGCCGATCCACATTCCGCGCAAAGAGGTGCTCACCGCCCTCGGCCAGTATTACGTGTACACTCTGACGCTTCAGCTCGCGCCCGGCGAGCAGCGGGTCGCCGTCGGGGTGCGGGATGACGTCGCCGCCACTTCTTCCTATCTGAGCCGTGCGGTCACCGTGGGCGCCACCGCCTCCGCGGCGGCCGGGGTCGGAAACTGAGGCGCACCATGGTCCGCAAAGCCTGTCTCATCTCCCTCCTGGTCGCCGCCTGCGCCTGGCCCGTCATCGCCACGGGGGCGGCGGGGCCGGCGGGGAGGGCCGACAAGGCTCAGCCCACGTCGCTCACCAGCTTCGGCGCCGTGGTGGAGGTCAACGTCGTCAACGTCGACGTCTACGCCACCGGCAAAAGCGGCAAGCGGGTGAACGACCTGCGCCAGGGTGACTTCGAGCTGCTGGAGGACGGCAAGCCGGTCGCGATCAGCAACTTCACGCCCGTCCGCCTGCCGAATCCGGGTGGCCCACAGGTCCTGGAGAGCCAACCGGCCCCGGGCAGCCCCGCCGTCCAGGGCGAGCCGGCGGCGCGGACGCCCGGCGAGGCCTGGAATCTCGTCGTCTACGTCGACAACGCGAACATCCGGCCGTCCCACCGGACGCGGGCCCTGGAGCAGCTTCGAAATTTTCTTGCCGAGAACGTCAAAGCCGCCGACCGGGTGATGCTCGTGACCTCCGACGCCACGCTCAAGGTCTGGCAGCCTTTCACTTCGGATCCAGCGGCCCTTGCTACAGCTCTCGCGGCGATGGAAAAGACCTCGGCGCACGGCACGGAGATCGACCTCGAACGAAGAAACGCGGTCTCCGAGATGATGACCATCAACGAGGAGTCGATGGTGGAACTGGGGCCTCCTTGTCCGGTCAACATCGTGGTGCCGGCCCGTTCCTTCGCCGAAACCCGGCGGGCTCAGGTGCGGCGGTCGCTCGGCGCGCTCACCGTCCTGGTCAACTCGCTCTCCGGCGTCCCGGGCCGCAAGGCGGTGCTCCACGTGAGCGACGGCATTCCCGCGACACCCGGCGAAGAGCTCTTCCAGTTCCTGCTTGAGTTTTGTGGCGGCAACGGCACGGCGGGAATCGGGCGCCCGAGCACTCCCGCCTCCGGACCCCACGGCAAGTTGATCGACAGGGATTTCGACCCGCTGGCGGTGAACGACGCGCAGCTCATCGGTCCCCAGGCCTATCAGGCCGCTTCGCAGGCGATGATCGACGCCCAGGGGTTCAGCGTCGCCAAGGATCTCGCGGCCCTCGTGGGCCACGCCAACGCGCACCAGGTGACGATGTACACCCTCCAGGCCTCGGGCGTGTCGGGCACCGAAGCTTCGGACGCCAGCCTCGGACCGGACGACCGCCTGTTCAGCTTCCCTTCGATCGGCATCGCCCAGCGGGCAAGCCTCCAGGAATCCCTTCAGACGCTGGCCGAGGGCACGGGCGGACGGGCGATCCTCAACGCCAACGACTTTCGCCCGGACCTGGCCGGCATGCGCGACGACTTCGCCACCTTCTACTCCCTGGGCTACACGCCGGGCCACAACGGCGATGGCAAGGAGCACAAGATCGAAGTCCGGGTGAAGCGCACCGGTATCCGCCTGCGCCACCGCTTGAGCTATCGCGACAAGCCGGCGCTCGAAAAGGCCGTGGACCGCACTCTCGCCGCCCTTCTGTATGGCCTGGAGGACAACCCGCTGCAAATCGCCGTCGAGGTGGGCGAGCAGGTGCCGGGCGGGACGGCGGGAATCGTCTCCGTCCCCATCCGGCTCCGCATCCCCTTGCACAAGCTGGCGATCCTGAATCACGAGGAGTCCTTCGAAGGCAGCCTGCGGCTCCTGGTGGCGACCCGCGGCGAGGACGGCCGCTCGGCGCCCGTGCGGCAGGTGGCCGTGCCGATCAGAATTCCGCGCCAGCAGGTGCTCAACGCTCTCGGCCAGTTCTACGTTTACACCCTTACGCTGCAACTGCCTCCCGGCACGCATCGGGTGGCGGTCGGCGTGCGCGACGAGATCGCCGCGACCACCTCCTACCTCAGTAAGTCCGTTACCGTGGGAGCCCTTACATCCGCCAAGTCAGGAGCCACGAATTGAGGAACGCCAGAGCCCGCAAAGCGTGTCTGATCCCTTTCCTGGCCGCCGCCTGCGCCTTGCCTGTCGTCCTGGCAGGGGCGGCGGGGACGGCGGGAGCCGCCGAGACGACCCAAGCCCCCTCGCTCACCAACTTCGGCGCGGCGGTGGACGTCAACGTCATCAACGTCGAGGTCTACGTCACCGACCGGAACGGTAAACGGGTGACCGATCTGAAGCGGGAGGACTTCACGGTCTCCGAGGACGGCAAGCCGATGGAGGTCACCAACTTCGCCGCGATTTCCGCTGCCGGCCGCGCCGCGGCGGCGGCCTCGCAGGCAAGAGCGCCCCAGCCCGCCGCGGGGCCCGCGACGAGCGCCGCCGCGGCCGCTCCCGGCCTCGACCCGGAGACCGCGCTGTCGCTGGTGGTGTTCGTCGACGACCTGCACCTGCGGCCGGAGAACCGTACCAAAGCCGTGGAGCAGATCCGCGCCTTCCTGGCCCGGAGCGTCCGGCCGGGCGACCGGGTGATGGTGGCCGCCGATGGTCTCGGGCTGCGTGTGCTCCAGCCCTTCACCGCGGATCAAGCCGCCATCGACGCGGCCTTGAGCCGGGCCGAGGCGGTGAACTCGCAGGGACAGATGGGAGACGAGGCCCGCCGCTCGGCCTTTCGCACCCTGATGGCCATGCACAGCATCAGGCCCTGTGCGCTCGAAAACGTCCGGCCGCTCGAAGCCTATGCCAGTGAAACGCGCGACGAGGCCCTGCGAACGGTCGGCGCCTTGACGGTGGTCATCAACTCGCTCTCCGGCGTGCCCGGGCACCGGGCGCTCCTCTTCGTCAGCGATGGCATCTCCGTGACCCCGGGCGAGGAGCTCTTCCAGGCGATGTCCGAGCTCTGCGGCGGCTCCATGGAGCCGACCGGGCAGTCGAGTGGCAATGCCGATCTGGAGCCCAACAGCGCCGCCAACCGCATTGCCGAAAAGCGGGGGACCGAGGCCTCGAGCAGCGCCGACTACGCCAAATACGACCCGCAACAGGCGGCGCTCGACGCCCAGAGGTACAGTGTCGCCAAGCGTTTCGAGGATCTCGCGGCTCATGCCAGTGCCAACCGGGTGACCCTCTACACCCTCCAGGCGAGCGGTCTGCAAGGCTTCGCGGCGGGAGGGGCGGACCAGGATCCCGGGGAAAGGCGCCTCCTCTCCTCCACCGTGCAGCAGATGCAGATCAGCAACCTTCGAGGCACGCTCACCGCCCTGGCGGTCGACACCGGCGGGCGGGCCATGCTCGACGCCAACGACCTCGGTCCCGAGCTGGCGCGGATGCAGGAAGACTTCGAGGCCTTCTACTCGCTCGGCTACACGCCGGCCCACCACGGCGACGGGCAGCGGCACAAGGTCGAGGTCAAGGTGAAGCGGCCCGGCCTGCGGCTGCGCTACCTCCCGAGCTACCGCGACAAGCCGGCCCTGGAAAAAGCCGTCGACCGCACGCTGGCGGCCTTGCTGCACGGCATTGAGGACAACCCGCTGGAGATCGCCGTCGAGGTGGGAGAGCAGGGACCCGGACCCGCGGGCACTTTCGCCGTCCCCATCCGCCTGCGGATTCCCTTGCACAAGCTCGCGATCCTGAATCACGACGAGGTTTTCGAGGGTAACCTGCGCCTCATGGTGTCGACCCGCGACGCGGAGGGCCGCTCCGCGCCCGTGAAGCAGGTGGCCGTGCCGATCAGGATTCCTCGCAAGGAGGTGCTCAACGCTCTCGGTCAGTTCTACGTCTACACCCTGACGTTGCAACTGCCGCCCGGTACGCACCGGGTGGGCCTCGGAGTGCGCGACGAGATCGCCGCGACCACCTCCTACCTCAGCCAGGCCGTCACGGTTGCAGCGACCGCCTCAGCCAAGGCGGGGGTGCCCAATTGAGGAGCGCACTGGTCACAAAGCTCGCCGTTCTCCTGGCCGCCGCCCTGCCCGCCGGGCCGGCGTGGGCGGCGGGAACGGCCGATAAGGCCCAGCCCACCTCGCTCACCAGCTTCGGCGCCTCGGTGGAGGTCAACGTCGTCAACGTCGACGTTCATGTCACCGACAAGAGCGGCAAGCGGGTGAACGATCTGCGCAAGGGCGATTTCGAGATTCTGGAAGACGGCAAGCCGGTGGCGATCAGCAACTTCACGCCGGTCCGCAAGGCGGCGATGGAAGGCCGGGAGGCCGCGCCGGCCACGGCGGCGAACGGCGACGTCTCGAGCGGGCTGGCGGTGCCGCGGGCTCCCGATGAATCTTGGAACCTCGTCGTCTACGTCGACAATGCGAACATCCGGCCGTCCCACCGGGCGCGAGCCCTGCAACAGCTCCGGGAGTTCCTCGCTCACAACCTGAGCCCCGCCGATCGGGTGATGGTGGTGACGTCGAATCGCGTGCTCAAGATCTGGCAGCCCTTCACCTCCGATCCGGCGGCTCTCGACGCGGCGTTGCAGGGAATTGAAAAGGTTTCGGCGCAAGGGCCCGAGATCGATCTCGATCGGAAAAATGCCTTCGAGTCGATCATGAACATTCAAGCGCTCTCGCTGTCGGATCCCGTGGATCCACTCCCCTGCCCCTTGGACATCGCGCGGCCGGCCCACGATTTCGCTTCCTCGCGGCGGTCCGACGCCGTGCAGGCGCTCAACGCTCTCACCCTGCTCGTCAACTCCCTCTCCGGAGTTCCGGGCCGCAAGGCCGTGCTTCACGTCAGCGACGGCATTCCGGCGGTACCCGGCGAAGAGCTGTTCCAATTTCTCGTCGAGCTCTGTGGCGGCAGCGGAGTCACGTCCGGCATCGGCAACTCGGTGGGCCCGGGTGGCGCGGGAACCGACGACGCCGCGCTGAAAACCTATGACGCCCAGGAGTATGGCCCCCGGGCCTACCAGGCCGCCTCCCAGGGGCCATCCGATTCCCAGTCCTACAGCATCGCCAAGAACCTCGCCGCCCTCGTGGCTCACGCCAACGCGCACCAGGTGACGCTCTATACGCTTCAAGCCTCGGGCGTCTCCGGCACCGAGGCCTCCGATGCCAGCTTCGGGCCGACAGACAGGCTGTTCCAGTTCCCCTCGATCGGCTCGGCTCAGCGGGCGAGCCTCCAGGAATCCCTTCATACCCTCGCCGAAGGCACAGGCGGGCGGGCGATTCTCAACGCCAACGACTTTCGTCCGGACCTGGCCGGCTTGAAAGAGGATTTCGCCACCTTCTACTCCCTGGGGTATACGCCCAGCCACAACGGCGACGGCAAGGAGCACAAAGTCGAGGTCCGGGTGAAACGCCCCGCCATGCGCCTGCGGTATCGCTCGAGCTACCGCGACAAGCCGGCGCTCGAAAAAGCGGTGGACCGCACCCTCGCCGCTCTTCTGTACGGCTCCGAGGACAATCCACTGCAAATCACCGTCGAGGTGGGAGACCAGCTCCCGGACCTCTCGGGCAAGCCGGGAGTCGTCGCCGTTCCCATCCGGCTGCGGATTCCCCTGCACAATCTGGCCATCCTGAACCACGACGACAGCTTTGAGGGAAGCCTGCGGCTGATGGTGGCGACACGCACCGAGGATGGACGCTCGGCGCCCCTGCGGCAGGTGGCGGTTCCGATCAAGATTCCACGCCAGCAGGTGCTCAACGCCCTCGGCCAGTTCTACGTCTACACCCTGACGTTGCAACTGGCGCCGGGAACGCACCGGGTGGCGGTGGGAGTGCGGGATGAGATCGCCGCGACCACCTCCTACCTGAGCCAGGCCGTCACGGTGGGAACTATCGCCTCGGCGAAAGCTGGGGCCCCGAATTGAGAAGCGCCACGATTCGCAAGGCTTGCCTCATCCTTCTCGGGGCCGCCGCCTGCGCCCTCCCTCTCTGCGGAGCGGAGAAGGTCCAACCCGCGTCACTCACGTCCTTCGGTGCGTCGGTGGAGGTCAACGTCGTCAACGTCGAGGTCTACGTCACCGACCGGGACGGCAAGCGGGTGACGGATCTGAAACGTGAGGACTTCACGGCCTCCGAGGATGGCAAGGCGGTTGAGGTCACCAACTTCGCGTCGGTCTCGTCCGGCCGCAACCTCGCGGCGCCGGCCGCAACCTCCCGCTCCGCTCCGGCCGGCGCTCCGGCGGCAGCGGCCCCCAGGCCGGACCCTGAGACCGCGCTATCGCTGGTGGTTTTCCTCGATGGGCTGCATCTGCGGCCGGCGAACCGCACCAAAGCCGTGGAGCAGATCCGTGCCTTCCTCGCCAAGAGCGTGCGGCCGGGAGACCGGGTGATGGTGGCCGCCCACGGTCTCGGTCTGCGCCTGCTTCAGCCCTTCACCCAGGACGTGGCAGCCATCGACGAGGCGCTGAAGCAAGCCGAGGCCTTGGCCGTCCAGGGGCATCTGGAGGACGAGGCGCGGCGATCGGCGTTCCGCGCCATGAATGCCATGCAGAGCGTCAGTCCCTGCGGCCTCGAGAGCGTGAGACCCATCGACGACTACGCCGTCGAGTCGCGCGACAAGGCCCTGCGCACTGTCGGGGCTCTCACGGTGGTCATCAACTCGCTCGCCGGCGTGCCCGGGCATCGGGCGCTCCTCTTCGTCAGCGATGGCATCTCGATCACACCCGGCGAGGAGCTCTTCCAGGCCATTGCCGAGACCTGCGGCGGCGCCACGGAGCCGAGCGAGTCCTCGACTGGCAACGTCGACATCGTGCCCCGAGGCGGCGACGGAGGCCCCAGATACGACCCTCAGCAGGCGGCGCTCGACGCTCAGAAATACAGCATCGCCAAGCGCTTCGAGGATCTGGCGGCGCATGCCAGCGCCAACCGGGTGACCCTCTACACCCTTCAGGCCAGCGGCCTGCAAGGGTTCGCTTCGACCGGCGTGGACGTCGACCCCGGAGAACGGCGGCTCCTCTCGCGCACCGTGCAACTGGTGCAGACCAGCAACCTCAAAGGCTCGCTCACCGCCCTGGCCATCGATACCGGCGGGCGGGCCATGCTCGACGCCAACGATCTCGGCCCCGAGCTGGCGCGGATGCAGGAGGACTTCGACAGCTACTACTCGCTCGGCTACACGACGGCCCACCACGGAGACGGGCGGCAGCACAAGGTCGAGGTGAAGGTGAAGCGCCCGGGTCTGCGCGTCCGCTACCGCCCGAGCTACCGCGACAAGCCTGCCATGGAAAAAGCGGTGGACCGCACGCTCACGGCCCTGCTGCACGGCATTGAGGACAACCCCCTGGAGGTCGCGATCGAGCTGGGAGAGCAGACCCTGGACAAGGCCACGGGCACCTGGGCCGTGCCGGTCCGGCTCAAAATCCCCCTCTACAAGCTCGCCATCATTCATCCGGACGAAGGAGGAGCCTTTCAGGGACGGCTTCGCCTGCTGGTCACCACCCAGGACAGCCAGGGCGGCACCTCGCCCGTGCGCCAGGTGGAGGTGCCGCTCGCGATCTCCCGCAAGGAAGTGCTCAACGCCCTCGGCCAGCACTACCTCTACACGCTGACGCTCAAGATGGCGAAGGGCGAGCAGCGGGTGGCCGTGGCGGTACGCGACGAGCTCGCCACGACCACCTCCTACCTGAGCCGCGCCGTCACCGTGGGAGCCGCCAAGGCTGCCGCGGTACGCTGAGGCCCTCGTCGCCCCTTCCCTTTCGTGTCGTCTCCCAGGCTGGCAGGAAGCTCGCTCAGAGCCAAATCGCCTGGGGGACTGCGCGACAGAGCCCAGAAGCAGGGACGGCAAGGACAACAAGGACCTCAAAGACAGAACGATGATACCCAGTCCGGTATTTTCTTGTCGCTGCTGTCCTTGTAGTCCTTGATGTCCTTTGTTCGGCTTTTCACACCATGGACAGCACGATCTTCCCAAACGCCCCGCCGCGCTCCACGGCCTGGTAGGCCTCGGCCGCGCGCTCCAGGGGGATAACGCGGTCGACCACCGGACGCAGGCGACCGTCGCGCAGGCGTGGCAGGGCGAAGGCAGAGAAATCGGCGACCAGACGCGCCTTTTCCTCTCGCGGGCGCGCTCGCAGCACCGAGCCGATGACGCGCAGTCGCTTGCCCAGGATGAGCCCGAGGTCCATCTCCGCCTTGCGGCCTCCCACCAGCCCCACCACGACCAGCCGGCCCCGGGGCGCCAGCGCCGCGAGGTGGCTCGCCGTCTCGGCACCGCCGGTGAGCTCGATCACCAGGTCCACGCCCCGGCCGCCCGTGGCTTCGCGGATCTGGCCCGCGAGGTTGGCTCCTTCCAGGCAGACCTCGTCGATCCCCAGTCCCCGCAGCATCTCCAGTCGCTCGTGACTGCGGCCGGCGGCCAGCACCCGGGCGCCGAGCTCTCGCGCGAGTTGGACGACGAAGCTCCCCATGCCTCCCGTGGCCCCGGTCACCAGCACGGTCTCCCCCGCCTGGAGTTTCCCTTCGACGACGAGGTTGGTCCACGCCGTCAAGGCCGCTTCCGGAATGGCACCGCCTTCGATGAATGAGAGATTGTCCGGCAGGGGCATGATCTGCCCGGTGGGAATGGCGACGCGGGTGGCGTGGCCGCCGCCACCGAGGAGGGCCATGACCCGCGCGCCCGGCTGCCAGGGCGAGCCCATCTCCCCCTCCAGCACGACGCCGGCGCACTCCAGGCCCGGAACGTCGCTCTCGCCGGGAGGCGGCGGATAAGTGCCGCGAAGCTGATGGAGGTCGGCGTGATTGATGCCCGCGGCCTCGATGGCGACGAGGATCTCCCCTTGCCCCGGAACCGGGTCGGGGAGGTCGCCTACTCGCGGTACGGGAGAGTTGGAACCGGAGGTGGGGAGGATGGCTCGCATTGCGGCGATCCTACCCCACCCCCTGGGAAAAGAAGGTCAGTGCGTGGTGACGGGCCGGACCTTCGGGGCCGGCGTGGGCTCCGGGGCGGCGCTGCCGCTGGCGTCGGCCACCATCGGCTTGTGGGCGTCCTTGCGGGCTTCGAGGCCCAGGGCGCCCTCCTCCAGCCAGGCGTGCTTGCCTTCGAGCACCCGCAGGGCCACTTTGTACTTGCGCGCGTCGTCGTTGGCCCACAGCTCGTGGAACAGCCGGACGATCTTGCGCCGCGAGGTGCGGCTGAAGAGATCCGCGAGCTCCGTGGCGTTGGCCGCCTCGGGATGACCGGCCGCGGTCATCGCCTGCGCCCGGGAGACGGACGCCGCGATGCAGAACAGCTCGTTGGCGATGTCCACCAAGCGGAAGAGGAAGGCCTGCTTGTTCTGGAGCTTGGCCTGATGGACCAGCATGCCGTGGAAGATCTGCCGCGACAAGCGGCGGGTGTTGCGCTCGACGAAGCGCAAGTGCGTCGCCAGCTCTCCGAACTCCTGGTACCGCGGCCACTGGCCCCAGCCCAGCCAGCGGGTGGGGTACCACGAGCCGTAGAAGGACGCCATCTTCGGCAGCTCGGCGAGCTTCTCCGCCACGCTCTTCTCGGGATCGATCATGGCGCCGGCCACCTGGAGGTGCTTGTCCACGGCCTCGCGAGCCATGAAGAGATGCATGATCTCGGAGGAGCCTTCGAAGATCTTGTTGATGCGATAGTCGCGCATCATGCGCTCGACGCCGATGGGCTCCTCGCCGCGGGCCTTGAGCGAGGTCTCCGTCTCGTAGCCCCGGCCGCCGCGGATCTGCATGGTGTTGTCCACTATCTCCCAGGTGCGGGCCGAGTTCCACTCTTTGCAGGCCGCGGCCTCCAGGCGGATGTCGTAGCCGCCGCGGTCGGACATGACCGTCGCCAGCGATGCGATCGCCTCCATGGCGAAGGTCGTGGCGGCCATGTCGGCGATCAGGTGCGCCACCGCCTCGTGCTTGCCCACGGGGCGGCCCCACTGCACCCGCTCACTCGCCCACTTGCGGCAGATCTCCAGGCAGAGCTTGGCCGTGCCCACCGAGCCGTTGGGAATCGAGAGGCGGCCGTCGTTGAGGGTGGTGAGAGCGATCTTGAGCCCTTTGCCCTCTTCGCCGATGAGGTTCTCGGCCGGCACGCGCACGTTCTTGAAGGTGATGACGGCGTTGGCCAGGGCGCGCAGGCCCATGAAGTGGCAGCGGTGCTCCACCTTGACGCCGGGCCAGTCGGCCTCGACGACGAAGGCGCTGATCTTCTTCGACCGGGGATCTTTGGACATCACCACCAGCAGCTTGGCGATGGTGCCGTTGGTGCACCAGAGCTTCTCGCCGTTGAGGATGAAGTCACCCTCCGGAGTCCGCTCCGAGGTGGTCATCAGCCGCGCCGGATCGGAGCCGACCTGCGGCTCGGTCAGCGCGAAGGCCGAGATGTCGCCTGCGGCGCAGCGCGGCAGGTACTTCTTCTTCAGCGCGTCCGAGCCGAACAGCTTGAGCGGCTGGGGAACGCCGATCGACTGGTGGGCCGAGAGCAGGGCCGAGAGGTTGCCGTCGATCGAGCCCAGCAGCATCATCACCTTCTGGTACTCGCTGTTGGTGAAGCCCAGGCCGCCGTACTTCTTCGGAATCTTCATGCCGAAGGCGCCCAGCTTGCGCAGGCCGTCCACGACGTGCTCCGGGTACTCGCCGGTGGTGTCGATCTCCACCGAGTCGACCTCGTCGCGCAGGAACTCCCGCATGGCGTTGTAGAAGGCGGTGAACTCGGCCCGCTCCTGCTCCGGCAGCGGGTACGGATGAATCAGGTCGAGACGGAAATTGCCGAGGAACATCTCCCGCAGGAAGCTCGGCTGCTTCCACTCGGTCTCGCGGGAGGCCTCGGCGACCTTCCTCGACTCCATCTCACTGGTGTGCTGAAGCTCCTTGGCCATGATCTCTTCCCCTTTGAATGACAGAGTGGGCCGGCCGTTCCCGGTCAATGCCGCACTGCGACAAGGATAGCACGACCGTGCGATTCGCGCCAGATCCCAATGCAAGCCGGTAACTCCGAGTCGTCCCGCGGCACCCTGCATCATTCCCCGTTCGCCGCACTGCGGCTGAAGCTCTTCGGCACAGGCGCGTCACAGCTCCGGCCTTGATGTTTCATGCATGCTCTGCTATATATTGATGAACGGCATCCGTTGCGAAAAGGCTCACCCGCCGGTCCACCGGCTGAAGGTATCTCCGAAGGGAGACTTTACGTGAAGAACGCTCGCTCGACCGCCCTCCCTCTCGCCGCTCTGCTGTCCTTGGCCTTCTTCATGGCGACCGGGGCGCTCGCCCAGTCCGTCCTCCTCAACGACGACTTCGGCCCGAAGCCCCTGGCGGGATGGCAGGCCTCACCCCTGGGGCTGCGTTCCAACTGGGACGCGTCCTCGGGCGCCGCGGTCTACAACGGCGGCGGCCACACGCAGTTCTACGCCGGCGGCTCCTCCTGGACCGATTACAGGTTCCAGGTGAACGTCAAGCTGGACAACGGCAGCGACTACCCCGGCGGCATCCGCGGACGGATCGACGTCAACACCGGCGCGGGCTACGCGGCCTGGCTCTATCCCGCCGAGGGGGTGATCAAGCTCTTCCGTGCCACCGCCTGGCACATCGACACCTCGGGCCTCACGCTCCTCGCCCAGGCTTCGGTGAGCGGCGGCATCACCACGGGCGTCTTCCATACGCTGGCCCTGGACTTCTCGGGAAGCCAGATCTCCGTGATCTTCGACGGCACGACGGTGATTGAGACGACCGACACCTCCCTCACGGCCGGCGCCGTGGCGCTCGACGTCAGCAATCAGCCGATCACCTATGACGACGTAACCGTGACCTCGGGCGCCACGACGCTTTTCGCCGAGGACTTCAGCCCCCGGCCGCTACGCAATTGGACCGCCTCGCCCCTCGGCCTCTTCGGCAACTGGGACGCCTCGACCGGCATCGCCGCCTACAACGGCGGCGGGCATACCCAGATTGTTGCCGGCAGCGGTTCCTGGACGAATTACACGGTGGAGGCGAAGTTCCGGCTCGCCAACGGCAGCAACTATCCCGGTGGCCTGCGCGGCCGGGTGAACACAGCGACCGGCGAGTCCTACGCCGCCTGGCTCTATCCGGGAGACGGCGTGATCAAGCTCTTCCGCGTCGTGGCCTGGAACATTGACACGGCCGGCCTGACCCTGCTCTCCCAGGCGAGCGTGGGAACGATCACGACCGGCGTCTTCCACACCCTCGCCATCACTTTCAACGGCACCGCCATCTCCGTGTCTCTCGATGGAACCGGAGTGATCACGGCCACGGACTCCGCCTTCACGGCCGGTGCCGTGGCGCTCGACACCAGCAATCAGCCGATCGACTGGGATGACGTGACAGTCACGGCCCTGCCGCCGGCCGATCAGCTCTTCGCCGACGACTTCAGCTCGCTCGGCCTTGCCAACTGGACGGCTTCGCCTCTGGGTCTCTTTTCCAACTGGAGCGGAGCGGGCGGCACAGCCGCCTACAACGGCGGCGGCCATACGCAGATTTATGCCGGGAGCAATACATGGACGGACTACAAGGTCGCGGCGAAGTTCCGCCTGGCCAACGGCAGCAATTATCCGGGCGGCCTGCGCGGGCGGGTGAACACCTCGACCGGTGAGTCGTACGCGGCGTGGATCTATCCCGGGGACGGCGTCGTCAAGCTTTTCCACTCCGTGGCCTGGAACATCGACACCACCGGGCTTGCGCTCCTCGCCCAGGCGAGCGTGGGAACGATCGCTCCGAGCACGTTCCACGATCTTTCGATCACTTTCGAGGGCAGCCAGATCACCGTCAACTATGACGGGACGGACGTCATCCAAACCACGGACACCTCGCTCTCAGCGGGCGCCATCGCGCTCGACGTGAGCAATCAACCCATCGAGTGGGACGACGTGGTGGTGACGCAGATCGGCGGCGGCAGCACTCCTCCGCCGCCCCCGCCACCCGATGACAACGGTCCGGGCGGACCGATCCTGGTGATCAGCAAGTCCACCAATCCTTTCACCCGCTACGCCGGAGAGATCCTGCTGGCCGAGGGTCTCAATCAATACGCCGTCCAGGAGATCGGCACTCTCGACGCGCCGACGCTCGCCAACTACGACGTGGCGATCCTCGGCGAGACCGCGCTGACGACCGCTCAGGTGACCCTGCTCACCGACTGGGTCAACGCCGGGGGACGCCTCATCGCCTTGAGGCCGGACGCTCAGCTCGCGAGCCTGTTGGGAATCACGCCCGCGAGCTCGACGCTCGCGAACGGTTATTTGTTGATCGATACGTCGGCGGCGCCGGGGCAGGGCCTGGTCAATCAAACCATTCAATTCCATGGCACCGCGGACCTCTATAGCTTGAACGGTGCCACCGCCGTCGCCACCCTGTACTCGAACGCCACCACGGCCACCACCTCGCCGGCCGTCACCTTGAGAAGCGTCGGAAGCTCCGGTGGAAAGGCCGCGGCCTTCACCTACGATCTATCCCGCTCCGTCGTCTACACCCGCCAGGGTAACCCGGCCTGGGCGGGGCAGGAGCGGGACGGCGTCACCCCCAGGCGCTCCGACGACCTTTTCTTTGGCGACGCCTCCGGCGACTCGCAGACCGATTGGATCGATCTCAATAAAGTGGCCATTCCGCAAGCCGACGAGCAGCAACGCCTGCTGGCGAATCTGATCCTCACCATGAACGCCGGCCGCAAGCCTCTCCCCCGCTTCTGGTACCTGCCGCGGGGGCTCAAGGCGGCGGTGGTGATGACGGGCGACGATCACGGCAACAATGGCACGGAGGGCCGCTTCCACGGTTACGAGGCCGCCAGTTCCTCCGGCTGCAACCTGGCCAATTGGGAGTGCGTGCGGGGTACCTCCTATATCTATCCCAGCACGCCCATCTCGGCCACGGTGGCCTCGGCGTTCCAGGCCGAAGGGTTCGAGATCGGAGTCCACGTCAGCTCCAACTGCGCGGACTCGACGCCCTCGTCCCTCGAGTCCTTCTTCGCGACGCAGCTTGCCGACTTCGCCACTCTTTTCCCAGGGGTCTCGGCGCCGGTGACCAACCGCACGCATTGCATCGCCTGGAGCGATTGGGCCAGCGAGCCGAAGACGGAGAAAGCTCACGGCATCCGCTTCGACACCAACTACTACTACTGGCCGGGAAGCTGGATTCAGGACCGCCCCGGTCTCTTCACCGGTTCGGGAATGCCGATGCGTTTCGCCGATCTGGACGGCACGCGGATCGACGTCTACCAGGCCACGACCCAGATGACGGATGAGTCCGGCCAGACCTTCCCGGCGACCATCGACACCCTCCTCGACAACGCCCTGGGAACGGCCGGGTATTACGGAGTGATGACGGCCAACATGCACACCGACTCGGCCAGCCACGCCGGCTCCGACGCCATCGTGGCCTCAGCCCAGTCGCGAGGCGTGCCCATCGTCTCCGCCCGGCAGATGCTCGCCTGGCTCGACGGCCGCAACGGCTCCTCCTTCGGATCGATCTCCTGGAGCGGCAGCGCCCTGAGCTTCACCATCACGACAGCCACGGGAGCGAACGGCCTCCAGGCCATGCTCCCCAACACCTCGACCGCCGGCACGCTCGCGAGCCTTACGCTCAACGGCAACGCGGCGACCTTCACCACACAGACCATCAAAGGGATCACCTACGCCGTCTTCTCCGCGGCGGCGGGAGCCTACGTGGCCACGTATGCTCCGTGAGCCCTCTCTTCCCCTGGGACGTAACTTCATGTTACCTTGGTTGCCATGAGAGAGGTCGCCGTCGCAACTCTGAGGGCTCAGCTCAGCGACTACCTGCAACGTGCCGCGCAGGGAGAGCAGATCCTCATCACCGAGGACGGGCGCAATGTCGCTCTCCTGGCCCCGATGGAGCCCGGCGGACCCGAGAGACGGGCCTGGGAGCTCGTACGGGCCGGCGCCGCCAGTTGGAGCGGCGGTAAGCCGCAGGGTTCCCGCCGGAGGCCGAAGCTGTCGGGTACGAGCGCCTCGGATGCCGTGCTGGAAGACCGGCGTTGATCCTCTATCTGGACACCAGCAGTCTCGTCAAGCTCTACATCGAAGAAAACGGCTCCCAGGAGACCGAGCGTCTCGTCGAGGGAGCCCTGCTCGTCTGCACCTCCGTGATCGCCTATGCGGAGGCGCGGAGCGCTCTGGCCCGCCTCTGCCGTGAGCGTAAGCTCTCCGAGGAAGACCACGAAATCGCCAAGACCGATCTGGATGAGGATTGGCCGCGCTATCTTGCGATCGAGGTCACACGAGAGATCTGGAAGACCGCAGGCGACCTCGCGGAAAAACATTCCCTCCGTGGATTCGACAGCCTCCACCTGGCATCGTTCCTCCACCTGGCCCATTCTGACCTCGGGGAGCCCGCCCAGTTCTCCTCCTTCGACGATCGGCTGAACGACGCGGCGAAGGCAGCCCGGGGGTAGTCAGAGACGCGCGCCGACCGGCGCCAGCCGGCCCTTCAGGTGCGCGACGATCTTGGGGCCGTGGTCGCGGGAGTTCTCTATGAAGATGCGGTCCGTCCAGCGGCCGGCCTGCAGGGTTCCCGCGACGTAGAGCCCGGGGACGTTGGACTCGCAGGTCTCGGGATCGAAGGTGGGGATCAGGGTCTCGGGATCGATGGCGACGCCGCAGCGGCGCTCGAAATCGGCGTCCGGCTGGTAGCCGAGGAGCACGTAGACGGCCTGGGCCGGCAGCACCTGGGGGCCGGACGGGGTCTCGAGCTCCACTCCTCCTTCCGGCAGGAAGGCACGGACGAGGGAGTTGAAGTGAGCGGGGATGGAGCCTTCCTCGATGCGGTTCTCGATGTCCGGCTTGAGCCAGTACTTCACCCCCGGCTTGACGTGCGCCCCGCGGTGGACCAGAGTCACCCGCACGCTGTTGCGCCACAGGTCGAGAGCCGCCTCGGCCGCCGTGTTGCCCGCCCCGATGACCACGACGTCCTGCCCAAAGTGGGGGTACGGCTCCTTGTAGTGCGTGTGGACCCAGGGGAGATCCGCGCCGGGCACGTCCAGGCGCCGCGGATTGACGAAGTAGCCGGTCGCAAGGGCCACGGCCCGCGCCCGGTGCGTCCGGGGACCCTGCATCCGGCGGGTGGAGATCGTGAAGATCTCACCCTCCTTGCGCACTTCCAGCACGTCCTCGTAGAGGGCCACCGGCACCTGGTAGCGCTCCACCACCATGCGGTAATACACGATCGCCTGCTGGCGGGTGGGCTTGACGTCGGGAATGCTGAACGGGACGTCGGCGATCTCCAGCCGGTCCCGCGTGGTGAAAAACTCCATGAAGGTGGGATAGCCCTGAATCGCCGAGGTCAGCGGTCCGCGGTCCACCAGGAGCACGGAAAGGCCCTGACGGCGCGCCTCCGCGCCGATGGCGATCGCGGTGGGCCCGGCGCCCACGACCAGGAGATCGAGTATTTCGTCCATGACGTTCTTTCCCTTCTCCCCTACTTCCACAGGTAAAAATGGTCGACCGGCCCGTGCCCATTCCCGGATCCCAGGGGACAGGCCGCGGCCATGGCTCCTTGCAGGTACTCGATGGCGCCCTCGACGGCCCGGGTCAGCTCCTCCCCGGCGCCGAGACGGGCGGCGATCGCCGACGACAGCGTGCAGCCGGTGCCGTGCGTCGCCCGGGTGTGGAGGCGAAGGTGGACGAACCGGTGCACACGGCCCTGGGTAAGCAAAAGATCGACCACCTCGTCACCCTCCGCGTGGCCGCCCTTGGCGAGCACGGCCTGCCCGTGCGCGGCCAGCGCCCCGGCGGCCCGCGCCCGCTCGCCCTCGGTGGCCACGGCGAGCCCCGTCAAGGCTTCGAGCTCCGGAAGGTTCGGAGTCACCACGGTCGCGAGAGGCAGGAGCTCGGAGATCAGGGCCTCGACGGCGTCCTGCCGCAGCAGCCGGTCGCCGCTCTTGGCCACCATCACGGGATCGAAGACGATGGGAACGCCGGTCCCCGTCAGGTGGGTCCGCAGGCGCTCGGCCACGACGCGGACGAGCGCGGCGCTCGCCAGCATGCCGATCTTCACGGCATCGGCGCCGATGTCCTCCAAAACGGCATCGATCTGCGCCGCCACGATTGCCGGAGGCACTTCGAAGACGGCTCGCACCTCTCGGGTGTTCTGGGCCGTCACCGCCGTGACGACGCTCATCCCATAGCCGCCCTGGGCGGCAAAGGTCTTGAGATCCGCCTGGATCCCGGCGCCGCCGCCGGAGTCGGAGCCGGCGATGGTAAGGAGACGCGGACGGCTGGAGATCATCCCGTGTGAGTCTGGAGGCGCCGCCGCCGGCCCCAGGCCACAATGGCGACCGTGAGGAGGATCGCGACGCTGAGCGCCTGGGCCAGCGTGAAGCCGCCGAAGAAACGGTCGTCCTTGGCGCGCAGGATCTCGATCCCGAAGCGCTCCACGGCCAGGAGGGCGATCACCGCCAGCGCCACCATGCCCGGCGGCTCGGGCCGCCGCCGGAACAGCCACAGGGCGATACCCCAGATGACGAGCGCCAGCGCCGTCTCGTAGAGCTGCGTGGGGTGGACGCGCATCAACGTGTCGTCGGGAATGGAGGCCGGCACCGCGACGCCGAACATCCGCCGCAGGTTGCCGGCCGTGGTCTCCGGCAGCCCCACCGGGAAGGCCATGGCCCAGGGCAGCGTCGTCGGCCGGCCGTAGTCGTCGCCCACCAGGAAGCAGCCGATGCGGCCGATGCCATAGCCCACGGCGAGGGCCGGCGCCAGCGCGTCGGCCAGCGGCCAGACGGGGAGACGCCGGCGGCGTATCATCCAGACCACGCAGAGGAAGCCGACGATGAAGCCGCCGTACCAGACGAGGCCCGAGCGGTCGAAGAGCAGCCGCCAGTCCATGTTGAGGATGGCATAGTAGACCTTGGCGCCGAGAATGCCGCCGACGCCCGCGGCGAAGACGAGAGCGCTGGCGTCCTCGTCGTCGCCGATGCCGAGCTGCTTCATGCCCCACCGGAGCTGGAGATAGCCGGCGAGGAAGGCGAAGACCAGCATCACCCCGAAGGGGCTGACCGAGAAAGAGCCGATGTGGAAGATTTCTTTGATCATAGGGTGGGGGCGCCCTCGCGCCCGGCGAATGGTAGCACGTGGGTGGATGGCAATAGAGCCTGCCAATGGGAGGCTCCCCGGGATAGACTAGGCACGGAGACGACAAGACAAGCATGGCCGAGACCCGAGTGCAGTTCGAAGCGTCGGTGAGCGAGGCGGGCGAGGGCGGCCCCGCGCGGCTCTTCATCTGGGTTCGCCGCTTCCAGGGCGGCGAGGAGCTGACCGGCCGCTATGAGGTCTTCGACGACCTGGTACGGCTGGACGGGTTCATCTCCCGCCAGGCCGCCGCGGGCGAGGATACCGCCGTGCTGCTAGAGGCCCGGGAACGCTTCGCGGAGCACTTGGGCGGAGTCGCCTGATCTCACCGGCCTCCTTCCCCGATGATCACCGAAACGACCGTCGAGGCTTTCGCCGCCCTGAAGGCGCTGATCGAGCGCCAGGAGAAGCCCGGCCGCTGGCTCGTGCTGACGCACGACAATCCGGACCCCGACGCCCTCGCCTCCGCCCAGATCCTGGCGCGGGTGCTGCGCCAGGCCTGGCGGCTGAAGGTCACGGTCGCCTACGGCGGCATCATCGGCCGGGCCGAGAACCAGGAGATGGTCAAGAGCCTGCGCCTGCCCTTCAGCCACATCCGCAACCTCAGCCTCAAGCGCTACCGGCACTTCGCCCTGGTGGACACGCAGCCGCGCAGCGGCAACAACCAGCTCCCCTCCCGCGTCATCCCCGACATCGTCATCGATCATCATCCCCTGCGGGAGAACACTCAAGGCGGGCCGTTCTTCGACATCCGGCCGAAGTACGGCGCCACCGCCACCGTGCTGGCCGAGTACATGCTGGCCGCCGGCGTGAAGCCCACCCACGCCCTGGCCACCGCCCTGATCTACGCCATCCGCTCCGAGACCCTGGATTTCGCCCGCGAGCACATCGGACCCGACAAGGCCATCCACGACCTGTTCTTTCCCCTCGCCAACCACCGTCTGCTCGCCCGCATTCAAAGCCCCCGGCTGCCGTTGAGCTACTTCGCCAACCTGCACGACGCACTGGAGAACCTGGAGTCGGTGGACTCGCTCATCCTGAGCCACCTGGGAGCTGTCGAGCAGCCGGACATCGTGCCGGAAATCGCCGATCTGCTGCTACGGCTGGAAGCGAAGACCTGGTCGCTCGTCACCGGCTACTTCCAGGACCGTCTCTACCTCTCCATCCGCACCACCAATCCGCGAGCCGACGCCGGCGGCCTGATGCGCCGCGTCCTCGGCCGGCGCGGCAAGGGCGGCGGTCACGGCATGATCGCCGGCGGCTGGATCGACGCGAGCAAGATCACGGCGCCCGCCGAGCGGCGGGAGCTGCAACGCAAGCTGGGGACGAGGCTCGCCCGGGAGCTGAAGAAGAATCCGGAAAAAATAATGCGGCTGGAGCTGCGGCGGAAAGATTGAATGGGTCTAGAGGAGATCTGCGGAAAAGACGCAGACCGCTCCTGCCTGAAGATCCGCCCTGGATTCGATGTCTCCTGCGCGCAGGTCATTCTCCAAGCTCGAAAGTCAATCTCCCTCACAGACGGCCATGAGGCTCACGGCGGCGAGCTCGCGGCGAGCTTCGACGAGACGGCTCCGGTCTACGTACAGCATGGTCGTGGGTCCCGGTTCGCACTGCACGAACCACGAGATCCCTTCGTCTTCGAGCTGAGCGGTCACGGCCGCGAACACTTCGGCGTCCGTCATCTCCCCCAACGCCACGAACTCCACTTCCTCTGTAGACTCGGCATCGCCATCCAGCTCCTCCATCATCTGCGCCTCGCAGTCCTCACAGAGCGAAGTGCCCTCCTCGCACTCAACACCACATACAGGGCATACCATCGACACCTCCTCCGTGCGCGGCGCCGAACCCGGCGCCGAGCAAAAACTTTTCGGGCTTCATTCCAAGAGTGTCTGAAACTGAAAAGGAGGAGACACCTGCGTGACATTTCAGGCAAGGAGGATCGTACTCAATGTATCCGAAAAATAGCTCAATATCTATTCAAGGAGGACGTCACCGGAAACGGGGCCGGGGAAGGCTCTCCGCGCCGGTCTTCAGGCGCCCGGCGGCGCGGATCCAGGCTCGATGCTGCCGCTTGAGGTAGCGGGGCAGAATCGTCGCGTCGGCCCGGACCTCCGAGAGAAGGCGCTGGGCTTCCTCGTGCTCGCCCTTGCGCAGCAGAAGACGGGCGAGCCGGACCTGGGCCTCGATGACGGTGCGGCGTTCCAGCAGCCGGCGCAGCACAGGCTCGGCCTCGGCACCGCGGCCGGCTTCATCCAGGCTGCGGGCGAGCTGCAGGGGACCCTCGCCGAGGTGGGAGTCCGGTTCCACCTTCACCAGCTCCTCGAGGAGGGGCACGGCGTCCGCCCAGCGCCCCTGCATCTCCAGCGACTGAGCGAGGCCGAAGTTGACGTCCTCCACGGAGCCGCCGTTCGCCTTGGCTTCGCGGAACAGCTTCTCGGCCTCCTGGGGCTTGTTCAGCGCCAGCGTTTCCTCGCCGGCCTCGGTGAGGATTCCCGGCCCCCGCCAGTTGCCGAGCTGCACCTGAAGCTCCCGCAGGCGGCGCCGGGCGTGGATGCGCCGGGCGGCGACCGGAGACATCAGAGCGGCGTTGCGCGCCCCAAGCATCGGGGTGCGCACCACCAGGAAGTACGCGATGGGTCCCAGGCCGGGGAACGCCAGGATGATCATGTACCAGTACCAGTCCGCGCCCACCCGGACGGCGTCGACCAGGGCGATCACCGCCAGGATCGTCGGCACATAGCCGAAACACCCAAAACCCAGACCCAAAAGCGAGAAGATTCCGTGCAAGGCACCCCCCAGTTTCTCAGCGCCGGCCTTCGACGATCCGGATCAGGCTCCGCCGGTCGAGCCGTACCTTCGCCACCGGCTGCCCCTCCCGCAGCAGGACGGGAACGACGTCCGAAAACCTCGCTCGCAGCTCCGGCTCGGCGTCCACGTCGCGGGGAGACCACGACAATCCGTAGCCCGGCAGAACCTCGTCGAGCACCGCCGCCATCTCGTCGCAGAGATGGCAACCGTCGCGGGTGACCATCTCGTACGTCACTCCCATTCGATCGTCGCCGGGGGCTTGCTGGTGACATCATAAACCACCCGGTTGACCCCCTTCACCTCGTTCACGATACGGTTGGCGACGCGGCCCAGCAGCTCGTAGGGCAGATGGCTCCAGTCGGCGGTCATGAAGTCCTGGGTCTCGACGGCGCGGATGGCGATGACGTTCTCGTAGGTGCGGAAGTCGCCCATCACGCCGACGCTCTTGACCGGCAGCAGCACGGCGAAGGCCTGGCTCGTCTTCTCGTACCAGCCGCTCTCGCGCAGCTCGTGGAGGAAAATGGCATCCGCCTCCTGAAGCAGGACCACGCGCTCAGGAGTGATCTCGCCCAGGATGCGCACCGCGAGGCCCGGCCCGGGGAACGGATGGCGGGTAAGGATCTGCTCCGGCAACCCAAGCTCGCGGCCGAGCTGCCGCACCTCGTCCTTGAACAGCATGCGCAGCGGCTCGATCAGCTCGAAGCCCAGCTCCGCCGGCAGGCCGCCCACGTTGTGATGGGTCTTGATCACCGCCGACGGTCCCTTCACCGAGACGGACTCGATAACGTCCGGGTAGAGGGTTCCCTGCGCCAGCCAGCGCGCGCCTTCGATCCTCTGCGCCTCGTCCTTGAAGACGTCGATGAACACGCGGCCAATGATCTTCCGCTTGCGTTCCGGGTCCTCGACGCCCGCGAGCTCCGAAAGAAAGCGCCGGCCCGCGTCCACGGCGCGAACGGGGATTCCCAGGCCATCGCGCAGGCTGTGGAGGACCTGGATCGCCTCGTCCTTGCGCAGCAGGCCGGTGTCCACGAAGACGGCCGCCGAACGCTCCCCCACCGCCTGCTGGAGCAGGGCCGCCACCACCGACGAATCGACGCCTCCCGAGAGGGCGCAGATCACCCGGCCCTCCCCCACCTGGCCGCGGATCGTCTCCACCGCCTCCTCCAGATAGGAGACCATGCGCCAGTCGCCGCGGGCGCCGCAGACGCCGAAGAGGAAGTTGCGCAGGATCTCGGCGCCCGCGACCGTGTGGACCACCTCGGGATGAAACTGGATGCCGTAGATCCGCCGCTCCTCGTTCTCGAAGGCGACGATGGGCGCGTTGAGAGTGGTGGCCGAAGCCCGGAAGCCGGGAGGCACGCCGCTCACCCGGTCGCCGTGGCTCATCCACACCGTCTGCTCGGCCGCGAGCCCGTCGAACAGGCGCCCGGGCTCGTTGATGGTGATCTCGGCCCGGCCGTACTCCCGCTGCTGCGAGCCCTCGACGCTGCCGCCCAAAAGGTGGGCCATGATCTGCATGCCGTAGCAGATGCCGAGCGCCGGCAGCTCCAGATCGAACATCTTCGGATTGGCCAGGGCCGCCCCGTCCTCATAGACGCTCTGCGGACCGCCCGACAGGATGATGCCGATGGGCTGCCGGCGGCGGATCTCTTCGAGCGGCAGATCGAACGGATGGACCTCGCAGTAAACCCGGTTCTCGCGCACCCTGCGAGCGATCAACTGGGTGAACTGGCTGCCGAAGTCCAGGATGAGGACGGTCTGGTGGGCGCTCATAGCTCGGTCTCCGACTTCTGTTCGCGGGCCATCAGATCCTCGACGGCCTTGCGGGCGCTCTTGCCCTCGTGCATCACCGCCACCATCTGCTGCGTGATGGGCATCTCGACTCCCTGCTCGGCCGCCAGGCGGGCGACTGCGATGGAGTTGCGAATCCCTTCCGCCACCATGTGGGTGCCGCCGGTGATCTCCGCCAGGGTCTTGCCGGCGGCCAGCTCGAGGCCCGTTTTCCGGTTGCGCGAGAGGCCGCCGGTGCAGGTGAGCACGAGGTCGCCCAGGCCCGCGAGGCCCGCGAAGGTGCGGGGCTCGCCGCCGCAGGCGATGCCCAGCCGGGTGATCTCGTGCAGGCCGCGGGTGATCAGCGCTGCCAGGGTGTTGTGCCCGAGCCCGAGCCCGGAGACGGTGCCGGCGGCGATGGCGATGACGTTCTTGGCCGTGCCCCCCAGCTCGACGCCGACGACGTCGGACGAGGAGTAGAGGCGCATCAGGGGGGTCGCGAGGCACTCGCGCACGTCGGTGGCGAAGTCCGCGTCCTCCGAGGCGATGACGGCGGCGGTCGGGGCGTTGCGGGCGAGCTCGGCGGCGAACGTCGGGCCGGAGAGGACGGCAAACCGGATCTCCCGGCCGGCGGCCTTCCCCTCCTGGAAGGCCACCTCGCTCATGCGCGCCAGGGTCTCCGTCTCGATCCCCTTCGTGGCCGAGACCAGGGGCAGCGGCGTGCCCCCGGGATGAAGGGCCAGGAATTGGCGCAGCACCTCGCGAAAGCCGTGCGAGGGAACGACGACGAGCAGGAGCTCGCTGTCGACCAGCGCCTCCATCTCCGCCGTGGGCTCCAGCCGCGGCGGCAGCTCGACGCCCGCGAGGTACTCGGTGTTGGCTCGCTCGGCCGCCATCCTCGCCGCCAGCTCCGGATCGCGCGCCCACAGCTTCACCCGGTGGCCGCCGGGGCCGGCCAGGTGCGCGGCGAGCGCCGTGCCGAACGAGCCCGCGCCGAGCACTCCGATCCGCCTTTCGGTTCCGTTCAAGATTTCATTCCTCCGGCTGCTTGAGGCCGCGGCTCCGCCAGCCGGGGCTCGGTGCCGTCCCGCAGCCGCCGGATATTGCCCCTGTGGCGAAAGATGATTAGAAAGGCGATCGAGGCCGCGGAGCCGAACAGCCACCCGTCGCCGTCATCCGACCAGCCAAGGCGGTGGCACGCCGTGGCCAGGAACGGGAAGGCCGCGGCGGTGACGATCGAGCCCAGGGAAACGTAGCGTTTCCACATCACCAGCAGAATGAAGAGCACGATCCCCAGACCCATGGCGAGCGGCGCCAGCGCTCCGAGCGCCCCCGCCGACGTCGCCACGCCCTTGCCGCCGCGGAAGCCGAAGAAGACCGGATAGACGTGGCCCACGACCACCGCCACGGCGGCGCTGCCCACGACGGCCGGCGGCGCGTCAAGGATGCGGGGAACGACCACCGCCGTCACCCCCTTGGTGATGTCGAGCGCCAGCACGGCCACCCCCGCCTTGCGGCCGGCGGCGCGCAGGGCGTTGGTGGCGCCGGCATTGCCGCTGCCCACCGACCGTACGTCGAGCCCCTGGATCAGCTTGACGATCACGACGCTGAAGGAGACCGAGCCCAGCAGGTAGGCGCCGGCCACCAGAAAGATGGAGAGCCCGGTGCTCAAGCTTCCTCCTCCGGATAGTCCTCTTCCAGGGGGAACGCCTCGACCTCGCGGTACCGCGCGCCCTTCGGGGAGAGCTTGCTTTCGAAGAGCACCCCGCGATGCGCGACGAACGGCGGCCCCACGGAGCCGGTGAAGGCGTTGGTGAACTTCTCGATGGCGTCCCGCCGCCAGGGGTCGGAGCAGCGCGCCAGGGTGACGTGGGGATGATAGGCCCGCTCCTCGGGCTCGAACCCCAGGGCCTCGACCGCCGCCTGCGAAACGTCCGCCTGGAGCGTCAACAGCTCGGGAGGCGAGTCGACGCCCACCCAGGCCACCCGCGCCGGGCGCCCTGGAGGAAACGTGCCGCCGCCCTCCAGTCGCAGGGGCAACGGAGAAAAGCGGGCGAACGCCTGCCGCAGCTTCGAAACCAGACCCGGCACGCCGGCCTCGTCCGTCTCGCCGAGGAACAGGAGGGTCAGGTGCAGGACGTCGAGATCCACCCAGCGGGCCTTCGGCAGCCGGTCGCGCAGCCCCTCCACACGGCGGCGCACCTCGCGCCGGGACGGCTCGGGGACCTCGAGGGCGACGAAGAGCCTCATGATGCCGGGGTGGGTTCCGAGGTTGCTACGCTCGCCGGAGCCGCCGCCAGCAGCCGGCGGCGCAGCATCTCCAGAGCGATCTGGGCCGAGAACATGCGGATCCGCTCGCGGTCGCCCGGCAACCGGAGCCGGCGGTGCTCCACCTCGCCGTCCCCCGGCCCCGCGACGGCGATGTGGACGGTGCCCACGGGCTTCTCTGGCGTGCCGCCGCCTGGGCCGGCGACGCCGGTGATCCCCACTCCCCAATCGCTCCCGAGGTGGGTGCGCACCCCTTCCGCCATCGCCCGCGCCACCGGCTCGGAGACCGCGCCGTGCTCGGCGATCATCTCGGCGGGCACTCCCACCAGCTTCGTCTTGAGCTCGTTGCTGTAGGTGACGGCACCGCCCAGGAAGTAGTCGCTGCTGCCCGCGACACTGGTGACCCGCTGCGAGAGCAGGCCGCCGGTGCACGACTCGGCCGCCGTCAAGGTGGTGCCGGCGGCGCGCAGCAGGTCGCCCACGACGCTCTCCAGCGTGTCGGCCTCGCGGGTGGTGTAGACCGCGTCGCCCGCCAGCTCGCCGAGGCGGGCCACCATGGCCGTCAGCCGGGCGCGCCGTTCCGGCTCGGGTCCCTCGGCCGTGGCCTGGAGGCGGATCTCTCCGACGCTGGCGAGGATGGTGATCGCCTCCCGGCTGAACTCTTCGTAGGCCGGGGCGATGCGCTCCTCCACGACGGACTCGGGCAGGCCGGCGATCTTGAGCACCGCCGTCTCGCGGGCAACGCCGCCGGAACGGGCCGCAAGCCAGGGCTCGAGCTCCGAGGCCATCAGCCCTTCCATCTCGTTGGGGACGCCGGGAAAGAGGAACAGGGTGGTGCCGCCGCTCTCCAGGCGCAGGCCCGGAGCCGAGCCCCGGGGATTGGTGAGGACCTCCGCCCCCTCCACCACCTGAGCCTGCCGGCGGTTGACGTCCGGCATGCGCCAGCCCAGCGCCGCGAACCGTTGCTCCAGGGACGCCAGCACCTCGTCGTCCTGATGCAAGGGCCGGCCGAGAGCCGCGGCCACGGCCTCCCGCGTCACGTCGTCCGCCGTGGGGCCGAGGCCGCCGGTGACGAGGATCAGATCCACCCGTCCCAGCAGGGTCCGGATCTCGGCGGCGACCTCCTCCTCCGAGTCGCCGATCACCGCCTTGCGCCGCAGCTCGACGCCATGGCGCGACAGCAGAGCCGTCAGGCGCAGAGAGTTGGTATCCAGACGGTCGGTGCCGAGCAGCTCCGACCCCACGGCGAGAATGGCGGCCTTCATGCGGGGATGATAGCGCAGGGTTTGGAGGGTGTCTCGAAAGCCGGCGCCCGGGGCTGAAGACCCGGGCTACCCTCGGTAGTCCCTACGGGACCCAGGAGAATCAAACCGCGGTCCCGGAGGGAACCACCGTCGGTAGCCCAGGATTTCAATCCCGGGCGTCGGCAGAGTCGCTGTCGCCTTCTTTCGCCACAACCTCTCAGGCGATCCGAGTGGAGATCAGCACCGGCGCCGTCCCCTCGTCCGCCACCGTGAAGCATCCCGCGAAGAGCGCGACGAGACCCTCGTCCTCCCGGCGCAGATAGACGCGGGCGATCTCGTCTCCCTCGCGCACCTCCTGGCCGAGGCGGATCTTGGTCTCGAGCGAAATGCTGAAGTCGATGGCGTCCTCCGGCCGGGTACGGCCGCCTCCGGCTTCCACCAGCAGGAGGCCGAGCTGGCGCACGTCCACGGCGGCGAGGCGGCCGGAGCGCTTGGCGAGGAGGGGCTTCTCCACCGGCGCCAGGGGGAAGCTCGGCTGCTTCAGCCAGGCCGGGTCCGCTCCCTGGAGCGCCGCCCACCGCTCGCAGCGTTCGAGAGCCCGACCCGAGGCGAGAGCCTCCTCCATCTCCCGGCGGCTCACCGGGTGACCGACCAGGCGGGAGCCTTCCTCGCCGAGGGCGAAGGTGACCTCCATCAGATCCTCGGGCCCATCGCCCGCAAGGCTCTCGAAGGTCTCCATCACCTCCGCCGTGTGGCCGGACCAGCGACCCAGCGGCTGGCTCATGTCGGTCACGAGGGCCGAGGTGGGCGTGCCCAGGGCGCGGGTCGTCTCCACGAGGCCGCGGGCCAGCTCCACCGAGCGGTCCAGCTCCGTGAGGAAGGCGCCGTTGCCCGTCTTGACGTCGAAGACGACTGCCGCCGCTCCCGTGGCCAGTTTCTTGGCCAGGATGCTGGCGATGATCAAGGGGGTAGAGTCGACGGTGGCGGTGGTGTCCCGCAGGGCGTAGAGGCGCCGGTCGGCGGGAGCGATCTCCGCCGTGGCGCCGCCGATGGCGAGGCCGCAGCGGGCCAGGAGGTCCAGGCAGCGGGCGCGGTCGAGCTCCAGGCTCATCCCCGGGATGCTCTCCAGCTTGTCCATGGTGCCGCCGGTGTGGCCGAGGCTGCGGCCGGTCAGCATGGCGACCGGCACGCCGCAGCTCGCCAGGAGCGGCCCGAGGATCAGCGACACCTTGTCGCCCACCCCGCCCGTGGAGTGCTTGTCGCAGAGCTCCGGCACTTCGCGGGCAAGCTCCCAGCGGTCGCCCGACTCCAGCATGGCGAGCGTCAGCGCCCGGGTCTCCTCCGGGTCTAGGCCCTGAATGGCGGCGGCCATTAGAAAAGCCGCGAGCTGCCCCTCGCTCCAGGAGCCGTTCGCGGCCCCCGCGGCCACCGCGACGATCTCCTCGTCCGTGAGGCGCATCCCGGCACGCTTGCGCTCCAGGATGCGATACGGCAAAGCCATGATTCAGGGGACGCGCGGGACGGTCAGCGTTTAGGAGGGCAACTAGCCGGGGAAGCCGGGAATGCCTTGGAGTCCGCCGAACGCCGAGCCGGCGGCGGCGCGCGCCGGATCGAGGGCCGCGACCTTCTGCTGCGCTTCCGAGCGATAGGGCGACTGCGGGAACTCATCGAGGATCCGCTGATAGGACTGAGCGGCCTCCTGCGGGCGCTTGAGCTGCTCCAGGGTGGCGCCGAGCTCGTGCAGGAGAACGTCCTGCGGCACCGGCGCGTCGCCCTTCTCCAGCATGGCGCGCAGCTCCTTGACCACCTCCTCGCCCTTGCCCTGCTCGCGGTCGAGGTGGATGAGGTTCAGCCGCGTCTCGGCGCCCAGCATGTGCTTCGGGTGGGCGTCGACGAAGTCCTGCCAGATCTTGCGGGCCTCGGCGAGCTTGCCCTCCTCGGCGTCGATCTGGGCCAGGTAGAGGTTGGCGACGTCGGCGGCGTTGGTGGAGCCGTAGTCGGCGCGGACCTTCTGCAGCGCCTTCCGGGACGCGGCCCGGTGGGCCTCCACGGTGGCGAAGCTCGGAGTCGTGGGATCGGTGGGCTTGGCATCGGCGGTCACGACCGGGGCCTGATAGATCTTCACGGCCTTGGCCAGGGCCTCTCCGGCGGACTGCGCCTGACTGGAGCGCCAATAGGAAATCCCGACGCCGAGGGCCACCAGGACCAAGACGCCGACCACCGCGTAGACGATGGTCATGACATGGCTCTCGGCGTACTCCACTCCCCGGCCCACCGCCGAGGTGAAGTCGTCGCGCTTGATCTCCTTACGGGTAAGACGTTGGTTCATCGACAAAACTCCCAGAAGAACTAGGGAAAGAGGATTTTTTCACCCCGCGGCGTGCCCGGAGCGCACCCAGGGCCACGCTGCCCCACAGGCCAAGACGGGGGATGATAGCAGGAGATCCCGGCGGGCGCCACGCCGCCAGGGCGTTGACGGCGTTGACAGATCGGCCGAATGGAGTAAGAATTTCAAAAGTATGACTCTTACCCGCTCAGGGAGGACACATGCGCATCACCAGCAAGGGTCAAGTCACCATTCCCATCGAGATCCGGGAGCGCGCGGGCCTCTTGCCCCACACCGAGGTGCGCTTCGAGGTGGAGGGCAACACCGTCCGGATCATCAGGGAGGAGACATCGTCCGGAAGTCGTGGCCAGAGGCTGCTGGAGCGGATGAGAGGGCGGGCGACCTCGGGCATGAGCACCGAGGAAATCATGGCTCTGACCCGGCGGTAAGGTGGACCAGCGTTCTCATCGACAGCAATGTGATCCTTGACGTTGTGACCGACGATCCTCAATGGGGCGAGTGGTCGGCCTCCATGCTCGCCCGTTGTGCCGACGGCGGCATGCTGGTCATCAACCCGATCATCTACGCGGAGGTTTCCGTCGGCTTCAAGCGCATTGAGGAGCTCGACGAGGTGTTGCCTGCGGACTCGTTCCGCCGGGATCCCTTGCCATGGGGGGCTGCTTTCCTGGCGGGCAAATGTTTTCTCGCCTATCGCCGCCGGGGAGGCTCCCGCCGCTCTCCCTTGCCCGATTTCTACATCGGCGCACACGCGGCCGTCGCCGGACTCCCTCTACTGACCAGGGACCCTCGCCGTTACCGCACCTACTTTCCCACTCTGAGCATCCTTTCGCCAGCCGATGAGGAGAAGGAATCCGAGTGAGCCCCGCGAGGGACTAACCCCCATCTCGAAAACAGCGGACAGCGATTCCGTCATCGTCCAGCGTCCGCATGGGGAGGCGTCCGTCCCGTCCAGAAACACGCCGGCCAACGACAAACCGGGGAACCGCACCCGCGGTCCCCCGGTTGTGTGGCTTGGGACGAAATCAGAAGGCGAGGGTCAGGTCCACTCCCAGGACCTTGCCCCGGTAGTCCCCGAAGGCGGGGTTGAGGAGCAGGGCGCCGGGCAGGTAGTTCCGCAGGCCCTGAAGGATGAAGCTGTCGAGGGTGTAGTCCTCCCAGCGGTAGAAGAGGCCGGTCTTGGCCTGCTTGCTGAGCTGGTATTCGAGACGGCCGAGGAGGCTGAACAGCTTGATGTCCTCGTAGTTGTTGAACCCGAACCCCAGGTCCGGAGTGCCGCCGGGCGGGCTGAAGATGTCCGCTTTACCGTCCGACTTCGAGTAGTTGGCGGTCACGCTGCCATTCCACTTGGCGCTGAGCTTGGCGTTGAGGCCGGCGCCCAGGGTGTCGGTGATCTCCTTGAAGGTCGCCGTCCAGTCGTCCAGCGGGTTGACCGAGGGCGCGGCGCCGGACTGGCGGCTCTTGAGCTGGTTCTTACGGTCGGCGTGGTTGGCGAAGAGGTAGAAGTTGACCTTCTCCCCTGGCGTGTAGGAAACCTCCGCGTTGAACTGCAGGGTGTCGTCGTAGGTAAGACCGAACTGGGTCTTGTCGTAGTCCTCGTTGCGCTGGTTGGCCCCGAGCTGGAAGCTCCAGGCGTCGCTGGGAGTGAGCTGGGCCAGCAGGTTGAAGGCGTTGTACTTGCGGGCCGCCTCGTCGTACTTGCGCATGCCGGGCAGGTTGGTGGGGATCTCCGCCTCGAGGAACGAGAAATTGGAGGCTGCCGTGTTGTAGGCGCTGATGCCGCGGTCGCCGTACTCGTAGCTGCCGTGCAGGGTGAAGCTTTCGGAGGGGTGGGTGTCGAGGTTGAGCTTCAGGACGTCCTCGTCGGTCGTCTTGACCTCGCGCCCCGTACGGTCCCAGCTCTCACGGTCGTAGTTGAGCGACAAGCGGGTGGCGGTGGAGAGATCCCAACCGAGCTCGGCACCGGCGTTCTGCTTCTTGTAGGAGTATGGGAAAGCGACGCGGCCGATCGCTTCCCATACGGCGTGGAAGCGAACGTAGCCGGGAAACTCGATCTCGGGCGACTTGTTGTCGTAGTCGTAATACCGGTAGTGGAAGGTGAGGCCGAGCTTGTCGCCGAAGCGGGTGCCGCCGAGCGCCGTGATGGCGGTGACATCCACCTTGCGGTCCGCCGAGTTGGTGGGCAGGTTGAGCGTGCTGGTGGGATCGAACTTCGCGCCGCTCTCGGTGAGGCCGACGATGGACGAGTTGAGCGTGTAGGGAAGCAGGGTGTCGTTCTGCTTCATCTGGTTGTAGGAGGCGGTGAAGTTCCCCCACCAGCTTCCGGCTTTGCCCTTGCCGGCCACGAAGGCCACGCTGGACTTGTTGGACGGGGCGAGATCGGCGAAGCCGACGGCGGCGCCGTTGATCGAACCGGCAGCCGGCCCGGTGTAGGCGGCGGGGTCGGTCGAGTTGGTGAAGCGGAACGGGTTGTCGAAGTACATCGTGCTGATGTTGTTTTTGAAGTCGGAGTAGCGGTAGCCGAAGCGCAGGCCGCCGTTGGCCCCCTTCCACTCGCCGGCCAGCTCGGCGCCGGTGGTGTCGTAATCGATCGGCTCGGGCAGCTCGGTGGCGTTGCCGAAGCCGAAGCTGCCGCCGTAGGGGCGGAGGCCGCTGCGCAGCTCATGGGTGTACTCGAGCCCCCAGGAAAGATTGCTCATCTTGCCGAGATCGACGCGGGCCAGCGTGCGGTCCCGCTCCAAAGCGAGGTTGACCGGCTGGGCCACCGCCAGATACGGCGCCAGCAGGTTATTGAGGAAGGGATAGTTGATTCCCGCCGGGCTGACGGCGAACTGGTTGACGAGCGCCGCCTGGATCGCGTTCTGGATGGGGTCCGCGATCTGATAGCGGCCGCCGCCGGTGTAGGTGTACAGGGAGTGCCCATCGTTGCCGAAGCGGTGGACGATCTTGTTGTAGTCGAAGAAGAAGGTGTAGGCCCCCGGTTTGCCGTAGCCGAGGGTGTAGCGGGCGTCGTCGCGGCGAACGTTGACGCCGGTGATGTCGAAGACGCGCTCGCCGTCACCGCTGACGCCCAGCAGGTCGAAGCCCAGGGTGGCGCCGCTCGAAAGGTCCCGGTACTCCTGGAACTTCGAGGACCTGGTGTTGACGTCGGTGCTGATGGCGCCGATCACGATCGGATCGGCGCTGAACGAGAAGCCCTTCTCCTGGGTCTTTTCCTCGGCTGCGGCGGGAACGGTTCCCGCGAGCAGAAGCAACCCGGCGGCGAGGGCGGACAGTTTGCCTCGATTGGTTTTCATGGCGTCCTCCTCAGTGACCCAGGTAGGGGCTCGACGGATGGTTGCTGCCGTGGATGGAGGCGTGGCAGTCCAGGCAGGCGCGGTTGAACAGGCGGTTGGAAGCCCGTCCGGCGTCGGCCAGGGTGGTGCCGTCGTACAAGGTGCCAGGGTGCCGCGTGTTGGCGTGGCACTGCTGGCAGAGGTACGGCACGGAAGTCTTCTGCAGCTTCAGGTGGTTCGAGCCGTGCGGCGTATGGCAGTTGAGGCAGCTCTCCTGCACCGGGGCGTGCTCCCACAGGAAGGGTCCTCGCTTCTCGGTGTGGCAGGTGTAGCACTGATCGTTCACCGAGGCCTGCTTGATCATTTTCGGAGTGGCGCTGCCGTGAGGGTTGTGGCAGTCGGCGCAACTGATCTTGCCTTCGCGGATGGGATGGTGGGAGTTCTTCCACATCTCCGCGCGCACCGTCTTGTGGCAGGAGATGCACGTCTCCACCGCGCTGGTGGCCTTGAGTTGCGCCTTCTCGGACTTGAAGGCGTGGACGCTGTGACAGGACACGCAGGACAGGCCGCGGCTCTCGTGGACGCTACCGTGCCAGAAGAATTGGTTGCTGCCCTTGTGGCAGCTCTGGCAAATCTCGGCTTGCTGGCGGGCCGACATCTTTGTGATGAGCGGCCGATTCTCGACGATGTCCGGGTTTTCCACGTGCTTGCTGCCCGGACCGTGACAGGTCTCGCAGCCGTGAACCGAAAGGCCGCCGAAGACGCTCTTGCCGTGGGGTGTCTTGGCCAGGTTCTCCGCTACGTCACCATGGCAGGAAGCGCACATTTCGCTCCCCACGTAAGTCGGCGCGCCGGAGGCTGGCTGAGGGGGCGCGGGTTGCTGGGGTGCAGCCACTCCCGGCAGCGCGAAGGCGACGAACAGCAACAGCGCCAACGCGGTCAGGAACGGGAGCGGAACGTGTTTCGATCTCATCGAGCTCTCCTCCTCCGGTTCCCAGGGAGCTGCCGCGTCGTTGCGGCAGCCTTGGGGGTTTTCAAGCTGGGAATAATTTGTGCCAGGAACCGCACCGGGGCCAACGGTCCATGGGATGGTTTTTCCATCCTGGCGGGGTAGGAGATGTTCCCACCCTTTCGGGTAGGGCGACTGGCGGGCTGCGGCCACCTTTCGGTGTGTGGGAGCCGAGGCAGATCCTGTGCTCAAATCCACACCGTCCGAAACGGTTCAAAGATCTGGAAACGAACTCTCGAAGGAGACGCCATGAAACAGACCCTCGGTTTCACCCTGTCAGTGCTCATCGCCGTGGTGCTTCTCGCGATGCTCTACTCCGGCCCGGCCGCCGGTGCGGCGCCGGACGGCAAGGCCCTCTTCCTCGCCCAGAAGTGCAACATGTGCCATAACGTGCCGACCGCCGGTATCGAGCGGACCGTCAAGTCCGAGAAGACGGCCGGACCCGACCTGGTCAACGTCAAGGTCGACGCGGCCACCCTCGGCAAGGTTCTGCGGCGCCAGCAGGACGTGGACGGCAAGAAGCACCCAAAGGAGATCAAGGGCTCGGACGAAGAGATCAACGCCGTAATCACCTGGATCCTGGCGCAGAAGAAGTAACCGGAGAGTCGCCATGCTACCAACGACAGCCTTCGTGGCGATCGTGCTGGTGACGATCGCCCTCATCAGCCTGGTGGTATTGCGCCCCACCCTGGTCGCGGCACGCGGCGGGAGGATCCTCGCCTTCCTCTCGCTTTTCCTGCTGCCTCTGCTGGTGACGGGACTCGGAACGTCAGCGCAGGTGGAGCACTCGAAAACCACCGAGTTCTGCCTCTCCTGCCACGTAATGGAGCCCTATGGCAGAAGCCTGCGGGTGGACGACCCTTCCTACGTGCCGGCGCGCCATTTCCAGAACAATCGCGTGCCGCGGGAAGCCGCCTGCTTCACCTGCCACACCAACTACACGCTGTTCGGCGACTACAAGGCCAAGCTGCGCGGGCTGCGGCACGTCTACGTCAACTACATCGGCACCATCCCCAAGCAGATCAAGCTGTATGAGCCCTACAACAACCGGGAGTGTCTGCACTGCCACGCCGGTGCCAGGAACTTCGAGACGAACGACGTGCACCAGTCGGTCCGTGCCGAGTTGGCGAAGAACGCGACCTCCTGCCTCGAGTGTCACGACAAGATTCACAACGTGCATGGCCTGGCCGGAGTCAAGATGTGGCAGGAGACCCCCTGGAAGGAGGAGAAGAAGCCATGACTGTTGCCGCGCCCGCCCCACTGATGCGCCGCCTGCGGCTTTCCGGCCTTCTGGTGGCCCTCGGACTGATCGTAGAGGCGATCACCTTGTTCTGGTCGCATCCCACCGCGTTCCTCGTCTTCCTCGGCCTGGGAGGGTTGCTGGTCGCCGCCGGCGTGCTCCTCTACCTCTTCACGATCGCCACATACCCCTCGGCTCCGCCGCCGACCTGATCGAAAAGCCTGAAAAGCCTGAGGATCGCATATGTGGAAGTACCTCCTGCTCTGGCTCCCAATGCTCTTGATCGCCTTCGGCAATGGCACCCTGCGGGAGCTTTGGATTCGCAAGCACACGGGCGAGCTTCCGGCTCATCAGATCAGCACGATCGTGCTGCTCCTGCTCTTCGGCGTCTACACCTGGGTGATCGTTCGCGTCTGGCCGCCCGAGTCGGCGGACCATGCGATCACGATCGGCCTCCTGTGGCTTCTGCTCACCCTCGCCTTTGAATTTCTCTTCGGGCACTACGCGTCGAATCTTTCCTGGAGCGCCCTGCTGCATGAGTACAACCTGCTGGCCGGGCGCCTGTGGGTCCTTGTTCCGCTCTGGATCGCGGTCGCGCCGTACGCCTTCTACCGGTTGCGGCAGCCGGCGGGGTGATTCAAGCGAAGCGAGCCACGTCCTGGTGCCAGGCCGGGGTCGTGCGGTTGACGATCGCCTCGGCGATGTCCTCGCCCACGGCGGCGTCCGGCGACAGGGACTACCCTGGGGGATGGGCTCGCGACGCCAGACTCCAACCTCAAGGCGGTATGTTTCCCGCCGCTTCGGCGGGTGCGCTCCACCGGGACTACCATGGATCATCAGGGGAACGATCCCCAGGGGAAGGAGCAACGATCATGTCCACGACTTCGAGGAAAATGATCATCGGCACCTCGCTCACCGCGGCCAGCGACGAGGTCGTGCGTACCGGCATCGCCATCGCTCGCGCGACGGGCGCGTCGCCGTGGCTCGTCCATGGCTATATGCCTCCAGCCCTCCCGAGCCAGCTCGAGGGGCACCTCCAAGGGCTGCAGGAGGCGCTCGCGGAGCAGGCGCAGCGGACCGGGCTCAACCGTCTGCCGGGCTTCAAGGCCGGCCAGCTCGTGCCGCTGCTGGACTCGCCCTCCCGGGCGATCGTGGAGCTGGCGCGCCAGACCCGGGCGGACCTCATCGTCATCGGCGCCGCCGAAAGTAGCGCCCTGCACCATCTGATCATGGGTTCGACCGCCGCCGGCGTCCTCAGTAAGGCTCCCTGTTCGGTGCTGGTGCTTCGCTCCCCGGTCGCGTGGCTGCAACAGGAGACCGCACAGGCGCCCGAGAGCCCCGAAGAGCCGCGACCGTCTCGCTGAGGAACAGCGGCGGCAGGCCCATCACCGCCACGATCCCCCAGCCATTAGAAGGGCTTCGAAATGACTCTGCCGCCACCCGAGCTTCCCACGCCGGAACCCCGTCCGCGACTTCCCCTGGTCATCCGCATCGGCCTCTTCGTACTGGGCTGGGTGCTGATCGTGGTGGGAGTGGCCGGCCTGGTGCTGCCCGGCATCCAGGGCATCGCCGCCATCCTCGCCGGGGCTGCCCTGCTCTCCCTCGACAATGAGCTGGTCTACCGGGGCTTGAAGAGGCTGCTGGCCCGGTGGCCCGGCCTGTGGCGGAGAGTCGAGCTCTTCCGAGAGCGCACCCACGACTGGCTCCACCGCCTCACCCATCGACAATAGATTTCCGGCCGGCGTCCAAGACCCTTCGGGGTGGGTCGCCACCCGCCCAAACGCGCCGGTACACCCGCCCGAATGGGTGTCGGGCGAAAGCGGGGTTCCCGCTACCCTGAGCTCAGGAGCCTGGTAAAGAAAACCGACAGGTTCCGAGGAGGATGAGATGCTCGACAAGACTCACATGACGCCCCTCGAGGGCGAGATAGCACGTCCGTTCTGCTGCATTCCTTCGGCTTGGTGGAAAATATGCTGCCCGAAGTCGAGAACCTCTGGCACCGGCTGCTGTTCCGGCCGCTGACCACCCGCCGCTTCGAGAACGCGTAGCCTTCCCCCCAAGTCGGCCCGCATTCCTCTCGGGGTGTGGGCCGATTTTCATTCCAGCCCACCCATCAGGGTGGCTCCGCTCCCGGCGCGAAACCGCCTTCCCGTACGGCGCGTTCGCCCGCTCCGCCCGGTTACTCTCCATGCAGCACTCAGGAGGACGCCATGAGCGAAGCACGCAGGATCACCGTCGACGGCAATGAGGCAGCGGCCTCGGTCGCCTATCGCGCGAGCGAGGTCATCGCCATCTACCCCATCACCCGTCTTCGAACATGGGTGAGCGGCCGACGAATGGGCGTCCCACCGCCGGCCAGGACGTCGAGCGACTCGACGTCGAGGTCGGGCTGATAGAAACGATTGAAGAGGACGAGGCCGTCCGCTCCCTCCTGGTCGAGCTGGCGGGCGAAGTGGGCGAGCGAGGTGTAGAAGGGGGAGAGCTTCACCGCCACCGGCACGCCCGCCGCCTCGCGGACTGCACGCGCCATGGCCAGGGTGCGGCGCTCAATGGTCTCGGCGCTCTGCCAGGGATCGGTGGCGAGAGCGATCATTGCGTTTGTCCGATTCGAGCGAGCTCCCGCTGCGCCTGCGCTGGCTGGCGATCCTCTCCGGCCACGTCGATGCCTCGCTCCTGGCGACTGGCGGCATCCACACCGCGCTCGATGCCATCAAGGCCGTCATGGCCGGAGCGCACGCCGTGCAAATGGTTTCCGCGCTCCTCAAAAGAGGCCCTGATTATCTGCGCCTCGTCCGCGACGACCTGGTGCGCTGGATGTCCGAGCACGGCTACGACTCCATCCAATCGATGTGCGGCGCCCTAAGCCTCGCCCGCTGCCCCGACCCCGCCGCCTACGAGCGCGCCAACTACATGCAGATCCTCCAGTCGTGGCGGATGCCGGCGGGGTGGTAAGCGCGTTGGATCTTCCTATACGTTGATCTTTCAGCGAAGGACGTAGAGACGTTCCCAGCCCGTCCACGATGACCTCCAAGCCGCGTGGACGGCGGGACGTCTCCGCGGCGGCCACGGGCTCCCGAACAACGATGGCCTACGTCGGGGCGATGTCGCCTCTCCCAGAGGGAGGTCTCGCGACCTTTCAGGCCGCACCGGGGTTGTCATCTATCCACCCAGGGCATCGGCCTTCGGCCTCAGGCCCTGGGCTCCGTTCTCCCGGCCCGTTGGGCCGGACGGGCCGTCCATATCGCGCCAGGTTTTTGTCGGAGGGAGGCTTTCTCAGACATGCCCAATGCCTCATCAGGCGTGCCCTGCGTCTTGCCGGGCGTGACAGGCGCCTTGCAGGACGTGCCCTGCCTTACGCCTGCCGTGCCAGGCGTGTCACCGGACATGCCCGGCGCTTCACCTGCCATGTCCTGCGTTTCATCAGGCACGTCCTGCGTATCATCGGACACGCCCTGCGCTTCACCAGACATGCCCTGCCTTACGCCTGCCACGCCATGCGTGTCACCGGACCCGCCCTGTGTTACATCCGCCACGCCATGCGCTTCACCGGGCACGCCCTGCGTTCCGCCTGCCACGTCCTGCGTTCCATCTGCCATGTCACGCGACACGCCTGCCATGTCCGTCGTTCCATCTGCCACGTCCGGCGTTACGCCTGTCATCCCATGCGTTCCATCTGCCATGTCACGCGACACGCCTGCCATGTCCGTCGTTCCATCTGCCACGTCCGGCGTTACGCCTGTCATCCCATGCGTTCCATCTGCCATGTCACGCGTTCCGCCTGCCACGTCCGACGTTCCATCTGCCATGTCCGACGTTACGCCTGCCATGCCATGCGTTCCATCTGCCATGTCACGCGTCACGCCTGCCATGTCCGACGTTCCATCTGCCACGTCCGGCGTTACGCCTGTCATGCCATGCGTTCCATCTGCCATGTCACGCGTCACGCCTGCCACCTCCGACGTTCCATCTGCCACGTCCGACGTTACGCCTGCCACGCCCTGCGTTCCACCTGCCATGTCACGCGTCATGCCTGCCATGTCCGACGTTCCATTTACCACATCCGACGTTACGCCTGCCACGCCCTGCGTTCCACCTGCCATGTCACGCGTCATGCCTGCCATGTCCGACGTTCCATTTACCACATCCGACGTTACGCCTGCCATGCCCCGTCTCACATCTGCCGCCCATTTGTTTCACCTGCGATGCCCGGTCTCACGCCTGCCACGCCATTCGTCACGTCTGCCACGTGGGATGTATGTCAGCCCCAGCCCCGAGACGCATCCGAATCAACACCTCACCGCTTTCGTGCCCTCCTGCAGCTTACCCCGGCATCGGCACGGCAGATCCCCTTGCTGCTACCCGAGACCTGAGCTGAAGCCGAACCGATGGCGTCGCGCACGGCGGCCCAATGGGCCAGCGCGCGGTCTCGGGCTTCTTCCCAGTTCACGGCTTGTCCTCCTCGCGCGGCATCGGAATGCGGATCTCCAGATCCTCATGGCCGCGCCAGCTCACGGTACGCAAGGAGCAGGGCGCGAAGGGCAACGTCAGGCGGCTGAAGCAGACGGGATCGCGCATCCCGTTCTCGCCCTCCGCCAGCACGATCAGCTCGCCGCCGTCGAGGGAGATCTCCAGATCCTCGGCGCCGAAACCCTCCATGCCGGCGTGAAGCACAAGCTCGCCGTTCTCCTCATGAATATCGAAGCTTGGCAACCAGGGCGCCGGTTGATTGTTCATCGGGTTCGTCTTTAGCTCGGACATGGCGAAATCCTCCACTTCTCCGGTTCGTTTCTCTCTGGAGAAACCCTACCCGGTCCGGCGCTGGCCCGCGTCCCCTGCCGGGGTGGGCGGCGAGGGTTGGGCGGGTAGTGTGGCCTGCCCACCCTACGGGGTGGACCGGCCGGGCCTCCTCGGCTACCGACGGCAAGTCCCCTCCGGGACTGCAATTCGTTCTTCCCATGTCCCGTAGGGACTACAGAGGGTAGCCAGGTGATTTCAATCCCTGGCGCTATAGGCGTCGTCGTCTACAAGACCCCTCACTCCCCGACCCCTCTCTCCCATCGCCCTCCCCCCAACCGGGAGAGAGGGGAGCGCCCAAAAAGGCAGCCTTGCTTGCTCTTGGCTGTTCTCCCTCTTGGCCAAGGGCGCCGGGCGGCGGCTCACCAGCGAATATCTATTCTTTCAAGAGGCTCTTCTTCTTTCGCTCCGAGCCTCGCCGAGCGGTGGGCCGCTCCGTTCTTCCTTCGCGGGATCCAGGCGAACCGGCACTCATCGAATCGCTTTGCCAGCCGAAGCACCATGCCGCGAAGGTTATCCTGGTCTGCCTCGGCACCCTTCTCATGCGCTTCCTTGAGACAACGCTTGAGGTAGTTGAAGTCGGAACAGACACGAACCCGCAGGTATCCACGTTCAGCGGCCAGCTCCAGGGCACGAAGGACGGCGAGCTCCTCGCTGGCACCCGGAGGAACGTTCCGATAGGCCTCGGACCGCAGCTCGATCGTGGGGCCCGGGCGCGAGGTCTTCTCCGTGGCACTCAGCACGAGTCCAATTCCAGTCACGTCCCGCTTCTTGTCATACGAAGCGTCGACGCGAAACGTGTAGCGCATCGCCGGCGACTCTCCTGGCCAGCGCATGGTGATCAGTAAGAGGATCAGCTCACGCCCGGAGGGCGGCGAGGATTTCGGCCGTCGTGGCGATGGCCGCCTGGCGGAGGGCGGATTCGAGGACGGCGGGGTCGGTGGCGCTGGCGAGGGCGGTTCGCAACTCGTCGTCCACCGTGAGTCCGCGGGCAGCGAAAACCGCGTTGACGGCCTTCCGCAAGCCCTGGATCTCTCCCTCGGCACGGACTTCTTCCAGGCTGCCGTAGCCCTGACGCTGGAGGAGATTGCGGAAGATCACCCGGCGCGCCGCCTCGCGGTCGTAGAGAGCCTCCACCGGCACCGGATTGGCGAGGATTCCCGGCGCTTCAAGCTCCTCACCGGGGTTCGCGATGCGCATCCTCTTGCCCGGCTGGTGCACCTCGACCCGCCGCGGACCGGTCAGCCGCACCACCCAGAGATAGCGGGTGCCGGCGGCGAAGAGCTCCTGAATCTTGATCTGCAGCTCGGCTTCGTCCTGGCCCGTGTCGGCGTACTCGACCGCCAGAGGTGGTACGCCCTCGACCCAGCCCGGCTGGTCGGGCATCTCACCGACGGAAAGATCCGGGGCACGGAGGATTTCCGGGGACGGGGAAAAACCGATGTCGACACCCACATCCTGGACCGCCGGATCGCTCGCGAGCACTCCGTCACCAACGCTCGTTGCCTTTCCTCCCCGGCTGCCCGTAGGCGAACAATAAACGGGGTGGCCGTTGGAGAGCTCGTAGGGGTCGCCGGAGCGTAACTGGCTGGCGGAGAACGGCCCCTGAGACCCGGATTGCAGTGGGCTCCTCTTCATGTTCATGGAGAAAGCATAGCACTCGCCGTTGCGATCTCCTCGCGGTTGCAAGCCTGCCTCAATGCCGTCGCCGCCAGCCGTTTCTCGAAACGCCGCGCGAAGATCTTGGCCATCGCCTTGAGCTTCAGCGTCTGGAGCGGAAAGCGCCGGCTGCTCAGGGAGCGGCACTCCTCGGGCAGGAGCACCAGGCTGACGTGAACGTTGGGGGCACAGCCGATCGGCAGACCCCGCTCCATGCAGGCCTCGTAGAGGTGGCGGAAGACGGGGACGAGATCCTCGCTGCGGGGCGGCGGGGTCGCTTCGAGGTCGGTGCCGGTCAACGGGCGGAAGACGCAGACAGTGGGAATGGCGCCCACGGAGGTGATCCAGTCGATGGCGTGGATCGACGACTCCGGCGGCTCCAGCCCGGCGATGATCTCGCCGTTGGTCACCCAGGGCTCGTGCCGCGGCCCGCGCTTCCCCAAGGCCGCGCAATAGCGGATCGCCTCCAGATAATGATCCAGCCCGTACTCGGCGTGCTTGCCGGGGCAGACCTCCTGAAAGATCGCGCGGTCGAAGATCTCGAAGCAGAACGACACCCGGTTGACGCCCAGCTCTCGCAGGCCGTCGTAGCGCCGCAGGTCGCGATGCGGCGGCGTCTGCACGCCCACCAGCAGCCCCAGCTCCCGCTTGATCCGCGCGATGTACGGCTCGAGGAGGTCGAGGTAGGTGTCGCCTTCATAATGCCCGGTGTTGAAGTCCACGTAGGTGATCCCCGATTCGTCGCGGGCGGCGCGGACGACCTCCATCACCTCGTCGACCGATTTTTCGTTGGCGTCGTCGACGCCGAGGTTCAGCCCCACCGAGCAGAACTTGCAGTTGACCCGCTCCGGCTTCTCCGTCCAGTACTCGCAGACTTTGGCCTGATAGATCCCGAGATAGGTCCCTTGCAATGTGCCGATGCGGGTCATCGGCTTGCCGCTCGCCGTCGCCTGGTCGTACCAGCGCGGGCGCGGCGAGAGCCGCACCGCGGCCACGTCGGAGCCGCTCCAGCGCAGGAGATACTGGCCGCGCTGCCGGTGGAGGGTGTAGGGGGATTGCTCCACGAAGCTCTCGGTCACCGGCACGTTCGTCCACAGTCCGCGGGGTCCGCCGGGCAGGATAAGCTCCAGCCCGCTGCCCAGGCCGGCGCGGGTGCGCAGGATCTTGCGGCCGCCGTCCTCCTCGACGAAGCAGGTGTCGTCGAGACGCACGCCGCGGCAGTACAGGTCCAGCTTGAGCAGGGCGTCGTTGGTGCGCAACGCGTCGAGCATTCAAGGCCTCCTTGGCGTCAAACGGTACGGGAGTAGAGGTTGGCGGTCCGCGGTCCAAGATAGGCGTCGAAGGACATGGCGAGGTTGCGCACCACGAAACGGCCGCGCGGCGTCACCTCCAGGCGGTCGCGGCCCATCTCCACCAGGCCGTCGCCGGCCAGCGGCTCCAGGCGTTGCAGCTCCGCCGCGAAATGGCGATCGAAATCGATGCCGTGGCGCCTTTCGATCTCACCCTTGTCGAGCGTGAAGTGGCACATGAGGTCGAGGATGACGTCGCGCCGCAGGTGGTCCTCCGCGGTGAGCGCGAGGCCCCGGTCGGTGGCGAGGATTCCCGACTCGATGGCGGCGCGATATTCGGGAAGGGTGCGGAGGTTCTGCGCGTAGCCGCCGCCCACCGCGCTGATGGACGACACGCCGAAGCCCACGAGGTCGGTGCCGCCGTGCGTCGAGTAACCCTGGAAGTTGCGGGTGAGGGTGCCGTCCCGCAACGCCAGCGCCAGCGGATCGTCCGGCCGCGCGAAGTGATCCATGCCGATGAAGACGTAGCCGGCCGCGGCGATCTCGCGGACCGCCTCTTCGAGCAGAGAGAGCTTCTCCTCAGGCCCGGGCAGCGCCGCCGGATCGATGGCCGTCTGGTGGCGAAAACGGGAGGGCAGGTACGCGAGGTTGAAGACCGCGAGGCGGTCCGGCGCCAGGCTCAGTACCTCCCGCACCGTGGCCAGGAAGCCGGGGACCGTCTGGTGCGGCAGCCCGTAGATCAGGTCGACGTTGATGCCGCGGATGCCGCGCTCGCGCGCTCCGGAGATCACCGACCGGATCAGCTCGACCGACTGGATGCGCCGCACCGCCTGCTGCACGGTGGGATCGAGATCCTGCACGCCGAGACTCAGGCGGCCCACGCCCGCCGCCGCCAGGACGTCGAGGTGCTCGGGGGAGGCCTCCCGCGGGTCGACCTCGACGGAGATCTCGCAATCCGCGGCGAGCTTGAAGTGCCGGCGGATGGCGGCCATCAGCTCGATCAGGTCCCGCGGCGGCAGGAAGGTCGGCGTGCCGCCGCCCCAGTGAATCTGGGCGACCTCGCGGTGCCCGGCGTCGAGCGGCCCGGCGGCCAGCTCCATCTCGCGTTCGAGCAGCGGCAGGTAGCGCCCGCCCCAGCCACGGTCGCGCGAGATCACCACGTTGCAGCCGCAGAACAGGCAGCGGGTGGCGCAGAACGGAATGTGCACGTAGATCGAGAGCGGCTTGCCCTCGCGGGCGCTCGCCGCCAGCAGGCCGGCATGCTCGGCCGGCCCGAAGCTGTCCTGGAACATCGGCGCGGGTGGGTACGAGGTGTAGCGCGGACCCGGGCCGTCGTACCGTTGTACGAGGCCGCGGTCGAAGCGAAGCGCCTCGCTCATGAGCGCCCTCCGGTTTCCACCGGCACCAAGGCGGACTGCAGCCGGCCGGCCAGGGCGAAGAAGCGGACGAAGTCGGACTCGGTGAGGATGCCCACCACCCGCGAGCCCTCGACCACCGGCAGGCAGCCGTACTTGTTCTCGAACATGATCTGGGCGGCTTCCTCCAACGGCTGGCCCGCCTCGATCGTCTCGACTTCGGAGGTCATCACCTCCTCCACCAGAATGCGCTGCATCACGGTGTGTTGGAGGCTCAAGGGGAGCTCCGCGCGCTCGATCAGCGAGTGGCGCAGGAGGTCGCGATGGGTGAGCAGGCCGACCAGATCGCCGTCCCGGTCGAGCACGACCAGGTGGCGGAACCGGTGATCGAGCATCAGCTCGTACGCCGTCGCGACGGTATCCTGGGAATGAACGTTGATGACGCTGGGCGTCATCAGGTCGCGGACTCTCAGGTCAGTCTTCGAAATCGAGGCGGTCATGGCGGTCATCTCCTGAATCGTTCCCACATTCTCGGCATGGCAAAGCCGCGGAGCGACACCCGCGAGGGCTGGAGAAGCTCTTCCGAGGGCGGCATGAAAGGCCACCCCGCGGGGTGGGGAGACGGGTTTCCAGGACGAGAGTAGAGTGAGGTTCCCGCGGGAGGCCCTCAGGTTAGAGCTTGCCCGGCTCAGGGTCTTGCGGGGTCCCCGGCGACGGCTCCGCCCGATCCTTCAGCATCGGCAGCCGGAGGGTGAACGTGCTGCCCTGCCCCTCGCCGGGGCTCTCCGCCTGGACCGTGCCGCCGTGCATCTCGACGAACCCCTTGACCAGCGCCAGCCCGATGCCCAACCCTCCGGTGCTCCGCTCGATCGAACGATCCACCTGGCTGAACATCTCGAAGACGTTGGGCAGGGCGTAGGCCGGAATGCCGACGCCGTCGTCCTGAACCGCCACCGCGATCCAGTCCCCTTCGCGGGTTGCGGTGAGCGAGACGTGCCCGCCGCGCCCGGTGTATTTGGCGCTGTTGTTGAGCAGATTGCCGATCACCTGGGCCAGCCGGATGAGGTCGGCGTCCAGGTGCACCGGCTCGGGCGGCAGGGAAACCGTCAGCTCGTGCCCGGCCGCCGCGAGCGCCGGCTCGGCGATTTCCACCGCGCTGCCGACCACGTCGGCGAGCAGCACCCGGGAGCGGCGAAGCTCCATCTTGTTGCGGCCGATGCGGGAGATGTCGAGCAGGTCGTCGACCAGCCGCACCATGTGGGTGAGCTGCCGGTCCATGAGATCCCGCATCCTGGCGACGACCTCGGCATCGCCGGACGCCAGGCGCATCACCTGGAGGCCGTTGCGCAGGGGGGCGAGGGGATTTCTCAGCTCGTGCGCCAGCAGCGCCAGGAAGTCGTCCTTGCGGCGGTCGGCCTCTTCGAGCACCTCCACGGTCTTCCGCCGCTCCGCCTGCAGAGCCTCCTCCTCCCGTCTGCGTTCGGTGACGTCGCGGGCGACTTTCGACGCTCCGACGATGCGGCCCCCCGCATCGCGGATGGGAGAGACGGTCAGCGAGATGTCGACTCGGCCGCCATCCTTGGTCATCCGCACCGTCTCGAAGTGGTCGATCCGCTCCCCACGGGAAAGCCGGGCCAGGATTTCCTTCTCCTCGTCCAGCCTTTCCGGCGGAACGATCAGAGTGATGGACCGGCCGACCGCCTCCTCAGCCCTGTAGCCGAAAAGCCGCTCGGCTCCGGCGTTCCACGTCTGGATGACGCCATCGAGCGTCTTGCTGATGATCGCATCCTCGGAGGACTCGATGATGGCGGCGAGCCGCGCCTGGAGAATGGCGTTGGCATTTTGGAGCTCGGCGGACTGAAGCTGCCGCGCCTTCTCGTCGTCGGTGGACGCCGCTGGAATTGTCATCAGTACGACTCGCTTCGGGTATCAGAGGCCGAACCGGACGATAGCACGAGCCGGGCGGACCCGAAAACCTACCCCATCGGGTGTTTCGCGACTCTCCTCTCCGTGAGACAAGGAGGGCATGAAGAGGATCGCGGTGCTCGCCGGTCTCGCCGAAGGCGACTTCCTGCCCCTCGAAGCCCTCGGCGTCGTCGGCATTCCGCAACGGGGCGGCGATGAGCACACTCCTGGCCGGCGGTTCCTCCCTTCCGCCTTGTGGTATAAAAATAAAAGCATCCGACGTGCTCCGTCAGGAGGACCGAGATGAGAATCCTCATCGCCGACGACCACACTCTGTTCCGCGACAGCCTGCGCAGCCTGCTCACCTCGCACGGCTTCGAGATCGTGGGCGAGGCGCGGGAGGGGGGCGAGGCCGTCGAGCTCGCGCGCCGCCTGCAACCGGACATCGTTCTCATGGATCTTTCGATGCCCGGGCTCGACGGCCTGGCGGCCACCCGCCTGATCAGCGCCGAGCTGCCGCAGGTGAAAGTCGTCGTCCTCACCGCGTCGGACGACGACGCCAAGCTCTTCGAGGCGATCAAGTCGGGCGCCCAGGGCTACCTGCTCAAGAACCTCGAGTCGAAGGAGTTCTTCGCCCTGCTCGAAGGCGTGGGCCGCGGCGAGCCCGCGCTGACGCCCCTGCTGGCCAGCAAGCTGCTCCAGGAGTTCGCCCGCCCGCCGCGGCCGGCCGCCGAGTCCCACGATCCCGACGCCTTGACCGACCGCGAGCGCGAGGTGCTCGAGCTGCTCGTGCGCGGCGTCACCTCGAACCGCAAGCTGGCGAAGAACCTGGGCGTGAGCGAGAACACGGTCAAATTCCACGTCCGCAACATCCTCGACAAGCTGCATCTGCACAACCGCGCGCAGGTGGTGGGCTTCGCGCTGCGCCACGGCATGGTCGCCTCGCCCGGCGAGGCTTGAGCGGTTTCCCCCAGGAAGAAGCAACCGCAAAAAAACCCCACGCATCCGGGTGGGACGCCTCCTACCCTCTCCCACCCTCCGGCGCTCGCCCTCCACTCCCTCCGGGCGTCGCTCCGAGCCCTTGACTTCCGCAAAATGGGTGACGAAAAGGAGGATCGATCATGTCCAACACTCTGCCCAATACGCTGAAGCACATCGTCATCGGGACGTCGCTCTCCGAATCCAGCGACGACGTCGTGCGCACCGGAGCCGCCATCGCCAAGGCGACGGGTGCGATTCCTTGCCTCGTCCACGTCCATTCCTCTCCCGTCTCGTCCGCCGAGCTGTTCGGGGCCGTGGACGCCACATGGCTGGAGGATCTCTCGGACGCCTTGCAGGACAGGCTCGCGCAGCAGGCGGAGCGGACGGGCTTGAGCGCGCTGCCGGGCTTCGAGCCGGACCGGCTCCACCTCGCCATGGGCACCACGACCTTCGGCGGAATCGTGGCGCTGGCCCGGAAGGTGAACGCGGATCTCATCGTCATCGGCGGCTCGGAGGGTGGCGCCCTGCGCCGCGCCCTCGTCGGCTCCACCGCCGACGGAGTCGTCCGCCAATCGCTCTGCCCGGTGCTCGTCGTGCACTCGGCGTCCGCCTTCCCGCCGGCCCGGGTGGAGATCCCGGTGGACCTCTCCCCCATCTCGGCGAATGCTCTGCGCCAGGGTATGGAATTCCTTGCCCGGCTCGGCGTCCAGGCCGAGACGGAGGCCCTCTTCGTGCTCAATCCCATGGAGATCGCGGGCTCGTTCCAGTTCACCCCCAGCCAGGTCGAGCGCTTCGCCCTCGAGGAGCTGCGCCGCTTCCAGAAGCTCAACGGCGCCGGCACCCTGCAGACCCAGGTGCGCACCGGCTACCCGGCGGAGGCCATCCCCGCCGTGCTGGAGGAGAGGAAGGCCGACCTCGTGATTCTCGGCACGCATGGGCGCCGGGGCTTTGAGCGCCTCATGGTCGGCAGCGTCGCGCTCGGCGTCATGCACCGCGCCGCCTGCAATCTGCTCATCGTGCCGCCGGGAGCCCGCCTGCGGCAGGACCTGGCGACGGAAAACCAGGAGGAGCGGGCGGGGGCGGACTGGAGCTACGTCTCCGACGAAGCGCTCGTCGCGGCCAGTCACTCCTGATCAGGTTTCCTGCCATGCGCGGAAAAGCAAGGTCAGCGCTCGGCCTGCCCGCGGTGGCGCTCGGCGGGTTGATCGCCGGCGGGCTGGCCTGGCTCGCCGGCGCCGCCGGCCTGGCGGCGATCCTCTGGGGGATCACCACCGCCGTCGTGCTCGCGCCCCTGGCGTTCATCGTCGCCTCCGGCCTCTGGCACAAGAAGCTGGGCGTCGACCTCATCGCGCTGCTGGCGATGGCGGGCTCGCTCGCCCTCGGGCAGTTCCTGGCGGGGGCCGTGATCGCCCTCATGCTCTCGGGCGGGCAGGCCCTTGAGGCTTTCGCCGGTGCCCGCGCCCGGCGTGATCTCACGGCGCTGCTGAAGCGGGCACCCCGGGAGGTGCACCGTTACGAGAACGGGCAGCTCACCTCTCCCCCCATCGACGACGTGCATCCCGGCGACCTCCTGCTGGTCAAGCCCGGCGAGGTGGTGCCGGTCGACGGCCTCGTGGAGGACGAGCCCGCCGTGCTCGACGAGTCGGCGCTCACCGGCGAGTCCAGGCCCGTCGAGCGGTCGCCGGGCGAGCCGGTGCGCAACGGCACGGTCAACGCGGCCAGCCCCTTCAAGCTCCGCGCCGTGGCCACGGCGGCCGGGAGCACCTACGCCGGCATCGTGCGCCTGGTGGCGGAGGCGGAGACCTCCAAGGCCCCGTTCGTCCGCCTGGCCGACCGCTTCTCGCTGGTCTTCCTTCCCCTCACCCTGGGCCTGGCGGCGCTCGCCTGGGCGGTCTCGGGAGATCCGGTGCGCGCCCTGGCGGTGCTGGTCGTCGCCACACCGTGCCCGCTGATCCTGGCGGCGCCGATCGCCATTCTGGCCGGCGTCTCGCGCTCGGCCCGGCGCGGAGTCATCGTCAAGGGCGGCCGGGCGCTCGAAGCCCTGGCCCGCGCGCGCGTCCTGCTGCTCGACAAGACGGGAACCATCACCATGGGCGTGCCGACCGTTTCCAGCGTCGAGACCTTCGGCGAGGAGACCGCCGGCGAGATCCTGCGGCTGGCCGCCTCCCTCGATCAGGTCTCGCAGCACGTCCTCGCCGCTGCCGTGGTGCGGGCCGCCCACGAGCGGGCGCTTCCCCTCTCCTTACCGGCCGGCGTGACGGAGCAGCCGGGCGCGGGCGTCCGGGGGGAGGTCGAAGGCCGCCGGGTCGCCCTCGGCAAGCTGTCCTTCGTCCAAGCCGGTGGCGGTCTGCCCGCCGGCGTGCAGCAGGTGCGGCGGCGCACCGCCCTCGACGGCTCCTCCAACATTTTCGTGGCGATCGACGGCGAGGTCGCGGGCGCCCTGATCTTGCACGATCCGGTGCGCCCCGACAGCCCGCGAGCCCTGCGCGTCCTGCGCCGGGGCGGAATCGAGCGAGTGGTCCTGGTGACCGGCGATCATCTGGAGGTGGCCGAGACGGTGGGAGCCGCCATCGGCGCCGACGTTGTCCTGGCGGAGCGCTCGCCGGAAGAAAAGGTGGCTGCCGTCCTCGCCGAGCGCGCCCACGGCCCCGTCCTCATGGTGGGCGACGGCATCAACGACGCGCCGGCGCTGGCGGCGGCGGACGTGGGGGTGGCGATGGGCGCCCGCGGCGCCACCGCCTCGGCGGAGGCGGCCGACGTGGTGCTCACCGTCGACCGGCTGGACCGGCTGGGCGAGGCGCTCGTCATCGCCCGCCGCTCGCGGGCCATCGCCGTCCAGAGCGTCGTGGCCGGCATGGCGCTGTCGCTCGCGGCCATGCTGTTCGCCGGCGCCGGCCACCTATCCCCCGTGGCCGGAGCCCTGCTCCAGGAAGGTATCGACGTCGCGGTGATCGCCAATGCGCTACGGGCCCTCAGGGGTCACCGAAACGCGGAGCTCTCAGGAAACGCAGCGCGCCAGCACCCGATCGAAGATCGCGTGCAACTCGGCGTCCGTCGCGCCGGGCTGGACCAGGCTGGGGATTAGATTCCTGGCATCCCTGCACATTGGACGGGAGCACTCCCGGAACGACGGGGCCTCGTGCCCCATCTCGGCGTGCCACGCGGCAGCGTTGAGGTTCTCGCGGACGGTGCGAAAGAAAACGAGGTCGGAGCTGGTTGCGACAGGACCGGGCGACGGTTTGACCCAGGCCGCAGCGGCGAGGTCCGCCTGTTCGCGCGGAGTCCTGTTCACGACGCGAGCCGCCCGGAAAATGGCGTCTTCCAGGAAGCGGATGTTCGGCATGATTTCATGCGAGTCCGAGGTGCTTAACAGATTGTTCTGGATACTCATGGTGTAGTTGCTCCTCTTCTTTAGGTCTACGAATGAGACCAGGAGAGACTACCGGGTACTCCAGAGTCCTACGACGTCCGCTGAGGTAGTCATTCAGTATCGACGGGTAGCTCAAAAAGCCTACCCCGCGGGGTGTGGAGGCTGGGGCCGCGTCATCGGTCGGATCGGTCGGATCCGTCCGATTCCGCCGCATTCTCGCGCAGAGTATGATGCAGTCGTTGCTGACCGGTACGATTCGGCAGGTGGGAGGTGCTGCGGCATGAGTGAGAAGCCGTCTGACGGGGGCCAAAGACTGCGGCCGAGTGGCGGCTATCGCAAGTTGCGGTCGTTTCAGGTGACCACGATCATCTACGACGCGACCGTCTCGTTCTGCGCCCGCTTCTTCGACAGGCGCTCACGGACCATTGACCAGATGGTGCAAGCGGCGCGTAGTGGGCGACAGAACATCGCCGAGGGCAGCCGGGCGGCGGCAACCTCCTCGCAGACCGAGTTGCGCCTGGTCAACGTCGCCCGCGCCAGCCTCGACGAGCTTCTGCTGGATTACGAGGACTTCCTGCGCCAACACAGCAAGCGCCAGTGGGACAAGAACGACCGCGAAGCGCAGGCGGTGCGGACGGCCGGGAGAGCGCACCCGCAGTATCCTGGGCATCCAATCGATGCCGCCGCTTACTCCGCATGGCTGAACCACGTTGATCCTGCCGTCGTCGCCAACACGGTGATCTGCCTGATCCACCAAGCCAACTACCTGCTCGATCAGCAGATTTCCGCGCTGGAGCGCGACTTCATCCACGAGGGCGGTTACAGCGAACAACTCGCGGCGGCACGGCTTGCGGAGCGGGCCAGGCAGAGGAATCCGACCGATCTGACCGATCCGACTGATCACGCCACCCCCGTGTGCCCTGCTTGCGGCAAAGGCATGGTGCAGCGCACTGCCCGCAAGGGCTCCCTTGCCGGGTCGCGGTTCTGGGGATGCGCCGGCTATCCGCGGTGCACGGGAACGCGACCGCTCGACGCAGCCGGCTGAAGCCCCCGGCTCAGCCTTTGCTCCAGGGTTGTAACGATCCACCGCCGCCGGCGCCTGAAGAGGAATGACGCCCACGGGCACACTCGACGAGGCGGCTGGAGCCATTCGAGCTTTCATGTTTACAGAATGAAAGATATGCTCACTCGAGGCATACCTGGCCGGCAGGGGGAGGTTCGCGGGGGGGAGGATCGGGCATCCCAGATGCGTGCGATCGTGTTCAGCTCGGAGGGTTTCCTCACCGCTCCGCCTTTGCGGAGGGCGGTGCACGCCCGAGGGTGGGACCTGGTCGAGGCGGCCAGCGAGCGGGAGCTTCTCGCCCTCGCCCGGGAGAAGGCTCCCGGCCTCATCGCCTACCAGTCGGCAACCCCTGGAGAGGAGGCGCTGGCGATCCTCGCCCGCCGCCTGCGCTCTTCGGCCGCCCGCGTACCGTTGCTCCTGGTTACGAGGTCCTGCCCGGGCGAGCTCGCCATCGCCGCGATGCGGGCCGGCTTCAACGACGTGCTGCTCGACGGCTGCAGCGAGCGCGACGCCGCCGAGGCGCTCGCCCGGCTCGTTCAGGAAGTGGCTCAGGAAGTGGCGCCCCGCCCCGCCGAGTCGCTGATCTCCGGCGGCATGCTGGTCGGCCACAGCCGCGCGGTCGAGCAACTCCGCCACTCCATCCAGCGCGTGGCCGCGACGGACAGCAACGTCCTCATCACCGGCGAGACCGGCACGGGCAAGGAGCTTACCGCCGAGCTGATCCACCGCAACAGCCGGCGGCGCGACAAGCCTTTCGTCTCCATCAACTGCGCCGCGATTCCCGACGGCCTGCTGGAGAGCGAGCTGTTCGGTTACGAGCGCGGCGCCTTCACCGGCGCCCACGCCGCGCGCGAGGGGAAGCTCCAATACGCCCAGGGAGGCACGCTATTCCTCGACGAGGTGGGCGACATGAACCTCTATGCCCAGGCGAAGATCCTCCGCGCCATCGAGAGCCGCAAAGTGCAGCGCCTCGGCGGGCACAAGGAAATCGCCATCAACATCCGCATCATCGCCGCCACCAATCACAATCTCGAGCAGCTCACCTCGCAGCAGAAGTTCCGCCAGGACCTCTACTTCCGGCTCAACGTCGCCCGCATCCCCCTGCCGCCGCTGCGCGATCACAGGGAGGACCTGCCGGCGCTGGTCGACCATCTGCTGGCGGAGCTGACGCCGCGGCTCGAACGGCGCGTCGAAACGGCCGACGAGAGCTTTCTCGAGCCGTTGCTGCGCTATGACTGGCCGGGCAACGTCCGCGAGCTGCGCAACGTCATCGAGGCGACCCTCGTCTTCTGCAACGCCGAGCGGCTCACGGCGCGCGACCTCCCTCCCTATTTCCGGGCCCTGTTCGCCGGCGCGGCGCGAAGCCGCGACTGCGAACGGGAGCGGATCGTGGCGGCGCTCCAGGCGACGGCCTGGAACCGTAGCGAAGCGGCCCGGCGGCTCGGCTGCTCGCGCATGACGCTCTACCGCAAGATGGTCAAGCTCGGGCTCTCCGCCGACGGCGATGGCGCGGCAGGCCAAGAGGACGAGGCCTGTAACCTCCCCGCCGGGGCGTAACGGAAAACCTGTATCAACCCCTGTAACACGTTACACCCCGCGCGCCCTCAATCCCTCTACAAACCGTTGAAAACAAAGGCAGGCCGATCGCAACGGCGATGGCAGGGGTCTTGAACCCTTGCCGGGCACGATGAATCGGCCGGCACGCTCGAAGTCACTTTGGGGAGTTGGGTAGATGGCGAGCCCCTACGCCATCGCCGCGGTCGGGAAGGCCCTCCTGGCGCTGCTCGCCGGAGCCTGCCCGAAGCCGGAGTTCGCCGGCGCCGAGTTCGAGCTCTACCAGGCGAAGAGCTTCCTCACGCCGATGGAAGAGGGGATCGCCCTCTACCTGCACCGGATCACCCCGGCCAACAACATCCGCAACATGCCGCCGCGGATCGCGCCCGACGGCCGCCGCTATCGCCCGTCCTTGCCCATCGACATCCACTTTCTTCTCATTCCGTACGCCCGCGACGCCTTCAAGCAGCAGCGCCTGCTGGGCTGGGCGATGCGGGCGATCGAGGACACGCCGATCCTCTCGGACAGCTTCCTCAATCAATACGGGCCCGAGCCGGACACGTTCCGCCCCGGCGAGTGCGTCGACACGATCATGGAGACGATCGCCTACCAGGACCTGGGCGCGGTGTGGAACGTGGCGAGCCCGAACATCCAGCCGGCCGTGCCTTACGTCGTCCGCATGCTGCAGCTCGACTCGGCGCTCGACATGAGCGAGGCCGGCCTGGTACAGACGCGCGTCTTCGGCGCCGGAAAGGCGGCCGAGCCGTGACCAGCGTCGCCGTCCTCGAATGGATCTCGATCGTGACGCCGCTCGCGGTGCGCTTCCGCGACGAGGCGACTCTCAGTTTCTATTCGGACGATCTCTCGGTCGCGGTCTACCCGCTGGGGACTCCCGAGCTGAAGACGGACGGAGTGGTCAACCGCTCGGGCGTCTTCGTCTTTCGCAACCTCCCCGGCCTGCGCGACGTCGAGCACGGCAGCGGCGACGCCGATTTCTGGACGGCGAACCCGCCGCGGCTCGATTTCGTGCTCGAGGTGCGCGACGCCGCCGGCCGCTTCCTTCCCGAGTCGCTGCGGGTCAAGCTCCCCCAGCGGCACCCGCTGGGTTTGGCGATCGGCTCTCCCATCGCCTCGCCGCCGGTCTTCCAAACCGGCGACGACACGGCGTTCCTGCCGCTCTATTCGGCCGCCTCGCGCCCCGTTCCGGAAGGGATGACCGTGTTGCGCGCGGAGCTGTGGGACGCGGACGCGAAGGAGCCCGCGGCCTGGGCGATGGTCGAAGCCACGGCGGGCGAGCAGCGCACGGTCGCCGGCCTGGCCGACGCCGGCGGGCGGGTGATGCTGCCGCTGCCCTACCCCAAGCCGGTGGTGGCGCTCGGGTCGCCTCTCGGCTCCCCTCCCGGCGGATCGCCCGGCACCGGCGGACCGATCACTCAGCAGTCGTGGCCCGTGACGTTCACCGTGAGATACGGCCGGCGCACGCCGGCTCCCGGTATCCCCGGGGTCCCGGACCTCGCCGACGTCCTCACGCAGCCGGCGGTGACGGCATGGCAGGAGACCTCGCGCACGACCGCATGGACGAGCGCGACGCTGCGCTACGGCCGCGAGCTCGTCCTCGCCTCGCACGGGTCGTCGACGCTGCTGATTACATCTTGACCGAAACGAGGAGAATGGAATGCCAGAATATCTCGCTCCAGGCGTCTACGTCGAAGAGGTCTCCTTTCGATCGAAATCGATCGAGGGCGTCAGCACGACGACCACCGGATTCGTCGGCCCGACGCGCTACGGTCCCATTGATCTCACGCCGGACGTGATCACCAGTCTGGTCGAGTACGAGCGGACCTACGGCGACCGCCAGCAGATGCAGTTCGACGGCTCGTCCCCCACCCACAACTACATGTGGCACGCCGTGCGCGCCTTCTTCGAGAACGGCGGCAAACGGCTCTACATCGCCCGTGCGTTCACGCCGGCCACGGCCGCCGCGGGGAGCGGCTTCGCCACCGGCGCGATCACCGGCGGCGGCACGACGATGAATCTCGCCGCGCGCTTCCCCGGCAACGCCGGCAACATGCGCGTGCGCATCACCCTGACTCTGGGCCAGAACGTCCTGGCCCAGAATCCCGGCGATCCCGCGCCGGCGCTGCGCGGAGTGCTCGAAAACGACGTCGTGCTGGTCACCCGGATGGTCGGCGCGAGCCCGCCTTCGAGCCCGCTCAGCCAGCCGTCCGGCACCTTCGCGAAAGTCACCGTCGATCGCGCGACCTCGCCGCCGACCTGGCACTTCGTGCCGGCCTCCGGACCGACGATCGATCTCTCCACGCTGCACGCGAACCCCGATCCGACCCTCAGCGACCGGGTGCAGGTGGTGACGGCGGCCTTCACCATCTTCCCGGTCGATCCCGGCCAGCCGTCGCTGGTCTATGCCGGGCTCGCCCTGGAACGGACCCACCAGCGCGCCGGCTCCCCCGACTCGATCTGGTCGCAGTTCCGCTCCGATCCGCCGAGCCTCGCCGCCGCGCGGACGGTGCCGATCGTCGTCGACGTCACGCCCGGCCCCAACGACACGGGGCTCGGCATCCTCGAGCTCCTCGCACCGGCGGCCTCCGACCTCCGGACCCGGCTGCTGACCGCCAATACGACGGATGCGGAGCGCTCGGTCGAGGTCGCTCTTACCAACGGCAACGACGGCAAGCGGCCCACCGCCGATGCCTATGAAGGGACGGGCGGCGATCCGACGTCGCGCAGCAAGACCGGCCTCGTGGCCTTCGAGGACATCGACGACATCTCCATCGTCGCCGCACCGGGATCGAGCTTCGGCTATGAGAACGGTTATCGCGCCGACGCCTCGACGATCTTCAATCACCTGATCTCCCACTGCACCCGCATGCGCTACCGCATCGCCGTCCTCGACGCCGGCGACAAGCAGAGCGTCGCCGAGGTGCGGGCCCTGCGCTCCGCGCTCGACTCGACGTACGGCGCGCTCTACTACCCCTGGATCACCATCCTCGATCCGGTCACGCAGCAGGAGCTCAACGTCCCACCGAGCGGCGCGGTCTGCGGCATCTACGCCCGCAACGACATCAATCGCGGGGTTTACAAGGCGCCGGCGAACGAGGTCGTCGAAACGGCGATCAACCTGGAAACGATTCTCAACAAGAGCCAGCAGGACGTGCTCAATCCGCTCGGCGTCAACTGCTTCCGCTCGTTCGAGGGGCGCGGCTTCCGGCTCTGGGGCGCGCGCACCATCAGCTCGGATCCGGAGTGGAAGTACGTCAACCTCCGCCGCTACTTCGCCTACCTCGAGCACTCGATCGACAAGGGGACGCAGTGGGCGGTGTTCGAGCCCAACGGCGAGCTGCTGTGGGGCAACCTGCGGCGCACGATCTCCGATTTCCTCCTCAACGAATGGCAGAACGGCGCGCTGCTCGGCGACAAGCCGGAGAGCGCCTACTTCGTGAAGTGCGACCGCTCGACGATGACGCAGAACGACCTCGACAACGGCCGCCTGGTCTGCCTCGTCGGCGTCGCCGCGTTGCGACCGGCTGAATACGTGATCATTCGCATCGGTCAGTGGACCGCCGACCGGAAGGTCTAGGAGAGATAAGCGATGGCAACGCTCCGCGAACGCCCCTACGTTCAGTTCAATTTTCTGGTCGACCTGGGCAACGGCAACACCAACGGCCCGCAGGCCGGCTTCCAGGAGATCAGCGGCATCGGCATGGAGGTCACGGTCTCCGAGTACCGGCCCGGCAATCACAAGGAAAACTCGGTGATGAAGATCACCGGGATGAACAAGTCGACCGACGTCACCATGAAGCGCGGCGTGATCGGCAGTCTCGATCTCTATAGTTGGCTCAACCAGATTCGCAACGGCGACCAGGGCGCGCTGCGCACGGTGACGGTGCAGCTCATGAGCGAGGATCACACCACGGTCGTCCAGACCTGGAAGCTCAACCGCGCCCGCATCATCAAGCACACCAGCGGACCGCTCAACGCCAAGGGCACCGACGTCGCTCTCGAAGAGCTCGTCGTGGCCTACGAACGTCTCGAGATGGAGTGATCCGGATGGCCCGTTCTCGTCCACTGCCGGGGATTCGATTCGAGATCCAGGCGCCGCCCTCGGGCGACGTCCTGCCTCGCATGGACATCCCCGCGTTCGTCGGCTTCGCCGCGTCGGGCCCCATCCACCAGCCCGTCGCGGTCGAGGACGCCGCGCAGTTCGAAATGATTTTCGGCGCCGCCCTGCCGCTCGCCCGCGAGGCGGGAACGAGCGTACCCGTCGAGGCCTATCTCGCCCCGACGGTGCGCGCGTTCTTCCGCAACGGCGGGCGGCGCTGCTGGATCGTCCGGGTGGCGCGCGAGGCGGACCCGGGCTCCGGCACCGCTCTCGAACAGGAGGGCCTGGCGAAATTCGACGCCGATCTCTTCCTCGATCCGGGGTTGCGCGATGCCACGGTGCGCGACCTGCTCGAACGTGCCGACTTCATCCGCTATCAGAGCTCGGACCCCCGGCCGCTCACCGGCATCCACGCCGTGCTCGGCCTCGACGAGGTCACCCTGGTCGCCGTGCCCGACGCCGTACACCGCGGTTGGCTCCGGGCAGGCGCACCGGCCTTGTCGTCGCCGCCCGCCTCCTCGCCGCTCGATCATCCGGAGTGGTGGCGCTGGCTCGACTGCAACGCGCCAAGCCCCAAGCAGCCGCTGGCGGCCGGCGTTCCTCTCGGCGGCGGCGGCTTCATCGACTGCGACGTCGTGGCGCCGGTCGCGGCGCCGGTGCTCACCGCCACCGCGCCGGCAGGCGGGACGTATGAGCTCCTCTGGACGCCAGCGGATCTGACGGATCCGACCCATCCGATCGATATCCTCCAGGAAGCGACCCGCCCCGACTTCTCCGACGCCGCCGACATCGCCTTCGGCACGCCCGGGCGGGTGACGATCTACGGCCGCGACGCCGGGGATTTCTTCTACCGGGTCCGCCGCCAGGTGGGCGCGCGCACCAGCGACTGGTCGAACGGCATCGGCATCCACGTCGAGTCGGCGGCGGGCTGGACGAGCGTCGCGCCCGCGGACTACCTCGACCAGACGCTGGTGGACGTGCACACCGCGCTGGTGACGATGTGCGCCGCCCGCGGCGATCTGGTGGGCATCCTCTCGCTGCCCATGCACTATGATGAGCGGCGGGCCCTCGCCCACACGACGAAGCTGGCGCTGGGCTCGCGGGTGCTCAGCTACGGCGCGCTCTGGCACCCCTGGCTGATCCTGCGCGACGGCCCCGACGGCGACGCCGCGCCCCTCAAGGCGATACCGCCCGACGGCGCCACCGCCGGGGTGATCGCTGCCCGCGCCCTCGGCCGAGGCGCCTGGATCGCGCCGGCCAACGAGCCGCTGCGCGGCCCCGTGGCATTGACTCCGGCGATCGCGGCGGCCTCCCGGCAGGCCTTGCAGGACGCCGCCGTCAACCTCATCCGCCAGGAGCCGGGGGGCTTCGTCTGCCTCGACGCCGACACCCTCAGCCCCGACGACGAGGTGCGCCCGCTCAACGTCCGGCGGCTGCTCGCGCTGGTGCGCCGCGCCGCGCTGCGGGTCGGCAACGACTACGCTTTCGAGCCCAACGACGGCGCCGCCCGCCGCGCCGTGCGGCGGGCCTTCGAGTCGATGCTGGAAACCCTTTTCGTCCGCGGCGCCTTCGCCGGGCGCACCGAGCAGTCGTCGTTCCAGGTGGTCACCGACGACTCGCTCAATCCCCCGAGCTCGATCGACGCCGGCCGGCTGATCGCCGAGATCCGCATCGCGCCGTCGCGGCCGTTGTCGTTCCTCACCATCCGGCTGGTGCAGGCCGGCGACGCCACCGTCCTCCAGGAGGCGACGCCGTGAGCGTCTATCCCTTCTCCGCCTACAACTTCTCGGTCGAGATCGACGTGCCCGGCATCTCGTCGAAGCTCTGCCAGGCCGCCTTCTCCGAGTGCGACGGCCTGGAGATGACGATGGAGGTGAAGACCATCCGCGAGGGCGGCAACAACACCCGCCAGATCCGCCTCGCCGGCGCCGTCAACTACGGACAGGTGACGCTCAAGCGCGGCATGACCGCGAGCTTCGACCTATGGGACTGGTTCGACGCCCAGCAGCAGGCGACGCCGCGCCAGTTGCGCGGCGACTACCGCGGCGAGGCGAAGATCGTCCTGCTTTCGCCCGACCGCAAGGAGCAGGCCCGCTTCATCCTCAAGAAATGCCTGCTCACCAAGCTCAAGGCCCCGGCCCTCAACGCCATCGCCGGCGTCGTCGCCATCGAGGAGATGCAGCTCACCTACGAGTCGCTGACGTTGCAGCGGCCCGGCGGCGGTACAGGTGGCGGCAATGGCTGAGCTGGCAAAGGCGGAGCTGCGCGAGCTCGACGCGCAGATGAAGAACGAGATCAACCGCGACAAGTGGACGAAGGTGCAGTTCAACCCGGACACGCTCAAGGTCACCTACGCCAACCAGATCAAGGAGCCCTCCGGCTCCGGCGACCAGAGCGGCCCGCAGGCGCAGCAGTTCGTGGGCGCCGGCACCACCAAGCTCGCCGTGCAGCTCTTCTTCGACGTCACCCAGGACCTCGGGCAGGGCCTGCCCGACGTCATCGACGTGCGCAAGCTGACGCAGCGCGTCGCCTACTTCATCACCCCGCTGGGCGACCCGCCGAACAAGCCGAAGAAGTTCAAGCCGCCGATGACCCGTCTGGCCTGGGGCTCGTTCCAGTTCGACGGCATCGTCGAGGCGATGGAGGAGACTCTGGAGCTCTTCTCCTTCGAAGGGCGCCCGCTGCGCGCCTCGGTGACGATGACCATCTCGCAGCAGAAGATCACCACCTTCACCTTCAACGACGCCGCCGAGCCTCCGGGCGTGCAGCGGCGCAACCAGCCGGCCGCCGGCACCCAACCGCAGACCGCCGCGCCGCAGGGCTCGAACCTGCAATCGATGGCGGCGGCACAGCCGGGAGGCGCGGGCGGCTCGGGCGGCGGCGACTGGCAGTCGGTCGCCGCGGCCAACGGCATCGAGAACCCACGCATCCTGGAGCCCGGCCAGCTCATCGACTTCAACCTCAAGGCCTCGGTCCAGATCGGATGAGGAGCGCGCGATGGCGACGGTGATCAACGAAGTGACGATCGAGCCCAAGGCGATGCCGCCCGGCGACCCCGCGGCCAAGAGCGCGGGCGGCGATGGCGCCAAGGGCGGAGACGGCGGCCAGGTTTCGCCTGACGTGCAGCGCGAAATCGAAAAGCTCATGCGGACGTCGCGGGAGCGCGCCGCGCGACTGCTGGCCTATTGAGGCGCCTTTTGGAAGACAACCGAGGAACGACCATGGCTGACAACGGCTCCACCGGCGTAAAGGCGACCCGGCCCAAGATCCTCGTGGCGGGCCAGGAGGACGTCGGCCTCTCGCAGGCGCTGCTCAAGATGTCCGTGCGCGAGACCGTGCACGGCCTCTACTCGGCGGAGCTGCGCATCGGCAACTGGGGACCGAAAAACAACTCGGTCGGCTTCCTGTACTTCGATCGCAAGAAGCTCGACTTCGGCAAGGCCGTGCAGCTCAAGCTCGACGACGACCTCCTCTTCGACGGCCGCATCTCGGCGATCGAGGCCGATTTCGGCGAGGGGCGCTCGCCGGAGCTGGCGATCCTGCTGGAGGACCGCTTCCAGGACCTGCGGATGACCCGCCGCACCCGCACCTTCAACGACGCGAGCGACGCCGACGTGATCCGCCGCGTGGCGGGCGATCACGGGCTGCAGGCCAACGTCGACGTGCAGGGACCGGTGCACAAGGTGCTGGCGCAAGTGAATCAGAGCGACCTCGCCTTCCTGCGCGAGCGCGCCCGCTCGGCGGGGGCGGAGCTATGGCTCGACGGCTCCAAGCTCTACGCCAAGCCGCGCGCGGCGCGCACCGGCGCCTCGATCAAGCTCAAGTACGGCGCCGACCTGCGCGAGTTCACCGCCCTCGCCGACCTCGCCCACCAGCGCACCAGCGTCAACGTCTCGGGCTGGGACGTGAAGGGCAAGAAGGCCATCCGGCAGCAGGCGGACGAAGCGGCCATCCGCAACGAGCTGGGGAGCGATTCGAGCGGCGCCAAGATCCTCGGGGAAGCCTTCGGCGAGCGCAAAGAGTCGATCGCCCACACGGTGCCGCTGACGGCGGACGAGGCCCGCGCCCAGGCCGAGGCGCGCTTCCGCGACTCGGCGCGGCGCTTCCTCGTCGGCCGCGGCCTGGCGCAGCCCAACGGCAAGCTGCACGTCGGCGCCTGGATCGAGCTCGACGGCCTGAGCACGCTGTTCAACGGCAAGTATTACCTGGCCGAGGTGCACCACCGGTTCGACGGCGCGGCGGGGTTCCGCAGCGAGTTCTCGGCCGAGCGGCCGGGCCTGGGGAAGAGCGAATGAGCGGCCTCGAGCTCCTGATGCACGCCGGTCCCTCGGCCATGGCAGGGCATTGTCACTGGTACGGCGTCTATCCGGCCCTGGTCAGCGACGTCAAGGACCCCGAATCGCTCGGCCGGGTGAAGGTCACTCTTCCCTGGTCGCCGGACAATGGCGGCGAGCGCTACGAGGTGTGGGCCCGCGTCGCGACGCTGATGGGCGGCGGCAATCGCGGAAGCTGGTTCATCCCCGACGTCAACGACGAGGTGCTCGTCGTCTTCGAGGCCGGCGACCCGCGGCGGCCCTACGTCATCGGCGGCCTGTGGAACGGCAGCGACAAGCCGCCCGAGTCGATGGACGGGGGTGGCAGGAACTTCAAGAAGGTCCTGCGCTCGCGCAACGGCGTCAAGGTCACGCTCGACGACCAGGACGGCCAGGAGCAGTTCATCGCCGAGACCCCGGGCGGCCAGAAGCTGACGCTCAAGGACGGCCCCGGCTCGGTGGAGATCGCCGACAGCAACGGCAACTCGATCAAGATGGAAGCGAGCGGCATCACCATCAACGCCGCCGCCGTCGTCACCATCAACGCCAGCTCGCTGAACGTCTCGGCCTCGGCCGTGGCGGTCAACGCCGGCAGCTCGAACTTCAGCGGCACGGTCATCGCCCAGACCGTCATCACGCCGAGCGTCGTGGCCGCGAGCTACACGCCCGGCGCGGGGAACATCTGGTGAGCACCATGATCTCAGCACTCTCGGAACGCCATATCGAGTGGACCTCCCCCGCCGCGCTGTGGGACGAGTTCAACGGCCCGACCACGGCCGATCAGCGGCGCGTCTTCCGCACCCCGGCCATCCTGCGCTTCGCGAGCGACAGCTTCATGCAGGACTTCCTGGGCCTCATGGCGGCGCAGCCGCAACGGCTCGGCGAGCTGCTGGCGGCGCCGGAGAAATGGACCAACCCGCTCGCCAACGTCACGCCTCCGGCGCCTGTGAGCGGCCTGCGCCTGCGCCTCGCCCAGGCGCGCAACAACGTCGTGCGGCGGGTGGAGGCGCGCAAGGGCGTCGTCCGTACGACCGCGTGGAATGGCGGAGCATCCCAACAGCCGCTCAAGCTCTTCCACCCGGCCCACCAGCGCTACTACCTCGTCGCGGCCTGCCTGGTCTGCCGCACGATCGGTCTGCCGGACCGGCCGCTCAACACCGGCGCGCAGGAGAAGGCCTCCTTCGTCATCCGCATGCTGCGGCCCCGTTTCGGCGCGGCGGCGGTGAACCCCGATCCCCTCCAGTGCGACGAGCTCGCCCTGGTCAACGGTGAGTGGACGAGCGTCGCCGATCCCGCGAAGCTGCAACCGGGCGAGGAGCAGAATCCCCTCTCGCCCCTGACCTACGTCGAACGGGACGGCCGCCACCGCCGCCTGCTCAACGGTTTCATTCCCGTCGGCAAGCGCGACGCGCTGATCGGCGCGCGCCAGCCGTCCGCGTCGACTGCTCCGCCGCCGATTCCGGACACGCGCCAGATCCTGCTCAAGCAGCAGTTCCTGGGGCCGTGGAGCGAGCTCGAGGACATCGCGACGCGGGCCACGACGTCGTCGAGCTACGACTCGACGCTGGGCGGCTCGGACCCGGGCAACGGACCGCGGCTGGCGGCGATCAAGAAGGCCAACGAGCAGATCCAGATGATCGCTTGGTACGTGCTGCTCGATCTCTCCCACTGGCTGGAGGCGAACGCCCCGGCGGTGTGGGCGGCGATGCAGCCGGGCGGCTCGCCCGCGGCCTTGCAAGGGAAGGAATCAACCCTTTACAACGCCCTCGGCTCGCTCAGCTCCGAGGGGCAGACGCTGCGCGACGCGCTCACTCACATCCGCGCCTTCGAGCCGGCGCTCGAAGGCACCACGCGCATCTACCGGCAAGGGCAGGCGGGCTGGCCGAACGTCGCCTTCCGCTTCGTGACGGCGACGCTCAACGGTCCCATCGGCCTCACCGGCAAGGCGACACGCGGAGCTCTCGAAACGAAGCTCGTCGACGTGCTGGTACCGGTGGAAGCGGCGAACGGATCGTTGCCCGTACCCGTCGTCGCCCAGGCGAGCGGCATCCCTTTCGATTCGCCGTGGTTCACCATCCGCTGCGTGCTGGAGAGGCCGAGCTGCGCGGCGCTCAGCGAGCCGGTGGTGAGCGATCCCACGGCCGCCTTCCAGCTCGCGGCCTTCTTCGATTCCGACGCCCCGGCGCGGCCGATCCGCATCGGCATGCCGGCGGACACCACGCCCGCCGGCCTGCGCAAGTACGACCGCAACACGGCGTTCGTCATGTCCGACGTGCTCTGCGGCCAGGTCAGCGCGCTCAAGAGCCTGTCGTTCGTCGACCTCATCCTCGCCGTGCTCCCCTTCCCGCTGCACAAGGGCCTGAGCGTCGACGATCCCACGCCGTGCAGCGAAGGCGGCGGCGGCTTCGGCATGGTGTGCTCGTTCTCGCTGCCGATCATCACCATCTGCGCGCTGATCATGCTGATGATCATGGTCAAGCTGCTCGACATCGTCCTCTACTGGATGCCGTTTTTCCAGATCTGCCTGCCGCTGCCGAAAAAGGAGGGGAGCTAGGAAATGGACGCCGGACGACTGTATGGCCGGGGCATGGCGTTTCCGCCGCACGTCGGCGCCGACGGGCACATCGCCTGGTCGGAGGGCGAGGCCAACATCCGCGAGGCGATCGAGATCGTGCTGCGCACCGAGGAGCGCGAGCGCGTCAACCTGCCGTCGTTCGGCGCCGGGCTCAGGCGGTTCCTCTTCGAGCCCAACACCGTGGCCACGCGCTTCCAGATCGAGGACCGCATCGCCAAGGCGCTCCAGCAGTGGGAGCCGCGGATCGTCGTCAAGTCCGTCGAGGCCGAAGAGGACCCGCGCGATCCGCAGTCGGCGGTCGTCACCATCCACTATCAACTCGTCGCCACGCAGAGCACCGCGCAGGTGACGCTCAACGTGCAGTTGGCGGGCTGAGAGGCCCCCTGAGCCCCCTGAGGATATCGCGATGCCGTTGACGCTGCCGCAAATCGACGACCGCCGCTACGACGACCTGCTGGGCGAGGCCATCGCCCGCATTCCGGTGCATACCCCGGAATGGACGAGCTTCAACCACAGCGATCCGGGCGTCACGCTCATCGAGGTCTTCGCCTTCCTCACCGAGAGCCTGCTGTATCGCGCCAACCAGATTCCGGAGCGCAACCGCAAGCGGTTCCTGCAGCTCCTCCGCATCCCGTTGCAGACTGCGACGCCGGCCAAGGGTTTGATCACGATTTCGAACCAGGCGCCCACGCCCGATCCCCAGCCGGTCGTGCTCACCGACGGCGTCGAGGTGCGCTCCGGCCAGGTGCCGTTCCGCACCACCCGCGGGCTCGACGTCCTGCCGGTCGAGGGCCGGTTCTGGATCAAGCAGAAGGTCGCGGCGCCCACGCCGGAGCTCAAGAGCTACTACCAGCAGCTCTACGCCTCCTACCGCGGCACGCCGGCCGGCATCGAGCCGTCGCTCTACGAGGCCGTTCCCTTCCCGGCGCGCGGCGGCGGCTCCGTTTCCCTGGGCGACACGATCGACGGCTCTCTCTGGCTGGCGCTGCTGGTGCGCGATTCGGACGTCAAGCTCGCGCCCAGGATCGAGGACGTCGCCGAGCTGATCCGTTCGCGCATCGCCAACCGCACCCTGTCGCTCGGCGTCGTGCCGTCGGCGGACGACAATGCCGCGACGCTGCCGGCGGGCCGGTCCTTCGGCGCCGCCTCCGGCGCCGGCTTGCGGGTCGAGGTGCCCAACGTCCCGGCGAGCGGCGGGCTGCCGGAAGGCACCGTGGACCGCGTCCCCGAGTACCGCGCGATCGGCGTCTCGGCCGAGAGCGATCTCTTCTCCGTCCCCGGCATCGCCGACGTCACCCTGCCCGACGCGGCGTCGCTGCGGCTGTGGAACAACGTCGATCCGCTCGAAGCGGGGGTCGACGGGCTGCCGCCGGCCGTCGAGGACGAGGCGGTCGCCGCGCGCATCGTCACCTGGCTGCGTATCAGCTCCTCGGCCGCGGCCCCGGCGCGGTTCCTCTGGATGGGCTGCAACGCCGTGCCGGTCACCCAGAGCGCGCAGATCGTCAACGAGCTCCTGCCCGACGGCACCGGCGAGCCCGAGCAGGCCGTCACCCTGTCCCGTCCGCCGGTCCTGCCGGCCAGCGTCACGGTGACGGTCACCACCCTGCAAGGGCAGTCGGACGTCTGGCAGGAGATTGACGACCTCGGCGTGGCGGGCGCGGAGGTGCCGGTGCCCGATCCGCGCCTCGCGCCGGGCGGAGCGAAGCCGCCGAACGGAACGTCGAAAACATCGAAGGTGTTCGCGCTCGACGCCGAGTCGGGCCAGATCCGTTTCGGCGACGGCGCCCACGGCGCCCGCCCGCCCGCCGGGGCCACCCTGCGCGCCACCTACGAGTACTCCCTCGGCGCCCAGGGCAACGTCGGCGCCGCGACCATCGACAGCTCGCCCGTGCTGCCCGAGGGGTTCACGGTGACCAATCCGGTCGCCACCTGGGGCGGCGCCGACGCCGAGGGCGTCGCGGATGGCGAGAAGCAGATTGCGCGCTACCTCCAGCATCGCGACCGGCTGGTGACAGTGTTCGACTTCAAGACCATCACCCTGCGCACCCCCGGCGTCGAGATCGGCCGGGTCGAGGTGCTGCCGAACGTCAACCCGGCCTTCGGCGGCGCGGAGACGCCGGGCGCGGTGACCCTGATGGTCATCCCGACGACCGACCCCCAGCAGCCGGACGCGCCGCTGCCGCGGCGCGACTTCCTCGACACCGTCTGCCGCCATCTCGATCCGCGCCGGCTGGTGACCACCGAGGTCTTCCTGCGCGGCCCCGACTACCAGGGACTCTGGATCTCGATCGGCATCAAGGTCGCCGCCGGCTTCAACGAGACGCAGATCACCGAGGCGGTCAAGCAGAGCGTTCTCGCGTTTCTCAGCCCCACCGCCGGCGGGCGCGAGCCGTTGCCGGACGATCCGGCCCTCCTCTTCGGTGCCGGCGAGGCCGAGAACGGCTGGAAGCTCGGCAAGTCGGTCGTCGCGCTCGAAATCGCGGCGGTGGCGAACCGCACCCGCGGCGTCGAATTCGTGCAGGGCGACGTCCTGCTCGGCGACGTCGACGGCAGGCTCTCGGCGAGCCTCGACATGACCGGCCTCCAGCTCCCGCGCGTGCTCGGCATCCGCGTCACCAACGGCCTGGCGGCGAGCCTCGACGAGCTGCGCGGCAAGAAGGCCGGCGGCAGCACGATCGCCCCGGCCATCGTGCAGATCCCGGTGATCCCGGAGGAGTGCCGCTGATGGACGTCAACGGCACCCGTTTCCACCTCCTCCTCGGCCGCGGCGACTGGGGCGGCCGCTGCCGCACGGAGTCGGGCCAGGAGCTCGAAACCTCCTTCGCCCTCTCCGAGAACGGCGGCGACGCCGGCGTCTCCTGGGACGCGAAGCGCGACGAGCTGACCCTCGGCAAGCGGGTCTTCCGTTTCCGCTCCTCGCCGGGCAACCAGCCGGTCGAGCCCGGCCAGCGGCGCGGCGCGGCCATGGACCGCTTTGGCAACGTTTATTGGATTTCCGCCGATCGCACGGAGATCCTTGTCAATTCCGCCTCGACGAGCGTGACGACGCATTTCTGGTCGTCGCTCGACGCGTGCCGCAACGTCTGCGACACCGGCGCCTTCGGCGGCTTCAGCAAACTCCCCGGTGATACCCCGGAAGATACCGCCGCCGAGCCGATCCTGCTCTCGGGCCTCGCCGTCACCACGCAGCATTACCTCGTCGCGGGAACGGTCGATCCTCCCGGCCTTCTGGTGTTCGATCTGCGGTCCGGCGGCGAGCCGCGGCAGCTCCTCTGGCCGGTCTCACCGGCACCGGTGCCCTTCGCGCCGTTCGACCTGTCGGCCGCGAAGGACGGCGGCGTCTTCGTCCTCGACAGCCAGGGGGCGCGCGCCTGGCGGCTCGACCGCACCTTCGCCGTGGTGGGGCACGGCGGCGGCTCTCCCCTCCCCCGCCCCGAGGACTTCACGGCGGTCGACGGCAGCGCCTCGCATCCGGCGGCGCGCCCTTCGGCCATCACCCTGGATCTGGCGATTCCGCTCGCGGCCTCGCATCCGGTCGCGATCGCCGCGCTCCCCGACGGCTCGTTCCTCATCCTCGACAGCCCGCCGGGCGCCAGCTTCTCGACCATCCTCCGCTACGAGAACGGCGTGCAGAGCGGCCTCGGGGTTTCGACGGCGGCGGCGGCCTCGCTCGTCGAGCCGGACCCCGGCCATCCCTTCCGCCTTCTCGGCCACGACTTCGCCTACGTCGAGAAACGCCCCGGCACGGTGGAGCCGCTCGACGACCTGCTCTACGTCGCCGGCGAGGACGGCGACCAGGCCTTCGCCTTCCATCTCGAGCGCCAGGGAGCGCAGATCGTGCTCGCTCCGCTCGCCGAATTCTTCCCCCTGCGTCTCTTCGCCGGCAAGGCGCTCCTCGCGGGGCCGTCGGGCCAGGCCTTTTATGATCTCGACGACCGCTGGGTGCCGCTGGTGGCGCAGCGCCGCGCCCGCTTCGCCCCGTCGGCGACGTTCTACGTGCGCGGCCTCGACGGCAAGCAGCCCGGCTGCGTCTGGCACCGGCTCCTGGTCGACGCCCGCATTCCGCCGGAGTGCTCGGTAGCCGTGGCCACCCGCGCCGGCGACGACGAAGCCCTGCTGCCCTTCCTCGCCTGGAACGAGGACGAGCCGGCGCCGCTGCGCCGCGCCGCCGGCTCGGAGCTGCCGTGGCAGAGCGCCGAGGCCGCCGCCGGCTACGACACCTGGGAGCTCCTCTTCCAGCGCGCGCAGGGCCGTTTCCTCGACCTGCGCATCACCTTGAGCGGCAGCGGCCGCAGCACGCCGCGCCTGCGGGCGCTGCGAGCCTGGTATCCGCGTTTCTCCTACCTCGACCACTACCTGCCGGCGGCCTATCGCGAGAATGCCGAATCGGCCTCGTTCCTCGACCGTTTCCTCGCCAACTTCGAGGGGTTCTTCACCAACATCGAGGACCGCATCGCCGCCGTGCAGCTCCTGCTCGACGTGCGCAGCGCGCCGGCCGAGGCGCTGGAGTGGCTGGCGAGCTGGTTCGGCGTGGCGCTCGACCCGGCGTGGGACGAAGCGCGCCGCCGGCTCTTCCTGCACCACGCCACCGACTTCTTCGAATGGCGGGGCACGGTGCCCGGCTTGATGATGGCGCTGCGGCTGGTGCTCGACGACTGCCCGGGCGATTCGATCTTCGACCTTCAGCCGAAGCGCAGCCCGGCCATCCGCATCGTCGAGAGGTTCCGCACCCGCACGGTTCCCGCCGTCGTGTATGCAGCGGTGAAGGCCACGACCGCCACAGGCCTGCCGCTGCGCGCCCAGCAGGCCCAATGGGACCCGTCGCAGGGGGCCGCCGACCTCGAAAGCCGCTTCACCGCGGCGACCGGCGGCCGGTACACGGCCCTCGCTCCCAACCGCCAGGAAGATCCCGCCGGCTGGACGGCGTGGACGGAGTTCTCGCGGCAGACGCTCGGCTTCGTGCCGCAGGCGGCGAGCGGCGACGCCGATCTCTGGCGCTCGTTCCTGCAAAAGCGCTACTCCTCGCTCGCCGCGCTGAACGCCGCCTGGGGCGCGTCCTACGCCGGCTGGCCCGCCGTCGCGCTGCCGGACGTGCTGCCGCGCAGCCTCGCCGCGCTGCGCGACTGGCTCCAGTTCACCGGCGTCGTGCTGCCGGCGCGCGACGCCGCGCACCGCTTCACCGTCTACCTGCCGCAATCCAAGCTGATGGCGGACGAGAAGCGGCTCGACCTCGCCCGCCGCGTGGTGGGGCTGGAGAAACCGGCCCACACCAGCTACGACGTCCAATTTTACTGGGCGTTCTTCCGCGTCGGCGAAGCGCGCCTCGGCACCGACACCCTGGTCGACGCCGGCGGCCGTTCGCCCGAATTCCTCGCGCCGTTCGTCCTCGACCAGAACTTCCTGGGCTCCGGCTACCTCGCCCCCGATCGCCGGAGCCGTCTCGCTTCTCCTTGTCCCCGGCCTGACGGGGGCTGCCCGCCATCGCGCACCGCAGGAGGATCCCGATGACCACATTCGCGCTACCCGCGTCCGCCGTCGAAGCCAAGGCGCCGGACCCGACGAAGCACGTCAACTACACGCTGGGCATGGTCCTGGGCGTCGACGACTTCAACCAGGAGTTCGCCTGGCTCTCCGGCCGCGACCGCTGGCTCGCCCGCGACGCCGTCGGCTACGGCACGCTGTGCGGGCTCCTGGTGTCGAGCGACACGGCGGCGAAGGGGCCCCGGCTCACGGTCACGAGCGGCACCGCCCTCACCCCGCGCGGCCAGCTCGTATGCGTGAAGCCGGCGCAGTGCGCCTACTTGAACGACTGGCTGGCCGCCAACAAAGCCAGCCTGCCGGCGCTCCTCGGCTCGCCGCTCTCCTCGACGCTGTCGCTCTACCTCACGCTCTGCTATCGCGACTGCCCCACCGATCCGTTGCCGATCCCGGGCGAGCCCTGCCGCTCCGAGGACGAGCTGCTCCAGCCCTCGCGCCGCACCGACGACTTCGCGCTGGAGCTGCGCACCGCGCCGCCCGGGCAGGAGGAAGAGGACGCCGTCGTCGAATTCGTGCGCTGGCTGCGGCTGGTGAAGGTGGGCGGCGGCGGCCCCTACACCACCGTCGACCAGTTCGCGCAGGACGTGCGCAACGCCGTGCAGACCGTGGGCTCGCCGCCGGCCTCCCCGCTCACCTCTCCGCTCGGCGCGGGCGGCGTCCACTTCAGCTTCGGCTCGCCGCTCACCTCGGCGAAGCTCGATCCGGCGCTGCTCGGCGACTATCTCCGCGCCGCCTTCCGCGTCTGGATCGAAGAGATCCGCCCCCGCGTCCACGCCCTCTGTGCCTGCGGCTGCGCTTGCGGCGGCGATCACGGCACGGCGCCGGCCGCGCCGGACGAGTGCGTGCTGCTGGCGCGAGTCGACATCCCCGTCGTCAACATCGGCGGCGGCGAGTGGCGGGTGGACGACAAGAAAAACGTTTCGATCGACGAGTCGCGCCGCCCGCTCCTCGTCCATATGCGCCTGCTCCAGGAGTGGGTCGTCGCCGGCGGCTGGTCGAAGTGATGGGTTTCGAGAGGAGCTAAATCGATGGCTACCGATCTCTTTACCCCCGTCCTGAACGATCGCACCCGGTCGGTGCGCTTCTTCAACGGCCGCCTGCTCTCGGGCGAGGCGATGACCGACGAGCAGAGCGGCCTGCGCGCGGCCCGCGAGCTCCTGGCCCAGGCGGTGGGCGACGGCGTGGCCCAGGGCTTCGAGGTCAAGGAAGCGGTGGGCGCGAGCGCGACCCTGGCGCCGGTCCTCGCGATCGGCGCGGGTGTCGCGATCAATCGCCGCGGCGAGATCCTGCTGCTCGCGAATGACACCCAGGTCAAGCTCGTCCGGCCGGCGCACCCGTCCACGGCCCCGGCGAGCCTCTTCCAGACCTGCACGCCGCCGGCGCAGGGCGTCTACGTCGCCGACTCCGGCGTCTACCTGCTGACGATCTGCTCGCTCGGCGCGGCCAACGGCCTCGCCGAGGTCAGCGGCCTCGGCGGCATCCAGGCGAGCTGCAACGCCAAGTACGTCGTCGACGCCGTGCAGTTCCGCCTGCTCGAGCTGCCGGTGGACAAGACTATCCTGAGCGATCCGCGCCTGCGCAACCTCGTCGCCTATCAATGCTTCGGCGCCGGCCATGCCTCCGACTTCGCGACCGATCCCTTCGGCGCGGCCGGCGAGCCGCACACGCTCCTCGACGACGTCCGCGCGAGCAAGCTGCTCACCGACTGCGACGTGCCGCTGGCGTTGATGTACTGGACGGCTACCGGTGGCGTCCAGTTTCTGGACATGTGGTCGGTGCGGCGGCGGGTGACGCGGGCCCCTTCGCCCTTGGCGGCGCTCGAGGACGCGCGGCTCGCCGTGGCCGAGGCTATGGTGTCGCAGTTCCAGGAGCAGCTCGCGGCGCTGGCCACCAACCCGGCGAGCACGGCCCTTGCCGCGACCACCGTCTTCCGCCATCTGCCGCCGTTCGGGATGGTGCCGGTCGGCTCGACTCCCGGCCGCGACTTCTCCCTGCTGACGTTCTTCGCGTCGCTGAAGACGCGCGGCCCGTTCTACATCGAAGGATCGCGTGCCGCCTCGGTCGTACGCCAGGCGCTCCAGTTCTTCCCCATCGACGTCGCGTCGCCCGAGCTGATCTGGCTCTATCGCATCCGGGAGAACCAGCAGGCCATCGACGACCTCACGGGAGCGACGCCGCGCGCGGCGCTCCTCTTCGTCACCGGACAGGCGTCGTGGCGGGGCGACGCGCACTTAGACGTCTCCAAGTGGAACTACGCCAATTACGCCTGACGGCACAGGAGGTTCTATGGCCCAGCTTCAACCAGTGCTCCCGGGCGACCTCATCACCGCCCAGCAGATGAACGCGATCATCGACGCGATCAACGCGCTGCAAGCGCAGATCAGCGGCCTTTCGACGACGCAGACCAACCAGGTCGTCATCACCGACCTCGTGCCGCCTTCCGGGACCGTCCAGATCGGGCGCGAGTTGCAGGTCCTCGGCCAGAACTTCCGGTTCCTTGCCGGCGGCCTGCAGGTCTACGTCGACGACCAGCGCGTCAACGTCCTGACCTCGGCGACGGATACGAAAGTCGTCTTCAACATCCCCGGGACGATCGTGGCGCCGCAGGCCGGCAGACCCGCGGTCCTCACCATCAACAACGGGATTACGAGCGCGCAGCGCACGCTGTCGCTTCTGCCGGCGCTCATCCTGTCCGGTGCCGTGGACGTCATCGCCAACGGGACGACTCCAACCACCCCTGTTCCGGGGCAGTTCGTGCTCAACTTCCGGCTCCGGTCGCGGGCCAGCGTCGACACCACCTTCGCCATCGATCCCGCGGTGTCGGTGCCGGCGTGGCAGTCGAGCGTGCAGGTGCTCCAAGCGCAGGTCGTCATTGGCTCGCGGCAGATCACGCTCGCGGCGGGCGCCGAAACGACTTTCGCGGTCGCTCTCACGATTCCGCCCGCCACCAACGGAACCGCCTTCAACGTCACCGTCACTGCCACCTCCGGCCAGGTCGTAGGCACGTCGGGTGCGCAGGCGTTCACCGTCGGAGCCGCGGCTCCGCAACCCGATCCGACGATTACCCTGGGCTTCTCGGCGAGCTCGCAGGTGTCCGGCGCCGGCACGATCAGCTCCAACCTCATCAGCCTCGCCGCCGGAGCCTCGGCGACGGTGCGCCTCTCGGCGACCTTCACCATCGCCACCACCTACGACATCAGCGCGGTCTTCGCCGGCGCCGCGAACTGGGAAGTGAAGCCGATCCTGGCTTCGACGCCGTCGCCGATGACCATCACCGCGGCGGATCTGCAGGCCACCGGCACCGCGGCGAAAACTCTCGAATTCGGCGTCCGGCCGCTCGCCGGCGCGACCAACGGCAAGATTCAATTCAGTGTCCTGCGCTCAGGACAATCTCAGCCGCGCACGTTCTCGATGGACGTGCAGACGGCTTAGGAGACAAAGGCAATGCGAGCTCGAGTCCTCGTTCCCTTCCTCACACTTCTCCTCTTCACCGCGGCTCTCGCGTCCGGAGTGGAAAACACATGCATCCCTCCGGCCCCCGGTTTGCCCGGGCAGTCCAACGTGCCGCCTCATTGGTGGGACGCCAGCGCCGATCCGCCGTCCGTCGATCCACAGCCGGTCTATCACACCTGCCTGACCGATCCGCGCTGGGTCGAATCCACGGCCGTTTCCTACGGCAGCGGCGTGGGCGAGGACATGCTCTTCCGCGTGCTCTACGACAACACCTCCGTGTACCTCTCCTGGTGGGTCAAGAGCCCGCCGTTCGGCAATCCTGATCAGAACCTCCTGTATTTCGGCTTCCAGGATACCGGCAGCGGCGGCGAGCCGGCCGGCGACCGCATCGTGAAGATCAGCCTCGGCACAGCCACGACGACGGAAGCCGGCGGCGGGATCGCGCTCAACCCTTCGACGTTTCGTCGCGCCGTGGACGGAACGGGGATGGCGGGAGACGCCAATCCGGGCTGGCTCTCCAATACGGCAAGGGTCTGGATCCACAAGCCGGTAGGCGGCAACTGCACTCAGAATCCCCCGGACTTCTGGGCGGTACAGGTTCGCATTCCGAGAGCCAACTTCGTCACCGTCGGCAATGTGTTCAAGATCTGGTACCAGGTCTATACCGGCACGCTCGCCATGCCCACCGTCAAATTCACCTGGCCGCGGGCGGGCGCGGACATCACCGAGAGCCCTTTTCCCGTGCAGGAGGTCTACCCGGACCCCGCGGGCTGGAATACGTTCCAGTTCAGCTCGGGACCCGGCGACCCGATGTGTCCGTCCGCGGGCGTATCGATCGATTGGCAGAATATCGGCACGAACAACGTGCCGGACTATCGCGTCCGTTACGACCAGGTGCCGCCGGCGGCCTCGCATCCGGTCAACACCTTCTTCGCGCGGGCGACGAACCATAGCGGTAACTCCATTCCAGCCGGCGGCATTCGCGGCACGTTCCGCATCGCCAATTGGGGTTCGATGCCGAACTGGGAGGATGGGGTCCCCATCGACCAGCTCTGGGCACCGATCCAATGTGGCACGGACGGCAACCCCACCCTGACCAACTGCGGCACCAACGTCCCCAGCAGCGACTCGCTCTTCAATAACACGACGGCGACGTCGGCGAACGACATCCACTTCGACTGGGCGCTGACGAACGCGCAGCTCGCGCCGTTCGCCAGCAACGCGAAACGTGCCGACAACTGTCTGCTCGTCGAGCTCTCCAGCGCCATGTCGCCCGGCCTGACCTTCACCAAGCGCTCCGTCAAGAAGAACATGATCTTCGGACACACCTCCGACTTCGTGGATTCGGCCCAACTGAGCATCAAAGGCCTGAATCCAATCGCACCCGACGGCCGCGACGTCTACATCTGGGTGGAAGCCCTGAACATGCCGCAAAAAGTCGACCGCGGCGCTCCGGTGCCGAAGATTCCGGTCACGGGCGACAACCCTTCGACACCAGGAGTCGTGGCGTTGAATCAAGGCCAGCAGACGGTTTCCATCAACGACGACCGCCTGCTCGCGCAGCTCAACGCCCAAGGGCGTCTGGCGCAGTCGGACCTCGATGCCGCGATGCCGACATACCGCGTTCACGTCTACCACGACACCGGCACCACGCGGAAGATCGGGGGAGTCGACCGCCCGGTCCTCAATGCACAGGGCGCCTTCGGCTACTACATCGCCTACAACCCTCCGGTCATCGGTTGGCGGCATAAGCTCGAAGCGGCCGGATTCACGCTCGAAGAGCTGGCGCCGAACTTCTATCGCATTCGCAAGGTGCCGAACAACGGCACGGTGACGTTGAAGATCTACATTCGCTCTCTGCATGAAGGAGATCAGGACACGCCGTTGGGCGGCCCCTCGGTATTGGGCGGCAACGGCCGCTTCCGCGTCTTCCTCGACGCCGGCCCCAACTTCCCGCAGGGCGACTTCAATACGTTCGTCGACGGCAAGCTCAGCGTCAACGCCGGTCTGGAAGCCTTCTTGGGATCGAACACCTCGATCGAGGGGATTCTCGGCTACCACGCGTTCAAGGTCCCGTTCGTCACCGCTCCGCACATCTGGCAGCTCTCGCTGAACCTCAAGCAGTACTTCGGACCCGGACCTCTTCACTTCTTCCTCAACGCCGGCGGCGGCGCCTACCGTTTCGATCCGGGCAGCACGACGAAGCTCGGCGGCAACGTGGGTGCCGGCCTGCTCTGGGACATCTCTTCGACCTGGGGCCTCGAGGGCGTCTACAACTTCCACACCATCAACACCGGCGGCTCGAAGACCAAGTTCTCGACGCTTCAGGTAGGAATTCGGCACAGTTTGTTCTGAGGACTAAGAGGAGGGAGATGAGCGTCTCGCTCGACCGGGGCACCACCATCGGCCGGCTGCGGCTCGTCGCCGCCACGGCGGATCCCAACGCGCTGCGAATGCGCGGTGGGTCGGTCCTCGGGGCGCTCGATCTCCAACCGCCTGCGATGCCGGAGCAGGCGATCCTCTGCATTCGCAAGCTGCACGATCCGCTGCCGGGGGGCCTCGACCTTCGCTCCTCGGCCGCGCCGCGTCCGGCCGCCTGGGAGGCGGCGATGCGAGACGCGGTGGCCGGGTTCTTTCATCGCGCGGTACGGCCGGCGCTCGGTGCGGTGCCGGCGAACGCCGAGGCCGTGGTCTTCGCCGACCGCGCCGAGCTTCTGGCCTGTGCCGCTAGGGACGCCCAGCGGGGTACTCTCGCGAGCCATTGGTGGTGGACTCATCTTCTCGGCGGCGAGCGTTCGGTGGCCGCCGTGGTCCGCGAATGGGCGCGCGCTCCCGCCTACGTACCGGCCGCGGTCGAGGTCCTGGCCGCGCAGGGCGAGATCGCCGCTTTCGCCCGCTGCGTCAGCTCCGCCGAAGCCGTCCGCCTCGTCGAAGCGGTCCTACGGGCGCACGCTTTGCCGGTGCTGGCCTTCGACGTGGTCACCGCCTTGACGTCGAGCTTCACGCCGCCGGCGGCGATCCTCAGAGAACCTCAACCCGCGGTGCCCAAGGTTGCAACCCTTCCCGGCGAGGTCCCCGGGCCGGCGCCGTGGCACGCGATCGTTCCCGAGTTCGCGGCGGCAGCGCTGACCGTGGAGCAACAGAGCTTCGTCGCCATCGCGCTGGTGCTTCGCCGCGCCCCGGCACTGGCGCGAAGCGAGCGATTCGAACGCGAGGCCGCCGCCTGGATCGAGAGCGCTCGGCAGGGTGACGTGGCGGTCGCTCCTCGCTCGGCTGCGAGCGAAGCGCCGGCGGCCGTGCCGGAGTTGCAAGGCATGGCGCGGACGGTGGAGTCTCAGGAGGCCGGTTCCGTAAACGGTATTCGAGAGGATATCGCTTCGAAGCCTCACCCCCCGACCCCCTCTCCCGTCTCCCTGTCCCCCGCCCCCGGGAGAGAGGGCGCCACCACTCAAAAGAAAGAGATTCAAGGACACGGAGGTTCCCCCTCTCCCGGCGGGGGTTGGGCGGGAGACGGGAGAGGGGGCCAGGGGGTGAGGTTTCGAAGCGATGCCGCCCCAGGGTTCGATACACCCCTTGAAACCGCGCCGCCTCCGCCCGAGATCTCCGCGAACCCTACCGATCTCGACATCACGGATCCGCCGCCGCGGCCCGACCTCGCCATCGACTCCGATTTCGCCGGCATCTTCTTTCTCCTCAACGCCGGCATCGCGCTCGGCCTTTACAGCGACTTCACGTCGCCCGTGCAACGCGGCATTTCACTCGACGTCTGGGACTTCCTCGCGCTGACGGGCGGCGCGCTCGTCGAGAGCGCGGATTTCGAAGACGATCCGATCGGGCCGCTTTTCGCGACGCTCGCGAATCGAAAGGACGGGGAACGGCCGGGCGCCGGCTTCGTTCCGCCGGACGGCCAATCGCCGCGCGAATGGCTCGATAGGACAGTGAGCCGCATCCGGGACCGCCTGGCCCTCGCCGGACTCGACGAGGCGGCCCGGATCGTCCGGCGCTACGGACGCGTCACCACGACACCCGCCCATCTCGACGTCTATTTCTCGCTGGCCGCGCATCCAATCGAGATCCGCCTGGCCGGCCTCGACCGCAACCCCGGGTGGATTCCCGCGGCAGGACGCCATGTTGCCTTTCACTTCGACTGAACGCCATACGCCGAGGCCCAACCGCGCCTTCGCCGCGTTGCCGGGCAACGCCGCGTCGCATTTCAAGCTCTGTTTTCTCGCCGCCGTCCTCCACGTGCTCGATCAACTGTCGAGCAACCTCGGCTCGCTCGAAGACGCCCTGGAGCAATTTCCCTTCCTCCGCGACTATCTCGACGAGATCGAGCGTCTCGGCTGCGACGTGGCTCCCTCGGCCGCGGCCACGGAGCAGTGGATCGACTCGCTCGCGCGCTGGGAGGTGGGCGTCCAGGCCCACCTTCCCCTGCGCGCCCTGCGCGACGTTCTCGACCTCGACGACGGCGCGGTCACGCTGCTCTTCGCCATCGGCCTGATCGAGGAGGATCCCCGGTTCGGTTTCGTCATCGAATGCGCGCAGCCGGTCTCGCAGGGCCAGCACCGCCCCACCCTCGGCCTGCTCACCGCGTGGTGGCGCGACGCCGATGCCGTCACGCACGTCCGCGACCGTGTGAAAGCCCTGCTCGACAGCGGCCTGATTCAAGTGATCAACGGCGACGCGCCGCGCCTGCAATGGGTTTTCCAAAGCCCGCCGGCGGTGTGGGACGCGTTGCGCGGCGAAATGCGGAGCTCGCCGGCGCCGTGGCTGCGCTTCACGCACCGGGCAGAGCTTCCGGCGGTCGAAGATCTCGTCGTCGCCGGGCCGCTGCGCAAGGCCATGGAAGCCGTGCCGTCGCTCCTGCGCTCGGGCGACGCCAAGGCCGTCATCGTCCGCGGGCCGCAGCACAACGGGCGCCGCACGATCGTCCGTTCAATCGCCAGGGAGCTCGGCCGCGGCGTGCTGGAGCTGCGCGGCCCGCTGCGCGCCGACGACGAGCGCTGGGCGCTCGCCGGCACGCTGGCGACGCTCACCCACGCCATGCCGCTCGTCCTGATCGATCTCGCCCTCGGCGAAACCGCCGAGGTGGCGCGGCTCGCGGCGTGCGACTCCCCTGTCGCCGTCGTCCTCGGCAAGCACGGCGCCGTCACCGGCGAAGCCGTGGCTGGAGCGATCACTCTCAACGTCGACATGCCCGGCCCGGAGGAGCGCGACATCCTCTGGCGGAAATCGCTTCCCGAGCACGATGACGAAGAGGCGACCGCCCTCGCCCGGCGCTTCCGCATGACCAGCGGCAACATCCGCACCGCCGCCGCGCTCTCCCGCTCCTACGCCATGCTCGAAAGTCGCCGTAGCGTCACCGCCGGCGACGTCCGCGTCGCCAGCCGCGCCCTCCATCGCGAAATCGAAACCCTGGCAACCTTTCTGCCGGCGTCCGGTGGCTGGGAGAGCATCGGCGCCTCCCCCGAGACCCTCGACGAGCTGCGCAATCTCGAAGCCCGCTGCCGCCATCGCGAGCAGATCCAACACCACGTCGGCCCGACGCTCGGGCGCCAGCTCAACTGCGGCGTGCGCGCCCTCCTCGCCGGACCGAGCGGCACGGGCAAGACCATGGCCGCCAAGCTCCTGGCCTCGACCCTGCAAATGGACCTCTACCGGCTCGACCTCGCCTCCGTCGTCAACAAGTACATCGGCGAAACGGAAAAGAGTCTCAATCAGCTCTTCTCGCGCGCCGAGGAGCTCGACGTCATCCTGTTGATCGACGAAGGCGACGCCCTGCTCACCAACCGGACGGCCGTGCAGAGCTCGAACGACCGCTACGCGAATCTCGAGACCAACTTTCTCCTGCAACGTCTGGAGTCGTTCGAAGGCGTGCTCCTCGTCACCACCAACGCCGCGAACCGCATCGATTCCGCGTTCCAGCGGCGCATGGACGTGGTGGTGGAGTTCCGCATGCCCAGCGCGCAGGAGCGCTGGCTGATCTGGCAGCTCCACCTGACGCCGGACCACCAGGTCCAGCACGGCTGGCTCCAGGAGGCGGCGGTGCGCTGCGCTCTGAGCGGCGGCCAGATCCGCAACGCCGTCCTCCACGCGTCGCTGCTCGCCCTCGACGAAGGGCGCATCGTGTCGACCGGTCACCTCGAGCTCGCCCTGCATCGCGAATATCGCAAGACCGGAGCCGTCTGCCCGCTGCCGCGCGCTGGTACCTGACCAATGCCCGGACTCGCGCGCAAACCCCTGCCCAAGCCGAATCCGGAATCCGATCCGCGATTCCGGAAGGTGATGGAGCAGCTCAAGGCCGGCGCGTCGAAGACGAAGGCCCATGCACCGGCGACGAAAAAAGCCGGCGAGGCCGCCGCCGCCGCGAAGGGACCGCCGAACGAGCGGCTGGCCGCGGGCAAGGCCAAGCAGGTCGACAAGATCCAGGAGGCCAAGGAGGGAAAGCCGGAGCCGAGCTCATTCCTCGCCATTCTGCGCGCCGAAATCGCCAAGGCGATGCCCAAGACGCTCGGCGCGACCGACAACTTCGATCAGACCGCGCAGCAGATGAAGGGTGGCCTCAAGGGCAACGTCTCGCAACAGAAAGAGAATTCGACCAAGGACGTCTCCGGCGCCTCGAAGCAGGCGCCCGCGCCGGCGGGAGAAGCCAAAGCCGGCGGCGCGGTGCCCGCCGAGCCGGCGCCGGGCGCGCCCCCGGTCAACGCTCCCGAGGGGATGCCGGCGCCCAAAAGCGACGCCGACGTCTCGCTCCAGGACTCCAAGCAGGACACCGACGCCCAGATGAAGGAGGCGGAGGTCACTCCGGACCAGCTCAAGAAAGCCAACGATCCCCGCTTCTCCGCCGTGCTGGACGCCAAGACCCAGGTGGCCCGCCAGGCGGACACGGCCCCGGCACAATTTCGCGGCAAGGAAAAGGCGACGCTGAGCACCGCGGGGGCGACGGCCCAGGCCGAGAGCCGCAAGGGTGCCGCGGCCATGATCGGCGTGCGCGGCGGCTCGAACGTCCGCGTGCTCACCCGCCAGCAGCAGCAGAAAGCCGCGGACGAGAAGAAGCGCCTCGACGTCGTGGCCCAGATCGAAACCATCTTCACCGACACCAAGAACAAGGTCGACCAGAAGCTCGCGAGCCTCGACACCGAGGTCGGAGCGATCTTCGATCAGGGCACCGACGCCGCGATCACCGCGATGACGAATTTCGTCAACGCCCGGATGCGCAAGTACAAGATCGACCGCTACCTGTCGATCCCGGTCGTCGGCGCCGCCCGCTGGATTCGCGATCAGTTCGCCGGTCTTCCGGATGAGGTCAACGTCTTCTACGAGCAGGGCCGCCAGCTCTTCCAGGGCTTGATGGACAACCTCGTCGTACGCGTGGCGGCGCTGGTCGAGCGGCGGCTCAAGGAGGCCAAGGACGAGGTGGCCAAGGGGCAGGCCGCCATCAAAAAGCTCGTGGGCGACCAGCCGAAAGAGCTGCAGAAGCAACTGCAACAGACGGTGCAGGACGTCACCGGCCGCTTCTCCGAGCTCGAGAAGGGGATCGAGGACAAGAAGAACCAGCTCGCCTCGGCCCTGGCGGCAAAGTACAAGGAGGCGTTCGACAAGGCCAACGAGGCGCTCAAGAAGATCCAGGACGAGAACAAGGGCCTGGTGGCGGGCTTCATCGAAAAGCTCGCCGAGGTCATCAAGGCCCTGATGGAGTTCAAGGACAAGCTGATGGCCATCCTGCGCAAGGGCGCGGAGACCATCAAGCTGATCATCGCCGATCCGCTGGGCTTCCTCTCCAACCTGATCGCGGCGGTCAAGGGCGGCATCCAGGCCTTCGTCGGCAACATCTGGGCGCATCTGAAGAAGGGCTTCATGACCTGGCTCTTCGGCGCGCTGTCCGGCGCGGGAATCGAGATCCCGAGCGATCTGTCGCTGCCGTCGATCCTCAAGCTGGTGCTCGGCGTGCTGGGCATCACCTACGAACGGATGAGGGCCAAAGCCGTCAAGCTGATCGGCGAGCGCAACGTCAAGATCATCGAGAAGCTGGTCGAGTACATCAAGGCCTTGATCACCGGCGGTCCGGCGGCGCTGTGGGAGAAGGTCAAGGAGGACCTGTCGAACCTGAAGTCGATGGTGATCGACGCCATCCAGAACTGGCTGATCGAGACCGTCGTCAAGCAGGCGGTGGCCAAGATCGTCTCCATGTTCAACCCGGCCGGCGCCATCATCCAGGCCATCATCGCGATCTACAACATCGTGATGTTCGTGGTGGAAAAGGCCCAGCAGATCATGGCCTTCGTGGAGGCCGTGGTGAACTCGGTGCACGCCATCGCCACCGGCGCCATCGGCGGAGCGATCGCCTGGATCGAGCAGGCCCTGGCCCGCACCATCCCCATCGTGATCGGCTTCCTGGCGCGCCTGATCGGCTTGGGCGGCATCAGCCAGAAGATCAAGGAGTTCATCCTCAAGGTGCAGGCCAAGGTCGACGCCGCGATCGACAAGGCGATCGCCAAAGTCGTGGCGTTCGTCAAGAAGCTGTTCGGGAAGGGTGGAGCGAAAGCGGATCCGGGCGCCAAACCCGAGGTGAAGGCAAAGGCCGGGCGTGCGCTTGCAGCACGACTCCGCGGTGGAAAATCAAAGGCGGAGATTACGAGCGCAACGGCGCAGGTTTTCGGCCAGTTTAGAGGAGAGGGCCTGAAGCGCCTGGAAGTACGCCAAGCCAGAGGTGGCGCCCTGAGCATCTGGGGTGAAGCCAGTCCCTTTGATGAACTGATTGACATGACCCGCAAGACGGCCTCCGTCTTCATGGTGACCAAGGTTGAGCTTGCGGCGTCGAAGGCTCCAGTGGCGGCCGGCATGCGTGGAAGAACCACGCCTCTTAAGCCAATAAACTTCACGGTCCCTGGCGAGGCTCCGAACGTCCGAGTCAGAGGAGCAGCCGGTCAGCAAGGGCAGGATGTGGCAACCGGATATTACTTGATCAGTCCAGCCGAGAATGCCGTCTACACCACGACCTGGAACACCGGTGATCCCAAAGGCAACAACTCCAGTCATGCCGAGAAACAATTCATTGCCTGGTTCAACTCACATGAGCCTTCCTGGAGAAAGCGTGTTACCGCCATCTATATCACCCTCAGTCAGAGTCCATGTGATAAATGCGTAAGGTCTCTCGAGAGCGTCGAATGGTGCACCTCACTTTATCTCGTCTACCAGCGTGCGCACCGATCGACTACAGCCTTGCATTTGTCCGATCTCCGCGCTGCTGGCTTCAAGATCCGTGTCGCCTCAGGCGGCAAGCCGGTTCCCAATTCAACGGACGATGTCTTCGCTGACCCAGTGATCAAAATCTGAGACAAGAGAGAAGCCTTGTGCATCGCTACGTGCAACGGCCGCGGGCTTTTCGCCCCGAGAAAAGACGGCCATTCAGACTCAGGTAGTGAGATAATCAAGGCCGAGGAAGTCTCGCCTGGTATGGCACATATCTCTTCCCAGGAACGAAGGAGCGCACATGTACCTCGATTCGCTGCCCCTCTCGCCGCCGAAGTCGGCTACGGCTCACTCGGCGTGAGTGGGAGACGCTCATGACCCGCATCGCCATCGGAGTCCACGTCCACGCCCAGCCGGACCGGCTGCGGGAGACGCTCGCCGGCATCGAGCGCAATACGGCGCCCGGCTACGAGCTCGTGCTGCTGCCGGACGGTCCCGACGACGAGATCCGCCGCGAGCTGGCATCGCTCGCACCGCTGGTGAACCTGCGGCAGCTCCCCGACGAAGGCGCCCTGGGACCGGCGGCCTGCCTGAACCGGCTGGTCAGGAACACGGAGGCCGGCATCGTCGTCCTGATCGAAAGCGGCGCGATCGTCGGTCCGCGCTGGCTCGACCATCTCCTGGCCGCGCTCGAAAGCTCGCCGCGCGCGGGCCTGGCCGGACCTTCGACGAACCGGAGCTGGAACGAGCAGTGCGTCTTTCCGCACGCCGGCGGCGCCGTCGAAGAGGTCGCCCTCATGGCATTGGAAGCGGAAAGGCGCTTCGGCACGCTGCGCCGCACGCTCGCGCCGCTCTACAGCCTCGGCGACTTTTGTTATGCCGTCCGCCGCGAGGTGTTCACGGCCATCGGCGAGGCCGACGAGAGCTACGGCCTCGGTCCGTGCTGGGAGATGGATTTCAACGCCCGCGCCGCCCGCGCCGGGTTCGACGGGCTGTGGGCCTGCGGTGCCTACGTCTGGCGCGCGCCGTTCACGCCGCGCCGCGAACGGGAGGAGGCCGCCCGCTTCGACGCCAGCCGGCGGCGCTTTCAGGACAAGTTCTGCGGCGCCCGGCTGCGCGGCGAGAAGCACGATTACCGCGATCACTGCCGCGGCGACGCCTGCCCCAATTTTGCTCCCCAGGCGCCACCGGCACCACCGGCGCAATTGAGCACTCCGATCACCTCGGGTCCGGCGGCCGATCCGGCACGGCCGCTCGTCAGTTGCATCATGCCGACTTTCGATCGGCGCGCCTTCATTCCGCAGGCGATCGGTTGCTTTCTGGCACAGGACTATCCGAACCTGGAGCTCGTGGTCGTCGACGACGGCACCGATCCGATCGCCGATCTCCTGCCGAGCGATCCGCGCATCGTCTACCACCGGCTCGGCAGCCGGATGTCGATCGGCGCCAAGCGGAATCACGCCTGTGAACGCGCGCGTGGCGAGATCATCGTTCATTGGGACGACGACGACTGGTACCCGCCGTCCCGGGTGCGGATGCAGGCCGGCGCGCTCGCCGAGCGCGGCGCCGAGGTCTGCGGCACGAGCATCCTCTATTACTATGACCGCTCGCGCGAGCAGGCTTGGTGCTATCAATACTCCGGGGGTCCAACCACCTGGGTCGCCGGCAACACGCTCGCCTACCGCCGCGAAACGTGGCGGCGCAATCCCTTCCCCGACGTGCAGGTGGGCGAGGACGCGCAGTTCGTGTGGCGCATTCCGCCGTCGCGCGTCGCCGATCTCAAGGATCCCGGCCTGTGCATCGCCTCCGTTCACGCTTCGAACATCAGCCCGAAAGATACCGGCGGCGTCTTCTGGTCGAGCGAGAGGCCTGAGCGCATCCGGGAGATCATCGCCGCCGGCACGCCGGCCAGCCCGCCTTCGTCGACGCCCCTGGTGTCGTGCATCATGCCGACCTACAACCGCCGCTCCTTCATTCCACTCGCCCTGGCCCGCTTCCGCGAGCAGTCGTACAGGAACCGGGAGCTGATCGTGATCGACGACGGCAGCGATCCGATCGGCGACCAGCTCCGCGGCGAGACGGCCGTGCGCTACGTGCGGATCGACCGGCGGATTTCGATCGGGGCCAAGCGCAATATGGCTTGCGCCGAGGCGCGCGGCGAGATCGTGGCCCACTGGGACGACGACGACTGGTACTCGGCCGGCCGGCTCGAGCAGCAGGTCGCTCCGATCCTGCGCGGCGAGGCCGAGATCACGGGATTGGAAAACCGTTTCGTGCTGCAGATGCCCGACCGGAAGTTCTGGACCATCGACCGCCGCCTCCATCGTTCGATGTTCGTCGGCGACGTGCACGGCGGAACCCTGGTGTTCCGGCGGGCCATCTGGGCCTCGGGCGTGCGCTATCCCGAGATCGACCTGGCGGAAGACGCAATGTTTCTCCAGCAGGCCACCTCACGCGGCAAAAGGCTGCTGCGCCTCGACAACCCCGGCTCCTTCGTCTACCTGCGCCACGGCAGCAACGCCTGGAGGTTCGAGACCGGCACCTTCCTCGACCCCTCCGGCTGGAGCGAGGGAGCGCGGCCGGCGGAATTCTCCCCCGAATGCCTCGAAGCCTACACCGCCGCGGTGTCCGCGCACGCGCGGCAGGGGTGATCTCCTGCCCGACAGGAGTAAGATAGGCCCTGCTGAGAACCTGTGACATTCTCATGGAACGATGAGCGACGAGCTGGACGACATCCTCTCCGGCAGCGGCTCAGGAAGCGAATCCCGCTACCGCGCGCTGTTCGATAATCCCATCCTCGGCATCCGCATCTCCTCGGTGGCGGACGCCGGCCGGATCGTGGAGGCCAATCCCGCCTATCAGAAGATGACGGGGTACTCGGCGGCGGAGCTGCGTGAGCGCACGATCTTCGACCTCACCCACCCGGAAGACCTCGAGGCCAACCGGCGGCTCTACGCCGAGATGGGGGCGGGGTGGCGCAACTCCTATCAGATCGAGAAACGCTTCGTCCGCAAGGACGGCTCCATGTTCTGGGGGCGCCTGACGGCTTACCCGCTCCGGAACGCCGACGGGCAGACGACCCATCACATCGGGTTGGTGGAGGACGTCTCGGAGCACCGGCGGAGCCAGGAGGCGCTGCTGGAGACCACCGGAAGGCTCGAGGCGGTGCTCAACGCCGCTCTCGACGGCATCGTGCTCATCGATCCGTCCGGCATCATCCGGCTGGTCAATCCTGCCGTGCCGAAGATGTTCGGGTACTCCCAGGAGGAGCTGCTGGGAGAGAACGTCAAGATCCTCATGCCGGCGCCCTGGCGGGAAGAGCACGACGGCTATCTGGCTCATTTCCGGGAGACCGGTGAAGCGCGCATCATCGGCATCGGCCGGCAGGTCGAAGGCCGGCGCCGCGATGGCTCGACCTTCCCGCTGGATCTCGCGGTGAGCGAGGTCCGCTATGGCGGCGAGCTCTTTTACCTGGGAACGGTGCACGACATCACCGAGCGCCGGCAGTTGGAGGCCGAGGTCCGCCAGTCTCAGAAGATGGAGGCGATCGGGCGCCTGGCCGGCGGTGTGGCCCACGACTTCAACACCCTGCTCGGCACCATCCGCGGCTACAGCGAGATGCTGCTCAGCGCCTTGCCGCGGAAAGAGGCTCTCCGCCGCCCCGTCGAACAGATCCACCGCGCGGCCATGCGCGGCGCGCAACTGACGCGGCAGCTCCTCATCTTCAGCCGCCGGCAGGAAATCCAGTCTCAGGCGGTCGATCTCGGAAACCTGCTGGCGGACGTGGAGGTCATGCTCGACCGCCTGATCGGCGAGGACATCCAGCTTACCCGCCAGATCGAGCCGAAGCTCGGCCGGGTCTGGGGCGATCCCGGCGAGCTCCACCAGATCATCCTGAACCTGGTCGTGAACGCTTGCGACGCCATGCCCCAGGGCGGCTCCCTGACGCTCTCGGTGCGCAACCTCAAAACCAGCCAGGAGATCGCCGTCGAAGGCGGCCGGCTCCCTCCGGGCTCCTACGCCCTGCTTCAGGTGATAGACACCGGCACGGGCATGGCCGCGGAGGTTCGCAAGCGCATCTTCGAGCCGTTCTTCACCACCAAGGAGCCGGGAAAGGGTACGGGCTTGGGCCTCTCCACCGTGCACTCCATCGTCCGGCGCAGCCAGGGCGGCGTCACCGTGGACAGCGCTCCGGGGCGCGGTACCGCGTTCGGGGTCTATCTGCCCTATGCCTCCGTGGCGGCTCGGGAAGAGCCCGAGGTTGCCGCCGTCGAGCCGGCCGAGAGCGCCACGGCCGAAGCTGGAACCGGCCGCTCCGGCGGCACGCTTCTCCTCGTGGAGGACGACGACATGTTCCGGGGACTGTTGCGGCAGGTGCTGGAGGCCCAGGGGTACACGGTTCTCGCGGCCGAGAATCCCACAGCGGCCCTGGAGCTCGCGGCGATTCACGGTGCCGACGTCCGGCTCCTGCTGAGCGATGTGGTGATGCCCGGCGGCAATGGCGCCGACCTCGCCCTCAAGCTCGTGGACCAGAATCCGGCACTGAAAGTCGTCCTCATGTCCGGCTACACCGACGACGCCCTGGCGGGCCGGGAAGCCGACATGACCCGCGCCGACGCTTTCCTGGAGAAGCCTTTCGCCACTCAGGAGCTGCTGCGCCTGATCCACGAGCTGTTGAGCGCGTAGGTCTCAGGGCGCGGCGGGAAGAGACAGCGTGAAAGCAGGTCGTTCCCCCTGGTTCTCGGCTCGCAACGCGCCGCCGAGGGCCCGCGCCAGCTCCTTGGCCAGCGACAACGCCAGGGTGCGGCCGCCGCGCTGGCGGGTCGCCCGGAACCCGTCGTGGAAGGGCTCGAACACGGATTCGAGCGTCCCTTCCGGAAAACAGGGGCCATCCGAGCTGATGACGGCGCGGAGATTCCCGCCGTCGACGTCGAGTTGGAAAAAAACCTCGGACTTCGCGTGTCCCACGGCAGCTTTCAAGAGCAGACAGAGGATCTGTCGCAGACGATCCTGGTTCGTGCGAAAGACCTCGGGCAGAGCGGGATCGAGGGAATCCGTGAGAGCGATCCCCGCTTCCCAGGCCCCCGTGCGCACCACCTCTTCGACCTCGTTGACGAGCGTCTCCAGCTTGACCTCCTCCGACCGGACCTGGACCCGGCCGCCATCCAGCAACCGCGACAGCTCGCCGACCTCGCCGACGAGGGCCTGGATGTCCTGGACCACTTCCCGGATGTTCTCGGAGTAGCGCCGTTCCTGGACGCCAAGGTGCTCCTTCGGAGCGTCAGCCAGGAGATCGGCCAGCATGCGAAAGCTGGCGAGCGGGGTTCGCAGCTCATGAATGAACGCCGCAAGGAACTTCGTCCATTGCTCGGGTGTCTGCAGATAGGTCCGGTCCCGTTCGCTCATGATTCGCCCTCGCGATTGCCGGTAACGGCAACGTCAGATGATGGCGCCACGACCCCCGCGCCACAACGCACCGCGGAGCGGGGGGATTCCCTACCCTTTGGGGTGGTGTCAAGGCGGCGCGGCCGCCGCGCGCCCCTTCCCGAGCTTGCGGATGCCTTCCACGATCTTCAGGCCGATCGGCGGAATGAAGCCGACGCCCGCGACCATGACCGCCGTGAAGTTGCGCAGGCCGAACACCGCCTCGAGCAGGTTGCCGTCATGGGCGATCGAGGAGCCGATGGCGTAGCCGGCCACCTCGAGCGGAATGAACGCCGTGACGCACACGCAGTACTGCAACGGCAACGGCAGCCCGCGCACGAACAGCGCGAGCGGCACGACGAAGCCCAGGTAGCAGGTGCCGATCTGCCAGAAGTACTTGAACTCCGCGATATGGGACCACTTGCCGAAGGAGTCCATGAGGACGCCGATGCAGAGGAACACGGCACAGGTGGCCGCCAGCTCCGAAGGAGTCGCACGAAAGCGGCGAAAAAATGCTGCGAGCATGGGTGGACTGTAGCGCACGGGACGGACGCTGGCTCCTGTTCTGCGGGCGTTGTCACGCTCCCGGCGGTTTACACACCCTTAATTGTAGAGTTGTATGCTCGTCGAATGTTCGCGGCAGCGCTGTCGGTGCCAAGCACTTGACGATGGGGCAACCGGCTCGGCCGCCGTAGCCGGTGCACATTACGGTATCTAACTGAGATCGGTGGGCTGGATCTCGGTCAGATCGGTTGAAGCGCCCGCTTAGGAGCGGCCTTGCTGTCGCATCCAGTACTCGCGGAACGACCGCAACCGAGGTAGAGACTCGAGGTCCTTCGCGCGGCCGCTCGCTTCTTTGCTGGCGATGATGTCGTCGGGGTGACAGACGTAGAAGCCTTCGACCTCGACGTGCCGCCGCCAAGCGTCTGCGAAGCGCTCGATACCGTCTGGCGCGAAGACCAGGTCGAGGTCGAAAGGCCCGTTCTTGAGCTGCACGAAATCTTTGCCGCGCTCAATTTGTGCTGCCTGCTCGTCGTCGACGTCGAAACCCAGCTCGCGCAGGGCGGCGACGATAGCCCGGCCGTTGCCGGGACTCTTCTCCACGAAAAGGTCGGCGTCCTGGGTGGTGTCCGGGAAGCCGAGCAGAATCGCGCCGGACTTGCCGATGAAGAGATAGCGCACACCGTGACGGGCGAAAGCGTCGCGGATCTCCTCGGCCTGCCGGTACTCAAAGGCGCCCATAGCCTAGCCAGTCCGGCAGGTTCTCCTTGCACCAGCGGCGGTAGTCAGCGGTCGTGTCGAAGGCGCGAAACGGCTCGTCGTCAAGCACTGGCTTATAGGTGTGGATGAAGGCGTAGCGAAAACGGATCGCCAGCGGCCGGCGGGCAGCGGCCTCAAACTCTGCCAGCCATTCCGCCGGAATATCGTCGGCTCGTGGCGTAGCTCCTCTCGGCTGGGATGTCTCAGGCTCCATGGCCGACGATTATAGGGCCAAAAATTGACCGCCGAGTCGGGAGGTTCGACCCGGCTTGGCCGTGCTCCCGCATTTGACACGTCTTCCCCTGCCACCTATTGGGGTAGGAGGGCGGGGGAATGCCGCAACGAATTTGATTCGGCTGCCCTGCCGAGGGCGCCAAGGGAAGATTCGGGGGCTTCAGTTCGGCTCGTCGAGAACCGTGGTGACCGAAGTGGCGACGGTGGCCTTCTCCAGCCAGCGCTCAGGAGGATTGCCGGTGTTGCTGTCCCCAAGGCTGATATAGCTCGAACCGCTGAAGCTCACGGCATTCCCTGGTCGCATAGGCGATGCCGCTGCTCCATGCGCCCCGCCAGTTGACGCCCGGCGCACCGGTCGCACCCGTCACACCTTGAGGGCCTGTCGGACCCTGAGGACCCGTCGCACCTTGAGGGCCGCCCGTCTGACTGCGATGCCCGCTTCTCGGTGCAGAATGCGCTTTTGGAGAGAGCCGCCGCCGCCCGTGCCGCTGCCGTGCCGAAGGCATACTTCAAGGCGGTGGACTCCCTCTGCACCGCGACTCTCCTACGTGTCGCTGAGCAACTGGCCCATCTGCCGCGAAGCGTGGCTCGTCGCTCCCGCGCCCAGCGAAGCGAACGCGAGCCGGCTGAAATCACCGCAACCTGGCGGGCCTCCGCCCGGGCGGGCACCCAATCGCCGTAGCCTTCGCGGATTCACAGCAAAATTCAGAGAGCCACCGCAACATCTCTGGATGTCGCGGTGACTCCAGATGTTTCACGGCGACCCCTGAAGATCTTCCAGCAAATCTCAAACAGAACACAGCGACTCCCCAGCAGCACTGACGAGATGGCGCGACAATCTATTGCTCATTCATCTTTCACCGCAGCATGCCTCTAAATAACGATGACTTACGGCAACATAGCGGCAATTCTAGCAGCTCCACAGCAGAATAAGGAAATCTAACCGCATAATCAAAAGAAAAAACAACAACATCTGGAGAGAACGAAGTAGCCTTGCGGGAGATCGTCGCGGATAGTCGGATTTTGCAGCAAGATCAAGGGAGCCACCGCAATTTTCTGATACGCCGCAGTAATGTCTCCAGACTTTGCTGCGAAGTCTCGGAATGTTGCTGCAAGCCTTCGGACATTGCCGTCATTTCTACCAATTTTGCTGCACCTCTCGGAAGATTTCCGCGAGACATGGAACATTCGCCTCATCTTCCGGCAGCTCACAGCAGACTGGCTCGGCGTCGCTGCGTTTTCAATCCCAGAGAAGCCGGGCTCCGGGAACTCCACCGCAACATCGGCTCATCCAAAATGGGCTCGGCGCGGGTTGCGGCAGATTCCGTGGCTCTATGGTAGAGTCCTCTGCGATCACAACGAGATCATCCAAGCCTGCGGCAACGTCGCGGGAGCTGACGCAACGCCGAGCGGCGGAGAGACGCTGCCAGCGGATTCGGGGGAATGTCATGAGCGCCAAGCTATCGGTCGAGGACGTTCTGGCGAATTTGGAACGACGCGCGGCGTTCCATGCCGAGCAGGAGGTGTTCCACGCGCAGCAGGAGGTCCATCACCGGGAGCAGCAAGGAGTGCACGCGGCGGAGCTCGCGAAGGTGCGGCAGCACCTGGAGGCCTTCCGGACGGCGGCGGCTCCGGCCCTGGAGCTGGCGAGCCTCGCCGTCGTTCCCCCGCCCTCAGCTCCCGCGGTGGAGGATCTGCCGGCCTCGGGCCGCTTGATGGTGAGCCGGCTCCTGCGACGGATCGTGGCCAGCCAGCCGGACGACGAGCCCTTCAGCGCCACCGCCGTGGCGGCGCAGGTCAACTTGCGTTTCGCCGCTCACCTGAAGAAGGCCATCGCCCCGCGAACCGTCGGGGACGTCCTGCGCCGCCTGGTGGCCGAACGGTCCCTCCACGTCGTACGCGACGGGAAGGCCTTCCACGAGGCGCTCTACGCGAAAGGCCCGCGGCCGAGTACCCAATGAGTTAGCAAGCGGTCCGTCCCAAACCGGCACGCTCCCTTCGCGATAGCTAGCGCTACCTTTTGGCAAAACCTCTTATTAGCCAGAGTCAGCCCAGTATATCACTTTCACAAGCTTGCTCTGCCGGAATACAAAAGAAATTCCTGATTCTAGGTCCCAGCCACAGGTGCTCAGGTATACGAGAGCTCTAAGACCTTGCTCATCCTTCTCTTCTCTAGAAGGCTTGCCCATTCTGGATAGGACTGCAGCCTCTGTAGCACCAAAAGTGGCGCTTCCCCACCTTGTGTGGGTAGGCGGGAGGTCGGGAGGGGTTTTCCGACGTGGCCTGAGGCGAGTAGTCTTGGTCCATGCGAGATCGAGAGCTCTATCAGAAGATCCTCGGAATCGA